>Ga0302287_10000017_pt1 | contig 194423 bp, 155 predicted proteins | sample III_Fen_E2_4_FD_200452 | JGI IMG/M metagenome (GOLD analysis project Ga0302287, IMG submission 200452) | Peat permafrost microbial communities from Stordalen Mire near Abisko, Sweden - III_Fen_E2_4 | ecosystem: Environmental > Terrestrial > Soil > Wetlands > Permafrost | place: Sweden... | reverse complement strand
AACATCAAATCCAAAAGTTCTAGAAAATAACGTTTTATGCTATATGGATATGCTCGAAAAGGATGAAGAATTGGTCCAGTCATTCTTTCATGACAAGAGCGTCAGGTATGCTGCATAATGGGAAAGAGCAAATACCGGGTTAGTAGCTTGGTGATATTGGCATCTATGTATGAATTTATGCGCGATTCTTCAGTGGTTAAGATGTCAAAATATATAGCTGATTATAGAGATAGGATTATGCCAAATCGCGTATCATTGAATGATTTTAATCAATTCAGAAGTCTACTTGACGCAACGCAGCCATTTAGGATCTTTTTAGATGGTATTGAAAGTGATCTGTCGGTGCGTTGGCAGACTGAGGTTGAAAGTGCATCACAAGAAGGTAATGGATGAAGAGAATCTGTCTGATAATTGATGGTGGCTACTTGGCTGCGGTTCAGAATCGCTTGGGCTATATGGATATTCTCAAACTCAAGAACTTGGTTGAAGAAACGTATGGACCTATCAGTCGTGGATATTACATCACATCGGTCAATCACGAAAGTCAGCAAGGCTTCTATACTTGGATCAGATCGTCAAGAGGTCCTAAGCTTGAGTTGATCCAGAAGAGCCAGAAATCCAAGATTTGTGATGGCTGCGGAAAAACGACATACGTGGAAAAGGGTGTAGATGTTGAGATCGCCACAACAGTCATAAGGAATGCCCACAAGGACCTCTATGACGTTCTGGTACTGATAAACGGTGATGGTGATTTGGTCGGCGCTTTGAAGTATGTACGCGATGATTTCGGTAAGGATATTGTCTTGCTCACTGATCCTGACAGCACTTCAGTGGATTTGCAAGAGATATGCAGTATCCATGATTCGTTGGTTGATGTGATGCCCAAAATCAGAAGAGAAATAAACCAACAAAACCAATAGGTGCCTGAGGAGATTGGTGGATTCATATTTCATTAGATGCAATCAATCAATGATGGTTGACGCGTCCCTACTGACGGATGCGACGATCCGAACACTCCGGAGAGTGATTGAGACACTATGGGAGAGTCTCCGAGACACTCGGGAGAGTGGCTGAAACCTTCGGGAGAGTCTCCGACTTCGAGGGGGCTGTCCGGTGACTTTGTGTCTCCTTTGCGGTTCTATCAGTGAAGTGTGGTTGTGAAAGTCCTCTCGTCGGCGTAGATTTTCCTACAGTTATGGTAGATAAGACGATCTAGAAAAGATCGGAAGCGCAAAATCCCCATCTGACCTCTTGTGTTCCTGTGCGCAGCCGTTCCCGCTGTGGTGCGGACGAGGAGGTCATTCCTGCTCAATTCCCGGAAAGTCGAAGATGGCGTTGTTGACGGTTCGACAAAAGGACATACTCGAATACTTGGGACTGGGCTGCACGAACCAAGAGATTGCTCGCTATCTCGGTTTGTCCGTCAACACCGTGAAGACCCACCTCGCTGCCTTATTTCGTCAGCTGGATGTGGGCAATCGAACCGAAGCGGTCCATAGATATCGGCAACTGCATGGGGAGACTCCGAAGGTTCGGCACGAAGAGCTCAAGACGCTTTTGGTCCTGGTGCCTGTGGAGGCTCCTGCAGGGTTGCTCGATTCCGCACGGCTGTTGGAGGACTCCGTGGCGATGCTCTTGACCAACGGTCGCCGTCTGGAGCTTAGGCGGGGAGGCGATGTCCCGGTGCGGGAGGATGCGTACCGCCTCGTTGGTCGGATGCACTCGACGGGAGATGGCCCTCTTGTGAGCTTGTGCTTGCATGCGGTTTCGGATCGGGTCGTTTGGGCGCAGAGCTTCGATGTGTCCAGCTCTGACATCCGAGGGACAGGAGCGTTGGTCGCGACGACCTTGCAGGTCGAGCTGGTGCGGTTGGAAGCGACCAGGATTTCGATGCGTCCGGAAGGAGAGCGATCGGCGTGGGAGTGTGCTGTGCTGGGCTTGCACCTCATCGCGATCCGTTCCCAGCGATGCTGCGAGGCTGCGATCGCCGCATTTGCAAAGGCCCTGGAAAGGGATCCTCACCAGCATCTGGCGCACCATGGGATGGCGTTGGCCTACGGCATCTCCCTGCTCGAGCATTGGAAGGAAAATGCGGACTGGGTCCGAGCCAATGTAGAGGTCCATGCGCATGCCTGCGATCAGATCGACCCCGACGCCTCGGACACCCTGATGGCTATGGCGGTCATGCGTCTGGTCCAAGGGCAATTCGGTGCCGCTTTGGTGCTGCTGCGGGAATCCGTCCGTGCCGACCCTTGCCGGTTGGCCGCCCAGGATCTTCTGGCCCATGTGCTGGTGCTGGCGGGTGAGGTCGAACAGGCGGTCCAATGCCTGGATCGCATCGACGCCTTGTCTGGCAGTCTTCCTTCTCGCTACTCGCGCACGGCAGCGCGGGCTCTGGCCTGTTACGCTCAGGCAAGGTATGAGGAAGTGGCCGTGATCTGCGGCGAGGGACGGATTCACGGTGAGGGATTGCTGCCCAGGCTTCTGCTGGTGGCTGCGTTGGCCATGGGAGGTGATCTCGGGGCTGCGCAGCGTTCGGTTGAGAACTTGGCGCATCGCCCCCTGGAGTTCTTTCTGTCGGGCCTGGGTGGCATCCTCGGGTACATCGATCCCGGCTTGGGGCGTCGTCTCGGGGAGGGCCTGGGAAAGGTTGGTCTCACCCTTTCGGGTGAGTTTGGTTCACCTGTAAGGGCGATGGGGCGCGGTATCTTGCCGCAGTAGCTTTCCCTTGTTCCATGCAAGACAAGGTGCCATCTTCCGCAGGTGGATGGGTTGGTCAAGGTGCTGTGGCGCAACCGCGCCACGGCGGTTTCCATTGCACACGAGTTGGGAGGGGAAATGATCTATGCCGCCTTGAACCACCTCGTGAACGGACTGAACCAGCATCTGCGCCGGGTCCATGGCATGGGGGAGGACATGGCGGTGCTGTCGCCTCTGGTGGGCATCGACGGTGCTCCTGCGGCCCGTGCGGAAGGCCGCCTGTCGTTGAGCCTTGTCAACGTGGAGCGCGAAACCGCAGCCCACCAGCGCAAGGACGGGGTGACATCCCTTGGCTCGGTGCGAGGAACCTCGGCCCCACCGCTCCACCTGAACCTCCATGTCCTGCTGGCTGCGAACCCTGGAGGTGGCAACTACGGGGATTTCTTGAGGCACCTGTCCAGCGGCATCGGATTTTTCCAACGCCACCCTTTGTTTGATCGTGGGAACAGTCCTGACATGGATCCTCGCCTGGAACAGCTGGTGCTGGAGCCGGAGAATCTTCGCATCAGCGAGTTGAGCAACCTGTGGGGAATCCTGGGGGGCAAGTACTTGCCGTCGATGCTTTACAAGGTCAGGATGGTGACCTTCGCTTCCGACGATCCGACGGCTCTGGTGCCTGGCATCTCCCGTCCCGCGACAGGAGTGGGGGCCGGATGAGCCAGGTGCACACGATTCAACTGCTGCTTGAGCACACGGCGGGCCCTTGCCGGGACTTGAGGCTCCAGTGGTGCGCTTCGGCAGGACGGATCCTGGTTGATCACGACATCGATCATCGCCTGGCCCCTGATGGCTTGGTTCTGCGCATGGGAAAGGATTCGGTTGCGGAGGATGCCGCCTTGCCGCAGACCTTGCGCCTGTATGCTTATCCCACCATTGCGGAGATCTTTCGCAGCACCTGCGATTTTCCTGCCGGGATGGGCGAATTGCTGCATGTCCGCTGTGGGCTCGGGAAAGGACTGGTCTCCAAGGAGACGTGCCGGATCGAGTCCTTGCCGCCGTTGGTGGGAGCCATGCCGATCCGTCTGCGGCCCGGGTGCGTGCCTTGCATGGCATTGGACCTGGAGACCACCAGCGGAGAGCTTTGCGAGGCGTCCTTGCGGAGCGCTTGGTCCGAGCGCACCATGCTGCATCTGGCTGCACCAAGGATGCGCTGGAAGTACCTGATCGGTGGCGACCTGGCCGAATGCGACCCTCAGATCGTGGACTTGTCCGTTGATCCGTCGCAACGCCTGGCCTTTGTCCGGCGGGATTCCAACCGTACGCCTGGTGGCGTCGAATTCCTCTCCGACCGAGAGATCACCTTGCGGCGAGAGTCCGATCTTCGTCTGCAACTCAGAAGCCGGAAGGATGATCGAATCCTTCTTCGGCGCCTTCCCCATGCCGCGCCGGGGGACTTGGGGCGGGAAATCCTGGAGGACGGCCGGGTAATCACGGTCGCCCACGTGTTCGTCAACCCATAATCCGCAAAGGAGTCAATCGATGGCAGGAGCATACAAGACGCCCGGCGTCTACATCGTGGAGAAGGATGCCTTCCCCAGTTCGGTCGTCGAGGTGGCGACCGCCGTCCCGGCGTTCGTCGGGTACACCGAGAAGGCCGACAACAAGGGGACCTCGCTGGCTGGCAAGCCTTGGCGGATCACGTCGCTGGCCGAGTACCACAGCTACTTCGGTACGGCTCCGCTGCCGTCCTTCACGCTGGCCAAGGCCGCCGCAGGCACCGTGGCGGACCTGACCGTGGGGAGCGAAGGCTGGGACCTCGAGCAGACCTCCAAGGTCTTCCGCTTCTACCACAGCCTGGTCCACTTCTTCCAGAACGGCGGAGGTGCTTGCTACATCGTCTCGGTCGGACGTTACGACGACGCGGTGGGCGTGGAGAAGGATGCGCTGACGAAGGGGATCCTTGCCCTGCTCAAGGAGCAGGAGCCCACCATGCTGGTGATTCCCGACGCGGTGTCGCTGGCCTTCGACGAGTGCATCGCCCTGCAGCAGGACATGCTGGCGCACTGCAACCATACCCACAACCGCTTTGCCATCCTGGACATTCCCGAAGGCTTCAAGGACCGCAAGGATCCTTCGGGCGATTGCATCGAGAAGTTCCGCAGCGCCTTGGGCACCAACTTCCTGGACATGGCCAGCGCCTACTACCCGTGGGTCCACACCGGCGTGGTGCCAGCCTCGTCCTTGACCTTCGCCAACATCGTCAACGGCGCGGACCTCAAGCTCCTGCTGCTTGCGGACCTCACCGCCAAGGTCAGCGATCCGAAGAAGGTCGCCGCGATCACCACGAGCATCTCGACGATCCCGGACGTCTCCACGACGGCTCCGTTGGCTGCGGACGTGGCCTTCGACCTGCACAAGACGCTGCTTGCGGTCTCGGGCCTCTACGCCCTGGTGCTGGGCAAGCTGCGCGACAAGCTCAACCTGCTGCCGCCCTCGGCTGCCATGGCCGGCATCTACACCATGGTGGACAACAATCGCGGCGTGTGGAAGGCTCCGGCCAACGTGAGCCTGAACAACGTCACGGCTCCGACGGTCAACCTCACCAACGACGAGCAGGAAGACCTCAACGTCACCACCAGCGGCAAGTCGATCAATGCGATCCGCACCTTCGTGGGCGAAGGCACCCTGGTCTGGGGCGCCCGCACGCTGGACGGCAACAGCCTGGACTGGCGCTACGTCAACGTGCGCCGCACCATGATCATGCTGGAGGAATCCGTGAAGCTGGCCGCCAAGGCCTACGTCTTCGAGCCCAATACGGCAAACACCTGGGTGACCGTCAAGGGCATGATCGGCAACTTCCTCAACGGCATCTGGAAGCGCGGCGGCTTGGCCGGATCGACTCCCGAGGACGCTTTCGGCGTGTTCGTGGGCCTGGGCGAGACCATGACGGCAGAGGACATCCTCGAGGGGATCCTGCGCGTGACCGTGCAGGTGGCGCTGGTGCGTCCGGCCGAGTTCATCGAGATCACCTTCCAGCAGCAGCTGCAGAAGTCCTGATCCGTCGCCCTTCATGACAACCACCAATCAATCGATGCGAGGAAACCATGGCTGATACCGGAGCTGAACAATCCAAGAACGTGTGGCCCCTTCCCAAGTTCTACTTCCAGGTCAAGTGGGGCGACAAGGAAATGCAGTTCCAGGAGGTCTCGGGCCTGGACATGCAGTCCGAGGAGATCAAGTACCGCCACGGCAACAGTCCGGTCTTCTCGGTGATCAAGATGCCGGGCATGGTCAAGGTCGGCAACGTCACCATGAAGAAGGGCGTGTTCAAGAGCGACAACAGCTTCTGGGACTGGTTCAACCAGATCAAGATGAACACCATCGAGCGCAAGACGGTCACGATCAGCCTGCTGGACGAGAAGGGCGCTCCGACCATGGTCTGGACGCTTGCCAACGCCTGGCCGACCAAGATCACCGCGACCGACCTCAAGTCCGAAGGCAACGAAGTGGCCATCGAGACCATCGAGATCGTGCACGAAGGCCTGACGATCGCCAATGCCTGATCTTTCCGGGTTCGGCGACGGGTGGATTCCGCCCGTCGCCTTTCATTTCAGTGTTCGCATCGACAACGACACCTTGGCTTTCCAGGAAGTCTCGGGGCTTTCCGTGGAGATGCAGACGGAGACCGTGCCCGAGGGCGGCGAGAACCGTCTGGTGCACGAGCTTCCCACCAGCCTCAAGTGCGGCAGGGTCGAGCTCAAGCGCGCCATCGCCAAGACCGGCGATCCGCTGATCGCCTGGTGCCGCGATGTGCTTGAAAGCGACTTCTCGCAGCCGATCCAGCCCAAGCAGGTCTTCATCTTCCTGCTGGACATGCAAGGCCAGCCTCTGCGCGGATGGACCTTGGTGCAGGCCTATCCGGTCAAGTGGTCGGTCGACGGCTTTTCCTCCACCAAGAACGAGCTGGCCATCGAATCGATCACGCTCGCGTGCACGGGCGTCGTGCGGATCCAGGAGTCCTGAGGGTGGGCGTCGAGATCGGGCAGCTGGTCGTGCGGTCCCGAGTGGGTGGGGACGAGGGGGGCGTCGCGCCGTCCGGGGGATCTCGCGACGAGGAGCGCGAGGCGCTGCTGGAAGCCTGCCGTCGGATGATGGAAGAGCTCCTGGAACGTCGGAGGGAGCGCTGATGAAGAGCCGTCTCCGGATCAGCCGCTGCACCTTGAGCGGAAGCACGCCCACGCCGACGGGCCTGAAGTTCGAGGCGATGGTGAACCCGACCGGCTACGACATCAAGGACGCGACGGAATTCGGGGAATTCAAGCCGGCCAAGGGCGGAACCTTGCCGGGAATGGTCAAGCTGCGGAAGCCCTCCACCTTTTCCATCAAGGAGCTGGTCCTGGACGGGACGGGAGTCCTGACCAACGGCGTCGAAGTGGAGGTGAAGGACCTGGTCGGGCAGCTCTACAAGGTCGCCTACGACTTCGAGGAGCAGACCAACGGGGATGCGAAGGTCTACGTGGCCCCGGTGGTTCAGCTGCAGTGGGGAAAGATCCTCGGGTTCTTCCGGACCCGAGGCATATCCGTGTCGTATCCGCTGTTCAAGCCGGACGGATCGCCGCTGCGCGCCAAGATCGGTCTGGAGCTTGACGTGTTCTCGATGCCGGACAAGACGGCGCAGGCCATGACCTTCGGGGCCGTGGACTACTTCACGATGGCCCGCTCGAAGAACCTCACCTCGTTCCGCAAAGCCTAGGAGAGCTCATGCCCGTGTCTCCATCCGATGCCGTCCAGACCATCCTGGAAGTGGAGATCCTCTGCGATGGGACGGCGGCGACCGACATCGTGCCCGTCGCAATGCGGATCGGCGCGGCGGTCAACGGCATTCCCACGGCAAGCCTGGAAATGATCGATGGCGATGCCGGAGGCCATCTCTTTTCGGTGAGCAACGGGACGCTGTTTGTTCCGGGGGCTCTGGTCGAGATCAAGGCCGGCTACGGCGGCACGCGCACCAGCCTGTTCAAGGGCATCGTCGTTCGGCACGGCGTGAAGATGAACGGGGACAATGCCGTGCTCCTGACGGTGGAATGTCGGCACAAGGCGTTGCAGCTGACCGTGGCTCCCAAATCGGAGAACCACAAGGACAAGACCGACAGCGACATCATCAAGTCCCTGATCGGGGCCGCCGGGTTGACGGCGACGGTCGATGCGACCTCGATCCAGCACGAGACGCTGGTCCAGTACCGCTGCACGGACTGGGACTTCCTGCTGACCCGTGCCGAAGCCAACGGCTTGGTCGTGACCTGTGTCGAGGACGGCGTGAAGGTGGCTGCTCCGGATCTTTCGACCAATCCTTCCCTCAAGCTCACCTGCGGACTGGATATCCACGAGTTCGAGGCGCGGCTGGAATCCCAGACCCAGCTGGCGGGAGCCAACGGCTATTCCTGGGATCTGGCCAAGCAGGATGTCGTGGAGAAGAAGGCCACGCCGTCGACCACCACGGGACAGGGAAACCTCGACAGCGCCACCCTTGCCAAGGTCCTGGGAAGCGCCAAGCCCCTGTTGGGGAGCAGCGGCTTTGCAAGCGATGCCGAGGCCGACGGATGGGCCAAGGCGCGCCTGGTCAAGGCCGGACTTTCCCGCGTGCGGGGGAGGGTGCGCTTCTGCGGGAGCGCCCTTGCCGTTCCCGGAAAGCTCGTGGAACTCGACGGTGTGGGGGCCCGCTTCAACGGCAAGGCCTATGTCGGTGCCGTGAGGCATGAGATCCGGCAGGGCGAATGGACCACGGAGGTGGATCTGGGCCTTTCTTCGGAGTGGTTCGCTGCCGCGCATGAGATCTCGAGCCCCCGCGCCTCGGCCCTGACGGCCGCCGTGGGGGGATTGCAGGTGGGAAAGGTGCTCAAGATCGATACCGATCCGCTGGCGCAGTACCGCGTCCAGGTGAAGCTGCCGCTCCAGAAGGCCGCTACCGAAGGCGTGTGGGCGCGCATGAGCCATCCGGTGGCCTCGAACGGCTTCGGATGCGTGTTCCTGCCCGAGGTCGACGACGAGGTCGTGGTGGGATTCTTCGACGAGGATCCTTCCTGCCCGGTGATCCTGGGTTTCCTCTACAGCAGCAAGCAAAAGCCCGCCCTGGAGCCGGCTGCCGACAACAACCTCAAGAGCTTCACGACACGCTCGAAGATCTCTATCGCCTTCGACGACGACAAGAAGATCCTCACCGTCGAGACGCCGGGAAAGAACCAGGTGGTGCTCAGCGACGAGGGGAAGTCGATCCTGCTCAAGGATCAGAACGGAAACCAGGTCAAGCTCTCGGAGAGCGGGATCCTGCTGGACAGCCCGAAGGACATCACGATCAAGGCTGCAGGAAAGATCGTTCTGCAGGGGACCGGGAACGTGGAGCTGGACAGCAAGGCCGATCTCAAGGGAAAGGGGATGAACGTCAACCTCGAAGCCCAGGTGGGGATGGTCGCCAAGGGAGCTGCCAGCGCGGAATTCTCCGCCAGCGGCCAGACGACCGTCAAGGGCGCCATGGTCATGATCAATTGAACGGAAAGGATTGTCCATGCCTCCAGCAGCACGACTGACCGACATGCACACCTGCCCGATGCAGACGCCCGGCCTGCCTCCCATTCCGCACGTGGGAGGTCCCGTGGTCGGTCCTGGGATCCCGACGGTGCTGATCGGCAAGATGCCCGCTGCCGTGATGGGAGACAACTGCGTGTGCGTGGGGCCTCCCGACTCCATCGCGAAGGGATCGGCCACCGTGATGATCGGCGGCAAGCCGGCTGCGCGCCTGGGGGACACCACGGCCCACGGCGGATCGGTCGTGCTGGGCTGCTTCACCGTGATGATCGGCGGATGAAGCCATGAGCGCAGCCAACACAGGGCTGGGGCGAGGCTGGTCCTTTCCGCCGCGCTTCGCGCGCGACCGGATCGTCATGGTCCAGGACGAGCAGGACGTGCGCGAGAGCCTGCACATCCTGCTTTCCACCCGACGAGGAGAGCGCTTCCTGCGTCCCGAATACGGGAGCAGCCTGCACAGGCAGGTCTTCGAGGTCCTGGACAGCGCGTGCCGCGACACGATCTGTCACATGGTCCGTGAAGCGATCCGCCAGCACGAACGGCGGGTCGAGACGCTTGCGGTCGAGGTCCGTCCGGATCCGGACGATGCCGCCTTGGCGCATGTGGAAATCCGCTACCGGATCCTGGCCACGGGAGAGGTGGCCGAGACGGAGCTGGAGCTGTCCTTGGGGGCCTTCCTTGGCTGAGCTGGAAGTACGGCATGCGCTCCTGGACGGCACCAGCCGCCAGGAACGGCGCGGTCTGGCCGAACGGCGCAGCGAGGTGGCCCTGGATGACCAGGACCTGCCATCGCTGATCGTCCGGGCGGTGGACCATGCTTCCATGATGAAGTTCTTCGACGCCGACGGGAGCGTACCAGGCGGGTGGGGCGCCTACTTCGAGGGGCATGAGCTGGTGGTGATGGCTCGAATCCTCGTGCTGGATCCGGGGCTCCTGGAGGAAGGGTTCTCGCGGGATTGGCGCCTGCGCCGGGCGCGTGTCGCCCTGTGCGAGGTCGAGGTCCTGCAGTTCGGGGAAATGACGGATTCCGTCCTGGGCCTGGCTCAGCGGATGGACCTGTGGGGGCTGCGGCTGCGGCACGGCGTCTCCAGCCCGGCCGGCCAGGCGCTGCTGGATTACCTGGAGCGGCTGCAGCTGGGGCTGGGAATGGCCGTGGGGATCCTGCGCCGCCATTGCGGGGATCTTCTGGAAACCGTCCTTTCCCCGCACTTCCTGTCCCTGGCTCGGGACGATGGCGGCAGGGACATGGCCACGGCCTTCCACATCCTCCTCGAGGCCTTCCTGATGCTGCAGGCAAAGGCGCGGGTGCTCTGGCCCTCGGCCCTCCAGGGGCGTTCCCACGACCCGTCGGTCGGGTTGCTCGTGGCCTTTGCCGGGATATTGGGAAAGGTGCGAGGTCGGACCGATGCGTTTGCGCGGCATCGCCAGGAGTTCTACTACCGTGACGTCCTGGGCGGGCGGCCGCAACCGTTCCATCCCGATCGCGCCTGCCTGGTCCTGGAGACGTTGGGCGATGCGGATGTGCTGATCCCGGCAGGAACGCAGTTCTTGGCCGGTGCGGACCCTCAAGGGCGAGAGCTGGTCTTTGCCTCCCTCCGCGACGTGTGGGTGGGGCCTGCGCGGGTGGAATGCCTGTTGAGCCTGGCCTTCCCTCGCGAAGAAAGGCACCGGCAGGCCCGTGCCTGCTGGTTCGGGACGATGAGGACCGAGACACGTCTGGCCCGTCCCATGATGGGCGTGTCGCGGGATGGAAGCCGCCCCGAGACGGCTGTGGCGGCGCGTCTTGGGTTTGCCGTAGCGCATCCGATCCTGCGCCTCAAGGAGGGGGTGCGGCGGGTCACGGTCCGTCTGGAATTCGCCGATGTGCCGCTTTGGGAGCGGCGCCTGGAGGACATCTCGCGCGATTGCGGATCGGGGGTCGACGACCAGGTGCGGGTGCGTGACGGCTTCCTCAAGCTTTTTCGCAGGATGTTCAGGATCTCCCTCTCGACGGTCCAGGGATGGAGCCAGGTGGAGGAGTATTTCCCTCGCCACGAGGCCGGTCGCCTGATCTTGTCCTTTGTCCTGGGAGTGGGCTTTCCCGAGGTGCGCGGCTGCGATCCGGCGCTGCACGGAACCGAGCTGGAGACGCCGCTGCCGGTGGCGCGCTTCGAACTTTCCGGAGACCAGTCGCAGTACGGCTACGACCAGTTGAAAGGTCTCGACCTCACGGGCATCGGCTTGGATGTCCAGGTGGAAGGCTGTCGGGACCTGGTGGTGCACAATCAGATCGCCCGGTTGTCCACGCTGGCGCCGTTCCAGCCCTTCGGTCCGCTTCCTGAAGTAGGATCATACCTGGTCGTCGGGTGCGCCGAAGCCGCAGTGAAGAGCCTGAACAGCTTCACGGTCGCGCTGGAGTGGGGAGGATTGCCTTCGGCTCCTTCCCTGGAGGCCTGGTATGCCGGGTACCAGGCGGTTCCGTCGCTGCGGGATTTCCAACTGGACGTGTCGGTGCTTGCCGATGGCCAGTGGGCTTCCAACGGAGCGTCCGGAAGGCTCTCTCTTTTCCGGTCGGCCGAGCGCTCCGGCGCGTCCCTGGGGATCCATCCCGTCTCGCGCATCGGGTGCGCGAACGTCGTGGCCCTGGCACACCCGGCGATGGGGGAGTCGCTCGGCGAGGTCTTTGATTTCGTCCCGAGCAGTCGCAACGGCTTCTTCCGCTTCACCTTGGCCGGGCCGGAAGGGGCCTTCGGCCATCAGGAGCATCCTGCGCTGCTCTCCTCGACTCTGATGCACAATGCACGGCACAAGATCGAGCGCTTGCACCGTCCATTGCCTCATCCTCCCATCACGCCCAAGGTCGCTTCCATCCATGTCGACTATGGAGCCAGCTCCGTGCTGCGGCCAGGGGATGACGACGGAGCGTTCTTCCACCTTCATCCGACGGGATGGCAGAGGCAAGGCCTGGGCGAATGCGTGCGGATGCCCCTGCTTCCCAGCTTCGACTTCCAGGCCAGCCTGATGGTGGGCATCCGAGCCCGCGCGATCTCGGATACGATCACCTTGTGCTTCCGTCTCGATCGCGATTCTGAACCGTCGCTGCGGCATGGGAATTCCCGGCCGAAATGGTCCTACATGGGGAGCCATGGCTGGGAACCGCTGGAAGAGAAGGCGGTGCTTTGCGATGGCACCGAGGGCTTCATGACCTCGGGCATCGTGACGCTGCGGCTGCCGAAGGATTGGGTGTGCGACCATCCGCTCATGCCCAGCGGGCTCTACTGGCTGCGCATCGAGACCAGCGATCCTCGTCCCTTGGCCAGCCTGTTCGGCGTCCACGCCCAGGCTGTGGAAGTGGTCTGGACCCCTGTGGATGCGGCTCAGGAACGGGATCAGGCCACGCTGCCCGAAGGGACGATCACGGGACTTCGTCGCGCCATTGCGGGAATCGGTGCCGTTCGGCAGATCGGACCGACCTGCGGAGGGAAGCTGCGCGAGGAGGATCTCGATTGGCGCACCAGGACGGCAGAACGCCTGCGCCACAAGGGCAGGGCCCTCTCGGTCCAGGACTGCGAGGAACTGGTCCTGCAGGAGTTTCCCGAGATCGGCAAGGTCAAGGCCTTTCCCGGCTTGAGCATGCGCCAACCCGACCAGCGCCAGCCCGGGCGGATCCTGGTGGTCCCCTTGCCCTCACGGGCCGAGATCGATGGCGTTCCAGCCAGACTCACCGGGATGCAGATCCGGGAGATCGAGGAGTTCCTGCGCGATCGGGCCTCGACCTTCGCCTCCATCGAGGTGGCCAACCCCGGCTACGACGAGGTGACGGTGCGCTGCACGCTTCGGCTCGACGAGGACCATCGTGGCGAGCGGCGCGAGGAGACGTTGGTCCGTGGATTGCGCGAATTCCTCTTCCCCTGGTGCCCAGGGGGGAACGAGTGCCATTTCGGCTGGCACTTGCGGCAGCGCGATGTCGAGACCTTCCTGCGCAGTTTCGCCTTCGTGCAGGATGTCCAGTCCTTTTCCTTCCTGAGGGTGTCTCGGGAAGGGAAAGGGCGGCACTCCTTGCTCGATACGGCCCGGCAGTCCTTCACGGCCGGGGCCAGCCTGCATCCTCGCCATCCCTGGAGCCTGATCCATCCGGCCGTACGGCAGTGCCTGCGCTTCGAGAGCTCCGATCCGTCCTTGGGTCCGTTGGCCGTCGGGCTGGGTGATCTGATCGTAGGCTCCACCTTCATTGTCTCGTCTACGGAGGACGCATGGGAAAAAAGAACCGCGAACAGCTGAAGGAGCGTTTCCGCCGGGGGCGCATGCCCAGCGAGGAGGATTTCGCGGACCTGGTGGACTCGATGCTCAACATGCTCGAGGATGGTTTCGATCGCACTCCCGAGGACGGGGTCCAGATCACCCAGCTCGAGAGCCGTGGCAAGCTCATGAGCTTCTACGAGGACCTGGCTGTCGAAGCGCCTCGCTGGTTCCTTGATCTGCGTGAGCAGCAGGACGAGGGCGGAGCCCTTGTCAGCCGGTTGCGCCTGAACACTCCGGCACTGCAGGACGACAAACGGTGTGCCCTGACGATTTCCACGTGCAGCGACCCTTCTACGGGACGCGTGCGCGTGGGAGTCGGCATCGACGTTGCTCATCCCCGTTGCGAACTGGACGTGGTCGGGGTGGTGGCTGCCCATGGGCGCATGGGGCAGGAGCGCAAGCCGGTTCCGGCCGATGGGCAGTGGCACGATCTCACCGGCGTCCTGACCGGGTGCAATGCCTTTGAGCTGGTGGCCGGCATCGGAGCGGAGGACAGCGTGGGCCGCTATGCCTTGGTGCATGCCGTGGTGCTCAATGCCTTCGGCAGCCGCAACGGGGTCATCGACGCCCGCCACGCCTGGTTCGGCGGGCGATCCAGCCGGATCGAGCTGCGCTGGAGCGGCGTTCCGGAGGAAGGGCGCTTTGCCTACCGGCTGGAGATGCGTGCGGACCCGGCCTACGGAGGGGACAGGAACGTGAATTGTCATCTGACCCGCCTGTGGTTCGATCCCTTGATGGAGGCCAGTCTTGGCAAGGGGCCGGTGGCATGACGGCGCGCTGCGAGATGTCTCTCCTGGAGGAGCAGGGATGCCTGCTTGAGGAAGCGCTGGGATCGCTGGCCTACAAGCGGGTGTTTTCCCTGATCGCCAGGATCCAAGTCGCCCGCAAGGAGACGGTCGGGACAGGATTTGTCATGGAGCTGACGGCGCCGGAGCTTGCGACGTGCCTCGAGGCGTTGGGTGAGTTGCCTTACGCGCGAGTGCATGTCCTGATCGCCTCGCTGCGTCGCCAACTGATCGAGGATCGGGATGCCGAGGGAGGTGCGCTTCGTTGAGCGGCGATTCCTGGACAGATCTCTCGGGATTCGATCTCGAGACGCTGCGGCGCGAAGGGCTGGAGCGGATCCGGGACCTGTCCGGTGCCCTATGGACCGACCATGCCCTGCACGATCCGGGAATCACCCTGCTCGAACAGCTTTGCTATGCCCTGAGCGAGCTGGCGTACTTCACCGCCTTCGATATTCGGGATCACCTCACCGGTGCGGACGGGAGGATCGACTTTCGCGCATTGGCGCTCTTCGCTCCGGAAGAGGTGTTTCCTTGCCGTCCGGCCACCGCGATGGATTACGCCCGCCTGCTGCTGGGAGCCATCCCCAAGCTTGAGGATGCTCGCCTGCAAGCGCGGGCAACGGCGCTTCCGGGGCTATACGAGGTCCGGCTGCAGCTGGATCCGCAGGCCTCGGAGGAGGATGTCCGGGCGCAGGCCATGCGTCTTTGCCATGCCCATCGCAACCTGGGCGAGGACTTCGAGGCGATCCTGGCATCGCGGCGCAGGGTCTGCCATCTCCATGGTGAGATCGAGATCGACGGGACCCGTCCCGTGGCGCAGGTCTATGCCGAGGTGTTCGCAACGGTCCGGCGTGAGCTTTCTGCCGGCGTGTGCATCGAACGGCACCAGGATGCCCTGGCCCGAGGCAAGAGCATCGACGAGGTGCTTTCGGGGCCGTTCCTGGACGCCGGACGGATTTCCGACAAGGAGTTCGAACGGGTCCGGAGAGTCCCGTCCCCAACGGACTTGGCTCGCACGGTGGAGCTGCTGGCGGGAGTCAGGCAAGTGGATCGCCTGGAGCTGTATGACGAGGATGGGAAGTGCTTGAAGACGGAGTTCTTCGGAGAGCAGGAAGATTCCTTGCCGGTCCTGCAGCTTCCCGGCGTTTCCGACCTTTCGATCCTGAGGCTGAGCGGTCCGCGTTCCCAAGTGCAGGACCGCGATGCCGACTTCCTCGAAGAGGTGCGTCTGCGGGTGCACCGCAGCGAGTTCGAGATGAACGTCTTTCGCATCCCTGGACCCAGGGATGCCCTGTTGCCCGTAGCCTCAGGTCGCCATCGCGACCTTTCCACTTACACTTCGATCCAGAAGGAGCTTCCCGGATGCTACGGGGTGGGAAAGGCCGGGGTGCCGAACTCCCATGCCCTGGAACGGCGGATGCAGGCCTTGCAGCTCAAGGGATACCTGTTTCCCTTCGAACAGGCCATGGCCGATTTCCAAGCTGCGGTCTCCGGTCTTTCCCGGACCTTTTCCCTGAACGACACGACAACGATGCGCGGCATCCGTCCGCTGGACAAGGAAGACATACCGCGCATCAATGAGCTCTATCTCCCGAGCGACCCAGCTTCGGCATTGCGGGCCATCGACCTTAGGGATGAGGACTTCTTCCGGCGTCGTCTGGCCGTGCTGGACCATCTCCTGGGGACGTTCGGCGAGCAATTTCCGGAATGGACAGAATCTGTCCGAAGCAACGGACGCGATCCCCTCGAAGAGTCCGTCCAGGTCCGCCTGGCCTTCCTGCGGGAGCTTCCGCTCCTGGGCCGAGACCGCATGGGGGCAAGCGATCTCCTGGACGCCGGCAGCAACGCCGCCTGGCTGCGTCGGATCGCCTTGCTCTTGGGCTTGCGAGGGCAGGGGAGAGCGACTGCTGTGCTGGATCGCTTGGGGCTTGTTCCGCTGGAAGACGAGGAGTTCCTTCGGCAGGTCGAGCACTTTCCTTCGACCCATCCCGGCCTTGAGCCCATCGAGCCCTCCGAGGATGAGATCCACCCTTTGCGGTTGGAACGTTGCGATCTGGCCATGGGCATGGTGCGCTGCGGCGGTGATCTTGGGAATTATCGACTGCTGTCGAGGGATGAGGATGTCCTGTTGCTGTTCCAGGAGACCCCGCACCATCCCGCAGTCCGAGTGGCGGCCTTCCCGGACCGGGCACGGGCCGCCTTGGGGGCGGAGCGATTCTGTCTGGCTCTGCAGGATCTGGAACGCTCCTGCGAGGTCATGCATGTGGTGGAGCATGTCCTGCTGCGTTCCCGAGGGCGGACTCCGAGCTCGGAGGAAACGGATTTCTGCAGCCATCGTGTCAGCGTTGTCCTGCCGTCATGGAACAGCAGGGGGAGAAACCCGGAATTCCGAAGGCTGGCGCGACGGACTATCGGGAGAAATTTCCCTGCCCACCTGTCGTTTGAGATCTGCTGGCTCGACATTGGACCTCTGCGCGAGTTCGAGACGCTCCAGGAGCGCTGGCGGCAGCATCTGTGCGCCTTCCTGGAAGGGAAGGACGATGCGACGGAGCTGGATCGCGAAGCGTTGCGTCTACGCGAGTTCCTGCATGATTGCCTGAAGCGAGAGCAGGCCGTGCCATGACCCGAAACCTGCGCATAGGGACGATGGAGCTGGAGCTGGAATGTGCATCGACATCCCAGGAACGGCGTGTACTGGAATGGATCCGCTCCACGATCGACACGGGGATCCTGGATGCGCTGGATCATCGGCTGGCCTCCTGCCTTCCCACGGAGGGAGTGCATCGGATCGATTCCCTGGAGATCGATCTGGGGACGATCTCCGAAGCGGACCTTAGCCGCGATCTGGGGGAACGTCTGGTGCGCGCGCTGGAACCGGAGCTGATGCGCCGCCTCCGTGCTTACGTCCCGGAACAGCCTTCACAGCAGGCTTGGACGGTCTTGAGGGAGCGCCTCTCCAGTCGCGAATTGGCACGTTTGCTTGATCAAGGGGAACGGATGGCCTTGGTGGCCAGTCGGAAAGACGCGGTCTTGGACCATGTCGCAGGCCTTTTGGATCTGCTCGATCAAGGCAAGTTGGGAGTCTTTTCTCCAACGGTCATTGAATCGCTTTGGGAGATCCTGTTGGATGCGGCCCTGGATGTCTGCTGCATGGACGATGCCTGGCGCTCCAGGATCGAGGCTGCATTGGGCCTTCCTTGGGCTCGGCTGCAGGAACGTCTTTCCCCTGCGAATGCGGATGGCGCGATACGCGGACGCGATGCCATGGAGACTATGACAAATCCTGTCATTTCATCCTCCATCGGTTCCTGGGATGCCTCGCTGGGCATTGAGACTGAAAGGTCCGGTATCGAGCTGGATGGGGGAGTGGGAAGCCTAGAGTCGTCCAGTATTGCCGCATCGAATCGGATCGATCTTGAGGTGGATTCCGATGCCGAATTGGAGCTTCCGCGCGCGCAGCTTCTGAAACTGGCTTTGGAACGTGGTGACACGCTGCGCTTGGAGATCCTGGTTCCCTTCGTTTCGTCAGATGTCGCGGTCTTGCATGCAGTGCTGATGCGTTCACTCCAGGATCAACGGCTGCGTCGTCGCTTGCGAGACCTTCCCGCATCTGTCCTTGAGTCCATGACTGCTGTCGCAGCTTCGCATCCTGGCGACATGGAAGCCTCGGTGTCGGCCCCGTCACTGTGCTTCCTTGTGGAATTGCTCGGTACGGAGCGTGAAGAGTCTCTCGAATCCGAAAGAGTTCGACAGGAACTGTCGGCATCATCGGATGCGGTACTGGTCGATCAAGACTTAGACGCTGCCTCGAATGCCGAATTGGAGCTTCCGCGCGCGCAGCTTCTGGAGCTGGCTTTGGAACGTGGTGACGCATCGCGCTTGGAGAGCTTGCTTCCCTTCATTGCTTCGGATGTGGTTGTTTTGCGCGCAGTGCTGATGCGGTCACGCCTGGATCAACGGTTACGTCGCCGATTGCTCGACCTTCCCGCTTCGATCCTTGAGTCTTCAATTCTTGCTTCCATGGCCTCAGTTATGGCCTTGGTACCTGGAGATTCAGGGGCCTCTGCGTTACTTCAGTCCGTTCGTTCCCTGGGAGGATTGCTTTGGGCTGATCGCGGCATATCCGATTCTGCTGCGAGTGCGGATGTCAATGGACCCACTATCGATGGCTCAGGGATCCCTGTTCAGGAGGACTTGGCGGGTATTGCATCGCTTGGCGGGAATACGATCGAGGTCGATAAAATCGGTCAGAAATTGTCGAAGTCATCGGAAGTTGAGCTAGCCGAATCAGGTATTGACGCTGCTACTGAGGCGGGTTTAGAGCTTTCGCGTGGGCAGTTCCTGGAACAGGCCCTCGAACGTGGTGACGCATCGCGCTTGGAGAGCCTGGTTCCCTTCATTTCGTCAGATGCGACGGTCCTGCACGCAGTGCTGATGCGTTCGCGTCAGGATCAACGCCTGCGTCGTCGTTTGCTCGACCTTCCTGCTTCGATCCTTGAATCCATGACTGCCGTCGCGGCTTCGCAATTTGGTGACGTGGAAGCCTCTGTGTCGGCTCCGTCGTTGCGCTCCCTTTTGGATGAATTGCTCGGTACGGACCGAGATGAGCCTGTGTCAAGTGCTACTGCAGAGGATGATCAGACGGATTTCGCTACGCTTGGCGGGGATGCGATCGAAGTCAGTGAGATTTGTCAGGAATTGTCTGATTCATCGAATGAGGCACTATCCGAACTAGGTATAGACGCTGTTGCTGAGGCTGGCTTAGAACTTCCACGTGAGCAACTCCTGGAACAGGCTTTGGAACGTGGGGACGCATCGCGCTTGGAGATCCTGGCTCCCTTCGTTTCGTCAGATGTCGCGGTCTTGCGCGCAGTACTGATGCGGTCACGCTTGGATCAGCATTTGCGTCGTCGTTTGCGCGAACTTCCCGCTTCGATCCTTGAGTCCATGACTGCTGTCGCAGCTTCGAAGCCTGGCGACATGGAAGCCTCGGTGTCGGCCCCGTCACTGCGCTCCCTTGTGGAAGAACTGCTTCGTACGGATCGAGATGAGGCTGTGTCAAGTGCTACTGCAGAGAATGATCAGACAGATTTCGCTACGCTTGGCGGGGATGCGACCGAAGGCGGTGAGATTTGTCAGGAATTGTCGGAATCATCGAATGAGGCACTATCCGAACTAGGTATAGGCGTTGTTCCTGAGACGAGCTTAGAGCTTCTACGTACGAAGCTCCTGGAACAGGCTTTGGAATGTGGTGATGCGCCCCGCTTGGAAAGCCTGGCTCCCTTCGTTTCGTCAGATGTCGCGGTCTTGCGCGCAGTACTGATGCGGTCACGCTTGGATCAGCATTTGCGTCGTCGTTTGCGCGAACTTCCCGTTTCTGTCCTTGAGTCCATGACTGCCATCGCGGCTTCACAATTTGGTGACATGGAGACTTCCGAGTCGTTGCGCTCCCTTTTGGATGAATTGCTTGGTACGGAACGTGAAGAGCCTCTCGAATCCGAAAGAGTTCGACAGGATTTGTCGACTTCATCGAATGCGGTACTGGTCGATCCAGACTTAGACGCTGCCTCGAATGCCGATTTGGAGCTTCCGCGCGTGCAGCTCCTGGAGTTGGCTCTTGAACGTGGTGACGTGACGCGCTTGGAGAGTCTGGTTCCCTTCATTCCTTCGGATGTGGTTGTTCTGCACGCAGTGCTGATGCGTTCGCGTCAGGATCAACGGATGCGTCGTCGATTGCGTGATCTTTCTCCTTCGATTCTTGAGTCCATGGCCGCCGTCGCGGCTTCGCAATCAGGCGACATGGAGACTTCCGAGTCGGCTCCGTCGTTGCGCTCCCTTGTGGATGAATTGCTCGGTACGGAACGTGAAGAGTCTCTCGAATCCGAAAGAGTTCGACAGGAACTGTCGGCATCATCGGATGCGGTACTGGTCGGTCCAGACCTAGACGCAGCCTCGGATGCCGGTTTGGAACTCCCGCGTGAGCAACTCCTGGAGATGGCTTTGGAACGTGGGGACACACCCCGCTTGGAGAGTCTGATACCCTTCATTCCTTCGGATGTGGTTGTTCTGCACGCAGTGCTGATGCGTTCGCGTCAGGATCAACGGATGCGTCGTCGATTGCTCGACCTTCCCGTCTCTGTCCTTGAGTCCATAGCCGCCGTCGCGGCTTCGCAATCAGGCGACATGGAGACTTCCGAATCGTTGCGCTCCCTTGTGGAGGAATTGCTCGGTATGGAATCGCGTGCAAAAGGGCAAGGATCCATCGCTATTGGTACAGGGAATGACAAAGATCATTCGCGTGCTCAGCGCTTGATGCAGGCTCTGGAACGTGGGGATGTACGGCGATTGGCTGGCCTGTCTCCCTTTGTCCCTTCGGATGCGGATGCTCTCCGCGCGGTTTTGCTGCGGTCCCGGATGGATCGGCGCTTGCGCCGCCGCCTTCGTGATCTTCCCGAAGAACTCTTGAAGGACATCGTGGCCGTCCTTCCGAAGGCCGAGCGGGAGGATGCTATGCTGGAAAAGGATAATATGACGGAATCTGTTAAATCTAGTGAAGCATGTGATCCCTGCGGGCCACAGGAACGGAGCGCCGCATCGGATGCTGTTGCTCCCATGCGCCTTCTGAAGGCCCTGGTCTCGGTGCTGGACGGGTCCGCGTCGGCCGATGCCTTGCCGTTGGAAATCGAGGATGCGTTGAAGATGATCCTGCTCGAGAAGGAGTGCAGGAATGCCCTGCTTCGCTTGCTGCTGGTTTCGGAGCCGATCCTGCGCCGGCTTGCGGAGGTGGCTTCGGATGAGGATTGGTATGCGCTCTTGGCCGCTCGACACGGAGCGGGGCTGGAAGTCCTGGAATCCTGCCGGTTGCGGGTGCAGGAGGCCTTGGGACAGGTGTTGTCCGGATCGCAGGCGCCGAGCCTGGAAGTTTCCTGGCGCATGTGCATGATGCAGCACCCGATCCTGGGGGCCGGAGCCGCCCCCTTGCGGATCTGTCGCGACCTGCTGATGGTCCTTGGACGCGAGAACCCTGCCCTCCCCGTAGCCAAGGCCCTGTCGCTCCTGGAGCGACAGTTGGCGCGTGAACGACCCGATCTCTTCCTGGAGGAGGCTTGGAAGAAGGCGCGAGCTGCGGTCTCTGCACGCGGGGGAGGCATCGAAGGCGTGGTGGTGGACAATGCGGGATTGGTCCTCCTGGGGCCATACCTCCCTCGGTTGTTCGGCATGTTTTCCCTGTTGGGAGAGGACGGCTTTGTGGACCTGGGTGCCAAGATCCATGCCGTGCGCGTGCTGCAGTTCCTGATCCATGGCAGTGCGGAGGCTCGGCAGGAGAGCCTTCCTCTCTGTCGCATCCTGTGCGGTCTGCCGCCGGGCGTGCCTGTCGGCGAAGAGCCGATCCCCCCGCAGGAGCAGGAGGTCTGCGAGCAGCTTCTGGAAGCCGTGATCCAGCACTGGAGCATCCTGGGGAGCACCTCGGTGCCGGGGCTGCGGGAGACCTTCCTGCGTCGGAACGGAACCTTGGAATCGCGGGAGGAACAGTGGCTCCTGCGCGTGGAGACAGGGGCCTTCGACATGCTCCTGGACAAGCTGCCTTGGGGCTACAAGACGGTGCGCTTCGGATGGATGGACAAGACCCTTCAAGTGGAGTGGCGATGAACGAGATCCTCCCCAAGGGCACGAGCCGTGTCGACCCGCAGGTGATCGAAGAGGAGCTGGCGTGGTGCGAGCGCGTGATGGATGCGCGCTTCGAGCACTACTTCGCCGCCCCCGAGACGGTCGATCCAGATTTCGATGTGCGCACCCTGACCCCGCCGGCCTTGGATGGTGACGACGCCTATTCCAGGCTCGTGGCCCAGCGCGGCCTGGGCTTCGACGAACGGCTGGTGCTGATCTTCTCGCTGGTCCCGCACCTGCGTCCGCAGCTCCTCGACCTCTTCTTCCTGCAGAACAAGATGCTGGACCGTGCCTACACGGAGTTCGGGGGCGTGGCCAGCAAAGGACATACGGGCTTCCTGCCGACCTGCGAGACGGTCGCCTTCTTGCTGGGGGGGCGCGACCTGGAACGGCGCCTGGAGGTGCTGGCTCTGCTGGAGGAGGATGCCCCGCTGCGGGCGGACTGCCTGATACGCTTGGAAAACGGTGCCGTCGGGGAGCCGTTCTGGTGCACTGCCTTGCGTCCGGGAGGCGAGGTTCTGGACTACCTCACGACGGGAACGGCCCGCAAGCCCGACTACGGCACGGACTTTCCCGCCAAGCGCCTCACGACCTCCCTTTCCTGGGACGACTTGGTGCTGGCCCCCGAGACGCTGGACGAAGTCGTCCACCTGCGCACCTGGATGGAGAGCTCGCGCGCGATCCTGGACCGCTGGAACCTGGAGCGGGCCGTGCGGCCGGGTTACCGCTGCCTGTTCTACGGGCCTCCCGGTACCGGCAAGACCCTCACGGCAAGCCTCATCGGTGCCAGCGCCGGAGTGGACGTGTATCGCATCGACCTTTCGATGGTGGTCTCGAAGTACATCGGCGAGACCGAGAAGAACTTGGCCGGGGTCTTCGATCAGGCCCAGCGGCGCGACTGGATCCTGTTCTTCGACGAAGCTGACGCGCTGTTCGGCAAGCGCACCCAGGCCTCTAGCTCCAACGACCGGCATGCCAACCAGGAGGTCGCTTACCTGCTGCAGCGGGTGGAGGACTTCCCCGGCATGGTGATCCTGGCGACCAACCTCAAGAGCAACATCGACGAGGCGTTCGCCCGCCGCTTCCAATCGATCCTCTACTTCCCGATGCCCGGACCCGAGGAGCGCCTGCGCCTGTGGCAAGGACTGCTGCCCGATCCGTCCCGCCTGGAGGATGACGTGGACCTGGAAGTCTTGGCCGAGGAGCATGAGCTGGCAGGCGGAGCGTTGATCAACGTGGTGCGCTATGCGGCGGTGCGGGCCTTTCGGCAAGGTCGGGATCGGATCGGCCGCGAGGACCTGAAGAGCGGTCTCGGCCGCGAGCTGATGAAGGAAGGAAGGACCCTGTGATCGACCGGAGATGCCCATTCGCACTGGCTTTGCTCGTTGCGTTCTTCTGTGCGCAGGCCGATGCCAAGCCCTCGGAAACTTCCGGCGGGCGCTTCCTGAAAGTGACGCTTGAAGAGCTCCATGGACACGCCCGGGACTCCGTGCACCGGATGCAGAGCGATCTGCGAGCCATCTACAAAGGCGATCCCCAGTGGCGGAGGGATTCGCTTTTCGATGCGCGCAGGTTGGACGACAGCCTCATCGGGCCATCCACCCTCACTTGGTTGCAGCGCTTTTGCATCGACTTCCGGGTGGCGGGACGAGCCGGGGCGTGGAAGGATCTGGTCAGGAACCTGCAGAGGATCGCATCGCTCCAGCGCCGGGATCCGTCCGTCGTCAACGTCCTGATCTCCCCGGACTTCCTGCGCTGGTCGCAAGTGGTCGAGGACCGAGGGCACATCGACTCGGTGATCTCGCGAGGCATGGAAGACGAGCTGCGAAAGGTCGTCCAGCGCTACCGCGACGATTGGGGGCATGCGAAGCCATGGCCGCAGGACACGGTCCATTCCCATGTCCTGGACATCAAGGGGCTTGCGAAATTGAAGAGCCGGGACAACCTGAAGAAGGCGCTCCAAGCCGTCTCGTTCCCGGTGGAGCCGCCCTACGACGGCATGAAGGGCGCAGTGAGGACGGCGCTCCAGGCCGATTCGTCGCGGTTTCCTGCCGTCTGGGCCAAGGTGTGCCAGACCCTTGACGATCGCTGGCGCACCAATGTGGCGATGATCGACGGCGTCGGTTTCCGGGAGGAGGAGATCGACGGCATCCTGGACACCCTTGGCGGACCCCAGTTGCCGACTCCTTTGCTGGACCTCCTGAAGGAGATCGACGGGGTGGAGTATCCCGATGCGTACGACCTTCGCCAGGCGGCCTATGCCAAGTTCGCGGCGGGGATGGGGCTCTGCATGGGCGTTGTCCGTCCGGACAACGTCTACTTGCACACCGTCCGTTTGGATTCGGCCGGCTTCGGATTGGTCGACTCCCTGCTGCGCGAGGACGCCTTTGCCCGCCTCTCGGGCGAGGTGGCGGAACGGACCGCAAAGAACCTGGAGATCATCCGTTCCCTGCGGCTGGAGAACCTCGTCTGCAACGACACGGTCCAGAGATCCGGCAAGGACGCCCTGCAGATGCTGTTCGACAACTTCCTGGTCCCGAACCTCGATGCCATGGCTCCCACGGTCAGGCTGCACCACAGGACAGATTCTGTCCTGCCTCCGGTGGAGCGCTGCGCGTGCGTTCGGACCAAGCTGGCCGGGACGGTGTACGGCCTGTACCCGCCGCGCGAGAGCGTCAAGGGGCCTCTGGACTACGGCGTCCTTTCCCGCATCGCCTACTTCGGCGTCGGCTTCGACGAGAAGGGCGTGCTGCACTACCTCAACGACCTCGGCTCGGATCCGACGGTCTTTGCCGGAGCGGACCTCAAGCGGCGCGACTTCGTCCGTCTGGCGCATGAGCACGGCACGCGTGTGGACTGGGTCCTGGCCAAGGACGACTGGGGCAAGGACTGGTCCCGGCTCTCGGTCCAGGAGAGAAGCGCTCTCCTGAGCCAGGTGACCAGCAGTCTCGTGAAGCACCTCACCACGGTCCTGAGCGATCCGCTGTCCAAGGCCATGCCCTGGCTTTCGTTCGGGCACACCCGTGCGGAGACGCGAGGGGATGGCGTGATCATCTACTTCCGCAACTATCCCGACGATCAGCAGCTCGAAGGGAGTTCCACGTTGCTCAAGGAGTTCGTCCGCGACCTGCAGGACCGCCTGGCACGGGCCGGCGGGGGATACCAGGTGAGCTTGATGGTCCTGCAAAGGCAGTTGGAGGGCGAGAGCGAGGTGTTCCGCCCCAAGGCGATCCTGGACATGTTCGACACCAGCCGGGTGGTTGCCGCAAGCCAGGCGCAGAAGAGCGGCTGGTCCGGGCAGCGCACCCTCGGGCAGTGCCGTATGGCGGGGCGACTGCTGGTGGTGCTCGAGGAGCCGACCTCCGATGCCAAGAAGCGTTTGAGGCAACTGATCGAGAAGTCCCTGCGGGGGTACGAGAGGGTGAAGCTGTTGCGCAGCACCGTGCCGGTCCTGAACTTCGACCACCGCAACTGGGGGCAGCTCGCCGACGACCTCATCTACTTCAAGGACAACTTCGGCGGGGTGGCCTTCTGGCCTTGGGTGGATTCGGGAGGCAGCGACACGGCCTTGACCTGCGGTGGAGCCAGGAGTCTGGCCCGTTGCCTGGAGCTCAATTACTTCGACGGCCCGCCCCCCGACCATGCCGCGACCGGGGTCGCGAAGCTAGGTGCTTGGTTGGAGCATGAGACCTGTCCCAACCGCTGGATCATCCGCGTCCTGATCTTGGTCCTGTCCCTTGTGCTGGCCACGTTCCTGGGCCTTGCGGTCTTTGTGGACGCCGTGCGTCGGCGTGTGCGTCCGGTCTTCTCCTGGCTCCTGTGCGCCTTCGTGCTGCCGCCCTTGCTTCTCTTCCTCCTCCTGGTCCTCTACGACCCAGAGCTTGCCTTCCTCACGGCAGGCAAGGGGCCATTGATCGGGGCGATTCTCCTACTTGTCGCGGGTTTCCTCGGGACCGCCATCGTCCTCCAGCGCCGCCGTGTGGTGCCCTCGCGCCCGGCCCTGCGCGCCTTCTTAGACGGCCACAAGTGAACTGTCCATTGCCCTTCACCATCGCACCATCGTATCCTGTCAACGTCAGCCAAGGAGAGAACCCATGAGCTATTCCTTCCTGGAATCACCCGCCTCCCAGACCCCCGCGCCATCCGCAAACGCAGAATCCATCCAGGATTCCAGCCCCGCCGCCGCCGCGCAGCTGCGCCGTGAGGCATTGCTTGCCGCGACCCCGGCCCAGCGCAAGCTCCTGCAGTTGGCGACCCCCGAGGAAGAGCTGCCGCTCCAGGGGAAGTTCCAGACGGCCCAGCTGGAGGGGATCGAAGAGGAGGAGCCGTTGCAAGGGCGCTTTGCCGCCCAGCGCGAGGCCATGCCCGAGGAAGAGGAACCCCTGCAAGGAAAGTTTGCGACCGCCCAGCTCGAAGGCATCGAGGAGGAAGAGCCTCTCCAAGGCAAATTCGAGCGCGTCACGGGAAGCCGCGAGGCGGTGCATCGCAAGGTGAATCCCACCACGGAAGTCGGCGGCATGCCAGTGAACGACGACCCGAGCCTGGAACACGAAGCCGATGTCATGGGTGCCAAGGCCGCCCAGTTCGTGCCCTCCGCAGGCGGTTCGGGCGAGGTGAGCCAGCAAGAGAAGAAGCCCAACGACACGGGACTGCCCGACAACCTCAAGAGCGGGATCGAGAACCTCAGCGGGATGAGCATGGACGGGGTGAAGGTACACTACAACAGCGAGAAGCCCGCCCAGCTCAATGCGCTTGCCTACGCGCAAGGGACGGACATCCATGTGGGGCCGGGCCAGGAACAGCACCTGCCACACGAGGCTTGGCACGTGGTGCAGCAGGGGCAGTAGATGAACGTGGCCATCAACGCCATCCGCCTGCACGTCGTGAAGGTCTTGGGACGCCAAATGCCCATCCTTCACATCCGCCCCCGCCGTGAGCGTAGGTTGCCCACCGTGCTCAGCATGGAAGAAGTGCGCGACATTCTGGCCAGCACCAACAACCTCAAGTACCAGACTGTCCTGAGTTTGATCTATTCCGGAGGCCTGCGCGTCTCCGAAGCGGTGCATCTGCAGCGCCGCGACATCGACTGGGAGCGCAAAGTGCTGGTCATCCGCCAATCCAAAGGCAACAAGGATAGCCAGGCGCCCCTGGCGCACCATCTCAAGGATCAGATCCAACGCTACTTGGATGCCTATCGGCCCAAGACCAGCCTTAAGAAGGTGCCACTGGCGCGGAATACACCACCAAGAGCATCCAGAAGCTCTTCCGCGCCGCCTGCGAAAAGGCTGGAATCCAGAAGCACGCTACGATCCACACCCTACGGCACAGTTTCGCCACCCACCTTCTGGAAGGCGGGACGGATCTGCGCATCATCGAAACCATCCTGGGCCACACCAGCTCCAAAACCACGGAGATCTACACCCATGTTTCGACGCGCACCATCGCGAACGTCCAAACCCCCCTCGACAAGCTGCACGATGCACAGCCAGCCCAAGGAGACCGCCATGGTTACAGATAACCATCCACGCTAGGCGTGTTAACACTACCACAGTAACCATAATCGGTAGTTATACGCAGCTGATGAAATCTTATAACATCAAATAAAGCCAATTCAAAAAGGGTCGAGATATGTATGCCCAAGTAGAGAAAATAGAAGAAAGAAAAAGTAGAGCGGTTACTCAATCAGTTTCTCAGAAGAAAAGACATGAGAAGCAAAGCTTTGGTTTTGTAGATAATAGATCAGAGACCATTGCTCAAAGAAAGCTGCAGGACTCAATAGGTAGGGCCGCTACCCGAGAATTAGGTGCTGGAGAGCGAGGTGGGAGTATAAATAACCAAAGACTACAAAATCACTTGGCGAGTAATACGACTCAATTGATGAGTTCTGCTAGAACCGTAGCGGCCGCAGATAAAGATCAGCTGGCAGGTGCGCGTAATAGTATGGGGAAATATATTTGGAACGAATTGACTCATAATGTAGCTGTTATAGATGGACAACCGGCGAGAAGGGGAGTTAGTGATAAATCATCGCACTCAGAGCCCAAGGCTTTTATAGAAGAACTTGCTGCTAATAACATCCCTCATATAGTAGACATGTTAACGGAAAGACCCCCGTGTACCTCAGCTGAAGGGACTGGGTGTTGGGACTATTTTACTAATTACGTCGCAGGGCATGCAGGATGGGATTTTAATTTTAGATATCTGACCACTGGTGTAAATCCTCCCTCCAATGATAAACAACTATACGGCATTTATAGAGTTGCAGCGCGTAATCCTCGGATACCACAAAGTGCGGCCGGAGATGCTGCTGTTTGATGTAATGATATGACGGAAAAATAGAGGACACCCATGTCTTTGATAAATCCTGGATCCTAAAGAGTCCCCTATATTGCAAATTCGTGGGGTCAAGGGGCTGGTGGTACGAGAAAATCCCATAACAACGAATAAAGTCCAATTAAGAAAAGGTTTGAGATATGTATGCACAAGTAGAAAAAGTAAAAGTATGGCAGTTGCTAATTCAGTTGCTCAGAAGAAAAATAATGGAAAGCAAGGTTTTGGGTTTGTAGATAATCTTCAGAATATTCACAGACAATTAAACCCATCAATTGGAAGATTTCTGGGAGTGCTGTGAATTTTGTGCAGCGTAAGCAGGGGGTCGCCGCACAGCCGGGTTAAGCAGAGAGCATCCAGTTTCGAAAGCGAATCGAGCAGGTCTTCGGATGGATCAAACTGGCGGGATGCTTGAGGCAGGTGAAGATCCGGGGAAAGAAAGCGGTCGACGCGCTCTTTCTCCTTGCCCTGTCGGCCTACAACCTGGTGCGAATGAACAACTTCATGGCGGCAAAGGCGTGAAATTGGGGCCAAATGGCCTCCGGGCGAGGCAAGTTTACGCCAAGAGAAGCGTAATGGAGCGAATGACCGGATGGTCAAGCCACCAACGACGCTCATGTCACGAAAGTCCGAATGCTGAAATTTTCGGAACATCGAATGCTGGATGGGAAAATTGGGGGCATTTTCATCATCCTGTTAGTGCATCGATATCAGTGTGCAACGCATGAAAAAGTGTATTGTAGGCCCAAAACATGGAGGCCCGCCCAGCTGCAGCGATACAGGGCGCGAGCAGACCACAGAGACCGAGAAGGATGCCGTGGACAGGGCGCAGGGAGGAGGTTGGACAATGACCAAGACCGCGATTCAAAGAAACAAACCGGGAGATATCGTTGGGAGGAAGCGGTGTGAGGCCATGGGAATGGATGGACCCACATGCCTCATGTGCCAGGACATCACGGAGAAAGGACGGCGGAAGCTCGCAGAATTCGCACGGGAGTCGGTACTGTCGGGGATGAGACAGTTAAAACAGGCTGTTCAGCGCGTGGAGATGGGGCGAGAGCCCGCACGCACGGTTACAATGAAGAATGGCGGCGTCTCTGTCGCGCACTGGACCGAGGGTACAGCAGTTTGGGCTAAATGGGCAGGTGGAGAAGAAATAAAAGTAGAATCACCGGACGGGGAGGTGTCAAACAACGGATGGCGCGGGGCCCTTATGGACCGTTTGAGCTTGAAAAGCGCGACGGGTTTGCATATGTTGAATGCCCAATGGGGCGGCTCAGCCGATTGCTTACAAGGAAACATTGTACCTGGATCGAAATCGTTAAACGGACACCATAAAAAGGTAGAGAATTTGGTCAGAGTAGCCCAAATTCAGCTGGGCGGGAAAGTACCAATATTGTACTACGTGGAAGTGGAACCGGCGTACGAACGAGATTTTGACTATACTAAGTTTCGTTTAGAGGACGGCAAATACACTATTCCTGATCCTAATATTTATTGTGGGATTGAAACGGATCACCACATCGTTTTACCCAGGACGCCGGTGATCCTAGGTTCGAGTATGTGTGTGGAGAGGAACCCCTTCGTTAAGAAACCAAACCCTTTACGACCGAATCGAGTTTTACCCCGACAGGAGGGGTCAAAGGTGGTGAGCGCAACTTGGATGCGTTGGGCCGCTGGAAAAAAATCAATCGTAATAGACGTTTACGAAAAATTGTTCCACACCCGAGACGTGGCGAGGGATGTGAATGACATGCTTAAGGCGATTCTGGAGCTTCCACGAGCAGACATACCAATGTATGCGATGCTCAAAAAGTTGTGGAACATTCTGAAGTGGACTATCTAGGGATGCTGCCGCTTTGGCTCGTACAGTCCATCCACCAAGTCTAACCATTAGACTGATACAAATGTGAGGTCTAATCGCGCGGGTGTATTTGATACATGCACAAGGTCTGCACGTCATCTCCTTTACCTATCTCCGCCTCGCCATCTCCTTCCAACCCACTTTTCACCCATCTCGCCCATCGCTTCAGGTATTCCCCGATGCGGAGGGCGTCCGCACCTTGCTCGTAAAGCCGGAAAATCCGTTCGGCGCATCTCTCTACGGTCTGGCGGGCGAGGGCCAGATCGTGTTCGGAAAAATGGTACCCCAGGAAGTCGAATCCGTGGGAAATCCGGCCGATGAAGGTCTTGTCGGGGTGTTGCTCGACCCGCAAGGCATCCATGACCTCGTTCACCGCGCGGATGGCTTCCCGCAGTTTCCATCGCTTGGGTGACATCACCACCCAATCGTCCATGTATCGTACATAGCAGCAGCCCAGGGCTGCCATTTTATCGTCCAACGGTTTGAGGTACAACGCACCCATCAAGGGGGACAATGGGCACCCAAGCGCGATGCCGCAGTGGACGGCGGTGTAGTTGCCGCCGTTGCGAACCCATCGTTCCATGTACTGCCACACGAGGTTCAGGACGCGCCGGTCGGGTACCAGGCGCCTTACCTGCTCGAACAGGAGCTCATGGTTGATGCTGGCGTAATAGCCCTTTACATCAGTGCGGAAAACGAAGGTGTGATCGGGCAGTCGGCGCTGCACCTCCCGGATCGCTCCCTTGAGCCCACCCGTCCCTGCCAGATGGAAGCACCGCCGGGAAAGGTTCGGCGCCAGATACCGGGTCAGGACCAGGCTCATGGCCTTGAGGACCAGCGCGTCGCGGGCGCTCCAGAGCTCGAAGACCTGCTCGCGCCCCTGGACCCTCCGCAGCGCCTCGAATCGGTAGGCACCTGCCCGTAGTTCCTGTTGGATGCCGCTCTTCTGGACGGACCACCAATGGAGGAGATGCCACACGTCGTCGTTGGGATGGGCATCGGCCCGCGCCGCGCGCAGCCAGGCACAGGCTTCCTCCAGCACGGCATCGGACGCGATCTGATCCATCAGTTCGATCTCGGCGGGTCTGGCCAGGATTTTCCTGTCTTTCGACATATGCTGGAAGGCTAGCATACTTCCGCTATGCTGATGCGGCGATGCTTTGTGCGTTCTCCTTGGGGGTGTTGCGGGGGGCCTCCCCGCAGAGAGTGCCAAAATCTGTCAGGCTGGCATTCCACGAAACCGTTTCCTACGATTGAACTCTAGGCGTCATCTTGCCTGAGACGCGCCGTACCCCAGCAGCCATTCCCGCACGTTTTGCCAGCGCACGCCGTTGCGGTTTCCGATGGAGAGATCGTCCATGGAAACGACGAGCTTGGGGTAGTTGTCCTTGATGGCTTCCAGGTTGCCGAATTCCCGCTCGAGGGTGGAGTCCTCGGTGAGGTAGGTGGCGACCTGCGCATACAGGATTTCGTCCTGCTTCCGCGCGATGAAGTCGATTTCCCGCTTGGCCAGGGCACCGACCGAGACGTTCCAGCCTTGGCGCAGCAGCTCGTGCAGGACCACGGTCTCGAGCGTACCGGGCAGACGCTTGGAGGACCAGCCCAGGCGGCAGTAGCGCAAGCCCACGTCGGTGAGGTAGTACTTGTCTAGGTATTCCATCTGGCGCTTGCCCTGGATGTCGTAGCGGGGCACGCGCATCAGGATGGAGGCTTCGCACAGATAGGACAGGTATTGGGCGACCGTCTCCAGGCCTACCCGAAGACCTTGGGACTTGAAGAAATCCGAAATGCTCTTGATCGAGACCAGGCTTCCGGTGCTGTCCATGCAAAAGCCCAGGATCCGTTCCAGGATCGAGATGTCGCGGATGCGATGGCGCTGTACGATGTCGCGCAGGAGCAGGGTGTCGAGCACTGCGCTCAGGTAGGGGACCGTGAACTCCTCCTCAAGCGGCAGGTGATGGATGCCCGGCAAGCCTCCGAACTGGAGGTACTCGTGGAACAGGGAGCGGGAATCTGGGTTAGGCAGCGTTTCGCTGCGCAGCCCGATGTACTCGGTCAGGCTCAGTGCGTACACGGGAATCTCGATGTAACGGCCCGTGAGGAGCGTCGCCAGCTCCGAGGCGAGCATGTGGGCGTTCGAGCCGGTGAGCACGATGTCACCCAGGTTCTCGGCCAGCAGGGACTGCACCACCCGCTCCCATTCCGTGACTTCCTGCACCTCGTCGATCATATTTCGATACGGCGAAACATTTTGCGATTTCTACTGATTTGATCGCTTATACTAGACGATTTTGCAATCGGTGTCACCCCTATGCTCACGAGCTGCCGGGGGGGGGCGTTGCGGGGAACCTCCCCGCAGAGAGGGGTGTGCCGGAGCCACCGCAGTTCGTCGGCACCACGATGCGGCGAGGAGGCGGAGGCCAGGGGAGAGGCTTCTCCCCTCCATTGTGTTATGACAGATTTCGTCAATCCACCGGCTTCACCAGAAGGCGACGAAGGTGCAGACGAAGAGTATGCCGGTGATCAGGGGCCAGTAGAGCAGGCGCGAGATCTGGTTGTCGTTGTGGTTGATGAAGCGGCTCTTGTCGTCCATGCCCACCAGGATCGCGTTGAGCGACACGAAGAGGATGGCGGCGTAGGTCACGAAGAAGAAGCACTCCATGTAGACCACTTCCGACACGCCCAGGGCGGTGCGCACCGAGATGTGGTTGTAGATGGCGATGAAGAAGAGGCCCGAACAGCCAGATGCTCCCGAGAGCGAACTGAAGCCCAGGATCTTGCTATCGCTGCTTTGCTTGCGGCCCACCCACAGGATCGCGAACAGCATGAGCACGATCACCAGCAGCGGGATGAAGTGGGAAATGAAGGCGTCCAGGATGTTGCGCCGCACATGCAGGGAGAAGTAGAGCTCGGGCGTGGGGTTGCCCGTGAGCGTGCGCTTTCCGTAGTTGGAGCTTGACTGGTTCACCGCGTAGCTGAAGTTGGTGTTCAAGAGCTTCCAGTGGGGCAGCACCAGGTTCTGGTCGATGCCGAAGAGGGAGGAGCGCCCTTGGCGGTAGCCTAGGAAGTCGGGCTCCAGCAGGATGTCGGGCGAGAGGCCCTTGGGGGCCATGCGCAGCCAGAACTCCTCCTTGTCCACGGGGTAGCGGCGGTAGTTGAAGGGCTGGCGGATGTTGACGGCAAAGCGCCAGCCGCGCACGTACTGGCCGGGAGCCAGGGAGTCGTCGTAGGTCAGCGTCAGGCTCGCGCATTCCTGCTCGGGGAACTCCACGCCCAAAAGCGCGGTGTCGGCGCGGTTGCGGTAGCGCTGCCACAGGTATCCCGTCATCGAGAAGGAGTAGGCACTGGTGAAGTTGATGGTCTGCAGCTCCACGCCGGTGGGGATGGAGCGCATGGCATGGGTCACCTCGAAGCAGCGGTTCATGTAGGCGCTGGCGGCGAACGAGTTGGTGAGCGGGGTGCGGGAGCAGTCGTGCTCCTGCTGGCGTGCGTCTCCCACCAGCACCGAGAGCGGAGCGCAGATGCCCGACTCGTACTTCTGCACGGCCAGGGTGCATAGCGTGACCAGTCCCGCGATGAAGAGGAGCGCGACCCCGGCGCTGCGCAGCCAGATGTAGCGCCAGGAGATCAGGCACCACAGCCACAGGCCCAGGACCAGGAGGGCCAGCACGAAGAGGAAGAGCTGCTTGTGGTAGGTGCACCAGGGCTGTCCGGAGCGGTCGGGCACCACGCCCAGCAACGTCCAGCCGAGGTCGGGGATGCGCTGGTACTTGAGGCGGGTGTTCTCACGGGTGTAGATGCTGTGGTAGGCGAGCTCCCCCTTGAGGGAGGCCTTGTCGAGGCTGTCGGAAAACTGCAGGAGCGCCGTGTTGTTGGTCTGGGCGGCGACCGTGCGGATGGTCTGGTTGCCTTCCATCATCTCCACGCGGGGATGGTAGAGGATGGTGCCGTTGTCGGAGAGCAGGGTGACGTAGCCTTCGCTCAGTCCTGACTTCCCGGCGACCTGCTCCCTCAGCCGCGAGAGCGACATGGTGGCGAAGGCCACACCCATGAACTGGTGGCGGGAATCGAAGAGGGGACGGGAATAGGCCACAAAGTGAGTCTTGGCGGCCTGCCCGAAGTAGGGACCTGCCCAGCCGGACTTCTTGCGCCGTGCCGCTCGCGTGTACCAGAGCGAGGTCTCCAGGGTGGTGTCGGTGTAGTCGTAGAGGATGGCTCGCGGTTGGGGAGCGCTGTCGTTGCGACGGACCAGGAAGATCGCGAACTGCCCCAGGGCATTGGGCGCAGCGCCGGCAACAAACCCCGGATGGGCACGCAGCCATGCCGGATCGAAGGCCACACCGCTGCCGTAGGCCTGCGGCGTGCGCAGGGCGGCTGATCGGACGGTTTCTGTCAAACTCTCGAAGCTCGCAACGCTTGCGGATTCCAGGGCGGGGGCAAGCGATGCGACCAAGGTGTGTGCGGGGACCAGGGAATCGTGGATCTCGCGGGCCAAGGTGTCCATGCTGCCTTGGGCGCGGGCCTGGAGCGCTTTGGCGTCCTGCTTGACGCCGTGCAGGAACAGGAGGGCCGACGTGGCGACCAGCAGCGTCGCAAGGCCTAAGCCGATCCAGAGGGTGCGTCGGTCGAGAAAGCGTAGGAGGGCCGTCATCGTGAACTCCAATGGGAAATGTCTGGAACCCTCCCAAGATAGGCGTCCTAGTCACACATCCAAGAGGGACTCACCCATTCGGGTGAGAAGAAAGATCAGCATGTCCGGCCAGTGCGGCAAGCATCAGCTGGTCCTGCATTTGGTCTTTATGAAGCCCCTCGCCAATGAACACGATCCTCGATTCGCGGCTGCCGTCCGGCCAGGCAGGCAATGGCTCGAGAGGATGAAGAAAGCCCAAACCGCCGTGCAACGCCATCGGCGATTCGCTGGCATCGAGGTTCAAAATCCCTTTGATGCGCAGCAGGTGATCGCCTGAATGTTCAAGAAGCCTCGTAAGTGCCTGGGAAAGCCGATTCCAAGACAATGGTTCGGCAAAGGTCAGGCAGAAGGAGCCGACGGTGGCCTCGTGGCCGGAGTGTTCCAGGGAAGGTGCGACCCGAAATTCGGTGGCGGAGGTTTCTGGGCTCGGAAAGAAATCTTCGGGTTCGACCTTTCTGCGCACGACCGTTTCGAGAGGTGCCCAAGGATTGATCCCGGCCAGACGATCGCGCAGGCGCGACACTGCGTGAGGGGAGGATATGTCGGTTTTTGTCAGAAGGAGACGGTCGGCCAAGGCGACCTGGCGGACGCAGGTCTTCTGCCGGGAAAGTTCACGCTCTCCCTGCAGGCCGTCGACTACGGTCACCACGCCTTCAAGTCGAAAGCGCAAGGCAAGCTCCTCGTGGGCAAAAAGCGCCAGGATCGGCCCCGGGTCGGCAAGTCCGCTGGTCTCGATCACCACCCGTTCGAAAGGCGTGACCTGGTGCCGCTCCCAAAGGTCTAGGAGCATGGCCGTCACGTCGCGCCCCGTGATGCAGCACAGGCATCCGCCCGCCAGCACCACGACATGCTCCGTCGCATCGCCCAGCAGCGCCTGGTCCAGAGGGACCTCGCCGAATTCGTTGATCAGGACCGCCGTGCGCTCCATGCTGGGGCGGCGCAGGAGCGAGGCAAGCAGGGTGGTCTTCCCGCTCCCCAGGAAACCGGTGAGGATCGTGACGGGAAGGCGCGGCGGGTCTGCGAGAGTCATGACAGAATTTGTTAAATTGCCGGTATCGCAACGGGCCGAGCTTCGCGGACCGGGGCAGGAAATGCCATCGCGGCCACGAAGGCCTGCGTGAAGCCCTCGTCGGTTGCCAGCTCCACGGCGTCCACATCCTCGACGGTGGCCGCCAGTTCCTGCCGCGACGGACTGTTGACCAGGAGAGCCTCGGCACCGGTGCGCGAGGTGTTTCCGACATACTCGACCTTGCCGTCGAAGGCGCGGGGGAAGAGGCCGATGTCCACCAGGCTCTTCACGGTGAGGTGGTACCCGAAGGAGCCGGCGATCAGGGCGCGATCGACGTCCTCTCCGCTCAGCCCGTTGCGGGAGAGCAGGATGTCGATCCCGGCACGCACCGCTCCTTTGGCCAACTGCACCTGCCGGATGTCACCCTGCGAGAGATAGACATCCGGAGTGAGATGAAAGACGACCTTGCCTTCGCGCTCGGAGAAGCGGGCGCGCAAGCCTTCCGGCAGGAGATCGCGCTTCCTGGTGAAGCGTCCCGAGGACTCGATCACGCCGCTGGTCACCAGCGCAGCCACCGCGTCCAGAAGTCCGCTGCCGCACAGGCCGGCCGGAGGGGCCTCGCCGATGGTGCGCACCTCGACGTCGCCGCCATCGATGGACACCCGCTCGATGGCTCCGCGCGCCGCGCGCATGCCGCAGGCGATGTTCATGCCCTCGAAGGCCGGGCCCGCCGCCGTGGAGGTGGCCTGCAGGCTTCCCTCGTGGGCCAGCACCATCTCGCCGTTGGTGCCGATGTCCACGAACAGGGTCGTGCCTGTGGATTTGACAAGATCCGTCGCCAGGATCCCGGCGGTGATGTCGGCCCCGACGAATCCCGACACCACGGGGGGAAAGTAGACAATGCCGTTTTTTGCGATGGAGATGCCCAGTTGCGCGGCGGGCAGGTGCAGGGCTCCGGCGATGGAGGGGGTGTAGGGAAATCGCCCGAGCGGCTCGGGACTCACCTTGGCCGCCAGGTGGATCATGCAGGTGTTGCCGGCCAGCACGACCTCGTACACGCGCCGACGGGGAATGCGTGCTTCCTGGGTCAGCACCCCGATCATCCGGTCGATCTCGGAGGAGATTTCGCGGTGCAAGAGGGCCAGCCCTTCTTCGCTCGATCCCAGCGTGACGCGCGAAAGCACGTCTTGGGCATGGGTGGCCTGGGGGTTGAGGGCCGAGATGGAGCCCAGGCGGGAGCCATCCGTCAAATCAAGGAGCGAGGCCACCACCGTGGTGCTGCCGATGTCCACGGCCACGCCGTAAAGCCGTCCGCGGGTGTCGCCGTCCTCTTCCTGGAGCAGGATCTCCCCGGCCAGGACTTCGGTGACCTTTGATTCTTCCCGATACCGTTTGGTGATCCACGGATCCAAGGAGACGTCAAGGGCCAGACCGTCTTCTAGGATCTTGAGCCCGCTCTCGGCGGCGCCGGGAAGCTCCACCGTGAGGTCGCCTTCCACCAGGGTGCTGCACAGCAGGGCCCAGCCATTTTCGCGGTCCTCGTCGGAAAGCCTGCGGTTCTCCAGGGCGCGGACCTGCAGGCGGGAGGCTTCGTCCAGCTGCACGCGGCACTTGCCGCAAGTCCCCGCTCCGTTGCAGGGGGCTTCGAGCCGCAAGCGCGCTTGGCGTGCGGCCTCCAGGAGCGTCGTGCCGACGGCGACTTCGATGCGCACGTCGTGGGGCTGGAAATGGACTTCGCTCATGCGGCCGCCTTCACTGTGCCGGTCAGGGCGCGGATGTTGTCCAGGCCGGTGGAGGTGCTCAGTCCGCAGGCCGGGGAGATGATGTCGATGCCGTCCCGCACCAGGCGCTCGGTGATGCGCGAGACCTTGGTTGGATCGCCGAACTCCAAAAGCTGGGTGCTGACGTTGCCCATGGTGTGAATCGTGGGGAAGTCCTGCTTGAGGAGCTTGAGGTTGACCAGGGCGTCGGCGCTGATGGCATCGGCGTGCAGTTCGGCCAACTGCTCGCGGCTGCGGCTCATGTCGCCGCAGATGTGGACGATGACGGGCTTGCCGGCCGCGTGGATGGCATCGCAGAGCTGGTTGATGTAGCGCACCGCGAAGTCCTGGAAGATGCGCGGCCCCAGGATCTCCCCGGTGGCGGTGGGGTCGCCGATGGTGATCACATCGGCGCCGCTGTCCAGCACCTCCAGGGCATACTCGACCAGCAGGCGCGTGACGTAGTCCATCACGCGATGGGCCTCCTGGGGGCGCGTGCGCAGCTCCTTCAGGAAGGTCAGCGGATCCACCACCGAGGCGGCCGTGCTGACCGGGCCGGTGAGGCTTGCGATCACCGGGATGTCGCTGTGGCGTCCCTTGATGTGGCTGGCGGCCTGCACCACCGTGGCGATGCGCCCTTCGCGCACCAGCTTCCTGGGATCGCGGATCTCGACGTCGGCGCAGTGCGCGTAGCGCTCCTTGGCGATCTTGGGCTCGCACTCGAGCGTGCCTAGGTCGATCTCGCTTCCCAGCACCTCGGCCTCCACCGTCATGCAGAACGGCACGCCCAGGTTCTCGAAGCCCGTGGCCTCCTGGACCTTTCCCGAAAGTACAGCCATCCCCTCGGAGGAGGTGTGCGCGTACGGGAGGGTCGGTTCCTCGTCCATCACGCCGATCACGGCGGCGTTCATCATGCCTCCGGTGCACAGGACGGGAGGGCGGTCCACGGACTTTCCGGCGAAGACGCGTTCCAGCCGTTCCTTGGGGGCGATGTCAGACATGGAGGTTCTCCAGGTGGGAAGATGTTTCTGTTTTGACAGATTCTGTCATAGCAAGGAGGTTGGCCAGAGGCGTGGCGCTGGACATCCCGCAGGCGGGCGAGACCACATGCACGCGTCCTTCCTGCGCCAGACGCAGTGAAAGGGATGCGATCGCTTCGGGCGTGCCCTTGTGTAACAGAAACGTTCCGACATTGCCGATCAGGGCGGTATTGGGGAGTGCCAGCGCCAGCTCGTTCAAGGGAAGGGACGTGTCGGGGATGAAGCCGTCGATGCCTAGGCTTTCAAGTGTCTGGGCGGTTCGGCCTAGGGTCCCGCACATGTGCAGGAGCACCTTGGCTCCGCGTGCCTGCAGGGCTTCTACGATTCGCTTGAGTGCCGGGTGGATGAAGGTCGCGAAGATCCTGGGTCCGACTAAGGAGGGAGTTGTGGTGTCTTCGTGGATCACCACGGCATCGCTTCCCGCCTCCACCAACTGCGTTCCCCAGGCGATCAGGAAGTCCGTGGTGGCGTCGATCACGGACTGCGCCTCCTGAGGGCGCGTGCGCAGTTCCCGCAGGAAGGCGGTCGGTTCTACTAGCGATGCGGCCAGGCTCACCGGTCCGACCAGGTTTGCAAAGACGGGAAGATCACCGGCCGTCGTACGGAGCAGTCTCGCCGCCTCGACACTCGCCACCGCGCGTCTGGAGCGCAATGCCTCCTGGAGGGGAGGCAGCCGCACCTCGGTTGCGCTTGCGAACGGCTCGCGCACGAGTCGGGCTTCGGTGTGCGCATCGCCAAGGTCCACGGTCGCACCCAGCGCCTCGGCTTCGACCGTCACGCACAGGGGCACGCCCACCGACTCGAACCCGCCGATCCGTGCGGCCGCCAAGGCAAGCCCCGCCATGGCTTCGGGATCCAGGTGCGCCTCGGGCAGCGAGAAGCCCGAAGCCTCGACCACCGCCGCAGGGACCGCGCTCATGCTTCCGCCCGTGCAGATCACCGGAGGACGGTCGACCGGTTCCCGCGCCAGCGCCCGCAATAAGCGCAAGCGACGGTCCGTGACAAATTCCGTCTCCGGTGGCATTGGCTAGTAGCGTCCGTAGAGCTTGGCGGCCTTGACCATGGTCGCGGCGCTGAGCAGGTTGCCGTTGGGAGGGAACTCGCAACCGGTGGAGAGGATGAATCCTCCTTCGGCCACCTTGAAGGTCTCGATCTGCTGGCGGGAATCCTCCAGCACCTGCTCCTGCGAGAACTCGTGCCCGACCTTGGCCGGATCGGCCACGCCGATGGTGACCACCTTCTTGCCCCAGTTGGCTGCATGCTCTTCCCAGTTGGCCGATCCGTAGGCCGGATAGGCGTGCGAGACGGCGATGGGGTTGATGTACTCCTGGACCGCGTCGAAGTACACGCCGCCGCCGCAGTTGTGGACGATCACGGGCGTTCCGGTGTCGCGGATGGCGTCGGCCACGCTCTTGAAGATCTCCGCCTCGAACTTGATCCAGGTCTCCTTGCGCAGGACGCTGGCCGAGGAGTAGAGGGGGTCGAGCACGATGGCAGTGGCGCCGACCTCCACCTGGGCCAAGGCGTATTCGACCAGGGACTCGTTGATGGTGCGCACGGCTTCCAGCACCCGTTCGGGGTGGCGGATGATGTCCTTGAAGAGCTCCGAATGCCCGCGGATCTGCGACAGCACTCCCAAGGGGCCATAGACGAAGCCCATGACCGGCACTTCCTTGCCGCGAGCCGCCGCAAGCCCGCGCACCACCTCGATCACGGTGGACATGCGGCGCGACGTGCGTGGGTCGACCTTCTTGACCTTGTTGTATTCTTCGGCGGTCTTGATGAAGGGATTGTCGAAGTTGGGAAGTGCCGTGCTGCGTTCGGGGAAGATCACTTCCTGCCCGAAGTCTTCCGCCTCGACCGATAGATCGACCAGCGTCAGGAAGCCGTCGAAGCCGATCAGATCCTGTGCCGCCAGAAGGCTTGCGGTGGCCACTTCGGCATCCTGTGACCAGCGATCGTAGGAGTAGCCCAGCACGCGGCTGGAGGCGCCGCACACCAGCGGAGCCGCCGGGACGCGGTCGGGCTTCTTGTACTGCAGGGCCAGCACCACGCGCTCGAGCGAAGAGAGCTCCTCGCGCTTTTCGGTATGGATCGCCACGCTCATGCGGCCACCGCCTGGGGATCGAGCTGGAGCAGGCGCTTGACCAGAAGGACGGCCTGGGCGGCCTTGGCCGAGTAGCCGTCGGCACCGATGCGGTCGGAGAAGGCCTGCGAGAGGGGCGAGCCGCCGACGATCACCTTGAAGCGGTCGCGGATCTTCTCCTTCTCCAGGATCTGCACCACGTCGCGCATGCGCTCCATGGTGGTGGTCATCAGGGTGGACAGGGCGATGACTTCGGCGCCGATCTCCTTGGCCTTGTCTACGAACTTCTGAGGAGGCACGTCGCGGCCCAGGTCGTGGACCTCGAAGCCCGAGACCTCGAGCATGATGCGCACCAGGTTCTTGCCGATGTCGTGGGTGTCGCCCTGCACCACGCCGATCACGACCTTGCGCTTGTGGTCGGGGGCGTTCTTCTTGATGTGCGGACGCAGGATGTCCAGGCCCGCATACATCGCATCGGCCGCGATGAGCAGCTCCGGCACGAAGTACTCCTCCTCGTCGAAGAGCTTTCCGGCCCGGTTGACGCCGTCGAGAAGTCCGTTCTCGATGGTGTTCCACGCGTCGTACCCCTTGTCCACGGCTTCCTGGGAGAGCGTCTTGGCAAGGTCCTCCTCGAGCTCGAGGACGGCATTGGACAGCTGCAGATGCAGTTGCGTTTCGGTTTCTGTGGACATTTGGGCTCCGCGGATTGGGTTGGTGGTCATCTTGAACGGTTTTGGGAAGTTTCAGGGGTGGGCGAGGATGCGGGCAACGCCCAGATCAAGGCCGATGTGTCCGTTGGGGCACGAACCCACGCAAGCGCCGCATCCGGCGCAGAGGTCTTCAAGGATGGCGATGCCGGATCCCAGGGCGACGATGGCCTCGTTGAAACAGGCGTCCAAGCAGTCTCCAGGGCAGGAGGTGCAGATGATTCCGTGGCTCTTGGGTGTGCTCATGCGATATTGGGATCCAGTTATCAAAACTATCGAAGATGTAGTCTAAGTGCGCTAGGAAGCCTAAGCTGCGGCAAGAAATGGGCGAGGTTCATGTCGATAAATTTAAACACTACCAAATCCATAGGCAATAAGTATTTTGTGTTCTTTGGATCGATTGTGCAAGGCTTCATGATGGTTTGGCCCTTGGAGCGGAGCTCTTGCAATGAAGGAAGGAGTGGGTGATGGGTGCATTGGCGCGGATGAGTGGCATTGTGCCGCAGATGTGGATGGGTGAGGAGCCCAGCGTTCACCAATCCGAGCCAGTAGAGCCGCCCGTACATGGGCGTAGGGCAGATGGCACGGAAACGGTAGAAATGTTGGATTTGGCGCTTGAAAGGTATCTGGCATCCGGCATTCGTTCGGTCAAGGATCGTGTCGAGGCTCGACTCCTGGAGATTGCCTTCCAAGCCAACGAGCAGAACCAGGTGCGAACGGCACGGGCCTTGGGAATCTCTCGCAGCATGCTTCGGACGCTTCTGAAGCGGCATGGGTTGCTTGTCTGAGCAGGTGGCGTATCGCGTTCTGACAGAATGTTGACGATTGGCGAAATTTCAACATATATAGTCTATATACTTGATGGTGTAGATGTGGAGCTGCTCTTCAGGCATTGACAGAATGCTGGCAGGAGAGTGCCACAAGCACAGGAGCTAGTTGAGCCTTGAAGTCATGCAGCATTAATGGATTACCAGTTCAGGATGTGATTAATGCACAGCGCGACCAGGATGGTAGGGAGGTTGGCATGAGCAAGAAGATCCTCGACAACATTCTGGAGGCCATCGCATACGCATTCGGACAGGGTGCGGCGGCATGAGCGCGGGGGAACTGTTGCGCGTGGCGGTGGCCAGCGCGACCGGGAATGTCGTTGACAGTCATTTTGCCACGTCGCCGTTCTTCCACATCTACGACTTCGATGGCGCCGGGTGGACACTTGTCGAGTCGCGCGGGAACCCGGACGGTTCCTGCGCCTGCGGGGAAGGGCTGCATGAGCACTCCTTCGAACCGATCAACGACCTCATTTCAGATTGCCGCTTCGTGATCGCCTCCCAGATCGGCCCGGCAGCCGCCATTTCCCTCTTCCGGTACGGCATCCGAGCCCACGTGGCCATAGGCTTCGTGGAGGAGGCTCTCCGGTCCTTCCAGTCCACCTCGAAATTCCAACATCCACTCCCACGAAAGGCACAGGCAACGCCATGAGCAAGAAGAAAGTCACCAAGCAGATCGCCATCTACGGCAAGGGCGGCATCGGCAAATCCACCACCACATCCAACATTAGCGCCGCTCTGGTGGAGGCCGGTTACAAGGTGATGCAGTTCGGCTGCGATCCCAAGGCCGATTCCACCAACACCCTGCGCGGAGGCGACTACATCCCCTCTGTGCTGGACCTCCTGCGCGAGAACAGCCGTGTCGATGCACACGATGCGATCTTCCAGGGCTTCGGCGGAGTCTACTGCGTCGAGGCGGGCGGTCCCCAGCCGGGCGTGGGCTGTGCCGGACGCGGCATCATCACGGCCGTGGAGCTTCTGAAGCAGCAGGGCGTGTTCGACGAGCTCGACCTCGACTACGTGATCTACGACGTGCTGGGAGATGTGGTGTGCGGCGGCTTTGCCATCCCCATCCGCGAAGGGATCGCCCAACATGTCTTCACGGTCACCTCTGCGGACTTCATGGCCATCTACGCGGCCAACAACCTCTTCAAGGGCATCCAGAAGTACTCGAACGCAGGTGGTGCGCTGCTGGGCGGCGTGATCGCGAATTCCATCAACACAAGCTTCCAGCGGGACATCGTCGACGACTTCGTCCTGAAGACCAAGACCCAGGTGGTCGAGTACGTGCCGCGCTCGCTCACGGTCACTCAATCGGAGCTCCAGGGACGAACCACCATCGAAGCGGTGCCGAATTCCGAGCAGGCCAACATCTACCGTAAGCTGGCCCGGAAGATCGCCGATCACGTTGATTCCAAGGTCCCCTCGCCGCTCAATCCGCAGGAGCTGCGTGACTGGTCCTCCTCGTGGGCAGACCAGCTCATCGAGATCGAACGGGCGACCCAAGTCGCCGCCGTGTCGGCTTGATGCCAAGCCCGTCCGATCCCTCACGCGGCGGATCCAGCATGGCCTGGAATCGCATGGGGACGAGTCGCGACCCAAACATGCCCGAGAGGCCCGCGCGGCCTGAGAAAGGATTTCGATGCCCATCAACCTGAAGACACCCGTCGTCGAGAGCCGTGAGCAACGCTTAGGGACGATCATCGCCTGGGACGGCACCGCCGAGGAGCTCGCGCAGCAGTCCGGATACGCCCGCGAAGGGGCATGCGGAAGCTGTGGACCCAAGGCCCGCAAGCTCTGCGAGATTCAAGGCCCCTTCACCCAAGGTTCCATCTGCAGCGAGATGATGGTCGAGTGCCAGGCGGGAAACGTGCGCGACGCCGTGACGGTGCAGCATTCTCCCATCGGCTGCGGCGTCGGCCAGGTGATCTACAACTCGATCTTCCGCAACGGCCTGGCGGCACGGGGCCTTCCGGTCCAGAACCTGCACCTGATCAGCACCAACCTGCGCGAGAAGGACATGGTCTACGGCGGGATCGATAAGCTTGAGAACTCCGTGCGGGATGCGTTCGAAAGGCACCATCCGAAGGCCATCTTCATCGCCACCTCGTGCGCCACCGGCATCATCGGGGACGACGTGGACGGCGCGGCCACCAAGCTCGAGGCCGAACTCGGCATTCCGGTGATCCCGCTGCACTGCGAGGGCTTCAAGAGCAAGCACTGGAGCACGGGGTTCGATGCCACCCAGCACGGCATCGTGCGGCAGATCGTGAACAAGAATCCCAAGAAGCAGGAAGATCTCGTCAACGTGATCAACCTGTGGGGATCGGACGTGTTCACACCCATGCTCGGGGAGCTTGGTTTGCGCACCAACTACGTGGTCGACATGGCCACCGTGGAAGAACTGGCCCAGCTCTCCGAGGCGGTTGCCACGGTGAGCCACTGCTTCACGCTGGCCTCGTACATGGCTCAGGCGCTGGAGCAGGAATACGGTGTGGTCGAGGTGAAGGCACCGCAGCCCTACGGAACGGTGGCCACCGACAAGTGGTTGCGTGAGGTGGCGCGTGTCACCCATCGCGAGGAGAAGGCCGAGGCCTACATCGAGCGGGAGCACGCGCGCATCGCTCCCAAGCTCGAGGAGTTGCGGGGCAAACTCAAAGGCATCAAAGGCTATGTGGCTACCGGTTCGGCTTATGCGCACTCGATGGTCGAGGTGCTGCGCGAGCTCGGGGTGCAGGTCGACGGGTCGTTGGTCTTCCATCACGATCCCGTCTACGACAGTCAGGATCCGCGCCAGGACACCCTCGCGCATATGGTCGACAACGCCGGGGACGTCACGAACTTCAGCGTGAGCAGCCGCCAGCAGTACCAGTTCTACGCGCTCCTGCAGAAGGTGAAGCCGGACTTCATCATCATCCGCCACAACGGCCTGGCGCCGCTGGCCTCGCGCCTTGGCATCCCCGCTATCCCACTGGGCGACGAGCACCATCCGCTGGGTTATCAGGGTCTCTTGAATCTGGGCGAGTCGATCCTGGACGTGCTGGCGCACAAGAAGTTCCACCAGGACCTCGCAGCCCACACCCGCCTTCCTTATCGCAAGGAGTGGCTGGCCGAGCCCGATCCCTACATCCTGGCCCGCCCAGCCGTCCACAACTGAGTCCCGGAGGACATCATGACAGAAACTGTCAAGGAAAAGACCAACTCGATCGAGCAGATCCGTTACGGATGCGCCATCGGTGCCCTGCACACGGCCACCGCCATCCCCCGCGTGGTGCCCATCACCCATTGTGGCCCCGGCTGCGCCGACAAGCAGTTCATGAACCTCTCCTTCTACAACGGCTTCCAGGGCGGCGGCTACGGGGGCGGTGCGGTGATCCCCAGCACCAACGCCACCGAGCGGGAAGTGGTCTTCGGGGGCGCTGACCGGTTGCACGAGCTGATCGAAGCCACCCTCAAGGTCATCGACGCCGACCTCTTCACGGTCGTGACCGGTTGCATCCCCGACCTGGTCGGCGACGACGTGGGATCGGTGGTGGGGGAGTTCCAGCGCCGGGGCGTGCCCATCGTCTACGCCGAGACGGGCGGCTTCCGAGGCAACAACTTCACCGGCCACGAGCTGGTGGTGAAGGCCATCGTGGACCAGTTCGTTGGGGAGTACGAGGGCCCCCGCGAGACGGGGACGGTCAACCTGTGGTCGCTCCTTCCTGTCCATAACACCTTTTGGCGCGGCGACCTGACCGAACTCAAGCGCATCCTGGAAGGCATCGGGCTCAAGGTGAACGTGCTCTTCGGGCACGAATCCAAGGGCGTCGCAGAGTGGAAGGAGATTCCCAAGGCCCAGTTCAACCTGGTGCTCTCGCCGTGGCTGGGAGTCTCGGTCGCGCAGCATCTGGAGAAGAAGTACGGGCAGACCTACCTGCACATCCCGGCCATCCCCATCGGGGCCAAGGAGACGAGCGCCTTCCTGCGCAAGGTGGCGGCGTACGCCGAACTTCCCCAGGAGCCGGTCGAGGCCTTCATCGCCGAGGAGGAGCGCCGCTACTACCTCTACCTCGAGGACTTCTCCGACTTCTACGCCGAGTACTGGTGGGGCTTGCCGGCCAAGTTCGCGGTGATCGGCGATTCCGCCTACAACCTGGCGCTCACCCGCTTCCTGGTGAACCAGCTGGGACTCATCCCGGGTCGTCAGATCATCACCGAGAATCCTCCCGACGACGTGCGGGAATCGATCCGCGAGGAGTACCGGCGCATCGCCGAGGACGTTTCGGTGGAGGTGGACTTCGAGGAGGACAGCTGGGCTATCCACAACCTCATCCGCGAGACCGACTTCGGGCACAAGCCGCCGGTCATCTTCGGCACCACATGGGAGCGCGACCTGGCCAAGGAGCTCAAGGGAGCCCTGGTGGAGGTGGGGTTTCCGGCTTCCTACGAGTTGGTACTGAACCGGTCCTACGTGGGATATCGCGGTGCCCTTTCGCTCCTGGAGAAGATCTACACCACCATCGTCTCCGCTAGCGCCTGACAGAAACCGTCATTTCGGGACCGGCATCGGCCGGTCCCTTCCAACACAAAGGAGTGCGCCATGGGCGTTGCTGCTGCCGACATCGCCAAGCATCCCTGTTTTCGCCCGGAAGCCAGCCGCACCTGGGCGCGCCTCCATCTTCCGGTGGCGCCGCGTTGCAACGTGCAGTGCAACTTCTGCGACCGCAAGTTCTCCTGCGTCTCCGAGAGCCGCCCTGGTGTCACGGCGGACGTGCTCATGCCCGAGGAAGCGCTTGCCCGAGTGGAGCGGGTGCTGTCCGAGGGTGTCCCGCTTTCGGTGGTTGGCATAGCGGGTCCGGGAGATGCCTTCGCAAACCCCGAGCTCACGCTTGCGGCGCTGCGGTTGATTCACGCGGCCCATCCAGAGCTCCTGCTGTGTCTTTCCACCAATGGGATCGGGCTCCTGGACTGGATCGATGAGGTCGAGGAGGTGGGAGTGAGCCACCTCACAATCACCGTGAACGCCATCGATCCCGAGACGGCCGCGCGGATGTACTCCTGGGTGCGCGTCGGGGAACGGACCTATCGCGGCCTGGAAGCCGGACGGATCCTGGTCGAACGGCAGGCCGCGGCCATCCGCGAGGCGGCCAAGCGCCCGTTCCTCGTGAAGGTCAACACCGTGGTGGTACCCGGCGTGAACGACGGACAGGTGGGGGAGATCGCCCGCCGGGTGGCGGATCTCGGTGCGGATCTCCACAACTGCATCGCGATGATCCCGGTGGCCGGGACCCCTTTCGGAGTAATCCCCGAGCCCGACGCCGCTCGCATGCTGGAGCTGCGCGCCGACGCCGGCCGTCATCTGCCCCAGATGGGCCATTGCTCCCGCTGCCGAGCCGATGCCTGCGGGCTCCTGGGGGAAGGGTGCGGATGAGGCGGCACGAAGCACGAATACGGAAAAGGAACCGATGACAAGCATCCAAGACAAGACGGCTCTGGTCGCAAGCGACCGGGCGCACCTGATCCATCCGCAGCACCAAGCCCAGGAGCACGCGAACCCAAAGGTGTGGGTTTCCGGGCGTGGTTCGGAGCTCGTCGACATTGAGGGACGCGCCTTCCTGGACGGTCTGAGCAGCATGTGGAACGTGAATGTGGGACACGGGCGCGAGGAACTGGCCCAGGCTGCGGCAGGACAGGTCCGCTCCCTGGCGTTCGGCACTTCCTACGCGGGATCCGTCACGCTGCCCGTGATCCGCCTGGGCGAGCGGCTGCGCGAGCGCATCTACCCCAACATCGAGGCGTTCCACTTCACCTTGGGAGGATCGGACGCCACCGACACGTCCATCCGGCTGGCCCGCTTCTTCTGGAACGCTCAGGGAAGGCCAGGCAAGACCAAGATCATTTCCCGGGAATTGTCCTATCACGGATCCACCGTGGCGGGTGCCTCGACCACCGGGGTGGAGGAGTTCTCGCAGGGCTTCGGGGAACGTTTGCCAGGATTTGTCCGCATCGGATCGCCGTACCCGTACCGCTTCGAAAACCGGCACCCCGACCTCTCGCCGGGCATCGCGGCGGCGAATCTGCTGGAGGAGGCCATCCTGCGCGAAGGCCCCGAGACGGTGGCGGCCTTCTTCGCCGAGCCCGTGCAGGGCGGTGGCGGCGGGGTGCTGGTGCCGCCCGCCGACTACTTCCCCCGCATCCGCGAGATCTGCGACCGCTACGACGTGCTCTTGGTCAGCGACGACGTGATCACGGGCTTCGGTCGCACCGGGCGCTGGTTCGGACTGGAGCACTGGGGCGTTCAGCCCGACATCGTCCAGTTCGCCAAGGGCATCACCAGCGGCTACGTGCCGCTGGGAGGTGTCGGGGTGTCGGCGCGCATCAAGGACGTCTTGGACTCCCGCGATTCCGACCATCGATTCTGGCACGGCTACACCTGTTCGGGCCATCCGGTGGCCTGCGCGGTGGCTCTGGCCAATCTCGACATCCTCGAGAGGGAATCCTTGGTGGAGCGCTCGGCGGTTCTCGGGGCGCGGCTGCTGGAACGCCTGGGCGAAGGCTTGGCTCACCCCAACGTGGGCGAGGTGCGCGGTCTGGGCCTCATGGCCGCCGTCGAGCTGGTGGCTGACAAATCCACCAAGGAGCGCTTTCCCTCCTCTGCCGGAGTCGGCGCGAGGCTCGGGGAGGGCCTGTACGCGCGCGGCCTGTGCACCCGCCTCCTGGGCGAGACCATCTGCCTGGCGCCGCCCCTTTCATCGAGCGAGGCGCAGATCGAGCGCATCGCAGACATCGTTCTAGAAACCATCCACACCGTTCTCGCCCCCGCCGGGGACACAACCCCATAGGAGCCAGGAAATGGCACGCATTCCTCTGATCGATCCGGAAAACACCACGCCCGAGCTCAAGGCCATCTACGAGAAGATCGTGGCTGAGCACGGCGTGGTCACCAACATGAAGGCCACCCTGCTGCATTCCCCCGTGGCCTTGAAGGCGGTGCTCGAGTGGTACACCCTTTTCGAACGGATCGAACCGGTGCTAGGCAAGCGCCGCGCCGTGCTCTTCTGCGACGCCATCTCCCGCGAGAACCGCTGCGAGCTGTGCGCCACCTTCATGCGCCGGTCGTTGGTGGACGGAGGGGAGAATCCCGAGGGCTTGGAACTGGACGACTTCGACCGCGACGTGATCGCCTTCGGGCGCCAATTGGCGGCCGATCCGAATCGCGTGGGCGACGGGCTCTACGCGCGGCTGGCCGGTCGTCTGAACCACGCCCAGGTCGTCGACCTCACGGTCTTCGGCGCCTTGATGATCGTCAATAACATCTTCAACAGCGCCCTGCAGGTGGACCTGGACGGTTCCCTGGACTCCTACCGCATCCAGCCCGAAGTGGCGTTTGCCGAGTCGTGGTTCCCGGAGGGAGACGGCAAATGACGCGCGCACTCGGCTTCGACACGCTCCAGCTGCATGCCGGGCAGGCTCCCGATCCGACGACCGGGGCCTGCGCGGTGCCCATCTACCAGACCACCTCATTCGTCTTCAAGGACTTCGAGCAGGCCAAGGCCGTTTGTGCGGCCGAGGCCGACGGCTTCGACTACTCGCGCATCGCCAATCCCACCAACGAGGTGCTGGAAAACCGCATCGCCGCCCTGGAAGGCGGAAGCGCCGCTCTGGCGGTGGCGTCGGGTTCGGCGGCTACGGCCTACGCAATCCTCAACATCACCGGCACGGGCGATGACATCGTGGCGGCCAAGACCCTCTACGGCGGATCCTTCAACCTCTTCAAGAATACTTTGCCCCGGCACGGCGTGGAGACCCGTCTGGTGGATCCGTCCGACCCGGACAATTTCCGTCGCGCCATCGGTGAGCGGACGCGGGCGGTCTTCATCGAGACCATCGGCAATCCCGACATCAACGTGCTGGACTTCGACGCCATCGCGGCGGTGGCCCAGGAGGCCGGGATCCCCCTGATCGTGGACAACACCTTCGCCTCCCCGTACCTGTTCCGTCCTTTCGAACACGGCGCCAACGTCGTGGTGCATTCGGCCACCAAGTACATCGGAGGGCACGGCACCACGCTGGGCGGCCTGATCGTGGACGGAGGAAACTTCGACTGGGGCAACGGGAAATTCCCCGGCTTCACCGAGCCAGATCCGGCCTACGGCGGCTTCATCCATTGGGAGAAATGGGGGAACAGTGCCTTCGTGACCAAGGCGCGCCTCCACTACCTGCGCGACTTCGGGGCTTGTCTTTCGCCCTTCAATGCTTTCCTGCTTTTGCAGGGGATCGAGACGCTCTCGCTGCGCATGGCTCGACAGGTGGACAGCGCCCAAAGGATCGCGGAGTTCCTGGAAAAGAGCCCCGAGGTGGAATGGGTCTCCTATCCCGGCCTTGCTTCGAGCCCTTTCCATGGGCTGGCGCAACGCTATCTCCCCAAGGGGGCAGGGGGCATTCTGGCCTTTGGGATCCGCGGTGGCTTGGCGCGGGCCAAACGCTTCATCGAGGCGCTGGAGGTCTTCTCGTTCCTGGCCAATGTCGGGGACTCGAAATCGCTGGTGGTGCATCCGGCCACAGTGACCCATGGGCAGCTTTCGGAAGCGCAGCAGCGATTGGCGGGCGTGAAGCCCGAGCAGATCCGCTTTTCGGTCGGAACCGAGGACCTGCAGGATCTCCTGTGGGACATCGAGCAGGCGTTTGCCGCATCGAAATGAAGGGGCTTGCCCCCTTTTTTGAATATAAAACCATTAATACGATCGTTTAAATGGTTATTGATCGACCCACAATCCTGAGCAATCGAGGAGAAACACAATGAGCAAATCGGAAACCCGAGCAGGTCAGCAAGACCGCTCCTACGGACTGCAGTCCCAAACCCTCACTCCGCTGGAGACCTTGGCACAGTCGGTGGCCAACATCGCACCCACGGCCACGCCGTCGCTGGTGGTGCCGCTGGTCTTTGCCTTGGCTGGCGGTGGCACATGGCTTGCCTACCTGATCTCGGTCATAGGCATCATCTTCGTTGCCCTGGCCGTCAACATCTTCGCCAGCCGCTCGGCCTCGCCCGGCGCCCTCTACACCTACGCCGCCGAGGGTTTAGGGCCTTCGTGGGGAGTGATCACCGGTTGGGCGCTCTTCGTGGCCTACATAGGTACCGGCGCGGCGGTTTCGACAGGATTTGCCAATTACGCCAATGTGCTCCTGGAAAGCGCCACCGGGCACAGGCTTCCCTCGGCGATCTTCATCGCGGCAAGCATCTTGGTCTCCTGGGGCATCGCCCATCGCGACGTCAAGCTCTCGACGCGCTTGGTGCTCTTTCTCGAGTTCGGCTCGGTGGCATTGATCCTGGTGCTGGTGGCGGCGACGCTTTGGAAGTACGGCCTGCATCTGGACACGGATCAGCTGACACTCAAGGGCACCTCAATCTCCAGCATCCGCAATGGCCTGATCCTGGCGACCTTCAGCTACGCCGGCTTCGAGAGCGCCACGGCCTTAGGGTCCGAGGCGCGCAATCCGCTCAAGAGCATTCCCCGTGCCGTGCTCCTGAGCGTGGTGGTGCTGGGATTCCTGTTCGTCCTCTCCTCCTATGTCGAGGTCCAGGCCTTCCATGGCGAAGCAGTGACCTTGGACAAGAGCCCGGCGCCTTTCCATGTGGTGGCCGCCAAGGCGGGGCTTCCCTTCCTGAGCGTCCTGATCGACATCGGCGCGGCCGTGAGCTTCTTCTCCTGCGTGCTGGCCTGCATCAACGCCGGAGCCCGCGTGCTGTTCTTCATGGCGCGCCATGGCGTCTTCTTCGCAGGCATCTCCAAGACCCACGACCGGCACGCCACGCCGCACGTGGCGGTGGGGATCTCCTCGGTGCTGGTGCTGCTGCCGGCCCTGGTCCTCTCGCTGCGCGGCGCCGGGGACTTCGACATCTACGGTTGGATCGGCACCTTGGCCACCATCGCCTTCATCCTGGTCTACCTGGCCATCTTGGTGGCCGCTCCCATCTACCTGCGACGCCGCGGAGAGCTCAGGAGCTGGCACGTCGTCTCGGCGGTGCTGGGAGCCCTGTTCCTGATCAACGGCCTTTCTGGAAACTTCTACCCGGCTCCACCGGCTCCGCTCAACTGGATCTCCTGGCTCGCCATTGGTCTGGTGGTGGCCGGAGGCGTGTGGTACTGGGCGCTGAAGGCGCTCTCGCCTTCCGTCACGGGGAACATTGGACAGGATCTGGCCGCCATCAAGGAACGCTACGAGGGCGGATCCGGAATCTGAGGAAGGACAAGGAACATGGCGACGACGCAACAGGAAGCCTTGGTGGCTTCCTTGCGAGAGAGGGGGATCCGGACCATCGAAGCCGGGTTCGGCGACCTGCAAGGAGTGCTGCGCGGCAAACGGTTTCCGATCGGATCGCTGCCTCACCTGGACAAGGACGGGTTCGCGGTCTGCCGTGCGGCCCTGGGGTGGGACATCCAGTGCGGCATCTTTCCGATCGAGCTGGCAAGCTTCGAAAACGGGTATCCCGACTTGGTGGCGCGCCCCCTTTGGGAGACGCTGCGGGACGTGCCGTGGCACAAGGACAGCGCCTTCGTGCTATGCGACGCCTACGACACCGAGGGGAACCCCTTGCAGGAATCTCCCCGGGAAGTACTCAAGAGCGTGCTGTCGCGGGCCAACCGTCTGGGCTACGCGCCCTACGTCGGGACCGAGCTGGAGTTCTACCTGCTGGGAAAGGATCGCAAGCCCTTCTATCCGCAGGTCCAGGCCTATTCGCTGGGACAGGGTTCGGAAGTCGAGTTCGTGATCGGCGACATCCGCGAGCAACTGGAGGCCTTCGGCATCGAGGTCGAGGCCTCCAACACCGAGTACGGCCCTGCCCAGATCGAGATCAACCTGGCCTATGGCGAGGCCTTGGAGATCGCCGACCGGACGGTTCTCTTCAAGTACGTCGTCAAGGAGATCGCGCGCAAGCACGGCCTGATCGCCTCCTTCATGGCCAAGCCTTGGGAGGCGGAATCGGGGAACGGATTCCATGTGCACCAGAGCCTATGGGACCTTGAGCACACGACCAACCTCTTCGCCGCGCAGCGTCCGCTGGCCGAGCGCTATCTGGCAGGGCAGCTGGCCACTCTGCGCGAGTTCAGCGCCTTCGGTTCGCCTTCGGTCAACTCCTACAAGCGCGTCCAGGACCTGTCCTTCGCGCCGGTGAACGTGACCTGGGGTTATGACAACCGGACGGTGGCCGTACGGGCTATCTTCGATGCAGGCAATGCCAGCCGATTGGAGCTGCGCAACGGCTCGGCCGATGCCAATCCCTACCTGGTCGTGGCGGCGGCGATTGCAGGCGGGCTGCACGGCATCGAGCAGGACCTGACCGTGGAGGAGGGGCCGCAGTTGGGCAACGCCTATGAAGCGCACGCTCCCCGCCTTCCCGAGACCCTGAAGGAATCCCTGGACCTTCTGGATGCAAGCCAGGTGGCTACGGAGCATCTCGGTCGGCGCTTCGTGGACCATTACCTGGCGGTGGGACGCCACGAGTGGTCCCTCTACGTCCAGGCGGTCACCGACTGGGAACGCGACCGCTATCTCGAAAACTCCTGATATGACAATTTCTGGTATGACAAAAAACGACAACGCCCCAAAGGGCAGCAAGGAAAGACCATGAAGACACACATCCTGATCCCGGTACTGGCGCTGGCGAGCTTGGCCGCCGCAGACGCTCCGAAGCTCTCCGGCTGGGCCACGGCCAGCTACAATAAGGATCTCGGCAATCCCGTCACACGCGACTATTCGACATCCCTGGGGCCCTTGAACTACTACGGCGGGCGCGAAGCGTCCTTCCAACTCAATGCCGCCCATCTGACGGTCTCCGGTGGGGATTCGGCCGGTGCGAACTATGTCGTGGACCTGGACGGCGGTACTGATGCTTCGCACAATGCCGGGACCATCGTCGCCTCCAGCGGATGGGGCCTGGATCTCCAGCAGGCCTTCGTGCTGCTGCCGCTGGGCAAGAGCCCTGTCGGCGTGCAGGCTGGCAAGTTCTACACCTCCGAGGGCACCGAGGTGCTGAACTCGGGTGCCAATCCCACCGTGAGTCGAGGACTCCTGTTCAGCCAGCTCGAGCCACTGGCGCACACCGGCTTCCTGGTGAACGTGAAGGTCGATGACCAGATCGGCTTTTCCGTGGGTGCAGTGAACGGATTCGACGCCTGGACGACCTCTTCGGCCAGCGGCATTCCGCTCGGATACGCCAAGGCATCCCTGACCTTGGGCGATCCGTTGGCTGCGACCGTTTCAGCCTACTACGGTCCCAATGCCACCTGGGGCACCAACGACGCGGGGGAGGCGGCCCCCTCGCGCAACGTACTCTTGAGCCTTGACCTGACCGGGGTGACCAAGGTCGTCCCGAACCTGGACCTCAACTTCCAAGGCAACTTCCTGAAGACCCACAAGGACTCGACGGCGGGTATCAACGTGGCCTGGACCAAGTACGGCCTGGGCTTGCAGCCGCTGTACCACATCGGCAAGGCCCAGGTCGGTCTGCGCTACGAGTTCCTCTCGGAAGACAACGGCGATGCCGAGGTCACGGTGCACAGCATCTCGCTGGCGCCGGGATATCGGCTCACGCCGGCTAGTCTGGTGCGCATCGAATACCGCCTCGACCTAGCATCCGACAAGATCTTCGCCTCGGATGCCGCCAAGAACGACAGCAAGACCGACCAGATCGTGACGGCGGAGATTAACTACACGTTCTGAGGAGGTCTCCGAGCGTCGTCCGACCCATCGGCTGCGGGACATCGCCCTGCAGCCGATGATCCCTGACGAGCTTCTAGACAGAAAATGTCATATGTTGCGGCGAGCAGGGGAGAGCCATGTTGTGCTGTTCGGAATGGCTTCAGTCCCGGATGCATCGGAGCGAAAGGCTGCACTTCTTGCTGTCGATGCTGTGGTACGTGTTGGTGATGTAGAAGTAGAAGTCCCAGTTCCAGGCACTGGAGGCATCAGCCTCTGTGGATGACCAGAAGAAGGCGTAGTAGCCGAGGGCGTCGAACTTTCCGTCGATGTAGCGGTAGCCGGCGGACAGGACTCGGAAGCCGATCGCATCCGAGCCTCCGCTATCGCGCACCGTATGGGAGGCGTTGTACCAGCCGTTTGTGGATTTGAGTCTTGTGCCTGCTGTTGCCGAGTCCAACTGGCTTGTGACGAGGATATGCCTTTCCGCATCGCTTGGGACATGCCATCCTTCGGGACAGATTCCCTTTGTGCGGCTGGGAATGGATGCGCTGGAGGGGGCGCCCGCCATCACCTCGGACCAAGTGTACAGGCGACCGTACGAGGTGCAGTTCGACTGCAGGTTGCTGTAGCAGACGCCCACGGTGTCGGTGCTTCCTGCTGTATTCCGGTAGTTCAGGTTTTGTGCCATCCAAGCTTGCGTTCCGATTGTCACGGTGCGATAGATCTGGCTGTCTCGAGCATCAGTCAGCCAACCGTAAAGAATCGAGGCGTTCACTGTCGTGTCGAAGATCGCTACGATTCCAGAACGCGATGTGCTGACCGTGTCCCGCAAGAACGTCTTCCCATTCCACGAGTACAGCAGCGTATCGATTCCTGGTGCAGTGGCTCGGGCCAAAGCTTCGGAAGCTGTTCCAGAAGGCACGACGGCATCTGCATCCCCCAAACGAGGGCGGCCCATGAGGTCATGGCCGGATAGGGACACCCGAAGATGCCCTTCGTTCACCCGCAGGTGACCTCCTGTCGCGACGTGGCGACCGCTGGGCAGAATGCTTGGGATGCCTGTATTTCCACTGGGCAAGGACCAGGCACCGCTGTCATCTGTTGCGGCGGCGACCACGGGCGTCGTTCCTTGGAGAATCACTGTTACGCCGGCTTTGCCTGCGCCAGATGGATCGATGACCTTCCCCGACAAAGTGATCGCCTGAGTCGGAATTGAGGCTCCGACGATGAGCGAAAGGATTGACGTGGACAGCTGCATAAACGTTCCTCCAAAGGACCTCCCGTATGTTTGCTGGCGGCAAAGGGGAGCTTTGTCAAAGGTAGGTAATGCCGTTTCGGGAAATGCGTTACGGATTGTAGCCCTTCCTATCTCCGGTAGGAGGCCTGGGAAACTGCATATGCTTCTCTCGGCGAGCCATCATGACAGGAATTGTCAAATGTGACGGCGTGCTGGAGACCATAGGAATTTCCAGAGTGGAGAACAGACGAGGGGGCGTGCGTGCACTACTATTCAGCGGTCACGAACGCACCGAAGGACTCAAACGATGAAGACCGCCAAGACCAATAGGGAATACGAGGAACTTGGCTGCGGCCTGGTGCTCACGGATTGCAAAGTTCACTTGAACGCGAACTTGACTCCTATCCCAGGACGCGACCGGAGGGTGGCCACGGTGAACGTGACCATCAACAATTGCCTGATCATCAACAACATCAAGGTGACCGAGAACGCCCAGAAATCCTGGAGCATCGAGCTTCCCAGCATGCTCGTCAAGAACGACACAAACCCTTTGGGCAAGAAGTTCTTCAATGTCATGCTGGCCAACGAGCAGTTCGACATCCTGCGCACCTACTGCTACGAACGGATCGGCGAAGCCTTGAGCACGAGCGCGATCTTCATGCCTGCTCCGCCAGCCGGGCCAGTCTAGGGGTTGATCCAGGCCTTGGTCGCGTCGCTCTTGGCCTTGGGGATGACGCCCATCTCGACAAGCTGCTGGGCCAGGGAGTTCCAGCGCTGGGCCGTCTGGATGCCGATGCCCTGAGCCTTGGTGTCCTGGTTGTTGCACAGCTTCAGGAGTTCCTGGTGACCGTAGGTGAGCACGGCCTGGTCGATCTGCTTGTTGACCTTCAGAAGTTTCGCTTCTGTGGCGGCGGGGGCCTGCAGATAGGCGGCCCAACCCTTGCGGCTGGCTTCCACCACCTTGCGAACTATGTCGGGCCTTGCCTTCAGGAACTTCTCCGAGACCACCAGTACGCTGGTGTAGGGATTGTAGCCCAGCTCCGAGACGTAGAGGTTGACCGGATGCGCGCCCTTCTCGCGCGCAAGGAACGGCTCCGAGATGCCGTAGGCCTGCTGCGCGAAGCTCTTGCTGGCCACGAACGGTGCGACGCTGCCGTTGTAGGGGACCAGCCGCACGCCCGTGAGCGGGAGCTTTCGCTTGAGGAAGTTGGCAAAGGGCGCCTGGGCCTCGATGGCCAAGGTCACGTTCTTGAGCTGTGCCAAGCTCTTGATGCCCGACTCCTCGTGGACCATGAGCACGCGGGGACTTGTCTGGATGGGGGCCAGAACCGACACGACCGGCACGCCTTGGGCGCGCGCGATCAGGACGTCGTCGGCGTTGGACACGCCGAAGTCCACCTTGCCGGCGGCCACCTGCTGCAGCACCGGGGCGCCCGGGCCTCCGGGCAGGAGTTCCACCTCGAGGCCTGCCGCCTGGTAGAGCCCACCGACTTGGGCTGCGTAGAAACCCGCGTGCTCGGCCTCGGGGAACCAGTTGAGGGCGATCTTGAGCTGGGCGTTTGCTATGCTCACAAGGAGGATCGGGAGCAGGAGGGCACGATGGATTTGCATAGGGTGTCCTTGGTTCAATGTCTGGATTCGGGTTCTTCGAGTCGTCGCAAGAGCAGGTGGGCCACCAAGCCCGTGGCCAGGAATACGCACAGGCCAAGCAAGGTGGAGGCACCCACGCAGGCAAACAGAAGGCCGGTCTTCATCTGCCCGTTGGCTTGCAGGATGAGTGTTCCTAAGCCTGGGGTGTGTGCGCCGTAGCCTGCGAAGAACTCGCCCACGATGGCCCCGATCACGGTGAGTCCCGCCGACACCTTGGCTCCTGCCACCACCGAGGGCACGCAGTGGGGCAGGCGCAGCTTGAACAGCGTCTGGAATCGGCTGGCGTCGTGGAGGGCAAAGAGCTCCTCCAGTTCCGGGTGGATACGCGTGAGGCCCAGCACGGCGTTGGAGAGGATGGGAAAGATCGAGAGCACAAACGACACCAGCACGATGCTGGCAAAACCGGCGCCGCACCATAGCACGATGAGAGGGGCCACCGCCACGATGGGCACGGTCTGGAGGAAGATGGCATAGGGGTAGAGGCTGGCGCGGATCCAGCGCGCCTGTGCGAACACAAGCGCCATGGCAAGCCCCACGGCCAGGGACAGGAGAAATCCCGCCACCGCTCCGGCCAGGGTCACAAGACTTGCGGGCAGCAGATCGGCACGGTTCTCCCAGGCCTCGCGCAGCACCTCGGAAGGGCCAGGCACCAGGTAGGCGGGAATCCCGAAGGCCTGCGTCCAGGCGTGCCACAGCGCCACGAAGACCACGGCCGAAAGGAGCGGCGGCAGGGCGCGGGCCAGGAAGGCCTTCACGAGGCGGATCCGGTGGCCAACAGCCGGCTCACGCAGCCGGTGAGGCGGGCGAATTCCGCCGTGCTGCGAAGGTCGGGCGTCCGTTCGGGACCGAAGGGGATGGCGACCTCTCCCACCACGCGACCGGGACGCGGCGAGAGCACCAGCACGCGATCTGATAAAAAGACGGATTCTGTCACGCTGTGGGTCACGAAGAGCACCGTGACCTCTTCGCGCACGCGCAGCGAGAGCAGTTCTTCCTGCAGGCGGGAGCGGGTGAGGTCGTCCAGGGCGGCAAACGGCTCGTCTAGCAGGAGCACCTTGGGACGGGCCGCCAGGGCCCGCGCCAGCGAAACCCGCATGCGCATGCCGCCCGAGAGCCGGGCCGGGTAGGAGGTGCGGAATTCCGATAGCCCCACCAGCTCGAGCAGTTCCTGGGCGCGAGCCTTGCGTGCGGTGCGGGGCAGCTTCAGGAGTTCCAGCGGCAGCGTGAGGTTGGCCTCCACGGTGCGCCAGGGCAGCAGGGTTGGGGACTGGAACACGAAGGCGCAGGCGTGTCCTTCCCGGCGGGCGCGAGCCGGTTCCATCCCGGCGATGGTGAGCGTTCCTTTGCTTGGCTGCAGGAGCCCGGCCACCAAACGCAGGAGGGTGGATTTGCCGCACCCCGAAGGGCCCACCAGGCTCACCACCTCGCCACGGCCGATGGACAGGTCCAGTCCGGCAAGCGCTTGCGTGCCGTCGGGGAAGTCCAGGGCGGTGCGGTGGGAGGAGATGAAATCGGCGTCGTGCATTCCCTGCACAAACTAGCTGGCCTGCGATGGATCAACCACCTGATTCCATATATGATCTCTATGCTCAGTAGAGACTTCCGTGCGCCAAGTGGAACTCCTGTCCTGGGGTGATCACTGGGAACAGCTCCAGGATGTCGCCGCGCAGGGTGGTGAGGATTCCCAGCCACATGCCCAGGTGATCGGACATGTGGCGAAGCAGCGTCTGCTTGAAGCACACCGGGCGCGGAAGCCTGGCCGAAAGGTCGGATGCGATGCCGTAGTAGCCGCAGGCGCGATCGGCCAGGTTGCCTTCGGTGATCTGGTAGTAGCGGCCGCGCTGGTTGCCCTGCAGGCCGTCCCACAGGCCCAGGTGCAGCAGGTAGCGCTCGGCCGTGGCCTGGTAGACGGCTTGCCGTTCGCGCAAGGAACGTTCCTTGCCGGTGCGGTCGGCCACGTCCATGTCCAATCGTTCGCCGCGCTGGTCCAATGCCGACATCCACGGAGCACGGGTCATGCGTTCGAGCAGGCCCGCCATGTACATGATCTCCTCGCCATCGTCCTCGAAGCAGATGTCATGCTTTTCCCGGATGGCGCGTGCGTCGAGCAACCGTTCGGTGAACCAGCCCAGGAGGCCGGATTCAAGGGTGGTGTCCAGTTCCATGGTCGTTCCCCCCGTCGCTTGCGGCGGCTCAAGACCGCCTCACGAAGGAGAAGGAATCAACTTCCGGACCAACACATCCTGCAAACGGCGCAGCATCACTGGGTGCGCAAAGGGATGTCTGCCAGGATGGAATTTGTCAACAAGTGTCATGAGCAGGTAGGAACGCCCGATGACATTGTTCTTTCAGGCTTCGTCCTGGATGCGCGTGAAGAAGTACTCCAAGGCCTCGGCGTAGAGCCGCTTCTTGAACAGGGCAAGCAGGGCGGTGCGTTTGTCTGAGGGGGTGTCGCTCTTGTCGTCCAGGGCCCAGTTGCACAGTTCGTGTGCGATGCGGGCGCTTTCCTTGTCGTTCCAGGCCGGTTGGTTGCTCACCGACACGCGACTCACCTCTTCGCCAGGAACGGCCACCGTATCCCAGCCCGCGTGCAATCGGGCTTCCTCGGGCGTGCGTCCGAAGCCTTCCTGGGTCACGTAGGCGTAGGGCAGGCTTGCTGTGGGCAGGTAGCAGCGGACAAGTTCGATCTTTCGGATGGCCATGAGGGCCAAGGTAGCTAATCCAGGAGCCGATCTGCCCGCAGGACGGGTTCGCTCCGCGCGCGTTCCTCTTCCCATCGTTCCTCGGCTTCCAGGCGCTTGTCGAAGCTTGTGATGGTGCCTGCCACCAGCCGCCCGCAGCCGGGACAGCGTTCCTCGTCCCGGATCCGCACACGGCAATCCGGATCGGAGCACAGGAAGAAGCTCCGGCTCTTTCCAAAGACATGCCCGATGCCCATGCCTGCGAACAGGCCCGCCAGAAGCAGGAACGGCCGGCCGGTCGGGACGCCCAGGGCAAAGCCCGAGGCCAGGCCCGTCATGGACCCGATCAGGAAAAAGCGCAAGGCCTCGTCGCAGGGGACCCGGAAGACGGGGTACGGACTCGGCTCGTGCACGGCCAAGGCGGTGGCGTCTTCCTCCTCGGGCATCGGCTCGTAGGGCGGCAGAGGTCGGAGGATGCTCTCGACCGGGACGTCGGAGGCGGGAACCTCTCCCTCCCGCAGCGCGAGGGCCTCCTGCAGTCGGGGCGGAAGCCCGTCCAGACTGGCCAGGGCGGTGCGCAGGTATCCCAGCTGGTCCGGTTCCAGATGCCGTTCGACGGCGGCGATCTCCCTCGCGTCGCGGTCGCGGGCCAGCAGCTGCAGCGCCAGCAGGTAGGTGAAGGCTTGGGGCGGAAGATAGCCCGCCTTGTTGGTGTTCCAGCTGGTGTAGGCCATGTAGCCGGTGCTCCAGCCCGAGGTGCGCAGGCGGAAGCTGTTGTTGGTGGCCAGCACTCCAAAGCCGAGGTAGGCTGTGGTCAGGTCGGTGAGAAGCTCTTCTTCCTCCTCGATCTCGGTGGTCAGGCCGTGCCAGGCACGCCAGGCGTGGGCGACCTCATGAGCCATCACGCCGGCCATGTAGTCGGGCAGGGCAGGGGAGTCTTCGTTGAATCCGAAGAGGCAGCAGCCGTCGACGATGCCCAGGAACAGCCCTGCGGCCTCGCGGGAAGATCCGTCGGGTGCGTGGCGCCGGAACGTGACGACCTTCATGTCGAGGTCCCCCAGGCCCGCGTACTGCATCAGGCGCCGCACCAGCCGATCCAGTCCCTTGTGGTCGAAGCTCCAACGGTCGGGAAAGTAGAGCGGCTCGGGCAGCACCAGCGGCATGGAGACGAGCGCTTCGCGCCCCTGCGCCTCGATCAGGGTCGCGAGGTTCTCGATCAGCCAAGCCTGTTCGACGGGATCGGGGAGATGGCGGACATCCATGGGAGAGCCTTCGGCGGTGTGCGTTGGAGGAAACGGCGGTTTCCGAAAGGTAGACACGCGTTCGCGGCGGCAGGGCCGGTCGACCATTGCCCACCTCATCCCCCTCGCCCCCTTCCCCCCCAAATGGGCGGAGAAGGGGGATCCAGCGTAAGCCTGGATTTCTCGTTGCCTTCCCCCTCTCCAGCGATTTCCGGTAGAGGGGTGGCCGCGCAGCGGCCGGGGTGAGGCGGGATCGGTTGCCCGTTGCTCCAATCCCCCCCGACCGTGACCCGGCAGGGCCAAGACCGGCCGCGTGCCTCACGCCGTTGGCTCGGCTTGGTGAGCGATGCGAATAGGGCGGGATCAGGGGCCAAACCTTGCGAGTCATTTGCTTTGCTTATGGCTAGAACAACGACTTCCCATTGGCGGTCATGGCCAGGCGGACCTAAGTTTGTGGCATGGGAAAGACACTCTACCACAAAGTATTCGACAGCCACACCGTCCGCCAGTTGCCTTCGGGCCAGGCTCAGCTCTTCATCGGGCTGCACCTGATCCATGAGGTGACCTCTCCGCAGGCCTTCGCGATGCTGCGCGACCGGAAGACCTCGGTGCTGTTCCCGGAACGCACCATGGCCACCGTCGACCACATCGTGCCGACCCAGGACCAGAGCCGCCCTTACCAGGACAGCATGGCCGAGGAGATGCTCAAGGCCATCGAGAAGAACACCACCGACAACGGCATCAAGCTCTACAGCCCAGGTAGCGGCAAGCAGGGCGTGGTCCACATCGTCGCGCCGGAGCTGGGCTTGACCCTGCCGGGCATGACGGTTGCCTGCGGCGACTCGCACACCGCCACCCACGGCGCCTTCGGAGCCATCGCGTTCGGCATCGGCACCAGCCAGGTGCGTGACGTGCTGGCCACTCAGACCCTGGCCATGAGCCGCCTGAAGGTTCGTCGCATCGAGGTGAACGGCACATTGAAGGCCGGCGTGTTCGCCAAGGACGTGATCCTGCACGTGCTGCGTGTCTTGACCGCGAAAGGCGGCGTGGGCTACGCCTACGAGTTCGCCGGTTCCACGTTTGATGCGATGAGCATGGAAGAGCGCATGACCGTGTGCAACATGGCCATCGAGGGCGGCGCACGCTGCGGCTACATCAACCCTGACGAGACCACCTTCGAGTACATCAAGGGCCGCGAGTTCGCCCCGAAGGGTGCCGACTGGGAAAAGGCGTTGGAGTATTGGAAGAGCGTGGCTTCCGACGCGGACGCGGAGTTTGACGACGTCGTGAAGTTCGACGCCGCCGACATCGCACCCACCGTCACCTGGGGCATCTCGCCCGACCACGGCGCCGGTGTGACAGAATCTGTCCCAGGCGTCGAGACCTTCCCGGAGGCCGAGCGCGCCAACATCGAGGAAGCCTACGCCTACATGGACGTGAAGGCCGGTACCCCGATCGCGGGCACCCGGATCGACGTGGCCTTCATCGGCTCCTGCACCAACGGACGCATCTCGGACTTCCGTGAGGCCGCCAAGGTCGTGAAGCTGCACGGTGGCAAGGTCGCCGCGCACGTGAAGGCGATCGTGGTCCCCGGCTCCGAGCAGGTCAAGGTCGCTGCCGAGGCGGAAGGCCTGGACAAGGTATTCACGGATGCCGGCTTCGAGTGGCGCCAGGCCGGTTGCTCCATGTGCTTGGCCATGAACCCCGATAAGCTCGTGGGTCGCCAGGTCTCGGCCTCCAGCTCCAACCGCAACTTCAAGGGACGCCAGGGAAGCTCCACCGGACGGACCCTTCTCATGAGCCCTGCCATGGTGGCCTTGGCCGCCCTCGAAGGCAAGGTCTCCGACGTCCGACAGATTCTGTCCAAGTGATAAACGCCGCTCGTCCTGAGCTTGTCGAAGGGCGGGCGGTCACAACCAGACATTTTCCGTCCATCCTTCGAGACGGCCCTGTGGGCCTCCTCAGGGCGAACGGATGCAAAGGAGAACCCATGAGCAAGATTACGACGATTTCAGGCCGTGCCGTCCCCGTCCGCGGTGGCGACATCGACACCGACCGCATCATACCGGCCCGCTTCCTGCGCTGCGTGACCTTCGAGGGACTGGGCGAGCACGCTTTTGAAGACGATCGCCTGCAAGACAAGCGCAACGGCTTGGTCCATCCCTTCGATCAGGAGCGCTTCCAGGGTGCGAAGGTCCTGGTGGTGAACCAGAACTTCGGTTGCGGCAGCTCCCGCGAGCACGCCCCCCAGGCCATCTACCGTTGGGGTGTGGAGGCCATCGTCGGCGTGAGCTACAGCGAGATCTTCTACGGCAACACCGTGGCCATCGGCATGCCCTGCGTGCACGTGAGCCCCGAGGATTCCGTCGAGCTCCAGACCCTGATCGAGGCCGATCCGTCGGTCGAGGTCACCGTGGACCTGGAGGTCTCCGAAGTTCGCGCTGCCGGCAAGACCTTCAAGGCCACCCTGCCTGCCGGTGCTCGCGGACAGTTCCTGGAAGGGACCTGGGACGCCATGGCCGAGCTCGTGTCGGGCATCGAGTCGGTCAAGTCGACCGCAGCGTCCTTGCCGTACCTCGCCTGGAAGTGAGCTGACAGGATCTGTCACCTTTCGCGGTGACAGAAATTGTCCAATTCGGCCCACCTCCGCGGATGCGGGGGTGGGCTTTCGCTTTGCTCGGTCAGGTGCCTCGACGGGAGGTACCCAAGCAACTCTTCTTGCCTTTTGTCCGTAATTCAGCTGTGTTGATATGAGCGACCGTCAGTGAGCCGCGCTATCTGCTTTGCTGCCAAGCCCCCGCAGAGGGGGCGCGGGGAATTTGCGAGAGGCTTCAGCCCGAGCTGCGGGGGCGGGAATCTGAGACAATTCCTGTCAAGATCGACCTGCCCAATCGCTCGTTCGTTTTGCCTGCAAAGACGCCGTTCGACCAATGGTATCTTGCTCGCTCCGAATCACTCGCCCCATTATTTTCGGTAATTGAAATGTCATTTACAATTGCCGCAGAATTTTCGCATCAGGCCGCCAGCTTGCGGCTTCCCTTGGTGTGGCGGTCGATGCGGTCCAGGAAATCGGACAGGGGCTTCTTGAAGGCCTTGTCGTGCTTGATCAGGGAGGCGTGGGGGATCTCCTCGCCATCTTTGCCGTAGACCCACTGCACCTGCACGTCGGGGAAGTGGCGCACCGCGAGGTCGGGGCGGCACAGCACGCCGGTGCCGGGGCCTTCCATGTTCAGGGTGTGGCGTTCCTTGCTGCCCCACAGGATGGCGGTCGGGACGGAGATCAGGGGCTGCTTGGCCTTCTCTCCCACGTGCAGGCCAGGGACGCTTTCCAGGGCGCGGCAGCGGGCGATGGCGCCTTCGGGGGGGATGGCGTCCAGAGTGGCCTCGATGCGCTTCTTGAGCTTGCGCTCCTGCAGGCTCGAAAGTCCTTGCGGGGTCAGGAGCGAGAGGAATCCCTTGACCCCGGTGGGCAGCTCGCCGGGAGCGGCCGAGCGGCTGGCCAGCGACTTGAAGAAGGAACGTCCCTTCTCCAGGGCCTGCACGTTGTCTCCCGTTTCCGAGACGATGGGCTTCCAGAGCCGCAAGAGGAGAGGCGCGAGGTCCTGCGGGCAGGTCATGGGGCTCACCAGGATCAGGCCCGCCAGGGCCGGGACCGTGCCCGCCTCCCGCTGGCGGCGCAGCCACTCCAGCACGAAGCCTCCGCCCACGCTCACGCCCACCAGCACGGCGGGCTTGCCGGCCCGCTCCTGGCGTTTGACAAAATCCGTCACGAGGTCCAGGACCGCCTCCAGCGAGAAGTCGACGTAGGGGTAGGTGACCATCTCGCAGTCGCCTCGGGTCAGGAACAGCTTCTGCTGGCGCAGGAAGGTCTCGGGGGCGTCGGGGACCAGGCCGGGCAGCAGCAGGAAGCGCATGCGTCCTCGCCCCTGCAGGCGCGTGAGCTGGGGACGCTGGTTCTTGGCGATGTGCATGGCGTTCATGCGAGGCTCTCCTGGAGATGGGTGGCGAAACGGCGGTCCTGGCTGGCCTGGGGCACCTTGTGCTGCCCGCCGAGCTTGCCCTGCCGTTCGAGGGCACGATGGAAGGTGCCGGGCGGCACCGGGTGCACCACCGGGGGCAGCAACTGCATGTCTGCGGTGCGGTGCGCGGCGTAGTCCAGCACGTGCTCGCACAGGTGGCGGTCCAGGGCGGTGGCGTAGCTCTCGGGGCTGGACGGCGGCTGCAGGAACTCAATCCACCACTCGTGGCGTCCTGCGGGCTGACCCGCTTCGGGGAAGATGGGCGCGACGTGGTACTGGCTGACCCGGCTGTCGTGCACCTGGTTGGCGTGGGCCAGGGCAGCGTCCATCTCCATGCCTTCCACGTGCTCCCCGAAGACGGACAGGCGCGTCTTGACCCGTCCGGCCACCCGCAGGCGTCCGGGGCCCTCGCCCTGCACCAGGTCGCCCAGCTCGTAGCGGAAGAGTCCGGCCGGGTTGGTCACCAGCACGCGGTAGATCTGTCCCTTTTCCAGCGATTCCACGCCCACGGCATCGGATGCCGATTCCCCTTCGGGCAGGAACTCCAGGAACAGCCCGTGGTCCGACAGCACCTCCAGTTCCGGCGGTTCGCCCTCTCCCAAGCGCCATGGACGGGAGCCCACGGCCAGGAAGCCTTCGCTTGCCGGGTAGACCTCCATCATCCAAAGCGAATCGGGCAAGTGGTCGCGCAGCATGGCGATGCTTGGCGAGATCGAGGCGCCGCCGTGGACCATGCCCCGCAGGTTCCAGCATCGGTCGATGCGGGACACCCCTTTGGTGCGGCAGACGGTCTCGAAGAGCACGTGCAGCCAGGAGGCGATGCCCGAGACCAGCCGGATGTCCCGGTCGGCGCAACGGCTTGCGATGCGTTCCAGCTTCAGGCGCCAGTCGCTTTCGAGCGCGATGTCGGGGCCCGGCTCGTACTTGCCCTGCAGCAGACGGGGGATGCGGCGGGCCATGATGCCCGACAGGTCGCCTTCGGGCACGCCCCAGGGGTTTCGTTCCAGCGCCGTGGAGCCGCCCAGCATCAAAAGCTTGCCGCCCAGGAGCGAGGGGCCGGTGCCTTGCAGCAGGCGAGCGAGCGAGGCGATGCCGCCCAGGGTGCCGTTTTGCAGCAGCGCCGCGTTCTGCGGGATGTAGCGTTCGCCGGCCTGGTGGCTGGAGGTGGTGCCGCTGGTCTGGGCCATGGCCACGGGCTTGCCCTGGAAGAGCACGTCCGATCGGTTGCGGCGGACCTGTTCCACCAGGTCCTGGATGTCGCCGTAGCGGTTCACCGGGACCAACTCGCGGAAGGAACGCAGGGGATCGCGCCCGTCCAAGCGCGAGAGCCCCAACTGCCGGTGGATGGCGGTGCCGCGCGAGGCGGCGAGGATCTTCCGCAGCTGTTCCCGCTGGCACCGGGCGATGTCTGCGGCCGAGGAAGGGCGCCTGTCCTTCAGGGCGAGGTAGAGTGGTCCGAAGAGGGACGCGATGGATTCCATGGAACCACAAGTTGCACGGCCCGTGTGTCGGAGCTGTGACGGCCTTGTTTCCTGGGGGTTACAGGCCTTCGGGCATGCGGCGCACGCGGCTGGAGAGGCGGGTGCCTTCGCGCAGTTCCTTGAAGAAGGTCTTCAGGAGTCCGGCGCACTCGTCCTGGAGCAGTCCTCCCGTCACCTCCACCTGGCGGTTGATGGGGTTCTCGCTGGGGATGTTCCAATGGGTGCCGCAGGCGCCCAAGCGATGGTCCCAGGCGCCGAACACCACCCGCCGGATGCGCGAGTTGAGGATGGCCCCGGCGCACATGGGGCAGGGCTCCAGCGTCACGTAGAGGGTACAGCCGTCCAGGCGCCAGGAATCCAGGGCCTTGGCGGCGGCCTGAATGGCCAGGCATTCCGCATGGGCCGTGGCGTCCTGGCGGGTCTCCATGAGGTTGTGGGCTTGCGACAGGATCTGTCCGTCCGCATCCGTCACCAGCGCCCCGATGGGCACCTCCCCGGCCTCGGCCGCCTGGCGGGCCAGGCCCATGGCCAGATCGAGGAAGGCGAGGTCCGTCTCGGAGCTCAACCCGGCCCCAAGGCGCGTTCCACCCGGTTGCGCCCGCCGTGCTTGGCTCGGTAGAGCGCCTGGTCGGCGCGTTCCACCAGTTCCTCCGGTTCCTTGCCGTCGTGGGGGAAGAGCGAGACCCCGATCGAGAGCGTGACCGGCAGGCTCTGCTGGTTGCCCAGGTCGGTGCTGGTGGACTCCACCGCCGCACGCACCCGCTCGGCCGTCTCCATGGCCACTTCGGGAGATGCCCCGATGAGGATGCAGGCAAATTCCTCGCCGCCGTAGCGGGCCACCACGTCCAGGTCCTCGCGCACCTGCTGGCGCACCACTCCGGCCACGTGGCGCAGCACGGCATCGCCCGCCGGATGGCCCCAGGTGTCGTTGACCTTCTTGAAGTGGTCGATGTCGGTGAGGAAGAAGGCCAGTGTCTGGCCGGTGCGTCGGGCGCGCAGGATCTCGCGCCGCAGCGCAGCCTGGAAGGCGCGGTGGTTCACCAGGCCCGTGAGGCCGTCGCGGGTGGCGAGGTTCTCCAGGTCGCGGGTGGCGCGGATGCGGGCCAGCACCTGTCCGGCGGAGCTGGCCACCAGTTCCACCGCCTCGCGCAGGAACGGGGGTAGGCGCTGGTGGTCGGGGCACAACAGGCACAGGGCGGCAGGTGCGGCGTCGTCCATGCGCATCGGGAACACCAGGAGATCGCCCACCGTCTGCAGCGGATAGGACGGCTCCCCGGAAGCCAGCAGGACCGGCATCTCGCCGGGGGTGAGGCGGCGGGCCATGAAGGTGCCGCGCGCCAGTGCCTGCGAGAGCACGCCGCGCCCGGGCACGTCGTAGGGGAAGTCCTCGAAGCCTTCGGACTCGGGGCCGTGGGCCCAGGTCACGCGTCCCTCGGAGCTTGCGCTCTCGGGGGCTTGCAGGAGCAGGCTGGTGCCGTCGGGCAGCAGTTCGGACAGGAACCTCTGGATGCGGGCATGCACCGATGACTCCTCGGTGAGCTCCGATAGGTCGCGTTCCATCTCTAGGAGCTTGGCGAAGACCTCCTTCTGGCGGCCTTCGCGGGCCAGCCGGGAGCCGCGTTCCAGCAGGTGGCGGGTGGAGTCGGCCAAGGCGCTCAGCACGTCCAGGGCCTCGCGCCCCATGGCGTTGGGCGATCCGTCGTCGGCCACCACCAGGCCCAATCGCTGTCCCAGCTCGAAGCGGCAGGCGCACAGGGTCTTGATGGCGGGCTGGGCGTACCAGTCGCAGCCGGCGGAGGTGGGCATGTTGGGCTCGAACAGGTCGGAGCGGCCGTCGCGCTTGAGCAGCAGTCCCAGCAGTCCCTTGCCGGCCTGGGCCAGGGCGCCGGGCTGGAGGTCCTCGGAGGCGGTGTCCCAGGCGCGCAGGCGGGCGCTCCCGTCGGAGCCTGGGAAAAAGACAGAAACTGTCCGGCAGCCCAACGCCTGGCGGGCCACGTAGCACAGTCCGGCGATGGAGGTGGCGTTCTCCTGGTCCAGGGCCTGCTGGACCTCGCGCCAGGCGGCCGGCGGGGCGGCATCCAGGACCGGTTCCTTGGGCGGGCGGGCCGTGGCCAGGGAAGGCATGGCGATGGTCTCGAAGCGGCGGGGCGGCTCTTCCGGGAGAGGCTCGGGCGAGCTTGTGCGGCGCAGCAGGAGCAGGGCGGCTCCCGAGAGTGAGAGCGCGAAGGCGGTCAGGGGGGACCAGTGCCAGCTGCCCAGGGAGCCCAGCAGGAGCAGGATGGACAGGATCTGTCCTAGTTTCGGTTGGCGCGCCACAGGAGCCCCAGGCCGATGGCCAGGAAGAAGAAGTTGGGGGCCCAGCCCGCCCAGTAGGCGCTGACGGCCCCGGAGTGGCCCAGGGCCAGCCCCAGTCGGGCGCTGGCATAGAAGGAGAAGGCCAGGAACAGTCCCAGTCCGAAGGCCAGGGCCTGGCCTCGGCGCCCCAGCAGGGCGGCCAGGGCCGAGCCGATCAGGACCACGATGGCGTTGATCCACGGGGACGAACGCTTGAAGACCATCTCGGCCTCGTAGGCATGGCTGGGTTCGCCTGCACGCCGCAGCGAGCGCACGCGCTCGGCCAGTTCCGAAAGGCTCATTTCCTCAGGTTGGACCTTGGTGGACACCAGGTCCTCCGGCTTGGTGCCTTCCAGCGGCACGCGCAGGGTGTCCAGGGAACGGTAGGACTTGAGCCTGCCGGTGGAGTCGAACACGCGGCTGCGGACCCGCTGGAACACCCAGGCCCCGCTGGAGTCCCAGCGCACGTGGTAGGCGTCGATGCGCTCCCGCAGGCGGCCTTCCCCGAACGGGCGGCTGAGCGTCACGTCCCAGCCCTCCTTGCTCTGGCTGGAGTAGGTGCGGAAGAACATGGGCTCCTTGCCGCCGGCCATGTAGGCGAAGTCGTTGCGGCTGGTGGTGGACACGAACACCGACTTGCGCGGCTGGCGGATCTTGAGCCGCTCGTGGTTGCAGCGGGGCAGCACGTCTTCCTGGAGCTTGATCCAGGCCCCGGTGTAGGCGATGCCCAGGAGCCACACCGGCAGGGCCACGCGCCAGAAGGGACGTCCGGCCGCCAGCATGGCCATCAGCTCGAGCTTGCGGGCGAAACCTGCCATGGTGAATAGCGTGGCCAGCAAAAGCGCGATGGGGGAGGAAAGGAAGACGATGTAGGGGATGGCGTACAGGTAGTAGCGCCGGACTTCCTGCGGGGTCTTGTCGGCCCAGATGCGGATCGCGCCGATGTAGTCCACCGCCACGAAGATCACTAGGACGGCCAGCAGGGCCAGGGCAAAGATGTAGAGGAATCGCCTCACGACATAGAGGTCAAGCTTCATCGTGCGGCTCCTGGGAGGTCGGATCCGTCGGGGCGGCCGACGAGGCGGGCATCGCAGCGAGCGCCTCGGGCGGGAGCGGGGGAGGGGGGATCGGACGGGGCTTGCGGCGGAAGAGTCCGGTCAGCCATCCGTACCGGAAAAACTGGTTCTGGTGACCCATGCGAGAGACCATGAAAAGGCCCGTCAAGCCCAGGAACAGGTTGGGGAACCACATGGCAAGCCAAGGGGGGATGCGCAAGGCGTCGGCCTGCGACTCGCCGCCGATTAGGCAGGCCCAGTAGATCACGAAGAAGGCCAGGCTGTAGCTCACGCCGGTGCCCACGCCGCCCGAGCGGGCCATCACGCCCAGCGGAGCGCCCAGCAGTACGAAGACCAGGCAGGCCGCGGGAATCGAGAACTTCTTGTGGATCTCCACCAGATACCGTGCCTGCTCGTGGGTCTCGGACAGGCGCTGGGCCTGGGTGATCTCGGCGTCCCGTTCGCGGGAGCGGGCCAGCCGCACGAACTTGTCGCGCGCTTCCCCCGGAGCGTCCTTGTCCGACCAAGCTGCGGCCTTCACGCCCGATACGGTGGGTTGCGGGCCCTTGGTTGAGTCGTTGGCCAAGAGCGATTCCTCGTCGCGCAGGTCGGCCAGGATGCGGTCGGAGGACTCCTCCAGCAAGTTGCGCTCGCGCTCGCGGGTCTGGCGCAGCCGCTTGGACATGTCGTTCACGCTCAGTTCGCGGTCGCCCCGGTAGCCTTTTTCGGTGCGGTTCAGGCGGGAGTCGATGTTGGGCACCTCCACCCTCAGGTCCTTGAAGATGGTGCGGATGTAGTTCTTGGGGTCCTGGCGGTCCTGGCTGTGGGTCTCGCCGTTGCGCAGCTCGAAGAGCCAGACGCGGTCGGAGTCGGCCAGGGCGACGGAGCCGGACTTGGCCGTAATCACGGTGGGCTGCCCGGCCGGGTCCAGCTGGTGGATGGTCACGCCGCGCAGCGAGTCGGTCCCCTTGTCCACCCGATCGATCCAGATGCGGAAGCCTTCGAACTCCTGGATCATGGTGCGCGGTTGCAGCACCACGGCCGGGCGCTTGCGGGAGATGTCCTCGCGCAGCGAGGCGGCGCGGTAGTTGGCGCGCGGCAGCACCTCGTTGTTGAAGAAGAATAGTCCGATTCCCGTCGCGATGCCGGCCAGCAGAACCGGAGCCATCATGCGCACCGGATGCAGGCCCGATGCCCGCATGGCGTCGATCTCGCGGTCGGCCGACAGGCGCCCGAAGGCCATTAAGGTGGCCACTAGCACCGACATGGGCACCGAAAGGGCCAGGATCCAGGCCATATTCAGCACGAACAGCTCGATCACAACCCGCCAGGGGAGACCCTTGGAAAGGATGCTGTCGAGGATCTGCACCACGAAATCGACCAGGAAGAGGCCGGTGATGGTGACGAGAGAATAGACGAACGGGGCGATGTGCTCCCGCAGGATATGGCGAGCCAGAATCATTGGTCCCATCAAACTAGTTTTGTGCACGTGACTTCCGAAGAACTCGACCTGCTCCCTCTCGCCCAGGAGGCGTCCCGCCTCCTGCTCGACTTCTATGGCCCCAACCGGAAGTCGCTAGCGACAGCGACCAAGTCTGACGCCTACGACCTGGTGACAGCTGCCGATGCCGCTGTGCAGGAGCTGTGCGCCCAGTGGCTGGCGAGCCGCTCGGTCCATCCCCTACTGGGCGAGGAAGGCGGCGCCGACGAGGGTGGAGACACCTTCTGGAGCCTAGATCCGTTGGACGGCACGCGCGAATTCGTGAACGAGCAGGGCGAGTACGCCTTCCAGCTGGCCTTGGTGCACCAGGGGCTGCCGGTCCGGGCCGTGGTGGCGCTGCCGGCCTACGATACCGTCTACCTGGCCACCAAGGACCAGGGCTGTGTGGTGCTGCGCCTGTCGGACGGTCTGGGGCTTGCGCTTCCCCACGAGGTGGTGCGGCGCGAACGACTGGTCCTGTCGCGCTCGCTAGAGCGGCGCGAGGACCTGCAGCGCCTGGTGGCTGGGCATCCGGCCCAGGACCGCATCAGCTTCGGAGGCGTGGGGGCCAAGGTCCACGCCATCCTGTGGGGCATCGGCGACACTTACCTCACTACCCCCGAGGGCATGTACGGCTGGGATCTGGCGGCGCCTCTTCTGGTGGCGCACGAGTGCGGTCTGGTGGCCTGCGACCTACACGGCAAGGCGCTGGTGGTGCCGTCCAACCGCGAGAAGGTGAAGCAGGGGATCCTGTTCACGCGCGCTCGTTTCTTGTGCGGGAACCTCGAGTACCTGCGCGGCTTGGTTTGCCCAGGCGTGAACGACTAGTTTCGCAGCCATGACCTCAAGACCAAGAACGGCCCTGATCACCGGTTCCTCCGTGCGCGTGGGAAAGGCGGTTGCGTTGCGGCTGGCCCGCGACGGCTGGTTTGTGCTCGTGCACGTGCGCAGCGACCTGGCCCAAGGGCAGCGCTGCCTGGAAGAGGTGCGCGCCGCCGGTGGCGACGGAGCCGTTGTGACCGGGGACATCTCCAGCCGCCAGGGTTGCGAGGAGCTGTTTGCTCAGATTCCCGGCGAGGCCTCGCTCGATCTCCTGGTCAACAACGTGGGCATTTACCGGACAGGTCCCTTGTCGGAGCTGCGGCCCGACCAGTGGGATGCTCTTCTGCGCACCAACCTCGACGGCACCTTCCACTGCAGTCAGTTGGCCATCCCGCGCCTGCGACGGGGCGGTTCGATCATCAACCTGGGCTACGTGGGCGTGGACCGGCTGGCCGGCACCAAGCACGCCGCCGCCTACTCTGTCACCAAGACCGGCATCCTGATCCTGACCCGAAGCCTGGCCTTGGAGCTGGCGGGGCGGGGGATCCGGGTGAACATGGTCAGCCCCGGACAGCTGGACAATTCGATCGACCTGCCGGAAGACTATGCCCAGCGGATTCCCTTGGGCAGGCCCGGAACTTCCCAAGAGGTTGCCGATGCCATCGCCTGGCTCGCCTCCGACGAGGCCTCCTACGTCACCGGACAGAATCTGGATGTGGCAGGCGGTCTGATGCTGGGGCTGCGCGGCGAGAACTGACCCGGCGGGTCAACGAGGATTCAGACCCAGGGTCTTGCGCACTTCGATGCGCGAGGCGTCCAAGTCCTTCACGAAGGCCGTGTCCTGCCAGAGGCGCTGGGCGATGAGGGCGGCAGAGATGCGCCCGGCCTGCAGGTCGCTGGGGTAGTGGACTCCACCGACGGCCCGCGCCTGCGCGAAGGTCCAGCCACGGGCGAAGATGGCGGCGCGGCGCTCCGGAACGATGTCGGCCAGCACGATGGCGATGAGGTTGCCCGAAAGCGAATGCCCCGACGGATAGGAAAAACTGGAGGGTTTTCCCAGCACCGGATGCAGGGTGGAATCGGCCAAGAAAGGGCGAGGGCGGCCGAAGCTTTGCTTGGCCTTGCCGTAGATGCCTTCTGTGGTGGCCAGGAGCCGCTCGAAGAAGCGGGCGGTGAGCGGAAGGTTGGCTTCCTTAAAGTGCGCCGTGTCCAGGCTGTCGGCGAAGCGGAACACGGAGATCTGCGCGTCGGCCATGGCCGCACTTGCCTGCGCGGAGGTGCGCTGGTCCTGGAGCCGGTGCAGTTCGGCCAGATCCTGAGCCTGGGCCTGCGTGCCCGGAGCCGGCGGCGGGGCCAGATACCGCACCAGATCCAGGGTGGAATCGGCGAAGTACGCTTTCCCCTGCGCTCCTGAGGCACCGGCGACCGCGACCGCGATCAGGGAGAGGGACAGGATCCTTCGGAACGGGGTCACACGCATGATTTGCCTTTCGGTTGCAGACGGCGGCTCGATGGACATATCTAGCAATTGAGTACATTCCAAGGCGTGATCCATTCCCGTACCCTTTGCCTGCCGCTTGCCGTGGCCGCATCCGCGTGGTCCTTCACCGATTCGCTGGGATCCTGGGAGACGCGCGCCGATCTGCAACTGAACCTGGGCTGTGTGCGCTCGCGCCCCTACCTCAAGGAGCTGCACCGTGCCGACCGATTCGGTGGCAACTGGGGTGCCGAGTCCGTACCGGCCGAGATGGCCTGGGCCTGGGATACCTTGCCGGCCTTCGCCGAACTGTCTCTGGGAGCCCGGCGTCAGGACGTGGAATTGTTGTTGCGTCTGCCATTGCGGCGCGATCTCGATTCGTGGCGGGGCGATCCGGTGGGATTCCTGCCGGTTCCGACCCCTTCGCAACTGGACATCAACGTGCCGCGCGAGGCGTGGATGCGCCTGGACACACGGGTCGGGGAGGTCCGCCTGGGGCGCTTCGCACCCGAGGTGTCGCTGTCGCACGGCGTGATCCTGTCGGGAACCCCTTGGATTGATGGCCTGTCCTGGAAGCTTTCTCTGGGGCATGTGCGCTACCGCTTCTTGGCTGCCTCGCTCAATCCGTGGCTCAACGGCACCCCCACCGACTCGTCGGGGCGCATTCCTTCCGAGAACGCCGTGGGCAGCCTTTCCGCGCCGCTGGGTTCGGAGAACTGGCGGCAGAGCCACCTAGCGCTGGGGGACCAGCATGGACGCATCTACGACGACCCGTACAAGAGCCTGTTCCTGCACTCGCTGGGCTATGTGGCGGGGGCGTGGGAGTTCACCGTGATCGAGCAGACCCTGGTGGGGGGTAAGGCACCGCAGTTTCGCGATGCCAATCCGTTCATGGTGTGGCACGACAACTTCGGCGACGGCTACTCTCGCAGCTTCTTCTCCTTCGAGGTGCGCCGCGAGAGCCCGGAGCTGGGACTTTTCTGGAGCCAGGTGTCCACTCAGCTGATCAAAAGCCCGGTGGGCGAGGACATCGGCTACGATCCGCCCTTGCAGGCGGCGGCGGCGTTGGGTTGGAAGCGCGATTGGAACGGCTCATCGGGCCGTTGGGCCGTCGCCTCCAGCGTGGCGGCCACCACGCCCACCTTCGACAACCATCTGCTGCCGCTCTTGAAGATGACCTCCCGCCAGCTGTACCGCAGCAATGCCCGCGACCAGAGCGATCCCGATTATGCCGACGTCTTCGAGGTCGACGATCCGCTGGGCTATGTCCGGGGTCCCGACGCCGTGGACGTCTGGAACCGCCTGGGTTGGCAGGAACCATCCGATGCCTGGGGCCTTTGGGGGGAGCTGGACCTCCTGCAGCAAGGCGAGGCGACCCTGGAGACGGACATCAAGACCCTCATGGGCAAGAACCTGCCCCTAAGCGGCGTGGTCGAACGGGAGCTGCGGGCCGTGGCCGGAGCCCAGGCGCGTCTGACCGCCCATTGGCGGTGGCATGGTTCCTTGGGCCTCTCGGTGTTCCAGAACCGCGACCACCGCAACGGAGAGGATGGCGAAGCCTCCCCGTTGTGGTCCTGCTACCTGTCCGGAAGCTACTAGGCCAGGAAGTTCTCGAAGCGGCTCTTCTGGAAGAGCAGGCCCCGAGCCCACTCCAGCGGTCCCGGCGACAGGCGCGGCTCCACGCGGCCAGGCGCCCAGGCATGCTCCAGGGCCAACACCGAGGCCAGGGCGTCCTGGGGATCGAGGTTTCCCTGCAGCACTTCCACGCCCAGCATGCGCAAGCCGCCGCCGGGATGGGGGAGACAGGCGAACAGGCGCTTGTCGTCGCGCACGGCCTGGCCGGCTTGCAGCCAGTCGTAGCTGGCGGCTCCGAAAGCCCATGGCAGGGAATGGCGCAATACCCGCACGAAATGAAGCCCTTCGCCCAGTTCGGCGGCAAAGCCGGCCGACAGGTTCACGTCCTCGGCCAGCATCACCACGGTCCCGCTGGGCAGGGGAGGAAGGCGACGGCGCAGGCCGCGCGCGAACTCCACGTGCTGCAGCTCCGACAGCCGCAGGGGCATGATGGTGCCGCCCACGGGCGTGGCGGTGGCATCGAGGTATACGGCCGAAAGATGGTTCTGGCGACCGTGAAGGAGGGCGTGGGTGAGTCCCAGGCTGGGGCGGACATCGGGGCCCGTCAGGGTCCAGGGCGTGCCTCCGGCCAGGCGGGTGCACTCCAGGAAGATGGCGCCGATCTGCCCGGCGGCCCGGGCCGAGTGCGGTTGGGTCATCAAGGGCGAGGAGGGGTCGATGTGGACCGCTGTGCGACCGTGGTTCGAGACCGAAAGCAGGATGGCTCCTTCGGTGGGCTCGGTCACGAAGCAAAAGCCCGCCTGCCAGGCCGTAGCCTTGTCGTTGAGGAACTCGCACAGCTCCTGGGCCAGGGCGGCATCGGGAACGTCGGTCAGCTGGAAGGGCTTGGGTTCGGTGGCCTCGCGCTGCGAGAGCTTGCCCGACAGGGCCTGCTGGTAGTGCTCGCCCAGCTCGATGCGGTGGCCGTCGGGGCGAAGCGCCCAGGCCTGGGGCTCGGCGATCTCCGTCCTCTCGAAGCCCAGCTCCTCCATCGAGAGCGGATGCGGCGAGAAGGCGAATCCGGCCTCCTTGACCACTTCCGATCCCAGCCAGCGGCGAGCTCCTTCGATCAGCTGGCGCGTCTCGATGTCGGGCTGTTCCTCGCCCAACAGCACGAAGATCGGGGCTGTCGGGGAAAGCAGCTGCAGGTTGCGACCCAATTGCATCTGGACGCCCACTTCGGTGAGCTTGGGGAACACGCCTTCGTGCGAGACGCCCTCGAGCACGAACCACAGCGTACTGGGGCGGTTGCGGCGGTCCGCGATGGCTTCCGGCAAGGGGCGCGAGTCGACGATGCGCCGCAGCGGATGCATCCAGATCTCCAGGGCCTCCTCGCGGTAGCGCAGGTGCATCTCCACGCCGTCGATGGCCATGCGGTGGCCGGGCAGCGGGCGGCTTCCCAGCGCCACGAAGCGGCTCTGCAGGTCGATGCGTTCGCCCGACTGCTGCAGGGCGCGCAGCAGCAGGGTCTCCAGCAGCTGCACCTGATGGCGCTTGCCGTCCTCCAGCGAGAAGCTCCCGGCTTCCCCGTCCACGAGTCCGGCCGAAACGGGATCTGCCGGTTCCGCCAGCGTGAACACGCGCCGCCCCTGCGCCACGGGGCACAGCCACGGATCGTCGCGACGCAGCACGTCCAGCGGGGAAGCGGAGGAGTGGCCGTTCTCCAGGTTCCAGAAGAAGCCAGGGATCGCGTCTTGGGTGAAGCGTCCGCCGAAAGCGGTGAGGTAGCTCGACATGGTTTGGAATATACCGACTTGTCCTTCCGTTCGGGGCAGGAAAACACGGAATCGCCGATGGCAAATGGGCGTCTCTTGGAAGGCTTGGAGGGCATGGCTGTTGGAGGCGCGACTGAAACAGGGCGATCTGCGGCGGAGGGTTATCTTTGAAAGATCGAATCCCCAGATCTTTCAGGTAGGGTTTCTGATTTTCGTACAGGAAGGCGGCACCGAAGGGAACATGAGACAGACTGGCCAACGATCGGGGACACGTCCTTGAACTTTTCCTCCCTGAGCCTGCGCAGGCCCGTCCTCACCTTGGTGTTCTCGGCCTTCCTGCTGCTATTGGGCGGCATCGGACTCTCGCAGTTGGGTGTGCGCGAGTATCCGGCCATCGACCCGCCCTTGATCAACGTGCAGGCAAGCTACCCGGGTGCCAACGCCGAGGTCATCACCCACCAGATCACCGAGCCTTTGGAACAGTCGCTCAACGGCATCGAAGGCGTGCGTTCACTAAGCTCCACCAGCCGCGACGGGGCGGCCTCCATCTCGGTGGAATTCTTCCTGGGAACCGACCTGGAGAAGGCCGCCAGCGACGTGCGCGACCGCGTCTCGCGGGCTCGTGGCCTCCTGCCCTCCGACATCGACCCTCCGGTGGTGGCCAAGGCCGACGCCAATTCCTCGCCCATCCTGCTCCTGACCGTCCAGAGCGATTCCCGCAGCCTGGAGGCCTTAAGCGAAAAGGCCGCCGAGATTCGCGACCAGCTCCAGACCACCGACGGGGTGGCCCAGATCGACATCTGGGGCGAGCACAAGTACGCCATGCGCCTGGACTTCGATCCCCAGAAGATGGCGGCCCTGGGCATCACCTTCCCCGACCTGCGCAAGTTCCTGGCCGCCGAGAACGCCAAGCTTCCGGTGGGATTCCTGGAGGGGAGCGTCTCTTCGCTTTCCCTGGAGATGCGCACCGGGCTTGCGAGCGTGGAGGACTTCGAACGCGTGGTCCTGCGTTCGACCGGCGGCAAGGTCGTGCGGCTTTCTGACGTAGCCACGGTGCGGCTGGGAGCCGAGAACGAGCGCAACATCCTGCGCTGCGGCGGACGTCCCATGGTGGGGCTTTCAATTCTCCCGCAGCCGGGCGCAGACCAGATCCGCATCGCCCGCGAGATCCAGGCCCGGTTGGATCGGGTGCGGACCACGCTGCCTCCCGACATCGCCATCGGCACGACCTTCGACAACACCAAGTTTGTCCGCAAGGCGCTGTTGGAAGTGCGCGAGACCATCCTGATCGCCTTCGCCCTGGTGGCCCTGGTGATCTTCGTCTTCCTGGGCAGCTGGCGCACCGCCGTCATCCCGCTCCTGGCCGTTCCCATCTCCCTGATCGGCGTATTCTTCCCGCTCTGGATCCTGGGCTTTTCCATCAACGTGCTCACGCTGCTGGGCGTGGTGCTCGCCATTGGCCTTGTGGTGGACGACGCCATCGTGGTGCTGGAGAACATCTACGTGCGCATCGAGCGCGGGGCGACGCCGCGCCAGGCGGCCGTGGACGGGGTGGGGGAGATCTTCTCGGCGGTGGTGTCCACCACGCTGGTGCTGGCGGCCGTATTCACGCCGCTGTTCTTCCTGTCTGGGTTCACTGGCCGGCTGTTCCGCGAGTTCGGTGCCGTGATCGCCGGTTCCGCCCTGTTTTCGGGCTTTGTGGCCCTGACGCTGGGGGCCTTGCTGTCGGGACGGCTGCTGCGGCGCGAGGAGCCGGGGCGCTTCAAGAAAATGACGGATTCTGTCTTTGCCCGCCTGCAGGGCCGGTACGGACGGGTGCTTTCGGTGTTCATCGCAAGGCCTTGGCTATCGTTTGGGATCCTGGCTGCGGCCCTTTCGCTGACGGTCCTGGGATTCCGAAACGTCCCCAAGGAGCTGGCCCCGATGGAGGATCGTTCGAACTTGTCGGTGCGCGTGACTGGCCCGGAAGGCGCCACCTTCGCCTTCATGGACGACTACATGAAGCGGCTGCAGCAAGCCGTGGACAAGGCCGTTCCCGAGATCTCCACCATGATCGTGATGACTGGAGCCTACGGTGGCACGGTGAACACCGGCATGTGCCGCGTGATGCTGGTGCCGCCGGAGGAACGCAAGCGTTCCCAGCAGCAGATCGCCCGCGCCCTCCAGGGCGTGGTGGCCAAGCTCGAGGGGGCAAACGCCTTCGTGATGCAGGATCCCAGCATCAAGACCGACCGCCGTTCGTCCCTGGGGATCCAGTTTGTGCTGCAGGCTCCCGACCTGGAGAGCATGAAGAGGACCTTGCCGCGCTTCGTGGGCCGGGTGCGCGGCGACTCGGGCTTTGCCACCGTGGACGTCGACCTCAAATTCACCAAGCCCCAGCTGGACCTGGAGGTGGAGCGTGAACGCTTGCGCGACCTGGGGCTCACGCCCCGCGACATCGTGCGCAACCTGCAGCTGGCCCTTTCCGAGAGCCGCTGGGGCTACTTCGAGCGAAACGGCAAGCAGTACTCGATCCTGGCGCGGCTCGACAGCGTCCATCGCGCCAGCCCCACCGCCGTGGGGACCATCCCGCTACGCACCGTCCGAGGCGAACTCCTGCCGCTGGGGACGCTGTTGACGCTGCGCGAGAAGAGCGTGCCGCCCCAGCTCTTCCGCATGGACCGCTGGGTGAGCGCCACCGTCTCGGCCGAACCGGCCGCCGGACAGACCCTGGGGGATGGGCTGGGGCGGCTCAAGGCGATCGCCAAGGACAGCCTGCCCGAGAGCTTCCGGACCGCCCTCACCGGCAGCGCCCGCGACTTCACCGAGTCCTCCGACAGCGTGCTGCGGATCTTCCTGCTGTCGCTTGCCATCGTCTACCTGATCCTGGCGGCCCAGTTCGAGAGCTTCCGCGAGCCGTTCGTGATCCTGCTCACCGTGCCCTTGGCGCTGGCGGGAGCCATGGGGAGCCTGTGGGCCTTCGGCCAGACGCTCAACCTGTTCAGCCAGATCGGCCTGGTGATGCTGGTGGGGCTGGTGACCAAGAACGGCATCCTGATCGTGGAGTTTGCCAACCAGCGGCAGGAGGCGGGACGGACGCCCCGGCAGGCCGTCTTTGAGGCGGCCCAGGCGCGCCTGCGCCCGATCCTGATGACGACCTTCTGCATGGTGCTGGGCACGCTGCCCATCGCGCTTGCGCTGGGAGCCGGGGCCGAGAGCCGCAAGCCCATGGGCACCGCCATCATCGGGGGGCTGCTCGTGTCCCTCTGCCTGACACTTCTTGTCATTCCCGCCATGTATGTCCTGGTCGCCAGGACGACGCATCCGGAAGGAAAACCATGAACGCCACCTACCGCATCTCCTGCCTCGCCCTGGCCGCGACGGCTGTCCTTTCCGGCTGCAAGGCAAAGCCGGAGGAGGCCGCCAAGGCAAAGCCCGCCCCGTCGGTCCCCGGATGGATCGCCCGCGACACGGTGGTCTCCCGCGAGCTGGTCGGGTCGGGGAGCCTGCTTGCCGACGCCGTGGTGGACCTGCGCAGCGAGCTCGGGGCGCGGGTGGAGTCGGTGGGCTTCCGCGAAGGCCAGGACGTGAGGGCGGGACAGATTTTGGTAAAACTTGCCAGCGCCGACCTGCAGGCCGCACGCGACAAGGCACGCGCCAACCTGGACCTGACCCGCGCGACGCTCGAGCGCAAACGGCAGCAGCTGGCCATCCAGTCGGTGAGCCAGCAGGACGTGGACCAGGCCGTGCAGGCGCTGGCCTCGGCTCAGGCCGATCTCGCCGCAAGCCAGGCGGTGCTTGCCAAGGCCGAGATCCGCTCCCCCTTCGCGGGGAAGGTGGGGACCAGCAACGTGGCGGTCGGACAATTCCTGTCGGTGGGGCAGGTGCTGGCCACGGTGGCCAAGGTCCGGCCGCTCAAGGTGGAGTTCCAGGTGCCGGGCGACGACGTGGCCAAGGTGCATCCCGGCATGCCCCTGCTGTTCAAGCCCTACGGCAAGGGCGAATTCCGCGAAGCCAAGATCACCGCCGCCGACGCGGTGCTCGACACCCTCTCGCGCACCCTCAAGGTGCGGGCCGCCTGGATCGGTGATGCCAAGGGCCTGGTGCCCGGCGCGGCCGTGGAGGTGCGCATCCCGCTAGGGAAGGATCCGGTCTTCCTGCTGCCTCCGCAGGCCCTGGGGGCCGAAGGCAAGGTGTTTGTGCTGCGGGCCGGCAAGGCCACGGTGCAGAAGGTCGCGGTGGGACGGCGCACTGCCGATGCGGTGGAGGTTCAGGGCCTCTCGAAGGGCGACACTGTGCTGTGCAACGGGGCCGTCCCAGTCAAGCCTGGCGCGTCCGTGAAGCCCTCGAGGTTCCTGTGAGCCTTGCGTCGGTCAGCATCCGTCGGCCGGTGCTCACCTGGGTGCTGTCGGCCTTCGTCGTGCTCCTGGGTGCGGTGGGGCTGTCGCAGCTGGGCGTGCGCGAGTACCCGGCCATCGACCCTCCGCTGATCACCGTCACCGCCACCTACGCCGGCGCCAACGCGGAGGTGTGCGAGAACCAGATCACCGAGCCCCTGGAGTCCTCGCTCAACGGCATCGACGGGGTGCGCAGCATTGTGTCGCAGTCGGGCGACGGGCAGGTAACCATCACGGTGGAGTTCGAGCTGGGAAGCGACCTCGAGAAGGCTGCCAACGACGTGCGCGACCGCGTCTCGCGGGCCCAGAAGAGCCTGCCTTCGGGCGTGGATCCGCCGGTGGTCTCCAAGGCCGATGCCAACGCCTCGCCCATCGTGCTGCTCACGCTGGAAAGCGACTCGCGTTCGCTCCTGGACCTTTCGGAGCAGGCCGTCCGCATCCAGGAACGCCTGCAGACCATCGGGGGCGTGGCCGAGGTGAACCTGTGGGGCGAGCGCAAGTACGCCATGCGCCTGCTGTTCGATCCGGCCCGCATGACCGCCCTAGGCGTGACGCTGCAGGACGTCCAGACGGCCTTGACCGCCGAGAATGCCGAGCTTCCCACCGGATCGGTCGAAGGAAAGTCAATTTCTGTCACGCTGCTGGCCCGCACCGGCCTTCGTTCGGTGGAGGATTTTCGCCGCATGATCGTGCGCTCGAGCGGCGGCAAGGTCGTGCGGCTGGAGGACATCGCCAAGGTGCGGCTGGGAGCCGAGAACGAGCGCACCCTGCTGCGCTCCAAGGGCAGGCCCCTGGTGGGCCTTTCAGTGTTGCCGCAACCCGGCGCCAACCAGATCAGCATCTCCGACGAGGTGAAGACGCGCGTCGAGTCGCTGCGTCCGGAGCTGGCCGCCGATCTCCACCTCGAGACCTCCATCGACAACACCCGCTTCGTGCGCACGGCCGTCTCGGAGGTGCGCGAGACCATCCTGATCGCCTTCCTCCTGGTGGTGGCGGTGATCTTCCTGTTCCTGCGCGACTGGCGCACCACCTTCATCCCGGTGCTTGCCGTGCCCATCTCGCTGGTGGGCGTGTTCTTCCTGGCTTGGGTGCTGGGCTACTCCATCAACGTGCTCACGCTGTTGGGCGTGGTGCTGGCCATTGGCCTGGTGGTGGACGACGCCATCGTGGTGCTGGAGAACATCTACGCCAAGATCGAGTCGGGTCTTGCGCCCATGGAAGCCGCCAAGGTGGGACTGGAGGAGATCTTCGCTGCCGTGGTGTCCACGACCCTGGTGCTGGCCGCCGTGTTCACGCCGCTTCTGTTCCTGTCGGGCTTCACCGGGCGGCTCTTCCGGGAGTTCGGCGTGGTCATCGCCGGATCGGTCCTGATCTCTGGGATGGTGGCGCTCACCCTGGCCGGCATGCTTTCCAGCCGCCTGCTGCGGGCCCATGGCCAGGAGAATCGCTTCCATGCCGCCACCGAGCCCTTTTTCGTGGGACTCACCGACGGCTATCGGGGACTGCTGTCGGCCTTCCTGGCGCGTCGCAAGTGGGCCTTGGGGATCCTGGCTGCCACCGTGACGGTCATGGTGGCCTGCTACCTGTCGTTGCCGCGAGAGCTGTCGCCGCTGGAGGACCGCTCGAGCCTGGAGATCCAGGTGAGCGCCCACGAAGGGGCGACCTTTTTGGCCACCGATGCCGTGATGCGGGCCATGTCGCAGGCCCTGCGGGCGGGCATTCCCGAGATCGACCAGGAGCTGACCCTCACCGGCACCGACGCGAACAAGCCCAACACCGGACGGATCACCTTGTCGCTGGTGCCATCCGATCGCCGCACGCGCTCCCAGTCCGAGATCGCCCAGGCCGCCCAGCGCATCGTGGACAGCGTGGGAGGGGCGCGCTCGCTGGTGGTCCAGGAGCCCAGTATCCGCTCCAGCACCCGCACCGAGCTTGCCCTGCAGTTCGTGCTGCAGGCCCCTGACCTCGCCACGTTGCGACAGAATCTGTCCAAGTTCGAGACGGCGGCCCGGCAGGACTCGGCCTTCTCGCAGATGGACGTGGACCTCAAGTTCACCAAGCCCCAGCTGGAGCTTGCCGTGGACCGCGACCGCCTGCGGGCTCTGGGCATCACGCCCATGGACCTGGCCTCGACGCTGCAGATGTGCCTTTCCGAGAGCCGTTGGGGTTACTTCCAGAAGGGCGAGCGGCAGTACCAGGTCCTGGGCCAGCTCGACAGCCTCCATCGCGCCTCGCCCGAGGGATTGCAGTCGCTGTCGCTGCGCGACCTGCAGGGCCGCATGCTCCCGGCCGCAAGCCTGTTCCGCTCGGGCGAGGTCTCGGTGCCGCCCGAGCTGTTCCGCACCGACCGCTGGGTGAGCGCCACCGTCTCGGCCGAACCGGCGGCGGGCGTCCCGCTGGGGACGGCCATCGAGCGCATGCGCGGGCACGGCAAGGCCACGCTGGCACCGGGCATGCGCACGGAGCTCTCCGGCAGCTCGCGCGACTTCGAGGAGTCGTCCTCCAACCTGCTGACGGTCTTCCTGCTGTCGCTGGTGATCGTCTACCTGATCCTGGCGGCCCAGTTCGAGAGCTTCGTGGAGCCCTTGGTGATCCTGATCACGGTGCCGCTGGCCTTGGCGGGGGCGCTCTTCTCGCTGTGGCTCTTCGGCTACAGTCTCAATATCTTCAGCCAGATCGGGCTGGTGATGCTGGTGGGGCTGGTGACCAAGAACGGCATCCTGATCGTGGAGTTCGCCGGGCAGCGCCGCGACGAGGGGCTGGCGCCGCTGGAAGCGGTGCTGGAAGCCTCGGTGGCCCGTCTGCGCCCAATCCTCATGACCACGCTGTGCACCGTGCTGGGGACGCTGCCCATCGCCCTGGCCCTGGGAGCCGGCGCGGCCAGCCGCAAGCCCATGGGGGTGGCGGTGATCGGAGGGCTCCTGGTGTCACTTTCGCTCACGCTCTTCGTGGTGCCTGCGGTGTACGCCATGGCGGTGCATCGGCTCTCGTCCAAGTCGTCCTGACCCTTTGGGTGTTCAACGGCATTTGGGCGGCGCCGTTCCCTGAAAATGGCGAAGTTTCTATCTGTTGGGCAAATGGGCGAATTGCGGCGATTGGATTGGATCCGGGAAGCGGTGGAGCGGCGTGTGCCCAGCACCGGTGCGTTGTTCGTCTCCGACGTGCACATCGGTGCCGCCTGGGGCGATCCCGAGCGGGAAGCCACGCTGTGCGACATGCTGGCCAATCTCCCCGGCAGCATCCAGGACATCGTGCTGGGTGGGGATGTCTTCGAGTTCTGGTACGAATGGCGCCATGTGGAGCCCCGCCTGGGGCGTCGGCTGCTGGTGGTCCTGGAGGTGCTCGCGCATTCGCGCCGGGTGTGGATGATCCGTGGCAACCACGACTTCGCCATCGGGGAGAACCTGACGGCCCGAGGCTTCAAGGTGCTGGAGGACGGTCTGTGCCTGGAGATCTCCGGCAAGCGCTGGCTGTGCCTGCACGGCGACGGCATGGCGCCTTCCGACTGGCCCGATCGCCTGGTGCGCCGAGTGCTTCGGCATCCCGTCAGCCAGTGGATGTACCGCCATCTGCTGCATCCCGACTGGGCCGTGGGCATCGCCTTGCGCACCGGCAAGACCTCGCGGGCGGCCAATCCCGGCCCGGCCCCCAACATCTCCCAATACCTCAAGGAATCGGTGCGCTGGATGCAGGCCTATGGCCTGGACGGCGTGGTGCACGGGCACACCCACCGGCCGCTCCTGTGGCAGGCCGAAGGGCGCAGCTACGTGAACAATGGAGATTGGTGCCAGATGAAGTCACGCGTATTGATCGGCCCTTTGGGGCCTGAGCTGGAGATCCTCCCATGAGCCTTGATTACCAGATATTTCCTTCGGGCCTCTTGGGCACCAATTCCGCCCTGGTGTGGTGCACCCGCACGCGGGAAGGCGTGCTCATCGACCCGGCGGGCGAGCCGGAAGAGATCCTCGACATCGCCTTGGGGTACGGGGTGGCCATCCGGGGCATCGCCCTCACCCATGCCCACTTCGACCATGCGGCGGCGGTTCCCGAGCTCAAGGAGATCACTTCGGCCGATCTTTATGTGCATCCCCTGGACCTTCCGCTGTGGGAAGGCATGGAAGGGCAATGCCGCCACTTCGGCATGCCGGTGTTCCGTCTGCCCGATCCCGACTTCATGCTGGAGGAGGGCGGAGTGATCGAGGTCGGCAAGGAAAAGCTCTCTGTGATGCACTTTCCCGGCCACAGCCCCGGCTCCTGCGGGTTCCTGGCCTGCGACGCCAACTTGCTCTTCTGTGGCGATGTGGCCTTTGCCCACGGCGTGGGCCGCACTGACCTGTGGGGCGGCAGCGAAGCCAGCCTTCGCACCTCCCTGGCCCGCCTGCGCACCCTGCCAGACACCATCGAGGTCATCCCGGGGCACGGGGAGTTTTTTCGCCCTTCCCACGCCGGACGTTCAGGTGGAACCCTTCAGGACGTATAAAGTTCGCTAGATTGCAAGCATGGAATCACCCGCCGCCTCCGATCTGCGAAAGCGCGTAGCTGCTGCGTTGCGTTTCCGTCGCGGGGTCGACACTGTTCCTACCGTGCTCGGATCAGGACGCGGCCTGATGGCCGACAAGATCCTCGAGGAGGCCAAGCTCCACGGCATCCCGGTGCACGAGGACGCCCAGCTGGCTTCCACGCTCTGTCACCTCGATGCGGGATCGGCGATCCCGCCCGAGCTCTACGAGGCCGTAGCGGAAGTGATCGGGTTCGTGTACCGCCTCAACGAGATCCGTCCGTGACACTGAACGAACTCTGGCAATCCCTGGCGGTGGCCTTCTGGTGCCTGCCACTACCGCTTCTGGCTTTGGATTTCGAGCGGCGCAAGAGCCGAACGCGTCTTGTGCAGGTGGGCGTGTTCCTGCTCCTGGCCGTATCCTCGGTGCTGGACAAGCTGCTGCCAGGAGGGGACGAGAGCGCCCCTCTGGTGCGCAACCTGCTTCTGGTGTTTCTGGCCATGGTCCTGGCCACCGGCTTCCTTCGGCCTGCGGAACGTCTGAAATGGCGGATCTGGACCGGGACCGCAGCCTTGATGGTGCTGGTCACCGGACTGATGCGCTTGGGTGGTGTCGACGGCGTGCGGGCCGCCACGGTCTTGACGGGTTTTGCGCTGGCCAGTGCCGCTATCGTGGCACCCTCCTATTGGGTGGGCATTCCGTTGGCGGCAGCGGCATTCTGCTATGCCGGCGGTCAGGAAAAGCTCTGGCTGCAGGTCGTGGGGGAACTTGCGCTCCTGTGGGCCATGATGGCTGACGTGCGGCTGATGCAACGGGCCGCCGAGCGGGAAACGCTCCGCAAGTCCCGCGAGGAGCTGCGCCCTCAATCTCTCATGCAGGCTCTTTCGGAAGAGGTCGCCCAGTCCGGCGAGACCATTCCCGAGGACCGCATGTCCACTCTGCTCGAGTTCGCGCAGACCGTGATCCGGGCCGATGGCGGGGCGATCTTCCACTACCGCGAGGACAAGACCTCCCGAGGCACCCTTTCCCGGCGATTGGTGTGTGCCGGTGCCGATGGCGAACTGCGCGGCCTCAAAGACGATCCTCAGGCCTGCATCCTGGCCCAGATGCTGCTTTCGCGCCTGGCAAGCGAAGGGGAACGACTGATGCGCACCCAGGCCCACGAGCGGGTGGATGCGCTGGTGTTGTCCGAATGGAAGGTGCCTCATCTGCTGTTTGCGGCGATCCGTGCCCAAGGACGTGCTATCGGGCTTCTGGTGCTCAGTCACAACGAGGTCCGGCCGTTGGATGCCGAGGAGTCGGGGATGCTGGAATTTCTGTCCCAGCAGGCGGCATTCAGTCTCCACTACGACATGGCCTATCAGCGCATGGTGGACCAGACGCGACTGGTGCGCGAGTTCGAGATCGCCTCACGCCTGCAGCGAAGCCTGCTGCCGGCATCCCAGGCCCAGTTCCGTAACCTCGAGGTACAGGCCCGCATGGATCCCGCCCGCGAGGTCGGTGGCGACTATTACGACATCATTCCTTTAACCGACGGTCGACTGATCGCGGTGATCGGGGACGTGACGGGAAAGGGATTGCCCGCCGGGATGATCATGCTGATCGTACGGACCATCCTGCATGTGCTGCTGGATTCCCAGTCCGAGACCGCTCCGCATTGGTTGATCGCCCAGCTCAACGCCCGCCTGTGGCCGCAGCTTGATCCCATCACCTACGTTTCGTTCCTGTGCCTGCGCTGGAATCCGGCCAACCGCAGCTTCAACTGGAGCGGGGCAGGGCACGAGCATCTCTTGGTGTGGTCGGTGCTGGATGGTACGGTGCAGCGCATCCGCTCGGGGGGGCTGGCGCTGGGACTGCGTCGTGACAACGACGGCGAGTGGGCCGACCACGAACTGTTCCTGGTGCCGGGCGACGTGGTGCTCCTGTTCACCGACGGCGTGACTGAGGCGCGCAACTTGGAAGGCGAACCATTCGGCCTGGATCGGCTGGTGGAGGCGTTCTCTCGTCATGCCAGTGCCTCCGAGAATCTTGTCGGGCTGGTGCGCCAGGATCTGGAATCCTTCGCCGGTCGAGGCACTCCGGATGACGATTGTACCCTACTTGCTTTGAAAATCAGCTGATGGATATCCGTTTGGGTCTTATCTTCCCTACTGAACATGAGCCGTAGCCTCGAAATCCAGATCCAGGGTGTGCCGGGAGCCCCCAAAGCACGGGTGCTTTCCTTCGATGGCGAACTCGACGGCAACTCTGTGGAACAACTGCTGATGCAGGTCACCCGCCTCCTGGACGAAGGCGTGACGGTGCTCTTGGCCGATTGTGAGAACCTTCGCTATGTGAACAGTACGGGTTTGGGAATCCTGCTGCACTTCACGCGCGTCTTCCGTGAGAAGGGCGGAGCCTTCCGTCTGGTCCACGTCACCATGCCGGTGTACGAGATCATGGAGATCATCGGCGCCAACACCCTGCTTGAGATCCACGATTCGCTTGAGGATGCCCAGGCCCTTCTCACCTGATCGGGGCATTCCAGGCCCGCGTTGCTAGATTGATCCCTTCCCAACCGACAGGAGTCATGTTGATGAAGTTTCCTTTGAGTGCAGGACCGAAAATCGCCCTAGTCGGCACCTTTGCCGCGACCTTCCTCGGTTGCGCCCAGAAGCCTTCCCCTTTGCCAGCTGCTTCGCGAGAAACTTCACTCTCTCCCGACATCCTGGCCATCGTTTCGGGAGATACCCTGACCCGGGCCCGCTTCGAGATGGCCTGCAAGCAGGCCAACGTGTCGCCTACCGGAGTCGGTGGACAGACACTGGCGTTCTGGGAAGAGTATGTCCGATACAGCCTCGAATCCAGGGCTGCCGCAGAAAATCCTGCCGTGCGTGATTCCAGCCGCCTGCGCCGCTGGTCTTCGATCCGCGAGCGCATCCTCACCGACCACTACACCCAGGCCATCGCAAGCGAGCAGTTCGGCTATAGCGACATCGCCTTGGACAGCTTGATCGCCAAGGACAGCGTCCTGCGTCGCCAACCCAAGGATTCGGCTCGCATCGCTCTGGCTCGCAAGTTCGTACTCAAGGGCGTGAAGATTGATTCGATCTACGCGGCCAATCGTGCGTCGTTCAAACGCGCCGACTCGACCATTGCTCCTTTGGATTCGGTCCGCGCCACGATCGAGCAGGGCATGCTTTCTCAGAAGAGCCAAGAGAGCGCCGCTGGCGTCAACACCAAACTGCGCTCTGACTACAAGGTGGAGATCTCCAAGGTGGAGCGCCCTGCCGTGGCAAACGATGTGCTTGAAGCGTTCTACAAGAAGAACCGCGAGCGCTGGACCGGTGCCGTTGTTTATCACCTTTCGGCCCTATCGTCCAAGGATTCCTTGGCTTTGCGGCAAGCGGTCGTTGGGAAGAAGCGCCCTGCCACCCTGCCCGCCTTCCAGTCCTTGGCCGCCAAGTTCCCTGTCGGCACCCCGGTGGCGGCTCCGCAAGGCGAATTGGGACGTGTGAAGCGCAACTTCTCCCTGCCGTACGGTCTGGGCATGGTTCCAGAACTGTTCTCTGCACTGGATTCGGTCAAGGCAGGTCTGGTCGGTCCCATCAAGGTGGATAGCTCCTGGGTCGCCTTCTGGCTGGAGGCTCGTGACAGCGCAACCGTTAAGCCCTTCGCTTCGGTCGTCGAGGATGTCCGTGCCCAGTACAATTCCGAAGTGACCTGGACTCCGCCAGCGTCCACCGTGGTGGCGCGCTGGGATCGCGGCGTGCTGTTCACCAAGGCCGATGTGGACTTCATCCAGGAAGAAATTCCCGCCCACATGCGCCGCCAGTTCCCGGCCGAACGCGTGTTGGATTTTATGATCCGCTGGAAGGTTGCTGCTCGCGCTGCCGCTGAGTCCGGCTTGCTTGCGCGCAGCAACGTCCAGACCGTTCTGCACGACAACGAGAACGTGTATTGGGCCCAAGCCTGGCGCCAGGGCAAGGATGCCATGTCGTTCCTGCAGTCCGATTCGACTCTGAATTCCGCCTGGAAGCGCTCCGCCCGCCTTTTCCCCAACGGCAAAGTGGAGGATTCCATCCAGGGCGTGAACCGCGATGCGGCGCGTCTGGCCGTGATGCCGTCCGGATTCCTGGAAGACCGCTACGAGACGCATCTGGACAACTGGGTGAAGGATTCGACTCCTGCCACGTTCGATTCCGTGGTCGGGCAAGTCTATCGCGAGGCCCGCACCGAACTGGATGCCATGGGACGCACCCGCTTGGATTCGGTGCTCAAGGCCAGGTATCATTTCCGCCAGTTCGCTTCCGCTCCCAAGGTGCGCGAGTACAAGTCCCTGAACGAGATCTACGACTCGGCGCGCAGCGCTTACGATCGTCGTGACTTGGAAACTGCGGAAGGGCTCTACCGCCGCATCGAGAAGGAATACGTCAAGGGTGACTCGCTTTTCGAGAAGTCCCTGTTCCAGATGGGCCAGCTCCAGGGCGAGAAGCAGAGCTACCTGTCCTCGCTCGAATACTACCGCAAGTTGCTGCGCCTGCGTCCCGCCAGCGCCGAGGCCTACAAGGCCCAGTTCATGATCGCCTTTACCTACAGCGAATACCTGAAGAAGGAAAAACGCGCCGTGATTGAGTACCGCAAGGTCCTGTCGAACTATCCCAATTGTGAGCTGGCCAAGGACGCCGATTGGATGATCCGCAACATCGAGTCCGGTGGTGCGCTGATGCCCAAGTTCGATGATTCCACGGCGGTCCCCGCCGACACCGGCGCGACCAAGAAGCCTGCCGCTACCTCTAAGGCCCCGGCCAAGAACGTAACGTCGGCTCCTGCGGCCGCCGTGGCACCAGCCGCAGCGATCAAGAAAGTGGATGCAGTTCCGGTAGCTAAGGACTCGGTCAAGGCGGGAGCCCGCAAGAAATGAAGAGTCCCAGCACTCTGAGGTTCTTCGCCTTCCTGGCCCTGGGACTGTTCCTAGGAGGGTTTATTGGCGAGGTCCTCGGTGTCGCCACGGCGCATCTGGGCGAAGTGTTCAAGGTGGGCAAGGAAAACACCCTGCACTGGTTCGTTACCCAATTTCTTAGTTTGAACTGGGGTTTTGGTTTCCCACCGGAATCCGACTTCCTGCTGGATCTGTTCATCATCAAGATCCGGTTCGGAATTGCCTTCAAGTTGAACATCGGCTGTCTGCCCGGAATCGGCCTGGCAGCCTATCTGGAAAAATGGTCCCGTTGACGGCGGGAGTAGGAGGAGCTTTGGAGCCTTTGTCGATCGGGGAAATGCTGGAGTCCTTGCGGCTTGGAAAGACCACTTCGGTCGCTTTGGTCAAGGCCAGCCTCGAGGCCGCTCGTGCCCAGGCAGACCTGAATATCTTCCTCACCCTGGACGAGGACGGTGCGCTCTCCGCTGCCGCCGCGAGCGATCGTCGCCGCGCCGAAGGCCAGCCGATCCGGCCGCTGGAAGGCATTCCCGTTGCGATCAAGGACAATCTCTGCACCGAGGGCGTTCGCACCACCTGCGCGTCCAAGATCCTCAAGGACTTCGTGCCGCCCTACACCGCCACTGCAGTCCAGCGTCTTGTGGATGCCGGTGCCGTGGTGATCGGCAAGACCAACATGGACGAGTTCGCCATGGGCAGCTCCTCCGAGAGTTCCGCCTTCGGCGTCACGCGCAATCCTCGCGCCACCGACCGCGTTCCCGGCGGCTCGTCGGGCGGCTCGGCTGCCGCCGTGGCTGCTGGCATCGTGCCCATCTCATTGGGCTCCGACACCGGCGGTTCGATCCGTCAGCCGGCTTCCTTCTGCGGTGTGGTGGGCCTCAAGCCCACGTATGGGCGCATCTCCCGTTACGGACTGGTGGCCTACGCATCCAGCCTGGATCAGATTGGTCCCTTCTCCCGCACCGTGGAAGACACTGCGATTCTGCTGGAGCTCATGTCGGGACTGGACGAACGCGACAACACCTCAAGCCCAGCGCCTGTTCCCGCCTACCGCGAAGAGATGCGCAAGGGCGTCAAGGGGCTGCGCATCGGCATTCCCAAGGAATACTGGGCCGAGGGCCTGGACCCCAAGGTGCGTGAGACCTTGGATGCCGCCGTGGCCAAGCTCAAGGCTCAGGGAGCCGAGATCGTGGAGGTCAGCCTGCCCTCGACCAAGTACGCCATCTCGGCCTATTACGTCATCGCCACCGCCGAAGCTTCATCGAACCTCTCGCGCTACGACGGCGTGCGCTACACGTCTCGAACCGAGAATCCCAAGGATCTGCTGGAACTCTACGGCAAGACCCGCAGTGAGTTCTTCGGTGCCGAGGTGGCCCGACGCATCCTGTTGGGCACCTTCGTGCTGTCCTCGGGCTATTACGACGCCTACTACAGCAAGGCCCAGCGCGTGCGCGCTCTGATCGCGCAGGAATTCAGCAAGGCCTTCGAGGTTTGCGACGTGCTGGCGACGCCTGCCGCACCGGTGTTGCCGTGGAAGATCGGGGAGAAGATCAACGATCCGCTGGCCATGTACCTTTCGGACATCGACACTGTGGCGGTGAACATGGCCGGATTGCCGGGACTGGTAGTGCCTTGCGAACAGCCAGGGGAGCTGCCCGTAGGACTTCAACTGATCGGAGCCGCCTTCACGGAAGGTGTGCTGCTGCGGACCGGACACGCATTGGAGAAGGGTGACTGAGGTGCGCAGCATCTGGTTGACCCTGACCCTGTGCCTCTTTGCGGTGATTCCCTCCTACGCTCGCAAGAAGAAGTCGAAGGCGTCGTCCCGCCACCACCACAGTTCGGCACCTGCGGGTCCGGTCGTCAGCTACCGGATGCCCACGGCCGTGGTGGCCCAGGAGTCGCGCGGCTGGATGTACGCATCGGAGGTGACTTCATTGGGTCGTTCCCGTCCGAAGGTGGATTATTCCGAGGCCGAGACCTGGAAGCTGCAGCCTTTGGTCGGCGTGGTGTCGGCGCCAGAGCCGGACGATGGTGACGTTTCGCCCGACAGCCTGCTGAGCCAGCTGCCGGCCGGAGCGCTTTCCCGCTTTGCCGCCAGCATGGACCAAAGCATGGTCCAACGGATCCGCCAAGCAGCTGATCCGTATCTCGGGATCCCCTACAAGGGGCGTCGCCGTGGCGTGGAAGGCTACGATTGCTCGGGGTTCGTGCGCGCCTTGTTGGGGGACTTCGGAGTGACCCTGTCGGGCCGTTCCTCTCAGGACTACTATCTGCTGGGAGACCCTATCTCGCCTGAGAACCTGCAGCCGGGCGATCTGGTGTTCTTCTCCGACAATGCCCGCCGCGTGGGCCATGTGGGGCTCTACGTGGACAGTGGCGTGTTCGTTCATTCCGCCTTGAGCAAGGGCATCACCTACACTCGCATGGACGAAGCCTGGTACCAGCGACGCTACCAAGGTGCGCGGCGAGTATCCACGGTAGTGTCGGGATTGCAGAACGGTCCGTTCCTGCCCCGCACCAAGACGGCTTCCAACGAAGCCGACGGGGACGAAGCCCAGAACTAGTTCTTGCTGACGGCTTCCATACCATCTTCCAGGGTGTCGTAGATCGGGAGGATGGAGTGGAGGCTTGCGATGTTGAAGACGTCCAGCACATCGGGACGCGCTTCGGCAATGAAGGCTGGGATCTTGTGCTTACGGATCTCGAAGGCGGTTTCGATGATGCCTGAAAGACAACTGGAACCCACTAGGGAAAGTCCGTCGGTGCAAATGGCGATGGGACGGGTCTCGTCGGAATCCATAAGGCCTTCGACGCAGATCCGCATTTCCTGGATGCTCTGAAGGCAGAAGGCTTCGCCGACCAACTGGATCACAATGAGATCCGGTTTTCGGACGACCTGGATGAGGCAGCTCATGCCCGCAAAACTAATGCTTGCACGAGGGGAATGAAATCCCATCTGCAGGAATTCTTTGCTTGCAGCAGCCTTTGCGTAAGGAGTATATTCAAGCTGGAGGCGCACCATGGATCCTGTCCGCTTGGATGGAAATTTGCAGCAGCTGGCGGAGTTGGTTCGTGGCAACTCCCTGCGTCCGCTGCACGCGACTCCGGAATCCTCTCGCGCCAAGGCTCTTCCCGATTCGGCCAACCGCATTGCCACGGGACTTTCCGGCGAAGCGGCTCCTCCTTTGCGCGAGGATGAATCGATCGATCCTTTCATGGCTGATCTGCTTCTTTCCATCAGCGCAGCTCCGACCCAGAGCATGGATGCCCAGTCGGGTCTGCGTCAGGACACTGTCCTCGCCCTTTCCTGAGCATCCTCAAGTGCCGCATTTCATGTTAGATTGCTGAGATGTTGCCGTTGATCAAAGGAAATTCGCAGTTGCTGAACGGTCGGCTCCTAGCATTTGCGCGGGTCGGATCGGAGGGGAACAGCGATCTTCAGTCCATGGTGCACCACGGATTGTTGGCTGTGCAGGGGAATTACCGCGATCAGCGCACTCTTGAGGAGTTCTTCAAGCTGGAATTCGGGCTGTCCCTGGAACGGGGTTTCGAACAGGTGTTCGAGCAGAACCACACCGAGGCCACCAGCGATGCGAACCTGGATCCCGAACAGGTGCGGGAGCGGTTTCGCTCCATGCGCGATGCGGTGAGCAATATGCCCATTCCTGCCAAGCATGTGGTGCTCGAATCTCCTGAAAAGGCATTGGAATTCGATGGCGACGTGGTCGATTTGGGACAGTTCGACGACGTGGTCTACGCCCACATGGCCGTGAACGCCTTCCCGATCCTCTACCAGGCCTATTTTCGGCAGCAGGAACACCAGGAGCTCCAGCTGCACATCGAGCGCATCCTGGAAGCCAGCCCCCAGAACCGCGAACCCGTCTTCACCGGAGATGTGGAGACGCAGCTGCTTCAAGTTCTGCTTCCGACCATCCTCTATGCTCCTGAAGGAGGCAAGGAGGCCCAGGAGGCCACGGTTCAGCTGCGTGCGCTGCTGGCCCCCCACTTGACGGCGCGCGACACCGAGGAAGTGATGGCCTTGGTCGCCCGGGTCCGCAACGGCGATGCGCAGGCCAAACTGCGCCTGGATTTGCTCCTGCGCAGGACCGCAGCGCTGCACCGCGAGGATATCAAGAGCCTGGAAGCAATCCGATTGGAGCTGGAGCTGCTCGACCGCTGAAGATTCTCGGCATTCTGAGAAAAGGTTGCAGGATGCGCGTGTGTTTGGGATGATCTTTCAAGCAACCCTCGCGAAAGACATTCCATGCGCCTTTCCATCCGATCCAAGTTCCAGATCGCCATGGCTTCCGCCGTTGGCGCAAGCCTCTTAGCTGCAGGCATCGCGACGTTCGAGGAGGCCAGGCATATCCTGGTGCACGAAGTCCACGAGAAAATGGGCGCCCTGCAACAGGGCAAGAAGTCGCGGGTAGAGGAATACCTTCGCGACCAGTTTCTGGGAGTCGTGGAACTGTCGGAATCCCATGAGGTGGCCGAGGCATTTCCCCAGTTGGACTCAGCCTTCGCAAGGACCTCCCCCGGAACGGCACAGGATCGCGCTGATGTAGAGGAATATCTCAAGAAAGGCCTACCGGAAGGCTGGACCAAGGAACGGCGTCAGGTCCCGGCGGAAGTCTTGGTGTTGGCGCCTCCCGACGGCATCGGATTGCGCATGCAGGCCGCCTACGTGGCACGCTCCAAAGGCGACCGTTCCAAGGCCATGACGGGATCCGGCGGCACCGAAGGGTATGATGCGGTGCACCGCCGTTTCCATCCACACTTCACTGAGCACCTGCAGCGCTTCGGGTTCTACGATATTTTTCTAATCGACAATCAGGGCCGGGTGATCTACACGCAGGCCAAGGAGATCGATTTCGGTGCCGATCTCGTCAAGGGAGCGCTCTCCTCCAGCAACCTGGCGGCGGTTTTTCGTACGGCATCCAAGTCACCGGGTGGTAAGGCATGCATGAGCGATCTGCAGTCGTACCTGCCTTCCTATGGCAAGCCTGCGGCCTTCCTGGCGGCTCCGGTGTTCCTGGATGGCAAGCGGGCCGGGGTGCTGGCCATCCAGCTTTCCGTGGATCGGCTGGACAGGGTCCTGACCAACGGCTACGAGTGGGAAAAGGAAGGGCTGGACAAGACGGGGGAAACCTTCCTGCTGGGGCCCGACCAGCGCTACCGCAGCACCTGCCGTGCCTGGAAGCAGGATCCCGAGGGCTTTGCCGCCGAGGTGGCAGCTGCAGGTGGCGATGCCCGGACGATGAAGGAGCTGGGAGCTTCCATCCTCGGGGTGGAACAGAGGCTGCCCAATGCGGAGGGCTTTCGCGACGAAGTGGCCGAAGCCTTGGATGCGCGGGGGCACAAGGTGCTCTTGCGGTTGGACGACCTGGAAGCCGAGGGCCTGCATTGGAAGATCGCGACCAAGGTGGACAAGGACGAGGCACTCCAGCCGGTTCGCGACCTGATGGCCTCCGTCCTGCAGATTCTGGTGTTCCTGGTCCTGCTGGGGCTCGGGGCAGGCTGGTGGATGGCCCGCCGCTTCGTGGCCCCGATCCAGGACTTCGCGCAGGTGCTGCGGCGCAAGCGGATGGGGGAGGCCTCGGTGCGCGCACGGGAGGATAGAAATGACGAGATGGGGGACCTGGCACGCGACCTGAACGCCGCGCTGGATGCGGTGGATGGAGCCACGGCACAGGCCGCAGAGGTGCTTGCGCAGGCACAGACCAAGGCGTCGATGTCCAATTCCGTGCTGGACGGTTCCGCCGGCGCCATCATGACCTGCGACCGCGACTTCATCGTCACCTACGTGAACGCGTCCGCCCAGCAGCTGTTCCGCGAACGGCTGCAGGAGTTCCGTTCCATGTTCCCCGACTTCGACCCCGATGCCCTGGTCGGGCGCTGCATCGACATCTTCCATCGCAACGCGTCACATCAGAGACAATTCCTGTCAAATCCCGACAATCTCCCTTTCCGCACCACAGCCAGGATCGCAAGCCTGGAGATGGAGCTGAACGTCTCGGCGATGCGGGACAGCCAGGGCGGCTACGTCGGCTGCGCAGTGGAGTGGAAGGACGTCACGATCCTGCTGGCCAAGGAGCGCGACGTGGCCCGGTTGCAGGGGATGGTGGAAGGGTCCACCACCTGCGTGATGGTCTGTGACCGCCAGGGCATCATCACCTACCTCAATCCCAGCCTGCATGCGCTCTTTCGTCGCCACCAAGGTAAGCTATCGGAAGCGTTCCCGGGCTTTTCCCCCGACACCGTGATCGGCAGGAACGTCGACGTGTTCCACAAGAGGCCGGAGCACCAGCGTGAGATCATCGACGACACGCGGCGTTCCCCGCACCAGGCGGACATCCGGGTCAACGGCCTGAGCTTCGGCCTCACGGCCATCGCCTTGAAGGACGAAAAGGGCGCGCACATCGGAACGGCCCTGGAATGGCTGGACAACAACGCCCGTGAGGACTACCGGCGCGAAGCCACCAAGGTGCTGGATGCGGCCTTGGCGGGGCGGCTTGGCGTGCAGGGGGACGTCGCGGCCATGGATGCCTTCTACGCCCCGGTGCTGGAAGGCATGAACAGGCTTTTACAGGCCGTGGCCATGCCCATCCAGGAGATTCGCGAGAAGCTTGCCAGGGTGGAACAGGGGGATTTGTCCGCGTACGTGGAGGGTGATTACCATGGAGAGTTCGCCCAGCTTCGCGAGGCCTTGAACGGCACGCTGGACGGCTTGAACCGGATCCTGGGTTCGGTGGACGAGGCTGCCCGTCAGATCCAGCAGGGAGCGGGGGAGATCAGCGAGAGCTCCCAGACGGTCTCGACAGGGGCGACCGATTCCGCCGCATCGCTCCAGGAGATCTCCTCGAGCATCAACGAGATGGCGGCTCAGACCCGCACCAACGCCAAGTCCGCCGGCGAGGCGAGCGCCTTGGCTGCCGGTGCCAAGGAGTCGGCCTTGGCAGGGGATCAGCAGATGCGGGACATGGCCACGGCCATGGAGCAGATCACGCTGGCCAGCCAGGAAATCGCCAAGATCATCCACGCCATCGACGAGATCGCCATCCAGACCAATCTGCTGGCCTTGAATGCGGCAGTGGAGGCGGCGGGGGCTGGGGTGGGGGGGCGGGGATTCGCCGTGGTCGCAGAGGAGGTGCGCAGCCTGGCTCAGCGCAGTGCCCAAGCCGCCAAGGAGACGGCCCAGCGCATCGAAGGCACCTTGGCCAAGGTGAATCAGGGCAGCGACATGGTCTCGCGCACTCAGGCGGCCTTGGACAAGATCACCGGGACCATCGCACAGGTCGACGATCTGGTGGGTCAGATCGCCCGCGCGTCCAAGGAACAATCCGAGGGCATCGGTCAGGTGGAAAAGGGGCTGAATCAGCTGGAAGAGGTCACGCAGCGCAATTCCGCCACTGCAGAGGAGACTGCCGGAGCGACAGAAGAGCTGTCGGGACAGTCGATGGAGCTGATCTCGATGCTCAAGCGCTTCCAACTGGCCGATCCGGCAAAGCGGCGAGCGACCCCTCGTTCAGATCTGATCGGATACGACGACTGAGTAAATCGGTTCAGGGCCTGGACTGACATTGATTGACAAATGCCGCCAGCTGTTCTCGCGGCATTGGCAAATCTTCCACTTGCATATCCATCATTGGCGTGGCTTGATTCTTGCATGTTGCCTAGGTATCACCCTTCATGCAGGAGCCGTTGCCATGGAAGCCAATTACGTCCTCGAGTCCCACCACATCTCGGGTCACTTGGGGTTCCTGAAAGAAGGCAATGCCTACCTCAAGACCGTCTGCAACGCGCACAAGCGTCCGGAGGTCTTTTCTCCCGAGATCGTCTTCAACCTGTTGTCGATGTCCATCGAGAAGCTCATGATGTCGATCTTGATGTATTCCGGCTGCTTGCCCGACAATCACACCTTTCACGACCTCGCCAATGCCTACCACGCTGTGGACGTGCTGGAGCCCGAGATGAAGACGCTGCTCCTGTCCTTAGATTCGCACAACAACCTGTGTTCCATGGACGCCTTCAAGCAGATCATTCCCAATGAAGAGACGCTTCAGACCTTCCTCGAGCTTGCCAAGCGCTTCCAGGCCATCGCCATGGAACGCATGGGGGATGCCTTGGCGTTGGATCCCACCGCCAAGGTCTGAGGCCTGGATCAGTTATTCGGGTCGGTGGTGGTCTGGGCCAGGTCGCGCAATTCGGCCAGGAACTCGGTGGAATCCTTGAAGCGGCGATAGACCGAGGCAAAGCGCACGTAGGCGACTTCGTCCATGCCCTGCAGTTCCTTCATCACCAGTTCCCCGACCAAGAGGCTGGAGACTTCACTCTGCCCCAGGGTGTGGAGCAGGCTTTCGACGCGGTCGACCAAGGCGTCCATCTGGCGGATGCCGATGGGGCGCTTCTTACAGGAGGTCATGACCCCGCGCAGGATCTTGTCTCGCTCGAACGGTTCGCGGCGTCCGTCGGTCTTGACCACGACCATCGAGACCGACTCGATGTACTCGTAGGTCGTGAAGCGCTTGCCGCAGCCCAGACACTCGCGACGACGACGAATGGCGCGGCCTTCCTTGGCCGATCGGGAATCGACCACCTTGTCCTCGGGATATCCGCAAAAGGGGCATAGCATGGCCAAAGTTTAGCACATCCTTCACATATTCAAGGCATGATTCTTGCCAAGTTGTGTTTGTACATTGGCAGTCTGCCGGACAGGACCCTGAAACGAGGGCCGGGCTCCAATCGGGAGCAGCGGAGGTTTCCGCGGGACTGGTGTTCACCAAGCGGAGTTCCTCATGCATCAGCACGTCCATGCCTCGCCCAACGCCAAGTCCAAGGCGGCGGCTTTCTCCATCCTTTCCAATTCCATCCTGGTAGGGCTCAAGCTCGTAGTCGGGCTTGCGATCGGCTCCGTATCTGTGCTTTCGGAAGCCATCCATTCGGGTGTGGACTTGCTGGCTGCCCTGATCGCCTGGGTGGCGGTGCGAGAGGCCGACAAGCCTGCCGACAAGGAACACCCGTTTGGGCATGGCAAGTGGGAAAACGTCTCGGGCACCATTGAGGCGCTCTTGATCTTCGTGGCCGCGTTGTGGATCGCCTGGGAAGCCATCCACAAGTTGCTCCATCCGGCCCCCATGGAGCGTGTGGGTTGGGGTGTGATCGTGATGGGTGTCTCGAGTCTTGCTAACTTTGCCATATCTGCCTACTTGCTGAAGGTGGCCAGGAAGACTGATTCCATTGCGTTGGAGGCCGACGCCATGCACCTGCGAGCAGACGTGGTCACCTCACTTGGCGTGATGGCGGGGCTTGCCGTGATGTGGTTGGGGCGCCTGTGGATGCCTCAGTCCGACCTTCGCTGGGTGGATCCGGTGGCGGCCCTAGGCGTGGCTGGTCTGATCTTCAAGGCTGCCTGGGATCTGACCCGCCAAGCTGCGCGCGACTTGGTGGATGCAAGCCTTCCGGAGGACGAAGAGGAATGGATTCGCGAACAGGTGCTTTCGCTGGGGGATTCGCTGCGAGGCTACCACCAGTTGCGCACCCGCAAAAGTGGCTCGAACCGTTTCATCGAAGTGCACTTGGCGATCAATGCGGACCTCTCGGTGGGGGAGAGCCATGCCACAGGCAAGCTCCTGACCAACCGCATCAACGAGCGCTACCACAACGCCGATGTCAACATCCACATCGACCCCTGCGATGGTTCCTGCAAAGCCAAGTGCCTGTCGGGATGCCTGCAGACCTTGGAGCGCCAGCGCGAGCTCCATCAGGCTTGGCAGTCGTTCTAGCCTTGAGTTTCAGGTTGCATCGGACCCTTTCACAGGATACAATGGATCATGTTTCAGACGCGGCGCATACAAGTCGAGGCTGTTCAGTGCATGGCTTGCGGACGCTTCCGTGTGGATGGGATCTGGGTCCATCAGGATGTGCATGCCAGTGAGGTCAGCCACACATTCTGCCCCGATTGCGTGCCCGCCGTGCGCGAGGGACTGCAGCGTGAGCGGGATTTCAAGCGGCAGAGCCTGGAGCGCCAGACGCAGATGATCCGTGAGGAGCTGCTGCGCTCCACGTTGGACGAGGAGGGGTTGCGCCGACGGCTGGAAAGTCTCCAGGTGCCTGAATCTGCACGGGACGGACTGGTGGAGCGCTGCCGAGACCTGTTGGTGGCCCAGCAGTGCCGCTATTGCGGGCAGCCGCTGACGGCCGACCAAGCCTTCGAGATCAAGGCGGGGTATCGGCTCCACGAAGGATGTGCGGCCAAGATGCTCGAGAATCTCCAGGAGATGCGCAAGATCCAGGCGCCTGCCGGCAAGCTGGATGCCTATCTGGACATCCTGCGCGTGCCCCACGAGGTGCGCGCAGGTGTCAAGGAGCTGCTCGCTGCGGGTTAACCCAGTTTGCGGGCTAGCAGCTTAAGCGCCTTGCCGCGATGGGACAGGCTGTTCTTGAGGTTTGCTGGCATCTCCGCGAAGGTGTGGTTGGAGATGCGTCCTGAGCCCAGGGTCGGTCGGAAGAGCGGATCGTAGCCGAAGCCTTCCCAGCCTCGGGCCTTGATGCCGACGGTTCCTTGCACGCGCCCCTCGACGGCGATGATACCCTCGGGTCCGATCCAATGCAGGGCGCACACGAAGGCGGCTGGGGTCTGGTCCTCGCCCTTGATGCCTTCGTGTTCCAGGCGGCTCACCAGTTCGCTGCGGTTGGCGCCGTCGCCTTCTCCGCGACCGGCCATGGCGGCGAACCGGGCGGAATAGACGCCGGGTTCGCCGCCCAGGATGTCCACGGTCAGGCCCGAATCGTCGGCCACCACGCAGCTGTCTGCGGGCAGCAGAGCCAGAGCCGCCTCGGCCTTGATGCGGGCATTGCCGGCAAAGTCCGGGGCGGTCTCTTCGGGTTCGGCAAAGCCGGGGCACACCTCGCCAAGAGCCTTGACCTCCCAACCAAGAGGGGACAGGATCTGTGAGAATTCCTGCACCTTGTGCTTGTTGCCGGTGGCCACGACGATGGTCTTCATGTCACTCCTCGATCAGGCGGATCTGCTTGATGGTGTCGATGGGAATCTCCCTGGCGGCGCCGTCGGCATTGCGGGCCTTCAGGACGATGGGGCTCTTGCGCTTGTCCACCTTCTCGGGCCAGAGCTTGAGGATGCGCTTTGGGGCGCCCTTAATGGTCAGCTCGAGCGGTGCGTCCACCACCACGGAATAGTCTAGCAGCTGCGTCAGCTCGGCGATGCCCAGTTCCCGCAGTTCGCCCGAGAAGCGCGTCTTGGTGCCGCTCTTGCCGGGGGTGTCGGGGCTCTCGGGCTGCGGCCAGACGGGATCGTCGCCATGGGTGTGGCCGACCAGCATGGGCAGATCCAGGCCGGGGAGGCTGGAGACGCCTTGCCAGCTCAATTCCTCGTCGCGCAATGGCGGCGGCTCGTAGCCAAGGCGCGAGAGCAGCTCGCGCAGTTCGGTTTCGCGGTGCGAATCCAGCACGAAACCCCAGCCGGGGATCTCCTCGCGGATGAATGGCGCCATCTGGGGCAGGCTGGCCAATTCGCGTTGACGGCGCGGGTCGCGCACCTGGAGGACCGAGACGTTCCGCAGCACGCAAAGGGTGCGGGCTTCGGTCCAAGTGGATAGCGTCTGTCGGACGTTGTCACTGGGCTGGAGCGTTTCGGTCCAGGCCCAGGCCGTGTCACTGCCGGCCACGGCAATGCCGCCTAGCCAGGACTCGCGTTCCAACCGGAAGCGGGCGTACAGTTCGCAGGACTCCAGGTTGCCCAGCAGATGAGCGCGGTACCAATCCGAGAGGCTGGCACCGGGAGGCAGCAGCAGCTTGAGGTCCGGGGTGAGGCGGGATGTGTCAGGCGGAGGATTCGTGGGCGAATGGTGGTGAACGGCCACCAGCACGTCCTCCCGCATGGAGGCTTCCAGCTTGCCGCACAGGATGCCCAAGCGCAAGGCTTGCGGCAATTGGCGCCAATGGGCTTCTGAGGCAGGACGCAGACCGCCCAGCCAGCGAGCAGCCTCCTGCCCGTCCATCCATCGTTCTTGCCAGAGCAGGAGAAGCGTCTGCTCCTGGGTGTGGTGCTTGTTCCACCAGTCCAGACTCAGTTGTGGGAGCTCTTCCAGAAACTCGGTAGGGTCCACTGCCAAGTCGAGTCGACCTTGGCTGGCTCGCAGCCCGTCGCGATTGGCAAGTAGGGCAAGTCCCAGGCGCAACGCATCCAGGCGCGCCTCCTCGCCTAGGATACCCAGTCCCTCGAAGGCGTCAGCAAGGTTCTGCTGGTCGCGCCGGTTCAGGCTTCCATCGCGGTTGCTGCGCACCTTGCCCAGACGCAGGCGGGCACACACTCCGGCCATGCCCTGCAAAAAGCGCAAGTGCAGCGAGATGGCAAGGGGTGTCGGGGATTCCGGTGTGGTCAACTTGCCCAGCCGCGCGTGCAGCAAGGGCTCGAAGTGATCTGCGAAGATGCGCAGCCACAGGGTGTCGTCGTGACGTTCAACGGCGCACCACAAACCGTCGCGCAGCACTTCCCCCAAGTTCAGTGCGTCGGAGTCCTCGCCCAGTTCCTGTTCAATGCGAGCAAGGGAGATGCCGCGTTCCCCGTGCAGGGCCACCTGTTCCAGTGCATTCCTCAGAGGTGGCGAAAGCTTCTCCAATCGCTTGGGGTCGGTGGCCCAGGCTAGGAGTTCTTCGGTCACGCGAGAGCGCGAGTAGATGCCCTCCCGCACGCAACAGGCCGCATGGAGTGCGGTGGGAATTTCGCGCGGTGCGCGATCAAGCCATTGTGTGATTTTGAGCATCAATGCTTGCAAAGGTAGGTTTTGCTCTCGCGAAACGGGGATCGGCGTGCACAGGAAGCCCCGAAAGTTGGCCTCGCAGCCAATGCTGGGCTCCATTCACGCCATACTCAAGACAAGTGAACTCAGGCATTTTGTCGATTGGCCCAAATCGCCTGTGGAAATCTTTGACAGAATTCGTCAATATCTCCTTAGAGTGATCACGTATCGGTTTTGCCGGACGGCATGCCATCCTGCTCCAATCATACGGGAAACAGTCGCAGGCGGTTTCCTTGTTGTGGTCGGCTGACCGGTCGAAGAACCTTTCAGGAAAGGCGACCGCATGGCCAGGAATGCATCAGGGATCGGCTTCGTGGGAACGATCAGGAAGACGGCAAGCATGGGGTTCGTTGCCGTGTTCCTGGCTGCGGCGGGGAGTTTCGCGCAGACGACGCAAACCATCTCCTTCAAGGTGGGCGGGACGGCCCGCAGCGGGGTCGTGCACGTGCCTGCAGGCGTAAACAAGCCTCCGGTCGTCTTTTTCGTCCACGGCTACGGCGGGAACGGGGCGGGCTTTGCCAACGACACCAAGGCCGACAAGGTCGCCGACAGGGAGAAGTTCATCGCCGTCTACCCCAGTGCAAACGGCGGTGCCTGGAGCATGTACGACACCAGCGAGTACCCCTTCCTGCGGATGCTGCTGGACACCGTCGACGCTCGTTACAAGATCGATCGCAACCGGGTGTATTGTGCGGGGTTCTCGCAGGGCGGCTTCATCAGCTTCGGCTTGGGTTACAAGCATCCGGAGATCTTTGCGGCCGTGGCACCCGTGTCGGGGCACATCCCTTCCTTCTCGACGGCGGCGGCGCTTCCGCGCCCTGTCCCCATGTTCCTGACCTTCGGGACCAATGACATTTCAAATGTCGCCTCCTTCATGGCCGACGTCAGCACCTGGCTCAAGCTGGGCGGATGCGATATCTCTTCCCGCAGAATTCAACACCCATACCCGGCCACGAACAGAAATTCGACCGTGGCCCGCATTACATATTCTTGTGCCCAGGGAAGCGAGGTGGTGATCGATTCGGTCGTCGGGGGCGGGCACGAATGGGCGATGGACACGGTGAAGAAAGTGAATACGACTGAGGAAGTGTGGGCGTTCTTTAAACGTTTCACCCGCAGCGGTACGACCTCGGTCGGTGTCGAGGCGCAAGCTGATGTGCCGGCTTTACTCCATGCCAGCTATCGTGCTGGACGGGTGCGATTGCACGGTGCGGGAGAGGAAAATGGGCGGGTGATTGTGACCGATCTCGAAGGTCGCACAGTTCGTACGCTTGCCGTTTCCGGCGCCTCCTTTGTGTTCGATGGAATGCCGACGGGTGTGTATCTGGTAAGGGTCGACGCCCGAAACGGATCGCGTGCATCTAGGTTCACCATCCCTTGAAAGCCAACGAGTAAGGTCATCTTGCCCCGATGATCTGAGAAATGCAACGGGGAGCGGATGCCATGCACCGCTCCCCGAGATTTCACCGCGAGCGATGCGTGAAACCACGCACCACACACAGGAGCCCGCATCACTGCGCGGTGAGTCCTCTGAAAGTTGCGCTTCGCTCCCGGCTTCACCAATTCAGGTTACTGTCGCGGCGGCGGTCATCCTTGCGAATTCCGATGGGCAGCTTTGGTGGATCGACAAACCCCGGCGCTACTTCAGGTCGTTCTTGTTGATTCCGTAGAGACGGATGTCGTCCACCCAAAGTTCACTTCCACCCGCGACGAGGAAGGATAGGTTGGTGATCGAATTGCGGACGGCATTCCACCCGATGTTGTTCCCGATGACGCTTGCGCTGTCGAAGTCTTGGGGACGGATGCGGACGCGTGCCCACCCCGAGGCTAACGTCAAGTGAAGCCAGGCCTTGCCCTTGTTTCCAGCGATCAATCGATCGAAGGCGATCGACAGATTTCCCGAGCCACGTACCCAGACGACCATGGAGTCTAAGCTGTGCAGGTTGACTGGATTTTTTCCCATGGCGATCCCAAGCAGCGCGTATTGGTAGGTGACTGAAGATGCCTTGTATGAAATGTGCACGGCGTGTCCACTCCGTCCCAATCCGGCCGTATCCAGCTTGGGAACGGAAACCGTGGCCGAATCGGTGGCGCCGTTGTACCAGGAGGCGGAATCGGGCAGGAGCGAACGGGTGGTGGCCCGTTCGAAGTCATCCAAGAGTACGGAGTTGATCGCCAGCACCTGAATTGCCGGAATGCCTTTCCAAACCAATGTTGGATTGCTTCGGTTCTGCAAAGGGCACTTCCAACGCAGGCGGATCTGTGATCCTGGAATCTGCTGCGGCGAGTCCAGACGGACATGGATACGTCCCAAAGCGGCCTGTTTGTCCCAGTAGACGACGGAGAAGGACAGGGGAGTGCTGTCCATCTGCTCGACGATCAGGTCGCGTCCCAGGGAGTCGGTCTGCAGGAAGTTCACGTTGGTGGAATCCAGACGCAGAGTCGCTGCCGTCGGAACATGCCAATAACGGCTCTGATCGGAGAGGAGAGAATCGACGGAGAATACCACGGCCGTCAGTACGTTTTCGGTCTCGGTCGTACTGCCGGAGATTCGCTCGTTGCCGCAGCCAAACAGCAGGAGAGGGCCGAGGGAGGCTGCCGTCAGCAGGAGGTTCAAGGACTTCACGAAGACTTCTCCATGTCGGACACGGGGAAGAATGCCATGGAGAGCTGCATGACACGATTGGGGCTGCGGACGTCTCCAACGCATTTTTGGATCTGACGGCGGCACTCGCGCAGGATCTCGCGGACTTCATCAAAGGAATGGGCATCCACGGTCAAGGTGAGGGTCGAGATGTCGCGGAGGTCCGGAGAGAATCGCTCCATGGATTCGGAAGCTAATGACAGAATCTGTCGCTGGTATTGGCGCACGGCGCTCACCTTTTCCGCTTCGGTCCCTGCGGTGAGGTGCGCATCGGCAAGGACCAGCCGACCGGAGCTAACCTTCTTCACGAGCCCTAGTTCCTGCAGCAGCTCGAGGGCCCGGACGACCTCTGTCTCGGGCACGGGCGGATTCAGCTTGGATGCGAGTTCCTTGGGAATGACGCGTCCATCGACCACTTCTAGCATGGAACGCAGCGCGGCGACCCACCAGTCCCGGAAATAGGATAGTTCGTCCTGGGCGATTTGGCGGCGCGCGACGTCGCGCAGGGCTTGGGCATTTTCCATGATCTCGAGGCGGGCCTTGGCATTGCGCTCCCGACCATAGGCGATCAAGAGTACGAAGTACTCCGCCGAACGCCCGGAAAGGCCAAGGCATTCGATGGCCCGAGACTGGCAGCGGGCAGGCAGGTGCGCTTCCTTCTCCAGGATGCGATAGATGTTACTGGTATCCAAGCCCAGTTCCTCGGCCATCATGCGGTAGCCGTACTGGGGCAAGGTCGCCTTGCGCTCTTCGAAGACCTCCTTCATGAGATCGCGGTAGTCCTGGTAATCGAAGATCGTATGCATGTCCATTGCCATTCTGGCATTGTCACTACGACTTTGCGACAATGCCGTTCAGATGCGCTTGCAGCGAAGAGTCAAAGGCTCACGACAAGATGGAAACAAGCTGACCATCTGACATCGCAAACCGTCGCTGCATTTTTGGTGATTCGACAAAAATGGCACCAGTTGGTCAATGCTGGTTGGTCGACGGAGTTGCGCACAGTTGGATTCCAAGCGTCGACATGCTCCGGATCTCACCGGTCTCTGTTTGGATGTGATCAGAAGTTGAGAATGATCTTTCGGGTCTGCACCGAACCGCCGGCATGGGCACGAACGAAGTAGATGCCTGGAGGACGTCCGCGAATATCCAGCCGAAGGTCGCTTCCAGTTCCAAGGGTCCTGATCTCGCCTTGGGCCGAGATGAGGGCGGCGCTTGTCAGGGGAAGTTCGGATTGGAGGACGAGTTCGTTCGCGACCACCGACACCTTGAGATCTTCGAGCTTTGCGCTACTCGCGGTGCTTTCGATGGATGTGGTGGATGCCGCTGTGAACTTCCACCAGTTGAGATTGAAAAGCGAGCCACTGCCTCCCTTGAAGACCAGAAAGAGGTCATGGATTCCAGAGGCGCCCGTGACCTCGCAGGATTTGGTCGCCCAGGTCTGCCAGCCGCCCGTGCCAGCCACCGCACAGGTTCCGATCAACTTGCCTGTTTCGCTGTCCAGACGCAACTCGAGGTTCCCCCCGGATGTGTTCGAAGCGACTCGGACATCGAAGGTTTTCGCACCCATGCCGAAATCGGCACCCTTGATCTTGATGTAATCCCCGTTCTCGATGCTTGCGACGTCCATTCCACCTTCGGAGGAGACTTCGGTTGTTACGCCCTTCGACCAGGCCATGGTTTCGGCTTCGATCCTTTCATACGGATTCAGCGTCCCCACCTGGGAGACACCCGGACCCGAGGGCATGGCGCTTCCCCAAAAGGGGAGTTTCGGGATGGTTCCATCGGTGTTGTACTTCAATTCGGCGAGATTGATGGACCGCCGCTCCCGTGCGGTCCCTGGGTCGAGAAATTTCGTCATCGCGTAATTGAAGCCGAAGACGTACGACTTCCCCTTGAAATCGATGATGCCGGGATGGTTGCCGCTGGAGAGGCCGTTTCCGTCCATGATGGATCCCTTGTAGGTCCATGGTCCGGTGGGACTGCTGCTCATCGCGTACCCGATTCCTTCGGGACAGCAGGTCGAGGCCCAGGCCAGGTAGTAGTAGCTGCCGCGCTTGTAGAACCAAGGACCTTCCTGGTACGTGGAGAGTCGGGTGATCTTGGTGACGCTGCCGGAGTAAGAGACCATGTCGGAGTTGAGCTTCACGTAGTAGGCATCGGGATTCCCGAAGTAGAGGTAGGCTTGCCCGTCGGAGTCGATGAAGACTGTGGGATCGATGTCCACCCACGGATCGGCGTTCACCAACGCCTTGCCGAGCGGATCGGTGAAGGGGCCATAGGGGCTGCTTGCGACCAGCACGGCGATGCCTTTTCCGTGGAGGGGGGCATACATGTAGAACTTGCCGTTGCGCTGGATCACTTGGGGAGCCCAAGCGCCGTTGTCCTGCGGGACCCATTTGAAATTTGCAAGCGATGCGACGACGCCCCGATCTCGCCAGTTCACCATGTCTGCGGACGTGTAGAGCATCCAGTTTTTCATGCTGAACGACCCGGACCCGGTGGCGTTGTCCTCGTCGTGGCTGGTGTACAGAAAGACCGTGTCGTTCCAGACCATGGGCGCCGGATCGGCCGTAAATTTTGTCTGGATGACGGGTTTTCGGCAAATCCGGCCGATGCCAAGATCAGCAGACAAATTGGAATTTTCATTTTTCCATCCTCACCGGGAGAAGATTCTTCCGAGCAAATTGGATGGGAGCTTTTCGTGCCATGAATGACCTGCTTGGGGGTTCGTTGGTGACGAATGTGCGGAGCCATTGACCTTCCCGAGTATATCCGCACCGATCGGTCTGGATCGTTCATTTGTGACGGTTAATTTTGGTGGAGTACCAAAAGGATGCCGTGCAATCCACAGATACCACTGGGAATGACTGCCCATATTCGATATCGGGCGTAGGAATTTCTCCGGGAGGCTTTGATCATGTGCGATTGGACGGACCGATTGGAAAATGTTCGGTTGCTGGTCTTGGGGCTTTTGCTGGTGCCTTTCCATGCAACCCAGGCTGCACCGATCCAGGCGAACTACTACGTCTCACCAAGCGGGAACGATGCCAACCCCGGAACGCCGGACGCACCGTTTCGAACCATCACCAAGGCGCGCGATGCCGTGCGCACCGCCAATGCCTCCATGAACGGGGACATCGTCGTCAACCTCCGTGGCGGCACCTATCCCCTGACCGCTCCAGTCTCCTTCGGGCCAGCCGATGGCGGCACCAACGGATTTTTCGTGCGCTACGTGAACGCTACCGGCGAGACGCCGCTTTTGACCGGTGGCCAGCCGATCAAGGGGTGGAGCATCCACGACCAGACCAGGAACATCTGGAAGGCGACCGGCGTCACGGCCCGGTTCCGGCAGCTGTACGTCAACAACGTCAAAGGGATCCGGGCGCGCTACCCGAACCTCGGGACGGGAGGTGCCGCGAACTTCTTCCGTCTGACCAAGGTCGACACGACCGGTAGGGCCTTGAACATCGCCTCCTCCTACGGCTTGAGCTGGAAGAATCTCGACAAGGTCGAGATGCATCTGATGATCGCGTGGGCCGATGCGACGCTGCGACTGGCGTCGACCACGAACATGGGAAGCTACACCAAGGTCAAGATCCAGGATCCCGAAGGCACCATGCTCTTCAATCGCCCGTACCCGATGCTCGGGGTGACCTTCGGAGACAAGACGAAGCAGCAGTGCTTCTACCTGGAAAATGCGTACGAGTTCCTGGATCAGGCCGGAGAATGGTACTTGGACGAATCGAGCAACACCCTCTACTACATGGCGCGTTCGGGCGAGAACATGGCTACGGCGAACGTCGTCGTGCCGATGCTCGAGAACCTGATCAACGTGGCGGGAACCAGCACGACCAACACAGTGAAGAACCTGTCGTTCCAGGGACTGACGTTTGCGCACACCACCTTCATGCGGCCCAGTCATGCAGGGCTCCTGAACCTGCAGGCCGGCCAGTTCAACACGGCAGCGCCGGGTGGGAACAAGTACATGCTATGGAGACCCAACGCCGGCGTGACCGTGACCAATGCCGAGCACGTGCGCTTCGAGCGCAACGTCTTTGCCCAGATGGCGGCATCCGGCATCGACTTCATCTCGGGGACGCGCGACGGGGCGATCGTCGGCAACGTGTTCACCGACCTCGGTGGCACCGGGATCACCTTGGGCAAGTTCGCCCAGGACACGCTCACCGAGATCCACATCGCCTACAACCCTGCAGACAAGAACGAGATCAGCACGCGGGACACGGTGAGGAACAACCTCGTCACCAAGGTGACGACCGAGATCCAAGGAGCGATCGGCATCGCCGCCGGCTACCCGCGCAACCTCGTGATCGAGCACAACGAGGTGTCGTACACCAACTACACCGGAATCTCGGTGGGCTTCGGGTGGACGAAGAACGCCAACGCCATGACGGGCAACAAGATCAACTGGAACAACATCCATCACGTGTCGCAGATCCTGGCCGATGCCGGCAACATCTACACGCTGTCCAACCAGGGGTCCGGCTCCCAGATCCAGTACAACTACATGCACGACATCTCGGCCTCCCAATGGGCGGACTACTGGATCAACGGCATTTATCTCGACGAGGGTTCGAGCGGTTTCGATGTCAGCCACAACGTGACCAAGAGCGCCCCCAGCGGAATCGCCTGCAACAGCTGCGGCACCTACACATCCTCGGACAACACCGGATCGGCTGCTTCCACCATCAGCGGTGCTGGGATCGAGTCGGCGTATTCCGACATCAAGAACAAGCTGACGATCCCTCTTCCGGATTTCGTCAGCGCACCCACTGTTGGGGTTTCATCGAGGCAAGGCTTCAGTTCCGCCAGTGCATTCGCCGCCACGATGAACGCGGGCAATCTCGTGATCCGTTCCCTACGCCCGGAAGTTGCCGCTGACGCTCTGGGCATGCTGTCCGTCTACGATCTCCAAGGCAAGTGCGTCGCACGGCGCTTATTCGATGCGCCGCTGAAGGACGTCTCGCTCGATCTTTCCGGCGCTCCTGCGGGCAGCTACCTCGCCGTGGTCCGCACGGAAGGTTTGACGGAATCTGTCAAGTTCGTGAAGCCATGAGGCGATCGGAAAGCATCGATGCTGCGATACACCGAGCCGCTTCGGGATGGAAAAGGAGAACGAACATGCAAGTAAGGATTCTGTGCAGGATTCTGTCGGCGGGGCTGTGCCTGGCCGGGCTGGCCTCGGGTGCGAGCAGTTCCAAGATGCCCATGATGGGGTGGGCGAGCTGGAACAAGTACTACGAGAACATCACCGAGGCGGCGGTCAAGAAGCAGGCCGATGCGATCGTCTCCTCGGGGCTTGCGGCGATCGGATACAACTACGTCAACATCGACGACGGCTTCTTCGATGGGAGGAACGCCGACGGGTCGCTGCGCCTGAACACCGCGCGCTTTCCCAACGGGTTCAAACCGGTGGTGGACTACATCCATGCCAAGGGCCTCAAGGCGGGGTTCTATTCCGACGCGGGCGCGAACACCTGCGCCCAGATGTACGGGCAGGAGACCGGCGGCAAAGGGGCCGGCCTCTACAACCACGACCAGCAGGACATCGACCTGGCCTTCAAGACCTGGGGCTTCGACTACATCAAGGTGGACTACTGCGGAGGGCGTCAGCAGGGGCTGGACGAAGAGACCCGCTACACGGCCATCGGCAACGCCCTCAAGGCCACCGGGCGCACCGACATCGTGTACAACATCTGCCGCTGGCAGTTTCCCGGCGGTTGGGTGACGAGCCTGGGCAACTCCTGGCGCATCGCCGACGACATCGGTCCTTCCTGGTCGCACATCCCGCGGATCCTGGACACCAACACCTACCTGGCCGGCTTCGCAAGCCAGGGCCACTACAACGACATGGACATGCTGGAGGTGGGGAACGGGAACACGGCCGACCAGGACCGCGCCCACTTCGCGCTGTGGTGCATCCACTCCTCGCCGCTGGTGCTGGGAAACGACATGAGCAACATGAGCGCGACCACCTTGGGCATCCTGACGAACAAGGAGGTCCTGGCGCTCAACCAGGACACGACGGGGCTGCAGGCCATCCGCGTCTCGGATGACGGGAACGGCGGGCAGGTCTTTGCCAAGCGCCTGAACGGTCTGGGCAGCAACGAGCGGGGCGTGGTGCTGTTCAATCGTTCCTCCTCCAGCAGGACCATCACGGTCAACTGGAAGGACTTGGATCTGGAGGGTGCGGCCACCGTACGGGACCTGTGGAACAAGAAGGATCTGGGCTCCTTCACCGGCTCGTACTCGGTCTCGGTGCCCGCCACCGGTTGCGCCGCGCTGAAGATCGTGGGCGGCACCTCCAAGCTGCAGGAGATCTTCGAAGCCGAGTTCTCGTACATGAACAACTACAAGTGGACCAAGAGCCTGGCCATCCAGGCCAACCAAGCCACGCCGACCTTGGACGCCGCCTGCTCGCGCGGCGCGAAGGTCTCGTACCTGGGCAACAATTCGGGCAACTACCTCGAGTTCCGCAATGTCCACGCCTCGCAATCGGGGACCTATTTCCTGTGGATCCATTACCTGAGCGGACAGGCGCGAAACCTCACGCTGTCGGTGAACGGCCGCGATACCTTGCTTGCGGGCCTCAATTCGGGCGGCTTCTCGAAGCGGGATTCCGTCAAGGTCATGGTCCCTCTCCATGCCGGACGCAACACGATCCGCCTCTCGAACGCCACCGCCTTCATGCCGGACATCGATGCCATCCGGGTGAACGTGAGCACACCCATGACGACATCGATCGCCTCGATTCCACGGGCTTTGGCCGGAAGCCAGGTGAACCTGCAGGTGCACGATGGCCGACTGGAGATCCAGCTGGAAGATGCCTTGCTGGAGGCTCGCGTGTACGATGTCTCCGGAACACTAAGGGTCAGCTCCGATCGCAAGTCGATCCCGATCGCAGAGCTCAAGCCCGGGACCTACCTCGTGAACGTCCGCACCGCCAATGGGACGTATACCAAGGCGTTCGCCCATCTCTGATTTTGCATGAAGGATGATGACATGAAGAATGACATTGGAAGGATCTGGGCTGCAGGCACTGGGGTTGCATTGTCGATAGCCCTCCTGTTGCCAAGGATGGCGGGGGCCTATGGCCCATCCACCATGTACACCCCGCCCGCAGGGTCCCTGGCGCCGGGCGCCCTGTACGCCAGAGCCATGCAGACCAGCAACGGCAAGATGTACGCGACCTTCGAGCAGTACACCACAGGGGTCTCTTCCTTCCCCATCTTCGAAAGCGCGGACAGCGGCAAGACCTGGGCCAAGGTCGGGGACGTGAAGGACACGCACAAGGGGTGGGGGATGCGGTGGGAGCCCCAGCTCTACCAACTGCCTCAGGCCATCGGCGGGATGCCGGAGGGGACGCTCCTGGCGGCCGGACTGGTGCTTCCCTACGACCGCTCCAAATGCGAGATCGACCTGTACAAGAGCAACGATGCCGGCAGGACCTGGAGCTTCGTCAGCACGGTCGCCGTGGGGACCCAGGCCAATCCCGGCTCCGATCCGGTCTGGGAGCCGTTCCTGACGGTCGTGAACAATAAGCTCTACTGCTTCTATTCCGACGAACGCGATGCGGCCTACGGACAGAAACTGGTGCACCAGTCCACGACCGACGGGATCAATTGGAGCAGCGTCGTGAACGACGTGGCCATCAGCGGCCAGAGGCCCGGCATGGTCGCGGTCACGCAAATGCCCAACGGCAACTACCTGATGACCTACGAGATCGTCGGCATCGGCGGCGCCTACTTCAAGACCTCCTCGAACATCGAAAGCTGGAATCCCTCCGACAAGGGGACGGTCTTCGATGCGAAGGGATCCAGTCCCTACTGCGTCACCATGAATGGAACCGTCATCCTGAGCAGCGCAGGAAACGGAAACCTCTACACGAACACCAACAATGGCGTCGGAGCCTGGACTCAGATCTCCAGTCCTGTCGGAGCCGTCTACTCGCGGCATCTGGTGCCCCTGAACAACGGGCGTCTGTTCGTGATCGGCGCCGGTTGGAACGGCAGCGGGCTGAACAACGTGACCTATGCCGACATGGCCTTCGGCTGCTCTCCCACGGCGATCGTTCCGAATACGCAAGTCAATGGGGGAGCCTGGCGGAACAGTATGTCAGATACTGTCAATTCGGGTGCGACCATCGTGCTCGGTCCTCAACCGAACGTGACTTCCGGCTGGAGCTGGAGCGGTCCGAACGGATTCACCGCGACCACGCGTGAGATCACCCTTTTCAAGGTGGCGGCGGCACAGGCCGGCACCTACACGGCGACCTACACGAACGCATCGGGATGTAAGAGCACCCAGAAGTTCACCTTGACCGTGAATGCCACGCCCACGGGCATTCTGACCCTTCGTGCCAAGGGCGGAAACGGAAGCCGGCAAATGCAGCTTCTCCTGGGGAAGGACCTGAATCTGGAAGGGAACGCCGAAGTCAGGATCTTCGATCTCAAAGGCTCGGTGGTCTGCAGACAATCGATTTCCGCAAGCGAGCTGGTCATCCCGGGCTTGAAGGCCGGGGCGTACGTGGTCGATGTCGCGCGGGATCACGTCCTTCTGGAACGGAAGTCCTTTGTGATCGAGTGATGCTGCAAAGCCGATCTGAAGAGATTTTCCAGTTCTTTGCAAATCCGATGGCTAGGTGACGATGGAAACCGTAGCGTTTCGTATGCGCATTTTCCGGACGACCGCGCTGCTTGGTTTGACCAGCACCCTGTATGCGTTTTCCGCACCAGCGCCCGACATCGCGCGCGGTGCGGATGTCGGTTGGCTCTCGCAGATGGAGTCTTCCAAACGGACGTTCCAGGATTCCCACGGCAAGCCCGGAGATCTCCTGGACATTCTCAAGGAATCGGGGATCAACAGCATTCGCCTGCGCGTATGGGCGAATCCCGCAAGCCACTGGTGCGACAGCGCCGACGTGTTGAGGATGGCCATCCGCGCCAAGGCCAAGGGCTTTCGCCTCATGATCGACTTCCATTACAGCGATTCATGGGCCGACCCTGGCCAGCAGAACAAGCCTGCGAGCTGGGGCTCGCACGGCATCGATCAACTCAAGACGGACGTTTCCGTCCACACGACCAATGTCCTCAAGATGCTGCGCGATGCCAATATCGAGCCGGAATGGATCCAGATCGGAAATGAGACCAACGATGGCATGCTATGGGAGGAGGGGCGCGCATCGAAGTCGATGGCGAATTTCGCCTCGCTGATCCAGGCAGGATCCAAGGCGGCCAAGGCGGTATTTCCCCGGACCAAGATTGTCGTCCACCTCTCCAACGGCTTCGACAATGGTCTGTTCCGATGGATCTTCGATGGGCTCAAGAAAAATACGGTCGAATGGGACGTGATCGGCATGAGTCTCTATCCGGAGGTGGCCACTTGGCGCGCCACCGAGGAACAATGCAAGACGAATATGCAGGACATGGCTGCGCGCTACGGCAAGCAGGTGGTGATCTCGGAAGTGGGCCTGGATTGGGCAGCAGCCGATTCTTGCTACGCACTCTTGAAGAAGCTGCAAACCGATGTGAAGGCCCTGCCGAACCAGTCGGGGATTGGGGTGTTCTATTGGGAGCCAGCCTCGTTTGCGGGCTGGAACGGGTACCAGAAGGGGGCCTTCGACACTGCCGGTAAACCCACACGCGCGATGGAAGCCTTCAAGGAGGCCGCTGCTGCGACCGCGATCGCCTCGAAAGACGGGGAGATCCCCGGTGCTCGGGACATGGACCTGTCGCTGCGTGGCGGAAAACTGGATGTTCGCGGCGGTTCCGAGCTCCTGGATGTCAGGATCTACGACATGACTGGCGGCCTGCGCGTGCATTCCGATCGAAGCCCTCTGCGTGTCGATGACCTCCTGCCCGGGACGTATCTCGTGAAGGTCCGTAGCATGGAAGGGACCTTCACGAGGAGATTTGCCAAATTCTGACAAACCATGCAAATCGACTGCATGGGCGAATGTGAGCAATCCCGTCGAAGCCGGCAGCGCAGGGACTACGGCAATCCCACGACGACCTTCTGCACGCTCGTTCCTTGGGGCACCGCTTGCTGCGCCAAGTAGATGCCGGGGCGGGAGAAGGCTTGCTCGACTGCGGTGCGAAGATCCTGATCGCCTCGGATCGAAACGTCTCCGAGCTTCTTGCCTTGCTGGTCGAAGATCCGGTAGGGGACCAGGCTCGATGCTCCGATGCGTGCGGGTGAGATTCCCACCGAGACTGATGGAGTGATGTGGATGCGATAGGCGTAGAACTGGTTCGTGACGTCGACGGGCACCGAAATGGAGCCGTTGGAAACCGCGCAGGTCTTGGTCGAGATGACCGTGGTGCCGGTGACCGGCGTGTCCTTGTCGCTCCAAGTGACCAATTCCAGTTTCACGATGGCGCTGCTCCCGAAGGACGAAGGGATTCCGCTGATGTTCACGTTGACGGTTCCGATGCTGTTGCCGCCCAGCACGATGCTGGCGACCTTGGCGGTCTTGTCGAGGGCCGCAAACGCATCCACGCCTTCGCTGGCGTCGTTGGGAGGAACGGTCTTGACCATCGCGCCGGTCATGTCGCCGTACCACTTGTACATCCACCAGCCGCCGCCTTTCTCGTTCTTGGCGGTGAGCAGGCTACCGAGCCTTCCGGGCAGTCCGGTGAACCACCACGAGATGCAGGCGCTCTCCACGCCCTTGCGCTCGAACTTGGCGATGAAGGGCACCGACACGCCGGGGCTGCCCTCGTAGGTGTGCGTGGACGAGGAATATTCGTTGAGGCTGATGGCGCGCGGAGAGATCCCCAGGCTCGTCTCCAGGGCCCGGTAGCTATCAATGGTGCTAGTGATGCCGGCGGATCCCCACTGGTGCCAGCAGACGATGTCGGGCAGGCAGTTGTTGGCCTTGCAGTAGGTCAGGAAGGTCTTCATGCTGCTCGAGTTGAACCAAGAATAGGAGGGGCCGATGATCTTGGCCTGCGGATCCAGCTTCCGGATCAGATCGTAGGTGGGCTTCCAGCACGTCGCATGAAAGTCGCCGTTGGCGCTCTTCCAGGTGTCGTTGGGTTCGTTGAAGATCTCGTAGCCGTAGTAGTTGCTCCGTCCCGAGGCGATCTTGCTGTTGATGACGGAAGTGACGCTGCTGAGCCAACTGGCTTGGCCAGGCCAGTTGTAAGGCCACCCCGGCAGCACGTCGGCCAATCGGATGGTGACCTTGCCGGTGGTTGCGGAAAGCTTTGCCGAGACGGGAATGGCCGCTGCCGCGACGCCCTGCTGGTGCCCGGTGCCGCTCAAGGCCGGTTGGGTGAACATGTTGGGCTTGAGCGGTGCGACCAGGTTGGCGTAGTCGCTGGGCAGGCTTTCGGTCAGCCCGTACAGCGATCCCGAGGCCACGTGCGTCACGGGTCGAATGCTGTCTGAAAGATTCACTGACAAGGTGAAGGAGGCCGCGAACGTGCTGCTGCCGCAAAGCGCGAAGGGCAATAGTGCCGATCGGATCCTGATTTTGACAGATTTGTGCATATTCATGTATCTCTTGATCATGGAACGATTGCCAGTTTCGAGGTGGAGGTTCCGTTGGCCTGCAAGCGCACCAGAACGGCGTGTTCGCCGGCAGGAACATTCCAGACCCAAGAGTGGATGCCCTTGTCCTGGGTTCCCTGGTCGAATTCCTCGACCACACGGCCCGAGGGAAGGTGAACGGAGATTCGGACCGGAGAGGATCTGTCCAGCTGGTAATCCATCCTCATGGAGTTCGAACCCGAACTGAGACTGACGATGCGCGAGGCCGTCCGCGAGGCGTTTGGATTCGAGATTCCCGTCGTGCCGTTTGTGGGCTCCGGGATTGTCTTGAGTACGATGGAGCCGGCCGTCAATCCGTTGGAAGTGACGGTGACCGTGACCGTGCCTGGCGTTCCCGTGGACTGGACGGGAAGGTAGGCGCGTCCCTCGTAGGCGCTGCGGCTGGTGCCGACGATGGTGGCAGCCTTGCTCAGATCGCCAACGCCGATTCCCATGCCGCGGCCGTTGCCTGCGATCGTGTAGGAAAGGGTGTTGGTCGCGTTCCAGATGTGCCTGCCGGAGGCGTCGACCACATACGCCTCGATGTTGGCCACATCGTCACCGTCGGCATAGAGAGTGGTGCGATCGGATATTAAGACGATTTTTGACGCCGTTCCGGTCGAGACGAGGCTGTCGACGGCCACTTGCGATCCGTTATTCAGACCGATCACCTTCAGGGTTCCAGATGCCCAGTTGACGGTGAACTGGGCCGTCAGCCCGGGATTGGACTTGGAGCCAATCTTGGCCCCGTTCAGATAGAGATCGACCGACTGACAGTTCGTGTAGACCACCACGTTCTGCGAACCCAATTGGTTCCAGCTCTCCGAAAGGATGGGAGGCGCCCAGGCGCCACTGCCCGTGGGCTTGCCGACCCCGAGCTTGACCACCGGCTCCGAACCGATGATGCTCTTGCGGTAGTAGAACCAGGTCTTGCGGAAGCCGCTGCCGTCGAGAAAGCCGCAGGGTTCTCCCAGGGGCTCGACTTCGCCCAGGTAATCCATTCCCGTCCAGATGTGCTCGCCCAGCACCTGGGTGCGGTTCTTGATGTTGCTCCAACTGTTCCCGTACGGGTATTGTTCGGTTCCCACGAACACGGCGTTGGGAGCCAGCGAGATCATGTTGGCAAAGCCCCCGTCGTTGTAGTTCACGCCCACCACGTCCTCGTACTGAGCGAGCTTGGCGTAACCGGCCCAGTCACCCGAGAAGCCGTTGGCCACGGCGTGAGTGTAGAGACGGGAACTGTCGATACTCTTAGCAAACGGTACGATCAGGGCCGACATGTCGTATTCGTACAGGGGCATGGCACCGCCCGTGGCGCTGGTGGCCACTTCGTTGCCGTAGCTCCACAGCACCACGGAAGGATGGTTGCGGTCGCGTTCCAGGAACAGGCGGATGTCGCTTTTCCAGACCTTGTCCCAATCGAGGTACTGGCTTCCGGCCCACCAGGTCTTCCACTTGTCGCACCATTCATCCATGACCAGGATGCCCATGTGGTCGCACAGATCCAGGAACTCGGGAGACATCGGGTTGTGGGAGGTTCGGATGGAATTGGTACCGGAGGCCTTGAGTTCCTTGAGCACCCGGACCCACATCGCCTCGGGGACGACTGCGCCGGTCGGAATCATGGTGTGGTGGATGCAGGCGCCCCGCAGTTTTACCGGGACGCCGTTGATGGTCATGCCTTTGGCTGCGGAGACCTGCAGGTCGCGGATGCCGAACGGCGTCACGTAGTCGTCGCCGACCTTGGAGCCGTCGAGGAGCTTGGTGTAGGCGTTGTACATGTATGGGGACTCGGGAGACCAGAGCTTCGTTCCGGAGAGGTCGATGGATTGCGCGAACTTGGTCGTGGCTCCGGCGGCCACGGTCACGGACGACGACACGGAATCGACGGGGATTCCAGTGCTGTCGCAGATCACCGTACGCAGGATTCTTGTCGCGGCAGCATTGCCGTCGTTGGTCACATCGGTAAGGATCTTCACGCTGGATCTGGCAGACGTTGCGCCGGGGGTGGTGATCGCTGTTCCCCAATTTTTCACGTGGACAGGATCTGTCACGGTCATCCAGACGTGCCGGTAGATCCCGGTGCCCGAGTACCAGCGGGACTGCCGCTGCGTGGCGTTGTCCACCCAGACCGCGATCACGTTGTCGCCGCTGGCCTTGAGGGCGCTGGTGATGTCAACCTGGAAGCTGACATATCCGTACTCCTGGGATCCCACCAGGGTGCCGTTCACGTAGACCTTGGAAAAGTGGTAGACGCCGTCGAACTGTAGGGTGACTCGCTTGCCCGCCGCACCTGCCGGAAGGGTGAAGTGCTTGCGGTACCAGCCCTTCTGTCCGGGATCGATGCCCTTGCCGGTTCCCACCAAGGCGGCGCTCATGTCGTGCGGAACGCTGACCGTGGCCCACGTGGCGTCGTTGAAGCCGGCGTCCTTGGCACCGGCGGGGTCGCTTCCCGCCAAGACCTTCCAATCCTCGCCCAGGCGGATCTTGGTGCGGCTGTGCAGGTAACGGGACTCCCGGCGCTCGGTGAGGTTGGCAAAACCGACATTTGCCAGAAATAGAACGGTCAGGACGGGGAACTTCCAAAGGTTCATGCGTGATCTCCTTGGATCGGAACTGGCAGGATTGACCCATTGAAACTATCGGGATCGGCGATCTCTTGTCGCACGAATCCATTTCCAGCTTTTGTGAAATCCACAAGACAATGGAGCACGCCTCGTGGATTCCCTGCCAGGACGCTTGCGGATCAGAGGAGTGGAACCATCTTTCGCTGCACGATCCCGTTGGATGTGATCTCCACCAGATACATGCCTCGTGTGCTCACGGGGATTTCCGAGATGCCTCGGTTGCCCATCCGAATCGCAGCATTCTTACCGTTGGGGTTGTACACGAAAAAGCAGTAGGTGTCGCTGTTGCTTGCGGGCGTGATGATCAGATGACCATTTGAGATCTCCGCTCGGAAGCTGTTGTCAAGTCGGGTCCGGGATTCGATGGCGGTCGGGATCTTGTCGGTGCGGGTACCCACAAAGGTCGTGATGCTCTGGGCGGGGAGGCTCGCGGTGAAGGAGCCGCCCGAGACGGTGGACGAAGATCCGGCAGCCATGTTGGTGCTGGTCGAGGTGCTGGTCGAGGTGAACTGGGCGACCGTGCCATTCTGGATCGCGAACTTCTGGCTCACCGCGCTGGTGCCGGTGTTCACCGCGACGATCACGACATTGTCGTCGCCGGTGTAGGCGCTCACGTAGACGTTGGTTGCCGGAGTCGCGCTGGCATCCACCCGGGTGTAGCCAGGACGGATGTACTTCGAGAACTGCCCGATCACGTAGGCGCGCTTGAAGATGGTGCCGGAGGAGTTGGCTAAGCCATTGGGCCAGGTGATCCACCAGTAGATGTAGGCGTTCATGTTGCCGGTGACCATGCAGTCGTGGATCTCCTTGGCGACGGGCATGATGGTCTTGGTGATGTCGTCGTCCGAGTTGAGGTAGTGCTCGGTCATCCAGATCTTCTTGCCGGCGGGAACGCCTTTCTGCTGGAAGAGGGGATAGGCGAAGTTGTTCACCGAGGTCCCGTAGAGGTGGGTACCAAAAATCGCGACGTTGGCCAATGCCTTGGGGTCATTGAGGATCTGGTCGTAGTAGTTCTTGTTGTACGAGAATGACTCCGCCGAGATCACCTTGGTGTTGATGGTGGCGCCGTAGTTGAGGATGAAGTCGTGGTCCTGGGTCTCGCTCCAGTAGGTCCAATCGCCCGCGTAGTCGGGTTCGTTCTGGACGGAGATGGCGTAGAGGTTGACGCTGTTGTCCTTGTAGTACTTCACGTAGGCGTTCAAGTAGTCTCGGTAGGTCGCCCACTTGGTGGGGTCGGTCGAATACTTGGCTTTGGATGTGCCGGTGTTCAGGCGCAGGCTGGTGGGGGCGTTCCAAGGAGTCGCGAAGACGATGGCGCCCTTGGCTGTGGCCTTCTTGGCGTTGGCCAACTCGTCGGCCCACTTGCTGAAGTTCCCCGACTTCCAGTTGTCCTCGATCCCTTCCTCGATCCGTACCCGCAGGATGCTGTAGCCCAGGTCGCCGTACAGGGAATTCATGACGTTGTCGGGGATCTTTCCGCACCAGGCGCTGGAGGCCCCGAAGCCGTCGATCACCTGCTTGGTCGCGGTCAGGTTCACCGTGACATCGGCAGCATTGGAGACCATGTTGCTGCAAAAGAACGGCAGTGAGGTCAGGAGGATCGCAGCCACCGAAAATGGTCGTGTAGGGATCAGGTGCATGGCTCGAGGCATGTTCGACTCCGGGTTGGCGAGAACTGAGACGCAGATGCGTTCCATGCCTTCAATCTCGGGGTGCGCCCCTCGGCATAAGGTTGCTTTTCGCCTCGCACTTATGGTGAAATGACAAATCGGTGCGATCGCCAAGAAGCCGGAGAGTTTTTTGTCGATCGACCAACAGGAGCCTTCGTAAACGGTGGATGCGACGAGGACGATCGGCTCATTTTTATTGGTGATCAGCGAATTTCATCGGAGAGGAAATCATGCGCACCATCGCAACTATCGCCAAAAGCATACTCGCCGTCGGATTTTGCGCAGCGGCCTTCGCAGCTCAGACAGCCACCGTCTCCAATCCCTTCCTCTACGCCGATGTCCCTGATATCTCCATCCTGCGCGTGGACAGCACCTACTTCATGAGCCACACGACCATGCACATGGCGCCAGGTGTGCCCATCATGGCCTCAAAAGACTTGGTGCACTGGAAGACTATCAGTTACTGCTATGCGACTCTCGCCAACAGCGACGCCCTGAACCTAACCAACGGCAAGGACGCTTACGGCAGCGGTTCGTGGGCCAGCAGCCTGCGCTACAAGAACGGCACCTACTACTGCCTGGTCCCCTCCAACACCACGGGAAAGACGCATCTATACACCACCAAGGATCCGTACACTAGCAATTGGAAAGAAACGATCCTTCCGTTCTATCACGATCCGTCATTGGTGCTGGACGACGACGGACGCAACTACGTGGTCTACGGCCAAGGCGACATCCGGATCGTGGAACTGAACTCCGATCTGAGCGGCGTGAAGTCCGGCGGCGTCAACAAGGTGCTGCTAACATCTCCGGCCTCCGTCGCTGGTTCGAGCTTGATCCTACCGGCCGAAGGGTCGCAGGTCTTTAAAGTGGACGGCTACTACTACGTCTTTAACATCTGCTGGCCCAGCGGCAGCTCCCGCACCGAGATCGTCTATCGCTCCAAGAGCATCGCCGGCCCCTGGGAGGGCAAGGTGGTGAACAAGGACCAGGGTGTCGCGCAAGGCGGCCTCGTGCAGATGACGGACGGGAAATGGATGGGTTACCTGTTCCAGGACCACGGGGCCGTGGGGCGCACGCCGTGGCTGATTCCGGTGACCTGGGCCAGCAACTGGCCCGACTTCAATGGCGGCAAGGCCCCAGCCACGGTGACGGTCCCATCGATGCTTTCGGCCTCCGAGATCGCCCAGACGGGCATCGTCACCTCCGACGATTTCAGCGGATCCACGCTGCACCTGGAATGGCAGTTCAACCACAATCCGGTGGCGGCCAACTGGTCTTTGACGGCTCGGCCGGGATATTTCCGGACCACCACAGGTCGGGTGGACAACAACATCCTGTGGGCCCGCAACGCCCTTTCCCAGCGCACCTTCGGCCCCAAATGCTCGGGACGCGTCGCCTTGGACGCCAGCGGCCTGAAGGACGGCGATGTCGCGGGCCTATCGGCCTTCGCCGACAGCCTGGGCTTCGTGGGGGTCAAGAACTCCGGCGGCTCCCTTTCGATCGTAAAGTACAAGGGCCCCAACGTGCAGGAGGCCAGCGTCGCTATCAGCCAGAAGCGGGTGTACCTGCGCATCGATATGGACTACACCAACCGGACCGACAAGGCGACCTTCTTCTATAGCCTGGACAGCACCACCTGGAAGCCCATCGGCAACACGCTGTCGATGTCCTACACCTTGGGCATGTTCATGGGCTACCGCTTCAATCTGTTCAACTATGCGACCAAGACCGCAGGTGGATACGCCGACTTCGACTGGTACAAGATCGGGGCCTCGGCTTCGGAGACCATCAACATGTACCCCGATCCGGTCGTGCCGGTGGCTGTCACGGAAAGGAACGCGGCAATTCGCGGCCACCTCTCGTACCGCATGGGACAGAATCTGTCCACGATCGAGGTCACCTCTGAGAGCCGCGGACCGGGGCATCTGGAGCTTTCCCTCCTTGACGGGAACGGCAGGATCGTGTCGAGCCTGGTCGACGGTGTGCACGCAACCGGCACGCACACGATGCAGCTTCCTGTCGGGCATCTGTCGGGCGGGCGTTACGTATTGTCCAGTCGATTGGACGGCAGCCTCATCGCCTCGCGGAGCCTCGTGCTGGTCCGGTGATGGACATGCCACCGCCTCGCATTGATGAGTTCCGGGACTACCGGGACTACCTGCTGGAGCATTACCAGTGGCGCAAGCGGCTCAATCCCTGGTACTCGTACCGGATCCTCGCCTCGCGTCTGGGGATGGATGTCTCCCATGTCTATCGGATCCTCAATGGCCGGATCCATCTGGCGACCGATGCGGTTCCCAGGGTCGTCAAGCACCTGGGGCTCGAAGGCGAGGCGGCCAATGGATTCGCCAGTTCCGTAATGGAGGCCAGGCGGCGGGACGTCCGAAGACACTGATCCTTCAGCCTTCGGCCCGAGCACCTGCAACGGACAGTTTCGGGGAAATTCTCTAGGCTCCCTTGCCCAGATAGGCTTCGATCACCCTGGGGTCGTCGCGAATCTCAGCCGGGGTCCCGGCCGCAATGGGTTCACCGTGCTCCAGCACGAGGATCCTCTCGGCCAATTCCATCACGAGCTTCATGTGGTGCTCGATCAGGATCACACCTACATCGCGGGCGCGCACCTGATCCACCAGCCCGATTAGGGTGTCGATCTCGTTGGGGTTCATGCCCGCCCCGGGCTCGTCCAAAAGCAGCACCTTGGGTTCGGTGGCCAAGGCGCGGGCAATCTCTAGGCGGCGCTGCAGTCCGTAGGGGAGGTTCCGTGCCCACTGCTTCTCGTGGCGTGAGAGTCCCACGAAATCCAGGAGCTCGCGAGCGATGCCGCGCGCATGGGCTTCCGCTTCCCGGTAGGCCGGGGTGCGCAGCACTGCGGCCCAGAGCGTTGTGTGCAGGTGCGCGAAGCGACCGGCCAGGACGTTCTCGAGCACTGTCATCTCGGGAAAGAGCCGGATGTTCTGGAAAGTGCGGGCAAGGCCAGCGTGGCAGACCTGGTGTGGTGCCATCCCTGACAGATTCTGTCCAGCCAACTCCACCTGCCCGGCGTCGGGGCGGTAGATGCCGGTGAGGCAGTTGAAGAAGGTGGTCTTGCCAGCGCCGTTGGGCCCGATCACCGCCTGGATGGTCGCCGTGGGCAGTTCCAGAGACACACCCTGCACGGCGGCCAGGCCGCCGAAGCTCTTGGTCAGTCCGCTAGCCCGGAAGAGCGGCGCCGTCATTCGGGGGCTCCTTCCAGTTCGGCCTTGTGGCGGTTGGATCCCAACAGGCCCTGCGGGCGGGTGAGCATCACTGCTACCAGGATCATCCCGAAGATGAGCAGGCGGTAGTCCTGCATCTGCGGGAACCAGTCGCGCAGCCAGGTGGGGATCAGGAACAGGAGGATCGCCCCGACGATGCTGCCGGGAATCGATCCCAACCCTCCGAGGATCACCATGGCAAGCACCAGCACCGATTCCTCGAAGGTGCAGGCCGACGGATCCACGAACACGGTGAAGCCCGCGTACAGCACGCCCGAAAGCCCTGCGAAGCCCGCCGAAAGCGAGAAGGCCAGGATCTTCATGCGCACCGTGGGGATGCCCATGGCTCCGGCCGCGACCTCGTCCTCGCGAATGGCCACCCAGGCCCGTCCCAGGCGGGAGTGGTAGATGCGGTCGATGGCGGCCACGCCCAGCACGGCAACGGCTGCGGCGGCCATCCAGGCCACCTGCTGGGAGGTGAGCCCCAGGATCCCGTTGATGCGATGGGGGACGGCGATCACGATTCCCTTGTCGCCGCCGGTGATGGCGCCGCCGTTGCGCAGGATCTCGCGCAGGGCTTCGGCAAAACCCAAGGTCACGATGGCCAAGTAGTCGCCACGCAGGCGTAAGGAAGGCAGGGCCACGAGCCAACCCATCAGGGCGCTGGCGGCAAAGCCCACCGGCAGGGCCATCCACCATGGCAACCAGATCCACTGCTGCAGCACGGCAAAGACATAGGCACCAATCGCAAAGTAGGCGCTGTAGCCCAGCACCAAGATACCGGCCATACCCACGGTGATGTTCAGACCCACGGCAAGCAGCACGTACTGGGCCGCGAAAGTGGCCTGCGACAGCCCCTTGGAGCCCAGGAAGAGTCCCGGCAGCCACAACAATGCGATCAGGGCGGGGATGGCCCAGGACCGTTCCTTGAGCTGATCAAGTCTGGCGGGGCGGGGGAGCCTGGGCAGGCGGTGGCGGAACCTCAGCAGCCCGGCGAACAAAAGACCCAGCGCGATCGCCGGCAGCAGGTTCCTGAAGAACTCGAGGCCGCGCGCCAGGTCCAGGCCCAGCGCGACCGTGCCCAGGGAATAGTCGGGATCGAGCCGTCCCCACAGGAGCGGCGCCGAAAGCAGCAGGACAAATCCTGTCAGGAGCAACGATGTCTTGAGCTTCATACCTTGTCCGAGACCCTCTCCCCCAGGATGCCGCGCGGCCGCAGCACCAGCACCAGGATGAGGATGACAAATCCTGTCGTCTGCTTCCAGTCGCTTCCCAGCGTGGAGCTTGTAAGGTCCTCGGCCAGCCCGATCACGAAGCCCCCCAGCACCGCGCCGGGGATGTTCCCGATGCCCCCCAGCACCGCCGCGGTGAAGGCCTTGAGTCCCACCGCGTAGCCCGAGTCGAAGGCGAGCACCCCTTGGTACATGCCCACCATCATGCCGGCCACCGCCGCCAGGGCCGATCCCAGCACGAAGGTGCGCGAAATTGTCTTGTCCACGGGGATGCCCATCAGGGCCGCCGCCGTGCGGTCCTGTGCGGTGGCGCGCAGCGCCGTGCCCATGCGGGTCTTCTGGATTAGCCACCACAGCCCCAGGCACAGGATGCCGGTGGAGGCGAACATCACGATCTGCAAAAGTGTCACCCGCGCCGACCCAATGGTCCAGAAGGTCTTGGTCAGCGTGTCGCTGTAGTAATGCGGGAAATCCACCTTGCCCTTGGTGACGGCAAGCATCACGAAGTTCTGCAGCACGATGGACAGCCCGATTGCGCTCGAAAGCGGCGCCAGCAGGTTGGCTCCGCGCAGCTTGCGGTAGGCGATGCGCTCGTTGGCCCAGCCCCAGCCCGAGGCGAACGCCACGGCAAGCACCAGCCCCAGGACCAGGTTCAGGACCAGGTGCGACCCGAAGAGCGTGGTGCACAGCCCGATGCCGAATACGGCCCCGAACATCCCCAGCATGAACACCTCGCCGTGGGCGAAGTTGATCATGCCCAGGATCCCGTAGACCATGGTGTAGCCCAGCGCCACCAGCGCATAGACGGACCCGCGCGCGAGCCCGTTGATCAGGACCTGAAGCATTTGTCGGTTTTTGTCCTTGTTACCGGGGGACGAACTTGCCGCCCTTGGCGGTCCACATCACGTACCCGGCCGACTTGAGGTCGCCCTTGGCGTCGAAGGCGATCTCACCGGCCAGGGTCTTCCAGCTCTGGGAGCGCAGCGCGGCGGCGACCTTGGCACCGTCTGTGGTCCCGGCCTTCTGGATGGCGGCCAGGAGCGCGTTGGTGGCGTCGTAGCCGTAGATGGAGTAGCTTCCCTCGGGGCCGTACTTGGCGCGGTAGGACTTGAGGAATCCTTGGGCACTGGGCAGGGAATTGAAGTCGGGTCCGAAGGTCAGGAACACCGAGTCGGCCTTGCCTTGGGTGGTCTTGTGGAACTCGTTGTCGAACAGGCCGTCGCCGCCCACCAGCGCGCCCTTGAAGCCGGCCTCGCGCAGCTGGTTGTAGAGGACGCCGCCTTGCACGAACATGCCGCCCCAGTACACGGCGGTGGCGCCCGACTTCACGATGTTGGCGATCACGCCGCGCAAGTCCTTTTCTTCCGAGGCCACGCCCTCGAACACGGGCACCTTGCCGCCCTTGCCCTCGAAGGTCTTTTTGAACACTTCCGAAATGCCCTGGCCGTAGGCGGTCTTGTCGTTGAGCACCGCGACAATTTCTGTCTTGAGCGAGTCGCGCAGGAACCCGGCCGCCACGATCCCTTGCTGGTCGTCGCGCCCGCAGGCCCGGAAGGTGCGCTGGAAGCCCCGCTCGGTGAGCTTGGGGTTGGTGGAGGCGGGGGTGACCTGCACGATACCGGCCTGGTCGTAGATCTCGCTTGCCGGCACGGAGCAGCCCGAGTTGAAGTGGCCCACCACGGCCACCACGCCAGCCGACACCAGCTCCTGCGCCACGGCGTTGGCGGTCTTGGGCTTGCCTTCGTCGTCTCGCACCACGGCCTCGATCCGTTTGCCCAGCACTCCACCCTTGGCGTTCCATTCCTCGATGGCAAGCTTCGATCCGTTGATCGGGGCGGTTCCGATGGCGGCATCGGTGCCGGTCTGCACGCCGGCAAGTCCGATCTTGATGGTGTCTTCCTGCTTCTGGCACGCGGCCAGGGCAAGGAGGGTTGCGGCCAGGCTGAGACGAGTGGAGATCTTCATGATTGAGAAATTAAACCAAACTCTTCAAAACGAGAAAGGAAAAGTCCACCATTTGATCGCGTAGGGATTTTGGGCGGCCCCGCGCCACGGCGCGGTCGGGCCCTCGTGAACCGGGCGGCTGCGCCTCCCGGCCCGCACGGGCTTCGGTCCCTGCCGCGTCGACTCCGCCCATCCATGGGACTTCCCATCCGATCCCGCTTGCTTGGTGAACTTATGAGCACTATATTGAAGCCATGCCTTCCGTCTTCCATCCAGCCGCAGGCCTTGAGGTCCTCTCCCTGGAGGAGTCTGCACCCTTGGAGCTTGCGTTGGCGGCTGGCGGGGTCGCGGCGGGATTTCCCAGTCCGGCCCAGGACCATCTCGAAGGCACCATCGACCTCAATCGCGAGCTGGTGCAGCACCCGGCCTCCACCTTCTGCGTGCGGGTGCGGGGGGAGTCCATGCGGGAAGCCAACCTGCTCGACGGCGACCTCCTGATCGTCGACCGCAGCCTGGAGCCCTACCAGGGGTGCGTGGCGGTGTGCATCCTGGACGGCGAATTCACCGTGAAGCACTTCCACCGCCGCGAGGGCTCGGTGGTGCTGGAGCCGGCCAATCCGCGCTTCCGTCCCATCGTGGTCGCCCCCGACCGCGACTTCGCCGTCTGGGGAGTCGTCAGCTACGCCGTGCACAAGATCTGCAGGCGCGCGCCATGATCGCCCTGGTGGACTGCAACAACTTCTACGCCAACTGCGAGCGCCTGTTCCGCCCCGACCTGCGCGGAAAGCCCGTGGTGGTCCTTTCCAACAACGACGGCTGCGTGGTGTCCCAAAGCGACGAGGCCAAGGCGATGGGCGTGCCCATGGGCGCGCCTTTCCACGAGATCCGCGACCTGGTGCGTCGGCGGGGCATCGCCGTCTTCTCCAGCAACTACGCCCTGTACGGCGACCTGTCGACCCGCGTGATCCAGGTGCTGCGGGTGCACGCCCCGTACCTGGAGACCTATTCCATCGACGAGTCCTTCGTGGACATCGCCGGCATCCCCGACCCGGCGGCCTGGGGGCGACTGGTGAGGAGCGAGATCCTGCGCCAGGTGGGGCTTCCCGTGTGCGTGGGAATCGGCCGCACGCGCACCCTGTCCAAGGTGGCCAATCGGGTGGCCAAGAAGTTCAAGGAGCGCACCGGTGGCGTGCACCTGCTCGACACGCCCGAACGCGAGGAGAAGGCCATGCGCTGGCTTGCTCTGGAGGACGTCTGGGGCGTCGGGACGGCCTCGGCACGCAAGCTCGCGCTCTGCGGGGCGCGCACCGCCTGGGACATGGCCTCGATGCCGCAAGGACTGGTGCGGCGCACCTTGGGCGTGGTGGGGGAGCGCACCTGGCAGGAGCTGCGGGGTGTCCCGGCCCAAGGCCTGTGCGAGGAGGAGCCGGTCCGTCGCAGCCTGCGCACCACCCGCAGCTTCGAGTCTCCCTTGACCGAGCTTGCCGCGGTGGAGGAAGCCGTGGCGACCTTCGCCACCCGGACGGCGCGCAAGCTGCGCGAGCGCAGTCTCTGTGCCGGAGCCCTGTCCGTCTACCTGCGTTCCGACCGTTTCTCGGGGGAGCGCTTCCACGAATCCCGCACGGCAGGCTTTGCCGTGGCCACCGGCGATGCCCGGGAGGTGGTCGGGATGGCCCTGCGGCTGGTGCGCGGGATGTTCCGCGAGGGCTCGCCGGTCAAGAAGGCCGGCGTCGAGGCTTGGGACCTGGTGCCTGCGGGGGCGGTGCAGGGGCATCTCTTCGATGCCGTGGACCGCCCGCGCCAGGCAAGCCTCCAGAGAGCCGTGGACGGGCTGGTCCGCCGTTGGGGATCGGATGTCCTGGAGCTTGCCGTGCAAGGAGGCGGCAAGTCCTGGAGCACCCGCCAGGAGCACCGGTCCCGCCGCTACACCACCGACTGGAACGATCTCCTGGTCGTCGACATGGACCGTTCCCATCGCATGGCGCCTGCGGCAGGCTAACTTGTGGCCATGAGACATGGCTTCCGATCGAGACGAACGCGCCCATCCTTCCGGCTGCCTTGCCGGTCAGGCGCCTAGGTGTCCGTCCTTCCCGCAAGCGTCGCGGGCCTGGTGCTGGACATCGAGACCGTCGTGGACGGCCGCCTGATCCAGAAGGTGAAGTGGCCCTCCGAGCCCGAGCTCACCCCGGAGAGCGCGCGGGAACGGCTGCGCGAGCTGCTGCTCGAGGAAAGCCAGGGCAAGTCCGACTTCGTCCCGCACGTCTTCCACGTGCCGGTCTCGGTGGCGCTGGCCGGCGTGGATGACAGATTCCGTCTGGTGGGCCTTGCGACCCTCGACCGGCCGCAGTTCCGGCCGCACGTGATCGCGCGGCATTTCTGGGAGGGCTGGGAAAAACGGCGCCAGCCTCAGCTGGTCACTTTCAACGGGCGGGGCTTCGACCTGCCGGTGCTGGAGCTCTCCGCCTTCCGCTACGGCATCGCCTCGCCCGGATGGTTCGGCATCGAAGGGCCCGGCTCGGCCCGGGCCCGCTACAACCAGCGCAAACACCTCGACCTGATGGAGTTCCTCACCTCCTTCGGGTCCGTGCGCCTGAACGGGGGGCTGCACCTGCTGGCCACGCTATTGCACAAGCCCGGCAAGATGGACACCAAGGGCAGCATGGTCCAGGACCTGTGGGACGCGGGAGAGCGGCTGCGCATCGACGACTACTGCCTGTGCGACGTGCTGGACACGTACTTCGTGCACCTGCGCACGGCGCTCCTTCGGGGGCTAGTGCGTCCCGAGGACGAGAACGGGCTGGTGGAGTCGGCGCATGCCCTGATCGAGGCGCACGCCCAAGCATACCCTGGGCTCGTGGAATACCTGGAGAAGTTCCGCTACTGGCAAGGCCCCGATCCCGACGGCGACGGTTTCCTGCCAGCCTTTCCTTTCGACAATTCCTGACAAATAGCCGGGTACGAAAAAGCCCCCCCGCGACATCCGTCGCGAGGGGCCTTCAAGACGTCCGGATCAGCTGCGGAAGGGCTTCTTCCAGGCTTCCACGCAGGCCTCGACCGAGACGCGCACCACTTCGGTGCCCTCGGAGTGGAACTCCACCTCGGGGTGCTCGGTGATCTCGCCCACGCAGGCAAAGGCGCTGCCCTCAAGGCGCTTCTCGAAGGCGGCGACATTCTCCGGAGCCACGGTGACGACCAGGCGGCCCAGCGACTCCGACCACAATAGGACAGAATCCGTCAATTCCTCGGTAGCCGGAACCTTCGCGAGATCCACCGAGATGCCCAGTCGACCGGCCATGGCGGTCTCGGCAAGCGCCACACCCAGGCCGCCGTCGGAGGCGTCGTGGGCACTGCGGATCAAGCCGTCCTGGATCGCCGAGAACACGCCGCGGTATAACGGAAGGGTCTCGGCGGTCTTGAGACGGGGCACCTTGTTGCCAATGAACCCAAGGCGGGTGAACCACTCGCTGGCACCGGTCTCCTCGCGGGTCAGACCCAGCACGTAGACCTTGTCGCCGGCGGCCTTGGCATCCAGGGTGACGGCCTTGTGGGCGTCGGGCATCGGGGCCAGCGCCGTCACGAGCAGGGTGGGGGGCACGGAGATGCGCTCCTTGCCGGCACCGTAGTCGTTCTTCATCGAGTCCTTGCCCGACACCAGCGGCATGTTGCAGGCCACGCAGGTCTCGTAGAGCGCCTTGTTGGAACGCACCAGCTGGGCCATCTTGTAGGCGCCATCCGGGTTCCCGGGAGCCTCGACGGGATCGGGCCAGCAGAAATTGTCCAAGGCCACCACCTGGTCCGGGTCGCCGCCCACGCAAACCAAGTTGCGCAGGGCTTCGTCCAGGGCCGCTTCGGTCATGGCGCCGGCGTCGATGTCGGAGTAGCGCGGCGCGATGCCGTGCGAGACGGCCAGACCCTTGCGGTTCGTGGCCACGGGGCGGATCACGGCGGCGTCCGAAGGGCCGTCGTTCTTGGCGCCGGTGAAGGGCTTCACGACCGAGCCGCCCTGCACCTCGTGGTCGTACATGCGCACCCACGATTCCTTGGAGCAGATGTTCCAGGCCGACAGCAGGCCCAGCAGCGTCTCGGCCGGGGTCTCCTTGAGCGTGGAGAGGTCGGGCTCGGCGTGGACCGGGGCTTCCCAGCGGGCCGGGACGACCATCTCGGGCAGGCCTTCATGGAGGAACTCCATGTCCAGGGCCGCGACCACCTTGCCTTCGTGCTTGAGGATCAAGAGGCCGTTGTCATCAAAGGATCCCAGGTCGGTGGATTCCACGGCTCGGCGCTTGGAGAGGGCCAGGAACTCGTCGATCTTGTCGGCGGGCACGGCCACGCTCATGCGCTCCTGTGCTTCGGAAACGAAGATCTCCCACGGGTCCAGGCCCGGGTACTTGAGCGGAGCCTTCTCGAGGTCCACCACGGCGCCGCCGCACTCCTTGGCCATCTCGCCGATGGAGCTGGAGAGGCCGCCGGCACCGTTGTCGGTGATCCAGCGGTAGAGTCCCAAATCACGGGCTTCCAAGAGGAAGTCGGTCATCTTCTTCTGGGTGATCGGGTCGCCGATCTGCACTGCAGAGACGGGGGAGGCTTCGGTCAGGGCCTCGGAGCTGAAGGTCGCCCCGTGGATGCCGTCCTTTCCAATACGTCCGCCCACCATGACCACGCGATCGCCGGGGCTCACCGACTTGTCGGCCGAGTCCTCGAGCGTGCCGTCGGGCTTGGGGAGGTTTGCGGGCATGATGCCGCCGGTGCCGCAGAACACGAGCGGCTTTCCGAGGAAGCGCTCGTGGAACACGATGGAGCCGTTGACGGTCGGGATGCCCGACTCGTTGCCGCCGTCCTTGACGCCGCGGTGCACGCCGCGCAGGATCCGGCGGGGGTGCATCAGGCGCGGGGGCAGGGGCTTGGCCCAGTCGGGGGGCGCGAAGCAGAACACGTCGGTGTTGAAGATGGGACGGCAGCCCTTGCCGGTGCCCAGGATGTCGCGGTTCACGCCGACAATTCCTGTCATGGCGCCGCCGTAAGGGTCCAGGGCAGACGGGCTGTTGTGCGTCTCGGCCTTGATCGAGATGTGGTTCTCGTCGTCGAAGCGGATCACGCCGGCGTTGTCCACGAACACGCTCACAAGATCAGGCCGCTTGGGCCGCAGTTCCTCGGTGGCGCGGCGCACGAAGCTCTTGTACAGGGACTTGATGGTCTCCTTGTGCTCGCCGTCGACGTACTCGATGGTGGCGGCAAAGAGCTTGTGCTTGCAGTGCTCGCTCCAGGTCTGGGCGATCACCTCGAGTTCCACGTCGGTGGGCGCGACCGGCATGCCGATGGCGGCGCGCTTGGCCTGGACCTCGGGGTTGTCGTAGTGCTCCTTGACGCAGCGCATCTCCTCGACGGTGAGCGCTAGGGTGCGCTTCTTCGAGAGGGCCAGCAGGTCCTCGTCGGACTTCGGGAGCGCGATGGTCTCGACCACCGGGGTGTGGCTGGAAAGCACGGCGCGGGACCGGGCGGCGAAGCGCTCGCCAGCCTTCCACTGGGCAGCGGTGCGCAGCTCGCATTCCTCGATCAGGGCGTTGTGAAGCGATGCGGCAGCAGCGGCAGCTTGGACGGGTGTCACGCCTTTGACCAGCACCTGCAAGCTCGCGAAGACCTTGCCCGTGAAGGGGCGACCGAGCAGCTCGGAAAGGCCTTCGGCGGAGGAGTGTCCCACGTTGTCGGTCACGCCGGGCTTGAAGCCGATCTCGAAGACCAAGTCGAAGTTGGGCAAGACCTTTTCGGTCAGAGCCTGATCCAACGCCCAGATTTCAGAAATGGGATCCGCGAATAGCTTCTTGCCGGCCAAGGCCAGTTCGGTCTCCGTGATGTCCCCCTCCAGCGTGAACACGCGCAGGGTGCGCACTGCCTGGGCAGGCAGTCCGGCATCCTCGGTGAGCTGCAGGGCAAGACGGCGGGCCAGAGAATCCAGGAGTCCAGGCTTGATGGCGACTTCGATGCGATGGAGCTTGCTCATAGACCGGCAAATGTACTTCCCGCCGACCTCCATACTGGGGCCGACCTTCCCGAAATGTCTGGTCGAGGGCCAAATCCCTGGAAAGAGTATCTTCCCCAGATGGAAGCACTGGACCCCAAGACCATCCTCAAGGCCGTCGGCCGTGGCAAGACCCTCAGTCGAGACCTGACCCGCGAAGAGATGCGTCATGCCATGCAATTGCTCCTTACAGGCGGTCTCACGCCAGTCCAGGTCGGCGCTTTCCTGCAGGCCTTGCGGATCAAGGAGACCAAGGCTCAGGAACTGCTGGGAGCCTTGGAAGCGGCCACTGCGCTCCAGATCCCAGCCCTCGAGCCGCAGCCTGACCCCGAGGAATATCCGTTGGTGCTCAACCTGGCCTTCGACTCGCGCCGCAAACCGACGGTGCTGAGTCTGGTGGCTGCCCGCTACCTGGCCGGACGCAAGCTTTGCCGCCCGCTTGCCGTGTGGTCCCCGGGCCTCAATAGCGGCAATCTCAGGCCGCTGGAGGCCACGGAACGGTTGGTTTCCGGGCATCCGGACCTTCCCGCCATCCCCTCGATCTCGGTGGACGACTTGGTTCCGGCATGGAAAGGCTTGGCCGACCTGCGCTCCCAATTGGGATTTCGGACCATCCTCAATACGTTGGAAAAGCTCCTGCGTCCCTGGCCCACCGCTCCGGTGGTGCTGGGCATCGCGCACGACAACTTCCTATTTCGGCTGGGCGAGGTGCTGGCGGACCGCGGCGTCGCCTGCGGTGTTGTGGTGAAGGGGAATCACGGCACCTGCGATCTGGGCTTTGGAGAGACGGCTACGGAACTTGCACATTTCGATGGCCGACAGGAAACGATCGGTCGCGAACAGTTCCCTTGGCCTTGCGATTCCTCGGTGCACTTGCTGGCTTCCCGAGACAAGTGGCCCGCCTGGCTCCAAGATCCTGCGAGTCCGCTTTGGAATGCCATCCGTTGTCAAGCGGCCTTTCTCCTGACGGTGGCCCGGCCCGGCTGCAGCATTTCGGAGGCTGTGGAGTTGTTGCAGTCCTGACCTTTCCTCGACGGGCGGCGTTTGCTATTCTCGCAAATGCCCCCGGTCCCCTTTCGAAAGGCTCACGCCATGCCGACACCGTTGTCTTCCCGCCTCCATCGTTTGGCCATCCTGCACGGCTGCCTCGCTGGCGCCCTTGCGGAAGGTTTGCCGGGGGTGCTCACGGAAGAGCTGCTGGAACACCTAGGCGGCGAACGGAAGTCGCTCTATCGCTGTGCCCAGGAACTGCGCGAGATGGACGCCCCCATCGAGTACGACGGCTCCACGCACCTCTGGCGGTATTTGGAGGTCTGGAATCCTCCTTTCCCATGGGCTTGGACCTTTGTCGGAGCACCGGCCTTGAACCTGTCGCTCCTGTTCCTGCTCGACCCGGAACTGCGCAAGGCTCTGGAGGGAGTCATCCACCTGGAGCCCGAGATCCGCAGTCGAGGCCACTCAACGTTGCCGCGCCTCACGGCCAAGTTCGAGCGGGGACTGCTTCCGCAGATCGCTAAGGCCCTGCGCGACAAGCGACGCATCCGGTTTTCCTACACCAAGCCCGATGGATCGGTGTCGGAGCGCGAAGTCGGGCCGCTGGAACTGTTCGAGTGGAACGGCATGCCCTACCTGCAGGCGGTGGATCTGCTGGAGGCGCCGACCGTCAAGCGATTTGCCCTGTCCCGCATGTCCAGGCTTGCCGTGACGGAGGAGCGGTTCCGTCAGCCGGCCAAACGCGATGTGCCCAGCTGCTTGGGTGCCTACTGTGCGGACGTGTTCACTGCCACCATCCGGGCCGACGTCCAACATGCCGCCTTCGTGCGCGAGCGCCGCTGGCACAAGGAACAGACGGAGAAGGAGCTTTCAGGCGGCGGACTGGAATTTACGCTTCCGTTCGGAAATGCCGACGAGGCGGCCCGTTGGATCCTGGGGCAGGGGAGCGGTTTTGTTCCGGTGGCTCCCAAGGCGCTGGTGGCCGCCTGGAAGACGGAAATTCACAAGCTCTCTTCACTTGCTACGTGAGCGATTCTTGTTATACTGATGTCATCGAAAGGATGTTCATGCGTACCCTCTCCGTTGCTCTACTGCTCCTTGTAGGCCTCACCCCGGCCTTTGCAGGAGACCCCGTCGCCGAGATCCAGAAGAAGGATCGTGACCTGCAGGACTACCTCAAGAAGAACAAGGGAACCCTGACGCGCGTACAGCAGGACAGCCTCAAGCACCTGATCAACGGCATCTTCGACTTTCCCGAGCTGGGCAAGCGCTCGCTTGGAAAGAATTGGGCACCTCTCTCCAAGGTGCAGCAGGACAGCTTTGTGGCCGTATTCAAGCGCATGGTGGAAAACACCTCCGTCAAGCGTTTAGAGAATTACCGCAGCGACTCGGCCCGTTACACGGTTTCCGGCAGCGGTGAAAAGACCATCGTCAAGGGCATTGTCTGGTCCAAGGGCAAGTCCAGCAAGGTGGAGTACAAGTTGCTTCAAGTGGATGGACGTTGGAAGGCCTGGGATCTGGTGATGGACGACCTGTCCACGCTCAAGAACTACCGGGAGCAGTTCCAGACCATCATCAACAAGGACAAGTTCGAAGGACTGATGTCCCGCCTGCGCAAGAACGCCGGCAACTGATGTTCTGGCTGTGGCTGGCGGTCGGAGCAGGACTCGTGTTCCTGCTCTGGCCTTGGCGATTCACAGCCGTGGTGACCATAGGCTCCCAGTCGTCCTGGGGGCTCTTTTTTTGGCGTTGGCGGTTGGGAAGCGGGAAATTGCGCGATCTCGGAGGATTCCTGAAGGCAGGAAAGACGCCTTCGGACAAGGAGCCTTCGCCCCGGCCGGAGCCATCTGCCCGCAAGAAGAAGCCATTTTCTCTCAAGCGAATGGCCTTGATGCTCTGGCGGGATCGCCAGGACCTATGGCGCTTGCTGGTCGTCGGGAATCGGACCACCTTGGATCTGCTGTCAGTGCTCACGCGGCGCTTCAATGTCGTGGTGGCAGGCTTGGATCCAATGGACCTGGGTTGGATATCCGTTCTGGATGCGGTTCGCAGAGGTGGCGGGCTTGCCCGCAGGATCCATGTCCTCAACGATTGGGATCCAGATGCCGATGGTGCCGCCTTACGTTGGGAAATCGGTTTCTGCGCCGGGGAATTCGCACTGTTTGCCCTGCGAACCTTGTGGCGGACCCCATGGAAGATCCTCTGGAAGCACCGCAAGCCGACCCGTCCGGAACCGGTCGCATCCTGATGCGATTCCAGCGGCATCGACCCTGAGAAGAATGCTACAATTGACCACTATGCAGGAGTCCCAACCTCAGAACAAGCATCGCCGCGTTGCCCGGGGCATCGCGGCGGCTCCAGGTGTGGCCATTGGTCCGGCCTTTGTTCTGGACGAAGAAAAGACGGTCGTTTCCGACAGGCATCTGCAGCCGGCGGAAATCCCCCGGGAACTCGAGAAATACGACAAGGCCCTCGAGGAAGCCCGCCGTCAGATCACCGAGCTGCGCGAGAAGGTCCGCAAGGACGTGGGCGAAGCGGAAGCGCACATCTTCGACGCCCATCTCCTGATCCTGCAGGATTCCGAGTTTAGTGGAAAGGTCCGCAGCGACATCCAGGCGGAGCACCGCGAAGGTGCGTTCCTATTGCGCCGTCGGGCCGAGGACCTGCGACAGAGGATGCTTCGCTTCGGGGATGCCTATCTGAAGGAGCGTGCTTCGGACATCGAGGACGTGGCAGAGCGCATCATCGGCATCCTCAATGCGGGTTCCCGCCGCCGATTGCTTGAATTGCCCTGTCCTTCGATCCTGGTCGGCCACAGCATCTCTCCCTCCACGCTCACCCAGCTCAAGGTGCGCAACCTGTTGGGCATCGCCACCGACCTTGGCGGTCCGACCTCGCATGTGGCCATCCTTGCCCGCTCCTTGCGCATTCCTTCCGTATCGGGCCTGAACACCGCTTCGCTGGGCATCAAGACCGGCACTGCGGTTGCGTTGGACGGCTCCGGTGGTGTGTGCACGGCCAATCCCAGCGAGAAGGAACGCTCCGCCATCCGGGACCGCCAGCAGGCCCTGGAACGCTTGCAACTGGAGCTTTTCAGTCTGCGCGATCTTCCGGCCCAGACCATGGACGGACGCGAGCTGCTGCTCTCCTCCAACATCGAATTGCCAGTGGAAGCCGACAACGCCTTGTCGGTCGGGTCGCATGGCATCGGACTCTACCGCACCGAATTCATCTACATGGCCCAGAAGACCCTTCCCAGCGAGGAAGAACAGCTCTCGGCCTACCGGTACATCCTGGAACGCCTCGATCCGCGTCCGGTCACCTTGCGCACCTTGGACGCCGGCGGCGACAAGCTGCTGGGTGGATTGGATGGCGGCAAGGACGAAAACCCCTTCATGGGCTGGCGATCCATCCGCATCTGCCTGGAACGCGAAGACCTGTTCCGCACCCAGCTGCGTGCGATCCTGAGAGCCTCGGCCTTTGGTCAAGCGCGCATCATGTTTCCCATGATCGCCGACATCGCCGAACTCAAGGAAGCCAAGAAGATCCTGGCTGATGTCCGCAAGGAGCTGGCCGCCAAGGATGTCCCCATGGCCGAGAAGATCCCGGTCGGCGCCATGATCGAGATCCCTTCGGCGGTCATGCAGGCTCGACATCTGGCCAAGGAATGCGACTTCTTCTCGATCGGGACCAATGACCTGACGCAGTTCACCTTGGCTGTCGATCGCGGCAACCGCCGCATCAGTCACCTGTACGACCCCCTTTCGCCGGCCGTGCTGGAAATGATCCATCTGACCGTCGAGGCTGCCCGTCCGACTGGCACCTTGGTGTGCGTGTGTGGCGAGATGGCCTCAGATCCCGCCGGGGCTTACGTCCTGAGTGGACTGGGCGTAGACGAGCTGTCCATGGCTCCCTGGTCCATCCTGGAGATCAAGAAGCTGCTGCGTTCCATCAATTGGGAAGATGCGCGCAATGCCGCTGAGGCCTGCCGAAACATGCCGGGCTCCTCCGAAGTGCGCAAGCTGCTGACCAGTCAGATGCGTCGCAAGATTTCCGGACTGGGCCTGTCTTCCTCGCTCCTGGGCATTGGGCCCCAGAAATCCGGCTCACGTCACTCCGAGTGAGGCAGCTCCACGGGAGGACGCTGGCGATCGAGGTAATCCTGCAGAAGGATCTTGGCAGCAGTCTTGTCCACGAGGGCTTTGGAATCCTTACCGGGAACCCAGCCTCCGGCCTTGAGGGACTCCTCGGCGGCAAATGACGAGAAGCGCTCGTCTTCCATGTAGATGGGGAGCTTCGGGAACTTGCGACGCAGTTCCTGTGCGAACAGCTCCACCGCCTTGGCCATTTCCGACGGCTCGCCAGTGTCGCTGCGAAGCGGCAAACCCAGCACGATCCCCTTCACCATCTCCTCGTCGATGATGCGCCCCAGCTGATCCAGCGGTCTTCCCACTTTGGTGTCCAGAGTGGTGTATCCAAAGGCCGTCGTGCCGTCCACATCAGTTAGTGCCACGCCGATGCGGCGCAGCCCATAGTCAATCCCTAGAAGCCTTGGCAAGTTCATCCCTTTGACGTGCGTACTCGGCCAGAACCGACATGGCTCCGTCCTTGATCGTCCGATGGATCGGTGCGACCCCTGGGGCAAAGGTAATGGTCCCCTGCACGAAGTCAAGGATGCTGTGCAGGGCATCGATTCCCTCGAGCCGCCCGACGGCCGCGTGCACGATGCGGCCATCTTCCATCCAGGCCGTTCCGGTGATCTGGTGGGTGCGAATCTCGATCTTCCCGGTCTTCTGCATGGTGTGCAGGAAGTGGAGGAACTCCATCACGTTGCCCGGCTCGATTTCGAGTTCCACGATCTCGCGGCGCGACAGCTCCTTGGCACCGGGGCGGGAGTTCAGAAGGTCGATGGCGGTCGAAGCGATCTGATTGGGCTTGGCCGAAGGCGGAAGGCTTGCGCGCAAGCGGGAGCCTCCCTTGATCACGTAGGCGTCTAGGTACAGGATCGGGGTGCTGGCGACGATGCTGCTTTCCTGTTCCCAAAGGCTGATTTCGTCCCCGAAGGTGGGTTGGTGGGCGATCACGAGCGACGGCCGCAGTTTGCGCAAGGCCGTTCCCGCATCGAGCCCCGTGTCGGAGAGGAAGCGCATCTCAAAGCGCATGCGCTTCAGGAAACCCGCGACATCCTTGCCCAAGGCATGGGTGCGATCGCCAGGGAAGAGCATCAGGATCCATTGGTCCTGCCCTTGGCTGATATCCTGTCGGTGTCGGGCGCGCCAACGTGATGTCAGGGCAAGCATGGCGCAAAGCGCTGCTGCGATTGTCAGATAGAGGCCCATCACTGTCACACTATACTGCCGATAACGGTTTCGCGCCAGTGCTTGGGCACGGGAATCGTTGAACGAAGCTCAAGAGGCCTAGAAGCCCATGCCGAACTTGATCTTGTAGTAGCGTTCGGGACTTTGCCCAAGGAAATACCCCTTTTCCTCCGAGTAGGTCACGCCATCCAGGTGGAGCACCCGGAAAAGATCGCCGCCAAAGCCAAACGAAGGATATCCTTGGTGAAATCCGGAAGACAGGCGGCCTGTCAGGACCTTTGGCCAAAGAGTCTGGTACCATTCCATGCCCATGTCCACGTGGGCTAGCGGCATGTAGGTGATCGGATAATTGGCTCCCAGGGCGTCGGAATATTGCGCCGAGAAGTTCACCTTGCGTGCCCAGCGATCATTGCGTTGGACAATCCAAGGGGCCCAATCCACGCCCACGGCCAAGTCCGGGGTGACCCAGCCTTCCTTGAGCTTCATTCCGAGGTTCTGCGCCGCCGCGCCCCAACGCACTTCCGAGTTCTGGAACCAGATGACGCCAAGATTGATGCCGTGAGCCCACTGCTGGGGAGATGTTATGTCCTTCAGCACCTTGCGAGCCATGGCCTTGGCTGTGTCCTGCACATCGAGCAGGTCGTAGCCGCCGATTTCCTTCTTGGATGTCGATAGGGCCATGACCCGGTAGCCGATGCCCAGGTTCAGTTGGCTCAAGTCACCGAAACGCTGCGCTACGGCAACATCGATGACTTGTACGCTAGTCAGCCCGATACCGATCTGCGGGACGAGCGCCCCGTGGTCGATGAAGAACTCCGGCACGATCTCGCCCCAACCGCCGAATCCGAAGCCGGGCATGGTGAATTGCCCCTCGCCATGCCAGTTGATCGGGACGGGCGTGCGGTCCAAGGCCCAGATATCCTCGAAGAACTTGGCATGATTGGAGATCGTATCCAAGTTCTTGCTCTGAAGCGCGGTTCGGTAACGGTCCTGGATGCGGTTCAGCTCGAGGCCGGTGGTCAAGGGGATGTCAAAGCCTGAGAAGTTCCATCGCAGTTCCCATGGTTCGCGCCAGTAGCGGTCGTCGTCGAGCATCGGATGGGTGCCCTTGGACGACACAAGCGCCAGTCCGGCAGGATTCAGGTGCAAGGCTTCCCGGTCGTCGGCGACCGCGACATAGGCACCGCCCATGCCAAGGCCTCGGTAGGACTTGAAGGTCGGCACGCCCAAGGCGAAGCAAGCGCCCGTGCCGAGCAGTAGCAGGAGAACGATGAATCGTTTTAAGGCCTTCATCATTTGGGCTCCGCCACATCCGTCCAGCAGCCTCCGATATACCTCCGCCCCATTCGGAGCCGCTCACGCTTGTTGGCGACAGTCAGAATGCGCAGGCGGATCTTCACCAGCTCCTCCACGGTCAGCTTGCGGCCTTGATCGCTTTTTGCGATAGGGTTCAGGGCCTGCAGCGAGGACAGGAACGGCTTGCCTTTGGTGGGGCTGGCGGAAAGTGTGTCAGTGGGGAAGACTGGAATGGAATCGATCACGGCGGAGTCGGCGCTCCAGTCCAAGTCATGGCGCCAGCGCTTGGGGTTGCTGGCGGAGGAGTCCTCCCAGTACTTGCGGAAGATTTCCAGGTGCCCTTCGGCGTCGGCATAGATGAGTGGCGCGGTGGGATTCTGGAAATCTGCTGGGCTGGCCAAGGTTCCGAAATTAAACCACTGCCCGTTGATCAGCGTGTCCTTGCGATCGAGGTCGACTAGGCGGGAATTGGCAATGCTGTCGGACTGTGCATTCAGGGCTTTGACCCCAGCTGCTGGCTTGAAGCGTGATGTCGAATCGCGGTAGCCCAAGCGATAGTCGCCTGGCACCCCGTCCCCGGTGCCGTTCTTGCCGTCCGAAATTTTCTCGTCCACGCAGCCGTTTCCGTCATTGTCGATGCGATCGGCGAACTGGATCAGGTTGACAGCTTGCGGATTGGATTGAACGAATGCCTGTGCTTGCGCCTGGATCTTGCCGTCCGAAGTAGATGTGTCTGCCTTCTTGGTGGTGTCTACGCCAAGCAAGGAGGTCACGGTCTTGATGTCCGACAGGCTGGAGCCCATGGACGTCACCTTCTGGTTGATGGCATCGACTGCAGATGCGTTGAATTTTCCTGTGGTGTCCGTGGCGCAGACCTTGACTCCAGCGGAGTCGTGGCAATTGGTCGTATCCTTGGTCAGAGTGATGTTGGCGATGTCCTTGGCGATGTTGCTGAAGTTTCCGCTCTTGAGGGAGTCCAGATTCATCAGGTTGGTCAGGCTCTTGCTCAGGGCGCGCAAGGTGCTGTCTCGGCAAGGCAGGAGGCTGTCTTCCGATGTCGGGTTGCGGGGGAGCAGGATGCGAGGCGAGATGGCCAGCACGATGATCTTGGCCGCCGAGAAGTTGATCTGGTCACCGCGAGAGGAAAGAACCCTGTCGGTCAGTCCAAGCGTGTCGCGTCGGATGAATTCCGAATAGGTGTTGGCCATGCGCGCCAACGGCCGGAAGAGGGCGTTGATCAGGGAGTCGGAGGCATTCTGGAAAGGGTTCTGCGTGCCACCCGTGCTGTCTTTGGTGGTGAGTTTCTGATAGACCTTCAGCAGGGAGTCCATGGGAAGCAACCCGACATGGGCTTTGCCCAAGCCGTGCCAAGCCAAGGATTTTGTCGAATCCAAGGCTAGGGCCGCACTGAAATGGGCTTTGGCGGCAGCAAAATCCTGCTGTCTCAGATCTTCCTGTCCTTGGAGGATGTAGCCATCCACGCCGCCTACCGACGCATCGCCATCGCCAGAAGGATTGAAGATGTTGCAGGCGGCCAAGGTGGCAAGAAGCAGTGCGAGAAACGGTCGTTTCATGCTCTCATGCTATCACCTTCGGCAAGGTTGTGCAAGAGACGATCACTCCTTGATGCCAAGAAATGGCTTGACGAGAATGGACAATGCCTGCACCTTTGTAGTTAAGGTGCAACTTCCCAAGTACAAAAAGAAAAAACGGATCAAACTCAAGATCTGCCAGTACTGCGGGAAGGAGTTCTGGGGGCATCCCATTGCCAAATATTGCGAATTGCATCGCGACGTCAAGCAACGGGAAAAGACCAAGAAGCCGACAGAGCCCCTGGATGCCAACAATCGCGTCTTTGAGCACGAATATCTTGAGGTGGTCGAGCAGGAATTCACCTGTGAACTGGATGGATGCGGCAAGACCTTCATGGTCAAGGTGTTTCCAAAACAGTTCGTCTATCCCCGCTATTGCGACGAGCATCGCAACGAATTCAAGCGTCGAAACTGGATTCGCCAGCGTCAGCTCGATCAGTTCCGTGCCTTGCGTGCGGCCGCCGCCTTGGAGAAGGTCGCTGAGGTCAAGGCCAAGCTTACCAAGAAGCCCAAAGCAAAATCGTGAAAGTGAACTGACGATCGGCGAAGGCAAGATCGCTGGGTTGTCGAATCCATGGAAACGGTAAACTTGCATAGTGCTGTAATCGGTTTGAGCTGGAAGACAGCGGCACAGGATCTTCGAGATCGGGCGTTCATCGCCACGGAAGACGAAGATGCTTTCGTTCGTGAGCTTTGTGACATTACTGCCATCGACAGCGCCGTCATTCTGTCTACCTGCAACCGCGTAGAGATCTATTTCACGGATTCGCACCCGGAAGCCAAGATCGAATCAGTTTGGACGGTGTGGGCCAAGCGATGCGGTCTTTCGCCATCAGAACGAGACTGCGTCTACGTCCTTTGTCACGAAGCTGCCGTGACCCATCTGTTCCAAGTGGCGACCTCGGTGGATTCGATCGTCCAAGGCGAGACCCAGATCTCCAGCCAGATCCGCGATGCCCGCGTGCGAGCTCAAGGCCGAGGTCTTTCGTCGTTTCTGCAGCGGTTGTTCCAGGATGCCTTGGCGTGCTCCAAGCGCATCCGCACCGCCACGTCCTTGGGCGAAGGAACCGTATCGATCGCTTCCGCCGCCGTGCAGTTGGCCAGTGAGCAGGTGGATCTAAGTCGCGCCAAGGTGGGAATCGTGGGGGCCGGCGTGATGGCCGAGGCTGCCTGGAGGCATTTCCGTGCCAAGGGCGTGCAGCATTTTTCCTATTCGAACCGTACCGTCGGCAAGCTCGCATCCTGGGTCGCGGAAGCGCCCGGAACCATCGTGGCCTACACCCGCATCGAAGCCATTCTCGACTGCGACATCGTCTTGACTGCGGTCCGCTCGTCTGTGCCTGTCCTCAAGGCCTCGATGTTGCATGGGCGCACCATCCTGCTGCTGGACATCTCCGCCCCCAGGGTGATTGCGCCCGATTGCGCCCAAGTGGCGGGCGTGCGTCTCTTTGGAATCGATGATCTGCAGGCGGTGGTCGATCAGAACCGGCGTCACCGGGCCGATCAAGCCGATGCGGCCGCTCTCTTGATCGCAGAAGACGTGGCCAGATTTTCCGGCTGGGTCCGTTCCCGCTCCGTACTGGACAGCGTCAAGGATGCCAGGGAGCGGGCGCACGCGATCGCCCACGAGTTGGTGCAACGGCATGCAAAGCATCTGGAACGGCTGGCCAGTGGCCCAGAATTCGAGTCGGAGCTCGACGGTTTCGCGCGCCTGCTTGCGAACAAGCTGCTCCACGCTCCGGTGCATGTGGCCAACGAATTGGCATCTCAAGGCAATGAGGAGGCAGCACGGGCCATACTGAACGGTCTTGGAGGCAAGGAAACATGAAGACGTTCCGCATCGGCACCCGTGGCAGCCAGCTGGCCTGGACCCAGTCCGGACATGCCAAGGCATTGCTGGAAGCTGCTCATTCCGGAGTGAACTTCGAGCTGGTGCGCATCTCCACGCGCGGGGATCGTGACCAGTCGACTCCTTTGGTCAGCATGTTGGGAACCGGACTCTTCACCAAGGAGCTGGAAGAATCGCTGCTTTCCGGTGAAATCGACATGGCGATCCACAGTCTCAAGGACGTGCCTTACCAGACGGCTCCCGGCTGCGCCTTGGGGGCGTTTCTCGAGCGCGAATCGCCCTTCGATGCTTTGCTGACCGCCGTTGGTGGCCTGGACGATCTTCCGCTGGGCGCCCGAATCGGCACCAGTTCCCCGCGTCGCATCGCCCAGCTCAAGGCGTTTCGCTCCGATCTGGTTTTCGGAGACCTGCGCGGGAACCTCGATACCCGGATTCGGCGCTTGGACGAAAAGGAATTCGATGCCATCGTGCTGGCGGAAGCCGGCCTGAGGCGTCTAGGACTTCAGGCTAGGGTGTGCCAGGCCTTGTCGCCGGAGGTCTGCGTCCCAGCATTTGGCCAGGGAGTTCTGGTTGTGGAATGCCGCAGCGAGGATGCCGAAGTCCTTCAGGTGCTGAAGGCTGTGGATGCGGTGGCGGTGCGGCGCGGCGCCGAGATCGAACGGCAACTCATGCTACTCCTGGGGGGGGGGTGCAAGGCGGCGTTGGCTGCGCTGTGCTCTCCTGGAACGCTTGGATGGGATGTTCTGGCAAGCATTGGCGATCCTCGTTCTGGCCGGGTGATCCGCAAGGGCTGGAGCGGGAACAATGCTGATGCCGACGCGGCCATGCAGGGCTTGGCGGGTGAGATGCTTCAGCAAGCTCGGGACGCAGGCATTGTCTGGCAATAGGCGCTTGGTGCTCTTCCACGGACAGGATCAGGCGCCGGGTTACCTGAACGCTCCCGGCTGGTTTGTCGTGCCTTGCGCGGTGGCCCAAGCAGAAACGTTGCCGGTGGCCGTACCCGATTGGGACGCCTGTGATGCGGTGCTCCTGACCAGCAAGGCCTCGGCCGCATGGTATGGGCACCAGGCCTGTTGCGACAAGTTGGTGGTGACATCCGGGGAGGGGACTGCTGCGATCCTAGCTGCCGCAGGTAAGGTCGGCATTCCCCCGCAACAAGGCCATGGTGCGAAGGCCGCATTGACTACGCTTTCGCAACGTCTTCCCACCGGTGGCCGCGTGCTGTTTCCTTGCGGCGAACGGACGGCCGGCACGGCGCAGACAACGGCAGCCGAGCTGGGGTTTGACTTGCTCGAATTGCCGGTGTACCGGATGAAAGCCATCCCAGCAGTGGCACCACTGGGGCTTGTGCAAGCGGTCGGCTTCGGATCGGGGCAGATCGTGGAGTTCGCCAGGACTGCCTTGGGGCCGTTGCGCTGGAAGGCGTTGTCCGTCCTGCCTGCACTGGTTTTGGGCGACACGGCCCGTAGGGCGCTTTCGGATTGGAACGGTCAGGTCCGGGATCTGGAAAAAACTGCCATTCAGCCGCGCACCTTCTGCATACCTTTTGCGTTGACGGATGAAATAGTGTCCCAGTCGACTCCTATTCTGGATGTGGGGTGCTGAGATGAACTCGATATCATTGGTCGATCTGTTTCGACTTTTTTGTTTCTGCACGGAATGGTGGAGTCGTTGATGTTTCGGAAGCTCCTTCCTCTGATCTTGGTAGCCCTTGTGGCTGCAGGTTACTTCGGCACATCTGCGGGAACCGTTTCCAGCAACGCCTTGTACAATGCGGCCCAGAGGATGAAGGGGGCTGAGAACGCATCCTCGCGAGTCATCCTGGTGACGGTGGACGGCCCATCCCTCGATGCCACGGGAGCTTGGCCGTGGAACGTCGCCAAGATCAAGGAACTTGCGCTGGGGGTGGCCGGTTGGGGGCCGCGTGCCATCGTACTTTCTCCCGAGATCCTCAAGATTAGCCCCGATCCGTACCTCTGGAAAGAATTGGCTGCACGCTCGTCTGCGGTGGTGATGCCCTTGTTGGCGGGCAACGATTTCCAGTGCGCCGGTGTGGCCGTGAAGGGCGAGAGCGAAGGCTACGCCCAAGCTTCCGGCGGGGCGATCCGAGGACTGTGCGAGAGTCGGATCCTGTGGGGAGTCGACAGCCTGTGGGCCGATCCGTCCAGTTCCCGCGTGCCGTTGCTGTTCAAGGGGAAAGATGGGGAAATCCTTCCGGGCATGGCCGTTGCTGCCGCTCAGGCGGCCAGCATGGGTGATGGGCGCTGGTGGGTGGATGGGCATCTCCGGATCGCTGGCACCAAGCAGATCTCTGCCGACGGCTCCATCCTGGCCAATCTCCCCATGGCCGGTAGCGTGCCTCATGTATCGGCTTCGGATCTGCTCAAGGGGCAGGTTGTCGGAGGGCAATTCAAGGACAAGATCGTTGTCATCGGGGTGACGGCAGCGGGCATTGAGCCGGTCTTTGACGCACCCGTGACAGGGGCCGTTTCCGGGAACCGGATGCCTCAATCCGAGTTTTTGGCGGCGGTGATCGGCGGCTTACTGGAAGGTTTACATTACCGTGAGCTGGAGAGCGCCTGGCTGGTCGCCATCGCATTTTTCATCCTGAGCCTAGTGCCGTTCCTAATTCCCCGTCTGCGGCAGAAGTTGTGGCTGGGTTTGGTGGGTGGATTGCTGCTGCTTGGAGTCGGTGTGGGTTGCTTCTCCTTTGCCTTCTCGGTCCTTCACGTGTGGCTGAATCCGATCCCGCTGTTCCTGTTCCCGTTGGCCGCCATGGCCGGGCTTGCGCTTTGGCCCCGACCGGTGGCTGTAGCGCGGGAGGTGAGCCGGACCCATGCGATCCGCATGCCCCGTTCCCCCGAGAGCAACCCCTCCTCGGTGGTCGTGACGACAGTCAAGGAAGCAACCGAAGTGCTAGATGTAGCCAAGCGCGAGGAAGATCGCATCGTGCGCAACGAGCGTGGGGAATACCAGCAGATCGGCCGTTTCGTGCAATTGGCACCGCTTGGGCAAGGTGGCATGTGCACCGTGTTCCAGGCCTACGATCCGAAGATGGAACGCCATGTCGCCATCAAGATCCTGCGGGCCGACAAGACGCACACCAACATCAACGAAGCGCGCTTCCTGCGGGAAGCCAGGGTGGCAGGATCGCTCCACCACGCCAACATCAATACACTCTTTGAATACGGCCGCGCCGAGGATCTGTGGTATCTGGTGCTGGAATTCATCGAGGGGCAGACCCTTTCGCAGTGGATCAAGGAAAATCCCGGAGCCCGTCCGGCGGCGATCCTGCCGTGGGTGCGCCAGATCTCCTCCGCCTTGGATCTGGCGCACAAGCATCAGGTCATCCATCGCGATGTCAAGCCGTCCAACTTCATGATCCAGAAGGACAACGGTTCGATCAAGCTGATGGACTTCGGCGTGGCTCACACTCCGGATGTGACCTTGACTCAGGCCGGCACCACGGTCGGTACGCCCAACTACATGTCACCTGAACAACTGCAGGGATCGCGTGTGGGGCCTGCTTCCGACCAGTATTCCCTGGGAGTGGTGGTCTACCAGATGCTGACGCAGCGGGTCCCCTTCCATGGTGACGGGCTTACGGCCCTTTGCAACAACATCCTCAAGGGACACAGTACGCATCTGTATTCCTTGCGTCCCGACCTTTCGCGGGAGCTATGCGATGTCGTGCACAAGGCCTTTGCCGTCAAGGCGGAAGACCGCTTTGACAGCTGCAGCTCTTTTTCTGACAGCCTGATTCGGGCAATCGAGGGATGATGACGGGAGTATTCGCTCTGATGGCCTTGCCCGCAATCGCCGGCGCCGATTTCGATCCGCATTGGCTGCGCACGTTGGCACCTACGGCTCAAGTATCCCATAGCCGCAGCCTAGCAGCATCCTCGGACACGGCCGTGGCCGAAGCTTCCCAGGCGATCCTAGTGGAAGGCATGTTGCGCGGCAATGACGCTGCGGGGGCCTTTCGCGAAGCCACGGCCTTCGAGAGCCGCTATCCGGGTTCGCTCCTGGTCCATCGCGTACGCCTGCTCAAGAACTGGGCACTGTTAGCTCAAGGCGAGCAGGGCCGCAGCGTGGAAGGATTGGCCGAACTGATCAGTTCCTCCACCGACAAGGTAGTGGCCGCCGAGGCGCGTGCCAGCTTGCGGGACCTGTTGCGCTCCAATCGCCTGGACCTTGCCGCTACGGCTAGGCTGGGAGCTGTCCTGCCCGAATCTGATTCCCTCCACAAGACGCTGCGTTCCTTCAAAGCGCCCGAGCAGAAGCCGGTCTTCCTGGTGTTTCCCAGGAACGGCGAATTTGGGGAACTCGGTCGGCGAGCCCTCCAAGGGGCGCAATTGGAACTGAACCGCATCGGACAGGCATACGTGGTGCTGGAAGAAACGCCCGATCCTGCCTTCACCTGGAAGATGGTCCGTTCTGCTGTGGAGCTTGTGAAGCCCAAGGCGATCATCGGCCCGTTGATGAGTGCCTCAGCGGCCGTGGTCTCGGCCGGTTTGAGCAATCTGGCTCCGGATGTCCCGCTGGTGCTTCCCACGGCGACCTCTCCAGGCATCTCGGGATTGTCGCCCCACGCCTGGCAGCTGAACTTCACGACCTACTCCCAGGGCGAGGCCATGGCGCGCTACGCCTGGAACTGCCTGGACTTGCGCGAAGCGGCCATCATCGCGCCTCAGGGCGACTATGGCGAAGGCGTGGCAGAAGGCTTCCGCAAGGCCTTCACGGCCCGTGGCGGCCGCATCTTCTGGCAGCAATCCTATCCCAATGGACGGACGGACTTCCGGGCCCAATTGGAATCTCTCAAGCGCACCTGGCAGCAGGGCAAACGTTCCGAAAGCGTGAAGCCAGTCGTGTTCGCGCCGGTCGAGACCTCCAAAGACGCCATCGCCATCATGCAGCAGACCAGCGGATGGACGCCTTCGTGGCTGGGAGCTTCCGGTTGGCACACCCAGAACTTCCTGAAGGAGGCCAACGGGAAGTTCGAAGGTTCCTATCTGGTGACCGATTACGCTCCGGACGAGCGTCGGCAGGAGTGGAAGACCTTCTCCCAGAGTTACAAGGCCCAGTTCAAGGAGATTCCCGACCGCGTTGCGGCTTTGGGCTACGATGCGGTCCGACTGGCCTTGTCGGCCCAAGGACTGAAGCCCAATACACCGTATTCGGGTGCGCAGGGGGAAATTCGCTTCGATGGTTCCGGCCGCCACAATTCGGCAGTTCCGTTCTTGAAGATCTCGAAATCGGCCTTCTTGGTGCAGTCCAGCGATTGCACACGCAAGCCGTGAACCTCCTGCGCATCGATTCCTTGGCCACAGGTGGCCGCGGCATCGGCCGCTTGGCTGGGCGTGCGGCCTTTGTGCCTGGCACGGCCCCTGGGGATCTGGTGGACATCCGGATCACCTCCGACAAAGGCCGGTTCGTCGAAGCTTCTGTCGTGGACCTGATCGAGTCGGGTCCCGGCCGTGTGCAGCCTCGCTGCCAGCACGTGGGGGAGTGCGGTGGCTGCTCTTGGCAGCACTTGGACTATGCGACGCAAGTGGAAGCCAAGGTCCAGTTGTTGGAGGATTCGGTGCGGCGCATCGGACGGGTGAAGTCCATCCCGCCCATCGAAGCTCGTTACGGGGAGCCGTGGAACTATCGCAATCGGGCCCAGTTCCAACCGGGGCACGATGCCATGGGGCGGTTTTGGGGTTTTTTCTCCGGAGGCAGCCGCAAGGCTCTGAGACTCAAGCAATGCCCTGTGCTGGTGCAGGAGCTGCAGGAAGCCTGGAACACCTTGCCGCCGCCAGTGAATACCGCTCACGGGGAGCGTTACGAATGGGTGGCCAGGGCCTTCGGGGCCGAAGGCAAGCAATGGCTGCATCTGCCGGGTGAGACGGGTGAGGTGGCGGTGGATGTCCTGGGGCGCTCGCTGCGCTTTCGGGCGGACGGCTTCTTCCAGAGCAACTTGGGATTGCTGCCGAGCCTGATCGAAGCTGTCCTTGATGATCTCACTGGCAAATGGGCGGTGGATCTCTATTCTGGCGTAGGGCTCTTTGCTCGATTCCTGGAGGAGAGGTTTGAGCAGGTGGATGCGGTGGAACCGGATCCTGCAGCGCTGGTACTGGCGCGCCAGAACTTGAAGCGATCCACCTTCCATCCACTGATGGCGGAAGGCTGGCTCTCGAAGATCCGCAAGGAACGCCCCGACGTGGTCATCGTCGACCCTCCCCGCCAAGGTCTGACCTCGCACGCCTTGGAAGGCATCCTGCGCCTGGCGCCAAGGAAGTTGCGCTACGTGAGCTGCGGCCACGACACCTTGGCGCGCGACCTGGGGCACTTCGAGCGGGCCGGGTGGAAGCTCACGCGCCTGTTCATGTTCGACTTCTATCCCCAGACCCCGCACCTGGAAAGCCTGGCCTGGCTGGAGCCCCCCGAGGCCTAGAGATGGAAGAGAAGCTGATGTGATACTTGCCTTCCGAAATGGAACCCTGTATTTTATCAGTAGAAGGGGGTGATCGATTGTCGAAGGAACACTCCAGCCGCGAGGCCAAGAAGAAGCCACAAAAGTCCCTGAAAGAAAAACGTGCTGAAAAGCACGAAAAGGAACGTGTTGTGGAACCCACTAAGGCCGCCAAGTAGGCGGCAAATCTCGTGGCGTTACGCGGGGACGAACAGCCCCCGCGTTTTTTGTTGGCGTTTCACATCTGCCAAGGCAGATGTGTCCATCAGTCGAACAGGACTTTGAGGTAGAACAGGGGCGATGCCAGCTGAGTCTTGGGGACGGTGTGGGCGAGCATGCCGGCCATGGTCTCTTGCAGACGGCGGGAACGACTGGTCTTGCCCAGCACGAAGTTCAGCAGCCACTTGAACCTGGCCAATCGCTGCAAGCGATGGGACAGGCGGATCTCGGAACCGAATAGGGCCCAGAACCGGTCGTCGTAGCGCTTGAGAAACGTCCCGGAAAGATCGGAGGTCGCAATGGCTTCGGCAGCTACCTGGGCAGCAAAGCGGCCTGAGTGCATGGCTTGACCGATGCCTTCGCCTGAAAACGGGTCGATGAGGCTGGCCGCGTCCCCGATCAGCATGAAGCCGTCGCCGTAGGACTTGCGGCGCTTGGAGCCCAACGGCAGGGGCCAGGAGGCGCCGCGTTCCAACGGGGTTGCGTTCTGGAAGCGATCCTTGAAGCGCGGGTGCTGTACGATCTTGGCCATGACCTCGCGCAGGTCCATGTTGCGCTCCTTGCGCACCGTTTCCAAGATGCCCAGACCCACGTTGGCTTCACCGTTTTCCAACGGGAAGATCCAGAAGTACCCTGGCATCACGTCGTCCAAGAAGTGCAGTTCGATGTTCTCGGTAAGTCCACCCACACCGGACCAGTATTGGCGCATGGCCAGGCACCAATGGTCGGATTCCTCGAAGTAGCTGCCCACCGACTTGGCCACCATGGAATTCCAACCGTCGGCTCCGATCACGATCTTGGCCCGGTATTCCTCGCGGATTCCCGAACCGAAGACTTCTCCTGCAACACCCACCACCTTGCCGTCTTCGGAAAGCACTTCGGTGGCCTTGAACTTCTCACGGGTGGGGATGCCCAGCGACTTCACGTGTTCGAACAGGAAGTTGTCCAGCACCTTGCGGCGGATCACCATGCCGTCGGCCGGAGGCGCGTCTTCAGGGGCGTAAGGGATGCGGACCACATCGCCCTTGGGGGAGGAAAAGATCACTCCGTGGGTGTTGCCGTGGGGGAGCGTCTTCAAGGACTCCCAAAGCCCTAGTTCGGTGAGGATCGGGAAGCACTTGCCTGCCAAGCCGTCGCCGCAGATCTTGTCGCGCGGGAAGGTGCGGGCTTCAAGCAATGCGACCTTCAGTCCGGCCCGGTGGCAATAGATGGCTGCACTGCAGCCTGCGGGGCCAGCTCCCACCACAACCACATCGACATCGTGGCGAACGCGCTCGGTCTCGCTCATGGATCCTCCAGAAATGGTGATGGAAGGCGCAAGCTACAATGCGCAGCCCTCCACGCTCAGGTCAAAGCTGGCTCAGGACCTCGGACAGGGTCGCAAGAGCAAAGTCCGCCTCGGACTTGGACAGGTTCAGGGGCGGAAGCAGACGCAGGACGTGCTTGCCGGCGCGGTACACCAGCACCCCCTTGTCCCGGCAGCGTTCGATGATGGTCCCCGGATCCACGGAGCACAGCACGCCGATCAGCATGCCGCGACCACGCAGCTCCAGCAACGGCCCCTCGGGACGGCAGAGCCGGGCCAGCCCCTGACGCAGATAGGCGGACGACTCGGCCTGCTGGGCTTGGAAGGGCTTCGAAAGGAGGCGTTCCAGCACCACCAGACCCGCAGCGATGGCCACGGGGTTGCCTCCGAAGGTCGTGCCGTGATCGCCCACGCTCAAGTGCTCCGCCACGCGCGCGGACAGGAGCACGGCTCCCAACGGCAGGCCGCCGCCCAAGGGCTTGGCCAGCGTCACGATGTCGGGCTTGAATCCGGCCGAGACGTGGGCCAGAAACTCCCCGCAACGGAACAGGCCAGTCTGGATCTCGTCGGCGATGATCAGGAAACCGAAGCGCTCCCGCAGCTCTTCCAATTTGGCCACGAACTCGGCAGTGGGGGTGAGCACCCCGCCTTCGGCCAGGATGGGCTCCAGCAGCACGGCGGCAGTGTGGGCTCCGACATTGTCCGCCAAGGCTTTGGGATCATTGAAGGGAATGCGGGCAAAGCCAGGCAGCATGGGCCCGAACCCGACCTGAATCTTGTCCTGGCCGGTGGCCGACATGGCGCCATAGGTGCGACCATGGAAGGAATTCTCGAAGGTGGCCACCTCGTGGCGCCAGGGCGACCCCGTGGCGTGCCAGAAACGGCGCGCGAACTTGAGCGCCGCTTCGTTGGCTTCCGTACCGGAGTTGCAGAAGAAGACGCGGTCGAAACCGCTCTCTTCCGCCAAGATCTTGGCCATCCGTCCTTGGCCCTGCGTGTAGAACACGTTCGAGCCGTGGATCAGCCGGGAGGCCTGTTCGGTGATCGCCGCCACCACCGCCGGATCACAATGTCCCAGCGAGTTGACGGCAATGCCGGTCATCAGGTCCAAGTACTTGTTGCCTTGCGTGTCCCACACCCAGGAGCCTTCACCACGCTCAAGCGTCAGGGGCGCGCGAGCGTAGGTCTGGAGAATGTGGTTCTTTTCCAACTCCTGGGCGACGGTCATCATCAAGCTCCGTAAAAGTGCGCAGTCAGTTCTTCGAGGGTGCCGGCGTGGAAGAAGCGCCAGGAATCCGGGCAGGATTCCTCGTCATCCACCAGATCCAAGGTGACACCGTGGCTTTCCAGACGATGGAAGGCGAAGGCGCGATCCTCCATGAGGTAGGCGATCACCTTGGCGTGGGTGACCAGGAGCAGCTTCTTGGCGCCGTTCTTGGCGACCGAGCGGCGGATCCAGCGGTCGATGGCGGCCACGACCGATGCGGCCGAGAGGATCTGACCAGCACCTTCGCAGGTGGGGCAGGTCTCGGACACGGTGCGGACCAGCTGCTCGCGCACGCGCTTGCGGGTCATCTCGATCAGGCCGAACTGGCTGATCTGGGAAGCCACGGTGATCGGGGCACGGTCGGCGCGCAGGTGCTTCTTGAACTCGCGTAGGAGCTTGTCCTTGTCGTCCTCCGAGTCCATGTCGATGAAGTCGCACACGATGATGCCGCCCAGGTCGCGCAGGCGGATCTGCTTGGCGATCTCGCGGGCAGCGGCGATGTTGGTGTCCAGGATAGTGGCGGCCTGGTCGTCCTTGCCCACGTTGCGGCCGGTGTTGACGTCGATGGTCGTCATGGCCTCGGTGGTCTCGATCACCAGGTGGGAACCCTTGCGGATCCAGACCTTGGGGTGATAGACCTTCTGCACGTCCTGCTCCAGCTCGAAGGCGTCGAACAGGGGGAGCTTCTCGTCGTAGAGATGGATGCGACTGGCCAGTTCCGGCGACAGCTCGCGGATGTAGGCGCGGATGGCATGGAACTCGTCGCGGTCGTCGACCACCACCTTGTCCACGCGCTCCGAGAAGTAGTCGCGCAGGATGCCCACGGCGGCTTCGGTCTCGGCCAGCAGGAGCGCAGGGGCCTGGACTTCGCGGGCCACGGCCTTGCAATATTCCCACTTCGATTCCAACATGGCCATCTCGGTGCGGAACTCGTCCTCGGACTCCTGCAGACCGTTGGTGCGCACGATGTAGCCCACGTCCTCGGAGCGGCGCAGATCCTGCACCAGCTTCTTCAGGCGGCGACGGGTGCTGTGGTCGCGGCTCTTCTTCGAGACGCCGATGAAGTTGGAGTTGGGCATGCACACCAGGAAGCGGCCGGCCACCGAGAGGTAGCCGGTGATCTTGGCGCCCTTGGTGCTGATGGGTTCCTTGACGACCTGGACCAGGATTTCCTGGCCTTCCTTGAGCAGCTGGTCGATGGGCTTCTCGTGGGCGCGCTTGCGGGGATCCTCGTCCTCGTCCTCGTCCTCGTGGTGCTGGGCGTTGGCGTCGAAGGCGGGGCAGACGTCGGCGGCATGGAGGAAGGCGGCCTTCTCCAGGCCGATGTCCACGAAGGCTGCCTGCATGCCCGGCAGCACCGAGACCACGCGGCCCTTGTAGATGTTGCCCACGATGCGGGTGGATTCGGGACGATCCACCACCAGTTCGGTGATGCGTCCATCCTCGACGAGGGCAATGCGCTTCTCGTACGGGGAAACGTTGATGAATATGTCTCTTCTCACTTTTGAAATCCCAGTGCTTCGGATCTTGGTGCCATGCACGCAAGTCCAGATTTTAAGCCAACTTGAACGAGAAACCTCGTGCGCCCCTTCGAGGCGACCACGCCGGATTCCGAAAAGCCGTGACAGACTCCGAGGCTAGGCCGGAAGTCAGGAACTACAAGTGTAGGAAATCCTGCCGCCGACTGCACCTATGGCGTGACCTGGAGGGTGGTTTTTTCGATGGCGCGCAACCAGTCGAGAGTTTCACCAGCATCCATCCCAAAAGCGACCGAAACGGCCAAGAGGGATGTCAGTGTCTCTCCGGCCAGGTTCCAGAAATGGATGCCGCGTCCGAGGAGCGCGCTGGAGGCCTCGTAGTCTTCAGGGCACATCGCCCCCCATTGTTGGCTGACCACATGGATCTCGATGCCCGAGGGGATGGCGACCAACAGCCAATGGGGGAGCGTGCCGCCGGAGTATCCAGACAGTACAACGTGCTTGGTGTCGGGGCTCAGGCTGCGTAGCAACAGATCGCCAGTCAAGGCTGGGTGGACTACCAACCAGGGCACGACCGGATCCCTACACACCGGCGATGAGGGCAGCTCCGGGGGCATGGGGGGCTGGGGCGCAGCGGCGTGAGGGATCTGCTGCAGCACCTGTTCAAGGGATCCAGCCTGCAATGAGATGGTGTTGCGAAACGGGTCGGGACAAATGTGGCTGAACTTGCGCAGGTTCAGCGGCGAGAGGCGTCGTCCAGCGCTTACGACTTCCACCCCGGCAGGCTTTTGACGTATGTAGACCAAGGCGTCCCGCACGTTGGCAGCTCCGTCGCTGTCCGGCATCCACCAAGGTTGCATGCCGCTCACCAGGACGACGGGGGCAGGAAACCGGCGGCTCAAGGCCCAAAGGGTCGGCGCCAAATACGCAAGCGTGTCGGTCCCGACCCCCAGAAGCACGGCATCCATTCCTTGCGTCTGCATCAGAGTGGCTGAAAGCGTCAGGATCTGCTCGAAGCGGAATTGGCTGGAGTCTTGCCTCCATGGAGATGCATAAATGGTTAAATAATCTTGATCACTTGAAGCGGATTTGATGAATTCTTCCAGGCCGCCCGAAGCGTTGCAGTGAAGGCCAAATTCCGCCTGAACACTGTCCAAAGTCCCTCCAGTGATCACTAATCCGATGTTCACGAGGAGCTTTCGGCCTGCTTGCGGATCTGCCGATACGCCACCATCACTTTGGCATAATACGAAGTAGGCAGACTGCCTTGACCATGCAAGGCGGCTTCCAGGGCATTGGGGCCGACATTGTAAGCCATGATCCCCAAGCGCAAGTCACCATATCGATGAATCATCTTGAGCAAAATGGCGGTGCCGACAGCCAGGTTCATGGCCGGATCGAAGAGATCCTCACGGGAGCGCACCTTCACCCCAAGTTGAGGGGCGACCAACTTTGCCGTGGCCGGCATGATCTGCATCATGCCGGTGGCGCCGGAGATCTCACCGCTGCGGAAATGGCCGACGGCGTTGGACTTGCCGCGACTTTCCACCGAGACCACGGCCAGGATCAGGAAGGGATCGAAGCCGTAGAGGCGAGCATTGCGGTCGATGACGCTCACGATCTCCGCGGCTTCCGCATCCGGAATGCGCGCTCCGCCCAAATGACGGATCGCATTCTTGAGCAAGACCAGACGCTTGAGATCGCCCAGATGGCGCTGGGACTGGCGGATCTCGGCGCGCAGGAGCTCGCCTTCGGTCTGGGTGTGGGAGGCGCTGCGAGCGACCAGTACGGTCCCGATGGCCAATCCGAACACAGGCAAAAGCAGCAAAGCTCCCCAGCCCAGGGCGCCGATGAAGGTGAGCTGGACGCCGTCGCGCCAGGAGATCTTCTCGATGCCCAGGAGCTTGAGGATCAAGCGTCCGACCTTGGCGAAGAAGGGGCGCCACTTCCAGCGCGAGACCTGGATGCCGCCGATCCGCAGGTTCCTGACCTGCTCGATCATGGAACTGCCGGGGCTGATGCCGGGGAGGGTGATGCCTCCGCCTGTGCTTGCACTGCCTGGACTTTGGGGCGAGGCTTGCTTGTCTTGCCCTTGCCGGGCATTTCCAAAAGGCCAAGATCCGCCAAAGGCTTCACCCTGGCTTCAAGCTCGCGCGCTTGAATCTGCGCCTCGTCGCGCTCGGCCCGCAATTTGGCAAGGCCCGCCTGTTCGCCATCGAGCAAGCGGTATTGCCACAGCACCAGGATCATGAGGGTGACCACCCAGCCGGAGATCAAGAGGCCCAGCATGGTGGCCAGGGGCGTGGATAGGCGCACGCCGGTGCGGCGGGACCAGCGGAACCCCTTGTTCTTGTACCCCGTGGTCATGCCGGTCTGCAGGAGGCTGGTGAGCGTCGGGTGCACGTTGAACAAGTTGCGGTAAGGGCGCAGGTGGTCCAGGGCGTCCGGATCGCTGCAGATCAGCGAGACCGTTCCGTCCCGTCCTTGCAACAGCGACAGGAACTCCAGGAGCACCAGCACGACTTCCTGGGACACCGATTGGGACCGGGTGAGGTCGATCACCACATGGCGTCCCCGATCTCCCACGCCTCGCAATTGGATGCGCATGGCCTCGGAGGTGTCAGCATCCAACCGGCCGCCGAAGGCCAGCACCAGGAGCTCGCCCTGCTCGTGCAGGCTGAAATCCAGGACCGTGCTCATGACTTCTTCCGCAGGCTGCCGAGATCGAAGCGCGTGATCAGGCTCCAGGATTCGCCGGTATCCAGGCGCACGTCCCAGGAAGGCCACACGCACAGACCCTGGAAGCGCGCCCCACCCGCGACGTTGGGGCTAGGGGTCTGGATGGGCGCGATCACGCAGGAAGCCGGCTTGTTGAAGTTCCATTCCAGGAACACGCCCTCCTGCCGGTCTTCCAGCAGATAGGTCTTGATGTCCTCGCCGGACTGCGGCTGAAGGATGGGGGACCAGTCCCCTTTGCCCAGCTTGTGGCGCTGACGCTCGTTGGGCTCGCCAGGAGAGAGGTTGGATTCCAGCGCGAAACGAAACGCCACCAAGGCACCCGCCACGTTGGTGATCTTCCAGGTGACGGTCATGGTGCTCTTGCCGGCCCGCAGCGTGATGGCCTTTTCCAGGCGCACCGGCCAGCCGGTCACTTCCTGGCGGGCTCCCATCACGATCTGGAGGTCCTTGCCGTTCTTCTTGAACTGCACCTCGAACGGAGCCTCGGCGAAGTTGCCGACCTCCAGCCCATCGGGAGACAGGAAATGCTCCAAAAGGACGGCCGAACGGGAAGGGTCCGCCGCCGCCCCGAACGGGGCTTGGGTGTCGGGTCCCAGGCACAGGCCCCAGTCGTGGTTGCGCGGCTTGTGCTGCAGCGACGAGATGCGCCCGCCCCGTCGGGCTTCGATCAGGCAGCCCAGACGCAGATGACGGGCCTGGATCTGGCGGGATCCGTTGCACAGGAGGTCGGTGGCGTCGACCCGGACCGACTCGTCGCCCTGGTGCTCGTCCAACAGTCCTTCGGTGGCCAGCAACAGGCCCGTAGCCCGCAAGCGATCCCGCAGGCGCGAGAGTCCGGCGCCTTCCTCGGCGCCTCGGAAGAAGCCTGCGTTCATGGCACGTTGCAGCGGCTCCGAGCCTTCGGCCCGCAAGCGCGGTGCGGCCACCTGGTCCAGGCGGTTCATGTGCTGCAGCGCCATCTTGTGGTGGCGGTTGGCGAACGGATGCCGTCGCAGCAGGTCGCGCAGGCCGCCGCCGGGACCGCTGGCGCAGAAGCCGCGCGAGGTGGAGGTGGCCACGCACACCGTGGAGATGGGGGCGGTCTTGTCGATGGCGGTGGATGCCAGTTGGATCTCGTAGCGTTTGTCCTGCGAGCACAGTTCGCACAGCTGGGAAAGACGCTCCAGGAACGAAGGCATGAGTCCCTCGCGGGTCTCGGAAAGCAGAGGCAAGTCGAAGATGCCCAACCGAGGCGTGTCGTCTTCGGTGGGAGCGGCCTCCAGCAGACGCAGCATCTCTTCCAGGGCTCCGGCCCGGAAGAGCGCTCCCAGGGATTCCTGCGACAAGAGGACGCGCAGCGGATTGGCCAGCTCCTCGGTGAGCACCCAGCCGCCGGCATGGTCAAGTCCCAATCCCGGCAGGACCTGGTAGTCCTTGAGGATGGTGTACTCGAAGCCGGCCTGCACCAAGCCGGGAATGAGGCCGGGATCCCAGACCGATTCGGGCAACCAGGTTCCGCGGGCACGGGTCTGGATGTGCTGTCGCAGGGCCTGGTCGAGCATCTGGATCTGGGTCTGTCGCCAGGAGGGTGGGATCAGCGGAAAGAGTGGCTCATGATAGCCCCCGCCCAGCCACTCCAGCCGTCCGTCCTTGGTGGCTTGACGCAAATGCCCCAACGCCCTAGCGGCGGAGTGGTCGGCAGCTTCCAGCAGGCGTCCGGGCAGATGAATGGTCGCACGGAAGCCGGGATAGCGCGACACGAGGGAAGCCAAAGCTTCCAAAGGCGCTCCGACCAGCGGACGCAGTTCGTCATCGCTCAGGTATCCCGGATCGGGAAAGTGGACGATGGGTATCAGCCAGATCCGCCCGCTCATGGGCTACTTCCGAGGCGGAGCTTCGATGAGCTTGCCTTCCTTGTCGAAGCGGAACTTGAGTTCGAACTTGCCATCGAAGTAGGTCCAGGTCTCCCCGCCGTCCGGCGAAGGTTGGATGATCAAGGCATCGCCCAAGGCATCCTTGACTTCGAAGCGGGTGTGTCCAGCCGTCCAGCCGTAGCCGTAGTCGCGCACCGTCTTTTCGGCAGCATCGCGCTCCAACGGTTCGCCACTGGCGTCGTAAAAGTTGGCGACCCAGGTGACTCCCGCCACTGGAGCTTCCTTGGTCGGGACCTTGTAGGTGAAGACGCGGGTCCAGCGGTGGTTGTTGCGGGCATCGAAATAGCGAAGCTCGGAGATCCAGCCGCGCTCGTCAAAGATTCCCAAGAATCGACTCTGCCCACGCTTGATGCTGGATTTTTCTTGGGGGCCGGAAAGCGACTGGTCCTTGGAGAGGTTCCAGTCGGCAAACCATGCCTGCTCGATCCCGAAGCAGATCTGGGTCGTGGGCCTAGGGCCCTTGAGGCTTGCGGAGTCGAACTTCGAAGCCATTGCCTTACGGGCCTGGTCCAATTCCCAAGCTTTGGCCGAACCGGGTGCGGCACCGCTGCCGGCGTAGCAGGCAGAACAGATCAAGGCCGAATAGGCAAGCAACTTCATGAGGGACGGTCTCCTTTTCAGTACAGTATAGAAGTTTTTTCGCAAGATCTCGCCTTACCGGTCGCCGACGGGCGGATCAGGGGCGGATCCCAGCCTGGCAGGTCATGGCTAGGCGAGCCGTGTCCTTGGCCACACCTTGGATCACCAGCACGACCGTCAGGCTGTCCAGTTCCTTGCCGACCTTGGTTGCGCAACCCGCACCGCTGACCGTGATTCCGGTGGTGCCGGTGCCGTATTCATCTAGCGTAACCGTCCTTGGAGTCATCGAGGAGTGGCTCGTGCGATCGGGAAGGAAGTTCGCGTAGGCAACCGCGCTCCCAAAGAGATACCCTCCCGAAGTGACCGCGATCTTGCCCAATTCGTCCGAGCCAAGCGTATGGGTGCGCGTGACCTGCCAGCTGGCCTGGATCCACGGGCTCGACTGGGTCGGCAACAGATCGGTTCCGCAGCCGCCCAGCAAGGCGGCAAGGAGCGTTGCGGCATGTCCCGGAGACGACTTCATGGGTTGGGCGGGGCGATCGAATCCCGATGCAGGCTGTCCACGACGGTAGTGTCCGGAATGGTGTCGAAGACCGCATCCCAGGGGGTGGGGCAGTTCCAGCGGCGCTGGATCTTGCCCGGAGGGCCCGGGAACTTGCGCGGCTTGAAGCCTGCGACGCTGTCCTTGAAGACCTTGTGGAGGAAGGTGGCAAAGAGCGGTAGGGCGGTACGTGAACCTTCCCCTGCTTCGCCAGTGCGCCAGTGCATAGCCGGATCGTCGTTGCCCGTCCAGGCCACGCCCAGGAGGGAGGGGGATATGCCCACGAACCAGCCGTCGCGGTGGTCGCTGGAGGTTCCGGTCTTGCCTCCCAGCTCGCCGCCTCGGAACACGTCGTAGCTGTAGAGCGCCTGCGAGGTGCCGCCCGGCTCCTCGATGCCGCCCTTGAGCATGTGCATCATCAGCCAGGCATCCTCGCTTTCCAGCACCTTCCGGGACTGGGGATGGAATTCCTCCAGGATCTCGCCGTCGCGCGACTTGATGCGCGTCACGAACCAGGGCGTGGTGGCGTGTCCTCCGTTCACCAGCGGGCAGTAGGCGCCACCCAGCTCCAGCATGCTCACTGGATTGGTCCCCAAGCCGATGGAGGGAACCGCTTGCAACGGGGACACGATGCCGCACGATGCCGCAAGCTTGGCCACGTTCGCCGCCCCGACCCTCTGGGTGAGCTGGGCGGTGACGGTGTTGATCGACTGTCCCAAGGCCAGGCGCAATGTGACCGAATCGTCGTAGTTGGTCCAGTCGGCGTTGTGGGGTGTCCAGGACTTCTTCTGGCCGTTCTCCTCGTAGTTGATGGTGACCATGTGGTCCATGATCTTGTCGCAAGGCGACCAGCCTTGGGTCAGGGCCGTGGCGTACACGAAGGGCTTGAAGGTCGATCCGGGTTGGCGCTTGCTCTGCCAAACGTGATCGAACTTGGCCAGCTTCCAGTCGCGTCCGCCGGCCCATGCCAGCACGCGCGCATCCGACGGGGCCAACGCCACCAGGCCCGCCTGCAGGCGCATGCGCATCCATCGCAGCGAATCCGTCACCGAGCAGCTGGTGTCGCGCCAGCCGGCACTGGTCCAGACGCGACGCATCGCCTTGGTCCGCATCTCCTTGCGGGCAAGCGCCGTGTCGCCGTGGAAGCGGGCCACGGCCGCCTTCCAGGTCGGGGTGAGAGCCACCACGGAGTCCATTTCCCGTCGGCCATCGCCCTTGCGTCCGGCCCATGGGCTGGTGCCGCTCCAGTGCTCGTCGAAGCGGCGCTGCAGCTGCGTCATCCACTCGACCATGGATTCTTCCGCCAGCTTCTGCAAGCGGCTGTCGATGGTCACATGGATCTTGAGGCCGTCGGTCATCAGGTCGTAGCCGTTCTTCTTGCACCATTCCTTGAGCCAAGGGGCGATGGCCTGCCGGAAGAACGGCGCCATGCCGTCTTCTGGTGTGGTCAGGTTCGGGACCAAGCCCAACGGGACTTGGGCCAGGGAATCGGCCACCGAGGCTTCCAGGAAGCGGTACTTGACCATCTGCTTGAGGACGGTGTTGCGCCGCGCCATGGCCTTTTCGGGCTTGCGCAGCGGGTCGTAGCTGGAGGGCGCCTTGAGCAGGCCCACCAGCAAGGCCACTTGTTCCGGTCCCAGCTCGTCCACCTGCTTGGAGTAGTACACCTGCGCCGCCGACTTGATGCCCCAGGCGTTGTTGCCGAAGTGGACCGTGTTCAGGTAGAGCGTGAGGATCTCGCGCTTGGGGTGCAGCAGTTCAAGCTTCAGGGCGCACAGCCACTCCTTGCCCTTGTAGACCAGCGTCCGGACGCCCGGCAGGAAGCCCAGCAGACCTTGGGAGCTGGCGCCACGGGTCTGGAACAGGTTCTTGGCCAGCTGTTGCGTGATGGTGCTGCCGCCTCGCGGGCCGTGCCGGAACACCGACCACACCACCGCGAAGGGCGCCTTGGGGTCCACGCCGTGGTGCTGGTAGAAGCGGATGTCCTCGCTGGCAAGCAGCGCCTGCTCCAGGGTCTTCGGGACGTCAGAGGTGTCGATGGGGGAGCGGTCGTAGAGGTAGTACCTGCCCAGAAGGACGCTGTCGCTGGACCAGACCTCGGAGCCTTCCGCCATGCGCGGATGGCGCAGTTGGGACCAGCTGGGGGAGCGTCCGAACAGCCACAGGACATTGAATTCCAGCGCCAGGACAAGCAGCAGCACCACGCCCAAGGCGCGGGCCAGGAACAGGGCGGCGATCAGGCCTTGGCGGCGAGGGGTGCCGCGTTCGGGAAGCCACAGGAACAGGATCTCGAAGTAGTGGCGAATCGCCTTCCATCCCTGCCACGAACGCACACGAACCCAGATGTCTGCCATCAGCGATTTGTCCCAGTAGAAGTTTCCCAAACGAAAGACTGTGCGTAAAGATAAAAAAGGAATAATTTAGTCCGCTATAGGGCCCGTCTTTTTGGGCATAGGAGGCATTGGCATGGCGGCAGGAATTGGTGGAACCGCAATCCTCAAGGCATCGTCCAGGAATCGGGACACGGCCTTTGGTCTCGAAGATCGCAAACGCTTGGGTTTGGAGGGTTTACTGCCCCCGGCAGTGGAGACTTTGGCCCAGCAGGAAGCCCGTGCCTTGGCCCAGTTGCGGTCCAAGCCGGACGACTACGAGAAATATTTTTTCCTGGCCGGTCTTCAACGCCGCAACGACACGTTGTTCTATCGACTTTTGATGAACAACACCGACGAGATCATGCCCTTGGTGTACACGCCCACGGTGGGCAAGGTCTGTCAGGACTTCAGCCGCGCCTGGCGCGGTCCCTGCGGGCTCTTCCTCACGCCCGACCACAAGGGCCGGATCCACGAGATCCTGGACAACTGGCCCGAACCGGACGTGCGCGTCATCGTCGTGACCGATGGCGAGCGCATCCTGGGATTGGGCGACCAGGGAGCCAACGGCATGGGCATTCCCGTGGGAAAGCTTGCGCTCTACGTGGCCTGCGCCGGCATCGATCCGCGCTGGACCCTGCCGGTCACGCTGGACGTGGGGACAGAGAACCTCGAGTACCGCGAGGATCCGTTCTACATCGGATTGCGCCAGCCCCGCCTGCGCGGCCCCGAGTACGATGCCTTCGTGCGGGAGTTCATGGAGGCCGCCAGCCGCAAGTGGCCCGGCGTCCTGATCCAGTTCGAGGACTTCGCCAACCAGAACGCCTTCCGCCTGTTGGAGGAGTTCCGCAACGAGATGGTCTGCTTCAACGACGACATCCAAGGCACCGGTGCCGTGGCGCTGTCGGGGTTCCTTTCGGCCTTGCGCCTCACCGGAAAGCCCCTGGAGGAACAGCGGATCCTGTTCCTGGGTGCCGGCGAAGCGGCCACGGGCATCGGAGGCATGTTGGCGGCCGGCATGCGGGACCTGGGATACAGCGAAGAAAAGGCCCGTGCGCTTTGCTGGTTCTACGACTCCAAGGGTCTGGTGGTCAAGAGCCGCACCGACTTGAACGCCCACAAGCGGCACTGGGCGCAGGAGGGCGAATTCCTGATCGACTTCGCCGAGGCCATCCGCACCATCCGCCCGACCGCCATCATCGGCGCCTCGGGACAGGGGGGGGCGTTCACGCGCCCGATCCTGCAGGCCATGGGGCAGATCAACGAGCGCCCGATCATCTTCGCGCTCTCCAATCCCACCAGCAAGGCCGAGTGCAGCGCCGAGGACGCCTACATCCACACCCAGGGACGGGCCGTGTTCGCCTCGGGATCGCCGTTTCCCAACGTGAAGCTCGGGGGGCGCGAGTTCGTGCCCGGCCAAGGCAACAACGCCTACATCTTCCCCGGCGTGGGGCTGGGTGTCCTGGCAGCACAGGCCCGCAACGTGACCGACGAGATGTTCTTCGCCGCCGCCACCCGGCTGGCCGAACTGGTCGGGGAAGACGACCTCGCGCTGGGGCGCGTCTACCCTTCGCTGACCCGCATCCGCGAGGTGTCGCTGGAGATCGCCGTGTCGGTGGCCGAACAGGCCTGGAAACAGGGGTTGGCGGATGCCGTCCGCCCGGTGGACGTGCGGGCGCTGGTGCGCTCTCTGGTGTGGGAGCCCGACTACCAGCACTGAGCTTGGCGGGGCGGTGGGCGACAGACGACAGATTCTGTCCGGTTCCCTCTGGCCCGAAGCGGGGCAGGGGACCTATCTTTGTCAGATGGACGACCAGGCTTTGGTGCAGGCTCACAGCCACCATCCGCACAGATTCGGCTCCTTCGTGCACGCCTACCCGGTCTTGTCTCGCAGGGCCGGTGGCATTTCGCTGGGCGTGAACCTGAACGTAGACAAGGCGTGCAACTTCGATTGCCCCTACTGCCAGGTGGACCGGCGCATCGGGAGGGAGCGCGTCGCCAGCGACCCGGAGCGGGTGCGCGAGGAGCTCGTCCAGCTCCTGGACGCGTGGGAGGAGGATCGCCTGCAGAGCCTCTATCCGGGCGTGGACCCGGCCCATCTGCGCCTCAACGACGTGGCGCTCTCGGGCGACGGCGAATCCACCATGGACCCCGGCTTCCCCGGCGTGTGCGACATGCTCGCCCAGTTGCAGGCCGACCGCATTCGCGTCGGTCGCACACCCTTCCGCCTGGTCCTGATCTCCAACGCCACATTACTTGATCGCCCTGCCGTGCAGGCGGCCGTGGGCACGCTGTGCAAGCTGGACGGGGAGGTCTGGGGAAAGCTCGATGCCGGCACCCAGGGCTTCTACCATCAGGTCAACGCCTCCCGCATCCCGCTGGACCGCATCGAATCGAACCTTTCGTGGGCCGCCGCCAACGTGCCGCTTCGCATCCAGACGCTCTTCTTCCGCTACGGCCAACTGGTCCCCGACGAGGCGGAGCTTTGCGCCTGGCTCGATCGTCTGGACAGGATCTGTCAAAAGGGACCGGTCCGCAGCGTGCAGCTGCATACCGTCGCCCGCCAGACGGCAAAGAGCGGCTGCCATCCGCTGCCGCTGGAGTGGCTTTCCGCGCTGGCCCGGCGCACGACCCAGCGCACCGGCGTGCCGGCGGAGAGCTTCGCGGGAGTGGACGTCGGCGCCATCGGGGAGGGGGAGTGATGGCCTGGAGCATCGGCGGGCTCTATCTGCTGGCCCTGGAAGCCGTCTTCGTGCTGGGCTTCCTCTATAGCTTCCATTGGAACGTGGACTTCGCCCAGTCCAGCGGGTTCTGGATCTGCGCCATCCTGGTGGCCATCGTGGCCCTCATCGGCATCGGCTTCGAGGTGATCGGCTTCTTCGGGACGCCGCGAAAGGAGCCGCCCCGCTGGTGGCACAGCTTCCTGCGTGTGATCGCCTACGTCGGTCTGGCCGCCTACCCGCTTTGGAAACTCTACCCCTTCGCCCTGGCCGCCTGGTTCGGATGGGACGTCAATCCCGGGTGATTCCCGGATCCTTCAATTTCTATCGTGATTGTTCAGGAGACACTGTCATGGAAATTCGCACAAGCCGCATCGCCACGCCTTCTTCCAAGCCGCAGGACGCGGAACTGGGCTTTGGCAAGTTCTTTACCGACCACGCCTTCACCTGCCGCTGGAGCGAGCAGAAGGGCTGGCACGACGCCCAAGTGGCGCCCCGTGCCCCAGTTCCCATGGACCTTGGTGCTTGCGTCCTCCACTACGGCCAGGCGCTCTTCGAAGGCATGAAGGCCTTCCGAGGCCAGGACGGCCAGGTCCGCATCTTGCATCTTCCCTTTCTGGCCAACCGCATGCGCAACGGCGCTGCCCGCCTTTGCCTGCCGCAGCCTCCCGACGAGGTCTTCATGGAAGGCGTGAAGGCGGTGGTCAATGCCGACCGCGACTGGATCCCGCACACCCGCGGCTGCTCGCTCTACATCCGTCCGACCCTGATCGGGACCGAGAGCTTCCTGGGCATCCGCCCGGCCGCCGAGGCCCTGTTCTTCGTCATCCTCTCGCCGGTGGGAAGCTACTACGCCAAGGGCTTGGCCCCGGTGCGCATCTGGGTGGAGGACGCCATGGTCCGCGCCGCTCCGGGAGGCCTGGGGGCCACCAAGGCCGGCGCCAACTACGCTGCCAGCATGGCGGCAGGCCTGGATGCCAAGCACAAGGGTTACGATCAGGTGCTGTGGCTGGATGCCCTGGAACACGAGTGGGTCGAAGAAGTGGGAACCATGAACGTGTTCTTCCAGGTGGGGGACGAGGTCGTGACCCCGCCGCTTGCCGGCACCATCCTGGGCGGATCCACCCGCAAGGCCGTCATCGAGATCCTACGTCACTGGGGCGTGAAGGTCTCCGAGCGGCGCATCTCCATGACTGAGATCTCGGAAGCTGCCGCCAGTGGAGCACTCAAGGAGTCCTTCGGCACCGGCACCGCCGCAGTGATCTCCCCGGTGGGCGAGTACACCTGGAAGGGGCGCGACATCAAGGTGGGGAACGGCGACACCGGCCCCTTGGCCAAGCGCCTGCAATCGGCCATCCAGGCCATCCAATACGGCGAATCCACCGATGAGCTGGGTTGGAGCACCATCGTCTGATGCGGACACCGCACGCCGTCTTCGCCCTCTTTTTGAGTCAGGCAAGCCTTGCGCTTGCCGACATGGACGTGGTCGGCGTGGTCATCGACGCCCAGTCGGACATGCCCGTCCCCAAGGTGCGCTTCTTCGATCCCGATTCCCAGTTCCTGGGGGCCAGCGACGATCAGGGACACTTCCAGCTTTCGGTGCCGCGGCCCAAGGAACTGACCCTGCGCAAGAACGGCTACCGCACCAACGTGCTGGGCCTGGCGCAAGTGGGGGATCCGCTGGACATCTCGGTGAGCCTGGAGCCCATCGGAACGCGCCTGGACGACCGCACCATCGACGGTGCGCCCACCGCGCGCCGCACCAAGGTGCCCACCACCATCACCGGCATCGAGGAGATGGCGGGGCTGCGCTTTGATCTGCAGGAGCACCTGCGCACGCTGCCCGGCGTGAGCGGCACGCGCGAGTTCACGAGCGAGGTGTCGGTGTACGGCTCGCGCTCCGGTGACGTGGTCCATCTGCTGGGCCCCTTCGCCATCCCCAACCTGCGGCACCTGGACCTGTCGTTTCCCGGCAACACCAGCGTGCTCTCGCCCCGCGTGCTCCAGTCCATCAAGCTCGAGCACGATCCGTCCAAGGGTCCGCTGGAGCAGGGTTTGGCCTCGGCGATCCAGTACCAGCCGCTGGTGCCCTCGGGGGAACACATCGAAAGCACCGTGTCGCTGGGCCTGACCAACCGCGAACTGGACCTTGCCACGCCGCTGGCAGGAGATGCCACCTTGGTGGCCTCCGGGCGTTGGCTTGATCCGACCCTGCTCAAGCTCTTGGGCGACCGCTTCTTCGCCGGCGTCCTGCTGGACGGCAAGAACTCCTCCTCTCGCGACACCTCCAAGCTCAAGAGCACCAACTTCGACCTGGCGGCCTTCGACGGCTTCGCCCGGGCCTCCATGCCCATCGGCAGTTTCCAGGCCTCCGTGACCGCCATGGGCGCCTCGGACGACCACAAGTTCGAGCTCTACGCAGGTTCCAAGGGGGACGAATTCCCTGTCGTGATCAGCAAGGGCGACGCCCAGCACCTCGTGACCTTTGGGCAAATCGAGGGAGACGCTTCCTTCGGATACGTCCAGGGCTATGCCGGTCGCGTCTACACCGCAAGCGCCAACCAGTACGGCGACACCTCGGGTTATTCCTGGGCGCACAGCCACAACAAGTACGTCTACGACTACATGTACTGGGCGGCCCTCAAGACCACCCGCACCGACGACCGGGCCGGTGCGACCTGGCGGCCCACGGCGACCTTGCTGGGAGCCGAGCCGGAGTTGCTGGGCGTGTTCCACGTGATCTCCGACGAGCGCACCCGCGGTCGCGAACTGAACAACGGCGACGTGGTCAGCGGCACCAACATCACCACCTACCGGGTGCAGAACACCCTCGACTACCAGTCGGCGCGAACCGCCGGACGCCTGCGCTGGCCCCTTGCCAGCGGCACCGTGGGACTTTCGCTGGGAGCTCTGTGGGTCTCGGATGTGGACGCTGCGCCGGAAGCCTCGCTTTCGTGGTCCGGCCCGCTGGCCGGTTTCGGGATCGACGCCAACGCCAGCCTTCGTCAGGAAGAACATGCCCAAGCGGTTAGATACGGCGTGCTGGGGAACGGGCGAACCACGTCGATGGAAGCCAAGCTCGGAGCGGGGCATCCGTTGCCCGGCGGCCTCAACCTCTCCATGGCCGCCTATGTGCGCGGCTTGGCCAACCCGGCTCTGCCCTCGCCCGAGATGTGGTGGCAGATCCCTCAGGCCGAAGCAGGTCATGAGGCGTCCTTGGGAGATGTGTTCGCGGACGTGTACCACGGCGTCTCGGGCAGCGGTTCGTCGAACCTGACCGCCACCGTCACCGGACTGACCGGCGAACTGGACTGGCGCAGCTTCCACACCGTCCAGATGCAGGTGAACGCCTCCACCGTCCATGGCCAATACCAGCTTCCGGATGGACGCAGCTTGGACTGGGAAGCCAACCGCAAGGCCGACTTCCAGACCCTGGTGCGGATCCATCCGCGTCGCGACACGCTGCTGTCCATCCTGTTCTCCCACAGCGCATCGCTGGGCAAGCCCTACTACCGCTACACTTTCGACACCTCGGCAAGGACGGTTTCCATCTCGCCGGACTCGCTGTCCCAGGCCATTCCCGACCTGCAGGACCTGTTCCGCACCGACATGCGCATCCAGTTGGACCTCAAGTCCACCATTCCTCCCTTCAAGTCGTTCCGCTTCTACTTCGAGGCTCAGAACCTGTTCGCCAACTTCGATGCCGACTGGGCCAAGCCCTTGGGCGGCGGCAACGCGCGCCAGCGCGGCTGGCAGCCGGTTCGCGACCTGTACGGATCGAGCGTGACCGAAGACCGGCCGCTGGTCTACAACCGCGTGGCTCCTCTCTTCGCCAACGGCACCGGGCTCTTCTTCAGCTTCGGCATCGAAGGCAACCTTTCTCTCTAGGACCCATGCTAACATGAGCCAGAACATCCGGCAGTTCCTGCTTTCTGCCCACAAGGATGGCCGCAAGCTATCCATGGTCACCTGTTACGACGCCGCCTTTGCCGAAATCTGCCAAGAAGCTGGCATCGACCTGTTGCTGGTGGGGGACTCGGTCGCCAACGCCGTGCTGGGCTACGCCAAGACCGCCCAGATCGGGATGGGGGAGATGCTCCACCACACCGCTGCGGTCCGGCGCGGCAGCCCATCTTCTCGCATCGTCACCGACCTGCCCTTCGGATCGGACGAGCTCCCCGAGACGGCTGTTCCCAATGGCTTGGCCTTGATGGCCGCCGGAGCCGATGCCGTGAAGCTCGAAGGTGCCAAGCTGGACTCGGTCCGCGCCCTGGTCGCGGCTGGCGTCCCGGTCGTGGCCCATCTTGGCCTGTTGCCGCAGACCGCCACCTCCCTCAAGCAGGCGGGAAAGAATCCCGAAGAGGCTGCCCAAATCCTCAAGGATGCCACGGACCTGGCCCAAGCCGGTGCCTCCGCCGTCGTCCTTGAACACATCCCCACCCCTTTGGCCGCCGAGATCACGCAGAAGCTTGCCATCCCCACCATCGGCATCGGAGCAGGAGGGGAGTGCTCGGGTCAAGTGCTGGTCCTGCATGATCTGCTGGGCTTGTCGGCGCGTCGCCCCCCTTTCGCCAAGGCCTTTGTCGATCTGCGCAAGCTGGCTCTGGAAGGCCTTGTCAGTTACCACCAAGCCGTGACGACCCGCCAATTCCCCTGAGCCGCAAGCACCGCGTCCAGTGTCGTCCAGTAATGAGGTTTAATTTAGTTAACATTTATCCATACCATCGATCCGCAAACACCGATGGAATAAGGGCTCCGAGTCAGAGCATGTGTCAACTGTGTTGAGCAATTGCTCACTCGAGCAGATTCGTGAGACTGCGCTCACCTTGCCCTGTGATACTTCCTTGGTCAAGAACACCTATCCCAAACTTAATGAAGTCTCGATAGAAAGATATATCGATATTGAATTATTAATTTAGCAATCGATAATATGACATCTTTGTGCCTACCTTCACCTATGTGGTAGAATGCAACTTCAGTTTGAAGCCTGAAGCTCATCTGAATAACAGATCAACTATTCCAAAGCCCCATTCTAGGTAATTCCTAAACATGACGTCCTTCCTTTCCTGGATCGATCACGACCCTACCGCCCGCGAACGCAGTCAGCAGATCCTCGCCTTGTTCTCCGAGAAGGAGTCGCGCGATGAGCTTGGAATGGGCACCATTCGCGATGCGATCGCCGATCTGCTGTTTCCCGGGACTTCGACCATTCAGACCAGGCTTCGGTATTTCCTCTTCGTTCCTTGGACTTACGAGGCCTTGGAGCGAGGAAACAGGCGGGGAGAAGCCTTCCTGGCCGATGGGCGACGTGATGAACTGCGTATGCTGAGCACGTTCCAAAAGCAGGAGGGAGATCGCGGCTTGATTGGCGAAGAGGCGGGGGCATCCCTGAAGAGACTGCCAAGCTCGGTGTATTGGGCCGGCCTTCATTCGTGGGGCATTCGCAAGGCGTTTCCGGGTGGCATGGAGGATTACTCCAATGGCTGGGCTTCCTTCAAGAAACAAGTTGAACGGATTCTGGACAAGGTTGGCGATGAGGAAGAGGGCGATGGTGCCGAATCGCATAGAATCTGGCATCGCCGAGCGATCGAATTGAGGCCTGAAGGATTTCCAAACAACATGGACTTCCGGCTCCGGCTTGAGGAGCGCGAGTTCCTGACTGACCGAATCCGGACCAGCCATCCCGATTCCCTCCTTGCCTGGCTTGCTGTCCGACCCGAGCAAGTGAAAGGGATCGATGCCGGGTACGTTTGGGAGCACCCAAATCTCGGTCAATTTACGTCAGAGGTTCGCGAAATCGTGGAGTTGGGACGCGTCTTGTCGGGTTTGACCCAAGGGGCTGCGATCCTCTACAATCTTCAGTTGGGGGAGATCAAGGAAGACGAGGAACTGAAGACCACCTACCGCGAATGGTTCCAAGAGTGGTGCGCTGATGTTGAGGCTGATTTACAGGCGGTTGGAGCTTGGAATCCCGCTCGACTGTGGGAAATCGTTACCAAGGGCGGCGGGCGCCCCTCTCTAGCAGCGAAAAGCTTCTTGGAGACGTGGCATCGCCATGTACTGGAGGCCCCAAGAGGGCTCATCGAGAATGTCGCTGCCAGGGATTTGGTCAAACACCGTGAAATGGCTCTCAAAGGGGGGCGATCCAGGTTCCGGAACGTGGCGGCAAGGAACCAGTGGCGTGGAGGAGCGGGAACCATGGCGATGGAGTTCCGTTGGACCCAGGCCAAACGCCATTTGGATGATTTGGTGGCTGATCTATGAGATCTCCAGATGACAGAAAGCTGCTGGTTCAAGCGCTGAATCCACCTATTGGGTATGACTTCGATACCGGGATCGCGACCACCTTCTCGCTTCAGCCCGAAGCGTTGATCGCCGCCCCGTTGCACCTTTCGTGGCTGGCACACGGCAAGGATTCTGAACTTCCCGATGATCCAATCCGTTTGCTTGAAGGATTAAGGCGAGTGGCCTCCCGGTTCACAGTCTTTTCCGATGCAGGGCGGATGCACCTGCCCGTGAAGAGCCTTCCGTTGGCAGGGATGCTCGAAGACATGATCCACGAGGTCCGGGCACCGAACAAGGGCGCCTTCCATCCCAAGGTTTGGCTCCTTCGGTTCGTGTCGGAATCTGTCACGGACGAACCGGTCAAGCTGCGACTGCTGATCCTTTCGCGGAATATGACCTTCGATCGGTCGTGGGATCTGTGCTTGTGCCTTGAAGGGACTCCTGGTAAACGAAGAGTCGCCGACAATAGGCCGCTGCGCGAGCTTCTCGCGGCGTTGCCGGGCATGAAGGCGTTGGGCGGACGCGAACTGTCGAGTTCACGTGCAGAACAGGTTCGGACCCTGATCCAGGATCTGGAGCGCACAACCTGGGAGCTCCCCCCCGGATTCGATACTGCGGTATTTGTCACGTTGGGAATGTCACGGAAGGGCTCGAACTGGTTCCCGCCGGATGGCGACGACTTGTTGGTGATTTCGCCCTTCGTGACAGGAGGTGCGCTTTTGGAGTTGGCAAAGCGCTCTCGGGTCAAACCACTTCTGATCTCGAGAGCTGATGAGCTAGATGCCTTGCAGGAAGACGTATTGAACCATTTCCGCGAGGTCTACGTTCTCAACGACCTTTGTGACAAGTTGGAAGAGGGCGATGATAGCGATCATCGAGAAGTGCTCCAAGGACTCCATGCGAAGGCGTACATAGTCAAAATGGGCTGGGATGCCAGCCACATCGTGGGGTCGGCAAATGCCACAAGTGCTGCGCTTCAAGCCGGTTCGAATGTCGAGTTCCTCTGCGAGTTGAGAGGCAAAGCATCGAAGGTCGGTGCGCCCGCTGTCTTCCTCGAGCCTGATTCCCTCGGAAAGATCCTAGTTCCATACGTACCATCCGAACGCACCCTTGATTCCAATGAAGAAGACGCAAAGAAGCAGATGGAAGTAATCCAACAAGCGATTGCGGATATGGATCTTCGTGCAATATGCGCGATTGAAGAGGGTGGAACCTGGAGCTTGTCGCTGACAGGAATTGGATTCCGGGAACAAAGTGATTGTTTCCTCACGACTTGGCCTGTCTCGCTAGTTCCAGAAAGAGCAATCGAATTCGATTCATCCGGAACCGCGAAATTCACACATCTTGCCGCGGCTGAAATCACTTCGCTCTTTGGGTTTCGGATCCAAATTGGGCGACAGGTATTGACCTTCGCTCGTGCAGTGGTTTTGGAAGGTGTTCCGCCAGATCGCGATGCGGAAATTCTTGCTCGGGTCTTGCGGAATCCGCAGGGGTTCCTGCGTTACCTGCGATTGTTGCTGGAAGATCTGCAGGGACACGAAGGCGGCGAGGGATTGCCACCATGGATGTTGGCTGGCCAGGCTGGTCAAGGGCTAGCGGAGGAGACTCCCTTCTTCGAAATGCTGGTCAAGGCGTATTCTCGTCAGCCATCGACCCTGAAGGCTGTCGAGGATGTGATCAGCCGATTAGAATCTTCATCCGAGCAATCTGGCATCATTCCATCCGAGTTCAAAGAACTTTGGGAAGTCTTTCGCAGCGCCTTGAAAGAGGTGGCAACGTGAGCCGCTTCGAAGCCGAACCGATTCTGTCCTCGTTGAAGGACTTCCAGCAGGCCACTGCCGAACATGCGTTTTCCCGAATGTTCCGGCAGGAAAATCCCAGAAGACGATTTCTGGTCGCCGACGAGGTGGGGCTTGGGAAGACCCATGTTGCACGCGGTCTGATTGCGAAGTGCATCGAGCATCTGCAAGACACTGTGAAACGGATCGATGTCATCTACGTGTGCTCGAATGCCGCCATCGCGGCCCAGAACGTGAGTCGCTTGAACGTGACGGGACAGAAAGCGTTCGTTCGAGCCACAAGACTGACCCTGCTACCACTGGAGGTACACGACCTCAAGGCGCAAACGATCAACTTCGTGAGCTTCACTCCAGGTACAACATTCGAACATGGCAATCGCGGCGGACATCAACGCGAGCGTCACCTCATTTACCAGATGCTTTCCTTGCCTGGCAGGTTGAAGGCAAAAGGATTGCAGCGACTGCTTCAAGCCACTGCCGGTAACTTGTGGTTCGAACGGTCCGCACAGACTTTGAATTTTGACCAGGAGTTGTCCGACAAATTCTGGTTAGCCGTGCAAGCGGATGAAGGGTTCTCCGAACTCCAAGAATTGTCCGACTTCTTCTCCGACGGCCGGCGATCCACCGATTCAGCGGACACCCGAAATCACTTCCTCGAGTGGATATCCAAGCTTCGAAAGATCTTGGCAAACGTTTGTTTGGACGCATTGGAACCCGATCTGGTGATTCTGGATGAATTCCAACGGTTCCGCGATTTGCTGGTCGATTCCGAAGATGGAACGGTCGGGGAGATCGCACATCGTCTCTTCAACTGGTCCAAGGAACTGCGAATCCTTCTGCTTTCGGCAACCCCTTACGCAATGTACGCCTCGGATGCCGAGCAGGAAGACCACTATTCAGATTTTATCCAGACGCTTCGATTTCTGTTCCATGAGACACCTTCTGACGTGGACGAAATCGAAAGTCTGCTTCGCGCCTTCCGCAGGGCCTTGCTCAAGACCGATGGCGCGGAAAACCTGCAGGCTCTGGATGGGATCAAAAATCGGATCCAGGAACTGTTGCGGGATGTGATGAGCCGGACGGAACGAGTCGGGATTTCGGCGGCACTGGATTCGATGATGTCTGAAACGGGAAGAACCCCCAAACTCGCTCCCGGGGATTTGGCCGAATGGAAGCTGTTGGACGATGTCGCGCGTTCGGTCGGGGCACACGAAGGAATCGAGTTCTGGAAATCGGCTCCTTACGCCTTGCAGTTTCTGGGGGCAAGTTATCGTCTGAAGCGCAAGTTCACCGATAAGCTTCAGACAGATCCTGACACCCGGTCATTGGTGGAATCGAACCGGTCCTTGCTGCTGGATTCCCAGGCTATCCAAGGCTGGGAGGAGCTAGATCCAAGGAACGCCAAGCTGCGGGTTCTTGTGGATGAAGCGATGGAGTCTGGAGCCTGGAAATGCCTTTGGGTTCCTCCGTCGCTCCCGTATACCCAACCTGCCGGGGTCTTTCGAGACAACTCCTGTCCGACCAAACGGCTGGTGTTCTCGAGTTGGAAGGTGGTCCCGGAAGCATTGGCAGCGGGTCTATCGTATGCTGTCGATCGGCAGGTGATGAGCGACCTGGGAGCCAAATTTCGTTATGACGAAATCGGCGAGGCTTTTAGGCCAAGGATCAAATTCGCACGGTCCAACGGGCGTGTTAGCGGAATGATGCCGTTGGCATTGGCCTACCCCTCCCATTGGTTGGCGTTGAATTTCCATCCGCTGCGATTGGCGATGGATGGACTCGCTGATTGGAAGGGAATGCGCACCCATGTGGCTCGGGTCATCGAGTCGGAATGGGCGTCTCGATTGCCTGCTGGGGGAGTGGGCAACTTGGTGGACGCGAAGTGGTATTGGGCTGCGTTGGCGATGATGGATGCGTATTCAGCTCCCGATCGTCGCACATGGTGCGAATCCGCATGGCTCGGCGCCTTGACGGATTTCGTCGATGGTGAAGCCACCGATGACCAGGGCGGCAAGCCGCACGAAGTCCTGCAGGAGCATTTGGCTCTTTGGTTGGATGCCTGGGATGGAAAGCTCGTTTTGGGGCGTCGCCCAAAGGATTTATGGGAAGTGCTGGCCGAGATCGCGCTTGGAGGCCATGCGGTTTGTGCCGTTCGAAGCCTTAGGGGTTCGTTGGCCAATCCTACCGTGGATGAGTCGGATTTTCTTCACGCCGCCGTACTCGCGTCGCGTGGATTGCGGGGGTTATTTAACCAACCAGAGTCCATCGCCATCGTGAGCTCCCAGCGCCTCGAAGACGATCAGGACGACAGTTATTGGCGGGAGTGCATCCAATACGGTCTGGATGGCAACCTACAGTCCTTGCTCGACGAACACGGCCATCTGCTCTCGGTTTTTGTGGGTGGTGGCGATGGGACGAGCGATAAGCTCCGCAAGATGGGCGAAGAAATCCAGAACGGCGCGACCATCAAATCGGCCTCGATTCAGGTCGACCGATTGGACCCAGACAAGAGTTCGTTCTCCATCCGTTGTCGGTATGCGGTGAAGTTCGGCGGCCAGGCGGAATCGGAATCGGACACCGAGCGCAAGAAGTCGCTGCAAACCGCCTTCAATTCTCCTTTTCGACCCTTCGTCTTGTGCTCGACATCGGTTGGCCAAGAAGGGTTGGATTTCCATCTCTGGTGCCACTCGGTGGTGCATTGGAACCTTCCGACAAACCCTGTCGATTTGGAACAGCGCGAGGGACGCGTCCACAGATTCAAAGGTCATGCAGTCCGCCGCAACCTAGGAATTCGCTTTGGGATCGATGATTTGAGGCGCGCGGGATGGGATCCAAGGATGGATCCGTGGGAAATTCTATTCGAACTGGCGAAGAAGGAACGCCCTTTTGACGCGACCGATCTTGTTCCTTACTGGATTTACGAGACTCCAGGCGGGGTCAAGGTAGAACGGCATTTGATGTTGCAACCATTGGGGAAAGATGCCCAACGCGCCCAGCGGCTACGCAAAAGCCTGGTGCTATACCGCATGGTCTTCGGGCAACCACGCCAAGACGACCTGCTTCAATATCTATCCGAAAAATTCCAAGGGGAGGAAATGGCCAACGATCTTGTGCGTTGGCGTATTGATCTATCACCCGATTGTAAGAGGTAATTCATGTGGGTTCAGATATAAATTCAATCATCAGATATCATTCAATGTAAACTTTCGCTTGGATCTTGATTTCACGCTCAATCCGTTGATAAATGAATTCGCATCCAGATCAAATCTCTCAATCGCTTCAATAAGTAAATCTTCTCCAAATTTATTGAAGCTCATATTCCTCAATTCAGCGATTTTGCATGCAGCCGCATGGATTTCAGGCGAAACGCGGAATTGAATATTTCCAGAAAATTGCTTTGGAGGAGGCTCGCCCTTCTCTGCGTATCCTTCGAGCAAAAAGTCAATCGCCCTCTCGAAATCCAATTTTGCTTGTTGTACGGTTTCTCCTTGGAAGAGAACTGTGTCACGAATTCCGACGACTATTCCACAAATCAAATTCTCTTCAGCAACAAGCTCAATCCTTGCGGAATATCCTTTGTAAGTGAATGCTGACGACATGCTTTACCTGTTTTGCTAATTATTTGGGAGACTACATAAAGTGGCCATTCCTGACTGCCTATTTAGGTTAGTTATCAAACGCCGCAAGCAACGCGCAAGCACACTTTTCTTACAAGGTATGCTCAGACGCAAGCAGAGTGCAGGCAGATGCTTGTTTTTTTTCCGCGCATGCTTTGGTTGTGAACGAAAGGGAACTTGACTTGGGATTGCTTCAGCCCATCCAGGCCTTGGAGAAGGCCTCCGCTTGTTGGAGCACCGTTTGAACGGCGGCGTCTTGAAGGTCGGGTGGGTAGCCGTACTTCTTGAGGATGCGTTTCACAAGCACCCGCAGCTTGGCGCGAGCACTGGCGCGATGCGCCCAGTCCACGGTCACGTTTTCGCGTAGGCTGACCAGAAGCTCATGGGCGATGATTTTGAGGCTTACGTTCCCAAGGATCTCCAACGCGCTTTGGTTTTCTGCCAAAGCATCATAGAAGGCGACCTCTTCCTCAGATAGGCCCAATTCCTCACCACGGCTCCGGGCTGTCCGAATGTCTTTGGCAAGGTTGATCAGTTCTTGGAGAACTTCCGCCGTGGTGATCGCGTTGGCGTGGTAGCGGGCGATGGCGGCTTCCAAACGCTCCGAGAAGGCTCGCGTTTCCACCACGTTGGTGCGGCTTCGCGACTGGATGCTGTCATTCAGGAGCTTCTTGAGCGCTTCCAAGGCGAGGTTCTTGCGTTCCATCTGCTGGACTTCAGCCAAGAACTCGTCCGAAAGGATCGAAATGTCCGGAGACTTGATCCCGACGGCACCAAGGATATCGACAATTTCTGTCGAAACCACGGCGCGGCTCACGATCTGCTGAACGGCCAGGTCGCGACTGGCCTGCGAGACTGCACCCGTTGCGCTTGTCTTGGTGATACTGACCTTCACCGTTTGGAAGAAGCCGACTTCTTCACGGATCTCCCTAGCGAGGTCGGTTGCACCCGCCAATGCAAAGGCCTTGGAGAGGTTCAAGACCGCGTCTGCAAACGAGCGCAACGCCTTCTTCTTGCCTTCATCGGACTTCTCATGTGCGGCCTTGTCACGGACCACTTCCTGAATCCATTCGATGGCTCCAGCAAGCAGCACAAGCCGCTCGTGGGGTGTGCCGCTCAAGCCTTCGCGGTAGCCGTACCCGTGGAACATATCGCGCACGATCTCGAGCTTTTCCTGGAGCACCGCAACGGCCTTGGCTTCATCGACGCCGGTAGTCGCCTGGTCGGGCTTGGAATACTGAGTGAGGGCGTTCTTGAGACTTTGGGCGATGCCGATGTAATCGACGATCAATCCTGCAGGCTTGTCACGGAAGACGCGGTTCACACGGGCAATGGCTTGCATGAGGCCGTGGCCACGCATGGGCTTGTCCACGTACATGGTGTGCATGCAAGGGGCGTCAAATCCTGTCAGCCACATGTCGCGCACGATCACGATCTTGAGCGAATCCATGGGATCGCGGGCACGCTTGGCCAACAGGTCGCGACGGGCCTTGGTCCCGATATGGCGTTGCCAGGCTTCCGGGTCGGAGGCAGATCCGGTCATGACGATCTTGAGCGCACCCTCGGCATCGTCGTCGCTGTGCCACTGCGGGCGCAGCTTCACGAGTTCCTGATAGAGCTTCACGCAGATGCGACGGCTCATGCAGACGATCATTGCCTTGCCGTCGAGGCTTGCGACGCGACTCTCGAAATGGTCCACGATGTCCTTCGCGACCAGCTCCATGCGAGTGTCGCTTCCCACCAGAGCTTCGACCGTCGCCCACTTTTGCTTGAGCTTCTCCTGCTCTGTCGGTTCTTCACCTTCTGTGAGGGCTGCGATCTCGTCATCGATGCGGGGGCGCTCGTCCTCGTCCAGTTCGATGCGCGCCAAGCGGCTTTCGTAGTAGATGGGCACGGTCGCGCCATCTTCCACGGCCCGGCTGATGTCGTACACGTCGATGTAATTGCCGAAGACCGCTGGCGTGTTCACGTCTCCAGCCTCGATGGGCGTGCCGGTGAATCCGATGAAGGATGCGTTGGGAAGCGCGTCGCGCAGGTACTTGGCGAACCCGTAGGAGATCTCGCCCGTGTCGGCTTCCACCTTGGCGCGAAAGCCGTACTGGCTACGGTGCGCTTCGTCTGCGATCACGACCACGTTGGCACGTGCGGTCAACGGGGGCAGATTGGTCACTCCGGCGGGCGGGGCGAATTTTTGGATGGTGGTGAACACCACGCCGCCCACATCGCGAGCAAGCTTCTTGCGTAGATCGTCGCGGTCTTCGGCTTGGATGGGCGTCTGGCGGAGCAGATCCTTGGCGGCGCAGAAGGTACCGAAGAGCTGATCGTCCAGGTCGTTGCGGTCCGTGAGGATCACAAGCGTGGGATTGCCCATGCCGGGATGCTGGACGAGCTTGCCCGCGTAGAAGGCCATCAGGAGCGACTTTCCCGATCCTTGGGTATGCCAGATCACGCCTGCACGGTGGTCGCCCTTGCGTTGGGTCTTGACGCTTGCGAGCCCGTATTCTGTGGGGTCCTCACCGGAAAGTAAAACGGAAGGATCAGACGGCGACGTGGCACGAAGTGTCGAATCCACGGCCTTACGCACGGCATGGAATTGGTGGTAGCCCGCAATGATCTTGACGGTGCCCGAAGGCATGTCGGCAAACAGGATGAACGAGCGCAACAGTTCCAGAAAGCGCGACTTCTCGAAGATGCCTTCGATGAGCGTGGACTGCTCGGGAAGTCCCTTTGCCTGGATCTCCAGCCCATCGGTGGTGCGCCAGGGCATGAAGCGTTCTTCGTCCGACGAGAGCGATCCCACGCGGGCATTGAGTCCATCGGAAGTCACCAAGAGCGCATTGGTGCGGAAGAGAGCCGGGATCTGGTTCTTGTAAGTCTGGAGCTGGTTGTAAGCCCCGGTGAGGCTTGCCGACTCTGCGCCGGGTGCCTTGAGTTCAATCACAGCAAGCGGAAGGCCGTTCACGTACACGACGCAATCGGGGCGACGGTTCACGTTCCCCGTGATAACGGTCAGTTGGTTGACCACCAGCCAATCGTTGTGGTCAGGATGATCGTAGTCGAAAAGCCGCACCACACCTGCGGTCAGGAGTCCGTCTTCCCCGTAGAACTCGACCTCCACGCCGTCGGTGAAGTACATGTGCAGACGGCGATTCTCTTCCAGAAGCACGGGGCGCTCCTGCTGCAGGAGCTTGCGGACGGCTTCTTCGCAGGCAGATACGGGAACGCCGGGATTCAGCCTCTTGACAGAATCTGTCAATCGTCCCAGGAGCACCACATCCTCGTGGCTCTCGCGCTCCGGGGACTTGCTGTCTGGGCCAATGGTATCGCCTAGGGCGGTTACGTAGCCCAAGGCGCGGAACTGGGTCAGGAGCGAGTCTTCGAGATGGGATTCGGGGAGGAAGGACATCATCGCGGGTTTTCCGGGGGGAGGGAGGCCGTGGTGCAATACGCCTGCCGCTCGTGCTTGGGCGTGGCCGGGAAAGCCAGGCTCAGCGAACGATCCCGGACCATGCGTGTCAGGTAGTTGTTCCGCAACGGATCGGGCTTGCGTGCAGCTAGTTCCGCCAGGCAACGCAGGGTGATGTAGCGTCCCTTGCAAAGCTCCAGAAGGATGGTGTCCAGAGCATCGGGATTCAGCCTCGCTTTTTCGCGTGATTCCTGGGCGAGTCTTTCCAGGCTTTCCCGGAACGAGGGGGACAGGTTGGTCAGGTCATCGATCACCGGCAGCGGCAATTTGGACGACCGCAGACACCCGTCGGCATCCCGCTCCTCGATCCCTTCCTCACCGCTGGGCGAGGATCCCGAGTGGTTATGTGAGATGGTCCGGCTGCTATGTGAGATGCTCGGGGCGCTATGTGAGGTGCCCAACGTGGGCAAGGATGGGCCGAACACATCCTCCGGACGGGTCAAGGGCACACCTGCTAGATGGTACACTGCACCCCTTCCACCACCAGTAGAAACGAGCATTCCTTGTTGTGTGAGATGCTGGAGTGTGCGGGTCAGGTCCACGCTATGGGAGGTGCTCATGCCCTTGAGGCGGCCATGGCTCACGCTGCCTTCGCTGGCGGCCAAGGCCAGGGCCATGCGTTCCTCCTGGGCGAGAGCATCGAACCGGGCACCAAGGCGCTGTCGCAGACTGGTCACGATCACCTCCGGGAACAGGTCGATCATCCTCAATTCCAGCAGGGTCTGGTTGTAAGGCTCCGAGTTCATGTGGAGTTTGGGAGGGTGCCAATGTTGGGCTTCCCAGCCCTGGAGGATCTTGGGGATACCTGTGCCGGCCTGCTCCCCGACGCCCACGAAGCGGAACATCTGGTGAAGATTGCGGTTGCGGCAATCGGGCTCCCCGCCTTGAAGCGCGATCTCGACTGGCACGCGCATGAGACCGGGATTGCGGAATCCGAACATGTCGGGCCGCTTAACGACCAGCACCGAGGCGCGGTCGGTATAGTCGGCATGAACGAGCGTATTGGCTAGAGCTTCGCGCAGTGCCACATGCACGGGGGTGTCTTCCTGGCGCTCGCCTTTTTCCAGGCGGAACGGGACCTTGAGGTCGGCGGTGAGCTTGAGGTAGACGCGCCGGTAGAAGTCATAGAGATTCCCGGACCACTTGCCGTCCAGCGTGAGCCGGTCGGTCCAGCGCATCTCTGTTCTGGCCTCCGGGCGCTCCATGTAGTCGAGCATGTAGTTGGGCAGGATTTCCCGGATGGTCTCCATGCGTCCGAACATGAGGAGCCCTGCGAGGGTCAACCCCTGTTGCCCCGTCTCGCGGTCGCGACGCCATCCCCCGATACTGCGCAGGAAATCCAGGTCACCAAGGGCATTCCAAGGATGAGCCGGTTCGCGGTTCGCAAAGACCTGACGGTAGGCCCGGAAGGTCTCCATTTGGAGATCATCCAGGTCGTGGTGCGGGAGCAGACGGAGATCTCGGCTGTCCTCCACCTGCTCGGCCAGAAGGCGCTTGACCTCCTCGTCGGGGATGGGGCGGTCGCTTTCGTTTTCGCGGCGGTAGCTGTTGCCGTCCAAGGGATTCTTGGTGATGTGGACAGGCCGTAGGGTACGCGGAGCCCGAGGCACTTCGATTGCCAGTATGGTCTTGCCGCCAAGAGGGATTTCCTGCACACGGGAGTCGTTGAGCAGGTTGACGCTGACCTTGTCGCGGCTGTTGAGGAGATTGAAAAGCTCCGTGCGCACCTTGGCGAGGTTCTCGATTCCCTCGACGGTGAACTGGCCGTGGCTTTCGCGCAAGCCCAACAGGATCACGCCGCCGTGGGTGTTGGCAAACGCGCTGTAGGTGGGCCAGAAGTCCTTGGGGATCACACCCTTGCCATCAGCACCCCGGGCCAGCTTGATCTCAAGGTCGACCGATTCTCGCAGCAAGGAAATATCTTCAATGGAGGAAATTTGGATCATGCTCTGGAATTCCTATCACCTGCGAGACTTGCAAAAGCGGCTTTGAGGACCTGCATGCAGATGTCTGCAGTATGGCGGTCTGGTTGGAATCCAGTGTGCATCTGCTCATAAGGGTGAATAAAATTCCTGAAGTCACGGAGTACATGGCTGAACTTTTTCACATCAAGGGATATATATCCTTGCTCGTGTGCGGCATCGATGAAGTCTGCCAGTTTCCAATCATGAAGCTTTTTGATCTTACCTTCACGATCTTTTGGAGCAATGGGGGATTGATTGAATGCTGCGATATTCTTTTGCGCCAACCCTAGTAAAGCTCCTTCAAGGATGCTTCCGCAGAGGATGACCGTCGTCAGGCCAAGCCCATATTTGTGGGCACTCTGAGCTTCGCTAAGTCGTGCTTCGAGTATTGGAATTACGGAAGCCTCAATAGGTAAACACGCCAAGGTCGGCAACTCAATCTGACGGGTCAAAAAATCGGATTCTAGGTTAGCGGGTTGAGTATCGCCTGACAAGCGCTTAACGATTGCTTCACATTGCTGGAAGGATTCAGTACGAACATTTTGGTTTTGATGGAGCCACAACCGCAATAATTCAGCAAGCACCTTGGCGACGATAGCATCGGAATCATGCTCCCAAAATGCACGCATGCGATGAGCTTTAGAATTGCTAGCCCGTTCGTACCTCGAGCTGAATATGTCTATTTTTACTGTGGTTCGAAAAAAATCGCCGAATGAGCGATCATTTAAATTCAAGACATAGCCTGAGCCCATCTCGAGTAAACTTTCCAATACTTGGGTATCGAGAAAATTGAGACTGGACATCTTTATGCGACCTCCACCTGCGCCATAACATTGGATTTGAAAAGTTTAGCACAAATCAATTGAAACATGATTCAATTTTCATTAGAAGTGGTACTTGTTCTTGCGCTGCATGAAGGCCGCTTTGCCGCCTTCCAAAATGTCGGAGGCCCATTGCTGGATCACTGGCAGGTCGATGGCACCCTGCAGCTCCTTCGGGATGTTACCCGATCCATCCAGCGACTGGAAGACGCCAATCCACTCTGCATCGCCAAAGACCGGGATGTTGGCGTTGTGGGTGGCGAAAAAGAACTGGCGATCGAACTTGGCCCTGCGAAGCTCCTGAACAATGCGGTCGGCGATGAAGGCGTTGTCGAGATTGTCTTCAGGCTGGTCGAGCACGAGCGGATCTTGATAGCGTAGCAAGAGCAGATGAAGAATCGCCGTGCACTGCTGACCCTTGGAAAGGTTGTCGATGGACCGGTAGGTGGGTGTGTCACCATGCCCGACATTCAGTTCGATCTTGGGCGAATCCGCAAAGACGGCTTCTTCGATTTGCATGATCTGAGTCTCGGGCAGTCGGCAAAGCGCCAATATGACGGTTTCCGTCATTCCCCATCCCTTGCCACGAAGGGAATCGGTTCCCTCGCGGATCGCCGTAGCTAGGGTTGTTGCGCTCAGATCACCGGCCTCCCGGATCCACTCCAATCTCTTCGCTCCGACACCCTCCATCCCGAACGAGGTGAGCAGTAATTCCAGCCCACTCCGATCCGCTTCCGGATTCAGTGCCACCTTGAGGTTGCCTTCCAACTTGCGATTCAAGCTCTTTGCCGCACGCTGCCTTTCGGCAGCTCTCTCTGCCGAGAGAGAACTTCGCTCCGCGAGGAGTTCTCTTCGGCGAGCTTGCAATACCTCCAGGGTCTTCTTTCTGAGACCGGCTTCATGGACCTTGGGTTGGACTCGTGCGATCTCTTCCTGAAGGGTACGGTACTGTTCCCCGATCTCCCGTCCACTTCGTCCTTGGGCACTGGGAATATCGCAGAAGGATTTGCTGAGCGCCGTTTCGTCCTTGGATATGGCCTCTTCCAAAGCGCTGATCGCGATATTCCCGGAAGCATTGGCCTCGCCTGCCAACGCTTCCAAGGTGCCGATCGGCTCGGTCATGCTCTGTACAAAGACGGACAGGCGCTCCCGGAGAGCGGACAATTCCGTGTGATGAGGCAAACCATGTAGCGCGGTTTCGCTCAAGAAAATTGGGTCGGGAATCGACTCCCGAAGGGTGCGTACGGCATCGGAGAGGCCTTGGACTTCCTTTCGAAATCGCACCGCCAATTGCTTTTCCCGTTCCCAGAGCGGAACGGCCTTGAGTCTATCCTCCAAACCAAGGCTTGCGAACTGGGACGCCTGCTCTTGAAGCTTCGGAAGTCGTGACACATCGCTTTCGATCTCCTGCAACGCCGTGATCGCTGACTGAATGTCGTGGCGGTTCTTGAGAAGTTGGGCCTTGAGGTCGTCAAATCGTGTGGAGGCCGCACCTGTCCCATTCCCCAGGAATCGAGCCAGAAGCCGAGCTTGCTCGGCGGTGTCCTGGGCAATCTCGTAGATCTCGTTCTGCCCATAGACCTCCAAGCGAGGCAGAAGATCCGATGGCGTGAAACTGGACAGACTGCCGTTCGACTCATGAACGACCGGAGCCTCGCCATACTTTCTTCGAATACGGAACCGACGACCGTTCATGGTTGCGGAATGAAGAATGACCTCAATCATGCCGCTGCGACCGAGGTTGGCCTTCACGATCTCTTCATGGGATTTCTGGGCATTTTTCGAGAGGGGCTTCAAGTCGAAGGCATAGCGCAGACATTCGATGAGGGTGGATTTTCCGCTTCCACGTCCCCCGATCACCGCGTTCAGGTTCTCGGACAGATCCGCTTCCAGTCCATCGAGATAGCCACCCGTGAACTTGATCTTTTCGATGGCCGAGAAGTAGCGTTCGGTCCGCTCACCCAGCAGACGAATTCTGGATTCGGGCTCGAGAAACGCCTGCCGGAACGACTCGAAGCAAGGCTTGGTCATGCGGACAAGGCAGGATGCCGAAGGCTCACGCAAGGTTTCAGGCTTGTCGACATCCTTGGCGTTGAGCAGCGCAACAGGCGTTTCGCGCCTGTAGTCCGGGTTCTTGTTTGTCAGAATCTGGTTGTACTTGCCCCCGTCCACATCACGCAGATCCTCCAGACTTCCCTTGATCTGGACGGCCTTGAGGTTCGGGGACTTCCAAATGTGGTTGTAGTTGCCACGTAAGAGCCCGCTGGCGTCGATACAGTGCGCAGCGTAGGCGAACGCTTTCAACTCCTCTATCTTGGCAAGCAAGGCCTCGCCGCCGAGCTTGGAAGGCCTCACCCCATCCTCGGGGTCAAGAAGTTCCAAGTTGCCTAGATAGCGGTTGAGTTGGACTGTGGTGGTGTCTTCTGGGAACAAGCAGACGAAATGAGCCTTCTCGGAGCTTGCGATCTCGAAGCCAGGAAAGACGACCACGCCGACTTCGTTCAAGACAGTCCGCAGTGCATCGACGCCCTCGACATTCCCATGATCGGCGATGCCGACAACTTGAATACCTTCACTGCGACAGATCTCTACAAGCTGCCGGTTGTACTCCGTCTCGGTGAGCTCCTGAGTCTCGCCCCGGTACTTCAGGTACGAGGACGGATTGACTTGGAGGGCGCACTTCCAGAAGGAAGCCTTGGTGTAGGTCGGGGCTTCGCTCATTGGGCGATCCTTGAAAGAAGGTTCATGCCGTGCAGCCTTGCTCCACGAACGATTAAGAAATCCTGAAGAGTTGAAACCCACAAGCTTTCCTTGTGAGTTGGCGGAGAAAGAAGCGCCGTGCAGATCATGCCGCCTCCACCTGGAGCATGGCCTCGGGGACGCTCAGCTCGCCAGACAAGAGCTTGGGGAGGAGGGTGTCCCGGAGGGTCGAGAGGGAGGCGACTTTCCGGAGATTTGTCAGGATCTGCTCAAAATGAGGAGTGACTTGCTGCTCAAATGCCTTCAATGAACTCACAGAAGGAAGCAAAACTGGTGTCGCTTCAAATGTTCCGGTTGTAATTGTGTCGAAAACAGAGCCATGAGCAGAGAGCACCATTGATTCCATAAAGTGCTTTGAATGACAATACAAGGAAAACGGAGTTCCAATGCGCGAATAAAGACCGTAGCAAGTTTGATTCATTGCCATATCTATCCCGAACATGGTAAGCCTGCCCGTGGTCGCACCACGAGCAACTACCACCGTCGAGAGTGCAGGGATCATTTTTGTCGAACTTTCTTCCAACCCGCGTTTGGTGATCGTTCTTTCAGTTTGAATCAAAAATCCTTGACCACACTGAGATACATCTTTTGCGCTTGCCCAAGGAATTTCGCCGTCCCAATACTCTAGTTCACTTGTTTTGGGTGTGCCACCGCTCAAAAGTCGCGCAAGCTTCAAAATTGACCCACATTCCCACCCCTCCGGGATTTCGCCAAGTTCCGATTCCACGAGCTTGGAGGGGAAGAGGGCGGCGATCTCAGGGGAGAGGCCGGGTGGCACGCGGCCTTCCATCTTGGCGTGCACGGTGCCAAAGTCAATGAACCAGTCCTTGAACAGGGCGCGGGCCATGGACTCCAGCGTCTCGTTCATGCGGCGGCACAGCTCGATCCGGTCGTCCAAGGCGCCCAGAATGTGGGCGATGGCCTTTTGGATGGGGAGGGGCGGGACCTCAACAGATCTTACATATACAGCTGATCGCGTTGTTGAAGGTATTGGCGATCCATCGTCAATCTCACCAAGATTATGAAATATCACCGCATAATAGAGCCATCGCATATCGAGATCAATTTTTGGCTTTAAATAGTAAGCGGTATCAATGACATAAAAGGCGTTGTGAGAAAATTGCACGCCACGGTATGCACCTTTTCGACCGAGAATAACCCCTGGACCATCGGCTAATTTTTTCTCACACCAACCTATGGGGCCATTTGAACCAAAAACTCTGTAGCCAAAATTTTGATTTTTGTAGTCCCGAAGAGATTTCCCATATTCAAGGTCAACGATTTCTCCCCATGTAAGGCTCTGCCATTCAATGTGTAGGCAACCCTTTATTGAACCTTGAGAGGCGTTGCGGGGGGCACCACCGCTGAGGGGAGAGACACCCCCCCCTGTCACTTTGCGCGGGCTCATGCGCGGGGCTCCAGACGCAGGTGCACCACATACTCGTGCTGGATATCCAGGGCCAGCGTCTGGCCTGCATGCAGGGCTACAAGGTGCTCTGGGGTCAGCGTGACGATTTGGGCCGCGAAGCGCTCACCGAAGGGCGAAGCCGAAGGCTCGACGGGAGCGGGCAGGATGATCACGGAAGCATCAAGGGAAGTTTCCATGCTACCCCCCGAATCCGAGCTTCTCGAGATTTGACAGAATCTGTCCATCGAGACGGCGCGACTCCTCGATCTGCTCCTTGAGCTTGGCCGTCAGGGCGTTCATCTTCTCTACGAAGTCGATGCCGTCGTCCTCCACGGCCTCAGCCCCCACGTAACGGCCCGGCGTGAGCACATGGCCGTGTGAGCGCACCAACTCAAGGTCGGCGGACTTGCAGAAACCGGGCACATCCTCGTAGGCTCCGGCATCGGGTTCGCCGCGCCAGGCGTGGTAGGTGCGTGCGATGCGCGCAATCTCTTCGTCGGTCAGTTCGCGGCGGGTGCGGTCCACCAGCACGCCTTGCTTGCGGGCATCGATGAACAGAATCTGTCCGCGCCGGTCGCGGAACGCGCTGCCGGGATTCTTGTTGCGTGCCAGGAACCACAGGCACGCGGGGATCTGCGTGGAGTAGAAGAGCTGGCCTGGTAAGGCCACCATGCAGTCGATGGCGTCTGCCTCGACCATGGCTTTGCGGATCTCGCCTTCGCCCGACTGGCTGGAACTCATCGAGCCGTTGGCCAGCACCACGCCTGCCGTGCCGTTGGGCGCAAGGTGGTGGTGGATGTGCTGGAGCCAGCCGTAGTTGGCGTTGCCTACAGGGGGCACGCCGAAGGTCCAGCGGACATCCTCACGCAGGCGCTCGCCGCCCCAGTCCGAGATGTTGAACGGAGGATTGGCCAGGATGAAGTCGAACTTCATGTGGGCCAATTCGTCCTTGTGGAACGAGCCTTCGTTGTTCCAGCGAATGTCGGAGTCGATGCCGCGCACCGCGAGGTTCATCTTGGCCAAGCGCCATGTGGTGTAGTTGGACTCCTGCCCGTAGATGGCGATGTCGCCGATGCGTCCGCCGTGGCCGGTCACGAACTTCTCGGACTGCACGAACATGCCGCCCGAACCGCAGCACGGATCATACACGCGGCCTTCGATGCCACGGGCGCGGTCAGGCAATGGTTCGAGCATTTCCACGAGCACGCGCACCACCGAACGCGGCGTGTAGAACTCGCCGCCGCGCTTGCCTTCGGCTCCGGCGAACTGACCCAGGAAGTACTCGTAGACGCGGCCTAGGATGTCCTTGGAGCGGTCGCCTTCCTCGTTCATGGCGATGTTGGAGATCAGCCCGATCAGCTCGCCCAGCATCACCTTGTTCAGGGACGGACGCGCATAGTCCTTGGGCAGCACGCCCTTGAGCGAGTCGTTGTCCTTCTCCAGCGCCCGCATGGCGTCGTCGATGATGAGGCCGATGCCGGGGAGCGTTGCCTTGGCCTTGAGAGTGGACCAACGAGCCTCCACGGGCACCCAAAAGATGTTTTCGGCGAGGTACTCGTCGCGGTCTTCGGCAAGCGAAGCATCCTCTTCCAGGAGCATGCGGTGCTTGGCCTCAAAGCTGTCCGAGATGTACTTGAGGAAGATCAGCCCCAGCACGACATGCTTGTAGTCGGATGGCTCCATGTTGCCGCGCAGCTTGTCGGCAGTCTTGAAGAGTTCAGCCTCGAAACCTAGGGTATCGGACTTGGTGTTCTTCAGGGTCTCGTCGTTGGACATGGGCTCTCGTTCTGGATGTGCTCGCAGGCCAGTCGCCATGCGGAGTTCAAGCTGTTTGTGCTATGCACAAAGTAGGTCAGCGGGACCTAGGGTTGCAGCGCATAGTGTCAGAATTTGTCTTCGTCCAGTCGGAGTGGGGGAGCTTCCACTCAGTAGAGCATTAGGGGTAAAAAATCAAAGTGGTTTCAATTCAACTTCCAATGCCACCTCATCCTCAATACAACCGAGAATATCTTGTTCGTCATGCGACGCCCGGCAAACCTCATTCAAGCCATTGGCAATGATGGGAGGAATCATCTTTCGAACAACTTCGCAATGTTGTTTTTGTCGAAATCGTTCGACGGTATTTGACGTAGAATTCGAGTAGGCTTTCATGATTTCTTTCTATCTTAAATATTAACAAAATACTACCGATTCTTGAGCTAAACCTATCACTCGTTTCAGTTATACCTTTTCGATATACTCATCATAGAATTCTGACACATCAACGCCATGCTTCAAGCCATCAATGATTTGACTTGCTGTAACTCTATCAAGCTCTCGAATTTTCTCTTCGGACTTGAGTCTAAATTGTGTTGATCGTTGGATAAGACCAATGATGTATGTTGCCTGTGGTTCTGTAACAGGAGAGTATCCCCGATCTTTCCTGTCAGATATGACTTTCTTGCCAATCCACTTTTCAAATTGAAGCCATGCATCTATGTGGCTTGCTGATTGGTGAACTTTATTCGCGCATTGGAAGGAAAACCAAAAGTCCTGAAGAAAGCTGGCATCAAATGGAGTTGCAATGAAAATTGGCTTCATTCGTGAAAATGCATAACCAATTTCAACCAAACTACCAAAAGCTGTTGGTTGATCGATCCAGCAAAATACAAAATCAGCAGCATCAATTCCTTTGATGCATGACTTGAAGGCTTTCCTTCGTGGCGTCACGCTTTCGACGAAACACCCCCTGGAATTCAAGCCCAATCCATGCTCTGAATCCCCGTGAGCACAGCCGTGATCACAGGACTCGAAGAAAGGTCCACTATAGACTAATCCATTCCTTTTGGGAATCTTCTTGTATTGTGCATTCCTGATTTTAGCAAGTCTGAGATCAGGAAATATGTCATGCCGCCAATCACTTTTCCCAATTTTACCGATCATATAAACTTTGAGATAGTCATTAATCCGATTTTTTGCCATTCCAAACTCGCCTCCTGTTCTCGCGAAATTGCTATTGCAATCAAGCAGAGAAACGAGAAATTTTCTTCAGCTTGATTGCTCTAATTTCTAAGAATCCTTCTTGATGCAATGACGAGTTCAAGCGCGCCTTCATCACCCAGGATATCCCCGGTATGATCTCGATCCAAAATGATTTTTGCGCTATCATTAGTTGGATTAATGTAGCGATAGTAAATATCATTCAATATTGCTTGCTGGTCTCCGGAATTATCGATCCGAGCAGTATCTGACCAGCCCTTCTGAGAGCTTGGATATTGCCTGCAAGGGTTTGCAAGAACATTCAGCGTATCATTGTCGACATAGACTATGAGTCTGCAAGTCGTTGGAGTACCGCCTGTACCTCCGGAGAAGTAGATGACCTTCTCATATTCGAGTCCATCCTTGTATTCCTTTTTGATCTTCAAGTCGTGCTTCGCTTCAAAGGACTTTAGCCTGTGCTTGATCGTGTCCATGGGCATCTTCTCCGCCAAGTAGATGCCGTGATAGGTCTTCCAAGGAGATGCAAGTTCTCTGTAGAAGGCACAGCCACCGAGGATGAAGGTGACAGGGAGGGAAGCGATGCATGCTGCACAAAAGATTTTGGGACTGGTCAGAGGCATATGGCTCCTAGGGCTGTTGATGTTTCCGCCCCTCATGGGCATTTTTCACGCGGCATGGATGCTCCTTTTTGTAAAGTCATAAGAAGGCTTCCATGCGTCAAGAACTCTTCATTATCCAAGTACCATTGAGCGAAGTTCCATCATCGTGGCTCGAGTGGGTCGCCTTAGGAACGCGAGAGTTCATGAACAAGCCCATTCATACCCAGATCGCAGCGAGCATCGCGCTGGCCATAGAGCAAGCTGGCTTCAAGACTCAGGACGAGTTTGCTCGTGTCATCGACATGGATCGCTCGACCTTGCGCCGTGTGCTGTCCGGTAAGTATGACCCAAAGCTCTCTACCCTACAGCGCATTGCCGAAGGGCTTGAGATATCGGTCGACAGGTTGTTGCAAACGGCAAGCCCGTCGACCAAGCCTCTTCTTCAGAAGAGGGGACGCAAGCCCAAGGAGTCGCCACAGGTTGTTCAGATACAGCTCGTCATGGCTCCGGGCGAAGATCTCCCGGAGTGGCTCAAAATGGCGCTAGAACAAGGGAAAGCCCAAGCCTTTCGTGCAGGCAAGAAGGGCTGACATAGGCCAGTACCACCACTGAGCTCGAATCTTCCCAGTGTGTCGCTGGACACCCAAAGTGATTCGGTGTTGGACACATATGGAGCGCCCAAAGTGATTCGCTAGGTCGGTTGACAGAGGTCGGGAGTGCAGGTAGTA
>Ga0302287_10000016_pt1 | contig 196898 bp, 151 predicted proteins | sample III_Fen_E2_4_FD_200452 | JGI IMG/M metagenome (GOLD analysis project Ga0302287, IMG submission 200452) | Peat permafrost microbial communities from Stordalen Mire near Abisko, Sweden - III_Fen_E2_4 | ecosystem: Environmental > Terrestrial > Soil > Wetlands > Permafrost | place: Sweden... | reverse complement strand
ACAAGCTGACGCCTGCGCAAGAGGAGTACAACAAGAAGCACGACTTCCCGGTTTCGCAGGCGATCGCTTCGCACCGTCGTTCCAGCCAGCCGGTGGTGGTGGTGGCTGATCACCAGGAGACCATGGACGAGCTTCATGACACCCTGATGAAGCGCTTGACGGTGGATCGCGACACCATTCTGGCAAGCTTCCTGACCTATCGGAGCTTTGTTCCCAAGGACTCGGACCAGCAGGTGCGGCTCTCGTACTTGAAGCAGATTGATAGTCTGGTCGGCGCGGCCATCTTCGACAAGGCCGAGGGCGACGATGCCGACATGATTCGCCGGCTTCGTACGATGGCCAAGGTGCATTCTTTTGGTGCCGAGCAGATTCCTCCTTGGGCCTTGAACCTGCTCCGCGAGCGCGACGGTTCGTACGGCAAGATCGCCTTCATCTACGGCAGTTTCAATAGCTCGAACGCCAAGGAGGCGGACAAGTTTGAGCAGCGCTACGGGAGCTTTCATCTCAAGGGGGAGGAACCGCGAGCCTTCTCGTCGGCCTTCATCTATGCGGATATCGTCCGCATCGTAAAGGAGGATTCGAGCCGCATGTTCTTCCTGATGGCCGTGGTCCTGATCGGGATGTTGGTGGTGATCTTGCGGAGCTTCCGCTACGTTGCCATCAGCGCCATCGGGATGGCGGTCGGGACGATCTGGACTTTGGGGATCTGTGGCCTCTTGGGCTACAAGATGAACGTGTTCAACATCATCGCCATCACGACGCTTCAGGGGGTCGCGGTGGATGTGACGACCTACATCATCTTAGCCTACCTGCGCCTTGGGAAGGATCGCATCGGTGACATCTTCAAGGGAATCGCGGGGATGCTTGCGGCTGCAGAGCTGACGACGCTTGCGGGCTATGCGGGGATGCTGTTCGTGAGCAACCAGGGAATCGCGAGCATCGGCAAGTTTGCGGTGGTTGGCCTTGCTTGCTTGCTGCTGACGAGCTTGATGCTGACGCCATGGCTCTGCACCAAGCTCATTCCCGACTCCCACGTCAAGACTTCGGACGACATCATCGGGTAAGGCCCTATATTTTGCCGTAATGCCCAAACAAGCCACCAAGGCCGGGGATGGCCTGACGCGCGAAGAGCGCACGCGCCGCGAGATTCTTGTGGCTACGCGCGCCTTGGTGGAGCGGTACGGCTTCGCCAAGCTCACCTTGGACGATATCGCCGGGGCCTTGGGCAAGAAGAAGAGCTTTCTCTACTACTACTACTCCGACAAGGAAGCCATTCTGGCGGCGGCCATCGAAGCTGAGACCGTAGAGATGCAGAAGGAAGTAGACAAGGCTCTGGCTAAGGACCCGACTGGGCTTGCCAAGATCCGGACCTACATCCTGGTCTGCCATCAGGAAATCCAGAAGCGACTGCCGATCATCACCCAACTGCGCGGTGAGATTCGGGCCAAGAACCGCGATACGCTCGGCATTCTCTTGGAGAAGTCCAAGGAGCTCATGAAGATGGATCTTCCTCTGCTCAATGCCCTCATGGAAGAAGGCGTCCGTGACGGCTCCATGCGATCCTTTGGCGCACGGGAGATCGAGGCGATGGCGCACTTCATCTCTTTGGCGCTCCATGGCATCGAGTACGACTATATCCTCGAAGATGCCGATGAGCATTTCGAGGAGAATCTCCGAATTGCCCTCGGAGTCATGGAACACGGAATTGCGGCGCGCAGCTAAGGACATCTGCTAAAAGGTCTTTTTTTGTTGCTTATTTTCGACTAAAAGTCTATGCTGTTCAAATAGTTGTTGTCGTTCTAGCCGGAACGGCATGATAGCGTAAGTGGCTACCAGCGCATTCGCTTAGGAAGGCCGACAAGCACGAAGGAGTATCGCATGGCTCGTGTCGCGTATCGCAACCGAATTGTCTCAGCTTTGGGAGGCGTGAGTACGTCTCTGCTCCTGGTCCTTGCAGGGTGTCAAAAGGAAGCCACGGATTCGGTGCAACCGTCGCCGGTGGTTCGGACCAGCGTGGTCACGAGCTCCGACTCGGCTGGCGATCTTGTCCTTTCCGGCGAACTTGAGGCCGACGTCTCGGTGGCTGTGAGCTTCCGCACCCTGGGCACGGTGCAGAAGGTGCTCGTGAGCGAAGGTCAGGTCGTCCGGGAGGGGCAGGTGCTGGCGGTGCTGGATGGTGGCTTCCAGAAGGATCAATTGGCTTCGGCACAGGCCAAGGTGCTGCAGGCCGAGGACGCCTGGAACCGCTTGGCTCCCATGCACAAGAACGGCACCGTTCCGGAGATCAAGTGGGTGGAGATCGAGACCGATCGGGCCCAGGCGCGCAGTATGGTCTCGACGGCCCTGCGCGGCGTCGAGGACGCCACCTTGCGCGCGCCGCTTTCGGGTATCGTGGCCAAACGCTCGGTGGAACCGGGCGAGCAGGCGCCGGTGGGACTTCCCGCCTTCACCATCGTGCAGACGGGGACCATGCTTGCGACCGTTCCGGTGGCCGAAAAAGACGTGGCCCATTTGCGGCCAGGAAACGCGGCGCGGGTGCAGGTTGAGGCAATCGGTCAGGAACTGTCCGGGAAAATTCGCGAGATCGGCATCGAGGCCAATCCTCTTACGCGCACCTATAAGGTGAAGGTCGCCATTCCCAACCCTAAGGGGCTGTTGCGGGTGGGAATGGTCTCCGAGGTGCGCCTGCGGGTGCCTGGCGGCCGTCCTGCTGTGCTGGTCCCGGCGGCTGCCGTGCTGGTCGATGCCGCCGATCACCGTTTTGTCTGGGCCGAGGTCGATGGTGTCGTTCATCGCCGCCTGGTGCGGGTCTGTGGTTTCCTCAAAGAGGGGGTGGCTGTAGATTCCGGTCTCTCGGCCGGCGAGCGGGTCGTGGTCTCGGGGACGCCGATGCTCTCCGATGGCCTTCACGTGCGCGTCGGGAACTGAGGCGCACCGATGAAGACGCGCAACATGATCGAATGGGCCATGGTCCACTGGCGCATCGTCGCCGCCCTTTGCTTCATCCTGGTGGTCTTCGGCGGGTACTCCCTGTGGGGCATGCCGCGACAGGAGTTTCCCCAGTTCACAATCCGCGAGGGCTTGGTGGTGGCGGTGATGCCTGGAGCCACCTCGCGCGAAGTGGAGGAGGAGGTCGCTCGCAAAGTGGAGGACTACCTCTTCAGTTTCAAGGAAGTGGACAAGGCCAAGACTTACTCCTACTCCCAAGACGGCCAACTGGTCATCTACGTGGAGTTGAAGGAAAACGTCAACGGCCTGGAGGCGCCCGCCTTCTGGGCACGCTTGCGCCACGGTCTGGTGGAGCTCAAGGCGCAGAAGCTTCCCAGTCAAGTGGCGGCATTGGTGGCTGTCGATGATTTTGGCGACACCAGTGCGCTGCTGCTTTCCCTCACGGCCGAGGGCAAGGGCTGGAAAGACATGGATCTCTACATGCGCGAACTGGAGGCGGAGCTGCGGAAGATCCCAGCCACCTCCAAGCTGGTGCGCTCGGGCGAGCAGGACGAAAGCATTCGCATCATCTTCTCGCGCGATCGCCTGGCCCAGTACGGCATTCGTCCGCTGACGGCCTACCAAGCGCTTTCGGGGACGGGACTCCTGCCGCTTGCCGGACGCTTGGATAAGGCCGACATTGAGATGCCCATCCATGTCTCGCCGGTGCTGCATTCTGAAAAGGAACTTGGCGAGACAGTGCTGCTTGCTGTGGGCAACAACGTGGTCCACCTCAAGGACGTGGCCCGCATTGAACGTGGCTATCAGGACAATGATGCTTACGTGCGCTACAACGGCAAGCGTGCCATGATTCTTTCGCTGGAAATGTCTCCGGGCAACGACATCACCGGCTATGGCAAGGAAGTGGGTGCCGCCATCGCCCGCGTCAAGGCAAAGCTCCCGCCCGGCGTCGAGATCGCCCGCATCGCCGATCAGCCGCAGGCGGTGAGCAATTCCATCAACCACTTCATGCGCGACTTCCTGATCGCCGTGGTGGCGGTGATCGCCGTCACCATGATCTTCCTGCCGCTCAAGGTGGCCGCGGTGGCGGCCCTCACCATCCCCATCTGCATCTTCATCACCGTCGGTATTCTGAATATCATGGGGGTAGAGCTCCAGACCGTGTCGCTGGCCGGCCTCGTGGTGGTGTTGGGTATGGTGGTGGACAACGCCATCATCGTGATCGACAACCACCTGGAAAAGCTCGACCATGGCATGGTGGTCTGGAATGCCGCTTGGAAGAGCGCCAAGGAGCTGATGGTCCCGGTCTTTACTGCGACCTTGGCCATCATCCTCTGCTACCTGCCGATGGCCTACTTCATGAACGGCATCGCCGGAGATTTCGTCAAGAGTCTGCCGATCACGGTGGCGGTGGCGCTGTTTGTCTCGATGTTGGTGGCCGCTTTCCTGGTGCCGGCCATGGACAACGCCTTCGTCCGGCACGGAATCGCGCACGGCAAGAAGGAGGGAAGCACGAGCGTCCTGGAGCGGCTGCAGGGAATCTACGACCGCTTTCTCGAGGTGGCCTTCCGACATCCGGTGCTGACGGTGGGGACCGGCATCCTCTCGGTGGTGGTGGCGGCGCTGATCTTCTCTCTGCTTCCGCAGCAGCTCTTTCCAAAGCTTGAGAGAAACCAGTTCGCGGTGGAGATCACCATGCAAAGGGGACGTTCGCTTGCCGCGACGGATTCTGTCGCAAGCAAACTGGAACGTCTACTCCTTTCCGACAAACGTGTGCTGAACGTTACGGATTTCGTGGGATCGAGCTCGCCGCGCTTCCACTCCACCTACGCGCCGCGGCTGCCTTCGCGCAGCTACGCCCAGTTCATCGTCAATACCACCACGAACGAAACGGCCGACGAGGTGGTTCAGGAGTATTCCCGCAAGTGTCGCGGGGCTTTTCCAGACGCCTGGGTGCGCTGGAAGCAGTTAGAAATGCAGAGCTTTTCTACGCCCATCGAGATTCGCCTGTGGGGCGACAGTCTGCCGCTGCTTCGCCAAGCCGCAAGCCAAGTGCAGGACAGCGTGCGGCGGCTTCCGGTCGACTGGGTGCGCACTGATTGGGAGGATCCGCTGCGCGGCATCCGCCTGGACATGGATTGGGAGGAAGCGGGGCGGCTGGGGCTCTCGCCTTCGACTCTGGGAGCTTCGCTTGCCATGGGGACGACGGGTTTCCCGGCCGGCACCCTCTGGGAAGGTGATCATCCGGTAAGTTTGGTGCTCAAGGAAGACTCGACGCGAGCCGCAAGCCTGGAAGGTTTTCGCGGGCAACTGGTGTCTTCCTTCCCGTTGGGAGCTTCGGTGCCGCTCTCGCAGGTGGCGCGCGTCTCTCCCGACTGGACCGATGGGACCATCGCTCACAGAAATGGTTCGCGCTGTCTCACGGTGCGCATCGATCCCCGGCGCGGCGTCTTTGCCATGGACGTTCAGAAGTCGATCGAGGAGATTCTCTCGCGTACCCGTCTGCCTGAAGGGGTGACGGTCGACTACGGTGGCGAGACTGAGGACTCGAAGACCACCTTCGTGCCCATGCTGGTGGCTTTGGGTGCCAGTATCCTTCTTGTCTTCCTGACGCTTCTGTGTCAGTTCAAGCGCTTCCGCAAGACCACCCTGGTGATGCTCACCATGCCGCTTTCGCTCTTCGGTGCGGCGGCCGGGCTGGTGGTGTGCGGTTATCCCTTCAGTCTCACTGCCTTCGTGGGCATCATCGGGTTGATGGGCATCGTGGTGCGCAACGGCATCATCTTGGTGGGCTATGCAGACGAACTGCGCGCCGAAGGTGCCTCACTAAAGGATGCGGCCATCGCCGCCGGCAAGCGCCGCATGCGGCCCATCTTCCTCACCTCCATGGCCGCTGCCGTGGGCGTGGTTCCCATGATTGCCTCGCGCTCGCTCTTGTGGGGGCCGCTAGGGGCCGTCACCGCCTTCGGCCTGGTGCTCTCCATGATTTTGACGCTTTTTGTCTTGCCGGTGGCTTACTGGCTGGTGAGCTCGACCGAACGGCCGATGGCCGGAATCCCCGAGGGGGCCCGACATGCGTAAGCTGCTTCCTGTTCTACTTCTGTCTGGCTTGGCGCTGGCCGAAGGTCCCTACACCTTGGAGGACTGCCGTCGCCTGGCCCGCGAGAAGAACGCCGATGTGCGTACTGCCAAGATGGAGCTGGAAAGTGCTCAGGAGACCCGCAAGGCGACCTTCACCAAGTACTTCCCGCAGGTCTCGGCCATGGCCGGGGGGCTGGTCTCCAAGGATCCCCTGCTGAGCACCAGCACGCCTTCCATGAATCTTCCCGTCTACGATGGAAATCTCGCCAACCTTGCTAGCGCCAGCCAATACGCCTATGTTCCGTCGATCGCCCTGAAGACCGGGCGCTGGGCTGATCTCGCTTCGGTGACGGTGGTGCAGCCGCTTTTTGTCGGTGGCCGCGTGGTCAAGGGAAATCGCCTGGCTAGTTTGGGCGAGGACGTGGCGCGCAACAAGGTCTCGTTGGCCGGCCGCGATGCCGTGGCGCAGGCCGAAGAGAAGTACTGGACGCTGCTGTCCTTGCAGGAGAAGCGCCGCACTTTGGATGCCTACGACACCATGCTTTCGCGGCTTGCTCTGCAGGCCCAGGATGCCGTGACGCATGGTCTGGCTACCCGCAACGACCTGCTCAAGGTCCGCCTGAAGCAAGGCGAGGTGCGCGTCAATCGCCTGCAGCTGGAAAGTGGCCTGCGGTTGGCTGCGCGCGATCTGCGCCAGCATCTGGGACTTCCGGAAGACACGGCCTTGGCGCTTGCCGATACGCTTTCGGTGCCGCAGGATCCTGCACCGCTTGCCGGGCAGCGCGATGGTGCCGTGGGACGGCGGACGGAGACGCAGCTTTTGGCGCAGAACGTGCGCGCTGAGGAGTTGCAGGCCGACATCGAGCAGGGTTCCATGCTGCCTTCCGTACTGGTCGGTCTCGATGTATCGCGCATCAAGGTTTCGGAGTTTGATGCCAGCACCAGTTTGACGGCCTTCGGTCTTGTCCAGGTGCCGCTCTCTGATATATGGTCGGGATACCACAACACCGCAGGGCATCGCATCAAGGTCCGAGAGGCTCAGCTCCAGAATGTCGAAACGCGACGCAAAATTGCCTTAGGGGCGGATAAGGATTGGGACCAACTGCAAAGTTCCTATCAGGCAAGCCTAGTGGCTGAGGATGCCGTAGCGCAGGCGGACGTGAACCTTGCCGAAGAAGGTGATCGCTATCGCAACGGGCTGGCGACGCTTTCCGATCTCCTGGAAGCGCAGACATTGCGACAGGGAACCCTGGAAGGACGCGTTGAAGCCTGGAAGACGTACTGGAAGAGTCGTTGCGATTATCTCCGATCGGTTGGGAACAACTGAGGCCTTTCAAGAACAGACTTGTTTTCTGACCGTCCAGACGGTATACTAAATGGCGTAAACGCTGTTTCAGAAGGGGTGTGTTTTGGGGGAGGATCCCAAAAAAACGATCGATTTGCGATGGGGCATGAGAATGGTCATGCTCGACAATCTTTTGCGACCTGTCGAGCCGCTTTTGACCTTGGCTTGTGCCAGCTTTTATGCCGGTGGGCAGTGGGGTTCCTTCAAACTGGCGGAATCGCTCGCCTATCTGCTTTTCCATCTGAGCCTGTTGGGACTCGACCGCGGTCTGGTCTGGTGGTTCGGGCAATCTGAATCGAGCCGCTATCGGCATGATCTCTTCGCTTCTTTGAGATTGGTTCTCTTGGCGTCGCTGATCGGGATTCTGATCATGCTCGGGACTTCGGCGCTGGGTAGCGGGGATGTTCGCGGCCTGGAGATGTCGTGGCGAAATCTGCTTGCCATATCCGCCTCGATTCCGCTTTTGGCGCTCTCAGAAGTGCTGTATCAGGCCAATCTCAACCAGCGCGACATGATCGCGCGCATCCTGGGCAAGAATATTGTGCTGCCACTGACAACGTTCGGAGGCGCTTTGCTTTCGCACTGGATCTCTGGGCCGGGCCTTCCTTTTTGGTTCTTGCTGGGGGCCCTTGGCAATTTCCTGGTGGCCTTAGGAATGTTCCTGAAGCTGCACGGATTTTCTCGCGCAGATGTTCATACCGATCTTCCCAGCCGGCCCCTTTTGGGATTCAGCCTGCCGCTGGTGGGCGCCGATCTCCTAAGTGGATTGATGGGACGCGTTGATTTGATGCTCTTAGGAGGACTCTCCGGCATTCGCGCCGTCGAGATCTACAACGTGGTGATGATGATTGGCCGGAGCTTGCAGACCATCCGACAGTCCTTTGAAGGCATTCTCCTTTCGGCCTTTTCCCGCGATGGCGCCGTAGGACTGACCGATGCCCTCCGGGCTCGTCTGAATCATGCCGTATGGGCGATCGGGAATCTGCTGGGATTGGCGCTTCTGGCCGTCGTCTTCTGGGGGGAGACGCTGCTTTCCTTCATGAACAGCGAATACCGCGATGGCTACATGGCCTTGGTGGCGGTCACCTCGATGACTTACCTCAACGTATTCGGCGATCTCAGCGGATTGATGTTGCAAGGGCTTGGACGCAGCCGCTCTTGGACCATCGCTCAATTGACTGGCTTTGCCGTGAACGTTGGGGCCAACATTCTCTTGATTCCGCGACTCGGTGCGCTTGGTGGCGTGCTCTCCTACGGAGGAGCACTGCTGGTCCAAGGGGCAATTTGCCAATATCTGTTATGGCGGGCTTCGCAGCGCAATCTCTGGCTGTGGGAATACCTGCGCAGCCTGCTTTTGTTCGCGGCCGTACTCATCGCGGCAAGCCTCGCCTCTTTGTGGGTGGAAATGTTTTGGCTGCGAATTCTGCTCTTCACGATCGCCGCGTCCGGGTGGATTTGGGCTTACCGAAAGCGAGCGAAGCATATGCAACGCCAATTGGAGCCGGCATGAACCGCTCCCTTGAGACTTCTTCCGGAGATCTCTCCTTGGAGTGGATCTGGGTGGCGCGGCTTCTGTCTGCCATCGCCTTTGCGAGCGCGGGGATCATGCGCTTGACGCTGTCTTCGACGGAACTAATGGAACGCGGCGACTGGACCTTAGGGCGTCTTCCGCTTCCGCTCACTGGAAGCCTGCTCTTGGTGGCGGCCTTGGCGCTTATGCTGCCTCGCCGACGTGGCTTACTCTATGCCACGTTCGTAGCGGGACTCGCGCTTTTTGGCTTCGAGGTGGCCTCGCTTGGCTTTCTGTTCTCCGGCGGAGATGCCAACTGGCATTTTGACGTGGCCCGCCTGCTGCTTGTCGGCATCGTCTCAGGCGATGCGCTGCTCCAGATCGTCCGGCGGCGAAGACCGGCGCGGCGCTAGTCCCAGACGGGGCCGAATGCCTTGTTGTCGATGAGACGGGTGCTGCCGTAGCGGGCGGCCACCGTCAGGAGCGCCGAGGTTTCGATATTCGGCGCATCGTCGATGCAGGCCAAGGTGTCGGGGTCCACGAACGAGAAGTAGTCGATCGCGTCGGGCGGCGTCTGTGACAGAATTTGTCTTCCAGCTTCGAGCAGCGCTCTGGGGGATCGCTCCCCGGCTTCCCAGCGCACCGCGGCAGCAAGCAACGCGCGCGAAAGCGAGAGCGCTCGCATCCGGTCTGTGCTGGAGAGGTAGCGGTTGCGCGAGCTCAAGGCCAGTCCGTCGGCTTCACGAACGATGGGAGCGATCACCAGTTGCACGGCGAAGTCCAGGTCGCGCACCATGCGGCGCAGCAACAGGGCCTGTTGGGCGTCCTTCTGGCCGAAGACCGCGACATCACACTCGACGCTGTGAAAGAGCTTGGTCACCACGCTTGCCACGCCGTCGAAATGGACGGGGCGAAGCGCGCCTTCCCACAGATGGTTCCACTCGGGGATGACGACTTGTGCGCGATACCCTTGGGGGTAGAAGGCCGGCCCTGGTGTGAATACGGCTGCTACACCCTGTTTGCCGGCAATCTCCAAGTCGGCAACCAAGGTGCGCGGGTATTTTTCGAAATCTTCTCCCGGTCCAAACTGGGTCGGATTGACGAAGATCGAGATGGCGACGGCATCGGACAATTCCCGTGCTTTGCGGAAGAGCGAGGCGTGCCCGTCGTGCAGGGCTCCCATGGTGGGAACAAAGCCGATGCGTTTCCCGGAAAGGTGCTGGGCTCGGCTCCAGGCGCGCATCTCGCTTGCCGTTTGAAAGACGATTGGCTCAGGCAAGGACTGGCTCCTTCTGGAAATGCCAGACTTCGCTTTCCCACGTCGGGCAATTTTCCAGCAGCAGGTCGTGGGCGTGATTTCCCGTCAAGGGGCAGCGGAAATCGGGTTCCAAGTCGAGGAGAGGAACTAGCACGAAGGAACGCTCGGACCAGCGAGCGTGAGGAACCACTAGCTCCGGAGTGGAGATCGCAACGTTTCCGTAGAACAACAGATCGAGATCGACCTCGCGCGGATGAAAACGCGGCCTGGCGCGGCGTCCCAGCCAGCACTCCACCTCCTTGAAGAAGTAGAGCATGGCTTCAGGATTCAAGGTGGACTTGAATCGCACCACTTGATTCAGGTAGCAGTCCTGGATGCCAGGACCGACCGGAAGCGTCTCATAGATGGGACTTTCCTGAAGGTGTCCTCCTACAGCGACGCGGGAGAGCCAACTGCGGGCGCGACGAAGGGCGTCCCAGCGATCTCCCATGTTGCTTCCCAAGGCCGCGTAGACCAGAACCGGGCTGCAATCGTTCATGTCACGGAAATGTAACAAAGGTCATGGAAAGAACTTAGTGCAAGCGCGTGATCTGAATGGGAGAATGGTAGGTCTCGCGCTGGAAGTTGTATTCGGCAGAGATCCATGCGGCAGAACGCGTCGTGCGGCTGACGCGAACTTCCTTGACGAGTCCCTTGAAGCCTAGTCGGTCCGAGACCAGTCCGCTGGATGTCGCTGTGTCAAGGCCTCCGACGAGTAGGTGGCCGTCCATCTTCAAGCCTTGGGCGTGAACGGAGGCGACATCGCCCCATTGCTGTCCATTCAGGTAGAGGCGCAACTCTTGCTTAGTGCCATCATAGGTTACGGCAATGTGGAGCCATTCTCCAGGTGAGGCGACCGTCGGAAAGCGGGTGACCTGATTGCTGTCCGAATCCGGATAATGAGCCTCGATCCAGGTCGAGTATGGCCCCATGCGGATCGAGAAGGGGTGCGAGTTTGAGGAACTGGAGACCTGCCGGATGATGGGCGCTCCAGGGCGCTGGCTGGTGTCTGGCAGGATCCACAGAGAAATCGTGAAACCGGAATTTGTCGTCGGAGGAAGGCTTCGCAGCACCAAGCTGTCCGTGCCAGCGGTATGCCAGCCGATGATTCCGGCGGGAGTGCCTTGGGCGTCAATCCCGTAGGATGAGGCGTCTTTCAGGCTCTGCCGAAGATGCCAAACACCCCACCATCCATTGGAGGAGTCAAACACCGTCCCTTGGGTGCCGGATCTCTGATTTCCCCAGTACATCTGCAACGTCTGCGAAGCGCCGGCTTTCAGGGTGTCGACGCGCAGCCACAGATAGGCTTGACTTTCTGCGGAATTCCACGACTCGACGTTGTACGGCAAGGGGGCGCCGGAAGTCGAGAGGAAGCGCAGTCCACTAGATGTGGCGGTAGAAAAGTCGACGTTCTTGTCGCTGAGGGACAGTGGGATCGGCATGCCGAGAAGGTCGGCGCTGACATTGGCTCCGGACACCGCAGCATCCAGGATGACCGCTGCGCCATGTGGATAAACGGAACCGTCCGAATTGGGAGTGTAGGAGATGAGCTGAGCCGAGGTGCCGCTTTCCGCCTTGAAGACGCCTTCCCCGACCGCCGTGCCGGCCTTCATGGCTCGGAAGGAATAGGTGCCAACCGGCAAGGTGTCCCATTGAACAGCTCCGACAGGATTTGCCGTGGCCGTGGCGTCGAAACCGTAGAGCAAAAGCTTGCAGCCGGCAAGGCGGGCGTCTTGAAATCGCGGAGTGCTCGCCTGCTGGAGCTTGACTGTGTCGCTGAGCGCCGAGGCGGATAGCGCATCCTGGTGGGTCAGGCTGCGCTGGTCTCCGGAACGGACTTCTACTGCGTAGTTGCCTTTGGCGAGTCCTCCGATATGGAGCAGACCGACGGAATCGCTGGCCGTGTCGAGACGCGTGCGCAGTCCCGCGCGCAGCGAGTCTCCCCATTCCCCGGCCAGGGAATCGCTGGGGCGAATGCGCAGACTGACGTTGGAAACCGGTGCCCAGTCGCTGTTGACGACCAGGATCGCAAAGCCATTGGTGGTTTCCGAGCCGTTGCCGCCGCCGCTGGTTGCAATCGTCGACATGCCGGTGTCTTCACCGCAGCTGGCGAGAATGGTCAGTGCCAAGAGAGGAAGGATGTGCTTCACGTGGGGAGCTCCGTGAGGGGGAAGAGCTGCACGTTGAGCTGGAAGACGGCTTCCTGACGGCGACCCTCGCGGGCCATGCGCAAGATGTCCTGCCGGAACTGGGCAATGCGTTCTCGCAACTCCGGCATGTCTTCGCGCGAAAGCGTCACCGTTACCGTGGAGATGTCGCGGATCTCGGGAGGATGCCGCTCCAGAGATTCCTTGGCAAGCGCAAGGGTCTGCCCTTGGAAGGTTCGTACCGCCTGGGAACGCCAGCCGTCACCTGTGGTAACAAAGCGCTCGGTAAGTTCCCAATCGCCTTCAGGAGACTTGCGGATGAGTTCCAGACGCTCCAAAAGCTCAATGGATTCGCGCGCTTGCTCTTCGGTGATGGCGGGGGAGAGGCGCTTCGCCAGGGCAGCGAAGTCGCCGCGAAAGGGGAAAATGCCCACCAAGGCGCGGATGGCGCTGTGATGCCATGACTGATAAAAGGCGAAACGATCCTCGTCCAAGGTGCGCGCGCCGATGCCTTTGATGGCCATTAACTTGTGGAACTCGTCGTTGATCTGTCGGTCGGTACGAGCTTTGCCGAAAGCCACGAGTTGCTGGAAGAAGGCTGCGCTCTTACCCTCCAGGTGCAAGAGCTTCATGGTCGGTTCGATGGACGATTCGCCCAGATGAACCTTGCCTTGCAGCAGCTTTACGAGATATCCCGCGTCAATGCCGATGCGCGCGGCCATGTAGCGGTAGGAGAAAAAGGCTTCGCCACGCGATTTTCGCCATTCGTAGACGTCGCGCAAGTATTGTCGGTAATCGAGATATTCCAGCAGTTCCGGCACGCTACAAGCATACCTTCCGAGGGACAAGGGAAGGTGTAGCCTGCGACGAATCCGTTGAGATGGGACTCAACGCGACATGGCGATCAAAAGGTCTCGCCAGTGCGTTCTGCGGCCAGACGGAGGAACGCTTCTCCCCGCTCCTTGTAGTTGGCGAAGAGGCCGAAACTGGCGCATGCGGGGGAGAGTAGGAGAGCGCCGCCCGAACCCTGAAGGGCGTGTTCGCAAGCTGCGAAGGCTTCCGGAAGTCCGGGATATTCCTGCAGGTCGAAAGGAGGATGGCCAGCCCGCGAAAAGGCTTCTCGCAGCCGCGGTGCCGTGGCGCCAATCAGGGCCACATGGCGGAGTGATGCGTGGTTTAGCACTCCTTGGACCAATTCGTCGAAGTCGATGCCCTTGTCGCTGCCGCCCAGAATCAGGGAGAGCGGCGTCTCTGCAAAGGTCCCGATGGCGGCGAGCGTCGCCTCCGGGCGGGTGGCGTACGAGTCGTCGTAATAGCTGATGCCGTTTGCCTTGCCAGCCCACATGAGTCGGTGGCGCAGGCCTTTGAAGGCGCAAGCGCCTTGCTGGCACGGCTGGTTTGCGATGTCCAGGCCTCGGGCAGCTAACCAAGCAAGGCCCACGTTTTCCAGCTGAAAGCGCCCGGGGACGCGCAATTGCGTGCTTTTCAAGAGAACGTTGCCGGCGCGATCTACCAGGCTGTCGCCGACGATGGACAACTCTCCGGATGATCCCAGCGTCCAGCGCGAGGCAGAACCAGCCATGCCGCAAAAGACACTGCCAGGATCTTCAGCGAGATGGACGGCCAATTGGCGATCCAGCTGGTGAGCAGCCAAATTCGCCTTGGACTCCCAGTATTCTACTTGCCCGGTATGCCAGTCCAGGTGCTCGATGGTTACGTGGCCAAACAAGGCGATGTCTGGAGCAATGTCGCTTTCGGAAAGGCCGTCGCCAGGAACAAAGTCCGACAACTGAAAGCTGGAAAGCTCCAGGACGACCGTGCTGGGAACGTCGTCTTCCAGCAACACGTCGAGCATGGGTTTGCCAATGTTTCCAAGTACGGCATGGGGAATGTTGGCTGCTGTAAGCATCTCAGAAAGGATGGTGCAAATGGTTCCCTTGCCCATGGTGGCGGTGACGCCGACGATGTGCCCCTTGGGGTGCAAGGTGCGATGCAGGGCGCAGAAGAGCCGTGCCTGGGAAAGCGTATGCCCACCCGCGGCGCGATGGGCAGAAAGCGCCGGGAGATCGAAGCGGATACCAGCCGAGCGCATGAGGGTCGCGTTTTGCGGGATGCCTTCGAGATAGCCGTCGCCGCTGATGACCTCGACACCTTCGGGAGCCGTCAGTTGAGAATTGCGGTCGCGCAACACGACATCGATTCCCATCTTGCGCAGGAAACGCAAGCTCGACATGCCCTCTACGCCTGCGCCTACGATTTGCGCCGAATGGGGAAACAACTCTCGGACACGGTTTCTGAGCCGGTCAGTGACGGACATACCCTCTCCTTCCAAAGACCCACAAGCGAGATAGCAAAAGAAAAGGCGCCCCGAAAGGCGCCTTCTTGGAAACTGTTGTCAGCCGATGCTTAGAACGAATAGGTCGCCGAGATGCGCGAGAAGACGTGGTCGCTGGGGCCGCTCAGGAGGCCGCCGCCGGTGAACACGAGATCCTCGCCCATGGTGGCATCCACCTTCAGCTTGTCTTCCACGTTGATGCCGATGCCGAAGCCGACATGGTCGCCAGTGGTGCCGTCGTTAATGGGGTTGGTATTCCAGCTCTCACGTAATGTGGAAGGAGTTGTCGTACGTGCGGTGGGAGGACGCGTGTCGTGAACGCGATCGAAGGTCATGTACTTCTGGCCGCCGACGCGCAGTACCAGCCAGTCGGTCCACACGTTGCGCTCGATGCCGAAGCTCACTCGCGCGCCCTTGCTGGTGGAGTCGTAGTTGTTGCTACCATCCCACTCTTCCTTGTGGTAGACGTAGTCGGCGCCGATCCAGAAGAAGCCGCGATCCAGACTCACGTTGGCACCCAGGCCGGCCTTCACGTCGGTGACCGAGTTGTTGTAGGGGTTGGTGATGAAGATGCTCGCCGCCGGGACGATCTCACCCGAGATGACCGGGGCCGAGATGAAGGCGCGGGTGTGGGCGTCAAAACCCAGCCCATGAGTTCCGTAGGATGCGGAATCCTTGGTGTAGCTGATGTAGTTCGGGCCGCCAGCTAGTTCAAAGTCCACGCCCTGAGTGACGGGGATGTTCAAACCAAGCGTGTAACGGGTCACCCACACGGCGCTGTCATGGCCGACGCTCTGGATTTCGTTGCCGGCACCGAAGGCCTTGAGGCCGAACATCATGCCGTTGCTGGTGGCAAAGCCCAGCATGCCGTCCATCTTCAGGGGCAGGCTGTCTTTGGCAAGCTTGCCAGAGGTCCCGATGTTGTTGAGAATCTCATCATCGCGGTTGAAAGCGCCGCCAATGGTGATCTGAGGGTAGCGGTTGGTGCTCTTGCTGTCGCCCAGCGATTTGGCGAACACGGCGCCGAACCAGGGGTTGCTGGGGTCGCGGTTGTAACGGGCGAGTCCCTTGTAGTTATTGGTGTCGACCGTGGTGCTGTGCAGCTGGCCCAGGTCGCCCATGAGGTAGTTGGGATAGATGTTGGAGTTGGCCGGGTTGTCCCAGACGCTGACATCATCCATGAAGTAGGTGTCGTGCTTGCCCATGGACTCGACGCGGGCATACGTTGCAAAACTGAGCGACGTGCTTGCGACGGTAAGCGCAGCAACGGCTTTCCATTGGATTTTCATAGGCTCCTGCTTTGATGTGGGTGACGAAGCGTAGGCTTTCAGCCGTTGAAATAAGTATACCACTGCTTTTGCTGGCTTGACGAGCGGAAAAGACAAATTCCGTAGGGCCTTGGGCAAAGACAGAATTAGGACTCCGGGAGTGGCCAAACGCCATCGGGTGGCTGCTGCGACAGTGTTTGACGATGAACTAGGGTCGCTGAGGCTTGGCATGTCGGATACAAGACGATGTCTCCGATCTGCACATGGGATGGTCGGGCGATGGCCCATAGGATGGCTTCGGCCACATCCTCGGCGCGCAGCGGCTGCATGCCCTGGTAGACCTTGTCAGCGCGTTCCCGATCGCCTTTGAAGCGGATGAAGGAAAATTCGGTCTCGGCGGCGGCGGGACTTATCTGATGGACGCGCAACGGCGTGGCCACGAGGTCCATGCGCAGTCCCTTGGTCAGGGCGTCCACCGCATGCTTGCTGGCGCAGTAGACGGCAGCACCCGGATAGGCCTCGTGACCAGCCGTGGAGCAGATGTTGACGATGTCGCCGCGGCCGCGCTCAAGCATGCCTGGAACGATGGCGCGGGTGACCCACAGCATGCCTTCCACATTGGTGCGCAGCATGCGCTCCCAGTCCTGCGGATCGCCCTCCTGGAGGGGAGCAAGGTCCAGTGCCAAGCCTGCGTTGTTCACAAGCACGTCTACTGAACTGAAGGGTTCCGGCAGATTTCCGAGCGCCGTCCCCACGGCGGTCCGATCCGAGACGTCCAGGAAGATCGGCAGCACCTCGGTCTGATGCGCTGCGCGCAGTTCTTCCGCTAGGCGGTTCAGCCGTTCGATGCGGCGGGCGCACAGCACCAATCGGGCGCCTTCGCGGGCGCACATGCGCGCTAGCGCCTCGCCGAAGCCGCTGGATGCACCGGTGACAAGAATTGTTTTACCCATCAATTCGTACATGGATCCTCCGGGGGCGTTCGCGGACGGCCAAAGCCTAGAAAAGCGTTTTAGGAAAGGAACTTCAGGGCGGATATTTCCAACTGCGGAGCTTCCCGTCGCAGCGATTCAATCAGTTCGGCTCTTCGGAAGTTGAGTTCGAAGCGCCAAGCGGCCTCGCGCACGCGCACCGAAAGGACCCCGCCGGCAATTCCTGTGAACTCGCAGCGCCGGAACAGATTTTCTCCCCAGGCCCGTTCCAGGGCTTGGCGGGTGGCCGGATTGGAGAGCGCGATGCGACCGCCCAATGGCGTTCCTGAAAGCAGGCGCTGCAGAGTCGTTTCCACGTCTGTGGGTGCGACTTCCTCGCCGCGCCGCCAACGTTCCTTGCGACGATGGGAGTCGATGTCTCGTCCATGGGAATAGGGGCCGCGATTATCCTTGTTCACGTCAAGAAGGTAGCCTTCTGTGCTCAAAACAGTTCTTCGCCGTCCGGATAGAAGGCCCGTACGTTACCGTCCGGGAAAATTTCAATGCCGCCCAGTCGAGCGCCGTAAGCCTGCCCGATGCCGGTGTCGATGCATAGAAGGCGTCCTTCGCACTTGCTGACGATCCGGCCGGTGCGCTGCGGGTTGTGCAAGTAGGTGGGGGTGTGGCCGACCACCATGCGCACGCTGCGCTGCAGGGCGAACACCTCGTCCAGCTCTTGGCGCAGAGCGTCCTCGGGACGTCGCAGGCCGACGCGATACCAGTGTGGGCCGTCCTCTGCAAGGGCTGGGTGCTTCGGATCGAGATTGAAGTAGGTGCCGTGCCGAGAGAGTTCGGCGCGGATGCCTCGATTCAGGTCTTCCAGGGAAATTGGGGCCCAGCGAGGATGCAAGCCTCCGTGGACGAAGAGGATCTGGCCCACTTTGATGACGCTGTTGCGCCGCGCCAGCCAGCGGCCGACCATGCCGGTGGGGGCCATGGCTCGGCGGAGCTCGATCCACCCTAGCGGTTCTGCTTGCAATTGCCCCAGGTCCAGCGGATTATCTGACGTAGAAGGGAGCGGGAGGTCGTGATAGGCCTCGCGCAGCATCTTGTCGAAACTCCAGGCGGTGCGGGGCGCGAAGTCTTGGTATTCCTGCAGCGTGGTGTAGTTGTGGATGTCGTGCATGGAGAGGCCTTCGTGGTTTCCCAGGAGCATCTCCACCCGTCCCTTGGCTTGGCGGGCTTGCCGTGAGAGGCGACGAATGAGTCCGTAGATGCGACGTGGGGAACCGCCTCGTCCGATGATGTCGCCGGTGAGGACAAGTATGGCGTTGCCTCCGACCCAGTCGCCGGTCGTATTGATGAGTCCGGCCATGCGCAGGAGCTCACGGAATCCGGCCTCGTTGCCATGGATGTCCCCGATGGCCAGGAGCCTTCCTTTGGCGACAATTCGGCAGGTTTCCTCGCTCGGCATCAGCATGAGTGTGCCATTCCGTGCTTGCGGATGCAAATTTTCTCGGATATGCCTGTAGACTGGAATGGACAAGACCCGGTTCCGGCCCTGCGCGAGGCGCTCGGGTACATCTCGCGCTATCGGGGCGAGACCTTCGTCATCAAGCTCGAAAGCGGGCTTCTGGAAGACCCGGTCTTTCCGTCGCTGGCCCGCGATGTGGCGCTGCTGCATCGCATGGGCGTGCGCATCGTGGTGGTGCCCGGATCGCGCCGCCAGATCGATCTGGTGCTCAAGGCCTACGGCGTCGAGACGCGCATCGTGGACGAGACGCGCATCACCAGCGAAGAATCTTTGCCGCTGGTGAATCTGGCGGCCTTTGATGTGTGCAACCGCCTGATGACGGCTTTTTCCGAGTCGGGTCTGAACGCTCTGATTGGCAACTGGGTGAAGGCTCGGGCCGTGGGCGTACTTCACGGCGTAGACTACCAGCACACCGGCGTGGTTCAGGGGTTGCGCACCGACACTCTGCGCGAACTGCTAGATCGCGAGTTCATCCCCATTCTTCCCAATATCGGCTGGAGCAACAACGGGCGCCCTTACAACGTGAGCTCCACGCAGCTTGCCATGGAGGTCGCCGTCCAGCTCGGTGCCGCCAAGCTCTTCTTCCTCTGTGACGAAAAGCCGACCAGTGCCGAAGGGCTTGATTTGCCCTCCGAGGTGGAGGTGCGCGAGAACGGTCTCATCTCCCGCCTGTCCATCAGTCAGGTGCAGGAGCTTCTGGACCGCAATCCTCAGGCGCTGCACCAACCGCAGCGCGACTACTTCCGGCGTTCCCTGGATGCATGCCGCCGTGGCGTGGGGCGGGCTCACATCGTGGACGGCAATCGCGAAGGGGCGCTGCTGCGCGAAGTCTTCAGCCGCGACGGTCTGGGCACGATGATCTACGTGAGCGAGCACGAAAACATTCGTCGGGCGGAACCTGCGGACATTCCCGACATGCTGCGCACCATGGAGCCTTATGTGGCGCGCGGCATTCTGGTGCCTCGCACTGCGGCGATAGTTCAGGAAAAGCTGGAGGACTACGCGGTCTATGACGTGGATGGCTTCGTGCAGGGATGCGCGGCCTTGCATCCCTATTCCGGAAACATGGCCGAAATCGCTGCCGTGGCCGTGGCTGAGGGAAATCGTCGCGGCGGGGTTGGACGTCGGCTGGTGCAGTACCAGATGCAGCGAGCGCAGCAGCTCGGTATTGGCAAACTTTTCCTGCTGACCACCCAAACCAGCGACTGGTTCGCCGACCTGGGCTTCGTGCGCGGCGAGGTGGCAGATCTTCCTGACGAGAAGCGCGAAGCCTACAATCGCGAGCGCGCGAGCCTTGTCTATGTGCGGGATCTCGAGCTCTGAGAGCTCCGCTTCCTTGACGACGCGGGAATCTTACTAAGTTGAAGGTCTTTCCGTCCTTTGCGGGGGTCGCAGGCGGAGTTGAACGTCTTTTCCGGGAGTGCCAAAGCCCGTATGCTGAACACCATTCGTGAAAATGCCAAGTGGTTCGTGGCTGTCCCGATCGCGTGCTTCGCAGCGCTGATCTTCGTGGACTGGGGAATGAGTCCCGGCAACGATATGACCCAAAAGAATGTCGTGGGCAAGATCGAAGGGGAAAAGATCTCGTTCGCAGCCTTCGACAAGGAAGTTGAGGCCGAGGCCAAGAAACTGACCGGTGAAGGCCAGGAACTGGATGCCGGCCAATACGCGAACATCCGGTCTGAGGTGTTTGAGAAGTTTGTCCGCACCCAGATTCTGCAGAAGGATTTTGAGGCCTACGGACTTGAGGGAAGTCCTCTGGAAGTCTTGGCTTTTCTCAAGGAAAATCCTCCTCCAGGAGCCGAAAAAGCTCCGGTCTTCATGGGGCCTGATTCGCAATTCAGTCGTGCCAAGTACCTGCAATGGCTTTCCAATCCGAAGGTCTTTGACGATCCCTTCATGCGCATGATGGAAGAGCAAGTTTCGAAGTCGATCGTTCCGGAACAGCAGCTAAAGCCTCTCTTGGTGGCGCTGCAGCCCGTCAGTGATCTGGAACTGCGTTTCCGCTTGCGGATGCGGAGCCGGCGGCTTTGGGGCGCGGTCGTGACGTCCTTGGCGAGTTCTTTTCCGGTAAATCCTGAGGCTATGTCTGTGGCTCAGGCGCGGCGTTGGTTCGATTCCCATCCCGATACGCTCTGGCACGAAAAGCCGGAAGCCGTCGTGCCTTTCGTCACCTTTCCCAAGCGGCCTTCCCATGCGGACTCCACCATGGCGCGCGATCAGATCGACACCGTGGCGCGTCTTGCACGTGCAGGGGAAAAGTTCGAGGACCTTGCTCGCAACTACTCGGAAGATCCCGGTTCGGTCAAGAATGGCGGCGACTTGGGCGGTTTCCAGAGCTTGAAGACGTGGGTTCCGGAATTCGCCGCGGTTGCCCGCAAACTTGATTCTGGAAAAATTTCCGACCCATTCCTGTCGCAGTTCGGATGGCATGTCATCTTGAGCAAGGGACGCAAGATCGAGAATGGTGACACCCTCTATTCGCTTGCGCATGTCTTGATCACGATTCCGACCAGTCCCGAGACGTCAGACTCGCTGAAGGCCCGCGCGGAAGCTTTCCGCAAGCTGGTCAAGTCTGGCAAGAGCTTTGCCGAGGCCGCCAAGGCGATGGGGCTTGCGGTGGAGACTTCGCAGCCGCTGGTGAAAGGTGCCAGTTGTGCGTTGCCAACCGGAGTCGTCTCTGGACTCGGCGCTTTTGCCTTCCGTGACGATGAGACGGTAAGCGATGTCTTGGAAAATTCCCAAGCCGTGCATGTGGCTGGGCGTGGCAAGATCTATGCTCCAGGGCGGGATTTTGAGCTGGCGCTTCCTGTGATCCGTCAGCGCTTGGCTCGAGAGGCTGCTGTGGCCGAAGCCAAATCTTGGCTTGAGTCGCAAAGTGCCAAAATTGCGGCCTGCGACACATCCATCACGTGCTTGAATGCCGTGGGCAAGCTCACTGCTGTTAGTTATCAGGACCGCCCGGTGGCGAGCTTCCTGGAAGCGTTTGGGTATGCTTCGCCGGAGCTCTTGAAGCTTAGCACGACGACCGCCAAGCACCACTGGTCGAGCGTCCTCGTCGGCTCTCAGGCGGCTGTGATGCTGAAGTTGGATTCTGCCGTCGTGGCTGACGATGCCGAAATTCAGAAAAATCTTGCTGAAGGCCGTTTCCTTGCGCGCAACGTGGTCTTGCGTACGGCTTTTGATGGTTGGTACAAATGGCGGCGATCCATCGCCAACGTCGACAACCGGTTGGACCGTTATTTCCGCGACTGAAGAAATGAGCGCTCGTGTTTCTTGATGAAAGCCGAATCCAGGTTCGTGCGGGCGCTGGCGGCAATGGCTGCGTGGCTTTCCGACGCGAAAAATACGTGCCGCTGGGTGGTCCCAATGGCGGTGACGGTGGCCGAGGTGGTCACGTCGTCCTGGAGGCGGATGCCCAGATCCATACTCTCTACGATATTGGGCGGGTGCGCGTCTTTCGCGGCAAGCGCGGGGAACACGGTCAAGGTTCCAACTGCACCGGCCGCGACGGCGAAGACTGTTGCGTCAAGGTGCCGGTCGGGACGCTGATCAAAGACGACGAGGGGCACTTGCTGTGCGATCTCACCACGCACGGTCAGAAGTTTGTGGCGGCCCGCGGTGGTCGTGGCGGACAGGGCAACCAGCACTTCGCCACGCCTCGCAACCAGGCTCCTCGCAAGGCCTACCCTGGGCAGGTGGGCGAAGAACGTACGCTGCATCTGGAACTGCGCTTGGTCGCCGACGTGGGACTGGTCGGCTATCCCAATGCCGGCAAGAGCTCACTTTTGGCTTCGCTGACGCGGGCGCGTCCCCGCATCGCAGACTTTCCCTTCACCACCTTGGAGCCCATCCTCGGCATCGTGGCGCTGGACGACACGTCTTTCGTGATGGCCGACATTCCAGGGCTCATTGAAGGTGCAGCTTCCGGCAAGGGACTTGGGGATCGCTTCCTGCGTCATATCGAACGCACGCGCATGCTGCTCTTCGTGGTGGATCCGTGGGATCCCACGGGGCGCGAGGAAGATGACCAGACGCGCGCCCAGCGGGTGCGCCAGACGGTGCGGGTGCTGCGCCAGGAACTGCGCGAGTACCATCCGCGCCTCTTGGAAAAGCCTTGGCAGGTGGCTGTCAACAAGTGCGATCGCGGCATTCCTTTCCCAGCGGAAATGGTCCCAGCCTGTCACTTCATCTCGACTGTGGCCGGACTTGGACTCACCGAGATGCAAAGCGAGCTGCTGGCTACGGTGCGGCGTATCACTACGGTGGCAGAGCCGATCGAGCCAGAAGGATTTGCCAAGGTTCACGAGGAGCCTTTGCCGGAAGTGGACCCCGAAGAGCGCGAATAGCCGCAACGGGCGGCGGCGCCTTTTGCTAAACTCTGTGGCCATGGACTTTCCTTCTCCCGCCCAAATGCAGGCGATATGGCTGCGGCGGGCTGCCGTGAAGCGCTTCGATCCTTTGCGCGCCATTCCCGCGTCGGACTGGGATTTCCTGATGGAGGTGCTGGAGCTATGCCCCAGCGCCTACGGGCTCCAGCCCTACAGGATCATCGACGTGCGTGGGAAGGCGCACCGCAGCCTCCTCCAGGCGGCTTCCTACGGGCAACCCCAAGTGGTTGAAGCCTCGCGCTACCTGGTATTCGCGGTGGTGACAGATTTTGGCGAAGCCGAGCTCGACGTCTATCTGCAGCGTTTGCACGAGGTTCGCAGTCTTCCGGACGAGGCCGTGGGTGCCTATCGACAGAAGGTCCTGGATCGCGTCCTAGGAGCTCTGACTCCGGTGCAACGGCGCGGCTGGCAGGCCCGTCAGGCTTACATCGCGCTGGGCGTTTTGTTGTGGGCGGCGGCGCAGCGCGGCCTCGACACCTGTCCCCTGGAAGCTATCGACATCGCGGCCTATGACCGCATTCTGGGACTTCCGAAGCTTGGACTCACGGCGGCTCTGGCTTGTGCCGTTGGCTATCGGGGCGAAGAAGAGAGTTACGCCGACCTGCCCAAAGTGCGCTTGCCGCGCGAGGAACTGGTCCGGGTTCTGGAGGACTAAGGCGGGATGGCGCGTATCCTGCCTGATGAGCCGCTGGGACTCACCGCTCCCGAGGCTCTCAAGACCTATCGGCTGTGCCGGGAGCTTCCCGATGGCTGGATCGTATGGCAGAACCTGTCCAGTAGTGGCGCGGAGCGTCCGGTCTTCTGGATCGTGCGCGAAGCGGACTGGAGTTCCCTCCTGCTCGGAGTCTCCGAGGTGGCCGCTTCGCGGGCACAGGGACCTGAGCTCTTCGACGCCTCCGCTGAGAGCTTTGGGGAGGCTGAACGCGCCTGGGCATCCGCATGCCGAGAAAGTTATGCTGAGCTTCCGGTGGCGCTAGCCATACTTTTCCCGAACGTTCCACAGGGCCTGCTTGATGGGCAAAATCTGTCTGTAATGGCGGGCGGACGGGAACTTTGTCGTCCCAAAGGTTTCGAACCGTGGGTTGCCTCGCTGATGGGGCCGCCCTCCGATCCGGCGACCATCCAAAAGATCCGCGAGCGCTTCTGCCCCGAGACGGTGATCCCGCCAGAGCATACGGCGCGCCCGCGGGTGGCGGAGACAGTGGTGCCGGAACTACTGACCTACCGCCAGGAGGAGCTTCTCAAGACCGATCTCGATATTTCTCCAGAAGGCCGGCGCACCGCCGGACAGTTCGGGCTGTTGCTCATCAACGGCGTGGCGGGAAGCGGCAAGTCGCTTATTCTGCTGCACCGGGCTCTCTTGCTGCAGCGCTTCTTCCCCAAGCACCGCATCTTGGTGCTCACCTGCAATAAGCCGCTTCAGGTGGAGCTGCGCCGGCGCTTCGCAAGGCTCGGTGGGCGCGAGAACGGGGTGGAATGGCTCACCTTTCACGGATTTTGCCTCAAGCACTGGCCAAACCAGGAGCCTCCGGCCATCATCGAGCGCGTGCGGGCTCGCGCGGCTCTGGAACGGCAGTTGGGCGGCTTTGCGCGCGAGCGCCTGGAGCGCCGTCACCTTGAAGAAGAGTTCACCTGGATCTTTGAGCAGGGCTTTCCTGATCGCGACAGCTACGTCAAGGCGGTGCGGAAAGGACGCGGATTCCGCTCTGGAGAGGCCTTGCGTGAGCGGCTTTGGCAGGCGGCGTGCGCCTATCGGGAGGAACTTTCCCTGGCGGGACTCAGCGACTGGAGCCTGCTTGGGCTGCGGTTGCGAGATCTTTGGGCGCTCGAAGGCGCTACGCCTCCGGCCTACGACGCTGTGCTGGTGGACGAGGCGCAGTTCTTTGCGCCCACTTGGTTCGATGTGATTCGACGGATTTTGTCACCGACGGGGCATCTCTTCCTGGTTGCCGATCCGACCCAGGGCTTTTTGCAGCGGGGCGCCAGTTGGAAGTCGCAGGGCTTGCAGGTGCATGGCCACTCTCGGCGGCTGGAACGCAGCCATCGCACCACGCGACAGATTCTGGAGGCAGCCTGGAAGTTCTGGCATGCTCGCACCCGTGCCGAGGATCCAGACATCGTGGTGCCGCGCACCGAGGGCATGGCTGAAGGCGAGGCGCCGCGCTTGGCGCGTTTCGAGAGCGCCCGCGACGAACTTGCCTGGGTGGTGCGCGAGGCGACAGAATTTGTCGCCAAGGGCGGAGATCCGCGTCACCTGCTGCTGCTGCATGAGGATTGGGCGGCCGTGCAGGAATTGGTGGAGCAGTTGCGGGAGCGCCTCGATGGACGCGCTGTAGAGGCTCGGGAGGCATCCGAGGGTGCGGTGCGCGTTTGCTCTTTAAACGCAGCTACCGGCCTTGAAAGTCCGGTGGTCTTTGTGTCTGGCACAGCCCAGCTCTTTGGGCGGGAGGGGGCGCTGCTCTCCGATCCCGAGGAACGAGAGACGGCGGCCCAGGAGACCACTCGCAAGCTCTACATGGCGTTCACGCGTGCTGGGCAGCGTCTCGTTGTCACGCACGTGGGAGTGCCCCCTAAGAGTTTGCTCGCCGCATTTGGTTGAAGGGGGCGGCCGCCGAAAGACGCGCCCGAACAAACGGAAGCGACCGCCAAATAAGCCTCGGCTAGGGCAACATGGCGGTGGCGCGCTGCGCCCCGTTGCGCACGATCACGAGTCCTTGGGCAAGCTCGGCAAGGTCGACGGAACTGTTGGCTGCAAGATAAAGGGACTGTAGCTTCCGGCCGGAGGAGTTGAAGAGGCTAAAACGACCAGCGGTGGAGGTGTAGAGCCTCGTTCCGGCGATGCGAAAAGCGGGGACTTGCCGAGAATTGTATTCCAGGCCTAAGCCGGCTGCCGAAGAGTCGTCGGTCGACCCGGCACCAGCCTTCCACCATGGGCCGCCGTATTCGTAAGCGCCCACATCCGGGGCTTTCCCGACAGTCTCGCCGTCGGAAAGGCTGTCGATATTTCTTCCCGAATCGATCGCCGAAGCGCCGTCCGTGAGGCGGAAGTCGAACTCTTCCGGATTACGCAAGGGCAGTGTCGCAAGGACGATGTTTGCCTTCTGATCTAGGGCCGAGAAGTTGGAGCTGGTGCCGTAGCGCATCGTCATCAGGTTGTTCCAGAGTCGGTTGCCTCGGCTGGAGTCGATGAGGGCGCTAGGGTGCAGGTAGGAGGATTTCACGTCCTTGGCGCCGAAGACGGTATTGTGCGCCCACAGGATGTTTACGGCTGGACGGCTGTAGTTCATGGCTTGGCGGTCGCAATTCCAGACCACGTTGTGATGCACCTTGAGGTTGGAACAAAAATTGTCCACGTAGATGCCGAAACCAAGACCTTGAGGGTCGCCGGAGTGTGACTCGTGCACCCAGTTGTGGTCGATCTCGGTTCCCTTGCTGTCGTTGCCGTAGGAATAGATGCAGCCCACGTCCCAGTTGGTCTGGCCATTGCCGAAGATGTGGTTGTGGTCGATGCGTGCGGCGGCGGTGCCGACTCCCAGGAATATGCAGCCGCGACCACAGGAGTCCACGGTGTTCCTCGTCACGCGGTGGCCATTTCCGCTCATGGAGATGCCGTTGTCGTCGCTCCCCGAGTAGTTCACGTTCCGGATGGTGCAGTTTTCCACCAAGTTGGCGTTGCCGTAGAGGGTGATTCCGTCGCCGGCGCTCCAGGCGAGATCGCAACTGCGCACGATGTTGTTGTTTCCGAAGATCCCGATGCCGATTCCAGGGGAGCCGATATTTGTCCAGTTGTGGCGTGTCCAACTCGAGGAGGTGGCAGCATTGGCGATTCCCACGAAATGCGACAGATAGTGCATCGTGAGTCCGATCAGGCTGCAATGGCTGGCTTGATTTAGGTTGGCTGCTCCGGCGAAGGTGGAGAGTCCCTCAATTGTGATGTAGTTGCGCGAGGAGAGGTCGATGACCCAGGTGCGGACCTTGCCTTCGATGCGAGCTTCCAGCGGCGTGCGCCCGGAGTCGGGAAGCAGGAATACGGTATCGTTTCTCTGGAGCCATTCTCCAGCGGTGTCCAGAGCGGCAAGGACACCGGAGACATAACCGACGCCGGAGCCTGTGTTGGAAGCGTAGGTGTTGCCAGAAATGGCAAGGGCTCCTGGCGAGGAGGAAATCACGGTGGCCGTCTGGGACACCCAGCGGTCACCGATCATGGCCCACACGGTTGCGCCGTTCCAACTGCCGGCGGCTTGGGAAAGAGCGGTGGCCGTGACGCTGCTGCTGTCCATGGAAAGTGCGATGGTGGCGGGGTGGAAAAGGTCGCGTCCGGTGTTAGGAAAGCGTGCTTCAGGCAGTGGATGATGATCCTGGAAAAGCTGGGTGACAGTATTGGGGGCGATGGCGACCCAGAGCGAATCTTCGCGACGAGACCAGTTCCCTAGGCTGTCACAACCCGAGAGCTGCACGACCTCGCCCGGCGCGGCCGCATAGACGATGGGTGCCGCTGCCGTTCCGGAGCGGGAGGGACGAAGCGTTTCCCGGTAGGTTCCGGCGTGTAGCAAGCAGGTGTCGCCTGGCTGCAACAAGCTGGAGGCTCTAGCGATGGTGCGCAGCGGTGCGGTAGAGCTGCCCGAGGCGTCGTCGTCTCCAGAGGGCGAAACGTGCAATGTGGTCGCTTGGCAGGGGCTGTACGCGAGAATCGCAAGCCCGAGCAAATGCCAAGATCTGATTCTCGTTGAAAACATATCGACTTTCGTTTTGAAACAGCTTCTGGGCGCATCATACACCCGGAATGATTGTCGCAAAATTCAGGCGAAGGGTTTATAGGCCGGAGCAGGCAACAAAAAAGGCCGGGACTTGTGATCCCGACCTTTTTTCCACTTCCCCTATGAGGGATAGAAGTGGAGCCAAAGGGAGTCGAACCCTTGACCCCCACAATGCCATTGTGGTGCTCTACCAAACTGAGCTATGACCCCGATACCTCACCACAGGTTTCCCTGCGAGGAGAAAAAAGATAAGCGAGCTCGATGATTTGTAAAGGGAGATGTTTTCAAAAAGGTATCGAAATGCGCAAAGCGGGTGCCTGAGACGCCGTGGAGTCCGCGCCATGGCGGTTCCAGTGGACGACGGCCCAGCCGCTGGCAAAGCCCAGGGCGGCCCCTAGGAAGACGTCAGAAGCCCAATGGCGGTCGTCGTAGAGGCGCGACAGGGCGCAGGCCCCGGCCAGCCCAAAGGCCAAAGGGGTGACGGCTGGAGTGCCGCGATATTCCAAGGCCACTACGGTGAGGACTGACCAGGCGGCTTGGGCATGTCCGGACGGAAACGAAAGCCCGTCTTGATTGTCGCGCGAAGCATTCCAGGCATAGGGATCGTTTCCGATGGGGCGACGGCGACCGGCACCATACTTGATCAACTGCGAGACGGCACCGGAAAAGGCAAAGGCTTCCAGGCCTTCGCGCCCAACACGGGACTCGCGACTTGACCCCATTGCAGCACCGGCCCCCCAGAGGATTCCCAAGGCGGGGACGGTCCAGCGGCCTTCGCCTGCCTGCCGAACCACCTTCGACGCCGTGGCTAGCGAGGTCGGACGATGCGCTTGGGTCCAATCGCGTACGGGGGCATCTGCTAGCGTGAGAAGCCCGGTGGTGCCCAATACGGCAGCTGTAGTCCCCCATTCGGCGCCTCCCCAGCGAAGGGGGGCGGTGGCATAGAGGCGGGCGTCGTGGCCGACATCCCCCAGCGCTCCAGAGGCAAGCACCAGGAGGAGTGTCGCAAACACTGTTTGCTAGGCGCCCAAGGCGAGGCGCGCTTGGCGACCAGCGGCCTGCACCAGACTCTCGGCGTCGGCCTGCGAATGGGCCATGGAGAGAAAGAAGGCTTCGAACTGCGCGGGCGGTAGGAAGTGGCCTTCGTCCAACATGCCGCGGAAGAAGCGGGCGTAGGCCTCCGTGTTGCACGTCTCGGTGTCGCGCATCGAGTAGAGTGGCCCGTCGTGGAAGAAAATGGTGAGCATGGAGCCCACGCGCTGCACGCGCACCGGAAGGCCCGTAAATTGGGCTGTCAGAGCCTCTTCAATTTGGGCGCCAAGAGCTTCCAGATGGGTGTACACGGTATCGTCCAGCCGCTGCAGCGTGGCAAGCCCGGCGGCGCAGGCCAAGGGATTTCCGGAAAGGGTTCCGGCCTGGTAGACGGCTCCGAGGGGAGACAGCTGCTCCATCAGTTCGCGACGGCCTCCAAAGGCGGCCAGCGGCAAGCCGCCGCCGGCAATTTTGCCCATGGTGACGAGGTCGGGAGAGAGGCCAAAGCGCTCCACTGCCCCGCCGCGAGAAAGACGAAATCCCGTCATCACTTCGTCGACTAGGAATAGCGCGCCATGGCGCTGGCAAAGCTCTTGCAAGCCTTCCAGAAATCCCGGCTGAGGAGGGATGACACCCATGTTGCCGGCGACCGGCTCGACGGCGACGCAGGCGATGGCCTCGGGGTTAGCCTTGAAGAGGGCGGCGACCGAATCAAGGTCGTTGTAGTGGGCGACTAAGGTGTCGCGAGCGGTGCCGGCGGTGACGCCAGGGCTGGAGGGGTTGCCGTGAGTGAGGGCGCCCGATCCGGCGGCAATCAGGAAGGAGTCGGAGTGGCCGTGATAGCAGCCGCGGAACTTCACGATCTTGTCGCGACCGGTAGCGCCGCGGGCCAGGCGGATGGCGCTCATGGTGGCTTCGGTGCCGGAGTTCACCAAGCGCAGCATCTCGCACCAAGGCATGCGGGAGCGGATCTCTTCGCCTAGGAGCACTTCGCGCGGCGAGCAGGCCCCGAAGCTGGCACCTTCCTCCAAGGCTTCGGCGATGGCCGCCTTCACGGCCGGATGGGAATGTCCCAGGATCAGCGGTCCCCAGGAGCCGATCCAATCCACGAAGACGCGTCCGTCCTCGGCTTCCAGGCGCGACCCCACGGCGCGATGGACAAAAAACGGCTCAATGCCGACGCTGCGAAATGCTCGCACCGGCGAATTCACGCCGCCGGGAAAGGTGTTGCGGGCGCGCTCGCCCCAGGATGGTTCGGACATATCTCTCCTTCCGTCTCTTGGACAAGGTAGCCAAGTGACGCGGGAGCTACCTTGGAATGGTGTTCGCACTTCTCCTAATCCTTGCTTCGCTTTCTGGCGCGGACCCATGGCTTGCCGCGCGGGACGCTTCCCTTTCGGCCTGGCTCTCCGACCTCGCGGCCGGCATGCACCCTGAGGCCATTGGCCAGATGGACCTTTTTGAAGTCGGCAGCCCTTTTGTTGGGGCCGTGGGGCCGAAGTCTGGAGATTCGGCGGAGCCCAACGGGGTGATGCGCCGTCGCCGTCTGTCGCTGGCGATTCAGGGAAATATCGAAGACACCACTTCGGCGCTTAAGTTCGGTGCTGCCGTCCTTTGGGAGCAAGGTGGGTGGAATCGCGAACTTTCCTGGAAGGGACGTCCCGACGATCTTTCGGGATCGAGCTGGGCTGGCGGTCTGCTGTTTGCCTTGCGCCCCTCCTTGGAGCTGGGACTTGGAGCCATGCGGCGTGAGGCGCTGAACACGTCGGTTGGGTCGCTGGGAAGTGCTCGCAACGACGGTTGGGGGCTTTTGCGCATGGGGCGATTCTCGCTGGTGGGCCAAGGGGGGCAAGAGGGACTTGCCATGTCGGAAATTGCCTGGCAGGTGGAGCCGGTCTACAGCAGCGAAAAAGACGGCATGCCCTGGCGCGAATTTTCTGTAGGCATGCGCTACGTGGACGCCAATCACAATGCCTGGGATGAGAGCCGCGAAGGTCAGGGCTACCTAGTGTTGCCGCTTTGGCTCGACCAGCTGCGCTTGGTGGCGCAAGGGGGGACTGCTGGCCATTTCGAGCGTGCAACCATTCAGAGCGACCTGCTGCCGCAAGGGTTGGTGGGAGTGGATCTCTCCTACGCGCACACCCGTTGGACCGGGCGCAGTTGGGGTTTGCGGCTGCGCTTCACGGCAGTCACCTTGGGGTGGAACGATCCCGAGGATCTGCGCGACTACGGGCCGACCGGCAAGCAGCCGGTGTTCTCGCTGCGATTGCACATGACCTTTGATTCTCCGCAGATCTACTACTCTCCCACGCGGCACATCGGCCCCCTGACCAAAATCAGCGAGTCGTCAAAGGCTGACTGAGCGGCGCAGCACCAGCACCGGCACCTCGGGTGGGGCAAAGAGGCGCATCGGAGGCCCCCAGAACCCGACACCACGACTTGTGAAGACGAGCACGTCGCCAAGCTTTGCAAAGCCGGAATTGGCTGGCTGCTGCAGCCGCACAAAGAAATGCCACGGCCAGATCTGGCCGCCGTGGGTGTGCCCCGAAAGCTGAAGGGCGATGTGCAGCCCTTGAGCTGCCAAGGCGCTGCGCGGCTGGTGCGCGAGCAGAATACGCGGGCCTTCGGGTACTTGGGAAAAGGCTTTGGCAGGATCGCTCTTGCTGCCAGGAAAGTGGGATCCTTGATTGAAGTCGGTGATGCCGCCGATGACTAGGTGAGCATCGCCTCGCGTGACCACGTAGGCTTGGTTGTCTAGCACTGCGAAGCCGAGCGTGCGGAGCTTGGTGGTCCAGGCCTGGAGATTGGAATAGCTCTCGTGATTTCCTGTCACGAAAAGGTGCGGCGCGGTGAGATGCGCGAAAGGCTCCACGGCCGGGGCGAGGGACTCGACCGGACCGTCGGCGAAGTCGCCGGTATGCACCACCAGATCGGGACGAGCGGCATTTATGCGCGCCACCAGTGATTGGCTCCAGGATCTTCCAAGCAAGAGGGAAATGTGGGTGTCGGTGATGTGGGCGATGCGAAATCCCTCGAAGGCTGCCGGCAGGCCTGGAATTTCCACTTCCACATCGTGAACGCGGGGCGGTAAGCGCGCTTCCACGAGGCTCCAGAGGGCCGCGAGCAGGGCAGCAGAAGCGAAGGCGCGCCGTCCCCAGAGAATCGCAGCGGAAGCGTCTCGGTGTGACAGAAATTGAAACAATTGTCCTCCGAGCCACCACAAGTCGCCCGCCAGCGAGGCGGCAAACAGTAGCAAGAGCGTCCCGAACCATACGTATCCGAGCCATGCGATGGTGAGGGTGAAGGGATTGCCGACTCCTCTTCGGCCAAGGATCATGGCGGCGACGCCGGCTGCCAGCAGAATGGTCAGGATCGGTAGCGCCAGGGAACGGGACAGCATTCCGGCGGCCACCAGGCGCGAGCCTACGTAGGTGTGTAGTCCGCAGACCACGAGGATGGCGATCAGAATGGGAAGCAAGCGCATTTCAAAGCCCTCCCAAAGCGCGAATATGGAAGAATTCCTCCGCGGTCACAGGAACCACCGAAAGGCGACTCTGTTTCAATAAGGCGAATTCTGCAAGAGCTGCATCCATTTTGATGGCGGCTAGGGGCACGGGCTTGGGGAAGACTTCCGTCGGCGCCACCTTCACGGCTGACCAAGTGCCGGTCGGGTCGCTCGGGTCGGGAAAGTGCTCTGCCACCACATGACAGATTCCGACTACGGATTTTTCCGTCACGCTGTGGTAGAAGAGGCAAAGATCCCCCTCTTTCATGGCCCGCAGGTTGTTGCGGGCCTGGAAATTACGGACCCCGTCCCAAGTGCCGACCTTCTCGTGCAGCAGGTCGTTCCAGGAATAGGTGGAAGGTTCGGATTTGATCAGCCATTGGCGCATGGCCTACAAGCTACACGGCGTCGCAACAGAATCGTCTTGCCTACACTTGAAGAGCAGGAAGAGGTGGATGGGGGCTCCAAGAAGGAAGTAGGAAATATCCACTCCGCTTCCAAAGAGGGCGATGCGCCAGCCCCTATCCCAAACGATGGCACCGGCGTAGAGGGTGGTTAGCAGGTCCAAGCCGGCCACAATCACGGAAAGCCTCCAGTGGGCGCTTGGGTGGACAAAGGCGAGGGCGATGCTTGCCAGCAGCACGGCTGCGGCCACCCAGTTGGGCAGGAAGAAGGTATTCACTGCGAAGGGTGTCCAAGGATGGAAGATGGGAAGCGACAAGAGGGCGACGCTTGCTAAGGCAAGGCATCCGGCGACGGCCATCGGCTTCCACCAGGCTTTCGGATTCTTCCATGCGCCGGGAAGCAGAACGGGGAGAAGCATTTGCAGAGTTACAGAGCGGGTGCCTGCGGCAAGCCCCAGGAGCAATCCGGACCAGCGAGGAAATGGCGGTCGCGGGACAAGAAACGGCAAAAGGGCGAATAGGCACAGTACAGCATTCGCAAAAATCGTACTGCGGCAGACGATTTCCCACCACAGCGCTGGCGAAAGCAGTAGCGCTGCCGTCACGGGGCCAAGATTGCCGCCGCGTCGCAAGAGCAAAACGGCCATGGCCACAATGGAAAGAAGCGGAATCCAGCCAACCTCCCCAATCAAATGGAATGGCAGAGCCAGCAGGAAATAGCTGGGGAACTGGCTGGGGATGTTGTTGGACAATCCAGCTAGTCGAGGTGTATAAGGGTCGATGCCCCTAGCGAGATTCTCCCAGAAGAGGGCGATCATGTCGAAGCGATCTACCCGCAGGAGGGAGGTCGGAATGGCGTGGAACGCTGCGGCACTCGCCGCTACAGGCAGCGCTAGGAGCGCTCCGCGCAGCAATCTCGGATGGCGGGGCTCCAAGATTCGTATCCCACGAACAAGAACGAAGGCCGCGGCGGCAAGCGCCAAAGCTGCCACCAAAGGAAGCCACGGTTGCAGTCGTGCTCCATACTTGGCGAGAAAGAGCGCGTTAACTAGGAGCCAGGCCGAAATATGCCAGATTTTGGTCAAACCAAGTCCTTGGGCATGAGGAGACGGGAGCGGTGAAGGCCCTTGCGATGAAGAAGGCTGCGCAGCCCCTCTCGCAGGCAACCGAGCCCGTAGCGCACGGATGGCCAGAAGTGGATGCTGGACGCTTCGGGGAAATAGCGCGTGGGACACGAAATCTCGCCGACGCGGAAGTCCGCGGCGATCATCTGCATAAAGAATTGGTTATCGAACACGAAGCCGTCGGAATTTTCTTGGAAACGTATCGTCTCCAGAACCCGGCGTGAATAGGCTCGGTAGCCGGTGTGGTATTCTGAGAATTTGCGTCCGCACAGCAGGTTCTGTACAAATGTCAGAAAGCGGTTGCTTACGTATTTGTAGAGAGGCATACCTCCGGCCAGCGCACCCGTTCCCAGGATGCGCGAGGCCACGACGGCATCGTAGCTGCCGAAGGCGATCATGGCGGCCATGGCAGGGACTAGACGTGGCGAGTACTGATAGTCGGGATGCAGCATGACCACGATGTCGGCGCCGGATTCTAAGGCGCGCGCGTAACAGGTCTTCTGGTTGGCGCCGTAGCCGCGGTTCTTGGGGTGCCGAAAATGTTTCAGTCCGAGTTCTTGTGCCACTTGGATGGTCCTGTCGGAAGAACTGTCATCTACCAGCAGCACCGTGTCGGCGATCTCAGGAGGAATTTCGCGATAGGTGCGTTCCAAGGTTTCGGCCGCATTAAATGCAGGCATTACTACGCAGATGGTCTTTCCGTCGAGCATTGGCCAATTCTAGAAAGGCCGAACGTAGGCTGGCGGATCCGTTGTTTGGACTCAGAAACATTTTTTGTCATAAAGTTGTTTCAAGGCTTCTTCTGCCAGGAAAAACGTCCGATACCAGTGAATGAAGCACCGGAGGAAACGTTCTCCTTCGGGTCCTTTACGAGGTGTCCCATGGCAGATGCAACTAGCCGCTGCGGTCTTCCCGCGTGGCTCGATGACCGGCTTTCTCGTTCCCGCCAAGAAGCCGAACTTTGGCTTGACCCCTATCCATTCTGTCATCCTGCCGACACGCAAGGTTACGTGTGCCTGCACGAGAACGACTACCTGAGGCTTTCGCGCCATCCGCGGGTGCTGGCGGCCAAGGCTGCCGCTCTGGAAGCGGGACAGGTGGCGTCCTCCATCTTTTCAGGCGGCAATGCCCAGAGCTACCACGAGCGCCTGCAAGTGGCCATCGCCAATGCCATGCGCTGCGAGGATGTCGTACTTGCCACTAGCGGCTGGGCCGCTGATGTGGGGCTGGTCGAAGCCATCACGACGCCTGGCATGCCGATCTACCTGGACCAGCGGGCGCACGCTTCGCTTTGGGACGGAGCCACGTTCTCGAAGGGAAAGCCCACTATGGTCCGCCACAACGACCCGGCGGCGCTGGAGCGGCGCATCCTGCGGGACGGTCCCGGAGTGGTGTGCATTGATGCCTGGTACAGCGTGGAAGGCACGGTTGCCGATCTTCCCGCCTATGTGGACATCTGCGAGCGCCACGATTGCCTCCTGGTGGTCGATGAAGCCCACTCCTTCGGGATGATCGGGGAGAACGGTGGAGGTTGGGCGGTGGCGCAGGGCGTTGCGGATCGCATTCCTTTCCGCACCTGCAGCTTTTCCAAGGCCCTCGGCGGACACGGAGGCTTCGTGGCCGGTCCGGCCACGGCCATCTGGCACTTGCGGCATTTCGGGCGCCCTATGGTCTTCAGTTCGGCCACCTCTCCGTGCGATGCGGCCGCTCATCTGGAAGCCCTGCACATTGCTCAAGAGGAGCCGGAACTGGCAGCCAATGCCCTAGCCATGGCCGAGCGCTTCCGGCAGGCCTTGGATCGCCGCGGCATTGAGCACTCGGGAAGCGGGAGTCAGATTGTGTCCATTTCGCTGCCGGCACCGCAGCTCGCCAGCATCGCCTACGCCAAGCTGCGCGATCTCGGAGTGCTTGCGGCGGTGTTCCTGCCGCCAGCCATTTCTGCCGGGACCGGGACGCTTCGCTTCACCTTCCACGCCCAGATGGACATGGCCTCGGTGGAACGGGCGGCGCGAGCTGTGGAACAGGTGCTTGCGGAGGTGCGTCCTCAGCGCCTGGCTGCCTAAAAGAGATGCCCCGCCGGAAATCCGGCGGGGCTCAGAGGATTACAGACGAGCCAGGACCGCGTCTCCCATACCCTTGGTGCCGACCACTTGGGCGCCCTTCCAGGCGATGTCGCGGGTGGCGATGCCGTCGTCGAGCGTCTTGGTCACGGCCGCTTCGATGCGGTCGGCGGCCTTGCCGTAGCCCAGGGCGTAGCGCAGCAGCATAGCGCCCGAGAGAATCTGGGCCAGCGGATTGGCAATGCCCTTGCCCGCGATGTCGGGAGCCGAGCCGCCCGAAGGCTCGAAGAGCCCGAAGGTGCCTTCGGCAAGCGAGGCCGAGGGAAGCATGCCGAGAGACCCGGTGATGGCGCCAGCCTCGTCGGAGAGGATGTCTCCGAAGAGATTGGGACAGAGCATCACGTCGAACTGGCGCGGGTTGCGCACCAGCTGCATGGCGGCGTTGTCCACGTAGAGGTGATCGAGCTCCACGTCAGGGAACTCGTCCTTGTGAATCCGAACCACCGTCTCGCGCCACAGCACCGAGACGGTCAGCACGTTGGCTTTGTCAATGGAGGTGACGTGGTTGCGGCGCAGGCGGGCTGCCTGGAAGGCCTTGCGGGCGATGCGTTCGATCTCGGCCACGGTGTAGACCATGGTGTCGTAGCCCTTCATGGAAGGACCTTCGCCGTCGCGTCCCTTGGGTTGTCCGAAGTAGGCGTCTCCGGTGAGCTCGCGCATCACCAGGATGTCGAAGCCTTCGCCCACGATGTCGGGGCGCAGCGGGCAGGCTGCGGCCAAAGCCCGGTACACGGTGGCCGGGCGCAGGTTGGCGTAGAGTCCGAAGATGCGACGCAGCGGAAGCAGCGCACCGCGTTCGGGCTGCAGCTCAGGAGCCAGCTTTTCCCACTTGGGGCCGCCTACCGAACCGAAGAGGATGGCCTCGGCGGCTCTGCAGGTGGCAATGGTGCTTTCCGGCAGCGGATGCTGAAACTCGTCGTAAGCGGCTCCGCCCACCTTGGCAGGGGTCCAATCAAAGCCAAACCCCTCCTTGGCACCTACGGCTTCCAGCACGCGTACAGCTTCGGCCATCACTTCTGGTCCGATGCCATCGCCTGCCAGCACCGCGATCCGATGCGTCTTTGACATGCCCTGTCCTTTCCTGATTTACTGATAGGTCAATGGGGAAAGGCGCTGGTTGCGCAAGACCCCTGGATCGACAAATCTAGGTCGCGGGAGGCTCGGGGAGATCATGAGAAGGTGTTGTGCGAGGCATAAGCCTTCCTTATGAAGGCTTGTCCCCGTGGCGGAGGGAGTGGGATTTGAACCCACAAGTCCTTTCGGACGTCGGTTTTCAAGACCGATGACTTAGCCAGTTAGCCTATCCCTCCGCGACGGGGATTTTCCCGGCGGTCTCCAAAGTTATCAATTTCTTGCAGATGTCAAATTTGCCGCCAAAATGGACTGATCACTATATTTAGCTAGGAATTGGTCTTTTCTTTACTTTTTTAAGGCATTGGCGACTTTGAACCCTTGCCTGATGGTGGACTTCCTGTGAATATTTGGCTGACTGTTATCTGGGGAGTTCGATGAAAAATTGGCAGGACGTGGACTCCGGTTGGGACCGCTGTGGTCGCGACGGAAATGGCCGCTTATCTGAACCGCTGCGGACGGTTTTCCCCTCGACTGGCGACCCGTCGGAACAGGTCGCTTCGGCGCGCTTTTCCGCTCGCTTGAAAGCCGGCAAGGATTACCTGCCAGGACGACTCCATTTGCGCGTGCCGTGTACCAACGGACCGATGCGGGTTTTTGTCGGCGATCAGGAAGTGGAAACCATTCCAGCCTGGACACCACGTGTGGTGGATCTTTCGGCGTATGCCGGCAAAGGGGACTTGGAACTAGGTCTTGAAGTCGAAGCCGTTGCTGGCCGCAGTGTGCTGCCTTGGGGGGCTGGCGAAGGCGAGACCTTGGAGATGGCTCCGACCTTGTGGACTTCCCCGAAGGTGCTTTCTGTCGCGGGCGTGGTGCTGCGCGATGTTCAGGTGCGCCCTGACTACTATACGGATCGGGTCCGTATTTCCCTGGATCTGCAAGGAAGCAAGGGACAGAAGACCCAGTTCTCCCTGAAGCTCCAAAGTCCAGATGGCCAAAAGGGCGGATTTTCGCGTGAACTCGTGCTGGCGGGAGATGATCCCCAGCAGGAGCTTGAGTTTGAAATCCCCAATGCTCTAGCGTGGAGTCCTGAACAGCCTCAGGTCTACCATCTGGAACTGTCCTTGGACGGCGCCCAGATCTGGAAGGTGCCTTTCGGAATCGCCGCTCCGGTGTGGATGGAAAAGGGAATTCTCCTCAACGACACTCCGCTCTTCCTGCGTGGAGTGCGTTGGGATGCGGCCGGTCCGGCCGGGTTCCTGGCCTGCACCAATCCTCGCAGCGAGTTCCAGCGCATGAAGGAAGCCGGCTTCAACGCCGTGTTCCCGGCTTCGGCCCCCTTTCCCGAGAGCTTCTTGCCGGCAGCGCTGCAGGCAGGTCTTTTGGTGCTCCAGAACCTGGGGCTGGCGAGCCTCGATCCGGCCCATGCCGCCGAAGGTGTTCAGCAAAGTGCGCGTCTGATCGTTCGCCAGGAATTCCACGCCAACGTGCTGGGCTTCACCGGTGCCGATCTTCCAGGCGCTTACCTGGAGACCTCCGCCAAGGAGTGGCTCAAGGAGCTGGTGGCTGCGCGCTTGGAACTGCTCCCTAAGGGGGTTCGCAAGGATTTGCCGCGCACCGTGGTGGCTCATTGCGCCGGGACGCGTCTAGAAGTCGGTCATCTGCCGCAACAGGAGGCCGTGCCGGCTGTAATCTCGGGCTCTAAGAGCTCCGGTGGGACTCTCGAGGTCCATCGCTTCCGTCTGCCCGCTCCCGTTTCGGTGGCGCGTCAGAACTTCCTGTCCCGCCATCTGCATCCCAAGGATCCGTCGGATCTGGTGGCGCAGGGTTTGGGCGATTCGCTCTTCTGGAAGAAGCTCCACAAGTCCAAGACCGGAAACGGCAAGTTCCTGGCGGCGCGCATCGGCGTGCCCTCGCTGCTTGATCCCGATTCCACCTTGGCCGCGCTGGTCAAGCCCACGGCGGAGCAGCAGCATCTCTACAAGTCGCTTTCGGAACGGCACGCCAAGGCGCTGGCCGCGGCCGGGATCTCTGGAACCTGGAATCCGTCCCAGTTCGCTGCTGCCTGTCAGCAGGTGGGTGGTCAGGCCATCTTGCGCCAGGCCGATGCCCTGATGGTCAATCCGCGTTGCGCCGGCTGGATCGTCAACCAGTGGTCTGATACGCCGCGACACTCCTCGGGCCTGGTGGGATTGGCTGGCCAGTCCAAGCCCGGTTTCGACTGGTTTCGCAAGTACAATCGGCACACCCGCGTGGTGGCTGATGCCGCCATCCGGACTCCCTATACCATGCAGTCGGCTGGTGTGCGCATCCATTTTGCCAACGAGACGGGGCAAGGCGACTACGCCCTGCTTTTGCGCGTCAAGGGCAACAACGGCCGCATCTGGCACCAGGAATCGTTGCCGGCCTCCTCGGAGCGCGGCATCTCGACGCTGGGCAAGTTCGAGTTCCCGGTGGGCGACGAGAAGGGAAGCTTTAGCTTCGATATGCAGCTCTCGCGCAACAACCGCGAGATCTTCCACACCGTCGAGGCCTTCTACGTGCCTCATTCGGTGCAGCTAGATCAGGCCGCATCGGCTTTCCGGCTCTTGGGCGACTTCCCGGCCATCCAGAAGTTTTCCAACGAGCACGCCAAAGCCATCTTGGTGGATCAGGTCGCTTCTTTTGACACCAAGCGCATCAAGGATCTGCTGGATGAGGCCTATTCGGGTTACACCTTGGTTTTTGCGCCGCTCACTCCGGAAGATGCGCGTTTCCTGAACCGCCACGGCGATTTGGACTTCCAGCTGGACCTGCATCCCGGCGCCTCGGCTGGCGGCGAGGGTTACCACTACCTGTCGGACTCCCCGCTCTTGGCGCGGCTTCCGGTCAACACCGTGGCCACCGAGGTCTATGCCGACTTGCTTCCCGCCTGGAGCCTTTCGCGGGTTCCCGGGGCGCAGGACGTGGCGGGCTTTGCCGAACTGGATTCCGGAAGCGGCAGCTGGGACCTCCTGGCAGACATCCAGATCCTGCCGTACGGCAAGGGGCGGATCCTCTTCTACCAGTACGACATTTTCCAAAAACTCGGCGAGACGGCCCTAGCGGACGCTCTCTTTGGAAACCTCGCCGACTTCGTGCGCGGATAGCGCGAAAGGGATGGCAATGGTCAAGGTGGGAATCCTCGGCGCTACGGGTTATGCCGGCGCCGAGCTGGTGCAGCGTCTGGAGCGCCACCCTGAGGTGGAGGTCGCCTTCGTCTCGAGCGAGGCGAGTGCCGGACAGGAACTGTCACAGGTCTTCCCGAGCCTCTCGGGCTGCTCCAAGGTTGATGGATTGCGCCTGCGCACCGTGGCCGACTGCCGGCGCGAGAAGGCCGACGCCGTCTTCTCCTGCCTGCCCCACACCGCCAGCGCCGAGGCCTGCGTGGACTTCCTGGAACACGGCAGCCGCGTGGTCGACCTCTCGGCCGACTTCCGCCTGAAGACCCCGGAAGCCTACCGCAAGTGGTACGGCAAGGAGCATCCGCGGCCGGGCTACCTGCCCACCGCCCTCTACGGCCTCACCGAGTACGCTCGCGCCGACCTCCACGAGGCGCGCCTGGTGGCAAATCCTGGCTGCTATCCGACTTCGGTGCTGCTGCCGCTGCTTCCCCTCTTCGAGGCCGACGTGGTGGGCGAGGGGCTGGTGGTCGCCGACTCCAAGAGCGGTGTCTCGGGCGCTGGGCGCAAGGCTTCCTTGGGCAACAGCTTCTGCGAGGTGGACGGATCTCTCTCGGCCTACAAGGTCGGACGCCGTCACCAGCACACCGGCGAGATGATCCAGGAACTTTTTGACGCTGCCGGCGGAGCATTTCCCTTCGTATTCTCGCCGCATCTGGTACCCATGGAACGGGGCATCCTCTCCACCCTCTACGTGCCGCTGTCCAAGGGGGCAACGGGCGCTCAGGTGCGACAGATTCTGTCAGAGCGCTACGAGGGCGAGCCCTTCGTGCGCGTCCTTTCGGCCGAGCAGGGACTTCCCGCCACGGCTCACGTGCGCCACAGCAACCGCTGCCACATCGGGGTGGAAGAACTCCCCGAGCAGGACGTGGCCGTGGTGGTGTCGGTCATCGACAACCTGGTCAAGGGCGCTGCCGGCCAGGCGTTGCAGAACTTCAACGGCATGTTCGGCTTCCCCGAAGCTGTCGGCCTGATTTGAGCGACCGGCGGCGATGACGGCGACGGTGGTGAAGATCGGTGGCTCCATGGCGGAGGACCGCGAGGCGTTGACGCAATTGGCGCAGGAGCTCTCTGCTCTGCAAAAGCGGGGCGAGCGACTGCTGCTGGTGCATGGCGGCGGCAAGGACATCTCGCGCAATCTTGCGTGGCTTGGGCAGGAAGCACGCTTCCTGGACGGCCTACGGGTGACGGATGCCGCGGCCATGGATATGGTGGAGATGACTCTCTCGGGGCGCGTCAACAAGATGCTGGTGCGCCTGCTGCTTTCGGCCGGCGCCAAGGCGGCCGGGATCTCCGGGGTGGACGGTGGGCTGCTTCGCTGCCAGCCGCTACGCCCGGACGGCACCCTCGGCTACGTGGGCGCGATCGGTGGCGTGGACGTATCGCTTTTGGAAGCGCTGTGGAAGGGCGGATACCTTCCGGTGGTGAGCCCGGTGAGCCTGGGAAGCGACTTCCAGAGCTGGAACGTGAACGCTGACCAAGCGGCCGCTGACCTTGCCTGCGCCCTCGGGGCGCGGACGCTGCTTATGGTCTCGGACGTGCCCGGGGTGCTCAAGGATGGCGCCATCGTTCCACAAATTGCCATCGGAGATGTCGAAGACATGGTGGCCGACGGCACCGCTTCGGGAGGTATGATCCCCAAGCTCCGTTCGGCAGCCCAGACCGTTTCCGCCGGAGTCGGATCGGTCTTCATCGCCGGCTGGTCCGGCCCCGGAAGCCTTGAACAGATTCTGTCAGGGAAATCCGGTACGCGCCTGTCGGCGGCCGCAAACTGACTTTGAAGCCGGGGGGTTATCTTTCCGGCGGGATTATGGGAAGCTGTATCCGAAACCATCGGAGGAGACGAGTCTTATGAAGCGTGTCGAAGCCTATATCAAGCCGTTTAAGATCTCGGAGGTCCAGGACGCCCTGCTCAAGACGGGCGTGCAGGGCATGACCATCGCCGAGGTCAAGGGTTTCGGTCGCCAGAAGGGACATACGGAGCTCTATCGCGGCGCTGAGTACCACATTGACTTCATCCCTAAGGTGAAGCTTGAGGTGGCTGTTCCGGACGCTTTGGTGGAGAAGGTGGTGCGCACCATCATGGAAGCCTCGCGCACCGGCAAGATTGGCGATGGCAAGATCATGGTTGTCTCTATTGACCAGGCATGGCGCATCCGCACCGGGGAATCGGGAGAGGAAATCCTCTGACGTTTCTCCGGACGGCCTTGGCCGTTCCGTTGCTGTGTTGCCTCTCCGTGCGCGCCTCTTCGTTCACTGAAATTTCGAAGCGCTTCGACGCGGCCTTGGCCGCCCGCAAGTCGGGACAGTTTTCCCAAGCCGCAAATCTCTTTCGCTCCCTGCGATCCGATCGCGATGGCGACTGGGCCGCAAACTACAGCTTCCTGTGGGAGGGCTTGTGCCGGATCGCCGCGCGTGACACCGCTGGTGCCCTGCGCGTGTGGGATACCCTTGAGCGGCGCGGTGGCGCGCGTCCTGAGGCCCAGTTGGCGCGCCAGTACATCCTGGATGCTCGCTTCTCCCGCGGAGAGGTCGGTGGCGACTGGGTGGACTCGCTGCTTCCTCGCGACCTCACCCGCACTGCTCGGATCCAGGCTCTCTTGGGGAGCATCGAGCAGTTTTCGCGACGCGGCGAGCGCGTCCGGGCCAATGCCGCCTTCGGGCAGTTCCTGGCCCTGAATCCGCCGTCGGACTCGATGCGCCGCGCCGTGACGGCGATGGAGCGCGGCACGGCGATTCAAGATCCTCCCACGCTCTTTGCGCTGGCACGCTGGCACTTCGGGCAGGACGATATGCCCTCCTGCCTGCGCCGCTTGGATGCGATCTCGCGGGCGGCGACGACGCCTGCCATGCTTGAGCTGCGGGGCCGGGCGCTGCTGCGCCAAGGCCGATCCAAGGAGGCTGAGGATGCCTTCCGGCGCGAGGGGACTCGTGATGAGGGGCCGCTGTGGCTGGCGCGGGCACTGCAGGCGCAGGGCAAGGATGCTGCCGTGCGCGCCGTGCAAGACGACTACGCCCGCCAGCACCCGGCGTCGGCCAAGGGGCAGGAGATCTTCTGGACTCGCGGCCTGGAGGCCGAGCAGAAAGGTCGTTGGGACGAGGCTGTGGCCTATTACCGTAGGGTGGCCGAGGCGCGGGGCGCCCGCTCGGACTGGGCGCGCGAGCGCATCGGCTACTGCTGGTACAAAGCTGGTCAGTGGGATAAGGCGGCGCCACTTCTGGGCGAGTCGGCGCGGGGCGATGGTGGCTACGCCGAGGCGGCCGCCTGGTTCCAGGCGCGGGCGCTGCAGCATGCCGGCAAGGAGCCGGAGGCTCGCGCGGTGCTCGCGCGCCTCTACCGAGAGCATCCGTGGACCTTTCACGGTCACCTGGCGCGCCGCGCTTTGGGCGTGAGCGACCAGACCTTCCGCGATTCCCTGGCTCGCGTTTCCGAGGCGCTGCCTTCTCTCGCTGGGTCAAATCCCGCCTTTGGACGCGACGATTCGGCGCATCTCTTCCGTGCCCGCATGGCCGACCACGCCGGCTTCGGATGGCTGTCGCGACAGGAACTGTCTTCGCTGGACGAACGCGCAGCGCGCTCGCCCTCGGCTCGCCAGCGACTTTGCCTGCTGCTCGAGGAGCAGAGGCTCTCTACGGCGGCGCAGATGCGCTGGCGCAAGCTGGCGGCCGACCTGCCCGCCTCGGTCTTTTCGCGCGCCTCCAAAGGACTGCTGAAGCGCGTCTTTCCGATGCCCTGGAAGGCGCCGGCAGAAGCCGCCTGCGCCGGCAATTCCTTGGTCACGCCCTCCTTCGTTCATGCCGTGATGCGGCAGGAGAGTGGCTTCGATCCTTCGGCCCGTTCGCCGGTGGGAGCCTTAGGACTTCTGCAGCTAATGCCCTCCACGGGGCGTGCCATGGCGCGGCGCACGGGCATGGCCCACTTTGACGTCTCGCGCCTCACCGATCCGCAGGTCAACCTGCGACTGGGCGTGGCTTATTTGCGCGACATTGCCCGCGCTTGGGGCGGCAAGCCTGCGCTGGTCTTGGCCAACTACAACGCCGGCCCGCTTCCCTGCCAGGACTGGAAGGCGGCCTTTGAACGCCTGCCCTTGGATGAGGCCGTCGAGGAGGTCTCCTTCTGGGAGACGCGCGACTACGTGAAGCGGGTGATGGGCAACTGGTGGACCTACCAAGCGCTGTGGGGGGAGCCGTGATCGCAAGCCTCGGCGGGCTCCTCGCCCTGCTCTCCTCTTTGCTGCTTTCTGTTGGCGGATGGCTGCAATGGCGCGGTTTGCGGCGTGTGGGACAAAACCTGTCACCGCTTAGGTTGGTGCGCGACCTCTTCTGGACGGGTGGCATCGCCGCAAGTTCGGTCGGAACGGTAGCCTACCACGGGGCGCTTCTTTTAGCGCCGCTCACCTTGGTGCAGCCGCTTTCCAGTCTGCACGTGGGCTTCACCGCGCTGCTTTCCTGGAAAGGCCGGCGGGTGCGCATCCGCGAATGGCTGGCGCTGGGACTCTGCGTCGCCGGGACGCTGCTTTTGGCGCTGGATGATCGGCCAGCCGTGTCGTCCGAGGCACACTGGGGCGTGCTCTGGTGCCTCTGCGCCATCGGCGCGGCGCCGCTCCTTCTGCCGCCACCCTCTCGACTCGCAAACTTCTGGCCGGCCTTGCGCGCCGGGCTCTGCTACGGCCTCTCGGCCATTCTTTGGAAAGCCGGCATGGATCTGCCGTATTTCGGCCTTGCCTGGTTCTTCGTCATGGCGCTCTTCACGGCAGGCTTCTTCGGAGGCTTTGCCTTCCTGCAGGTGGCCTTCCGACGCCTCGACGCCGGTACCGCCAACGCCTTGGCGGCCTCGCTTGCGGCGCTCTTTCCGCTGCCTGCTGGCATCTGGGTCTTTGGCGAGACGGCAAGCCTGTGGGCGCTTTTGGCAGCGCCTTGCACCATCGCCGGAGTGACGCTCCTGGGCTGCAGTGCCCCGGGCGAAGCTCCAGCGACGGACGCCCAGCCCGCCTAGGCCACTCGCGTCGCCTCCACCCGGAAGCGGTCCGAAAGGTCTTCTCCGGCGCAGGCCTCGCGCAGGAAGTCGCGCAGCGAGAACTTGGCGCCGGCTTCCAGGGTAATAAGCCAATTTCCGTCGGTTTCCTCCAGCCGTAGGGTGCGCAGGAGCTTCTTCTTGAGGGAATCCTTGGGAAGCTCGAAGACGCGAGCCTCGCCGTCGCGGCGCAGCGTGTGCTTGAGCCCGAAGTGGGTCAGGTAGTGCCCCGGATCTGGCCGGAAGGGGGTGCGAATCTGCCAGCCCGCAGTCTCGGCAGGAAGTTCTCCTTCTGCGAGAATCTTTCCATAGCCGGAAAATTCGGCGTTGACGGCGGCAAGTCGCTCCGGTGATGACAAAATTTGTCGGAGCATCTCGATTCCCGCCGGCAGCAGAACCGGGCGCAGCGTCTCGAGGCCCGTGGCCAGGCAATCGTCGCCATCCTCGGCGCGGCCGTTCGGATCGCAGCGGCGATAGAGCGGGGTGAGCTCGGGAAAAGTCCGCATGAGGGCGCGGGCCAGCCGGGAATGGATCAGGTCCAGGGGAAGCTGGCGGCAGGCCGATGTCAGTTCCACGGTGAGGGAAAGCGGCGTCTCCGATTGGTGTTGGGCTTTCACCTTGGCGGCAAGGGCTGCGAGATTGGGCATGGCGGCGTCGCGATGGCTCGTCACAGCGGCGCGCTCGGTCGGGATGCAGGCTCCGCAGGCTTGGCAGCGACCGTCCCTCTTGTCGAGTCCCAGGCATACCGGCTGCTGCAGGAAGGCTTGGCTTGCCTGCCACGTCCGCACCAGGAAGGCGCGCTCCACGCCTGGTTCCAACTGCGCCCAGGGGACATCTTCAGACGGATCGTATCCAGCGAGGGCCTCTAGCGGCGAGATTCCCAAGAGGGCCAGCTCCTCCTCGAAGGCTTCGCGGAACTCTTCGGTCACGCCGTTTCGGAACACGAAATCCAGGCGCTTGCAGGCGGTCTGAGCGGCTTCCAGCACGCGGGGACTGCGGGCACGGGCCAGCACTTGGCTGGTCCAGGCCTCGGCGGCATCGGCGGCGCCGCGGAACTCGAAACCAGCAGAAACGGCGATGGCCTTGACCAGTCCGATGCCGCGCGAAAGCGTCTTGGGGTCAGGCATGGTATCAAATTCCAGCGGCGTCCACGGAAAGCGCACCAGGGGCGTGGCCGAGACCACGATGCGCGGCCGCGCCGGGGAACGCGAGAGTTTCTCGCGTACTAGCGAGAGGGTCTTGTAGAAGGCCTTGCGATCTTCATCGTCTTCATGGCCGGTGATGATCACGAAGATCTTGAGCTCGCGCAGTCGTGCCCGCAATAGGGCATCGAAGGCGTGGTCGATGTCGTGGTCCGAGAGATCCTTCTGCAGGAAGGCGCGCATGCGCGGGCTGATCCCCTCCAGGGCGCAAGTGATGGAGGTCTTGCCGGCGATGCGCAGAAGCTCAACGAGCGACGGATCGCGGGCGATGGCGTCGAAGCGCTGGCTCTTGAGCCCCACCGAAGAGAACTCCTCCAGAAGCGTGGCCAGAAGCGGGCGGATGGACGCGTGGGTGTTGAAGTTGAAGCTGTAGAGATCGAGCTTCGAGAGCCCCTGCTCGCGCTTGAGCGTGCGTGCGGCTTCGAGGATTGCCTCGGCGGGCACTTCGCGGTAGGGCTTGCGCGACCAGCTTTCGGCGCAGAAGGAGCAGAACCAGGGGCAGCCTTCGGAGACCTGGATGGTGCCGCGTCCGGCTACGCCGGAAGCCAGCGGCACCGGCGCCAGCGGCAGGTGGTGGTTGAGATCGGGGACCTCGGCGTGGAACTTGCGCGCCTTAGGGTGCGGGGAGTCGGGGAGGAAGGCGCCGGGAATCTCACAAAGAGCCTGGCGGATCGATTCCTTGGGCTCGCTTTGGGCGCGGCCGTCGCGGATGCGAGCAAAGAAGGCTTGGATGGTCGAGGGCTCTTCGGCCAGGAAGACCACGTCCACCAGCGCTTCGGGTCCCCACAGTGCTGAGGACTGGAGAGCATTGGCTCCACCCAAGACGATCAGGGGGAGATCCTCGCGCGCCTGCCGTTCCGAAAGGCTCAGCGGAATGCCGCTCTTTTCCAGCAGCAACGGAACGTTTAACAGTTCCTGTACCAGGGCGTTGGAAAGGCCGACCACGTCAAAAGCGCGCAGGTCGCGGTGCGAGCCGCCCAGAAGCCACGGGATTCCGGCCTCGGAAAGAATCTCGCCGTCGCGGTGGGTGGGAAGCCAGGCCATGTCGGGAAAACAGCCGTCGATCTCGGAGAGCATCCGGTAGAGCACCAGATGGGTGAAGGACTCCAGGGTATCGTGCCAGCCAGACAAGCGCGAGAGCAGCACGCGGAAGGGACGCTCGTCCCAAGCGGTGGCGGGGAGCCTTCCCGGTTCGTCGCCGGAAAGCCAGAGCCCACCTCCGGCAAGGTGGTGGCGATTGGCTTGGAACCAGGAGCTGTGGTCGAAATTGGTGGCGTTCACGGCGCCAAAGGTAGGTCCCTGCGCTGGCGCTTTCCTTTCATCTATGGTAGGATGACATTTATATGTCCCTGTCCGTTCTTACCCGGACCGTTCTGGTCGTCGACGATCACGATTCGGTGCGTCAAGCCTTGGCCATTCTTTTGTCCAAAGACTTTGATCGGATCCTGGAAGCTTCTGATGGACAGGCTGCGCTCGATCTTTTGGAAGCTGAACCTGAGATTGATCTGGTCCTCTTGGATGTCAACATGCCCGGCATGGATGGCTTGGAATGCCTTTCGCGATTGCGCGCCAAGGGCTCCGATGTGCCGGTGCTCATCATTTCCGGAGATTCCGGCCTAGACTCGGTGGTCGAGGCCATGCGCCGCGGGGCCACCGATTTTTTCCCCAAGCCTTTCCAGTCCGAGATCGTCCTCAAAAAGGTGCGCTCGGTGCTTCTGGAGCGAGCCACCCGCAGCGAAAACCAGCGCTTGCGGCATCTGTTGTCGGGAGGCCTAGCGCCGTTCTCGCTTTTGGGAAACTCGGTCGCCATGCGCCGCCTGCTGCCGTCCCTAAAAAAACTCGCCTCGTCTCCCACCACGGTGCTCATCACTGGTGAATCGGGGACAGGCAAGGAAATGGCCGCTCGCGCCCTGCATTCGCTCGGATCGCGCGCCACCGAACCCTTTGCCGTGGTCGATTGCGGAGCGCTCACTCCGACGGTGATCGAAAGTGAACTCTTCGGGCACGAGAAGGGATCCTTCACGGGGGCTCATGCCCGCAAGACGGGGCTCTTCCTCTCGGCCGGCAAAGGCACGGTCTTCCTGGACGAAATCGGCGAGTTGCCGCTGGAAGTCCAGGCCAAGCTCCTGCGCGTGCTGCAAGAACGGCAAGTGCGCCCGGTGGGCATGGAGGCGTGGTTTCCGCTGGAAGCACGCGTAGTGGCGGCCACCAACCGGGACCTTGCTGAGGAGGTCCACGCCGGACGCTTCCGACAGGATTTGTTTTATCGCCTGAACGTGGTCAATGTCGAGATGCCTCCGCTGCGCAAGCGTTTGGAAGACCTCCCCATCCTGATCCAGTATTTCCTGGGCAAACATGCCCTGCCCGATCGTCCTGAGTTCACGCTCCCGGAAGAAGAAATTCGCAAGCTTCAGGGTTACCGCTGGCCGGGTAACGTGCGCGAACTGGAAAACTCCATCGAACGGGCGGTGAACTTGGTTGAAGGCACCGTGCTCTACGCCGAGGATATTTTGCCCGAGGATTGGGGGGAAGAACCTCCTTCCAGCATGGTGCTAGAAACCACTCCTCCGCCGGGTGGAGAGCTCGCTGCGACGCCAGCTCTGCGGCTTTCGGATCTGGAGCGCCAAGCCATCGAAGAGGCTCTTCGCCGCACCGGCGGCAGTCGCCGTCAGGCGGCGCGGATGCTGGGAATTGGCGAGGCCACCCTCTACCGCAAGCTCAAGGAGTTTGCGACGGTCCCGGGAATCGAGCCTTCCACCGAGCATTAGCTATTGTTTGGCGATGGAGGCGTTCGGATGATGCGTTGGATTCTCTTGCCTATTTGCAGCGCCGTAGGCCTGTGGTTCACTTTCCGCAGTGCCCGTCATCAGGTGCGCCAGTGGCGCGAGCGCCCGCCGGTCGGGGCGGAGCGGTGGCTCAACATCCCCTTCAGCGCTCTTTGGTACCTGTTCCTGGCCGCTTTTTGCATCGGCCTCACGACCAGCAACCTCTTTCTGCGCTAGCTAGACCTTCCCCCGCAGCGCCCGGAGCGAATCCAGATGGCGCTGACGATCCGCTTCGCGCTTGGCCTTGGCGGCGGCGCGCGCTTCTCCATACCAGTCGCGCAGAAAACGTGCGCGACCTTGGCCGTCCGTCGTCACGGTGCGGTATTCGATGAAGAGCGGCACGGGATGGTGCAGTCCTAGCCACTTCTGGTCTTCCTCGTCCACCAAACTGTCGAGCTTGCCGGCAAAATGGCTGCCGTCGTGGCGCAGCAATTCATCTACCAGCGCCAAGGGGTTCTCGACGCGCACGCAGCCGTGGGAGTAGGCGCGCTTCCTCCGTTCGAAGAGGTAGCGGGAGGGGGTGTCGTGGAGGTAGACGCCGAAATGGTTGTCGAAGACGATCTTGACCTTGCCCAGGGCGTTGTCGTCTCCCGAGGGCTGATAGGCTCCTTTGATGTTGCCGTCGGCGTCGTACTTCGGCTCGTAGCCGCTTTCGCGCAGCGTCTGGGCATCCATGGTGCGGCCTGAGAGAATTTCGTCTCGCAGGATGCGCGGCGGGATGTGCCACTCGGGATTGAGCACCAGCCAGCGGATCTTCGAAGCAAGCGTCGGGGTGAAGCGTCCCACGGTATCGCGCCCCACTACCACCCGGTGGCGGCGCAACACCTCTCCGTCGCGGACCACCTCCAGCATGAACTTGGGGATATTCACCTTCACGTAGTAGGGCTCGCGCACCCAGGGGGAGGAGCGAATCCGCTGCAAGGCCGACAAGATCTGTCGCGAGCGCAGCGAGTCGGGCGCTTCGAGCAGGCGTAGCGTGGTGTCGTCGAGCCGTCCCGTGGGCTCGCGGCCGTGGTTTGCCTGGAAGCTTGCCAGCGCGGACGCGAGTGGATCGTCTCCCGTCGAGTCGGCGGCCGGCACCGGGTAACCGACGCGAGACAGTTCCTGTCGCAGCGCCGCGCGGCCGAGAGAATCGTTCGCGGCGAAGCGGCTTGCCAGGTCTGCCTTGGATGCAACCTTGCCGTAGCGCAACCGTTCGCGCAAGAGCGGCTGCCATTCCGGGTCGAGAGGCTGCAGGAAGCGCAGGCCTTGGGTGAAGTCGGCACGCACCCGCGCCAATGCCGCGGGCCAGTCGGCTTCGGGAACGGAGAGCGAGAGCGCTAGGCCGTGCAGGGCGCGCAGGGCTTCGACCTGCTGCCAGGCTCCGTGAGCCAGCCGCTCGCGCCGGGCCGTCTGGTAGTGCTCAAGGCTTCCTGGCAAGAAGGCCTCGCGGGTCCTCTGAATGTCCAAAACCAATTGCCGTGCCTGGACATCCGAAAGGGAATCGAAGGGGGGGAGCAGTCGTTGCAGGTGCTCTAGGACTCCGGCCACAGCAAGTTCAAAAGGACTGGGGGAGAGGACGCGTTGAGCCTTGGCTTCGGCACCGATCAGGGAGTCGTGCTCGTGCTGCGAAAGGGCGGCGCGGTCGCGGGCGGGAAGGATCGAGTCGGCGCTGCCTCCCCACAGCCAGGCGTTTTCCACCAGGCTACGCAATGGTTCCAAGGAATCCGAAGGCGCAAGGCGCTGCCCGGGACGCATGCATTGAGAGATCCATGGCGTCCGCTGTTGCTGGGACCAGAACTGCTCGTCCACCATTCGTTGCAGCTTGTGGATTTGCTCCGCTTCGCTCTGGAGGTGTTGCGCGGCCAGAAGAGGATAGCCAGCAGCCAAGCGCTGCCAGCGTCCTTCAAACTCGTACCAGAATAAGGCGAAGGAAGGTAGCGCAACGAAAAACCAAAGCAACCCCGTCGCGACGACCAAAAGGCGACGAAAAGAAGGGGCGCAACGAGACGGTTCGGTCATGGATCGAGCAAATCTAGCTAGAGGAACAGTTGGACTTCGCTTCATTCGATCGGCTTAGTGGCTGAATTCGTGCAAAAAGCGATAGTGTTTTCCGTCTATGACGGATTGTCAACAACCTATCACTTTTGTCAATTGTCAAAGACCTGTGCGCCTTGATGTTAAAAATGATCCCCCTATGGTAGGGTTGGCATACAAGGTGCTTACCATACCTGTGGCAGGAAAATCGTTCCGTGCCGCTCATACACGGAGATTGGGGGAATCATGTTCTCAAGACGCAGCAGACGCTGGCTCACTTTTGGCCTGGGAATGGCATTGGCCCTTCCTGTTCTCACCCCGCTTGGCAAGGCCTTTGCCGCTGACTCGACGAAGGTCGATTCCTCCAAGCTGGTCAAGGCGGATTCCGCTAAGAAGGACACGGTCAAGAAGGACACGGTGGCAGCCGTTGCTCCTGCTGCCGTGGCGACCCCTGCGGCGCCGACTCCCGACCCCAACGGCTCCAAGACGGGCGACATCAACAGCATTCCGGCCGCCAAGGCTGGAGCTCCCACTTTGGTGGAAGTTGAAAACGCCGTTGGCCACAATATCATCGCCACCAACTTTGTCTGGACGCTGTTTGCCGGCTTCCTGGTGATGTTCATGCAGGCGGGATTCGCCTTGGTCGAGACGGGCTTCTGTCGCGGCAAGAATGCTTCCCACACCATGTTCATGAATTTCACGGTGTACTTCCTGGGCATGGCCGGCTTCTTCTTCACGGGCTACGCCCTGATGATGGGCAACTGCGCCGGCGCTAGCACGCTGGGTGGCACTCCGACCATGAACGGCGCCTTCTCCATCAACCTTCTCGGCAAGCCCTTCCAGCTCTTTGGAACCAAGGGCTTCTTCCTGATGGGTGATGCTTACGACGTCGGCGCCATCACGCTCTTCCTCTTCCAGATGGTCTTCATGGATACTGCCGTGACCATCCCGACTGGAGCCATGGCCGAGCGCTGGAAGACCACCAACTTCGTGCTCTTCTCGTTCTTCATGTCCATGTTCGTCTACCCGATCTACGGCAACTGGGTCTGGGGCAACGGCTGGCTGGCAAAGCTTGGCACCAACTTCGGTCTCGGCCACGGACATGTCGACTACGCCGGTTCTTCGGTGGTCCACATGGTGGGTGGCGTGGCGGCTCTGGCTGGCGCCTACGTGCTTGGCCCCCGTATTGGCAAGTACACCCGCGACGGCAAGCCCAACGCCATTCCTGGCCACCACATCCCGATGGCCATCCTGGGCACCATGATCCTGGGCTTTGGCTGGTTCGGCTTCAATGCCGGTTCTTCGCTTGCCGGCAACGACCTGCGCATCAGCGTCGTAGCCACCAACACCATGCTGGCGTCGTCCTCGGGCGGCATGTTCTCGATGCTCTACATGTACATCCTCACTAAGAAGTTTGATCCCTCCATGACGGTCAACGGCTTCCTGGCCGGTCTTGTGGCCATCACCGCTCCTTGCGCCTTCGTGAATCCCGTTTCTGCCTTCATCATCGGCGCCGTCTCCGGCGTGCTGGTGATCCTGGCTGCGTTCTTCATCGAGCGCAAACTGAAGATTGACGACCCGGTGGGCGCCATTGCGGTCCACGGCTGCAACGGTGCTTGGGGCGCTCTTTCGCTGGGCCTCTTTGCCGACGGCACCTACGGCGACGGCTGGAACGGCGTCACGGGTACCGTCAAGGGCCTTTTCTATGGCGATGCCTCGCAGTTTGCCGCTCAGTGCATCGGCGTGCTCACCAATATCGTGTGGGTCTTCGGTTGCTTCTTCATCTTCTTCAAGGTGTGCGATGTGATCTGGGGCATCCGCGTCGACAAGGAAACCGAAGTCGAAGGCCTCGATATTCCCGAGACGGGCGTCCTTGCCTACAACGACTTTACTGTCAGCAAGTCCTGATTCTTTTACTACAAGTGCAGCCGCGGCGGAGATTTTCTCCCCGCGGCTTTTTTGTGGACTTTTTTGAGCCGAAAGGTGCCATCTGATGGAATGTGCCCATCTTCCGTTGGCCTATGTGCTTCCCTTTGTGGGACTGCTGCTGTCCATCGCCGTCGTGCCGCTCTTCTTTCCGCAGTTCTGGGAAAAGCACCAGGGCAAGGTGGTGGTGGCTTGGGCGCTTGCGTTTGTCCTTCCCGCCATGCTCTCCTGCGGGACAGGATCTGTATTAAAGGAAGTCTTGCATTCCGCCCTGGTAGATTACCTCCCCTTCCTGGTGCTGGTCTTTTCCCTCTATGTCGCCGCTGGCGGCATCGTGGTAGACGGGCGCCTCGCGGGAACGCCGCTGCGCAGCACGGCGCTCCTGGGCGTCGGGGCCTTTTTGGCAAGCATCCTCGGGACGACGGGAGCCAGCATGGTGCTTATTCGTCCGCTCCTCAAAGGCATCGCCTCGCGCCGTCGCAAGGTACACACGGTCGTCTTCTTCATCTTTCTCGTCTCCAACATTGGCGGCAGCCTCACGCCGGTGGGCGATCCGCCGCTCTTCCTCGGCTATCTGCACGGGGTCCCCTTCTTGTGGACCCTTCACGCCCTTCCTCCGATGCTCTTTGCCACGGCGGTTCTGCTGGTGGTGCATTTCCTGATTGATCTGCGCGCTTGGCGAAAGGAAACCGATCGCACTCAGGAACACTCCGAGGTCGAGCCTGGCTTTGGCATTCGCGGCAAACGCAACATTGCCCTGCTCCTGGCGATGGTGGTGACGGTTTTTCTTTCCGGTGTGGTGGACAAGGCTCTGGGCTCCGTGGATTTCCTGGGCATCCACCTTTCGGGTTCCGGTATCTTGCGCGACGTGCTGCTCCTTGTTTTTGCCGCGATCAGCCTCAAGATCACGCCCAAGCGCCTGCATAAGACCAACAACTTCTCCTGGGGGCCGGTGAGCGAAGTGGCCAGGCTCTTTGCCGGCATCTTCGTGTGCCTCATCCCTATCATGGAAATCCTCCACGAAGGGGCGGGCGGATCGCTTGGATGGCTGCTTGCGGCGGTGCATTCGCCGGTGCGCTACTTCTGGGCGGCCGGTGCTCTATCAAGCTTTCTGGACAACACGCCCACCTATCTGCTCTTCTTCAACGTGGCTGGCGGCGAGGCCGCGCTGCCGCAGATGCTGCACGGGGTGACGACGCTGCTTGCCATCGCCTGCGGATCGGTCTTCATGGGGGCCAATTCCTACATCGGAAACGCGCCAAATTTCCTGGTGCGCAACATCGCCGAGGAGCACGGGCTCAAGATGCCTTCCTTTGGCGGCTATCTGCTTTGGTCCGGGGCCATCTTGGTGCCCCTCTTTCTCTTGGTCGGCTGGATCTTCTTCTGATCCCGAGATGCTGCATCTGGACCTACGTTTTGTGACAATTGGGAGGAATTGATGAACGAAAACTCTTCCGTCGACGAGCCGCTGGTTCGCGACACTTGGTTTCAGAAGATCCGACGCATGTTGCTGGGCGGAGCACGGAACCCTTTTGACAAGTCCATCTTCCATTCGCTCTCGCTTTTGCCGTTCTTTGCCTGGGTGGGACTGGGGGCCGACGGACTTTCGTCCTCAAGCTACGGCCCTGAAGAGGCGTGGCATGTCCTGAACAACCCGCTGGTGGGATCTCACCCGCACCTGGGTATCTTCGTGGCCCTGGGGACGGCCATCACGGTCTTCGTGCTTTCGGCGGCTTACTCCCAGATCATCGAGCTCTTCCCGGGCGGCGGCGGCGGTTATCTGGTGGCTTCCAAGCTTCTCAGCCCCACGACCGGCATGGTCTCGGGCTGTGCGCTGATGATCGACTACGTGCTCACCATCGCGATCTCCATTGCGGCTGGGGCTGATGCTGTCTTTTCCTTTCTCCCCCCTTCCTGGGCCATCATGAAGTTCAGCGTAGTGATCGTGGGGATTCTGCTCCTGACGCTTATGAATCTGCGCGGCGTCAAGGAGTCGGTGAACGTCATGGTGCCCATCTTCTTGGTCTTTGTGGCCACCCATGCCTTCGGTATCGTGTGGGCCCTGGTGACCCACATCCATACGGTTCCCGCCGTGGCGGCGGGCACGGCCCACGATGTGACTTCTACGGCGGCGCAGCTTGGCTGGTTCGGGCTCTTCTTCCTCATCATGAAGGCCTATTCCATGGGTGCCGGTACTTACACCGGTATCGAGGCGGTCTCCAACGGTCTCAACATCTTGCGCGAGCCGCGGGTGAAGAACGGCAAGCGCACCATGCACTACATGGCCGTGTCGCTCGCCATCACCGCCGTGGGCCTCTTTTTGGCCTATCTCTTCTTCGGAATCCAGCGGGTGGAGGGCAAGACCCTCAACGCCGTGCTTTTCGAGGCCATGTCCAAGGACTGGGGCATGGGAGGATCCATCTTCGTGTGGGTCACGCTCTTTTCCGAAGCGGCCATCCTCTTCATCGCCGCTCAGGCCGGCTTTATCGGCGGGCCTCGGGTGCTTGCCAACATGTCGCTGGACCGCTGGCTGCCTTCGCGCTTCGCCATGCTTTCAGATCGCCTGGTCTCCCAGAACGGCATTCTCTACATGTGCGCTTTGGCGCTGGCCATCTTGACCTTCACGCATGGTTCGGTGGCCATGCTGGTGGTGCTCTATTCCATCAACGTCTTCATCACTTTCTCGCTTTCCATGCTGGGCATGGTCAAGCACTGGTGGCAGGTGCGTGGCAAGGAGCCTCACTGGAAGCGCAAGATCGTGGTGGTGGGCGGTGGTCTTGTCCTCTCGCTCTTCATCCTCACCTTCGTGGTGATCTTCAAGTTCCACGAGGGCGGCTGGGTGACGCTGGTGGTCACCGGCGGACTCATTGGCATGGCCTGGTGGACCAAACGGCACTATCGCAAGACCAAAGTCTTGCTGCGTCGCCTGGATAGCCTGGTGCGGGCCGCCTCCCAAGCCGTGGAAGCCGGCACCGAGCCGGTCGAAGAACCTGCTTGCGACCCCAAGGGGAAAACCGCGGTGCTCCTAGTCAACGGTTACAACGGGCTGGGCCTGCACACGCTCTTCAACATCCAGCGCATGTACTCCGGGGTCTACAAGAATTTCGTGTTCGTCTACATCGGCATCGTGGACGCCGGAAACTTCAAGGGCGTGGAAGACATGGAGGCCCTCAAGGAGCACGTAGACGAGCAGACGGCCCGCTATGTGGACTTCATGCATCGCCACGGCGCGTACGCCGAGGCCTTCACTGGCGTCGGAACCGACGTGGTCACGGGCACTCTGGAGCTTGCCCCGAAGATCCTGGAGAAGTACTCGCAGTGCGTCTTCTACGGTGGTCAGTTGGTGTTTCCGGAAGAGACCTTCGTCTCGCGCTTTTTGCACAACAACGTGGTCTTTGCGCTGCAACGGCGCTTTTACACGCGCGGCATTCCCTTCGTGATCTTGCCGATTCGGGTGTACTGAGCCTTTAGGGCGCCTGCCGCACGTTCCCTCGGCTCCGCCTAGGGAACGGCGGCACCGGGCTGCCTGCCGGGCCTCCTCGCCCCACGCGCCGGTTCCAGGGTCAGGCATGGTTCGGCTGCGCTCACCACAAGTGCCTGACCCCTACGTCGGATTTGGGGCTGCGGTGTCCCGTCCCTGCGGGCGGCATCCCTGGCGCAATGTGGCCCTTCGCCGCTTAGGGCTTGGTGGTATCCACAAAGCGCACTAGCACCTCGCCGGGGCGCACCAGCCCGGCGCGGCGGGCTGCCATCGCGATTTCTGTCGAATCGCTTTCCAGGCGACTGAGGCGCTGGTTCAGCGTGCGGGTGAGCGTGCGCAGCGAGTCGTTTTCGTGGCGCATGGCCACGATGCGCTGGGCTACGGCGTGCTGGTGCAGGATGCCGTAGGGCCCCCAGGTCCAGGCGTAGAACCCAAAACCCACGAGGGCCAGCACCAGCCATCTTCCGAAATGGAAACTCCGCTTGGCGGAAGGGCTGTTCTCGGCATCGTCCATGGCACGCAAGTTAGTTTTGCGGTACTGGTGTTGGGGCTGCGCGTGCTTGGCGGGCGGCGCATAAACGTGTATCATGCACGGCAGAAGTCTTCGGAGGTGTCATTGATGAAACGTGTATTTCTCTTCTTGGCGACCAACCTTGCCATCATGCTGATGCTTTCCATCGTGTGGCAGGTGTTGAGCGCCTTCGTTCCAGCTCTGCGCTACAACAACGGGCTGCTGTTGCCGCTCCTGGTGATGTGCCTCTTCTGGGGCCTTGGCGGGTCCTTCCTCTCGCTCCAGCTTTCGCGTTGGATGGCCAAGTGGAGCCTCGGCGTGCAACTCGTCGATGGCGCCACTGGCAATGCTCAGCTCGATTGGCTCCACGAGACGGTGCTGCGCCTGGCGCGCCAGGCCGGCTTGCCGGCGCCCGAGGTGGGCGTCTACCCGAGCGAGGAAGTCAACGCCTTTGCCACCGGCCCTTCCAAGAGCCGCTCCCTGGTGGCCGTCTCCAGCGGCATTCTGCGCACCATGGACAAAAACGAGCTGGAAGGCGTGCTGGGGCACGAAATCACCCACGTGGCCAACGGCGACATGGTGACCATGACTCTCATTCAGGGAGTCGTGAACGCTTTTGTGATGTTCTTCGCCCGCATCGTGGCTTGGGGGGTGCGCAACAGCATGCGCGACGAAGAGGGACGCGAGAGCCCCATGGCGTGGATGATCCAGTTTGCCGTCACCATTGCCATGGAAATCGTCTTCGGCATGCTTGGTTCGCTGGTGACGGCCTGGTTCTCCCGTGGCCGCGAGTTCCGCGCCGATGCCGGCAGTGCCCGTCTGGCTGGCCGTGAGAAGATGATCGCGGCGCTGCGCAAGCTCCAGACCTACCATGACGCCGTCGATACCCGCGACACCTCTCTGGCCACCCTCAAGATCGCTGGCGGCAAGAGCTGGATGCAGATGTTCGCCACCCATCCCGACCTGGAAATCCGCATCCGCGCCCTCGAGGACGCGCGGTATTAAACCGATATAACCCGTTGTAGGGATCGGGCATGGTTCGACTCCGCTCACCACGAGTGCCCGATCCCTACAAACGGGTCGGGGTTCCCACTAGCGGCGCTTCGATAACCGCTCCCGGCCCCTGCATTCGGGCCTGCGCCAGTGCCTCTTCGGCCTGGTGAATGAGCAGCCAGGAATCGAGTTCTTCGCTATCCACGCCGGCGAGGCCCGCGCACAGATCTCCTGAGAAGAAGCCGGCATCGGTGGCAAACGGCTGCGCCTCCACGGCTTGATGAATGTGCGCAAAGGCTTCCCGCATCTGCGAAACGGGCGAGTCCGGGCAGACGCCTAGGAATTTTCCGTCCGTCCAGGGCACGAACAGATCCTCGGGGCGCAGGCGCGTATGGATGCGCCGCGTCCATTCGGCCAGAATTTGTCCGTGGATGTGGGCTCCGAACCGCTGCCCGACGATGTTCAGGCCTTCGGGAACGCACAGGAAGAGCCACAGTTCGCGTCCCTTGGCAATGGCCTCGAGCTGAAGATCGAGATAATGCAGCGCGCTGCGCTGCGAGGGTTCGCTGGAAAGGGATTGCGCAGGCACGGCAGGCTGCGGCACGGGCGGCTGGGAGTAGCGCAGCCCAGCCTCAATGCGGGCCGCTAGGCGCTCCGGATCTACGGGCTTCACAAGGTATTCGTGCGCCTCGTCCAGTCCCTGCACGGCGTCGCGGGCGCTCCGGCGCGAGGTGAGGAGAATGCAGTAATGGAATCCCTTGCCGTGCCAAGTATCGTCGCGCACCTGGCGACAGAGGTCCAGTCCCGACATCTCCGGCATCATCCAATCGGTGACCACCAGAGCGCCCGGATGCTTGCGCAGTTGCAGGATCACGTCGGATGGGTCTTGGAAAAAACGCGTATCCCACGGGACGCGCAAGCTTGCGAAGGCCTGCTCTAGGACTCCCAGTTGGATCGGATCGTCGTCCACGACGAACACCAAAGGCTTTGTGTCCATATCGTTCCTCCATGCGCGAAGAGTTCTGCGCATTGTCGCAAAACTCCCCGCCCAGGCGCCACGATTAGAACAAGGTCGGCTTTTTGCGGTCAGGCGCCGGGGCGACTTGCGGAGCCTTGGCCTCGGCATGCTTGGACTTTGGTTCGGGCTTCTTTTCCGCGTGCTTGTCGGCGTGCGGGGCGGGCTTGGAAGGGGTGGCCTTGGGCTCGGGAGCCTTGGTGGACTTGGCGTCCTTGGGCTCGGCAGCCGTTGCCGCGGCGGCGTGAGCGGAGTCGCCTCCGATGCGGTCCCAGGCCTTAGAGCCGCGCACGACGAATTCCGTTTGGGTGGGAGCGCAGGTGCCGTCGGCGCCGGGGCGTCCGCAGCCCATGAAGGTCGAGATGTTGGAAGGACGCGGCCAATCGACGCGGGGTTGCGGCCGCTGGGCGACCTTCATGATGTCCAACCACACCGGTAGCGCAATGATGGCGCCCGTCCAACCGGGGCCGAGCTTCTTCTTCTGGTCGAAGCCGATCCAGATGCCGCAGGTGTACTGCTTGGTGAAGCCGATGTACCAGGCGTCGGTGTAGTCGTTGGTGGTGCCAGTCTTGCCGCCAGCCGGCCACGAGAAGCCGGAAGACGTGATGGCACTGCCGGTGCCGCGACGCACCACGTCGCGCAGCATGTCTAGGGCGATGTAGGAGTAGCCGGAGTCCAACACCTGCACGGCCTTGGGCTGGAAACGCTCCAGCGCTGATTCCTGGCGGCTCATGATGCTGTCGATCATGTGCGGGGTGCGCTTGGTGCCAAGGTTGGCAAAGACCGAGTAGGCCGAAACCATGTCCCAGAGGGTCACGTCGGCCGATCCCAGGGCCAGGGCGTAGACTTGCGGCAGGTTGGAAGAGATGCCGAAGCGGTGCGCCAGCTCCACGGCATTCTTTACGCCGTACTTCATGCCCACCTGGATGGTTGGCAGGTTCTTGGAAAGGGCCATGGCGCGGCGCAGCGTAATGGGACCCTCGTACTTGTTGTCGTAGTTGTGGGGCGTCCAGATGCGCCCGGCGCCGTCGTCGATGGCCATGGTGTCGTCGAGCACGATGTCCGAGGGCAGGGCGCCCTGTTCAATAGCGCTGCCGTAGATGAAGGGCTTGAAGGTCGAGCCGGCCTGGCGCAGCGACTGCATGGCGCGGTTGAACTTGCTTTCGTCGAAGTTGCGGCCGCCGGTGAGGGCGCGCACGGCGCCGGTGGCGTTGTCGATCACAATGGCCGAGGCCTGCACCGTGTTGTAGCCGATGGAATCCGCCACTCGGGCGCTGTCTTCTGGCTTAGAGATGCCGATGCGCTTGAGGTAGAGCGAGAAGAGCGAGTCCATGTGGATGGCCACGACAGAATCTGGCATCATGAACATCTTGCCCATTCTGGCAAAGGAGCTGGCGCGCTGGTTGACGCGCTTCTGCAGCTTCATGGCCTGGGCGGTGACGGCGCGGTCGGCAGCCATCTGGATCTCGCGGTCCACGGTGGTGTAGGCGGTGAGCCCCGAATGGTACAGGGCGTCCTCGCCCCAGGTCTTCTCGATGTGCTGGCGCACCGCTTCCAGAAAGTAGGCGCCGTCGCTGTTGGCACGCCGGAACGGCTTGATGTCGAGCGGGGTGCTGGCCAGCTCCTGGTACTGGTCCTGGGTGATGTACTTCTCGTCGGCCATGGCCTTCAGGACCATGTTGCGCCGTCGCTTGGCGCCGTCAGGATTGCGGTCTGGTCGCAGGCTCTCGGGCCGCTGGATGAGCCCCGCAAGCAGTGCGGCTTCCTCGGGCCGGAGGTCTTTCACGTCCTTGCCGAAGTAGACGTGGGCTGCCGCCTGCACGCCGTAGGCGCTGGCGCCCAGGTAGACCTGGTTCAGGTAATATTCCAGAATTTGGTCTTTGGTGTAGTAGCGCTCCAGCAGGACGGCGGTGATGGCCTCCTTGATCTTTCTCCCCATGTTTTTCTTCTGGTCCAGGAAGACGTTGCGGGCCAGTTGCTGGGTGATGGTGGAAGCGCCCTGCGACTTGAAGCGATGCAGGTTGGCGAACACCGCTCCGCCCAGGCGGGACATGTTGATGCCCCAGTGGTCGTAGAAGCGGCGGTCCTCAATGGAGATCACCGCCTGGCGCATCACCGGAGGAATGGAGTCAATGGGGCACCAGGTGCGGCGCTCGACGAAGAACTCTCCGAAGGGCTCGCCGTTCTTGTCCAAGATCTGGGTAGAGAGGATGGGCGAGATAGAACGCAGGTCGTCAAGCGAAGGGATCTCTTTGGCATAGTGCCATACCAGCAGGGAAAAGCTTCCCAAAGCCAGGAGCGATGCCACGGCCAGGGCCGCGAAGAACTTCCAGTAGAGCTTCCAGGAAAACCAGGACTTCGCCTTCTGTGGATGTGCTGCACCGAAGCTGTAAGCTTTAAATTGATCCGCCATGCCTACTCCCGCCGGTCCGCGAAAAAGGGAAACCGGTTTCTTTGCGCGGCCACCCGCGCGTGATCCAATGTGACGATGAAAAGCCCTTCGCGTTCGTCGGCCTCGAAGGTGATCTCTCCGGAAGGAGCGACCACCAGCGAATGCCCTTCGTAGCGCGGGCGAATGTCGGTGCCGGTGCGGTTGACCCCGACCACCCAGCACTGGTTCTCAATGGCTCGCGCCACCAACAGGGCCTTCCAATGGGGAAGCCGGGCCGAGGGCCAGTTGGCCGGCAAAAGAATGAGGTCCGTCGCCGGGCCGTCTTTCCAGAACTGATACGGAAAGCGCAGGTCGTAGCAGATGGAGGGAAGAAGGCTCCAACCTTCCCAGCGCCACCGGCTGGGGGCCACTTCGCCGCTGCAATAGTTTTCCGCTTCGCCGCCGGGTGCGAAGAGGTGACGCTTGGTGTAACTGCCCACCTCAAGTCCGTCGCGATCGAGCAGGCGGAAGACGATCTTTCCGTCCATGTTGCCGCAGTAGCCAACAGCCACCTTGCGGCGGCGCGCAAGCTCTGCGAAGAACTCGTGGTCTTCTGGCGAAAGGGCTGTGCGTTCGGGAAGCATCGAGAAACCCGTGAGACACATCTCTGGAAAGACGAGCAGGTCAAGTTCTGGGGCCTGAGTGAGCAATTCCAGGATGCGCGCCCGACTGGCCGCGGCATCCTCCCACGTAGGGTAGGACTGGAAAAGACCCAGGCGCAGCTCCGATCGGGCTGCATCCGTCCTAAACGTGTCTTTGCCCATAGGAGACTCCCATCCCGTCGGGCGGCACCTCAGCTGCCACGACGGACTCGGACCTCAAGATACATCCGGAGGTGCGCACTGCCTGAAGAGTCAGTCGCGCACGCAGCGCAGCGCGTAGGCAATCCGCTTATAGGAAGGGGCTGAGCCGGAAGGGGTTAAGCCGGAAAAGTACCAGGCTTGGGATGTCGATTCGTAACGGTTGGCTAAGGGGCTCAGCAGGCCTGCGTGGGCATGATAGAAGAAGCCAGGGGGGACGCTGGCGCTGGGGGCGCCCCAGTACGCGGAACGGCTCACCGAGCTGTTGTTCGCCTCGAAACTCCAGCCGCTGCCCTTGCTGGGATCGTCGTCCAAACGTGTGCCGTTGCCCGTCCAAACAAAGTGCATGGCGTATTTGTCCGACCCGGTGAATCCGCCTGCGGATGTGTACCAGGTGCCGGAAAGGAGGTCTTCTCCGCGAACCAAGAGCGTTTTCCAGTCCTCGTCAGCTGGTAGGTGCCAGCCCGTGGGGCAGATGCCTTGGACATTTTCTCCGGACTTCGTGATGTCTGTGTACTTGCAGCCCGAGACTTGACTACTGTCGGTGCCTGTGAACGGCAAGGTATCGCAATCCGGAGAGGCAAGGTCCCACGCCTGGGAGATCGTGTAGTAGCGTCCCTGTTCGCCGCAGAACTCTGTTCCATTATAGCAGGGCGCCGAAGGGCCTGCTTTGGTCGCAGCATAGTTCAGATTTTTTGCCATCCAGGTCCGACCGTCCAGGGTGGTTACCGGATAGACTTGGCGGTCGCGGCTGTCGACGAGAGAGTCAATGACGATGGCGGCGGATACGCGCTCGGAGGTATCGCTGGGCCCGGAACGGGGCGCGACAACCAGGACGCCAACGGAGTCGATGCCTGCGAGATAGCTCGTCGCGTTTGTGCCGAGCGTGCTCCATCCTCCTGCGGTGTGGTACTGGTGGATCCTGTTGGCCTTGTAGGATGTTGGCTGCTTCACCGAGAGTTTGCCGCTGGAATCCTTCACGATGAAGGCGCCCAGGTAGGCCGTATCGGCGCTTTGACTGCTCGCCGTGAGGATGGTGACGGTGTCTCCGAGCGTGTTGGGGTCCGAGACGATGGTGGTGTCTCCGTTCTTCCAACGCCCCTGGAAGGAGAGGGCGACTTTCGCGTTCGAGGAGCCGACATCGACATTGAACTGTTGCTTAGAGGCAAACGGTCCGCGCCGGTCTGTAAAGTTGGTCGATGATGACGAGGGCGAGACCGTGCAGCTGAGCGCAAGAGTGTCAGGAACTTCTGGGAACAACGTGTCCAGCTTGCTTAGCTTCACCGTGTCGCCGACAGTCCAACTCCAGGCTTTGTTGTTGCTCATAAGAGAACGCTGTTGCGGAATGTGGGCGGTGATGACCGCGTCCGAGGAGGAAAGTCCGTTGTTGCCGACGGCGGAGACATGAATGCGCATGTTGCCGTGGCGGACGGTATTCGAAAGGCTCGACAGGACGAGCTCCGGTTGGCTTCCGGATCCGGCCCAGTTGTTGGAAATCGTGCGGATATCGGTGAATGTGGTGCTGTCATCGGTGAGTCGATAACTTGCCACGGAGGTGTCAGCACTTTGCAAAAGCACCTTTATGGCGGTAGAGGGCTTGTCCCAACTAGCTGAGTTTAGTTGCGGAGCTTTTGGTGCCTTGCGGGCGCTGGTGTCAAGCGTTACCGCATTCGAGGGGTTGGCGGAATCCTTGTCGCCCAAGACCTTCAAGGCGAGACCATAGGATTCCCCAGGTGTGGTGGAGACGTGGGCGCTGCTGCCCAGGATGTTCTGGATAATAGCGCTACTGGTGGATTTTTGCGTGACCGTGAGTTGAAAGGTGTCATTGGAGCGGGCATCCCAAGAAACGTCAAAGGCCGTGTCGCCCACGGTTTCTTTCAGGACCGGAACGATTTTTAGACCGGTAGGCTCCTTGTGGGTGTACTGGCTGGGGGTGGCAACGGCAATTTCGGAGAAGCTTGTCGAGGTGTCCAGACCGTCGCGAGTGGCGATGATCTGGATTGTGTAGGTTCCTGCGGAGAGGCGTAGCGTGTCGGGGGATTGCGTAGAGTGGTAGTTCTGGGGGGTTGCTGCCCCGATACTGTAACGTAAGACGTAGCTGGTTCCGCTATCTCGGCTGTAGCTGACTTCGATTCCGCCGTCGAAGCTCTTTGCCGAGGCTCCCGAGATGGTGGCAGGGGGATTGAGCGTCTTGGAAACGAGGCCCGCGGGGCTACTCGAACTTCCGGTCGAGTCAAGCGAAGAGGAGACCACGGCGATCCAGGCCGACTGATTGGCACGGAGACTTTCGTAGGTGAATGTCCCGGAGGAGGCGTCGTGCGCTTTGGTGGTGATGTCGGTCGGAAGGGTGGTGCCGGTTCCGTAGTATGCCGTGTAGCTGTGGCGTGGGAGGGTGTCCCAGGTCCAAGTGAGGCTTGAAGCTGTTTGAGTCCGCAGTTTAAGTCCGGTTGGGGGTAGCGGGACTGCCGCATTGGTCATCTGCAGCACCACGGGACTTTTAAGGGTGTCGCTGGATTCGAGACCGTCGCGCGCAAAGGCGACGGCGACGTAATAGTTCCCCTGCAGTCCTACCGTATCCCAACTGGCGGAGGTGAGCGGGCGCCAGGTCCAGTGCGATTCACCCTGCGAGATGCCTACGCGCCCGGTGCAATTGTCCATGTTCGTCACGGTCACGGTGAGCGCTCCCGTGGCGCTGCTGGTGGGGGTTGCTGTGAAGCTGGGGGTTGGCGGGGGATTGATCGCCGTGGTGGCCAGTGTCGCCGGATCCGAGTTGCCGCCGGAGGAGTCTGCGGTGCCCTTGAGAGCGACGACGGCGATGGTCCGGGTCTCGCCGGCGGTAACCTTGGCCGTGTAGCTTGCCAGTTCTGTGGAGTCGATGACCGGAGCGGGAGACTTCGGGGCCGTGTCGGCTAAGAGCGCGGCAAGGTTGTCGAAAGACTTTTGGACGAAGATCCGGTATTTGCGTCCCGAGACGCTGTTCCATGTCCAAGTGAGGGATGTGTCGGTCCGGCCGGAGAGGACGAGCCCGGTGGGCTTTCCGGGGCGGGCGGCGAGAGTACGGGTCACCGAGAGAGTGCAAAGGCTGTCGCGCCATAAGCCGTCGCGCAGGGCGCGCACCCCGATGATCCAGCGGCCGGAATTGAGTTCGATGACGGCGCTGTCGCCAGCGAGGGTGTCGGCGTATGTCACGGCGCCCCCTGCTGTGTCGCGGTATCCGTAAGCCCAGCGAGTACCCGCTTGGTTGACTGTGCCGACTTTCAGTGTTACGTAGCCGTGCATGACGTCAGTATTTTGGGCTGTGAAGCTAGGTGTGGCTGGTGGCGAGGGGACGCGAGCCGTGTCGCGGGCCGTGTCCGAGCGACGACCGGTAACCGAATCGTAGGCGATCAGGCGCGCCAAGCAGATGTCGCCGGGCTTTACTTGGGCCCGGTGTTCGGTAACGGTATTTGCAAGCTCCTCGGTGACGAGCGTGCTGCCGGTTTTTAACAGAAATGTTGCGCTGTCGTGTGTGTTCCAGGTGTGGATCAGGGTGTCGCTGTTTTGGCTCAGCCTGTGGGAAAGTGTTGGGGTTGGGGTGACAGGAACTGTCACAAGCCAGCGCACGTGAGCGCTATCCACGGGGGTGCCAGCGGAATCTTTCAGGCGCACGAAGGCTCTAGCGATGAAACTTGTGCCGGTGGCCGGGAGCGAGGCGAGCCAGGCGCGAGGGATGCGCAGGCTGTCGCCCGAGCTGGTGTCTTTTTGACCGCTGGAGTCGAGAGAGATCTCCCACGAAAGGGTTGTTCGTGCCGGATGAACGAGTCCCACGGCCGCGTTCCAAGCGCGCACGGCCATCTTGGTGACGGGGCTCGTGGTAAGGAGAGAATCAGAATCGGTCAGAGAAAGTCGCGGCGGCGCGACGGCGAGCAGCGAAAACTTTCGAGTCACCACGGCGCTTGGCCAGGTGAGGGAAGTATCTCCGCAGACGCGCAGGCGCAGTACGGTGTGAGCGGTGTCTACCACGATGGTGCGCCCCGAGTCCCCACCGGCACAGTTGGGAAGGTCACTTCCCCAGGCGTGAACGATCTTTCCCGTTCCGGAAAGCGTGAAGGAACTTCCGGCGACGAGGGATGTGGGCAGCCCCGCCGTGTCGGGGCGCGAGGCCACGTTGCGCACGTGTACGCGCGAAGCGGTGTCCTGCAAGTTCTGCTCTGTGGCGGTGGCGGCGATGACGCCGCTATCCGTGCCTTTCCAGAGGGTATCCTTGGCGCTAACGCCGGCGATTGAGGCCTTCCATAAGGCTCCGACCGGAAGCGAGTCAACCTCGATGGAACTGTCGCTCCAGCTGCGTCCCAAACTTGCTGCTGGGGCCCAGGCTGCTTGTGAATTGCTGCGCGTCCAAAGTTGCAGGTAGACCGAGTCGCTTTGGCTGAGACGGTTTCCCGCGACCACTAGGCGGGGAGCAAAGCGACCTTGCGGAACTGAGGAGGAAATTCCGCTATCACTGACGTTGCAGGCGGCAGTCACTAAGGCGAGAAGAGGTGCGAGGCGGTTGGCCGCAGGAAACGCTTGCATGTCAGTTCCCCCCTGGGATCCAGGTAAAGCGCACCGATCCGGAGCCTGTCGTGGATGGGTTGTTTCCGGAAGAGGAATTGCTCGAACTGCTCGTGAGCAGCAGCACCGCAGCGGTCGCACCGCCGGCTGCCGCAAGCCCGCCGACGGTCCACCAAAGCCAGGCGTGCGATTTCTGGCCGCTTTCTGCCGCGGCTTCCTTGTTGTCGTGGGTGAGGTCAGAAACTGTCTGTGGAATCATTTCTGTCAGCGCCTTGTCGATCTCGCCAACGAAGGAGCGCTGCGAGGTCGCGATCGCCTCGCCGGTGGAGATGTCGATCAGGCGTACGTTCAGCACGTAGGTCTTCCCTAGGAGCCCGACCGATCCAATGAGCGAGCGTTGGACGCCCAGCAGCTTGCCGATTTGTACGGCGCATTGCTCGCCGTCGCAGGCTCCAGAGCGCTGGAAGCCCTGCTCGTCAAGAATCGAGGCCATCTGGCTGCGTTCCATGATGCGGAACTTGCCGGTGCGGATCAGGCCATCCGTAAGGGCATCTTCCATGACGCGGACGGCATTCGAGTCAAGCCCGCGCACCAAAAGTGGCATCACGGCTACGGCCGGAGTGGTTGTGGGCTGAGCTTGGACCATTGCGGCCAGCAGCAGGCATAGGAGGGCTAGACGTCGCTTCATGTGTCGATGGCCTATGGAAAATTGTTGGTGCTCCGATATTTAGTCATTCCTTCGTCTTTTTCGTGTGATCCGCGTCACATGTTCTTTCTGAAGCACTGCTTCTCGTTGTCCTGCAACAGCTTGGAAGGAATCAGTGAAGGAATGTGGATTGAAGGGTCCGGCGTTTTTGCTAGCTTTGAACTGCTTTCGGCGGCCACGCCGGGAACCATTCACGCTTGGAAAGGATGAAGAAACATGGCTATCAAGATCGGTATCAACGGATTCGGCCGTATCGGCCGCATGGTTTTCCGCGCCGCCGTTGAGAATTTCAAGGATGTCGAGATCGTCGGCATCAACGACCTGCTCGACGCCGACTACCTGGCGTATATGCTCAAGTACGACTCTGTTCACGGCGTCTTCGCGGGCGAGGTCAAGGCTGAAGGCAGCTTCCTGATCGTGAACGGCAAGAAGATCCAGGTCTTCGCCGAGAAGGATCCCACCAACATCACTTGGGGCGCTCTCAACGTCGATGTCGTCGTCGAGTCCACCGGCTTCTTCCTGACCGAAGAGCTTGCCGCCGCCCACCTCAAGGCCGGTGCCAAGAAGGTCATCATGTCGGCTCCTTCCAAGGACGCCACCCCGATGTTCGTCTACGGCGTGAACGACAAGACCTACGCCGGGCAGAAGATCATCTCCAACGCTTCCTGCACCACCAACTGTCTGGCTCCGATCTCCAAGATCCTTGACGACAAGTTCGGCATCAAGCGCGGCCTGATGACCACCGTCCATGCTGCCACTGCCACTCAGAAGACCGTCGACGGCCCGTCCAAGAAGGACTGGCGCGGTGGACGCGGCATTCTCGAGAACATCATTCCCTCCTCCACCGGCGCCGCCAAGGCCGTGGGCAAGGTCCTGCCTCAGCTCAACGGCAAGCTCACCGGCATGTCGATGCGCGTTCCGACCTCCGACGTCTCGGTCGTCGACCTCACCGTCGAACTCGTGAAGCCCACCTCCTACGAGGAAATCTGCAAGGCCATGAAGGACGCTTCGGAAGGCGAACTCAAGGGCGTGCTCGGCTACACCGACGAAGCGGTCGTTTCGACCGACTTCCGCAACTGCCCGAAGACCTCCATCTTCGACGCCAAGGCCGGCATCCAGCTCGACCCGACGTTCGTCAAGGTCATCTCCTGGTACGACAACGAGTGGGGCTACTCCAACAAGGTTGTGGAGATGGCTCGCGTCATCGCCAAGTAAGGTTCGGAGTCTCCGCAGGGAGGCGACGAGACTTTGGACCCTCGCTCTTTGGGCGGGGGTCTTTTTGTTGCCCCAGATGTATGCGAAGGGGTAGAATCGCGCCATGCTTACGGTTTTTCCAAAGGATCTTCGGGGACAGGTCGACGAACTTGCCGTGCGCCGCCTGCTCCGCTTCCTTCCGTTGCTGGCGATCTTCGTCTTGGGAATGGGGATGCTGCTCCATTTCCTTCCCGAACATTTTCGATTCACCCATCCGGTGCAGCAATGGGCTTTCCATATCGATGAGACCATCCTGTTTCGCATCTACAAAGCGGAGCTCATGGCCTTTGGCCTCTGGATGCTGGTGACATGGGGAGCCTGTCGCCTCGTGCTGGATCGTCCAGCATTTCATCGGACGACTCTCAACGCCGTTCACGGCTTGTTTCTGGTGCAGTGCGGTTTTTCGGTCGTCATCGAGCAGCAGCAAGGAATGGGGGGGATCTTCGACGTTGCTATCGGCTGCTTCGTGGTCCCGAGCATCTTCGCCGTGTCGGAGAAGCGCTTTTTGTGGACGACGATCGTGTTCCTTATCGGGGTGTGCGTGCCGCTCTCGATGCTTACCAATGATTGGGTGCGCTTTCTTGCCTTCGCGGTCAAGTCCGTTTTCCTCGCCGGGCTCGCGGTGTTCCTGCAGCACCGCATCCAAGAGATCGGAAAGCAGGTTTTCCGGATGATCCACGAGCTTCAGGAGCGCAATGCCGAACTTTCCCAGAAGGCCTCCTGCGACCCGCTCACGGGAATGGCCAATCGCCGTGCTTTCGATGTGCGCTATCAGGAGGAATGGGCGCGGGCACGGCGCTATCGGCAGCACTTCAGTCTCATCTCTGCGGACATCGACTTCTTCAAGCGCATCAACGACACCTACGGGCACGATGCAGGAGACCGGGTTTTGTCGGCGGTGGGAGGCCTCTTGCGGACAGGCGCGCGTCCTTCGGATTTCGCTGCGCGCATGGGTGGGGAGGAATTCCTGCTGCTGCTGCCCGGGACGGATGTCGAGGAGGCGAGAGCCGTCGCGGAACGGCTCCGCGAAGGCGTGTCGTCGCTTGCGCTTGGCGAGGAGTTTCGTGAACCGGTGACGGCGAGCTTCGGCGTTGCAAGCTCGGAGGAGATCGAGGATCCCGATGGCGAGCACAACCTATTGCGACTCGTCGATCGACGCCTCTATGCCGCCAAACACCATGGGCGCAATCGGGTGGTTTGCCCGATGGTCTACAGCTTCGGGATGTCCTGATAGAATTTTGTCGCTTGCAAGTGACGCCCGCCGCTCCGCCTTAAGGGGGGGGCTTTTCCTGCCATACCAACAACTTGGTACTGCGTCCTGCACGAAATCGGAGAAATGTTTCCTTACAGGGAACGCGAAAGTGCAGAACGGACAGCCACTTGCATGAGATGTGATTAAAATGGAGTGTGTTAGATCGGCGTAGTTTGTGCATGCGGCACTACACGAGCGTGCCCTGTTGCGGAGGTGCTTCTTGAGCGTGAAACGATTGTTCCTGGTGCCGTTGTTCATGGCATTGAATGCTGCTACGGTCTTTTCGGCCACCATGGATCCCGTTCCGTACGACTCCATTGCCAATCCGCTGAGCAAGCTTCCTCAGACGGACACTTCAGTGCAACGCCGAGGCGACTTGCTGAACATGAAGCCATCGCGTGTACGCGTCAACCAGGCAGGGTACCGTGTCGCTGATCTCCAACTTGGGTTCGGCAAGTTCTATTACGTGGGTTCTGGCTTGACATTCAAGGTGATCACTTATGACAGTGGCAAGGATGTTGCGGGAAGTGCCGGAAGTGGCGTGCTGGTCTCTGAGAATGCGACGGTATCAGGGCAAGTCATTGCTAATGCGTCAAATTCGGCAGAACACGCAAATAACGGCATTGGTGATTGGAGGAAGGGTTACCCCATGACTGGGCAGGTTGTTTCAGGGAACTTGATGCAAGGCGTTTTGAGCGGGGAATTGCCTCGTGGGCGCTATCGCATCGTCGTGAATGCCGACACCTCTGCGCCGTTTGCCGTGAGTGATAATGTTTATGGCATGGCGCGTGATGCGGCATTGAAGTTCTTTGGCGTGGCTCGCAGCGGTGATTACGGATCTTGGTTTCATCAGGCCTCGCATCTCTGGGATGGTTGGCTCTATGACAGCGCGGCAAGGGATGCTAAAGGGAACTACAAGTACAAAGGGGCATTAACGGGGGGGTGGTACGATTGCGGAAATCACCTGAAGGAAGCTAGAACCAATAGCTATCCCTTGGCTGCTTTAGGAATGATGGCTGCGACGAATCTAGAAAAGGATGCTGATCACTACGCATTGAATCAGGCTTATACCGTTAAAACGGACGGTGTGCCTGATGTTCTCCGTGAAGCATGGGTTGGTGCGCAATTCGTTCTGAAGTCCTTTCGCTTGGCAAAGGGTATTACGGATTCAATGTACCTTTCTGTTCCAAATCCTCGAGGCGGCGTGGGGCCTTTGGTTGGTGTTGATTTTAACTGGTGGGGGCGTCCAGAGAATCAGGATAATGTTTTATCACCCAATCGTGGCGGCAGATTTGAGCGGCCGGTAATCCGAAATTGGGGTACGCCCTCTATGGCAGATTTTTCTGCAGGAATGGCTTTCCTGGGAAGACTCTATCGGCCTTATGATTCGAAATTTGCCGATACTGCTCTGATTATCGCCAAAGCAATGTATGCTCAAGCTGTAAAGACAAATGGGCCAGAAGGTTCTTCAGATTATAGTGGGGAAACGAAGACCAATGATGATCTTGCTATGGCCGCAGTCGCGCTCCTCTGGGCGACGCAGGATGTGAAGTATCTGAATGATCTTGCTTACAGTAGAAGCGTTCCTGATGGAAATGGAAAGATCTGTGCGGATCCGAATACCTCAACATCTCCTCTCAAACGTTTTGATGGCGGTTATTTGGGATGCGGCAGCGATGGAATAACGAAGTACAATCAAACAGAATGGGCTGATATTCAGTCGCTGCCATTGTATACATTTATGAAATTGATTCTTGTCAATGCTGATACGGCCGCTCATTATGGGATCACATCTGCGGCGCGCCGAGACACTTTGGCTATGCGCTGCATGAATAACCTCATTCCGGGAACGTTTGGAGTGGGAAATGGTACGATCACGTTGCCTACGGGGGAAAATCAGTATAACCATTCTGTCATTCATTACGATACAACCTGGTATGATATGATGGGTGGAGATCATGATTGGTACAATAAGTATCAATTTGGCTATTTGGCTGATCTTTATATGTACTATGATGCTGCAGGAGTCGTGGAAGGGAAACCTCTATTGGGCATGGATGGGGGAACGGATTGGAAGCGCAAGGAAGTTCTTCAAGCATTGTTGGGTGGCTTGGACTACATGTTCGGAATGAACGCTCTGGATCTCTCGTTCATCTACGGAATTGGTACGAAAAATCCCAATCACCCTCACCATCGCGCTGCAAACCCTGAGGGAAAGAATGTACCTGGTGCGTATTACAACTATGCGATACCAGTCGGTGGTTTGTATGGAGGCATTGGTGCAGCCAACAAAATGGTATTGACTGAAAATTGGTCTACTTATCAACAGACGGAGGCGAATTGTCCAGACGCTTCCGCAGCGGAGATCATTCCTCTAATGGGACTCGCTAAAGTTGAGGTTGCAACAGCACCGATTCCGACCGTCAAGGTTCTCTATACCACGGATACTTTAGCTGTGGTGGAGGTCGATCTTGACAAGTGGGGCACGGCCAAACTCGCTTATGGAAAAGATTCCACCATCGCCTCCATGACGAATGTCGTTACCATCAATGATACTTCAAATACGTTTACCTTCAAGATTCATCCGCTGACCTCTGGGACCAAGTACTGGTTCATGGTGACGACGGCAAATCTCCAAGGGCAAACGGCAACGCAACGGGCGTGGCCAAATTCTGGTGGCGATTCTATTCCCTATACCTTTACGACCAAGGACAAGGCTGCGGACAATCCGATTTACGGAAACATCAAGGTATGCAATGTGACGGCAGATTCTGCCGAGATCATGTGGTACACCCCGAATGGGGAATACCTGTCGAGTGTCCTCTATGCTGACAGTGCAAGCTGGAAGGCCGGCAAATATTCGGAGGTCGATACGGATATTGCCGGCAACATCCCGGTAACATTCCATCGCGTGAAAATCTCCGGCCTGAGCCCCAAGACCACTTACTACTTCAAGGTCGGCGTTCCCGGTTCTTACGACACCACTGTAGGGTGTTTCAAGACGCCTAACGAAGACGTGAAGTTTGATGTTCGAGCCTCGGGGTATCTGTGGAACGGATTGCGCTCGTTGACCATTGGTGTCACTAATCAGGATGTCAAAGACTACGACTCGTTGGAGATTCGCCTCTATGTGACCGGAACCGCAGCGAACGTTTGGGATCTGGGTGCGCGCTGCGATATCGGAATTAAGTATCGCTCCGATGGCTATCAGGATGCCGGTTTCGCTTACGTCGTCGATCAGAACTTGCGCAAATCGCATCCGAAGAAGATCGATTCGTCTTGCACCGATGCAGAGGTTTGTCAGTGGTATTTTGATATCCCGATCTGGGGGGCTACGATGGAATCGCAGGCGCGCTTCCGCTTAGACATCATGTGGGACAAGCACAAGGTGGAGATGAGTCAGCCGCCCAATTCGGTTCCGGTGCTTTTCGATGACTTGATGAATACGCCGCCGTCCCATGACATTTTTGACACAGCAAATCATGACTGGTCCTTCCGCAAGCATGTTGCTGGTGGAGATGGTGGAATGTCTCCTGTGGATTACAGTGGGGTGAAGTACGTCGCTGATATTTCGACCAAGAACATCATGGACGAAGCTCCACAGACGGTTGAGATCGATCCTTACATTGCGGTCTACCGTCGTAATGACTTCATTTACGGATATTCTCCGTCGCGGGCTGAACAGGCGACCAAGCGCACAGTGATGGCTATGGATGTGACCTTGGATGCTCCGTTTGATCAGCCCAATGGAAACACTATCACCATCCCCGACGGCGTGGCACCGGTGATCACGGGAACCATCAACGCCTACGACCAGTTGACCCCCGCATCCAAGGGTTACATCACTGGCATCTGGGTCAACGGAGCCAAGTTGAGCGACGATGTCCGCCGCTCTGCGCTGACGCGCCAGACCGACGGAACTTGGAAACTTAAACTGCCCTTGAAGCTTGCCACTGGCACCAACAAGGTGGACGTGACCTTCTTTGCAAGCATCGATTCCGTCGAAGACAATGCTGAGGGCGTTTGCTCGGAGGGCAAGGGGTGCGCCTTCTACAACGGCAACTGGTATGTGAACTACGTCTCCACTCAAACCTATGGGATCTTGGACCTTTTCAATGGCCAAGGCAAGACGCTCAAAAGTGATTCGACCTTGGCGCTAGGCGCCGATTCCGTGATCTTCCAGGTCAATGACGCGGATCGCGACAAGAATTCAACTCTCGCCGAGACGATTGACGCGACGGTTCGAATCTCCCACAAGGGTGCCTCTTGGAACCGGACGATCACCCTAACGGAGACTGGACCCAGTACGGGAATTTTCCGTTCGATCCCCTTGGACATTGTGATTGATGATGGCAAGTCTGATCAGAATCTATCGGTTCTGCCGATGACCGGGCCGGATACTGTCTTCTTCTCCTATGCTGATCCCACCATGGTGGGGGATACTGGGACGATTCGCGCATTTACGCGTGCGACCTTCCCGAATCCTGGCAACGGCAATCTCGTCGCCCCTTGCGCTGGCGGCATCGTGGCGCGTATCCCCTTCGATATGGCCTTGCCTTCCAAGCCGGATTCCGTGCGTTTTGCCTGGACTCCGCCCGGGGCTACGGATGCAGACACCGTACTTATTACGGATACGTCGAAGTTTTCGTTTACGGATGCCACATCCAAAATCCTGGAAGTCGATCTTTCCAGTGTGATCTCGGAGAATACCTCGGCAACTGGGACGGTGGACATTCATGTTCCGTCCCAATTGGCAGGCTATCACTGGGCACAAGCGACGCTTGCCGACAGCATTGGTCCGAAGCTCTTGCAGGTGCAGGTCTACGAGAATTTCGGGACCGGTCCCGATACTTTGCGCATCGTTTTCAGTGAAAAGCCCAAATTTTCGAAGACTTGGCCGTTTCTTTTCAAGTCGAACACGGGAACATTTACTGTGGACTCTGCATGGGAAGATTCTGCGGCAATCCATCGCTATATGTTCATCGTCGAGAAGTCGGCGGGAGCATCTCTGACGGCAGGCAAGGATTCTCTCAAGCTTGTATCCGACGCTTCGGTGGTTTCGGATACGCTGGGAAATGCGGCTTCGGATTGCCAAACTTGGACTGGGCTTGGACTCTACACGCGTCCTGTGCCCATTCATGCCGCTTGGCTCAAGGATGCCGATGGCAACGGACGGGCCGACAAGCTCTACGTTACCTTCAGTCGTGCCCTGCTGGCTCGCGAGATCCCTGATTCGTTTGTAGTTTCCTTTGGAACTACAGGCACGGATACGTTGCGGGCGGCGCTGACGTGGACCACCACGGATAGCATTACCTTTGTTGCTGCTCTGGACTCGGCTTTCCCGGTAAGTGCCACCCAAGGGACGGGCTTGAATGGCGGCGGAGCCTTGTGGGTCTCTCGTAGCGGCTTCATCGACTGGTATGTTTCGAGTCCGGTAATCGATTCGGTGGGAGCCAATGCGCTTTCTGCTCGACTGCACTACGGCATCGACAAGGACACTTTGATCTTGGCTTTGTCGGAAAACGTGGAGTCTGCGGGAACATCTGCATTTGCGGTTAAGGTTGGTGGTTCAGATATCGGCAGCGCGGTTCGCATCGTTGGGAGTACGGCCTATATCGTTGTGGATACCGGCACGCTGATCCCGATGGTGGACTCGGTTCGCGTCGGAGTTGGGTTGTCGGATCTTCTAGGAAATCTCTCTGGAGCCAAGAATCCTGCGGTTCTTGTCAAGGGTGGTGATCGTCCTCCCGTGTCCGCTTGGTTTGTGGATGGCAATGGCGATGGCACCGTCGATTCGGTGGTCCTCACATTCCCACGCACCCTGCATACGCTTTCTTCCTTCGTTTTCCGTTGGCCCGATAGAAACGGAAATCTCATCTCAGTCCCGGTGCCGTTGCCGGTGGCCGATACTGGGAACACCATTGTGGTGCGTCTCGCTGTCCCAGGTATGGACTCTTTGGTGACTGGGTACGATACCACGCACTTTGTGCCGAGCAGCCTTGGAATGATGATCGATTCTACGACGGGAGATACGATGCACTTTGCCGTGTCCGATCATGTCGCGCCAACTCTCATCAGCGCATCGCTTCGCTATAACGAGGTTGATGGTCAACCGGACACGCTTAAGCTCAGTTTTAGCGAAGCAGTATTTATTGGCAAGGGGGATGTGACGGTGCTGAACACTGCCGGCAATTTGGTTCGGTACCTTTCAGCCGTAGTAAATCCCGGTGATGCGAAAGAGGTCTGGTTGTTTATTGACTCGACTCAAACGTTTTCCAAGAGAGATAGCCTTGGAGCTGCGCCGCTTCCGATCGGTTCGCTTTCCGACCTGCTGGGAAACCAACCTTCGATGGTAGGAAGGTGGGTTTATATCACATTTGGGACTCGCAAGCCTATCTTTAACGTTACGGTTCAAAATCCGATATTGAACTACACAGGATGGCTTGATGCATCTCCCAATGCGGCGACGCCAAGTATAACGCTGCTAGCGAGCGCTCCCAATGGCTCTTGGCAGACATTGGACGGCACGGTTCTTTCGGCCCAGGATGCATTGAAGCAACAGGGCATGGGTGTCGTGATCACATTGAATCAGGCAATCAACGGGTTTGCCTACATCTACGACAACCTAGGCACCTATGTTGCTGGGATTGACCTTTCAAAGTATTACGAGGCTTGGTCCGATGCTACCAAGGTGCCCAAGAGTGCCGCCGACAGGACGCAACTTTGGATTCGGTGGGACGGTCGTTCTGCAAACGGGACGATGGCTTCCACCGGCGTCTATACGCTGCGTCTAGTGACGCGGCGGAGCAATGGAACTTCGGCGGTGGATGCCGTCAACGGCCATTACATCAACCAGCTCTACAAGATGGGCTGGAAGAGGAAGCCGTGATTGCTGCACGGCAAAAAATGACGAACGGATGAATCGACGCGGGGGCAGCTATGCCTCCGCGTTTTTCGTGAGATGGGAAAAGCCATGAAGACTTGGATCAAAGGAATGGTTTTGGGGCTGGCGATGGCGTCGGCTTCGACCTATGCAGATGCTATCGACAACACCTGCGCTTCGTGCGGCCGAAGGCTGCTCGATTCCCTCAACTTTTACAACGTCCATCCGATTCGCGTGAACCAGGTTGGCTACAAGCCGGCAGACAACCACAAGACGGCCTTTTATGCCAGCACCACGGCAAGTCCTGCGACGACGTCCTTCAGTGTCGTTCGCAGCGACGGCGTCTCGGTGTACAACGGCACGCTTGCTTCGCTGGGAGACTATTCGAGCCTCAAGGCCAAGATGCTCATCAAGGGCTACTACAACTCCATTAGCCCGCTGTACAGCTTTGGCGATACGGCGGCGCAGGTGGGTAAGGAATTTCTTTGGAAGGCGGATTTCGGAGTCTTGAAGGATTCTGGAACCTATCGCATTGCGGTCGGCAAGGATACCTCGCTTGCCTTCGACATTCGTGAGACGGTCTACAACGACGTCTTTGAGACGGCTCTCAAGTTCTTCGGAGCGCAGCGCTGTGGCAACACCAACAGTTGGTTCCATGCCGCTTGCCACACCAAGGACGGTTCCGGCGTCGGGCACGAAGGGGAACTGCAAGGTGGTTGGCACGACTGTGGTGACCACGGCAAGTACGGCGAGACCGAGGGCTTTGCCGCTTCGATGTTGGCTCTCGCCTACGCGGCCATGCCGGAGAAGGCCGAAGATCGCTACGGAGCTTCTTACAACGACACGCTTCCCTTCGGCAACGACGGTATTCCCGATCTGCTCAACGAGGCCAAGGTCGGTGCCGACTACATCTACCGGCTCTATACCGTCTCCAAGACCGATGGGCTCATTGCCAAGAACGATATGTACCACAGCGTCGGCATGGGGCCCGGCATGGATCATCTGTTCTGGGACGTTCCCGAGCACCAGGATGCCCAGGTGCAAGGCAAGGGCGGTCCGGATCGCCCCGTCACCGCCGGCATCGGCTCGAACGTGGCTGGCATGTACATCGTGTCTTTAGCGCTGGTGGGACGTTCTTGGGAGCCCTTCGATGCCGACTATTCTCAGAAGCTCATTGATGCCGCCGAGGATATTTACGCCAACGTCATGATGAAGAAACTCTACAAGGGAACCAAGGAGCCTTGCTGTTACGACGGCGGCGGTCAGCAGCAGGATGATCCGGCTTTTGCGGCGGTGGCCCTCTGGTATGCGACCGGCAAGAGCAAGTACGGCTACGATCTCTATCAGAACGCAAGCCTTGGACACTTAAATGCGGGCCAATCGAACTTCAACATTGGCGAGTTCGCGACCGGTCTGCTGGGCAATGGCCCAATCACGGCAGGCGGCAAGATGACGGGGGGATACTTTGACCTCGGTGGCTGGACCACGGACTTTCAGCAAGACAACCAACTTGCTCTTTACGCCTTCGGAAAGCTCATCCTCAAGGATTCCGCTACCGCTCTGAAGTACGGTGTCTCCCCGGTCATGCGCGATTCGCTGCTGCTGGACGTGATGACCGGTCTCAAGCGCGGCATTTCGATTGGCTCTAATGGCAGTGATAACGTCACATTTCCGGGCATCAATGTGGATCAGCCTTACCACGGGGTTTTCACCAGTGGTGGCTGGGGCTTCAATCGCTACAACATGGGCAAGGTGACCGAAATCTTCCTGTACTGGGATCTTGAGCAAAAAGTCCAGTTTTGGAAAAGCCTGAAGTCAAGAGTCGCCGCTTGGGAAGCAGCAGGCAAGAAGGATGGCGGCATCGTGCCTGGGCGCCTTGCCCGTCCCGAAGTCTACTCGTTCATCGATGCATGGACGCCCTCGACCGATTCCATGTACTTGCGGGTTGGTATCGATAACCTCAACTACCAGTTGGGATTAAACCCTTGGGACTTGAGCTTCATCATGGGGGCAGGCTCCAAGAACCTGCAACACCCGCACAACCGCGCGGCCAATCCCGAGGGCTACAATGCCGGCGGCGTACCTTACAAGTACAAGGTTCCTAAAGGTGCCTTGATGGGCGGTTGCAAGCCGGGGAGTCCGCTCAAGGACTACTGGATCGATTATACGGTAACGGAAACCTGCATTGACTTTTCATCGCAGCTCGTCTTCCCGTCCCAAATCATGGCCAAGGATCTGCCTCCCGATACGGTGGGGCCAGCCTTCAAGAACGTCACGGTCGTGCAGGTGAGCGACACCTCGGCCATCATTTCCTGGCAGACCGACGAACTTTCCAAGGACACTCTCTTCTACAGCCTGCTGCCCAACGGGCCGGTGGTCGGCTACATCGTCTCACCGCTTGCCAAGAACAAGACGATGACCGTCGGCGGTCTCACCCCCAAGACGACCTACTACTTCTGGTTCAAGGGAATGGACATCTATCGCAACGTCTCCACCGACGACAACCGTGGACGCGACTACCAGTTTACCACCACCACGACGGCGGCCGTGACTCCCAAGATCTACGACATCAAGGTCTGCAACATCCGCTCTGATCGCGCCACGGTGTTCTGGTGGACGGACGTCATCGCTCCTTCGAGCGTGGAATACGCTCTGGACGGTGCCGATTTTGCCAAGACCAAGCTCTTGGCGGACGGCGATGACGAGGGCATTCCCGGACGTTTCCACAAGGTGACGCTCAAGAACTTGAAGTCGGGGACGGTCTACCGCTTCGATGTGATCTCCGGGGCGGCGCGTGACGACAGCAACGGCGTGCATCACGTGTTCACGACAACGCAGGACTTCGCCAACTACACCATCCAGATGAAGGCGACGACCAAGAACTACACCACCTCTGGTAAGGGGGCGCACTTCTACCTGTTGATTGCCAACAACGAGAGCAAGCCCTATGCGGGCCTGGAGCTGCGCCTCTACTTCAATGCCGATGCCACCACCGCCAAGAGTCTCGTGGTCCATAGCAGCGACAACGGCATCTTCGGCGGCGATGGCCAAATGAAGGGCGGAGCCGTCAACCTGGTCTTCGGCAGCGCCACAGCGGTGGGAACTTCGGGAACCTCCTGGTACATCCCTGTTACGCTGAAAGACACGCTGCCGGTCTCGGGGAGCATGCGCATTGAGTTGAAAATGGATAATTCCAACTGGAACCCGATCCCCTTTTCGACCTTCGATGGAGGTTGGTCTTTCAAGGCCCACACGGCCCCGCCGGATCCGAAGAACTTTGCGGGCATCGATCTCACGAAGCCCTGGGCAGGTCCCGATCAGGTGGAGCCCGGTGCCGACGGCTTCTTTATCGAGACCTATCTCGATGATCCCTACATCACCGCCTGGTACAACGGCGTCCACATTTACGGATACCCGCCCGACGGCACCAAGCCGCGCGTCTTCCGCAACACCTCCTTCAACTTCGACAAGCCGCTGGCCTCGCCGGCCACGTCCGTCTGGCAGGATACCTTTGCTGTCCATTTCCTGGGCGAGACCTGGAGCGCGCCAGATGTGAATCGCGCCGATTGGCAGGTGGACGGTCCTACGCTGCGTGGTTCGACGCCGCTAGCGACTGGACGGACAGATTCTGTCCAGTTCGCGCACGACACCGGCGATGCTCAGGGGACGACGGCACACGAATTCGCCTTCTGGGGCGATCGCGACTCAAGCTACTGTTCCTGCGCTTGGCAGCGCTACACCGTGACGGTGGACACCATGAAGGTGCCGCCCCGTCAGCTCAAGTTGCTCTGGAGCCAAGCTGGTCCGATTTCGGGATGGACAGGTTCTCGGCAGAGCCTGGTCGTGACGCTAATGGACAGTGCTGGAATCTTCGATACCTCGGCAACGATCTCCCTTTCCAGCCTGAAGTCAAACGTCTCCTTCTGGAACTCCGCCACCGGCGGCGCGGCGATTTCAAGCTTGGTGCTCTCGCACGGTAGCGCTACGGTGTGGTTCCTCGACTCTGTAGCCGATACGGTCGGGCTTACGGCCTCGGCGGTCATTCCCGGCTCGACGGTGACGCCTGGGACGGTCGTAGTGAACTTTGCGGATGTGCCGCCTCGCAAGCTGGCGCTGTCGTGGGATCCTGTCGGTCCGCTTTTCGCCTGGAGCGGGATGCACCGCACCAGCGCCATCGTGACGCTTTCGGATAGCGCCGGAGTTTTTGACACTTCTGCGACGATTACGCTCTCCTCCAGTGCCACTAAGGTGCGCTTCTGGGATGCCGCTTCGGGAGGGACGCAGCTTGCGAGCCTAGTCCTCGTGCATGGCAAGGCCACCGTTTGGTTCTCGGATTCCCTGGCCGACACTGCCACTCTGACAAGCTTCTCGACCATTCCTGGGGCGGTGGTGGCTCCGGGTCTTTTGAACGTCGCCTTCCAGATGCCGCCACCTTGGCCGCTCATCGATAGCGCTTGGACGGTGGATTCGAGTTGTTCGGGAAGTCCCACGACCGTGGCTGTGCGACTCTCTTCCAAACTTTCGGCGACAACTTCGCCGACGGCGGCAACGGCCGAACTTTCGGGCGTCCAGGTGACTTTTGCGTCCGATTCGATCCATGTCCTTGCGGATTCCCAGACGATCCTGCTCGGACTTCCGGTCGGGACAGTTTCTGGCACAGCGGCCTCCGGCACGGCTCGCGTCCAATTGCACGTGAAGGATGACACGCGGGATACCCTGGTGTGGGATACCGTTGCAGTATTGGATCGCATCGGACCCGTTCTCCTGAAGGCAAGCGTTCTGGAACTTGCCGATGGGCAGACGCAGGATACCGTCTATCTCAAGTTCAGCGAGGCTGTCAAGGCAAACGATGCACCAGTCGCCTTCCCGGGCCTTGCCTCCGTCAAGGAAAGCGGCTGGAGTGCGGTGGATACGACAAACGCCATCTGGCGCGTGGTGATTGATCCTCAAGGGACCGTTCCGGCGGGATCCTTGGCCAAGGCAGCGACATCCGTCGTCGACCTTTCCGAAAATGCCGCGCGCGAGTGTTCGCAGGCGATTTCTGTGGCGCAGCAGTGGCGTCCGGTACCCATTGCTTCGGCGGTCATCTATTCCGCCGGTAACGATGGTCGAGCCGATTCCGTGGTGGTGCGCTTCCGGCGCAAGATGCGGGCCCAGGATACCGTCGTGGGGCTTTCGGCCACTTGGGGTGCCGGGACCTACAAGAGCACCGACACGGCGATCTCCTGGAGTGTCGCTTCCGACAGCCTTACGATGACGGGGCGCTTTGCCTTTGCCTGGGGAGCCACGAGCGGCGATGGCGAGGAACGCACCGGAACCGTTTACCTGTACACCCAAGGAGCCATGCTTCCAGAAACGGCGGCGCTTGCCGATTCGGTGGGGCCGGTGCTGCTTTCTGCTGCACTTAATTATTCGAAGACGGACGGCGTGGCCGACACACTGTGGCTCGACTTCTCCGAAGACGTGCGACTTGGTTCCGCGGTCGTCAGCCCCAATCGCGAGCCTTCGGTTTTGAACGGCGATGTGCTTTCTGTGAGCGGTGCCAAGGTCGGTTTCCTGGTCTTCGCCGACAGTCTGCGGCTGGGGATCAATGATTCTCTGCGTGCGGCGCCGCGCAGCTTGGGTGGTCTTTCTGATGCTGGTTCGGTTTCCAACGAGTCATCATGGAAGCTAGCCCCGATCCATTTCGGGAAGCGACCTCCTGTCTTCCTGACCATGCAGAAAAATCCAGTGGTCTCCTTCGGAAACTGGAGCTATGGCAGTGAGGCTCCGATGCGGGCCCTGATCCATTCTGCGACCGACACCTCGTGGGCCTCGCTTTCGGGACAAAAATTGTCGGAGACAGACGTTTCCAGGGTGCTCGGTGTGGCACTCACCGCCAATGAGTGTTTCGATGGCTTCGTGGTCATCTACGACAACCTGGGAACCTACGTGGCTTCAATGGATCTTTCCGATCTGTACAAGGCCTGCCAGGAAAAGACGCTTCCTGTCAATTCCAGCGGACGATACCAGGCTTGGCTCACCTGGGATGGACGTTCCGTTACCCGTGAGGCTGCTTCTACGGGGGTCTATACGCTGCGCCTGGTCACACGTCGGCCAAACGCTACCGGGACCGGCCTGGATAAGGTCACCAACCAGCTCTTCCGCTTCGGCTGGAAGCGCAAGCCCTAAGGTTTCCTCAAGGACGGGCAGCCGTCCCAGGCCTTAAGGATCTCCTGGGCTGATTCCTGGGCGGTTTCCTGAACCAGCACGAATGGATCAGATTGTCCTCCGCTCACATCCAGCGATACGTGCGCCAGCGGATGAAGGGTCCAGGTGTCCATCAGTTCCAGATTCCAGGCCAGTCGCGTTGATCTCCCGACGAGGCTGCCGCGGTAGTAGCTCTCCAGGGTCCCGAAGACCACGTAGCGGAGACCTAGACTGTCGGCTAGGGCGCGGGCGTTGTCGCGGGTCCAGGCTTGCCCGGTGGCCAGCTGCTGGCGCGCCACTAGCGAGTCGACGATGGAACTTGGGACCAGCGGCATGCCCAAGTGCTCCAGCTGGGCGCAGACCATGTCGCGGACCACGCGCGGCGCCTCCAGATAGATGTCCCCGCTCCCGGAGGGCGGATCATTCTTGTCTTCCAATGGCAAAAACAGCAGACGGGGGGGGCATTGGGCTGGGATTTCGATGCGCGTCAGTTCCGGATGCAGGCTCGGGGCGCAGCCGCCAAGTCCAATTCCTGTCGCAAGGGCCAAGGCCGAGGTCGTCTTTCGCATGAATTCAAAGTAGGCGTTGCGCGGGGAAGCGCCATCGATCGGTGCGAATTCTGGACTCCGGCGGGAAACGTCAGAGAGACGGTTCTGCGATGGAATGCCCCAAAAAGCGCAGGATGCCGTCCAGGATGGTCGCCGGGTGGGGGGGGCAGCCGGGAATGAAAAGATCCACCGGCAGGTGCTCGGCCACGCCGCCGCAATGTTCGGGGGAATCGGCGAAGAGCCCTCCGGAAACGGCGCAGCTCCCGACGGCAATGACAAATTTTGGCGTCGGCATGGCGGCCCAGGTCTTGGCAAGGGCGAGCGCCATGGAGCGGGGGACCGGCCCCGTCACTAGCAGGGCGTCGGCATGGCGGGGCGAGGCGACCATCTGGATGCCAAAGCGCGAGAGGTCCCAGCCAATGGTGGAGAGTACGTTCACGTCGGCCTCGCAGGCGCCGCAGCCGCCGGCGCTCACTTCGCGGATGCGCAGCGAATGCCCGAAGATCGCCTGTGCGTGCGATTCCAAGGCCTGAGCTAGTTCCAGAGCGTGATCCTGGGAAATTTTGAGCCCCTCCCGGCTGCGGCTGGCCATGCGCCAGTCGCTTCCGAAGCTGATTGCATGCTCGGGACAGATTCCGGCGCAGTCGCCGCAGAAGGTGCAGGCGCCGAGGTCAAGTCGGATCTTTCCCTCGGACGTACGTGCCAAGGCGGAGGTAGAGCAGGCCTGCAGGCAGGCTTCGCAGGTCAGTGAGCAATGGCAGGAAATGGCCGGAAGGCCGCGGAAGTGCTCGGGAAGCGGCGGCGGCGCGTCCGGAAAGACCATGGTGCGGTGGCGCTGGTGAAAGCGCTCGCTCAGGATGCTCATGGCGAAGCCCTCACAGGTCGAAGCCGCAGTAGCTGAGGTTGAAGCTTTTGTTGCAGAGCGGAAAGTCCGAAATCTGTCCGCCGCGCAAGCTCAGCGCCAGACCGTTCCAGTTGCGGAAGGACGGGTCGATGGGTTTCCACCAATCGATGCGCCCAGTGGCGTCAGTGCTGGCGAGGTGGATGACCTCGCCGCGCCAGCCTTCACAGAGCGAGACGGCAAAAGCGTTTCCGGTCGCGGCGGACAAGGGCGTATAGATTGGCCCCTCGGAAAGCTCGGAAAGTTCCTGGCTGATCCAGTCGAATGATGCCTCGATCTCGCGACGGCGCACCTGGGCGCGCGCCAGCACATCCCCCGAGGTTTCCAGGGTCAAGGGCATCGGGTGGCTTCGAAAGGCTTCGTTGGGATGGCAGATGCGCGCGTCGCGCGCCAGGCCCGAGGCGCGGGCAGCCACGCCTACGAGGCCTAAGGAATGCGCGTCCTCTCCGCTCAAGACGCCGACTCCCTCAAAGCGTGAGATTGTCGAGGCGCTCTCGAAAAGCAGGCGCAAGGCACCTTCCACGTCGCGCCGGGTCGTCTCCAGGTGACGCTGCAGATGATCTTTTCTGACAAAATCTGTCTTAAGGCCGCCGGGACGCAGCAGCCCTCGTCCGAAGCGGTTGCCGCACAACATGGCGGTGGCGTTGAGCAGGTCGCCGCGCAGGCGGCCGCAGAAACTCGCCGTCGGGAGGTACCCGGCATCCCCTGCAAGGGCGCCCAAGTCCCCCACGTGGCAGGCCAGACGCTCTAGCTCCAAAGCCACGGCTCGCAGCGAAGCGGCGCGCGGTGGGATGCCTTGGCCGGCAAAGACCTCATTTAAGAGGCACCAGGCGGTGGCATGGGCAACGGTGGCGTCTCCCGAGATGGTTTCCGAGAGCGCCAGGCGACGAGCTGGCGAAGCGTCCTGGAAGAGCGCGAGGATGCCGCGATGCTGGTAGCCGAAGGACGCCTCCAGATGGAGCACCTCCTCGCCGGCGCACTGGAAGCGGAAGTGGCCAGGCTCGATCACGCCGGCGTGCACGGGGCCGACAGCCACCTCGTGGACCGCCGATCCCTCGACGCGGAAGAAGTCCTTGTCGAAGTTGCGCCGCACGGGCTTATCCCAAGGGTGGCCGTCTACGACGAGTCCCAGATCCTCGGCTAGCTCGCGCTCAAAGAGGTGGATCTCCGGGAGGCTTTCCACCAGGGAGTCCCAGTTTGCTGTGGCGCGATCGCAGCGGCAGAGCAGGAGGGTTCCGGTGGCATCGTCGGCAAGGCCTGCCCAGAGTCCGACGTCATGCTCGGTGTGACGCCCCGATAGAAAGAGCACCCGCGCACCGCGGGCCGTCTCCGCCAGAATCCTTCGCCCCAGTTCTTCGCTGCCGCAGCAGGGGATGTCGGCGATCGGGGTCGCCTCTCCCGGTTTGCAGCGAATCCAGTCGTCCATTGGCTGCAAGTTAGATCTTGGCGGCCCTGGACATCTGTTGCGCGCGTCGCAGCCAGCGCGCAATCATCTCAAGCAAGGCGTGGGGGTCGAACGGCTTTGCCACGTAGTCGTCCATCCCGGCTTCTTGGCAGCGCTGGCGTTCGCTGCTCAGGGCGTGTGCTGTCATGGCGATGATGGGACGCTTCCAGCCCTCGCGTTTGCGGATCTCGCGGGCTGTGTCGTAGCCGTCGCGGCCGGGCATTTGGATGTCCATGAGCACGAGGCTGGGATTTTTGGAAATCTTGCGCAGCGCCTCGTCGCCGTCGCTGGCGGTGTCCACGATTAGGCCAGCCTCGGACAGGATCGCTACCGCGACCATCTGATTGACCTCGTTGTCCTCGACTAGGAGCAGATGTACGCCCTTGAGGATGGACAGGTCGTTGTCTTGCAGGTCCACAGTGGCATGCCGCTGTCCAAGGGCGTCGGTGAAGACCTCCAAGAGTTCCGCTTCGCTGCCTTGACGGGGTAGGATGCCATCCACACCGCCGTCTCCTTGGAGCAGTTGGGCAGCAAGCCAGGGCGTGGGCACCAGGAGGACCGGAGCTTCCGGGGGCAGACTTTGGCGCAGGATGCGAACGGCTTCGGGAAGCCCTGCGTCCCCTCCGGCGGAAGGGTCCAGGACGACGGCGTCGGTCTTCCAATTTTCCAGAATGGTGCAGGTCTGCTGGAGGTCATCGCATTCGCGGATCTCGAAGGACATCCCGAAAAGCTTCTGCCGCAGCATCACGTGGGCCGTGCCGCGTCCGCCGATGATCAGCACGCGCAGCCCCTTGAGGGACTGGGAGTGGCCGGTGTGGCGCGGTTGGGCATCAGCGCGGATCTGAAACTTGGCCGTGAAGTGGAACACGCTGCCTTTGCCTGGTTCGCTTTCTACCCAGATCTTCCCGTTCATCTGCTCCACTAGGTTGCGACTGATGGCAAGCCCCAGGCCGGTGCCTCCGAAGCGGCGGGAGGTGGAACTGTCGGCCTGCGAGAACGACTGGAACAGGCGCTCCTTCTGCTCTTCCGAGAGGCCGATGCCGCTGTCGCGAACCTGGAAGTGAAGCATGCAGCTGCTGCTCTCTAGGCTTTCCAGGTCCACCTCCAGGAAAACGTTGCCGACCTGGGTGAACTTCACGGCGTTGGTGGTGAGGTTCAGGAGGATCTGTCCCAACCGAAGCGGGTCTCCCACCAGCACCGGAGGGACCTTGTCGCTTTTTGTCCAGGAGAGCTTGAGCCCCTTTTCGCTAGCCTTTACGCTAGCCAGATCGACGGTACTTGACAGGACTTCGATGGGATCGAAGGGAATCGACTCAAACTCCAGCTTTCCGGCCTCGATCTTGGAGAAGTCTAGGATGTCGTTAAGAATCCCCAAAAGCGAGTTGGAAGCGCTGCGGATGCGACTGACAAATTCTGTCTGCTTCGTGTCTAGATCGGTCTTGAGCAGCAGGTGGGTGAGCCCCAGCACGGCGTTCATGGGGGTGCGAATCTCGTGGCTCATGTTGGCCAGGAAGTGGCCCTTGGCCTCCTCGGCGGCCTTGGCCTTTTCCGTGAGGGTGCGGAGTTCTGCCTCGGTCCGCTTGCGCTCGGTGATGTCCTGGACAACGCCCTCCAAGCGCAGCAGGCGTCCGCCGGCAAGGATCGGACGGGCATGGCAGTTGACGTGGCGCACTTCCTGCTCCTTGGAGCCTCTCCGATAGCTGATGCGGTAGTCAAAGTCCAATGCCTGGCCGTTGGTCAAGGTGTCCTCAAAGGACTTCTCCACATGGGCGAGGTCGTCGGGATGAACGATGGAAAGCCAGTCCACCCAGGTCGAGGAACGCGTGCGCTCGCTGCCGAAGATGTCGTGCACCATCGGGCTCCAGCGCATGATGCGTCCGGGCAGTTCCATGGTCCAATCGCCCAGGTGGGCAAGCTTCTGTGCCTCGTTCAGGCGCATGGCGACTTCAGTTAGGTAGTTCTTGCTGGCCTCTTCCTCGGTGACGTCGCGCAGGACGCTCTCTATGGTTGTTCCGAGCTGCTTGTCGTTGCGGACCACCGCATTAACCTCCAGCACGATCTCGCTTCCGTCCTTGCGACGAAAGCGGGTGCGCATGCCCTCCAGGCGGCCACAGCGCTTCAGTTCGTCGCGGAAGATGTGCTGATCGCTGTCGGAGAGCCAGAAATCGCGCACCGGATGACTCAATGCCTCCTGGTTCTTGAGACCAAACATCCTTAGGGCGGCGGGGTTGGCTTCCAGCAGCGTGCCTTCGAAACTCAGACGCACGAAGCCGTCCAGCATGTTGTCGATCATGCTGCGCAGGTGCTCGCGGCTGGCGCGCAATTCCTCTTCGGCCTTGATCCGCTCGGTCTGTTCGCGGAACAGGGCCTCGAAATAGCCGCCCTCTCCATCGGGGGAGGCGATGAACTGCACGCCGCCTTCGCCGATGGCGTAGCGGTTGTCGCGCTGACGGAATTTCAGGCGGAAGGCTTCAGCTTGGCGACTGGTGAGGTGCCGTTGCAGCAGTTGCGAGAGGTCGCTTTCGTCGGGCAGATGTACGAAATCGGCGAAGTCGCGGCCGCAAAGCTCGTTGGGGTCCGATAGGCCAACCAAGTGCGCTGCCGCCGGATTGGCAACCAGGATGCGGCCTTGGGAAGAAATGCGGAAGAAAGCATCCTGAAGGCTGTCCAGGAGGCGTTTCGATTCCACCAGATGGTCGTGCTTTTGCTTTTCGGCACAACGACGAGCCACGGCTCGCATATGGTGGTACTGCAGGAGTGCCAAGAGCAAAAGAGGCGGGAGGCCCCCGGCAAGATCCCACGGATGAGGTAAGGCAAAACTTGCCGCCGTCAAGACGACGAATCCCAGCGAAGCGCCCGCCACGAGATGATCGTGCCGCTTCAGGGATGCAGGTTGGCTAAGGAAGTCCTTCACGGCAACCTTTAGCATACCACACATCCCTGGCTTAAGCAACGCGAGCTAGAGCTTGGCGAGAGCCTCCAGGACCGCGTCCATCTGGAGGTCGGTGCCGATGGAGATACGGGCGTGACGAGCGAGGCGTTCGCCCTTGAAGGCGCGCACCAGGATGCGCTTTTCCCGCAATTTCTCTAATAGTGCTTGGGACGAGAGCTTGGGGTGCGCTGAAAAGACGAAGTTGGCCGCCGAGGGAAGAGTGTCGAAGCCAAGCTTCTCCAGCCCTTCCACGAAACGCTCGCGGGTGGCGATGATCTTGGCGGTGGTGGTGCGAAACCACGCATCGTCGTCCAGGGCGGCCGCGGCACCGGCTTGAGCCACGCGGTCGACGGTGTAGGAGTTGAAGAAGTCGCGCGCCCGCTCCAGCGCCTCGATCAGGCGCGGATTCCCGAGCAGGAAGCCCACCCGCAGGCCGGCCAGAGCCCACGACTTGGAAAGGGTCTGGCACACCAGCAGGTTCTGATATCTTTCCAAGAGCGCTACGGCCGAGGTCGCACCGAAGTCCACATAGGCTTCATCCACCAGCACCACGCAGTCAGGGTGGGCGGTAGCGATCTCCTCGATGGCCGCAAGCGAGAGCGGCGATGCGGTAGGGGCGTTGGGGTTGGGGAAGATGACGCCGCTGGCGCTTCCGAGGTAGTCGTGCGGGTCAATGGAATAGTCGGGGCGCAGCGGAATGGCGTGGAAGGGGATATTCCAGAAGCGCGCAAAGACGGGATAGAAGGAATAGGTGATGTCGGGAAAGAGTAGGGTGCCTTCGCGCTGGAAGAAGGCACGAAAGGCCAGGGCCAGCACTTCGTCAGAACCGTTGCCGACAAAAGTCGCCTCAACAGGAAGGTTGAAACGCCGCGAAAGGGCCTCACGCAAGATCAGACTGCGCGGGTCCGGGTAGAGCTGGAGACGATCCCGCACAGCCGCTTCCATGGCTTCCATGGCCTTGAGGGACGGTCCGTAAGGGTTCTCGTTGGTGTTGATCTTGATCCAGCCGTCGCCTTGAGGCTGTTCGCCGGGAATGTAGGGAGCCATCTCCGCGATGCCGCGGCTCCAGAGCTTTGTAAGGTCCATGGTATCCTGAAAGCTAGGAAGGAAACGCCGATCTTTACCGGCCTGGAAGGCGGAAAATTGTCCTCATGGCCTCCCCGCTGAAAGAGTTGGATGCTGGACTTCCCAAATTTGCCGGCAGTTTTGTCTTTATTATTCCCAAATTTGCCGGCAAATTTGGGAGGTTGTGCTATTTTAGGAACATGAAGCGACAAGCGCAAGAATCTTTGAGCAAGTGGCTGCGCTCGAAATGGCGCAAGCCTTTGATTTTACGCGGCGCACGGCAGGTGGGGAAGTCGACTTTGGTGCGCCAATTTGCTGCGCGAGAAAAGCTTGCCCTATGGGAATTGAATCTGGAGCGGCATGCGGGACTGGCGGAAGCCTTTGCCCGCATGGATGTGGCTGCCTTGCTTCAGGAATTTTCATTGCTCCTGCGCACGCCGGTGGGAAACGGCCCAGGAGTCCTGTTTCTGGACGAGATTCAGGCCATCCCTGCGGCTTTGGCTTGCTTGAGATATTTCCATGAAGAACGCCCAGATTTGCCTGTGATCGCTGCTGGGTCGCTCCTCGAGTTCGCCTTGGATGAGTTCCGCGCTTCCATGCCGGTCGGTCGGCTGGAATTCTTCCATCTTGGTCCCGTTTCCTTTGAGGAGTTCCTGCAAGGTGTCGAAGGCGATGTGGTGGCCGATTCCTTTCGAAGCTGGAATTGGGGCCAACCCTGGCCGGATAGTTTGCACCAGATCACGTTGTCTCGTCTGCGCGACTTTTTGGGATGCGGAGGCATGCCGGAGGCCGCTGCCGCCTTTGCCGAAACCAAAGACTTTGTCGCTTCCTCTGAAATTCAACGTTCCATTGTGGAGACGTATCGGGAGGATTTTTCCAAATACACGCGTGGTGCCGAGGGGGAAAAGGTTCGCCGGATCTTCGACATAGCGCCGACCTTCCTTGGACAGAAGGTGCGCTGGAATCGTATTCATCCTTCCTGGAAATCTGTGGATCAACGCCATGCGTTTGATCTGCTCGCGAGAGCTGGAGTGCTTGTGCCTGTGCATCACTGCGATGGCATGGGGGTGCCACTTTCAGCTGGTCGTGACGAGAACGTCTTTAAGCTCTTGCACCTGGATGTCGGGCTGGCGCAAAGTGCTTTAGGTGGCTTTGCCTTGCCTTTGGAGTTGTTCCGCACGGGCCGCTTCATCAACGAAGGCCCTCTGGCGGAGCAATTTGTCGGGCAACAACTGCGCTACTGGGAACAAGGGCATCCTCCAGAACTCCATTACTGGCTGCGCGAAGGACGTAGTGGCAATGCCGAAGTTGATTTTTTGGTGGCTGTGAAGGGACAAATCGTGCCCGTGGAAGTCAAATCTGGAGCGGCCGGAGCCATGCGCTCGCTTCACCAGTTCATGGCCTTGAGAAAAGGGAAATTGGCTGTGCGCTTTGATCTCAATCCCCCGTCGCATCAGACCATCGCCACGGAACTGGATACGCCTCGGGGGCGGGAGCGTATCGAATACACCTTGCTTTCGCTTCCTCTCCCATTGGCGGGACGTCTTCCTGAGCTGCTAGATGAGGTGTCAATTTTGTGACGTTGATGCTCTTACTCTCGAGAGACTTTAGCGGTTAGTTTTCAGGTCCTTCTGATGGCACTTGTTTTGATATCAATCGAGAAGGCCTATTATGTATCCTAATCTGCGACCTGGTGATAAAGATAAAGTTTCCGCGCTTGTGGAAATTAGGCAAAAGAATAATGACTTTTGCTGGCTGGTCTGCGATTACCTGAACAATACTCCCAAGGCGATCACCAAGGACTTGATGGACGATATCAATGGGAATGGCGTTTTGTCAAATGAAACGGCCTTCGCTATTTTGCTCAGTTGCTTTTGCGGATTGGATCCGGAAGGCAATGAACAGGACCGAAAGATGGCTACGGGCTATTTTCATTATGCCGTAAAGCAGTTGAATCCTGAGGTGTACCTCAAAAATCCATTTTATCAAAACATTCATATTCCCGATGTGATGTTTGAAAACTGGGAATTGCGGCATCAAGCGTATCGTCCTTATGAAGCCTTTATTTATAAAGATTTAATCTCGGAGCCGAATCACAAAGAGTATCCTGCCATTGGCTTTTTTGATCAGGAATTTCAATATCCATCGGTCATGGAAGATGGTCATGAGTGGATGTCGATCAAGCCAAGCGAACTAGAAACCATCCAGCCTGCCGTTGATGCGGTTGCCGGCAAGGTCGTCACGTTTGGACTTGGGCTTGGATACTTCGCCTATATGGCCAGCCTCAAGAATTCCGTATCTAGCTTAACCGTCATTGAACGCGATCCAAATGTCATCGCGCTATTCGAGCGGTATATCCTTCCACAGTTTGAATGCCCTGAGAATGTGAAAATTATTTCCGCTGATGCTCTAGAATATGCGGAACAACAAATGCCGGGAAATGCCTTTGATTACGCTTTTGTCGATGTGTGGCATGATGCTGCCGATGGCCTTGAGATGTATCTGAAAATGAAGAAGAAGGAAGTCCTCAGCCCTAGAACGAAGTTCTTGTATTGGGTGGAAGAATCCTTACTTTCCAGTTTTCGCTGGCAACTCTTTGATGATGTTGTTGAAAAAGCACATTCCTTTGCTGAGATCGAACAGGCCTTGAGCGATACAAATCTCAGAGAACTCGCCGCATTGGAAATCGTAACGCTGCCGTCATAAAATGTGCGGCCTGTCTTAAGGCAGAGAAATAAAAAGCCCCGCCGATCATTGATCGACAGGGCAAAGATTTCTGCAGGAGCGGCTTAAGACCGCCCGCAGGCCTTAGTACTGGAACAGGAGTTCGCGGTACTTGGGCAGCGGCCAGAGATCGTCGGAAACCAACGTCTCGAGCTCGTCCACCACTTCGCGCAGGGCTTCCTGAGCGGGGATCACGGCAGACTTGAACGCCTTGGCCTGGTCTATCAGCGCATCCTTGCCGACGGCGGCAAGCTGAGCCTTCTCCAGAGCCTCGGTCTTTTCCACCAGGGAATCGGCCAGGGTGGCGATCTTCGTCGTGATCTTGGCAATGCCCTTGGAGGCGGAAGCGCCACCCAGCTCAGCAATGGCCTTGGCCACGGCCGGCAGGATCAAGGTCTTGGCGATGTCCAAAGCGGCATTGGCCTCGATGTTCTGCACCTTGACGTAGCGTTCCCAGTTGATCTCGGCGCGGGCTTCGAGCTCGCGCTCGGTCAGCACGCCAGCCTTGGCGAAGAGCGCCTTGGCCTTGGGGGTCTCCAGAGCGGCCAGAGCCTCGACTGTGCTCTTGTTGTTGGGCAGGCCGCGCTTCTCGGCTTCGACGTGCCATTCTTCCGAATAGCCGTTGCCGGAGAAGAGAACCTTCTTGTGTTCCTTGATGATGCCCGAGAGAATCTTGGTAAGTCCGGCGAAGTCGCCAGCCTTGAGCTTCTCGAGACTATCGGCCAGGGACTCCAGGGACTCGGCCACGATGGTGTTGAGCACCGTCTGCGGCCAGTAGATGGGAGCCGAGGAACCGACGGCGCGGAACTCGAACTTGTTGCCGGTGAAGGCAAACGGCGAAGTGCGGTTGCGGTCGGTGGCGTCCTTGGGCAGTACCGGAAGCGAGGTCACGCCCAGTTCCAGTTCGCCGCCCTTCTTGGAGGAAGAGGCTGCACCGGTCTCGAGCTGCTTGACCACGTCCTCGAGCTGAGCGCCCAGGAAGATGGAGACGATGGCCGGAGGGGCTTCGTTGGCGCCCAGGCGGTGATCGTTGCCGGCATCGGCCACAGTGGCGCGCAGCAGGTCGGCGTGCGTGTCGACGGCGCGGATGACGGCGGTCAGGAAGGCCAGGAACTGCGCATTGGCATGCGGGTTCTTGCCCGGCTCCAGCAGGTTCTCATCGCTCGTCGCCATGGACCAGTTGTTGTGCTTGCCCGAGCCATTGACGCCCTTGAAGGGCTTCTCGTGAAGCAGCGCGGCCAGGCCGTGCTGGGCGGCCAGCTTCTTGATGATGCTCATTACCAGCATGTTGTGGTCGGAGCCCACCGTGGTGGTCTCGAAGACCGGAGCTAGCTCGAACTGGGCCGGGGCGACTTCGTTGTGGCGGGTCTTGGCAGGAATGCCGATGCGCCACAGCTCGCGGTCGAGGTCCATCATGAAGGCCAGGATGCGCTCGCGGATGGCGCCGAAGTACTGGTCTTCCAGCTCCTGTCCCTTGGGGGACGGGGCGCCGAAAAGGGTGCGACCGGTTAGGACCAGGTCCGGGCGGAGCTCGGCCAGGCGGCGGTCGACCAGGAAGTATTCCTGTTCCGGCCCGATGGTGGTGAACACCTTGGTGGTGGTGTCGTTGCCGAACCACTTGAGGATGCGCAGGGCCTGCTTGCCCAGGGCTTCCTGAGAGCGCAGCAGAGGAATCTTCTGGTCCAGGGCCTCGCCGGTGTACGACACGAAGGCGGTGGGGATGGTCAGGGTGACGCCGTTGGGCTCGACCTGCAGGAAGATGGGGGAGGTGACGTCCCAAGCGGTGTAGCCGCGGGCCTCGAAGGTGGCACGGATGCCGCCCGAGGGGAAGGACGATGCGTCCGGCTCGCCCTGAATCAGGAGCTTGCCCGAGAATTCAGAGATCGTGGCGGCTTCGCCATCCGGGTTCAGGAAGGAGTCGTGCTTCTCGGCGGTGGAGCCTGTCAGGGGCACGAACCAGTGGGTGTAGTGGCTAGCGCCGTGGGCCATGGCCCACTCTTTCACACCCTGGGCGACCGCGTCAGCGATGGTCGGATCGAACGGCTCGAGGCCTTCGATGGTGCGACGCAGCTTCTTGAAGACGGGCTTGGAGAGGAACTGGCGCTGGGCCTCCTCACCAAACACGTACTCTCCATAGATGTCTTCGCCGGCGTTTTCGAGATAGTTCTCCGTGGCGACAACCTTCTGCGTGGCGATCGCTGCGACGGCGTTCTTGCGAGCAGTCATTATGCGTCCTCGAATGGTTTATGGTGGTCTGTGGCTCGAGATCCGCTGGTTCCCGCCAGGATGGCCGCCAGGCAGAAACGGATCTTTCACATGAGAAAATACGCGATTGGCGGGTCGGCTGTCTATCCCCTTTTCCTCGCGAGCCTCTCCACGGGCGGGATGCGACAAAAAAAGCCCCGGATCCGTCATCGGATGCCCCCGGGGCTTGGGATGTTTTGATAACGCGGAATTTACGCGATCTCGATCTTGCGAGGGCCGACCTCGGGCTTGAGCGAGAGCTTCACTTCCAGTACGCCGTCCGTCATCTTGGCCTCGATGTGTTCGCGGTCGATGGTCTGCGGCAGGCTGAAGGAGCGGCTGAAGCTGCCGTAGCCGGTTTCGCAGTAGCGATAGCCCTTGGCTTCTTCGGGAGCCTTGCGACTGCCCGAAATTGTCAGGGTGTCGTCCTTCATCTCGAGCTTCACATTTTCGCGGGAGACTCCGGGAAGATCCATGCGCAGCAGGTAGGCGGATTCCGCTTCGGCGACGTCGACCGAGGGACTGAAACTCGAAGGCTTGGCGGCGGTGTTCATGTCGCCGAAGAATTCGTCGAAGAGGCTGCGGGCGGCGGCGTTGCGGGCAAGAGTCAAAGTGTTCATCATGTTCTCCTTGGTTTTTGGTTCTAGGCCAGTAGCGGTCTTGGCTTCTTGCCCTTCTATAGAGCGATGGGCATGCCAAATGATCGCAGGAGACGATGCGAGAAAATCAAGGCGCAAGGAGGATGCGGCTGTCGCAGGACGAAGCGAAGAGGTGTGTCAGACGTCGCTTCTTGAAGCTAAAACGCCGGCAGCATCAGGCTTGAGGACGCCTTGGCTGAGACGATGCGGACGATGCAGACGCTGTGCATTGGCGGAAGCGAAAGCTGGCTGGATCCGGCTGGCCATTCCAAGCGCTGCAGCCGCCGTCCGTCGGTCGAAAGCAGCTCTACCTGAGCTGCTTCCAGAGACGTGCGTTCCAGGGCAAGCGTGGCTCCAGTGCGGATCAGGCGCAGCGATGTGGCGGCAACGGACGGCTTCAGGGAGATGCCCGTGCTGGTGCCGGAGTGTAGCACCACGCTGTCGAGGGTGAATCCGACATGGCCAGAGGTAAGGGTGCTTGCCAGGCGCACTTCCCAGGTGAAGGCAAGCAAGCTGTCGGGAGTGAAAGGATCTTTCCAGAGTCCCACCCAATCAGGCTGCTGCAGGCTGTCTAAGGCGATGCACCAGCGCGTCGTTCCGGCGCGATAAGGAATGCGCACTTGGTGATCCTTGCCGTCCTGATAGGCGATCCCTGACTTCTTGGCGTGAAAGATCACGCTGGATGCCGTGTCGGGAATGCCCTGATCCATCGAAAGTGAAAAGGAGATGGAGTGGAGATTTGGAATGCTGCGGGCGGAATCCTGTGCCGAAAGCTGGGTTTCCAGAGCGGCATACCCCGAATAGGTATGAGTCCGACGCAGCCAGAAGCGTATCGGTGCGTTGTGCGCTTTAGAATCTGGAAGCCAGCCTCCGGAATTCCAGTTGCCGGTGGAGTCGAATACCAGCGAACTGCCGTGGGCCGAGGTGTCCTGCGAGCTCGAATCGGTGTAGCTGTACCACCAGCCACCCAGAGAGTTCTTCTTGTAGGGAACTGTTGAAAAGTCTGAAAGCAAGGTGCCGTTGGCTTCGGTGCAGTTGCCGGTTGCCGGTGCTGGTGGAGCGCCGTCCACGCCGTCCAGCGCGATGCTGTCGATCTTGATCCAACCGCTGTCCTGGGAGCAGACGCTGCTGTCGCAACTGGTGGCAATCTGAATGGCTGTCGCTTGCGCCAGGATGTCTTCGTTGGAAATCTGCGGCGTTTCCGAAAGCCACTTAGGGAAGGCCAACTTGCTTGCGGCAATGTTCCATGTGACAGTAGAGTCCTTGACGAGGCCTTCGTAGCCAAGATTGGCTCCGGTGTCGTTGACGGAGTCGTAGCCTGCAGCACGACTGGCAAACGAGAGGCGAACGGTGCGCTTCTTGTCGGCTCGCAGCTTTATGTGGATCGCCGTAAGCGAACGCAGGTCGGCCGAAGCGCCCTCTGGAAACTGAAAGCCGATGCCGGCCGAAGGATAGGGCTTGCCATCCAACGTGAAGGACAAATGAGCGCTCCAGGCGCCGGAAAGCGGCGCCACAGAATCTCTCCAAGCCTTGGCGACATGGAGAGGGGAGCGTTGTTCCGACGCTTGGCGCGGGAACCAATAGGCGTTCAGGCGGGATCCATCGATCGAATCGGGGCTTTCAAAGGTGAACTGCAACGGACTCGCCTCAGGCAGAGCCATCAGGATCAGCAGAGCGGCCAAGGTGTTGCAGAAGACCTTCATGATTCGGAGCTTGGGTCGCGGAACGCCCGCGGGAGGTTCATGCCTCCGAAAGAAGCCGAAGGAGCGCCGGCTCGACAGCTGTGCTCCAAGTTTCTTCGGGAGGAGCCAAACGTGTGTAGGCGAGGTAGCCGATCAAGACCTGGGCCGAATGCTTCGCCTGCAGGGTTGTCACGGCGGCGTCCACCACATCTGAGGACAGCGGCTTGAGTTCGGCATCGTCGGCGATCTCGCCATCGGTGTGCGGGACGCTCCAGGCGTCCAGGAAGCCGGCGACCACGTCCTTGCCCTTGCGCAGATACCACACTTGCAGCGCCTGCATGGCCGAATTTTCCAGCATCGGACTGGAGAGTGCCGTCAGGAACAGATCGATGCGCGCGGTCTTGGGGAGCTGCGAGAAGGCCTGAGGGCGCATCTTGCGGAGATTGGCCACGGCGTGGAAGGTTTCCTTGGCCAGGGCTTGGGCTTCCTTGTCGCCAAAGAAGGTCTCGGCGATCTCCTTGCGGAAGACGGGGTCAAGGGTCTGCCCCAAAAGGGCGCGGAAAGTTTTTGGCAAAGATTCGATCGTCACGGACATAGCCCGGAAGAATAGCAAAGCCAAGCTTTGGTTTTCAGGGAACCTTGCCTGAAGAAGACTGTGGGCCTATAATGGCAGGCATGCGCATCCTCCCCATTGCCCTTTTGGCGCTAACAGGCATCTCGTTTGCCTTTCAGGATTTCCATGGCTTTCGCTATGGAAACACCGCTAAGCCATGGGCGACGGCTCGTCGGAACGGAACCGTTCTTGTGGCCGGCAATCTGACCGATTCCTCCTGCTGCAGTTGGGATTCCACCTCGTCGTTTTTCTCATCTCCGTTAACGGGACCTTATCCGTATTCGTACACCGCATGGTTTGGCTCGTTTGACACGGCGGGAAATCCGGTGGCATCGAAACGGCTCTGGGCTGAAAGTCCCTCGAGATGGTTTGGCATGGAGGTGGATTCAAGCGGTGCAGCAACGACGGTGGGGGCGATTCAAGACACTGTCTTTTTCGAGAAGAAGAAGCGGATCACAGCTCAGGGTGTCGTCGAGGATACGGTCTCTTCGGAGGTTTACGTTGGCAGCGAAGAGCAACTACGGCTTGGTGGCGGCGGCGGGATCGGAGTTGCCCACTGGAACAGCGATGGCGCGCGTCAATGGTTGCGATTGTTCCGTCTCAAAAGTTTGGGAACATTTTTGCCGACGGGTTGGGACGTGCACGTTCGCCCTAGCGGAGGGCTGAGTCTTTCTGGAAGCATTTCTTTGGCGGATTCGGAGCCGGTTCTCTATGGAAACGACACCGTCACACGTTTGCCTTCCGGCACCAGCATTGTGCTGGCCGGTATGAGTGCTGATGGCTCCGGGGCGTGGCTGTGCAGAAGTTTCACTGGTCTTTATGCAAGCCCTCCTGTGCATGTGTGGACGCCGCGAGGATTGTGGCTGGCCCAGGGAGATTCCGTTGCCTCTCCTTCCGGGCCTTCCGGTTGGCTGGGGAGCCGGCCGATCTTGGTGCGCTACGATACGCTCGGAAACGAATTGGAGCGACTTCATCCGCTGGGGGACATGCGCGGAGGCTTCCTGGCGGCTGCCAGCCGGGAAGATGGCGCTTTGCTGCTGCAGGGAGAGCAGGCCTCGGACCTTTCCTGGAATGGAGCCACGGTGAGCCCTGTTTGGGACAGCGTTCCTGGCAAGTCGACTCATCGTTCGTCGTTTTTGTTGCTTCTGGATAGCCAAGGACAGCCGCAGCGATACCGTTCTCTTTCCGGGATCGGCTATGTAGGGAGCTGGAAGATTCTCCGCGTGGCTGGTAAAGGATGGCTGCTGCTGGGGTGGGATCAGCACGACGTGGTCGGCTTTTCGCGCCTGTTCCTGTTGGACGACTCTTTGAATGTTCAGGAAATGTCCGACTCGCTGCCGCCGACCTTGGACATCGATTTGGACGCATCGGGAAACATCACCTTGAGTGGATGCCTCTGGTCGACGGCTAGGGCTCCTGCTGCTTGGCTTTCCGGAAGCGGAACCCAGTGGAACGCGACTTGCCGCTTTGGGCAGACAAAAGCGACGACCGGGCTTGATGTACGGCGGTCAATGCCGTCTCATCTGACAAACGAGTGCGATCAGCTCGTGGTGCATCTGGGAACTGGTGAGACGGGAGTGCTGGAAATTCGCCTTGCGGACGGGCGACTTCAGGAACGGCGCCAGGTTGTGGATGGGGAACGCTGTGCGCTTCCTTTGGGGGCCAGCATTGTTCGCCTTCGCTTCCCGTCGGGAGAGGTTACGGGCAAATTCGTCCGGCCATGAAAAAGGCCGCCCTCCCGGGATGGGAAGGCGGCCTGGAAGCGAGATGGGCTCGATCAGTCCTTGATAAGCGCCTCGTACTGGGCAACCGTGCCCCGGTCGAGGCAGCACTGGATGATCTTCTTGCCCAGCGGATCGAGATCGGCTGAAAGGAAACCCTTCAGCTCCTTGTGGAAGAACTCGTAGAGCATCTCGGCGCCCTTGTCGTAGGCCGCCTCGCCTACGTCCGGCTGGGTCTCTACCTGCAGAAACCAGCGCGGAACCAGCGTGCCCTCAATCTGCAGGTGCCACGGCGTGCGGCCCAAGAGGGCGCAGCGCGAGTCCACCAGTTGGTCGTCGCGGAAGCGAGCGCCACCGCGGCGGGCCAAGTATTCGCGCGTCAGCCACGAAGGCATGAAGTCCACCTTCCAGGCACCGATGTGCTGGTTGGGGATCAGGATGTTCTTGGTGTCAGGAGTGGACAAAATCTGTTTTAACAGCAGATTGGCCTGATCCACCTTGCGGCCGGTGCAGAAGGGCCAGTAGGAGCCCACGCCCTCCGATTTCATGCCGCCGCCCACGTCTTGGATGGAGGGGTTGGCATGGCCGCGGGGAGCCGTCAGGCGCCACAGCCAGGCAAGCGCCGGCGGAATCACGTGGAAGAGACCCATGATGCCGTAGCTCGGATTTTCCTTGGTGGTCGGCGGGCAGCGCACGCCGAAGGAACGCACGTTGATGGTGGCGGCACCAGAGCGGATGTCGGACATCATCTCGCGCGGCACGATCACGCGCGGGTTCGGGCAGCGAACCCCCGGAGCGTCCTCGATGTGCTCCCAGATCAGCGCAAGGCCGCCGGGCTGCACGAAGTGGTTCAGGTAGATGAGCGGCTGCGGCGAGTTTAGGCACATGTCTTCCATGTGCGGATCCGTGCCGTAGTGCAGGATGTTGTCGGTGCGGATGAACCAACCGTCTTCAGCGTCGGCCACATGCAGGTGGGTCGGATCTCCGTTGATGTACTTGGGGTGGGCTGCACCCATGTCGTCCATCATGGGGTAGAGCTTGCATGCCGTGGGCAGCACGAAGTGGCGCTTTTCGCCGGTGGCTGTGTGCGTACCCAAAAGCAAACGTCCGTCGGCCTGGCGATGGATGTGCTCGGTCATCTCGCTCTTGCCGCCGCCCGAGGCGCCTTCGTGCATGAAGGTCACGATGTTGTCGTAAGGCGTCTCCACCTGCACGGCGGAACAGTGGTTGGTGACCCAGCCTTCCTTCTCGCCCTGATGAATCAGGCAGGAGTAGATGCCCTTCTTGGCGCTCGGGCCGGGATAGAGGTTCGTGGAGAAGATCTCCTGGTACTGATCCAGGCGATTGTGGACCACCACCTGCTTGCCGGCAAAGGCGGTATGGCGGAAGGAGGGGGCCACGAAGACCACGCCACCGCAGAGCTTGAAGTCGGAGGGGATCTTGTCGGAGGGAATGAAGCCTTGCAAGTCGGCAAGCATGCCAGCAAAGAAGGCGGCGCTTTGCGGACAGATCAGGAGCGAGCCGTAGCCGAGATCCTCCGGACCCGAGTAGAAGGCCATGACCACCAGGGGCTGGCTGGCGAGCCAGTCGAAGATTTTCTGGCGCAGAGGAGCGAACTCGCCGCCGAAGCGTTCGCGGAAGCGGGGCTTGTCGGTGGGCAGTTCGTCGGCGATCACCATGGCGTTGGGGTCGCGACGGCGCATGGCTAGGTCGGGGAAGTTCACGGAAAGGCCGTTGCGAGCCTTGACCACTTCAGCTTCCACTACGCGTCCCTTGCCTGGGACGTCGAAGGCCACTTCGTAGGTGCCGCGGTCGGTGCGGTTGCTCTGCTTCCAGTCGGTCGAGCCCGCTTCGCGCCCGAGGGCCCAGTCCAGGAGGTCGGTGCGCTTTTGCGGGAAGTGCAGAGACGGTGCCTTCGAGAGGAGGTCGACGAGTTCCTTAGGAAGTCCCAACGTCCTCCAGCCGTCACGAAAGTCGATGAATCCCATGTGCAATCCCTTTCGGTGGTGTTAAAGACAGAAAAATACCTCCATCATCGCGTCAGCCGAAGGCTTGACGTGCGACAATCTCCAAATTCTGTCTGGCTGCAACGATGGCCTACGAGAGTCTCAAAAGTTGGCCAAATCGAGGAAGCTAGAGGCTGTGACATCCCACTGGAACGTGCGTCGGATGCCGTTTTGTTGGAGGCGGCTCCACTCTTCCGTGCTGTTGCGCACCGCAAGTGCTTTGCGCAGGGTGCGCAGCAAGGTGTCGGGAGCGAGGTCGTCGAAAAGAAAGCCGTCGGCGTCTTCGCCAGGGTAGGGCTGAATCTGGTCGCAGGCCGCTCCCATGCGGTTGGCGATGCAGGGCGTCCCCACGGCCATTGATTTGGCGTAGAGGGTGCCGCTGGGCTGATGGACGGCTGGCAGCAGCAAGAGATCGGAAGCCGCCAATAGGCGAAAGAGGTTGGCTTCCCCTCCTGGCAAGAGGTGGATGCGCCCTGGGTGCATTGAAGCCACCGTCTCCAGATGAACTCGCTGCGGAGAGTCTTCGCCACCGTAAAAGCCCAGTTCGATGTCCATCTTCAGGAGATCGGAGATGATGGTAAACATGTGCTCGAAGCCGGCTTCGGGAATGAAGGGGGATGCGTAAGAAACCAAAGGGCGCTCGCCTGGGGCAAATTCGCTGCGCTGTTGCGTTTTCCACTGAGCCAATTTTTCTGGCGTTCCAGGAGCGAAAGGCAACTTCCAGCGATCCGGATCGATTCCAGGAGGGATCGGGCGGACTCGGTTGGCAAGTAAGCGAAAAAGCCCCTCCAGGCCGTAGCCGTGGTGATCTTCCAGCAAAGCCTTGAGATAGTGCTGACTGGCCACAGAGACGCGATCGGCGGAAAGCAGGCCTGCTTTGAGAAGGTTGATGCGTCCCCAGAATTCCAGCCGTTCGGGGGCCATCCATTCGGGGCCAAGGCCGATGGCGGGAAGCCAAGAGGCTTCGCACAAGCCTTGGAATGCGGCGTCTTGAAAAGTGAAAAGGAGGCGCGGCTCTTTCAGGCTTTTGAAGAGGCAGGTGCTGGCATAAAGGACACCAAGGCCGCTCTGCCATTCGTGGCCGTGGATGATGTCCGGAAACCAGCCTTCTAGGATGCAGTCGAGAAGTGCCGCAGCACCGAAGACGGCAAAACGAAGGGCGTTGTCGGGGTGATCCCAGCCGGATTCGTCGAGGTAAGGGTGAGGACGTTCGAAGAGAGGGTTGCGAAGCTGGCGAACTGCCACCGACCCCAGAAAGGAGCCCCAGACAAGGGTTTCCTCGGCTTTGAGAAACGAGGCGCGCACCCCTCCGATGCGTGTCCAGCCATCCATATTTTCGGGAGGGTGGTAGCATGGAAAGGCGACGCGCACGTCATGTCCCTGCCGCTGGTAGGCTTCCGCTAGCCCTTCCACATTGCGACCAATGGAGGAACTCTTCCCCTTGGGCAATTGGAGCGGATACTCCGGAGTGAGGAGCAAAATCTTCATTGGGACAATCCTACCGTTTCCACGGATCTAGCGCAAACACCTATCCCTGATAATCTACACGGTGCTGGAAAAATGGCCCGTCGTTTCGTGGACCGTCTGGACGGTTTATCTGGCAACAGCCAAGCGGAACCAGGACGAGCGGGTTTTACCGGGAAACTCCACCGTAAGACGTGCCACGTAGACGCCGCTTCCCAGGTGCAGGCCATCCAAGCTGTAGGATTGGCGGCCGGCAATGGTCGGGAGGTCGCTTTTCTGTAGCACCACGTAAGAGGTCTGATCGTAGATCTCGAGCTTTGCCGAGCGGGCATCGCTTCCCAAGTCGTAGCGCACGGTGGCGCGTCCGGAACGGATGGGATTCGGATAGAAGTGGAAGTTTGTGAGGGATGTGCTCGTGACAGGTTCGGCGGTCTGGGAGACATCCAAGAAGAAGCCGCGCGCAGCCGAGCCGCCAGGAATTCCCCAAAGCGTCTTAGCGCTGTCGATCCGGAAGAGGTCGAGCCCTTGCAGCGAAGAAATCGAATTGAGACGCCCGCCTTGGGCAAAGATGTGCAGCCAAGGGCAGCGCGTCGAATCACTGGTGCGGGAGCCTGCGGCCAGAGGCCAAGTGCTGACTGAATAGCCAAGCGAAGCACCGCTTCCCGAAGTGGTGGTGGACTGGGTTCCGGCATAGGTGGTGCCGGAGCTGGTGAAGGCGAAGATCTGACCGTCGGGGCTTCCCAGGAGAACTTCCTTTTTGGTGGCGTCGCCGTCCAGACTGACGACCAATGGCGAGGAGCCGAAAACTCCAGTCGGGAAGCGCTTGCTTGCCGTCGCTTGGTTGACAGGATCGTTGCCGGTGACATGCACTGGCCAGCCGGTGGGAGAGATGCCGTTTTTGTCTACCAGCCACAGGCGGTCGGTGCCGGTAAAGAGAATTTGTGGATAGCCGGAGCCGTCGAGATCGGCCAGCGTCGGGAGGCCGGAGTCCCCCAGTGCCGAGGTGCCGCCACGGGCGAACACCTTGGGCCATCCCGGGAACTTGCTACCGTCTTTGCCAGAAAGGATGGCGGCGCTGCCGCGCGAGCCTAAGACCAGCACGTCGTTGACGCTGTCGCGATCGAAATCGGTGCTGGCGACAGAGAATACTTCGCCGGCCTGTGCGGGGAAGGCCGCCGGAAAGGTCACCAATCCATTGGTGGCCGTTTTAAAGGCGGCGGTGCTATAGCGCGATACGTGCCCGGAATCGTTCACGGCGTAGATCTGATGGATGCCGTTGCTGTCCGAGCGGCATAAGGCCTGGGTTAGGCCAGGGAGCTTTGTCGTCAAGGTGTCTAGGTGAGTCGTGGTGGCGCGCCAAAGACGACCGGCGCTGTCTGCGACAAAGAAGCCTTCGCCATGGATCGCCATCGGGGCGGTGGTGCAGTGGATGGGGAGGATCGCTGTGTCCGTGCTGGTTGTGTCGCGAGGCCAGACGAAGATCAGGTGCTTTCGGGTGGCTACGGCCAAGGTGTCTCCCAAGGTGGCGGTTCCCAGGGGACGCTCGAGCAGCTTCAGCTTGGAAAGGTTCTGCACGGCAATCTTGCGCGTCTGGCTGTTTTTGGCTGCGTTCGTGAACGTGGCGCCGATGGAATCTGCCCACGTTCCGGTTTCTGTCAGGGTATCGGACAGGGGGCCAAAGCGGGTGTCTATGCGTCCCATGGAATCGAGCAACTGCACGTGTCCGCTGGAATCAATGATCCACGAGGAATTCGCCACCAGGGACGGCCCGGGAAGGAAGGAATGGGCGTTCAGTCCGGCAGGCAGGCGGATCGGGTAGAGCGAATCCTGTGGCGCATGGATCTGTCCCCAAGTGATTTGCAGGTTCAGGGACGCGGCACCGGGAGTGATCACGGAGTCACCGCTCAAGGACAATTCCCCCCTTTCTTCCTTGGCTGTGGCGGGCCATGGCGAGGTGAGGGTGATCAGGGTGCGGGCGCCGGTAGAGGTCTCTGTCGAGACGTATCCCACCGAGGGGATGTCCGTGACGGTCTTTCGCGAAGTTTCCTTGCCGCTGGAAATGTTGCGATGGATGTGCGGCAGCACGTCCGATCCGGAGCCGTAGTCGAGGATGGTTGCGCCGGTGGCGCTCGTGAGTCGCTGTCCAAGGGTGGACTTTCCAGAGGCCTGGAGTAGGGTGATGCCGCGATAGTGGTCTTGCAACGAGTCGCCTTGCCAAGGGTTGGCCACTTGGGAGGATAAATACTCCTGCAGCAGCCATTCGTTCACCTTCCAGATGAGCAGGCCGGAACCGGGAAGTCCGATGTCCACTCCTGCCGAGGCGAGGTATCCCTTGAGACGCTTGGGGTTAGGGGAGCAGTGCCCGTTGGCGCAGAGGGAATCGCTGAACAGGTAGCTTGCGGAATCTGGTGCGATGGTGACGCTGTGGGTGTCGTTTGAGGACGGGTCGAGTTGAAGCACACGAGAAACGCCGTTGTCACCGCGCTGGCGGTTTTCAATGAGCAGGTATTCGCCGCCGTCCAGGGGAACGACGAACACGGTGTCTTGCCCTGGTCGCACGGCTGGAATGGGGCGGGAGGATGGCGTGGAGCCCGGTTTCAAGGTCACAGCGGTGGCCCAGCCGAGGTAGAGGCGATGCCAAGCCATGGGCAGCGCTGGCAGGAAGCCTTGGCCAGCGGAGGAGCCGGCATCCATCAGATCCCACGTTCCCAAAACCGAAGGGGAGGGGTCTCGGGTGCCGTTTTCGCTGGTGGCTGGGAGTCCTAAGGCGCTTCCGATCTCCTGGTTAAGAAGCCCTGCGACGCCCCAGTTCAAGCCGTCTTGAGACATGGCTTCGGGAAGCAGCATGAGGTTCTTCAGGGTGTCGTGAATGCCACCGATAATTACGGGAATGCCCAAGCTGTCTTTGGCAAGCGAGGTATCGGTGCTTGAGGTAAGCAGCTTGAAATCACTTGGGGTGATGTAGAAGTCCAAGAGGTCGCGCTGGCTGTTGGCGTAAGCGCTGCCCTTGACTCCGCCGTCGGTGTTGCGGTTGATGCCGGCATGCATGCAGGCGAAGATCACCTTGCGCTTGGAGGAGGTCGAGGCCGGCAGACTTGCGAAAAAGGGGTTCGCATTGGAGTCTTGAGCAGCAGCAAAACGGACGGCATCTCCGGCCAGATCCAGTAGTCGAGTCTCCGCGCGATTCCAATACGCGGTCTTATTCTCACCGCTAGTGCGCGCTGGAAGCGTGTAGTAGTTCATCGTTTGGGGCAAGCGAAGCACTGTGCGGTAGACCTTCGGATCGATGACCAGGCGTCCGCTTGAGGCTTTGCGCCAATAATCCTGGGCAAATTGCAGTACGCGACTGGCGTGCGTTGCGACGCCGGTATCCCGCCATTTCGGATTTTCCAGTCCATAGTTTCCCGTATCGCTGCCGAAGGTGCCGTTGCCGGTGATGCCGCTGGAAGAACTTGGATCTGGTGAGAACTGCACCAGGAACATGCGGATTTCCAGCGTGTCGGGGTCCGAGGCCGAGGTCGACGGTGAGGTCCAAAGGGCGTTGCGGGCGAGGGCGGCAGGGCTTAGGGAAAGCAGTACCCCGGCAAGGGCGATGAAAGATCGGCGCATGCCACGAAAGTAGGATAGTCGGGGCTTATTCGCCCAAGGTGTCCAGACGGGTTCCGGGATAATAGGCGTTGAGGATGGTCTCAAAGCTCTGGCCAGCCTGCGAACGTCCCATGGCTCCCCATTGGTCCATGCCGACGCCATGCCCGTTGCCACTGCCGTGGGCGACGTAGCGATCGCCTTCGCGCTGGAACGAGAAACGGGTCGATCTCAGGATGTCTCGTGCCGGTGTGCTGCGACGCAGGGCCCAGCGAATGCGGTCGGCCGTGACCGAAAGCGTTTCTCCGGTGGCGGTCTCCACCACCAAGCGGCGGACGCGTCCGGAAGAGTCGTGGCCTTCGGTGTGGAGCCCTGTTACGGTGACCTTGCCGACATTGCGCCCCAGGGCTTCGGAAATATCGCGGGCCACGGTGCGGTGCAGATCGTCCGCATTCCATTCCTCATGCCACTGGTAGGCGTAGGAATTGCGGCACCAAGCTCCTGCCGGGCCGGTATCGACGATGCCGGTGAGGTAAGAACGCGCTGGCTTGTTGGGCCAGGCATCCTGGATGGCGCTGGTGTGGCCGCCCGAAGCGCTGTGGTAATAGGCATCCACCGGGCCCGAGCCATCCGACAGAAAAACGCTTCGCGTCGCCTCCACGGCCTTGCTGCAGAGCGGGTCTTCCAAACTCAGCCCGCCGTAGACCTGATCCGTCACGGTGGCAAGGAGGACGTAGGGACGTTCTGTGGGCACCTGGCCAAGCTTTCGCAGCGCATAGGTGCGGGCCACCACGGCCTGGGCCTTCACGGCCTCGAACTTGTTGGCCGAAAGATGACGACCGATTTCTCCGGGAACGACGCCTTTCAGGTAGTCTTCCAGTTCCAGGCGATTGACCGCCGTGACGCCGCTGCCGTCGGGGACTAAGCGCACTTCGCCCCGTACGCGGAACTTTCCGACCGACACGCCTTGCGGAGAGGTGGCATGCAGCACCACGGCATTGCCTGCGGCCACGACTTCTCCGCCGTCATCACGCAGCACCACCGCAGGGCCTTTGCGGAAAGCCACGAACGAGCCTTTGGCCAGCGGAATGCCGTTTGCCGACACATCTCCACCATGGACGGCAATGGACTTCTGGACCACCGCCAGCCCGACAGATACGGAATGGCGCAAAGGAATGGAATCGGGAGACGAAGCTCCCGGAGGATTGCTTGCGCATCCCGCCAGGACCAGAGCGCCCAGCAATGCGCAGAGCACTCTCATCGACCTCGTTTCAGGCGCTTGAGTTTGCCCTGGACGAGGGCTTTCCCGGTCATGGAAAGGCGGTCCACGAAAAGGACGCCTTCCAAGTGGTCGAACTCATGCTGAGAGCAGCGAGCAAGCAGCCCATTTGCTTCCAGCACCTGGGACTTGCCGTGGCGATCGGTGAAGGAGAGGCGCACCTGAGAAGGGCGCATCACCTTGCCGCGCACGTCTGGAAGCGACAGACAGCCTTCGTCAAAATCAACCAGTTCTCCGGAAGTTTCCAGGGTAGGATTGATCAGAAAGATGGGATCCTTGATCTGCTTCTCGATCCACGAGACGTCGATCACCACCACCCGCTGGTTCGCTCCAACTTGCGGAGCTGCCAGTCCGATCCCGTCCTCGACATAGAGCGTCTCGGCGAGATCGTCCAGGAAGGTCTGGAATTCCGGCTTGGCCAGTTCCTCAGGGGCAACCGGCTCAGCCTTGCGGCGCAGCTTGGGGTCCCCGTAGATCAGGACCGGAAGCACTGCCATCAGCCAGCCTTGGCGTCGAGTCCGACGATGGCGGTCCGAGCCATCTCGACTTTTCCGGCATCGCCCAGGGAGACCACGATGCGGTCGTCCTCGACGGAGATTACTTCGGCGAAGAATCCGGCCTGGGTCAGTACGCGATCGCCCTTCTTGAGGGCCTTGAGCATGGCTTCATGGGCCTTCTGCTTGCGCATTTGGGGGCGGATGCTGAAGAACCACATCACGACTCCCATGACCACGAGCAAAGGAAGCATGCTGGTCAGGAACTCGCCCGATCCCGCCGAAGGGGCTGGTGCACTCATACGTCGACCTCCAAGTTGATGAAAGTGACAAAGCTAGGAAAAGCATTTCCAGCCGTTTTGCGATCGGGCATTTTCGCGCCTATTTGCGGCCGCTTGCGGATCTACCTTCGTTTTTCCCTTCCGAATACGCTATCCTGGGAACGCCATGGAACTGAAATTGAAGACCTACCCCATCTGGACCGAATACGACCTCTACCTCTTCCATCAGGGCTCTCACGATCAGCTCTGGGACAAGATGGGTTCCCACCCGGCCGTTTATGACGGCGTAGAAGGCGTTGCCTTCTCGGTGTGGGCGCCCAATGCCCGTCGCATTGCCGTGATTGGCGAGTTCAACGACTGGAACCCCGATGCGCACTTGATGGAACGTCTCACCGATGAGGGCGTCTGGCAGTGCTTCGTAGGCGGGGCCAAGGTAGGGCAGTCCTACAAGTACCACCTGGTCTCGCAGGTCGATGACTACTGGGTGGAAAAGTCCGACCCTTACGGCTTCTGGATGGAAACGCGCCCCGGCACCGCCTCGCGGGTGGCTGATCTCAGTTACGACTGGAGTGATGAGGGTTGGCTGGAAGGACGGGCCGCCAAGAACGGCTTCGATGCTCCCATGTCCATCTACGAGATGCACTTGGGCTCCTGGAAACGCGATCCTTCTGATCCCGAGCGGTTTCTCTCCTACCAGGAGATTGCCCGCGATCTGGTGCCCTATCTGCTCAAGACCGGCTTCACTCACGTGGAGCTGATGCCGGTAGCCGAGCATCCTTTCGACGGTTCCTGGGGTTACCAGGGCATCGGCTACTACGCTCCCACCAGTCGCTTCGGCGATCCCGAGGGATTCAAGTTTCTGGTGGATCAGCTCCATCAGGCTGGCATCGGGGTGATTCTCGACTGGGTTCCGGCCCATTTCCCCAAGGACTTCCCGGGGCTTGCCTTCTTCGACGGCACCCACCTCTACGAGCATGCCGATCCGCGCCAAGGAGAGCACAAGGACTGGGGCACCTACATCTTCAATTTCGGGCGCAATGAGGTCCGCAACTTCCTGATCTCCAACGCCCTGTTTTGGCTTTCCGAGTATCACATCGACGGCCTGCGAGTGGACGCCGTGGCCAGCATGCTTTACCTGGACTACTCCCGCAAGGACGGCGAGTGGGTGGCCAACAAGTTTGGCGGCCGCGAGAACATCGAGGCCATCGATTTCCTGCGCACCCTCAACGAGAAGGTCCACGGCCAGCACCCCGGCGCCTTCACGGTGGCCGAGGAATCCACGGCCTGGGCGGGCGTCTCGCGTCCCACCTACGTCGGGGGGCTCGGGTTTACCTACAAATGGGACATGGGCTGGATGCACGACACGCTCGACTACATGGAGCATGATCCCATCCATCGCAAGTGGCATCACGATCGCCTCACCTTCCGCATGCTCTACGCCGGCAGCGAGAACTTCGTGCTCCCGCTATCCCACGATGAAGTGGTCCACCTCAAAGGGTCGCTCCTCACCAAGATGCCCGGCGACTGGTGGCAGCGCTTTGCCAACCTGCGCCTCTTGCTTGCCAACCAATGGGGCAATTTGGGCAAGAAGCTCTTGTTCATGGGTGGAGAATTCGGGCAGTGGACCGAGTGGAGCGAGACCAAGAGCCTCGACTGGCATCTGGAAGACTTCCCGACTCACCGTGGCGTGCAGACTTGGGTGCATGATCTCAACGAGCTCTATCGCGGAGAGCCGGCCATGCACGAACTGGACTGCACTCCTGAAGGCTTCCGCTGGATCGACTGCACCGACACCGATCACAGCGTGGTGAGTTTCCTGCGGCAGGGCAAAGACCCATCTGACATCTTGCTGTGGATTTTCAATTACACGCCGGAGCCGCGTCTGGGATATCGCGTCGGCGTTCCCGCGGGCGGCTTCTGGAAGGAACGGCTCAATTCTGATGCCGGCATCTATGGCGGTTCGGGGCTGGGAAATCTCGGTGGCGTGGAGGCTTCCGACAAGTGGTGGCAAGGGCTTCCGCATTCCCTGGAACTGACGCTGCCGCCACTGAGTGCCCTGGTCATGAAGCCGATGGCAGGCACCAAGGACGGTTCTTCGAAGTCATGAGCGCGATTCCTTCGCGTTGGCATGGGCGCACGCTCGCTCCCGGAAATCCCAATCGGCTGGGAGCCCATGTCGTTGACGGTGGCGTGCAGTTTTCGGTCTGGGCCGAGCGCGCCGACAAGGTCGAACTGTGTCTCTTTGACGAGGCGACGTTCCAGGAAACGGCACGGCTTGCGCTGCCGGGATTAGACGACGGCATCTGGCATGGCTTTCTGGAAGGTGCCGAGGCGGGTCTGGTCTACGGCTATCGGGTACACGGGCGCCGTGATCCGGGAAGCGGCCGGGTTCCCAATCCCACCAAAGTGCTACTAGATCCGTGGGCACGCGAGGTGGCGCGGCTTCCCGTCTGGGACAATGCGCTGCAAGATGCCGATCCGCGAGATAGCGTTCCTTATGCATCCCTGGGGCGTGTGGTGGCTCCCTTGCCGCCTTTGGAAGAGCCGCGACCGCGCACGCCGCGTGGCCGGACGATCCTCTACGAGGCCCATGCCAAAGGGTTGACGCAGCTTCACCCGAAAATTCCTGAGGAGCTGCGAGGGACCTGGGCCGGACTTGCACATCCAGCGGTGCTCAACCACTTGCGCAACCTGGGTGTTACTGCTGTCGAGCTGCTTCCCGTGCAGGCCCATGCTGACGACCGTTTCCTCACGGAAAAGGGGCTTGTCAATTACTGGGGCTATTCCACCCTGGCCTACTTCGCGCCCCATCCTGCCTGGGCGTCTCGGTCCGGACAGGAAGTGTCAGAATTCCGCGCCATGGTGGAAGCCTATCACCGCGCCGGTCTTGAGGTGATTCTCGATGTAGTTTACAACCACACCTGCGAGGGGAATCAGGACGGTCCGCACCTTTCGTGGCGGGGCTTCGGGGCCTGGTACCGCATGAACGAGGACGACTCTGGACATTACCAGGACTTCACTGGCTGCGGGAACTCCTTGGACATGCGCCGCCCCATCGCGTTGCGCCTAGTGATCGAGTCGCTGCGCTACTGGGCTACCGAGATGGGAGTGGACGGCTTTCGCTTCGATCTAGCCTCGGTGCTAGGCCGCACCGATCCCGACTTCGATCCAACGGCGCCCTTCTTTCAAGCCCTCGCCAAAGATCCTCTCCTCTCCCGCGTGAAGCTCATCGCCGAACCGTGGGACGCTTCCTGGGAAGGCTATCGGCTGGGGGCCTACCCGCGTGGCTGGAGCGAATGGAATGATCGCTTTCGCGATGGGATGCGCCGCTTCTGGCGTGGTGAGGGCGGGCAGAGCGCCGAATTCGTGCATCGCATGGACGGCTCGCCCGACATCTTCCCCCTCAAGGGGCCTAAGGCCAGCATCAACTTCGTGGCCTGCCACGACGGCTTCACGCTGCACGATCTTCTGAGCTACGGCACCAAGCACAACGAGGACAACCTCGAGGGAAACCGCGACGGTGCCGATCACAACGAGTCCTGGAACAACGGCGCCGAGGGCGAAAGCGACGATCCTGCCGTGCGACAGCAACGCGTGCTGCTGACGCGGGCGCTCTTGGGAACTGTCCTGCTTTCTCGCGGCATCCCCATGCTCTTAGGCGGCGATGAACTGGGCCGCACTCAGCGCGGCAACAACAACGCCTACTGCCAGGATAATGAACTCACTTGGGTCGACTGGTCGGGAAGCGAGGACGATCCCACGCTCCCGGTATTCGTGCGACGCCTCTCCGCCTTCCGACGCGAACATCTGAACATTGAGATGCCGGTGCGCGGCTTCCGTTCGGATGGCGTTTCTGGAACCTCTGACGGCGCCATTGGCCTTTCCTGGGGGGACGAGGCCATCGGCCTCTTCAACCCTTGCGATCACGCAGTCTCCTTCCATCTGCCGGCGGCGTTGCGCGCTCGCTTCTGGGCCTTTGAGCTTTCCAGTGCCGCCCCAGATCTGGCGGCTTCGCCTGAGCCGGTGACAGATTTTGACGTCGCGGCGCGTTCCTTCGCGCTGCTGCGGGCGCGATGACGCCTCTGTCCCGCTCTTTTTACGAGCGGGGGGCGGAAGAACTGGCACGCGATCTGATCGGGCGTACTTTGGTGCGCTGCCTTCCCGATGGCCGTGTGCTGCGCGGCCGCCTAGTGGAGGTCGAGGCCTACGTGGGAATGGATGACAAAGCCTGTCATGCCCACCACGGCAAGACGGCGCGCAACGCCACCATGTTCGGCCCGCCCGGTCGTACCTACGTCTACCTCGTCTACGGCATGTACCACATGCTGAACCTGGTGTGCGCCGAGGAGGGTGACCCCCAGGCGGTGTTGGTGCGCGCCTTGGAGCCCGTCGAGCCTAGCCTTCTCGGGACGTCGTGGCGTGGTCCCGGCGTCCTTTGCCGGGAGCTGTCCATCGATCGCTCCCACGATGGTTTGGACCTCTGCTCCGGACGCGGTATCTGGCTAGAGTCCGGAACGCCGGCTGATTTGTCAGAAATTGTCGCCACTCCGCGCATCGGAATCGATTACGCTGAGGAATGGAAGGACGCTCCGCTGCGCTTTTGCCTGCGGGGTTCCGCGCACGTGTCGGGAAAGCGGCTCTCGTAAGGCTTATGGGCGCCTGCCCCGTTACGGGGCACCGGGCTGCCTGCCGGGCCTCCTCGCCCCTTTTCGGTTCCAGGGTCAGGCATGCCTGACCCCTACGATGGATTCGGGGGCTGCGGTGTCCCGGGCGAAGCCGGCATCCCTGGCGCGGCGGTGTTTAGCCGAGGCTTGCCAAGAACGACAGAAAATCTCCCGGAGCTCCCGGTGCTGCCGCTGGGTAGCCTTCTTGGCCGGCCAGGGCGATGCCGTAGCCCGAGAGGCCAGCGTAGCGACGCGGGTGGTTCGTGAGCAGGCGCAGCCGCGAGACTCCCAGCTGCTGCAAGATCTGTGCACCGATGCCCACCGTCTGCTGGTCCATCTCGGTGGAGGGGCTCTGGCGCAGCAGCAGGAAGACGCCGCCTTCGGCCACCACACGCTCAAACGCTCCACGCACTCCCAGCAGTTCGCGGGAGAGTTCGGGAAGCGAACGGCCCACCAGCGGAATCTCGGTCTGCACGCGTGTGAGAGCGTCTCCAGAAAGGTCGCCGCGCGTGATCGAGACGTGGACGATGCCGCGCACCGCCTCGCTCCAGAGCGAGACGTCGAGCTCGGTTCCGTTCCAGTTGACGGTGTATTGCTTTTCGCGCCTCACCAAGAGCTCGGTGCGTCGGCGGTACTCGATAAGGTCGGCGATGGAACAGAGCGGCATCTTCCAGTGGTCGGCGAATTCCCGCAAGCGGGGGACCCGCATCATGTGGCCGTCGTCGTCCATCACTTCGCAGATGACGCCGGCCGGTGTCCGGCCAGCTAGGCGTGCCATGTCCACCGATGCCTCGGTCTGGCCGTTGCGCACCAGCACGCCGCCCTCGCGAGCCTGTAAGGGAAACATGTGTCCCGGAGAAACGAGGTCGTCAGGACCCGATTTCGGATCGACCAGCACCGCCACGGTACGGGCGCGGTCAAAGGCGCTGATGCCGGTGGTGGTGCCTTCGCGAGCCTCCACGCTTACGGTGAAGGCCGTCTGCAGGGGCGCGCGATTGTGGCGCGTCATCATCTGGATGCCCAGGCGTTCCAAGGTGTCGCCGGGGAGGGCGCAGCAGATGAGGCCCTTGCCGTGGGTAGCCATGAAGTTGATGGTCTCCGGCGTGCAGGCGTCGGCGGCGCAGACCAGGTCGCCCTCATTTTCGCGATCTTCGTCGTCGCAGACGATGCACATGCCGCCTTGGCGCATGGCCTCGATGGAGTCCTCCACCGGGTCGAAGAAGCGCGAACGTTCGACAGATTCCGTCATGACTTTCCTTTCGTCTCCAGCAGCCGCTCGACGTACTTGGCGAGAATATCCACTTCCACATTCACGCGGCGTCCCGTCTTCCAGCTTCCCGCGACGCTGGCGCCTTGGGTGTGGGGGATGAGGTTCACCCGGATCCGGTCTCCTTGGACCTTGGCAACGGTGAGCGATGTGCCGTCCAGGCAGATGGAACCGCGGTCCACGCAGTAGCGGGAAAGTCCCGGAGGCAGCCGCAACGTCCATTCCGTAGAGCCGCCGCGCGAGGCCATGGCCTCGATCACGGCGACGCCGTCGATGTGCCCTTGTACCCAGTGGCCGCCCATGCGTCCGCCAGCAGGTAAGGCACGCTCCAGGTTGAGGTCGTCGCCCACGCGCCGATCGCCCAAGGCCGTGACGTTCAGCGTTTCGTCAATGGCCGAGACCTCGTAGCCGTCGGCAAGGATGCGCTCCACCGTCAGGCAAACGCCATCATGGGCGACCGAGTCGCCAATTTTCAGATCTCCCAGCACGAGGCTTGCTTTGACCCTCAGGGTCCGGTTGCGGCCTTGCGTCGTGAGCGCTGCGAATTTTCCGATTTCTTCGACGATTCCCGTGAACACCTGCGAAAGGTAGGACCAAACAAGGCGCGCGAGTTGTCTAGCTTTGGATTCATGAGCAATGCCGAGACTGCAAAGGAAGCGGCGGCCCTGCGGGCGCTGGAACTGGTCGAAAATGACATGAAACTGGGGCTGGGGACGGGTTCGACCGCCAAGTGGTTCGTTCACCACTTGGGGGCTCGTGTTCGCGATGGACTGCGGGTGGTCTGCACGGCGACCTCCCTGGAGACCCATGCCCAGGCGGAAAAGCTGGGCATCCCTCTGCGTACTCTCGACGAGCTGGGAAACCTCGATCTCGCTGTCGACGGCACCGACGAGATCACGCCCGGGCTCGACTGCATCAAGGGACACGGTGCGGCTCTTTTTCGCGAGAAGCTGGTAGAAATCTGCGCCAGCCGCTTCGTGGTGATCGCCGACGACTCCAAGCTCTCTTCGCACCTTGGGATCAAGAAGACGGTTCCGGTGGAGATCAATCCCTTTGGACGCCTCACCACGCGCGCCCGCCTCGAGGCCTTGGGAGCGAAGGTCGCTCCCCGACTTACCAAGGACGGGACAATTCTTGTCACCGACAACGGCAACCACATCTGGGACTGCGACTTCGGTCCCATTGACGATGCTGCTGCCTTAGGAAATCGCATTAAGTCCGTTGTGGGCGTGTGCGAACACGGGCTTTTCTGCGGCATGGTCCGTCGCGCCTTCTTGGCAAAGCCCGACGGGAGCGTCCAGGAACTCCTTCGTCAGGGAGCTTAGAGGCTTTGGACGCCATGATCCAAAAGCCCCATGAGTTCCTGCCTTCCGGCGATGTGCTGGGAGGTTGCACGCTCTTGCAACTGGTCGGCAAGGGCAGCATGGGGGCGGTGTATCGCGCCTGGCAGAGCAAGCTCTCGCGTCAAGTGGCGGTGAAGGTTCTGATGAAGGCGCGTTTCGATCAGCTCGTCACGGCCGAGCGCTTTCTGCAGGAGGCCGAGACGGTGGCCAACCTGCGCCATCCCAACATCCTTTCGGTCTTCGACAGCGGTGAGCGGGAAGACTGCGTCTTCTTCGTAATGGAATATCTGGAAGGCCCGAGCCTTGCCGACTGGGCCAAGCGCAAGGCCAAGCATCCGGTTACTTCGCGCCGTCGGACCTCTCTTGAAGAAGTGAAGAACATCGCTTCGCAGACGCTTTCTGCCCTGGCCTACGCTCACGATCAGGGGGTCATCCATCGGGACATCAAGCCCGAGAATCTCCTATGGGCGGGTGCTCAGGGGCTTTTGACGGTGACTGACTTTGGCCTAGCTAGCGTTCATTACGTCACCTTTGAAGTGGAGCGCCAATTCATCCTCGGCTCTCCGCTTTATGTGAGCCCCGAGCAGGCGCGTGGCGACACCCTAGATGGACGCGCAGATCTCTTTTCCCTGGGGTGCGTGCTGTTGGAATTGCTTGCGGGCAAGCTTCCGGTTCATCCCGATCGCCCCGAAAAGATCTTCCGCCAGCGTGCCAAGGAAGATCCCCTGATGTTCACGCATTCGGTAAAGGAACTGCGACCAGATCTTTCCGATGCCTGGAGCAGCTTTTTGCAAAGGATGCTTGCCCCCAAGGCGGCGCTTCGTTTCCCCAATGCCCACGAGAGTCTAGCCGCGCTGGAAGCGCTACCCACATAGGAGTTCTGCCAGATGCCGAAATCCATTCCCAGCGATCCTCTAGCCGGTCTCTTGTCCGGTTTGGCTAAAGACGACATGCGCGTGTTTGAACGTTTTGAAGAGGCCGGAAGACGCAACGACTTGACTGCGGCCCAGATTGAAACGCTCCATGAATTCATGGAAGCGGCGACCAATCGCATCCGCAATTCAAAGTCCAAGCTGGATCGCGAAGCTGCCGCCTACAGCGTCATTGAGTTCCTAAAGGAGCACAACCGGCGCATGGGAATCCACCCGCGATTTCTGGCTACGATCGGGGCCGCCTTGGTCACCTATTTTCAGAACCACAAGAAGTGGGATCCGGCCATTGCTGCCTGCGAATTGCTGGTGAGCCGCAACGTCACGGATGAGGATGGCGAGGGCTTCTACGCACGTCTAGATCATCTCTATCAGATGAGGCTTAAAAAAAGCCAATCCGCTTCAGAAGTGGATTCCGAAGCGGATTGATCTGGTGCCGAAATCTGATTCAAGCCAAGCTGACTGTCGTCAACTTGACCAAGAATTACAGGACTTCGTCGCCGCTTTCGCCGGTGCGGATACGAGTCGCCGAGTCGACAGGCAGGACAAGGATCTTGCCGTCGCCGATCTTGCCGGTGCGAGCGGCTTGGGTGATGGCGGCCGTGACCTTGCTCACTGCCGCATCGGGCACAGCCATCTCAAGCTTCACCTTGGGGATGAAATCGGTGTGGTATTCGGAGCCGCGATACAGCTCCGTGTGTCCCTTTTGGCGCCCAAAGCCCTTGACTTCCATGACGGTGATACCTTGCGCTCCGGCTTCCGTGACCGCCAGCTTGACATCGTCGAGCTTAAAAGGCTTGATGTAGGCGATGATCAATTTCATCCTGTGTTCTCCTCGGTGGGTTGTGGATGGAAAACGGCCGCGCTACCGGCTCGCTTCATTGTAAGGAATTTGCATTCCAAAAAGAAAGCATTACCTTAAGTTGCTGCGTCAATTGGCAAACTTGGTGGTCGGTTGGCGTTCCTATGGCGTGGGGCGGTGGCCGCCGCCCCACGTTCATCTTCCTTGCAAACTTGGGGCCAATCGAGCCGATCGATTCTTGTGCAGAATTTTCTTCTGCGCCCCCCAATTGTCATTGACGAACTATTCGAAGTGTTGACAATTGTTATTGCCGAAATGCCTTTGCGTCAATCATAAGCTGCTGCATCCGGTAGCGCAATTGGCGGAGAGTGACCCCAAGGCTTTGCGCTGCCAAGGTTTGCTGTCCATGAGTTGACTCTAGTGATTTCTCGATAGCTTCGCGGCCAAGCACGATGCGATGGTACCCCGTGGCTGGAGGCATGGAGACTGGAGCCATGGCCGCATGGGAGGGCACTGCGAGTGGCACTTCCGCTGCTTGTGGGAAGAGACGACTGAGCACGGGAATGTCGTCGGAGGAAAGCGTCTGGCCCTCCGTTGCCAAGACCACGGCGCGCTCCAGGGTGTTCTCCAGCTCGCGAACATTTCCAGGCCAGTCGTATTGGCGCAGAAACTCGAAGGCTTCTTGGCTGATGGCGACGCGCTTATTGTGGCGGTCCATGAATTGGCGTAGGAAGCTCATGGCCAGCGGTGCGATGTCGCCCCGACGGCTGCGCAGGTTGGGGACGTGGATGGGCACCACCATCAGGCGGTAGTAAAGGTCTTCGCGGAAGCGCTTCTCGCGGACCATCACTTCCAGATCGCAGTTGGTCGCGCAGATGATTCGGGCATTGGTGTGAAGGGTTTCGGAAGAGCCGAGCCGCTCGAAGGAGCCATCTTGGAAGACGCGCAAGATCTTGGCTTGGGTTTCCGGGGGAAGTTCACCGATCTCATCCAAAAAGACCGTTCCGTTGCGTGCGGCTTCAAAACGACCGATGCGCAAGCTTATGGCACCGGTGAAGGCGCCCTTCTCGTGGCCAAAGAGTTCCGATTCGATGAGGCTTGCTGGAAGCGCGGCGCAGTTGACTTCGACAAAGGCCCCAGCCTTGCGCGGGGAATTGAAGTGCATGATGCGGGCCAACATGGTCTTGCCGGTGCCCGATTCCCCCCGCAGCAAGACGGCCGCTTCAGTGGAGGCGACGCGCTGCACCATGGCGAGCGTCTTTTGCATGGTGCCAGATTCGACGATGAGATTGTCGGGCTGGAAGCGATCGGCAAGGACTTCTTGAAGTTCATGATTGCGCCGTTCCAGTTCCTCTTTTTCGCTCTGAATGAGCTCGGAAATCTGGATCGTCTGCGCCAGGAGCGAGGCGATGATGCGCATCACCTTGAGATCCTCGTCCACCATGGTGGCTGAGCCGGGAAGGCGATCGGCGCAGAGGACGCCGGCGCAACGGCGATCCAGGGTGATTGGGACGGCAATGAAGATGCGTGGTTGGGTCGGGTCGGTCGGTCGCGATCCCGTGATGGGGTCGAATTCGGCTTCGCTGGAGGTGTCGGTGATCAGCGCCGAGATGCCGGTGGTGTAGACTTTTCCTACGACGCCTTGGCCAACCGGGAAGATGGCTTTTTGGTCTTCTTCATAGGGCAAGCCATACGACGCGACGCTGCGAAGGTTGACTCGCGAAGCGTCGGGCATGCAGAGCATGGCCCGTTCCAGATCGAGATTGTCCGAAAGTGCCCGAAGGCAGCGGCGGGCCACCGTCGCGATGTCCAAGCTCGAACCCAAGACGCGGCTAATCTCGTAAATGGCATTCAGCGTCCGGGTCTGATGCTCGAAAAAGTCTTTCGTCATGAATGGCCCTTCTCTTTCCGTAAGCAAGACACACCTGCAAACCCAATCGAAAGGTAGCGATTCTTGTGCCAGGCATGTAATGAAGCGTGGTTCTGAAAGGGCTATATTTTTGTCCATGTTGAAATGGCAATGGACAAGCCGTGAGTCCTATGAGGCTTGCGCAGACGATGCACTTCTGATTTTGGGTACGGACAGTGGCCCTTCCGGAGAGCTTGAGGGCGGCGCCTTTGCCGTAATGCGCCATCGCGTGGCTTCCTTTCTGGCACACAAGAAGGATGCTGATCTCGAAGGCGGCTCCTGGATCGAATCCGATGGCGAGCGCTTGCAGGCATGGATTCAGCCCGTGGAGGCTAAGCCTGGCTTAGATTCCGACGACGCCTTGCGCCTTGCTGCTGCCAACGGCTTTGCCGCGGTCCTTCGTCGCAAGCCTTCACGGGTGGTGCTTTTCTGCGACCGAATCGAACCAGAGCGCTTGCCGCTTCTGCTCCAGGGCATCTGGCTTTTCAGCTACCGCTTCGATCGCTACAAGTCCAAGCCCACTTCGCCCCAGCCCGAGCTGCTCCTCTGTGGCCGCTCCGACACCGCGCTGCTCAGTCGTTCCCATCTCGAGGGAGCTGAGACAATTCTTGCCGCAACGGACTTTGCCCGCGACCTCGTCAACGAGCCGGGAAGCGTTCTTCCGCCTTCGGAATTCGTTTCGCGGGTGGAAGTTCTCGCCAAGGCGGCAGGCCTCAAGTTGCAAGTGCGTCGGCGCGCTCAGCTCGAGAAGGAAGGCTTTACGGGAATCGTGACCGTGGGCAAGGGATCCCGCCACGAACCGGCCCTTTTGACGGTGGAGTATCGTCCCAAGGATGTTCCGGCATCGCCGCATCTCGTCATCGTGGGCAAAGGAATCACCTTCGATACCGGTGGCATCAGCCTCAAGCCAGGCGACAAGATGTGGGAGATGAAGAACGACATGGCCGGAGCTGCCGTGGCTTGTGCCGCCGTGGCTGCCATCAGTCGGTTGCGTCTTCCAATCCAGGTCACGGCCTTGGCTTGCCTTGCCGAAAATCGCCCTGGCGAAAATAGCGTGCTGCCAGGAGATATCTTCAAGGCCAAGAACGGCAAGACCGTTATGGTAGACAACACCGATGCCGAAGGACGGCTGGTGCTCTCTGACGGGCTTTGTGAGGCGGTTTCCTTGGGGGCCACTCACATCGTGGACTTAGCGACGCTGACGGGAGCGATCGTGCGCGCTTTGGGCTCGTCCATCGCAGGCCTGTTTGCCAACCAAGCCGACTTGGCAGCCAAGATCGTCGAAGCCGGCCAGCGCAATGGTGAGAAATTTTGGCAGATGCCTTTGGAGATGGAATACCGTGAACGTTTGGACGATCCGGTGGCCGATCTCAAGAATATCGGCGGTGCCGAAGCCGGGGCCATCACGGCGGCGCTCTTCCTGCAAGAGTTCATTTCCGGAGACGCTGCGTGGGCGCACCTCGACATCGCTGGGACCGCTTTTGTCACCAAACCCTGGAAGTATTTCCGGGAAGGGGCGACGGGATTCGGGATCTCGATGCTGGTAGATTTGGCGCGTGCTTTGTCCCCGCGCTAAACTGTTCCGTGAAAACGGCTTGACGTGTCTTTCAAACGGCCCTACTTTCATGCCGAGCTACCCGTGGATCACAGGTACTCGGTGGGAATCTTTCAATCGAAGGAACTCCGTTGGCGAAATCAGCCTACTCAAGGTCACCCATGAAGCGATCTCTACTTGTGGCAATCTTCCTTGCCGGAGCCGCGGCAATGTCTGTTCAGGCCAAGACTGTTTGGGTTCCTGATCAGTCTCCAACCATTAACGGGGCTCTTTCGCAGGTCGACTTTGGCGATAGCGTTCGCGTTCGGCCGGGAACATACAATGAAAATGTCCTGATGATCCAGGGCGTCGTCCTGTTGGGTGAAAACCCATACACCACCATCATTGATGGTGGACGTAAAGGACCGACGGTCTGGGGTGCCAGTCAGGCAGTGCTTTCCGGCTTCACGATTCGCAACGGCATCGACGGTGTCTTGTGCGAAAACATGCAGCCTGAGATCAGCCACAACATCATCATGGACAATCACGGCTCGGGCATCGATGCCCACATCAGCCAGCCCAAGATCCGCAACAACGTGATTTACGGCAACCGCTGGTCCGGTATCCTGTTCTATGGTGTGAACGGCAAGGATGGCTGGATTGAAAACAATGTGATTCTGGACAACGGCTACTCGGGCATCGCGCTCATGGGGCCGACTCGCGTGCGCATCCGCAACAACGTGATCGTTCGCAACAACGAGTACGGCATCTACACGGATGACGAAGCAACGGCCGTTTCGGTTCGCCATAATGATATCTGGCGCAACTACTATCCGTTCAACTCGCGCACCAAGGTGGACAAGACCAACCTTTCTGTGAATCCTCTTTTCAAGAATTCATCGGCTTTTGTCCTGGACTTTTATCCAGCACCAAAATCCCAGATGCTTGGTAAGGGAGAGGGTGGAACTGATATCGGCTTGATGGATCGTGAGGTTCAGATTGTGGAAGGCGGTATGGATGCCGCTGTTCCCGAGGATGTTCAAACTGTGGCGAAGGCTAAGACGGAAGTGGCTGCCGCTCCTGCTCCTGTCGCGGCCACGTCGAGTGCAGAAGCTCCTGCCGAGTTGCGTATTTCTGTGGAATTCACGCAAGGAAGCGCAGACATCAAGCAGGCCTCCTTGTCCTCTCTAGACGACATTGCGGCCCAATTGAAGAATTTCAAGACAGCTTCCTATGATGTGAAGTGCGTGGAGAAGGGCAAGAACTCCAAGAAGCTTGCACAAGCGCGGGCCAATGCCATTGTAAAGGCCCTTGTCTCTAAGGGTGTCGAATCGACATTGACTCCGGTTGGAGCGATTGAAGCCGGGGCGCCGGACAGGAAGCCGTTCCGCACCGTTGTCATCACCAGGAAGAATTAAGCAGGAGAACCGGACGTGAAACGTATCGTCATTCCTAGCCTCCTAGCATTGGTCGCGGCCTCAGCAACTTGGGCTCTCGATTACACGCCATCACGCTATCAGCAGCTCGATTACTTTGGCGGCTTCGGCGACAATACGCCGATGTTCATCAATCCAGGCAACATTACTGATGCTGACCAGATTGAAGTCATGGCGGGCATTTATAGTACCGTCAACAATCAAGCTGGCTTGAACTACGTATCGGCAGTTGTGCCGTTTGGTTTGAAGCATACGGTTGGCGTGTCGGCTTTCATCAACGGCGCTTCTGTTGATAATGCTCCAGCAGGGCAGGATGGATCCTTCCGCAAGGATGCCATTTTCCTGGGTTACGGTTACCGGCTTTTCCATTGGTTGACTTTGGGAGCCAATGTTTCCGTAATCAACATGAACAATTTTGGTCAGACGACGACTCCCTTTGGCGCTGATGTTGGATTCCTTTTGAATCCCATTCAGGACAGCAAGTTTGGCTTCTTGAAAATTGGTGCATCGTTGCAAAATGCCGTGATGACCGGCAGCAACGACAACACTCGTAACTTGAACTTGGGCTTGCACTGGTTGGGATTCAACCGCTCTGTGGAAGCACGTACTGAAGTTGGCGTGATTGATATCACTCCGAAGTCCGCTGACAATGCTAAGACCGAGATTGCATGGGCGGCTGGTGTTGCCTATTACGTATCTCCCAATGTTGCCATCGGCTTGAAGCAGACGCGTGAAGGTTTCCCGATGTTGACCTTTGCCGGCAATGCTAAGCGTCTTTCCTATCTGCGGTATTTGGAAGTTGAATTGGATGTGACCCATGACGGTCTTTCCTTCAACGACCAGAAGCGCGGTCTGCTTTGGAATGTCAAGGCGACCACCCGCTTTGGACCAACTCGTGAAGAGCGTGAAGGCGCCAAGCGCTATGCTCGTCTGATTCGTGAGCCGGAATTGGCTTTCCAGGAAGCCATGCGCCTCTATGTCAAGCGCGACTATTTGGCGGCGGCATATGCTTTTGGCAAAGTCATCGTTCGCTATCCGACCTACCGCAAGGCTGATGCTGCGACCTACTATCAGGGACGCGCCTTCGAAAATCTGCGCATGAACGATGTCGCCAAGAAGATCTACGCTTCGGGTGTCAAGGTTCACGATGCTTCCGACTACGTGCCCAAGTTCTACTACCAGCTCTTGAACGTGGCCTACAAGGAAGGCAACCTTTCCGAGGCTCAGAAGAACTACAACACCATCGTCACTCAGTATGCTCAGTCCGACGTGCGCGGCGATGCCGATTACATCATGGGCCAGGCTTACTTCGGAGCCAATCAGTTCACCGAAGCGCGCAAGCTGCTTGAGAACATCCGTCAGGATGATCCCAACTACGGTTATGCTCACTACACGCTGGGACTGATCGCCACCAAGGAAAACAAGCTCGACGAGGCCAAGCAGCACTTCGAGTACATCCTTTCTCGCCAAGCTCGTAACAAGTCGGAGCGCGAACTTCAGGAAGGCGCTGCCGTAAAACTCGGACACGTGCTTTACACGACCTCCCAGTTGACGCGTGCTGTTGAGTTGTACAAGCAGATTCCGACCACCAGCAGCTACTATGATGAAGCCCAGTTGGCGGCAGCATGGTGCTTTATCCGCAACAATCGTTGGGATGATGCACTTGGCTTCGTGAACAACATCATGCAGAATTCTCCAACCTCTATCCTGATCCCCGAGTGCTATCTGGTGAAGGGGTATGCTCTGATGCAGAAGAAAGAACATTTGAAGGCCAAGGAGTCGTTCGAGACAGTTTTGAACATGCTGGGCAAGGGATTTCTTTCGGATGAAGAAATCGCCAAGCGTAAGGCTGACTATGCGACGAAGATGAAGGACTTCCCCGAAACGGAAGAACGCGTCTATCAGCTTTCGCTTCAGTTGCCTTACGACCGTGTGCTCCAGAAGCGTGCGGATGCCAAGCCAGGGTTGGATGCTTCATTGAGCGCTATCGACGAGAACTTCAAGTTCCAGGATCAGCTCAGCAAGCAGAAGAAGTTCGAGAAGGATAAGGAACGTTTGCAAAAGGATGCTGAGTACGCCAAGGCGACGGTCCAGCGTCTCATCCTTGATGTTCCTCAGAACAGCAGCCAACCGGCGTTCTGAACAGTTTTTTAGCTCAGGGCCACTCCTCCAATCAGGTGAACATGAAGACGACATCGAAGGTGTTGCTTGCTCTCCTGGCCGCTTTTGCGGCCAGGTCTTTTGCTTCCAAAGCCGATTGCGACGCTTACAAGAAGGCGCAAAAGCAGGTCACTGACCTGATGGCTCAACAAGAAAAGTTGACGGCCGAAGGAAAGTCCAGAGCAGCCAAGTGCAATGGTGACCAAGGGTGTCTGAAAGGTTTGGACCCTCTGCGTGGCCAAGTGAAGACGCTTGGTTTAAAGATGAATGATACCCGTGATGAGATGCAGAAGTTTGGCTCTCTTTGCGATGAGGTGGCGGCGGAAGATGCTAACACCTTGAAGCTGTTTGAGAAGGTGGCTTCGGATAATTGCAAGCAAAGCGGCAATCCGACGCGCTGTGAAGACGCCGAATTCCAGATGGCCGATCTGGGATACCGTTCTGATAATCGTTCAAACCTTGCCAATCGCGAGAGGTATGAACGTGCTTATGAGGCTTGGAAAGAGAACGACAAGCGAGGCAAGGAACCGGTCACACCCAAGACAACCTATGACAAGTCGATCGCGACTCACAAGCGCTATTTAAAAGACAATACCACCGGAAATCGGCGTGATCTCGTCTTGTATCGTTTGGGCTTTATCTATGACATGATGGGTGGAGCTGAAGATGCTTTCCCTCTTTGGATGGAAATTGTCCGCAATCATCCGAATTCTCGCCATATTCCTGCCGTGGATTTGCGCTTGGGCGAATATTTCTTTGTTCAGAAGAAATACGATTCAGCTATCGCATATTATAACAAGGTCGATGCGAACAAGGACGCTAACGTTGACAACAATGTTCTTGGACTTGCAATCTACCACAAGGCTGAAGCCTTGTACAACATGTCGAAGTATGAGCAGGCTTTGGACGTGTTCTTTGATTACATCGAACGCGTCGACAAGGGCCAAATCAAGCGTGGAGACCTGCGTTCGGAAGCCATTCTTTACATGGGTTCCTGCTTCGCCGAATTCCCAGAATCCTATAAGGATGCCGAGAAGTTCTTCAAAAAGGCTGGTGGACGCCGTTATGAAGATACGCTCTTCTATGAAATGGCCAAGAAGCACGAAGATCGCGATCAGTTCGAACTAGCCATCAATTCCTACAACTATTTCCTAAAGCGCTGGCCCTACTACTACAAGGCTCCATTGGCGCAGATTGGACTGGTTCGCTTGTGGGTGAAGCAGAAGAAGATCGAAGAGGCGCAAGAGGCGCGTGATATCCTCATTGCTCAGTATAGTCCCAGTGCTCCGTGGTGGAGTAAGGCTCCCAATATGGAGTCCAAGGACAAGGAACTTTTGAAGGACGAGATTCGCAATGCTATGTTGGAATCGGCCGTCTCCGATCACTTCCCGGGCAAGGAGCGAAACGATACCGCTCGTGTAAGCAAATCCATCAAGGCGTATCAGCGATTCATTACCGCATACCAGAACGAAGGTAACTGGCCGATTTATCGCGCTAAGATTTACATGGCTGATGCCCTTTCCTTTGTGCATCGCTATGAAGAAGCTGCCGATTGCTATACCTGGGCAAGTCAGCAAGACGTTTCGAAATACGGTGAAGCCAAGAAGGGTGAGCGCGATCTGGTGCAGCCTTCGGACGCTGGTTACAACGCTGTGGTCGAGCTTTCGCGAGCTGCGGATAAGGAAGTCGAGAAGGCCGGCAAGGACGGAGGCAAAACGGCTTACCAGCTTTCCGTTTGTCAGAAATACGTGAAAACGACGGATGCATACATCACTCGTTTCCCCAAGGCCAAGGAAATCGACAACTTGGCGTACAACCTCTTCCTATTCATGGTGAACGGTGAAGATTACCAGAATGCAATTCCTCAAGGAAAGCGTTTCTTGTCCTTGTGGCCGAATCATCAGTTTGCTAATGACGGGCGCGCTCGTTTGGCTTACTGCTACACGCAAACGGGTGACTTGATTGCGGCTGAAGGAGAATACCGCAAGGTAATTGGTGTCATGAAGCCCAACGACAAGCTTCGCGCCGACATGACCCAGAACCTTTCGGAAGTGATTTGGAAGATGGGCACGGCTGCTGAAAAGGCTGGCAAGACTGATTCTGCTGTCTATCAGTTCCGTCGTTTGGCCAAGGACTTCCCGCAGCTGACGGTAGCCGATACGGCTGCTTTGGAAGCTGCCGCTGTCTACCTGCGTGCTCATCGCAATGGCGAAGCTGGCCGGGAGTTCATGACCTTTGTCAATGCTCGTCCTCAGTCGCCGCTCTCGCTCAAGGCGATGTGGTCGGCTGGTGAGAACTTCGTGTTGGCTAAGGATACGGCACAAGGTATTAAGACCTATTTGGACTACTTCAACAAGTTCCCGGCTGATTCGAACGCCTACAATGGTGTGCTGATTGCTGCGGCCCTCTACGATTCTTCTCACAAGGAAGTCGAGAAGGCCAAGGCCTACGAGTTGCTGCAACAGCGCTTCCCGAAGGACAATCGGACTCCTGGCTACTTGTACACGGCAGGCTTGACCTATGAAAAGATCAAGAATCTCGACGAGGCTCTGCGTGTCTACAAGGAGGTTGTGGCACTCTATCCGACCCACAACTACGCGCCTGAAGCTGCCTTCTCGGTGCCCATTATCGAAGAGAAGCAGAACAACAAGAAGGCCATGGCGGAGGACTACGAGAAGTTCGCCACGCACTACACCAGCGACAAATCGAAGGTGGCCAAGGCATACTTGCGGTCTGCTACGTATTACTACAAGGAAGAGAAGAACGACCGCAAGGCCGAAGAGATTTACCGGAAGTTGGTCAATTTCTATAAGGAAGGCGACAACAAGGTCTCTATCGATGCGGCCATTCCTTCCGAAGCGTACTACCACATTGGCGAGATCCACACGGTCGAAGCCAACCGGATCAAGGTGGGTGGCGAGGTCGAACTTCACGCCAACAGCATGAAGGAAGTCGAAAAGGTGCTGAAGAAGCGCACGTCCGAATTTGTCGAGGGCGTGAAGGCGCGGTCGGATGCCTTGAAGCCTGCTTCGGAAGCCTTTGCTGAGGCCATCAAGCTTCAGATCGAAGAGTGGGCCCTCAAGTCGACCATGGCCATGGCTGACAACGACTACAAGCTGGCTGTGGATGCCTACAGTTCGCAGCCTGCCAAGACCTCAAGCCGCTTGGACTTGCAGTTAGGCATTCTCTACCGCTCTCAGGTTGGCGGTTCGATCCCGACCTTGACCCAGAAGGCTGCCAAGGCCTACAGCGGACTCCTGGATTTGGCTTATGCCTCGGGCATTCAGAATGAACAGACGAAGCTCGCTTCCCAGAAACTCCTGACCTGCTACATCATGCAGGGACGTGCTCGCGAATCGGTTGGCGATGCCATTGCATCGGAGCCGTGTCCTTCTACGGCCAAGGAAGGCTCGGATCAGTACAACGAAGAGTGCGAGTACCATAAGGCGCAGAAGGAAGACAAGCAGATGCAGTTCCAAAAGGCATCTGTTAAGCAAGGATATGCGCCGGGTGTTGAAGTTGCCGCCAAGTACGGTATCGTCGAGCCGCAGCTGGATACCCTCAAGGCCAAGGTCAAGGCTTTGGAGCCAGACAATCCGCTTCTTCAGGTGGCTATCACCCAGAAGAAGGTTGAGCCGAAGGTGTTCGTGGACAAGGACTTTGAACGCAGCATGAAGCGCATTGTCGATGTGTCCAAGAGCGATCTTTCGAGCGAAGAGAAGATTCAGACCTTGAATGGATTTATGGTGGAAGGCAAGCGACTTGAAGTCGATTTGCAGGCGCAGATTGATGAGCTCAATGCCAAGTTGAAAGGCAAGCGATGAAAGCGTCGCGATTTTTTCTGACGCTCCTCCTGCTGGGAGGGGCGGCTTTTGCGGCCAAATTGGCCGTCGTGAAGACGTCGGCATTGGCTTACCCGCAAGAGAAGCGCCGCGTCTATGAAAAGCCCTCCTTTCAACTTGGAAAAGGCGAAGTCGTGGAGGTCGTGGCGACATCGGTACGCTTGAGTCAGGTTCGCACGCGCTCGGGGCGCACCGGCTGGGTGGAAACCGAGAAACTCGATACCGTCAATCGTCCGCCAATCCTTGCCTTGATTCCTACCGACACGACGAAAGCGCCTGCTACGACCCCCAAAGAAGACTCGATCATCATGAAAAAGTGGATCGAGTCCCATAAGGGTTCGGAGAAAGATTCAGCCAAGTAAAATTGGCTTGCATTTTTGGAATAGAAGGTCGATATTTGGAGCGCTTTTGACGGAGGGCTCCGTCAAAGTTTAAGTGAAACCAGTGGCAGCACTGGCCAGAACCAGAAACCAAACAGAACCAGAAAAGGAAGACCATGTTCAAAGGACTTGCACATTTCTACATCGAGGGCGGTCCCCTCATGTTTGTCACGCTCACTGTCGGTCTGGTGGGCCTGGGCATTGCCATTGAACGTGCGATTCGCTACTACGGCGATTTCAATTTCAATCATGCGGCTTTCATGAAGAAGGTTCGCCAGTATCTGGTCAATGACCAGGTCGATGACGCGATCAAGTTCTGCTCCCAGCAGAAGAAGGGCTTGACTCCCGCCATCGTCAAGGCCGCTATCGAGCGCTACGGCTGCGACGAAGAGTTGGTCAAGGCCAATGTCGAGTCGGCATACTTGGCTATGACCCCTAAGGTCACCATTCGCCTTCCTTACCTGTCTCTGATTGCCAACTGCGCCGTGCTGCTTGGACTGGTCGGAACCGTTTATGGAATGATTTCCATGTTCGGTGGACTGGGAAATGTTGACGCTGCCACTAAGCAGGCTGTCATGTCTTCCGGTATTGCTGAAGCCCTTCACAACACGTTCCAGGGCTTGTTCATTGCCGTTATCTGCATGATCCTTCATAGCATCTTGGGTGCCAAGGCTGCTCATATCGTCGAGGAACTCGACCAGGCTTCTTCCGAGGCCATGGACTGGGTTACCTTGAAGGCCTTCGGCAAGCTCCACGAGAGCGCCAAGTAAAGAACCCGCTTTGCTGTCGCCTCTCCCCGAAGCCCACGGGGAGAGGACTGCTATTGCCTGTAAACTACGAAGGAGAGGATGATGGCCAAAAGGGCTAAAGTAGATACAGAGACCGAAGAAGGCGGTGATCTGAACCTCACGCCCTTCTTGGACGTGATGATCACCTTGATTCCCTTCTTGATGCTGACAGCGAGCTTTTTCACGGTAGTGGTTCTTGAAGCCAAATTGCCGACGCCTGTGCAGCCTCAGTCGATGGACAAGGTACCGATGCCTCCTCCATTTGATTTGGTGATTCAGGTCCCTAAGGATTCGATCAAGATTTACGTGAACAACAAGGACCCGATGGGTCCCCCGCAGTTCGCCATCAAGACTCCGGATAGTTCCTATACGGATGCACAACTTGATGAGTACTACAACAAGATTGTGGAAATCAAGAAGAAGTTCCCGAAGGAAGAACGTCTCGCTTTGGATCCGCACCCCTCGTTGAAGTGGGAAAAGGTTTCGCAGATCATCGATCGGTCTCGCAACTTCAAGTCGGATGATCCGGCGGTCAAGGATTTTCCTGATCGGCGTCTCTTCCCGGCGATCGCGATGAAAGGAGTGTACGTCCCATGAGCGCAGGCGGAAAGTTCGGCAGGGGCAGTGGCGGTACACCTAAGGAAGTGCATCTGAACCTGACGCCCATGATCGACCTGATGACCATTCTGGTGGTTTATCTGGTCATGAGCTTCTCGGCAGATCCGGCGACCTTGGCGAACTCGAAGGACATCACTCTTTCGCAGATTCAAATCACTCAGGAAAAGCCGGGAGAAGTCAGTGTGGTTTCGCTGTCTCCCCATGCGCTTTTGTTGGATGGCAAGGAAATTCTGCCGGTTATCGTGAACCCCAAGGACGGGCAGTTGGATTTTCCAGATACTGCTTATTCGGGATTTGAATTGAGTGCCCTCAAGAGTGCGTTGGGTAAGATTGCCGAGAATGGCAAGGCGGTCGAGGCGATCAATCCTACGAAGAAATTCAAGGGCGAGATCATCATCCACGCTGACCACAATGTGCCTTTCGCAGTCTTGAAGCCTGTGATGCGCTCTTCTGGCAACGCTGGTTTCCGTACCCTCAAAATCGCCGCTAAGGGCTTGAACTAAAGGGGGAATGGAAATGCGTCACTGGAAAATTCAGCTCTTTAGTGGAAACAAGGTCACCAAGGAATGGGGGCTTTGGACTTCCGAACTGACGGTGGGAGCGGGTATTCGCGATAAGGTCTTCATCGCGCCTCCGTTTCCTTTGACAGCTTTGAAGATCCAGAGCAATGGCGACTGGGAATATCGTGATGCTGCTGGAAGTGTCCGCAATGGCCACGCCAACAGTTTGACGGAGCCCATGCGCTTCTCTTGGGGAACCCAAGTCGTCGAGATCCTGGAAGACACGCCTGTCAAGGGCGCTCTTTGGGCCAAGGCGCGCGAACACATGGCTTACTCCCTCAAGATGGCTTGGAAAGAGCCAGGTGCGGATAAGTCCGGCAATCGCGTGATCGCCATGGCTGTCTTGGCCTTCTTGGCTGTCGGTTCGATGACCGGTATGGCCATCTTCGGCAGCAGCAAGAAGAGCAACGATTCCAAGCTGCCTGATGTGGTGGTGGAATTGGTCAAGCAGGACGAGAAGAAGGAAGAGGAAAAGAAGGAAGAGCCGAAGCCTCAGGACGATCCGAGTGGTGCTTCCGACCAGAAGCCCACCAATCCGAACGAGGGTGGTGCCACGGAAGTGCGCACGGTGGCTTGGCCCCCTAACAATCCTTCCTCTGTGATGAACAACTCCGTGATGGACAAGATCAACACGGCTTCTGACGGACTTCTGGGCGAGGCGGTGGACGCCAGCCAGGAGAATGTTGTGGACGCGATCTTGGCCGGCGGCGGCGGTTCGTTGAAGAAGGGCGGCAAGGGTGGCCGTGGAGCTTCCGGCGACGGTGACCGCATGGGCGGCATGGGCGGCGTTGGCTTCGGTACCGGCGGTCGTGCGGGCTGGGGAACCGGCAACGGCGGCACTCGCAAGGGCAAGATGGCCTTGGGCGCTGGTGGCACCGGTAAGGGAATTGCAACGCGAGCCAAGATCAATCCTCCTAAGCCTTCCGATGTGGAGCTGGGTGGTGAAGCTGGTTCACGTTCTCCCGAGTCGATCCTGCGCGTGATTCGCGCTCATACAGGAGGCTTCCAGTACACGTTCCAGAAGTACTTGAAGACCAATCCCAATATGGGTGGCAAGATCTCGCTCAAGTTCACCATTAGCCCGGCCGGCGACATCATCGCCATCTCGATTGCTGGATCCAATACGGGCAGCTCTGAGATGGATGACGAGATCAAGGACAAGGCGCGTCGCATGAAGTTTGATCCGATTGAGAAGGGCAACGTCACTGTGACGTACGCTATCGTGCTCAATAAGGATTAAGCTGCGAGCTTAGCAACGAGAAGGCCTCCGTGAATTTCACGGAGGCCTTTTTTGTTGCTTGGCCGGAGAACGACAGGCGAAGCTGATGAGCCGGATCAGAGCTTAGAGATCAGAAGCGGACACGCGGCAGCCGGCGTGGAACTCGGCGCCGGGAGCTACGGTTTGCAGGCCGAGGCCGTTGTTGAAGGCATCCACGGCGCAGCTCATGGGCTCGATGGCGAAGCCGTGGCGCTTAGGGTGGGTGAAGACCTGGAGGTAGCGGCAGACAGCGGCGTCCTGGGTGAGCGAGATGGCGTAGCCCTTGGCGCGATCGGAGAGCGTGGACACGACCTCTCCGGAAGTGGCTTCCAATTCCAGGCCGGCGTCGAGGAAGCCGTCGCCCACGGCGGTGGACCTGGCAAAGCCGGAGAAGTCGCGGCGTTCACCGGTGGGAATGTTGAATTCGTCCACGGCCAGGCGACGCACCGGAGGAAGCTGGAGCTCCAGCGAATCGATGCGGGTGCCGGTGCGAAAGTAGGGGTGCCAGCCCCAGCCGGCGGGCAGGGAGGCGGTGCCGAGGTTTTCCAGCCGCACCTCCAGGCAGAAAGCCTCGTCGCGAAAGCCGACGCGCAGCCCGGCGCGGCAGGGGAAGGGATAGCCCGGATGTCCCTGGGGCACGGCGCAGGAGAAGTCGAGCCAAGAGTTTGACTCAGACAGATTCTGTCCGGAAAGTTCCCAGGGAAGGCCGCAGAAGAAGCCGTGGATGGCATGGCCCCCTTCGTAGGGAAAGTTCAGGGGCAGCTGATGCTCGGTGCCCTGGAAGGTGTACTGGCCGCGGCGAATGCGGTTGGGAAAAGGCAGCAGCTGGGCGCTCTTGGACCAGCGATTCTTGGCGATCTCGGCGGCGCCGTGCATGGAGACCAAGAGATCGCGGGGCTTGCCGGCCGCGACGAGGCGGATCTGATGGATGGCCGCGCCGTTTTGCGGCAGCATGGCCAAAGCGCGGCCATCGGGATGACGCAGCCAAAGGCGCGGGTAGGGACCGACGGAATCCTGGGAAAGAGAGAAGTTGGGCATAAGACGGAAAGATGGAAAAATGCCAAGACCGGCGGGAGAGCGCCAGGGACCGTCACCCGTTATGGGCGCAGACCGTATGGGCTGCGGGCCGCGTTGCGCGGCCTAGGGCCCGGCCGCCGCAGGCGGGGCGCCCCTCAAAATGAGCGAAAAACTTTTTAGAATCGCATTTTGTTCAGCGTTTGTCAATGGAAGTCGGTATTTTCAGGTATACCATGAGCGGACCTGACGGCAGTTTCGAGACCCCGGAGTGGAAGCCGGAGAGCAAGGTGCTGGGAGCTAGAGACTCGCAGGCCGTGCATCGTGCTGCTTTGGAGGACGATGGTCAGGGGACGGGCTCGGGAGGCGGTGGACTTTCCAAGTTCTCGCTTGAGCGCAAACCGCGCGAGGAGACGAGCAAGCCGATTGACCCGGACAAGGACAGCTACGTCACCCAGGTGATCCCCTCGAAGATCCATTGGACCTACGGGCCCAGTGGCAAGCGCGAGGCGTTTCTGCGGCGGCACGACACCGGGTCGAACCCGGGGCCGTTGGACTAGTCGAAGGCCGCCGTCAGCGCTTGCGAGAGGTCGCCGACTTCTCGCAGGGAAAGCCCTTGGGGAGCCGGATGCTTGCCGCGCGGCGGAGCCAGCACGCTGCTGCCGCCCAGGTGGCGGATCTCGCGCAGCCGGGAGTCGAATTGGCTGGAAGCGCGCACTTCGCCGCCCAGGCCCAGCTCGCCGAGGATTGCGGTGCGCGAGGGAAGCGGGCGGTTGCGCACCGAGCTTGCCACCGCCAGGGCTACCGCGAGCTCGGCGCCGGGATCGTCGAGCTTGAGGCCGCCGGCCACTGAGACGAAGATGTCGAGACCGCCGAGCTGCATGCCGGCGTGGCGTTCCAAGAGCGCGAGCAGGATGGTCAGGCGCTTCATGTCAAAACCTGTCGCCACCCGCTGGGGCATGCTGTAGTGGGTCGGGACCGCCAAGGCCTGCACCTCGCACAAAAGGGCGCGCGAGCCTTCCATGACGGCGGTCCAGGCGCTGCCGGGGCGGGGCTTCCCCCAGTCGCCGGCGAAGAGCCCGGAGGCGTCTGCGACCCCGTGGAGGCCGTCGGCGCGCATTTCGAAGACGCCCACCTCGCCAGTGGCGCCGAAGCGATTTTTGACCGAGCGCAGCAGGCGGTACTGCTGGTTGCGGTCGCCTTCGAAGTAAAGCACGGTGTCGACCATGTGCTCCAGCACGCGGGGGCCGGCGATCTGGCCGTCTTTGGTCACGTGGCCCACCAGGAAGAGGGCCGATTGGCTGGTCTTGGCCCAGGTGAGCAGGGCCGCGGTGCACTCGCGCAACTGGCTTACCGAACCGGGGGCGCTATCAATATCTTCGCGGTAGATGGTCTGGATGGAGTCGAGCACGCACACCCGGGGCTTTAGGCGCTGGAATTCTTCCAGGATGGCCTCTAGGCGGGTCTCGCAGAGGAGCCAGGCGGATTCAGCTCCTTGGCCCAGGCGCTGGGCGCGCAGGGCCACCTGGGCGAGCGACTCTTCCCCCGAGACGTAGAGCAGGCTTTCCTGCTTTTCCATGCGGGCGGCCATCTGCAGAAGCAGGGTGGACTTGCCGATGCCGGGGTCGCCCCCGACCAGGATCAGCGAGCCGGGGACGATGCCGCCGCCCAGCACGCGGTCGAGCTCGCCCACGCCGCTGGTGATGCGCTGGGTACCTTCCAGAGCGACGTCTCCCAGACGCTGGGCGCGGGCCCCGTTGGCGTCGGCTTGAGTGGCTGGCCCGCGGCGGAACATGGGCGCGGCCGCGACCTCTTCCACCATGGTGTTGTACTTGCGGCAGGCGGGACAGAAACCGGATTGGCGCGGCTCGCGGTGGCCGCACTCCTGACAGACCCACCAGGCCTTGCGGGCGGCCTTAACCAAGGAGCCTCGCGGCGTCGGTGGCCCCGTAGGTGAAGATGAAGTCGGCGCCGGCGCGGCGGATCGAGACGAGGCTTTCCATCAGGCAACGCTCGTAGTCGAGCCAGCCGTTCTGGGATGCGGCCTTGAGCATGGCGTACTCGCCCGAGACGTGGTAGGCGCAGAGCGGCAGGTCGGTAATTTGACGGATTTCGGCGAGCACGTCGAGGTAGGGGAGGGCGGGCTTGATCATCAGCATGTCGGCGCCCTCGGCGTCGTCCAGGAGCGCCTCACGGCGGGCCTCGCGGCGGTTGGCCGGGTCCATCTGGTAGGTCTTCTTGCCGCCGCTCTTGGGAGCCGAGGAAAGGGCGTCGCGGAAGGGGCCGTAGAAGCCCGAGGCGTACTTGGCGCTGTAGGCAAGAATGGAAACTTCGGTGAAGCCCTCTTCGTCCAGGGCCTCGCGGATCGCTCTCACGCGGCCGTCCATCATGTCGCTGGGGGCGATGATGTCGGCACCGGCCCGGGCTTGAGCCAGGGCCTGGCGGCAGAGCACTTCGACGGTCTCGTCGTTGAGAATGCGACCGTCAGGCGCGAGCAGGCCGTCGTGGCCGTGATCGGTGTAGGGGTCGAGGGCCACGTCGGTGGCGAGCATCACGTGGGGCAGAGCCTCCTTGAGGCTTGCCACGGCGCGCTGGAAGAGGCCATCGGGAGCGTCGGCAAGGCTGGCCTTGGCGTCCTTCTGCTCAGGAGGAATGACGGGATAAAGGTTCAGGGTGCGCACGCCCAGAGAATCCCACTCGCGGGCGGCCTCGACTAAACGGTCGATGCTGCGCCGGAAACAGCCCGGCATGGAAACGATGGGCTCCTCGCGGCCTTTGCCGTCCAACACGAAGCACGGCATGACCAGCCGGTCGGGAGTGATGTCGGTTTCGCGCACCAAGGCGCGGATCACGGGATTCTTGCGGTTGCGCCGGGGGCGGCTGAAAAGATCAAGGCTCATGGGACAAATCTAGGAGTCTGCGGCCCGGCTGGCTGTGCCGGGACAGAAGTCCTGGAAAGAGGTATCGTATAGCTCAAGAGCAAGGAGGCGGAAGACGTCAGGGTTTAGTTCGTGCATTGGAATGCTGCTGGCGGTGGCGGTGGCTGCGCAGGCGGAAACGGGAATCTTGGAAGACGTGACGCTGCGCACGGCGCTGGGGCAGTTCCAACTGAAGGATACGGTGCCGTACCAGGGGCGCGGTGCGGTTCCGCTGCGCTACGGGCGTGACGACGAGGCGTGCGAAGTCAAGGTGGCTCTGCGGCAAGCTGTGGCGCACCTGGAAATCGCCGGTTCGTCAGATTTTGACGTGGTGGACTCGCTGGTGGCGCTGGACCCCCGCCACTGGTCCTTCAAGATTCGCTTCGACGATCTTACGGGAAGCGAACTGCTCAAGATCCGTTTGCGGGCACGGATCGATTCAGTCAAGGTGCAGATCCTGGAAATCCCGCTGTTTCCGGTGACCGCCACCACGGCGCGGTTGGATAGTTCCATTGCGGGCATGCACGTGGGACGCGAGAAGGTGCTCGACATCTACACCAACAACGTCGGGAACATCCGCCCTTCGCTGCAATGGACCCAAGCCGAGGGCTTCGAGTACCGGGTGGTGCCGGGCGATGATCGCGTCTTCTTGCACGTGCTGCCAACGGCCTCCGGTCGCCACGAAGGCACTGTGGTGCTGGAACTGACGCATCCCGACTGGAAGGATGGCCCCGGATCTTCGCAGCTTCGCCTGCCGGTGCGCTTTGATATCCACAAGGCCGACATTGGCTTTTTGCGGATGGATCCGGCCTCGGTGACGCTGGACGACAAGATCGGCAAGGATGGCGTCGAAGTGCAGATCGCCGACGACCCCACCCTGCAGATGGGGCACACCTACGTGCTGGAAGAGAAGGAAAAGAGCGGGAGCCCGGTGGTGGCGACACTTTTTGTCCGCGAGCGGCTGGCCAACGGGCAGGTGCTGGGGCTCTTGCGCGCCTTCAACTCCCATCGCCGCGCCAACGGGTTCCTCTACCTCAAGGACGGGGATGTGTCGCGCTTTTTGACAAATATCGATTTATTGCCGCGCATCCGGGTAGATCGCGTGCTGGTGCTCAAGAAGGGCAAGGACTGGGAAGAAAATGCCGCTGTGCACCCGGGCGAGACGGTGCAACTGCGGCTGGAAGGGCAGAGCCTGGACCAGGCGAAGTTCGGTTTCGGCGAGTTGGTGCCGTCCCCCGAAGGGGCTGCGCTTACCACGGAAAACGCCTACGAATGTCGCTTGCAGGTGCCCATGAACGTGGCGCGTCGTGCCGTGCCTATCCTGGATCGTGGGCGTCCGACCGGAAAGTCGCTTGCTGTGCAGGAATTCGAGGCGGCGCGGCCCTTCGACTTCGTGCAGGTGGACTACGGCTCCGGTGCGCGCCGGGTCTCGGAGCTGAACGGCCCCGAGGTCTCGTGGCAGGCGGTGCGCGATGTCTTCCTGAGATTTGACAGAAACCGCATTGACTCCGCGGCTCTCTATGGCAAGCAGCACCTAGCGCTGGATGTTCGCATCACCGGCCCGGAGGGAAATCTCGTGGACGTGGCCACCATATCCGACTTGGCTATCTGCCCCGGAAACAGCTCGCCGCGTGCGGAGTTCTACGACGCCTCGGACTGCCACGACGGCTCCTACAGCATCGGCGATCAGCTGAGCACCACCCTCTACGATCTGGAGGGCTGGTCCAAGATCTCGCTCACGCTGCACGATGCCGATGGCCATTATGACAAGGCACAACCCTCGCGCCGCATCGACATCATCCTGGCCAAGCGCTACCAGTTCGACGTCGATGTGTCGTTTCCGGTGGGGCTCCTGGTGCACAAGGCCGGGGAAAGCGGCTGGGGCGACTTCTCGGGCGTGAGCATGGCCATGATGGGGAAGCTCGGCTTCTACGACCGCGACAAGATCGATCACCTGGAGCCCTACGAACTGGCCACGGGATTCATCGCCATGAACGCCTTCGACCTTAATCGCGACGCCTCCGACCGCGACCTGGCGGTGGTGGGGCTGCTCACACTCAATCCGGTGAACACCAGCCGCAAGCTGAGCTTCCCTATCTACTTCGGCGGCGGCTACCTGGTCTCGCAGGGGAAGTGGTTCTGGCTCCTGGGGCCGGGAGTCAGCGTGCAGTTCTGATAGTTTGCAGTGATTTCAGCACCTCTTACAGCGTAGGAGGTGCTGAAATTTGAAGTTTCTATTTTGCTCGCCAAATAGCAATATCAGAACCGTTGCCAAGATCGCGTCTCCAAAAGACCTGAACGGAATTCCAGCCGATCGAATTGCTGCCGTGGTCTAGGGTGGTTATGTAGAGTGGGCTACTTACCTTGTCGGAATTGTTGTCTGCAAAGGCGATGGCATCGGCAAGAGTGATTGGCATAATGTTTGGAATGAAGCTCAAATAGCTGCCTGAAGCCATCAAATTCATGGTTGCGATGAGGCCAATCTCAGCCGTTTCCAAATTGATGACTCGCACATAAGCATCGGTTCCTGAGCGCTGACCAAACCAAATCATATACTTGATTCCGTACATTTCGCCGATTTTCTTCAAAGTGCTCTTGTTGAATCCTTGTGAGGATTGAAATGTGCTGTCAGATCCTTTAATCGCTCCGCTATTGTCAAGTTGCAATTCTTTGAAGATCGCATCCATATGCAATCGCTCGACAACGGTATAGCCGTTGGCGATAAGCTGCTGGGTGAACATTTGCTGGAACCAAATGTGGTCGGCGTTGAAGTTGTTGACCTCATACAAGACGCCCACTCGTTTGTTGGTATTGTGGTATCCCGGACTCACCGCAATCCTGGATGATTCTCGCACAAACTCGGCATTCGAGGCGCAGCCAACAAATATGGAGATTCCCGCTACGGCAAAGAAAATAGATGTGAGGCGGCGAAGCATGAGCATTCCTTGTTTAAGGTTTATGTGTCCCTCAGATTATTGCCGAATCTTGCGAGATCGGGCGAGAGGAATGTGCTATCATATATGTAAGTGTTGCTAAACGTGCAAGTCCGTAACGAGTTGTACGATAAGGCCGATCAATGACTAACTTCAAATCTTTTGTGGTTGATCTCCATGGGAACGCTCTCGGTCGCGAGGACTCTGCCAGATTTACCCGATTGCGATGCCTCCGACCGTGACCTGGCGGTGGTGGGGCTGCTTACGCTAAACCCCGTGAACACCAGCCGCAAACTGAGCTTTCCCATCTACTTCGGCGGCGGCTACCTGGTCTCGCAGGGGAAGTGGTTCTGGCTCCTGGGGCCGGGAGTCAGCGTGCAGTTCTAAGGGACGCTTTGGTACTGTCTGCAATACTGCTTGGCTCAGAGTTGTTTGTGATGCTAATTTCTCGGCATGGCTATCGCGATCCGAGATACCGCGCCTATTCAGGGAAAACAGGCAGAAGAACTTGAAGAGCTCTTCTACAGTGACCTGCGTACGACCGGGAAGATTCGCAAGGATCTGCTCGATGCTACCCTGGCTCCAGAAGCGCTTGAAGCCTTGCGTCGCCTGGAAATGTCCGCTCGATAATTTCTAAGTGACTGCGCCTGATTCACTTCGCAACGTCTTCGAGTGGGACGACTTGCTGATCTGTCCGCTGGGCATCAGACCTTCTTGAGTGAGATCTCCACCGGGATCGTCTCGATCACGAGATCGCCCGTCGAACTGCTCGGCTCGAAGACCAGCGAATCGGCCTGGACTTCCTCGCGCAGGTAGGCCCCGTGGACCTCGATCACCTGGGCGATGTCCTGTGACTGCGAACGGACCGTCACCGCCACGCGGTCGGTCACATCGAGCCCCAGCTCCTTGCGGCGCGCCTGGATGCGGCTCTGCAGCTCGCGCGAAAGGCCCTCGATGCGCAGCGCGGGCGTCATCTCGAAGTCGGTGAGGAGCACTAGGCCCTTCCCCAGGAACGAACGCTTGGTGGCGGTGTCGAGGCTCCCGAGGTGGCTCGAATCCTCCTCGATCAGGAGATGCTCGCGGCGCAAGCCGTCGATCTCTCCGCCGGCAATCAAAGCATCCACCTCGCTTGGGGTGAGCTTGTTCACCTGCTTGATCTTCTCGGAAAGGGCGGCCTTCTCGAAGTCCTTGCGCAGCGGCACGAAGTTCGGCTTCACCTTGATGGCGAAGAGTTCCGCCTTCTCGGTGACGCGCACCGTCTTGATGTTGAGCTCGTCGCGGACAAGGTCCGCTACCGCTTCGGCCTCGGCCTTCTCGGCGGCGGTGGGCACGAAGATCTCCAGTTCGGAAAGGGGTTTGCGGAGATTGACACCTTCTTTTTGGCGCTGCAAGTGGCCAAGCTCCACGATGCGGCGGGCCAGGGCCATGCTGGAGACGGCGGCCGGGTCCTTGAGCGACTCGTCGGCGCGTGGCATGTCGCAGTGGTGGACGCTCCGAGGGGCCGACGGGTCCACCTCGGCGACGAGCATCTGCCAGATTTCTTCCGAGACGAAGGGCAGGAAAGGAGCGAGCACTTTGGCAAAATCTGTCAGGACGCGGTAGAGAGTGGCGTAGGCGGCCGTCTTGTCGCCGTCGTCCTGGCTCTTCCAGAAGCGGCGGCGCGAGCGGCGGATGTACCAGTTGGTGAGGCTGTCGACGAAGCGCACCACCTCGGGGACCACGTTGTAGAGCCGGAAGGCCGACATCTCGCGCTCCACGGCCTCCAGAAGCGCCTGCAGCTCGCCGAGAATCCAGCGGTCCATGCCGGTGAGGGCGATGCTCGACAAATCCTGTCCCGGGGTCCAGGAGAGCTGGCCCTTGGAACTATCGGCGTTGTGGTAGGTGGTGAAGAGGCTCACCGAGTTCCACAGCGGCAAAAGCACCGAACGCACCACCTCGCGCACCCCGCTCTCGGAGAAGCGCAGCTCCTCGCCCTTCACGGCGGCCGAGTCGATGAGGTACATGCGCAGGGCGTCGGCGCCGATCTCCTCAAGGATGAGGTTCGGGTCGGGGTAGTTGCGCAGGGACTTGGACATTTTCTGTCCGTCCTCGGCAAGCAAGATGCCGTTTACGATCACGTTCTTGAAGGCGGGCTTCTGAAAGAGCGCCGCGCCCAGCACCGTGAGGGTGTAGAACCAGCCGCGCGTCTGGTCGAGGCCCTCGGCGATGAAGTCGGCCGGGAAGCGCTCGTCGAAGTGCTCGGCGTTCTCGAAGGGGTAGTGGCTCTGGGCGTAGGGCATGGAGCCCGACTCGAACCAGCAGTCGAGCACCTCGGAGGTGCGGCGATAGAGCGTGCCCTTAGGGTCGAAGTTCACGCCGTCCTTGGTGCGGATCTCGATCTCGTCGATGAAGTGGGTGTGCAGGTCGGTGATGGAGGCGGGATCGCGCCCCGAGAGGCGGGCCAGCTCCTCGATGGAGCCCACGCACAGGAGCTCCCCGGCCTCGGATTTCCAGACGGGAATGGGGGTACCCCAGAAGCGGTTCCTGGAGAGGTTCCAGTCGCGGGCGCCGTCCAGCCACTTGCCGAAGCGCCCGTTCTTGATGTGCTCGGGAACCCAGGTGATTTCCTGGTTCGAGTCGATCATCCACTGCTTGAGGGTCTTGGTCACGCCCTCGGCGCTTGTGACGGGGCGATCGAGCCCCAGGAACCAGGTGCGCATGGCGCGGTAGAGGAGCGGCGCGCCGGTGCGGTAGCAGTGGGGGTAGCTGTGCACGAAGGTCTCGTGCTTGAAGACGCGGCCGGCCTTCTTGAGGTGCGCGATGATGTCTTTGTCAGCGTCCTTGGCTTCGCGGCCCTGCCACTCGGGGACGAGGTCGGTGAACTTTCCGTCGGCGTCGAGCGGGTCCCAGAGTCCCAGGCCTTCGCTCTTGCCGAGTTGGAAGTCCTCCTCGCCGAAGGAGGGGGCGATATGCACGGCGCCGGCGCCGTCGTCGACCGAGACAAAATCCGCCAAAAGCAGGGTGTACTGGTTCTCGGAGAGCTTCGGGGTGTAGCCGAAGATGGGCTGGTAGCGCCGTCCGGCAAGCTCCGTGCCCTTCTTTGTCTCGAGGATCTCGACCTTCTTTTCGTCGAAGTAGGCCGAAAGGCGCGAGCGGGCGATCCACCAGAATTTGTCTTCGTGACGGATCTTGACATATTCGATGTCGGGGCCGACCGCCACCGCGAGGTTGGAGGGAAGCGTCCACGGGGTGGTGGTCCACACCAGGAGGCTCGCCCCGTCGGGATCGTCCAAAAGCGGGAAGGTGACGGTGAGGGAGGGGTCCTGGCGGTCCTTGTAGCCCTGGTTCACCTCGAAGTTCGAGAGCGGAGTGGCGAGCTTCGGGGAGTAGGGCACCACGCGGTAGCCCTCGTAGATGAGGCCCTTCTTGAAGCACTCCTTGAAGACCCACCACTCGGATTCCATGAAGGTGGGGTTCATGGTGCGGTAGCCGCCTTCGAAGTGGACCCAGCGGCCCATGCGGTTCACCGTCTTCTCCCACTCGCCGGTGTAGCGCAGTACGATAGAGCGGCAGGCCTCGTTGAACTTGTCGACGCCGAAAGCCTTGATCTCGGCCAGGCCCGCCAGCTTCAGGTTCTTCTGGATCTCGGTCTCCACCGGGACGCCGTGGCAGTCCCAGCCGAAGCGCCGTTCCACCCGCCGTCCGCGCATGCTCCAGTAGCGCGGCACGATGTCCTTGATGGTGCCGGCAAGCAGGTGTCCGTAGTGGGGCAGTCCGGTGGCAAACGGCGGGCCGTCGTAGAAGTGGAAGGCCGGCGCGTCCTTGCGCAGCTCTTCCTGGCGCTCGAAGGTGTGCTCCTTCTGCCACAGCTCCAGGATGCGGTGTTCAAGGTCCGGAAACGACGTATTCTTGGCAGGTTCGCGAAACAGCATGGTAACGGGAAATGTAGGTCTCTGCGGTGCCAATGACTCATTGGGCGCCTCCCGCCGCTTGGAGCGGCGGGCCGGGCTGCCTGCCGGGCCCCCGCCATTTGTTGTAAGGGCGAGGCATGCCTCGCCCCTACGTCGGGGCGGGTGTCCCGGGCTATCGCCGGCATCCCTGGCGCGTTAGGCCGGGCGGCGGGCGATCAGGAAGCGGTCTTGTCCGGCCAGGTCCTTGGCGGTGGCGACTTCTGTCCAGCCGTTGCCGCAGAGGGCGCGGGTGGTTTCGCCCTGGTCCCAGCCGTGTTCCATGATGAGCCAGCCGCCGGGTTTTAGGCAGGCGGCCTGTGCCACCAAGGTTCGCAAGGCCGCCAAACCGTCGGGGCCACCGTCCAGGGCAAGCTCTGGGTCGTGCTGCACCTCCACAGAAAGTCCGGCAAGCTCGCGGGTGGCGATGTAGGGCGGGTTCGAGATCAAGAGATCCAGCGTCTCCGATGCGATGGCCTGGGCTAAGTCACCTTGGAAGAGCGGGAACCAGATGCCCAAGGCCTGGGCGTTCTCGGAACAGAGAGATAGCGCCGCCGGAGACAAATCTGACCCGCTCACCCGCGCCGCCGGACATTCCCGCTTGATGGAGAGGCCAATGGCGCCGGTGCCTACGCCCACCTCGTGGACGCGGGGCGATGCCATGCCTGAGAGCCGCGCCAGGGCCAGATCCACGATCAGTTCCGTCTCGGGGCGGGGCACCAAGGCGCGTCCGTCCACCTTGAGCTCCAGGTGGCGGAAGGCCCACACGCCCAGCACATGCTGCAGCGGTTCTCCCTGGCCGCGTCGGGCCACTAGGGCGCGCAGCTTCACAAGTTCCGGCTCGGTCATGGGACGTTCCATCTGCAAGAGCACCTGCAGCGGGGCGATTCCCAAGCCGTGGGCCAAGAGCCGCCGGGCGTCTCCCTTGGCATTCTCGATCCCCTTGCGAGCAAGGAACTCCTCGCTTTTCTTGAGGATCTCCCCGAGGGTCATGCCGCGCTTCCGGCCGCGGCCAGCTTCTCCATGGCGTCGGCCATCGTCAGGGCGTCCAGGACCTCGCCGAGGTCTCCCTGGATCACGCTGTCCAGCTTGTAGAGCGTCAGGCCGATGCGGTGGTCGGTGAGGCGGTTCTGCGGGAAGTTGTAGGTGCGGATCTTGGCCGAGCGGTCGCCGGTGCCCACGGCGCCGCGGCGCACCGAGGCGTCGCGCTCCTGCCGTTCGCGCAGCTCCTTGTCGTAGAGCTTGACCCGCAGCATGTGCATGGCCGTCTCGCGGTTCTGCATCTGGCTGCGCTCGCTCTGGCAGGCCGCCACCAAGCCGGTGGGAATGTGGGTGATGCGCACGGCAGATTCTGTCTTATTCACGTGCTGGCCGCCGGCGCCCTGGGCGCGGTAGGTGTCGGTGCGCAGGTCGTCGGGGTTGATCTTGATCTCGATGTCGCCCTCGGACTCGGGCATCACCACCACCGAGGCGGCCGAGGTGTGGACGCGTCCCTGGGCCTCGGTGTCGGGTACCCGCTGCACGCGATGGACGCCGCTCTCGTACTTGAGCCGCCCGTAGACGCCGTCGCCGTCAATCTGCAGGACGGCCTCCTTGAAGCCGCCCGAGGCGCCTTCGCTGGCGTCCACCAGTTGCGTCTTCCAGCCCTGGTTGTCGCAGAAGCGCAGGTACATGCGCAATAGGTCGCCGGCAAAGAGCCCGGCCTCGTCACCGCCGGTGCCTTGGCGCACTTCCAGGATGCAGCCGCCGTCGTCCACTGGGTCGCGCGGCACCAGGAGCAATTGCAGCTCCTGCTCCAGCGGACCGCGCTTGGTCTCCAGTTCAGAAAGCTCGCGGCGGGCGTCCCCGGAAAGCTCCGGATCTTCCAGCATGCGGGTCCATTCCTCCTGGTCGGCGCGCAACTGAATGTAGGCCTGGGCGGCTTCGCCGGCCTTGGAGAGGCGCGCGTGGCGCCGTCCCAGCTCGCGGAAGTGCTTGCTGTCGGCTACCGTCTCGGGCAGGGCCAGCTCTTCTTCGCAGAAGCGCAGCTCCTCCAGGATCTTTCTCGACTTCTCTATCATGACCTCTCCTGCAGCTGGCCCCGCCCACGCAGGGAGAGCCAAAAAACAAATCCTGTCATCGCGAGTCCCCACAGCACCAGGCGCAGCAGGAACATCACCTCGGCGCCGGCCTCAACGGGGTTTCCCAGGGCGCGCAGCGCGGCCGCGGCCACGCCCTCGCCCACGCCCAGGCCTCCGGGCGAAACGGGAATGGAATTGGAGAAGGCCACGAGCGGCATGGCGGCCCCTAAGGTGAGGTAGGAAATGCTGCGCTCCAGCGCTTGGGCGCAGGCGTAAGCGGCCCCGAAGAAGAAGACCTGGGCAAGGAGCGAGAGCGCCACCGCCTTGGCAAGCGATGCCCGCGAGGCGCCGCAGCCCTCCAGGGTCGCAAGGCCTTCGCGCAAGGGTTTGAGGAGGAGGGCAAAGCGCGAACGCGTGCTCCAGTCAGAAAGCCAGCGCGACACTGCGGGCAGGAAGAAGAGCGCGCCCAGGAGCGCCGCCGCACCGATGAGCGATGCCGCAAGGAACGGCGCCAAGAGCGGCAGACGATCGGGACGCGCGGCCAGCGATATGGAAAGACACAGGAACCAGGCAAGCAGCAGCCCCGTCATGCCGGCCAGGCGATCGGGGACCATGGTTCCTAAGGCCTGCGAGAGGCTCATGCGCACCGGAGCGCTCTGGCGCCCGACCACCTCGGTGAAGCTGCCGTCGGCATTGCGCAGTCGCGTGCTTTCGGCCGATTTTGTCAAATCCTGTCGCGAGGCGATCCAGGCCTTCACCAGGTCGCCGGCGCCGTTTCCCGGCAGCACGGTGGAAAAGAAGTGGGACACGAAGGCAAGCTTCCCGCCCAGGCTGAAACTTACCGGAAAGCCTGCCGTGCGGGCAATGAGGCTCCAGCGCAGGCCCAGGATGGCAAAGACCACGGCGTGGCTCAAGAGCGCCAGGGCCACCCAGCCGAGGTGGTGACTGAAGGCGGCGAGCACCCGCTCGGGGGCGACGAGTCCGGTGCGCCAGAGCATCCACACCAGGAAGACGCCCAGGGCGATGCGCACCAGGGTCCAGAAGCGGCTTTGGGGGCGGCTCACGAGGGCAACCGCAAAGCCACTAGGCCCGACCAGATCTTCGGGTGGAAGTAGGTGGACTTCTGCGGCATGCGCTCGCCGGAGCGGGCCACGGCGGCGATCTCTTCCACCGAGGTGGGATTGACCAGCACGGCGAATTGGTTCTCGGGCGTGCGATCCAGAAGCTCGGGAACCAGGTGCGATTCGTGCACCGGAATCACATGGGTGCCGGTCGGGTAGGTGGCTGGGTCAATGCCCAGCATTTCCTCTTGAAACACCTGCTGCAGCACCGCGAGATCGAGAATCGACCAAGGGGTGCCGTGTCCGGGAAAGTCCCCGAAGCTCCCGCGCGGGGCCTTGAAGAAGAGCGCTTCGTCGGAATCCTTCCAGCGCAGCAGGAAGGCGTGGTGGGTGGCCTTCTCGGCGGCCAGCCAGCTTTCGGCGGCGTCGACTCCGGCCCAGGGATAGACCTCCACCGAAAAGCGCTTGGCTAGAGCCTCGCGCAGGCCTTCCTGGGTGATGCCGGCGATGCCGCGGTAGATGCGGTGGATGGGCTGGACCAAAAGCCCCGGATCGCAGCGGTTCACGAGGGTGGCCAAGGTGGCATGGTGAGCCTTGCCCTCGGGGTCCAGTGTCTTCCAGACGCGCAGCGAGGTCTCGTAGCGGTGGTGGCCGTCGGCGATCAGACACTTTTTGTCCTGGAACATGGCCTCGATGCGGGTGATGGCCGCCGGGTCGGTGAGTTCCCAAAGGATGTGCTCCACCGAGTCGTCGTCGAGGAAGCGGGCCAGCGGGGCGCTTGCTAGCGCCGCGGAGGCTTGGGCCTCCACCACGTGCTCAGGGTCGTCGTAGAGGAAGAAGACCTGCCCGAGCTGGGCGCGTGTGGCCATGGTCAGGCGAAAGCGATCTTCCTTGGGTTCGGCCAAGGTGCGTTCGTGCGGCAAGATGCGACCGCCGAAGTCTTCGGCGTGAACGCTAGCCACGAGGCCCAGGCGGGAAAAGCGGGCGTCCACCCCGCCCACGGTGGCGGCGAAGTTCTGGCGGTACAGGTAGAAGCGCGGGGTGTCGTCTTCTTTCACGACGCCGCTTGTGAGCCAAGCCTGCCAGAGTGCGGCGGCGCGGGTGTAGAGGTCTTCCTGGCCGGGAACGTCGTCCGCCTCGGGGAGGCCGAAGTCGACATGAATGAAATTGTCGGGATGCCGCTCGTGGAGGGCGCGCTGGCGAGCCGGCGACACGATGTCGTAGGGAGGACAGGCCAACTGTCCCAGGTCCGTCCCCGCTTTGGAGAGGTCGTAACGAACGCCTCGAAACGCCTTCACGATCGCCATACTTCCCGACTCCTTTGCAATGCGGCAAAGGTATTATAGCACCCCTGCATCGAAGTGAGGTCAAAGTGGTCTTAGGCAGCCGGCGCGGCCCTGGTGCTTGCTCGAGCTACTTTTCTCGTATGCTTTCCCCGGGTTTTTCTGCAAAATATTTTCGTGCTGTGCCGGTTGTCTTCATGCTCTTGGGTGCGTCGCTTCCGGTGCAAGCGCAGGAGGGGGCTCCAACCCTTCACCAAGGGCTGCTTTTAGATCTGGGCGGAGCCATGGGGTTTGGTGATCGTAGCGCCTTTGATGTGATGCTCGGAGCGGCGTGGCAGGGGGAAAATCTGCGGTTTGGCGTTCAGGCGGGTGGGGGTGTGGTCTTACAGAAGGGGGACGACACTACCGACATCAGCGGTCCGGTCTACGGGGGCGGGTATTACGCCGTCCAAGAGGATGCGAGCATCGACGTCTTCCACAGATTCTACGTGCTTCCGCGCGCCGATATCGTCATACCGCTTGGGACTCTCGTGGACCTCACCATAGGGGGTGGGGTCGGGCCTGCATGGATTTCGAAAGTGAACAGCCGGCTGGTCGGGGGGGGGCTACCCATGGAGGATAATCCCGGGCTTCTTGTTCGCGCCAATCTGGGACTTGACATATTGCGCAACAATATCGGGATTCGCATTGAAATGGGCTTCGAAAACCAGTCCTACACCATCGCCTGCGACGGTGTTTCCAAAGATTTTTCGGATCCGAAGTTTCTAATGACAATTTCCAGTGAGCGCCTCTTCTCTTTTGGAAAGAGAACCTATCCGAAGACGACGCCAAAGGCCGCCTTTTCGCCTGCCTGGAAGATTCCCACCGATCCGGCGGCCAAACCGCAAGACTCTGCCGCCGGTAGCCGCAGTCCTGAGTCCATCCTGAAAGTGATCCGCGCCAACATTGGGGATTTTCAACACATCTACGAGCGGCACCTGAAGGAAAATCCCGGCATTGGCGGTAAGATCTCGTTCAAGTTCACCATCGCACCTTCCGGAGACATCATCGCCATCTCGGTGGTCAGCTCCAATACCGGCGACTCCGATCTGGACGACGAAATCAAGGACAAGGCGCGCCACATGAAGTTTGACCCGATCGAGAAAGGCAACGTTACCGTGACCTACGCCTTCGTGCTGGAAAACCAATAAGGCTGGTTCAATGCGCCAGGGATGCCGGCCGGTAGGCCCGGGACACCCGCCACCGGCGTAGGGATCGGGCACTTGTGGTGAGCGCAACCGAACCATGCCCGATCCACAATGTGGGGCGGGGGCCCGGCAGGCAGCCCGGTGCCGCCGCAATCCCGCGTAGGGGCGATTCGTGAATCGCCCTCAACGCAATCGACGGCGGCAGGCGCCCTTTAATCTCCTCCGCCCATGTCCAGAACCGCCAAGAAGGCTTCCTGCGGCACTTCCACGGTGCCGATGGATTTCATGCGCTTCTTGCCTTCCTTTTGCTTCTCCAGGAGCTTGCGCTTGCGGGAGATGTCGCCGCCGTAGCACTTGGCTGTCACGTCCTTGCGCACGGCCTTCACGGTGGTGCGGGCGATGATCTTGCCGCCCAGGGCCGCTTGGATGGCCACGTCGTACTGCTGGCGGGGGATCAGTTCCTTGAGCTTTTCGCACAGGGCGTTGCCGTGCGTAAAGGCTTTGTCGCGGTGGATGATCACCGAGAAGGCGTCCACCGGATCACCGTTTAAGAGGATGTCGAGGCGGTTTAGATCGCCTTCGCGGTAGCCGATCTGTTCGTAATCGAAGGAGGCGTAGCCCTTGGTGGCGCTCTTCAGACGGTCGAAGAAGTCGAACATCACCTCGCCCATGGGCAGCTCGAATTCCAGCGTGACCTGGCCTTCCGAGACGTAGGAGGTGTTGAGGTAGACGCCGCGCTTTTCCTGGCAAAGCTTGTGGACGTTGCCGATGTAGTCCGAGGGCGTGAAGATCTGGGCCTTGATCCAGGGCTCGGAAATGCTTTCCAAGGCATTGGGAGGCGGCAGCTGCGAGGGGTTGTCGACGATCAGCATCTCGCCGTCGGTCCTCTCGACATGGTACTCCACGCCCGGGGCGGTGGTGATGATCTCCATGTCGAACTCGCGGTCCAGTCGCTCCTGCACCACTTCCATGTGCAGAAGCCCCAGGAAGCCGCAGCGAAAGCCGAATCCCAGAGCGCCCGAACTTTCGGGCACGAAGTGGATGGCCGAGTCGTTGAGCTGCAGCTTTTCGAGCGATTCGCGCAGGCCCGAGTAGTCGTCGGGATTGATGGGGTAAAGCCCGGCGAAGACCATGGGCTTCACTTCGCGGTAGCCTTCCAGCGGCTCGGAGGCGGGCTTTCCAATGCAGGTCAGGGTGTCGCCGGTCTTGATGTCGGCGAGGTGGCGCACGTTGCCCACCATGTAGCCGACTTCGCCAGCCGAGAGCTCTTCGCAGGGCACGCGGGTGCGGCCCATGGTGCCGATTTCTACCGCTTCGTATTCCCCGCCGGTGCGCATGTAGCGCAGTCGGTCGCCCTTCTTGAGGGTGCCTTCGACGATGCGCACGTAGGCGATGCCGCCGCGGTAGCTGTCGTAGACCGAGTCGAACACGAAGGCGCGCAAGGGCTTTTCGCGTTCGGCCTTCGGGGCCGGGAAAAACTCGATGATCTTTTCCAAGAGCGAATCGATGCCGATGCCGGCCTTGGCCGAGACCAGGGGGATGTGGGTCGGGTCGATGCCTAGGAGATCCCCGACCTGCTTGGCGAAGAATTCGGGCTGGGCCGAAGGCAGGTCGATCTTGTTGAGGATCGGCAGGATCTCGAGATCTGCGCCCATGGCCAGGTAGAGGTTCGAGATGGTCTGGGCCTGGATGCCCTGGGTGGCGTCCACCACCAGGATCGCCCCTTCGCAGGCGCGCAAGCTGCGGGACACCTCGTAGGTGAAGTCCACGTGCCCCGGAGTGTCGATGAGGTTCAGGTAGAAGGTCTCGCCCTTGTGCTCGTACACCAGGCGGATGGCCTTCGACTTGATGGTGATGCCGCGCTCGCGCTCCAGGTCCATGGAGTCCAGGAGCTGCTCTTGCATCTCGCGCTTGGCCACCGTCTTGGTGCTTTCAAGCAGTCGGTCCGCTAGAGTGGACTTGCCGTGATCAATGTGGGCGATGATGCAGAAATTGCGGATTTGCTTTGGATCTGGACGCACGATCGCAAGGTAGAAAGGGCAATCGCTCAAAAACGGCCAGATCGTCGCAGAGAACTATCGGGAGTTGGCCAAGGCTTGGGCAATGGTCGTCCGCAAGCCGTTCTGCGAGACGGGCTTGGTCACGAAGCCGTCCATGCCCGCTTCCAAGGCCTTTTCGCGGTCGCCGGACATGGCGTTGGCGGTCATGGCCACGATCGGGATGGCGTGGTTGCGAACCTTGGATGCTGGGTCGCGAATCCTGCGCGTGGCTTCATAGCCGTCCATGACTGGCATCTGGCAGTCCATCAGCACGAGATCGAAGTCTTCCCGTTCCAGTGCTGAAAGAGCCGCCTGCCCGTTGTCGGTTACCTGGCAGCGGCACCCGGCGCGGGTGAGGATGCCGACGGCCACCTTCTGGTTGGTGACGTTGTCTTCTACCACCAAGATTCGCGTGCCTTCCGGGAGGATAGCTTCGGTTGGTTTGGAGGCTTCCTGGTCCCTTGGCGCTCGTCGCAACCGCAAGGTGAACCAGAAGGTCGAGCCGCCACCGGGAGAACTGGTCATGGCGATTTCGCCGCCCATCCTGCGGACCAACTGGCGGGAGATCGAGAGGCCAAGGCCTGAGCCGCCAAAACGGCGCGTGGTGGAGGCGTCGGCCTGCGTGAAGGTCTCAAAGATGACCGACTGCACCTCAGGGGGAATACCGATGCCGGTGTCGCTGACCGAAAACTTGGCGAACATCCCCTCTTCAGTCTCTTCCAGGGGCTCGGCGATGAGGTTGATGTGCCCCGTTTCTGTGAACTTCAAGGCGTTGCCCACGAGATTCAACAGAATCTGGCGAATTCGGGCCGGGTCGCCGTGGAAGCGTCCAGCCAGGAAGGGGTCGATCTCGCTTTGGCTCTCCAGACCTTTGCTGCGGGCTCGCTCTTCCAGATGGCGTCCGACCTCAGCAAGCAAGGCCACCAGATCAAAGGGAATGTTCTCCATTTCCAGCCGGCCGGCCTCGATCTTGGAGATGTCCAGGATGTCGTTGACGAGGTCGAGCAGGGCTTCGGCGCTGGAGAGGGCGACCTCGGCGTGCTGGCGTTGCTCCTCATCCAGCGGCGATTCTGCCAGCAGCTGCACCATCCCCACCACGCCGTTTAACGGGGTGCGGATTTCGTGGCTCATGTTTGCCAAAAATTGACTTTTAGCGCGGCTGGCCTCCAGGGCCTTGGCTTCCGCCTCGCGGTGCCGTTCCAGCACGCCGCGAAAGTCCTCGCGCACTAGGCGGAAGGCCTCGGTGGCGTCGTAGAGGGGGTGTCCTTCCGGAAACTCCTCCTCTTCTTGATCCATTTCCCAGGCAAGCGAACCCAAGAGCTGCACTAGGCGAGACAGGTCTCGTGAAGAGACGCGTTGCTCGAAATCAGGGGCTTCGGCCAATGGGATGTGGACATCGTTCCGGCTGACCTCGGACACCAGATCGAAGGCCTCCTGCATGGTCTTCACGATGCGGATCTGGAGCGGAATGATGTGGTTGGTGAAGGCGAGTCCGATGCGGGCCCAAGCCGGCGCACCTACCATCACGGTGAGTTCTGGGACAATGCCGAATTCCTGGTGAAGCTGCTTCAGTTTGGTGGCATAGTGACGCCGCACGCCCATGCTGCTGTGCTTCAGGCGCGAGTAGTCGGCAATGCGGAAGTAGCGGTGCCCCTGCAAAATCCCGCTGCGCAAGGCGTGGACCTGGGCGTCGTAAAGCCTTTGCGAGGCTTCCGTGCTGTTAAGGTCTCCCCAGTGGCGGACCAGTACGATTTCGCGGCGGGCAAAGCTGATTTCCGTCCCCCCTTTGCCGTCATCGCATTGGATCGATTGGACGGAATGAAAGTCGCTTTCGCTCAGGCGCTTCTGATGGAAGCTTGCTCGGGCCGCCAGCATGGCCGTGGCATAGTCCTTGACCACGCGCATGGGGTAGTTCAAGGCGCTTGCCTGCATGGCGATTCCGGCCCGAAACACTGCCTTGAAAAGCATGTTGGAGCCGTAGACGTAGCTGCCCTGGCAGTTGCGAAAGGCTTCGGACAACTGGTAGCTGGAATAAGCGCGCCGCAGCTTTGGGGAAGGGAGTCCCGTCAGGCCGGTGATGTTCTGAATCTCCACATACGGCTGATTGTCTGGGAAGGCCTCGGCAACCACGCGGTTGCGCAGAGCTTCGTAGGAGTCTTCATTTTCCATGGAACGGGGGCCGTGGGTGTCGATATCGAGGACTCTTCCGCCGATGACGCGAAAGCTGAAGCGCGTCCCTCCTTCCAAAAGGCAATCCGTCCATTCCGGGCGGGTCGCGATCGGCCAGCCGGTCACGGGACAGTTTGTCGTGCTTACGTACGCCTCACTGTGCCTTTGGACGAACATGTCAGGTCAACCGATCTTTGCCTGGTTTCCGCTGTCCGCTTGGGCTATGTGGTACGCCTTGGCGGCGCGCTCCAGCCACTGCTTGGGAGTCTCGCCGCGGCGCAGCGTGGCAGCTCCCACCGAGAGAGATGCCTGGATTTCCTTTTCGCCCAGCAGGATCTTCTGGGAATGGACGGTATCGATGGCGCGCTGGGCGGCGGCGACGGCACCGGAGCTTCCCGTGTCGGGAAGCAGGGCGGCGAAGACGGCTTCGCCGTGCCGGGCCACGAAATCGGTGCGGCGCGGATAGGCGCGCGTCAGGGCGTCGGAGATCTGGCGCAGCACTTCGTCGCTGTCAGATCTCCCCAACTGCCCGCGCAGGGACTTGAAACTGTCCACGTCCGCGATCACCAATGTGCAGGGTTCGCCCGTCAGGTTCCCGAGAGCTGTGAAGGCCTGGAGCTGCTCGTCGAAGCTTGCCCGGTTGTAAAGACGCGTCAGCGGATCTTGCGCCATCTCGCGCCGTGATTTTGACAAATCTTGTCTTACGGCGCCGAGCTGCCGGACCGATTCTTCCATGTCGCGGCGTTGGCGTTCCTGCCGCTCGTGCAGCAGCGTGCCCATGGTCTCGACCGCCGAGAGCACCTCGCGCCGAATTTCCTCCACGGACTTTTCTTCCACCACTACGCGCAGACGCTGGAGCTGTGCGGTCATGGAGCCGTCCCCGGCAGCGTCCTGGGCCACTGAACGCCCCAATCGCTGCAAAAGATCCCACAGCGTCCCGCGGAGCCCCTTCACGTTGTGGTTGACGAATTCACATTCCTGCTTGCGCTGGCGCTCCACGAACGCCTTGAGCTCCGGCCAGTCGCGGCGCCCGGACTCGATCTTGGCGGCCCACAATTCCCAGCCGTGGCGCTGATCCTGCGGGGATCCCGTCTCCAGGTCAAAGCTTTCCTGGCCAAAGGTGCGCAGCATCCAGGCCACGGTGCGCTCGCCTTCTGGAACCTCAGGAGCCGGTACGGCGTCGGATACGGACGTGGGAGGTGCTGCAGAAGATGGTGCGGCGAGTTCCTGGTTCAGCCAGCTCTGGATCTTGTTCCATGCGCTCATGGAAACAGTATCTCATTTTTACGCTAAGAAGTGGTGGCTAGATGCTCGGAAAGGCCTGGATGCTCTGAATCTTGGATGTCTCTTTACGGTTTCCGTTCCGCGATGCGGGTGGCGATGCGGGTGGTGCTCACGCCTTCCACCAGCTCCACCAAGCGGACTTCGCCGCCCCAAGAAAGGACGTCGGCTCCACCGACGACATCTTCGGCGCGATAGTCGGCCCCTTTGGCCAAGACGTCCGGACGCAGGGCGCGGATGAGTTCCAACGGGGTGTCGTCTTCAAAGAGCACCACGGCGTCGATGGCCTCTAGACCAGCCAGCACGGCGGCTCGCTGCGCCTCGGGGTTAATGGGGCGAGTCGGCCCTTTGAGGCGCCGCACCGAGGCGTCAGAATTGAGGCCGAGGATCAGGCGATTGCCCAGGCGTCGCGCCTTGGCGAGGTATGAGACGTGGCCGGCGTGCAAGATGTCAAAGCAGCCATTGGTGAAGACCACCCGTTCGCCGCGAGCCTTCCAGGAAGCTACTAGGCGACGGGCGGCATCAAGATCGACGACTTTTCCAGGAGTGCCGCCGGCTTCGCGCGCTTCCAGTTCCGTGAGCAGCTCGAAGTGCGCCAGCGGAACGGTGCCCACCTTGGCTACCACGATTCCCGATGCGATGTTCGCGAGCACCAGCGAGTCGCCCGGTTCGAGGCCGGCCGTCAAGGCCGCTGTGAGCGTGGCGATGGCGGTGTCGCCGGCACCCGAGACGTCGAACACCTCGCGCGCCATGGCCGGCACCTGGACGGTTTCGCTTTCCCCGACATGGACCATGCCCTCTTCGGAGAGTGTCACCGTCAGGGCCTCCAGGTTCAATTGCTTGCGCAGGCGTCGCGCTTCCTGGACTACCGTTTCGCGGTCACTAAGCGCCGCGGCTGCCACAATCGCAAGCTCCGCGCGGTTGGGGGTGATCAGCGTGGCGCCGCGGTACTTGCTCCACTCTTTGCCCTTGGGGTCGACCAGCACGGGGATCTTCCGCGTCCGCGCCTGCCGGATGATCTCCTGGCACAGCTTGGGCGTCAACACTCCCTTGGCGTAGTCTGAAAGGACCACCGCCGAGGCCGTGTTCAGTTGGGCGGCAAAGGCCGTGAGCAACGCGGCTTCCAAGCTTTCCGAGGGCGGGGCGGCCGATTCGGAATCCAGCCGCAGCATCTGCTGGTGGCCGCCGATCACGCGCATCTTGGTGGTGGTTGGACGGGATTTGTCAGAAAGTACCCCAGAAAGATCGGCTCCGGCCGCCTCCAGGGCGCTGCGCACCTGGCCTGCAGCTTCGTCCTCCCCGACCAGGGAAATCAGCGAGACGGTAAGTCCGAGTCCCAGAAGATTCATGGCGACGTTGCCAGCGCCGCCAGCCATGAAGGTCTGGCGCAGGCAGCGCACCACCGGCACCGGTGCTTCGGGAGAAATGCGGTTCACGCTGCCCCAGACGTGCTGGTCGAGCATGAGATCACCCACCACCAGCACGCGACGGCCCTCGAAACCAGAGCGGACGGCTTCGAAGACGCGCTCCGGGGCACGGAAGACGGGGGCTTGGGTGCGTTCAGAAATGGGCATCGATGGCTTCGCAGAGAATGTGCCCCAGCAGAATGTGGCATTCCTGGATGCGGGCGGTGGTCGGGGATGAAATGCAGAGAGAGGTGTCGCAGCATTGGGAAAGCGTGCCGCCGCTTCTGCCGGTGAAGGCCACGGTGTAGGCGCCGATCTCGCGGGCCGCTTCGATGGCGTGTACCACGTTGGCGCTGTTCCCGGAGGTGGAGATTCCCACCACCACGTCCTTGGAGGTGCACAGCGCCTCGACTTGGCGCGAGAAGATGTGGTCGAAGCCGTAGTCGTTCCCCACGGCGGTGAGAATGGAGGTGTCGGTGGTCAGGGCGATGGAGGGAAGGCCTTTGCGCTCCTTGACGAAGCGCCCCACGATCTCGGCGGCCAGGTGCTGGCTGTCGGCAGCCGATCCGCCATTGCCCATCCACAGGATCTTGCCGCCGTCCTTGAGGCGCTCGGCCATGAGACCGCCCAGCGCGGCGATCTGATCCGCCATCGCCAAGAGCGTCTGCGCGATCGCCACATGTTCTTGGATAGCCTCGGCCACCCGCGTCGTTCCGTCCATGGTTCCTCCCAGCAAAGGTGTTCACAAGGTAAACAGCGCGGCTTCTAGTGCGATGCAAAACGGTTCGGATCGGAGGGACGGGGATCTATCTTGCCGAGCATGATTCGACGCGACTACCTCTCCTGGTGGTTCCGCCCCGCCTTTTTGCAGCCGTGGGGCCGGCCCTCCGAAACGCTTTTTGCCGGTCCGTGGGTCGGCGAGTTCGGTTGGGAACTCATGAATTGGCAGGGCTTTCTGCGCAAGTTGGCGCCACGATATCAAAGGGTGATCGTGTCCTGCCGTGCCGGCCAGGAGGCACTTTACGCCGACTTCGCCCACGAATTCGTGCTCCACGACATCCGTGGCGAGGCCAATTGCAATCGCCTGTTACGCCTCGATAACCCCGAGGAGCTCGCTCGCGTCCTCGCGTTGGTGCCTCCCGGCGCTGATCTGCTGCGGCCTCTCGGCTCCCAGCCCCACGAGCGTCAGCACTTCGTGAAGTTCGGCACCGCCCGGACAGATCTTGTCACGGACATCGTCATCCATCCGCGCGGCCGCGACCACGGCTCGGATCGCAACTGGAGCCGCGAAAATTGGCAGCGCCTGCTCGAACTGCTTGCTCCGCTGGGACTGCGCATCGGCTGCATCGGGCTTTCCAACGCGACCCAGAAGCTGGAAGGCGAGTTCATTGAATTGCGGGATCGTCCGCTGTCGGAGACCTTGGATGTCTTAGCCTCTACGCGCCTCGTGATCGGGCCGTCTTCGGGTCCCATGCACCTTGCTTCGTTGTGCGGCACGCCGCATCTGGTGTGGGCCGATCTGCAGCGCTATGCGCGCGGCCAGACCAGCCGCATGAAGTACGAGACGACCTGGAACCCGCTCGGCACCCAGGCCCTGGTGCGGGATCAGTGGGGCTTTCAGCCGCCTCCCGAGGCCATTGCCCGCGAGATCGCGAGCTTCCTCGGCAAATCCTTGGGCTGACTACAGTTCTTGGGCGCCTGAGTCGTCGTCTTCGTCGTCAGGCACGAGGTCGCTGTCGTCCGGAGAAGCTTCGGGGGCCAGGCTTTCACCGGCCTTGCGAGGCAGCATCTGGCCAAGCAGGGTGGCGGCGAAGCTTCCCGGAACCTTGGCCTGGAAGCTCTGGCGAGAATGGAACAGGCCGCCCATCACGGGAAGACGGGCCTCGCCGCGCAGCGTCAGGCTGTCGGGAGCAGCAAAGAGCATCTCCATCATGCGCATGCCCAACTGGGCTGGCACCGCCTGGAAGTGGATGTCGGTGGAGTCGTGCGCCCCTGGCAGGATCTCCAGAGTGCCGCCGTGCGAGAGGTGCGCGAGCGGTCCGCCCGGGGTGGAGATGTCCAGCCACAGCGAATCGAGGACGGCCTTGTTCTTGGTGGGGTTCTCAAAGCGCACTTGGGCAGAACCGCGATAGAGTCCCGAGGCGGCGGCGTCCATGCTGATTCCCGCCACATCCCAGCGGCAGTTGCGCAGGTTCTCGCGCGCTGATCGTGAAGCGCATCCAGAAAGCGCCACCATTCCGGCAAGCAGCAGGAGTCCGGAGCGATTTCTCACGGCAGCACCGGTGGCTCGACCAGTACCGGCGGAACCGGAAGCGGTGAAAACGGCACGTTCAGGATGGGCTGGAGCTCCAAGAGGGCAATGACGTCCAGCAGGTTGTGGTAGAGGATCTGCGCCAAGAGACGTCCGTCGCCGGCACGCAGGTAATCTTCCCACGCTAGCGGAATGAAGCCTGACGGTAGGTCGTCTTCGCGGTGCCGCCCGAGCAGAAACTTTTCCAAGGTGACCAAGCGACAGGCCGGCAATACGCCGCGGTAGCGGGCCTGGGCCAGTTCGAAGAGATCGAGGTGCGCCTCGAGCTTAGGGGTTTCCTGATCAAAGCGTTCCCAGCGGCTGTGCAGGAAGGGCCAGTCGTTCTTGACGCCGCTGTAGCTCACGAGCTTTGGGTGCTGCTTGCAGAGCTCGGCAAAGGCGAGGAGCAGCGGGGCCTCTTCGTCGGGATGGCGCGCCAGGCCGTGCCACAGCATCCAGCCCTCATTTTCGTCCCATAGGGCGGCTCCAGCCAAGAAGAGCGGCTTGCCGCGTCCACCGGCGGCTTCCAGGTCGAAGTAGATGGAATCCTTGTCCAGCCCTTCGGCATCGCGCCCGCCGGCCCAGAATTCGTGCATGGGTCGTTCCGAGAGGTAGAAGCAACCCAATTCATTTTCCACGTCCCGCCCCGGCAGGAGATCGTCCAAAGACGTCGGCTGGGCCGGAATCTCGGGCAGGAAATGCACCGTGGCATGATCTGGTCTGGACCAGGGCACAGCCTCAGAACCGTCTCGCTTGTGGTCTTTCTCTACGGCGCGGCGCAATCCCCAGGGCGCATGGGATCCGATCTGACGGACCAGGCCGGCCAGCACGTTGCTGCTGGCAGAAACCTCCTCCGGACGAGACGATGTGTCGCTGATATCCTGCCTCCTACGGTCCTCAGTTCCGCGTCATCTCGATTTCGAGTCCGCGGGAGATCACACGCACCGGTGGGTGGATGCTCTCAGGAGGCACCTTCCTTCCGAAAATAGTCAACTCTACGCCCGGCAAAATTTTTTGGCGGATGCTGACCACGCCTTGATGGCTTCTTTGCAACGAAAGCACTTCCTGAGCCTTGAGGCGGCGGGCTTGCAGGGAATGAATTTTTTCCATCACCGCCGAGTATTGTCGCAATGTGCCTTCGGCATCGTCGCGTGCCTTTCCCAGAAGGCCTCCTCCGGTCGTCAGGCGGCGGCGGATGACAAGGATCTTGGGTTCCAGGATCTCGCGCAGGGCGGTGATGCGCCGCTCCTCGCTGGTGGTGGCTTCCAGCTCGCGCAGGGCAAGCTCTTCCTCGGGGTCGGCAAGCTTCAGGATGGTCTGGGTGCCCGCTTCGGTGCCGGCCACGTCCAGCTCGATGCTGTGGGATGCGATCACTTCGCCGCCCAGCACGAAGGCGCCGGGATTCAGGAGCTTCAGGTTGCCGCACACGATCTTGCAGAAGTGCAGGTACTTGGTCACTTCCAGGGTGCCCTGGCAATGAAACTGGGCATCGTGGGCGAAGGGAACCTTGATGTCGGTGGCGGCCTGGATGGATCCCCCGATCACGGCGCTTTGGATTTCCACCTTGCCGCGGGAGCTGGATATTTCGGCCTGTTCGGTCTGCCCCTGGATCCAGATGTTGCCGCCAGCCTCAATGCGAAAGCCTGGCTTGATGCCGCCGAAGACCTTGACGTCTCCCAGGTAGCGCAGGTTTCCGACTGCCATGTCGAGGTCGCCCCGCACCTCGAAGACCTGTCCTACGTTCAGGAGGCCATCCTGCTGGTAGATGTAGCCATCGACGGCGGCCTCTACGATCAGTTGGCTTGCGTCCCGGAAACGGGTGTTCTTCCCCAGGCGGAGCTGAATGTCGTGACCTTCGTGGGCTGGCAGGGTGTTGCCACCCAGGTCGCGTCCGGGCTTGGCTGGGACCACCGGAATCTTCTCGGCCAGCGCCATGCCCTCGGTGGCTTCCATGATGCGCCCGATCTCATGAAAGTCCACCTTGCTTTCGTCGTCGTGGCGGATGATGGCTTGGTCCATGTCCACTAGGCGATGCACTTGGGCGTCCAAGCCGTTCATGGGAGCATCGCCCATGGCCACGTCGTACCAACCGGTCGCAATCTTGGGACTGCAAAGCCCTTTGATCAATGAGGGATCAATGCCGTAGACTACGCCGCGTTCTAGCAGCAGCGTCTCGATCTCGTGGCTGGAAAGGACGCGCGCCTGACGTCGTAGCGCCTCGGCATCCACGAAGACGGAGGCGGAAAGTTCCTCTACCCGTAGCGAAATGGGCATCGCCTGGTGTGGGTCAGAAAAGGTGAAGCACGGGCCTACGCGCTGGAATTCCGAACTCCTGGTCTCAAGGACTTTGAGGATCATGGGAGCCACAGCGTTGACGATGCCCACGGCCTGAAACGCCTGGTGCAGCTGCGCCTCGTCGGGAAGGGCGGTCACGCCTCCCAGAAGTTCCACGTAGGCCCCATCTTCGCGATTGGTCCAGCGCAGCAGAGTTGCTAGGAATTCCGAAGGATCCATGATCTCATTGTCGCGCTTGCGCCCCGGGAAGGCAAGGAGCACTTTGCTTGCTAGGCACAAAAAATCCCGCCCCGGAATTCCGAGACGGGATCGAATCTTCGCGAAACGGCTTACTTAGCCTTGGCGATGCCGACGAAATCTTCGGCCTTGAGGGCCGCGCCGCCGATCAGGCCGCCGTCGATGTCCTTCTGGGCAAGCAAGCCCTTGGCGTTGCCGGGCTTCATGGAGCCGCCGTACTGGATGGAAATGCCGGCTGCCACCGAGGCGCCGAACAGATCGCCGAGCACCTTGCGGATGTAAGCGTGGGCTTCCTGAGCCTGCTCGTCGGAGGCCACCTTGCCGGTGCCAATAGCCCACACGGGCTCGTAGGCGACGATGGTCTTGGCAGCGTCGGCGGCCGAGATGCCGGCGTAGGCGCCCTTGAGCTGACGCTCGTTCACTTCGTTGGTCTTGCCGGCTTCGCGCTCTTCCAGCTTCTCGCCGATGCAGACGATGGGCTTCAGGCCGTGCTTCAGGGCCTGGACCAGCTTCTTGTTGACGGTGGCGTCGGTCTCGCCGAAGTACTGGCGCTGCTCGGAGTGGCCGAGGATGACGTACTCGACGCCGGCCGAAACCAGCATGGCGGCCGAGACCTTGCCGGTGAAGGCGCCCGACTCTTCCCAGTGCACGTCTTGGGCGGAAAGAGCCACGCGGGTGCCCTTGACGACCTTGGCAACTTCGGTGAGGCACACGAAGGTGGGGGCGACGATAAGCTGCACGTCGGCGGGAGCCTCGGCGGAAGCGGCCACCACGGCCTTGGCGAGTTCCACCGCCTCAGGGACGGTCTTGTTCATCTTCCAGTTGCCGGCGATCACGGTCTTGGCCATCTGTCGTACTCCAGTGAGAATGTTTGGTGGACGGAAAAGTCAAAGATAATCCCATTGCCGGTAGCTTGGGCGCCTCCCGCCGCTACGCGGCGGGACCGGGCTGCCTGCCGGGCCACTGCCGTCCGTTGTGCCGTTGTAGGGGCGATTCATGAATCGCCCCTACGCTACGCCTGTCGGGCGGCGGTGTCCCGGGCTATCGCCGGCATCCCTGGCGCATTTTTCTGCTACGAGCGTGCAAACGATTCCAGCCGGCATTCCGTTACCAAATGCGCCATCGGCCAATCGTGCGGTTTGCACAAAAGCTGTCCTGGGTACACTTGCACATCAAAGCACAGTCCGACGGCCAGGGCCTTCGGATGGCGCGCCAGCCAGCGGTCGTAGAAGCCTTTCCCTTTGCCGATGCGCCCGCCATGGCGATCGAAGACTAGCCCCGGCGTCAACACCAGGATTTCCGGCGGCACCTCGCCGGGAATGCGCAGTTCCGGGCGAGGCTCGCGGATTCCGAAGCGGCCGGCCACGAGATCCGCAGAGCCTGCCACCGCAGCCATTTCCATGATGCCTTCGGGACCGATCCAGGGAAGCCATACCCGCGTCCCGCGCAGCCAAAGCGTCTCCAGCAGGAGGTCGGTGGGTACCTCGCCGGGAAGCGCGGCAAAAAGCGCCACGTCCGCGGCCTTCCGCCATGGTTCCCAGTCTTCCAGTCGTGACAAGATCTGTCCTGGAGTCGCAGCGATCTTGTCGCCGTCTAGGGCTGCGATCCGCTTCTTGGAAAGCTGCCGCAGGCGCGCCGGGTCGGTCTCATCCTCCCACGCCTTAGCGGGCCATTCTTCGTCACTGGACTGTTGGCGCATGTCTCCCTCCACCGAAGAACGTCGCGTTTTCCCAATATGGGCAACTCAATTGAGGACGCAACAGCCAAGGTCCGGTTTGCGCATTCAGGTTAAACGCCGGATTAGCGCCTCCTGCTGCGGGTAGTCTAGCAGCAGCGTCTCTTGCGCAGCCAATTCAAAGCCGGAAAATTCAAAGCCGGGAGCTACGGCGCAGCCTACCAGAGCCCAGTCGCCGGGAGCGGGAGGTTCGGCACCGAACCAGAGCCCTTTGGGGACGACGAGCTGAAAGACTCCCTGGGGGCCAAGGCGATGGGTGGCAATCGTGCCGTTGCGCTCAAGCACATGCACGTTCAAGGCGGTTCCCGCATGCCAGTACCACAGTTCTTCGGCGTCAATGCGGTGGAGGCGGGAAACGTGAGGATGTTCCAGTAGGAAGAGGATGGAAGTGACGGCGCAACGCCCGTCCATTCCAAGGGCGCTGGAGCGGTGAGTTTCGCGGTACCAGCCTCCTTCGGGATGCGGCTGGAGATCCAGACGTGTGATCAGAGCTTGGCTGGTGGAGGCATTCATAGGCGCAACATAAGTCCGTACGGCTGCGATGGTTTTTCGCCTGGCGTTGCTTAGTGGGCGGTATTCGTAGCAATTGCTGCGAGGCTTGTGTTCATGTCGACCAGGGCCTGATTCACTCCCTGCAAGGCCGGTCCGACGGCCTGAAGACTGCGGCCTCCATCCATGACTGTGGTTGCGGCGCTTTCTGCGACTCCTGGTGCATTCTCTTGGATGACTTGGGCACCTACGATGGGGTTCAAACTTCCGTTTGCTCCGAAGTAGGCGGCAGATTCGAGGCCTGCGGCTGCAGGTAGCAGCACCGATCCTGCCGTGCTCCCTGCCGCGCTGATGACGCTTTCGCCCAGGGTGAGTGGTACCGACAAAACGGCACCACCGACGTCGTACAGGACGCCGCCCACGGCCTTGGTGCCATCCCAGACAGCTCCGGCAGCGTCGGTGAGGATGTTTCCGTCGTCGCCCTTCTCCTGCGCAGCCTGTTGTTCCTGCGGCTTGGCTTCGTCCTTGGGCGTTTCGACCTTTGGTTCGTCCTTCTTGGCCAGCACATCGGCTGCTGCGGCTCCTGCTGCGGCGGCGGCAACCACCGGCACGACCGGAATGGGCACGCTTCCTGGAGCTGTCACCGGCAGCGGAACCGCCGGACCTGGAATGTACATGGCGGATTTCTTCACCGCGAGGGCATGACGTTCCTGGGCGCGGCGGTGTTCCATCGAACGCTTGGCTTGGAGCTGATCCTCGCTCAACGTCGGTCGCGTCCAAGCGCGTCCGCTGCGCTGGTAGGCGCTGGCGCTGTTGACGCTGCCGCCAGGGGTGTAGGTGTCCTGTTGTAGGCTCGAGACTCCGCTGGCCGCTGTGCCGGTTCCAAGCAACGAAGAGGCCGTTCCGCTAGTCGAGCGTACGGCGGAGCTGGCAAGGCTTCCGGTCGAACTGTAGTCGGTTCCTACGAGCATTGACCTGTACCGGTTTTTGTGGCGGATGCACACATCCGCAGAGGCCAAAAACCTCCAGTCGGGTCATCGGCCGTGGTCGGTCGCAACTTTAGGAGTTTCTGCTCATGCGACAAAAAAGCCCGCCTCCGTGTCCGGGGCGGGCCTTGATGCATTATGAAACGATCAGTTTAGCACTGGCTATGGCCACAAGAGGTGCAGTGCATGCAGCCTTCTTCGCGGATGAAGGTGGCCTCGCCGCAGTTGGGGCACAGGTCTGCATGGACGGCCGGCTGCAGGTCGAACTCGGGAACCTGTTCGATTTCGGCGAGCACGGCTTCGTCGCCCTTGAGAACGTCTTCCAGAGCCAGTCCCACGGCGTCGGGCATGGAACGCACCAGTCCTTTGCCAAAGCCCATCGAGCGGGCGCCGCCGATGCCGGCCAGCTGGGAGGCGATCAGGCGCAGGCGCTCGTCAGGGGAGACGGGCGACGCCACCCGCAGCACTAGCGAAGCGAGACGCCCCATAGCCTCGGCCATGCCGGTGATGTCGGAGCCGGCCTTGCCGGAGGTGATGAAGATCTCTAGCGGCTCGCCCTGCTCGTCGTCGTTGACGGTCACAAAGACCGAGCCGAGCGGACTTTCCTTCTTGACGGTCATGCCGCGCGAAAGCGTCGGACGGGGCCGCATCTTGGGCATGTTCATCCATGCCGGCAGCGGGGCCACCTTGATCTCGGCCTTCTTCGCGTCTTTCTTGTCGTCGTCCTTTTTGAGATTGAGCACCTGCTCCGAACGGCTGCCGTCGCGATAGATGGTGCCGCCCTTGCAACCGAGCTTGTACATCAGCTCATAGAGCTCGCGGGTCTGGTCGATGGTGTAGTCGGAGGGCACGTTGCAGGTCTTGGAAATGGCGGAATCCACCCATTTCTGGAGTGCTGCTTGCACCCGAACGTGCTCTACCGGAGAAAGCTCCATGGCGTTGACGAAGTAGTCGGGGAGCTTCTCGCCGGGGTGGGATGCGTCCCACTCCTGTACCACGGCCACGCGCTCTTCATGCACGCCGAGGCGGCTCTTGCGGAAGTAGCTCCAGGAGAAGTAGGGCTCCACGCCGGTGGAGGTGTTCACCATGGTGCCGGTGGTGCCGGTAGGAGCGACCGTGAGCAAGGTGACGTTGCGCAGCCCCTTCTGGCGGATGGCTTCGCGCACCCGCTCGGGCATGCGGAGCATGTAGCCCGACTGCAACAGCTTTTCGGTCTCGAGCTTGGGGAAAGATCCCTTCTCGGCGGCGTTGTCGGCACTGGCCAGGTAGGCTTCGCTTGCGATGAATTCGCCGAGCTTGTCCAGGAAGGTGATCGATTCGGGGGAGCCGTAGCGGATGTGCAGGCGGATGAGCATCTCGGCCAGGCCCATGATGCCCATGCCCACGCGCCGCTCGTTGCGCTGCTGGGTCTGGTTCTCGTCGAAGAAGTAAGGGGTGGCGTCGATGACGTCGTCCAGGAAGCGCACGCCGTAGCGCACGGCCTTGCGCAAATCATCCCAGGCCACATCTCCCTTGGGGGTGACGAACTTGGCAAGGTTGATGGCGCCCAGATTGCAAATGCCCCAAGGCGGCAGCGGTTGCTCGCCACAAGGGTTGGTGCAGACGAGCTGCGAGAAGTAGTGGGAATTGGATTCCTTGTTGGCGCGATCGATGAAGAAGACGCCCGGCTCGGCTGAGGTCCAGGCCGATTCGATGATGCTGTTCCAGACTTCGCGGGCCTTCACCGTCTTGTAGACGATGGTGGGGTAGCCGGCGGCTTCCCAGTCGGTGAGGTTTCCCGTCCACTTTTCGGCGTAGTCGGGGTGCTGGGCGTCGGGGAAGCGCAGATCCCAGTCGCCGTCCTTTTCCACCGCTTCCATGAAGTCGTCGGTGATGCCGATGGAGATGTTGGCGTTGGTGATCTTGCCGGCTTCGCGCTTGGCGTTGATGAAGTCGAAGACGTCCGGGTGCCAGACGTTGAGGATCAGCATGAGGGCGCCGCGCCGGCTGCCGCCCTGCTCGATCAGGCCCGTCACGAAGGAGTAAAGGCCGCCCCAGGAGACCGAACCCGAAGAACGTCCGTTGACGCCCTTCACGTAGGCGTGGCGCGGACGCAAGCTGGAGAGGTTGATGCCCACGCCGCCGCCGCGGGACATGATCTCCATCATCTGGGAAAGAGTGTCCACAATGCCGCGCCGGCTGTCTTCAGGAGAGGGAACCACGTAGCAGTTGAAGAATGTGAGCTGCTGGTCGGTGCCGGCCGCGGTGAGGATGCGTCCGCCTGGCACGAAGCGCCAGTCGTCCAAGAGCCAACGGAAGCGGGCTTCCCACTCTTCCTTTTTCTCGGGAGAGACCTCGATCTCGGCGATGCCGTGAGCCACGCGGTCCATCATCTGTTCAGGGAGCAACTCCAAGGGCTTGTCGACATCCTCGATGCCCTGTTCGGTGGCGGTGCCGTCGCGCAGTTCCAGACTCACGCGATCGCCGTCGATGCGGACCACCTTGCCGATCTCGCGCTGGCGGGTCTTCTGATCCACGCAGGCGATGACGGTGTCGCCGATTTCCAGCGACTTCTTCGTCATGTCCTTCAGTGCGTAGCGGTCGAGAAAGATCTTCTCTCCCAGTTCGTTGAGAAGCGGCGAAGTGGTGGTGGAGCGATCCATGGCGCGGCTCTTTTCCTGAATCAACATGCGAATCCTTTTTGCTTCATCTCTTCATTGGCCTTTAGGTAGAAGGAGCCTAGAAGGACGATCAGGGACGACACCGTAGTGGGATGTTTTGGCTTTCCTCAACAAGAGGCGGTGTGCTATGGCTGATGGGTCCGGGGCTTCAATATCTGTCTAAAGCACAATATATGGTCGTACCCCGAGGAAGGAAACCCCAAAATCTTGTTTGAAATAAATTCTGCAGGGAAATTTATGAGAAGCGATTTCCTTGCCAAGTCCGCTTCGCTGCGTTTCGTTTTGGACGCGCACACTTTATCCACACTCTAATGTGAATTCGTGTGAACTTCGGGCGCCTAAGTGATTTTCAGATCACGTAATCGAACCCTGGGATGCGGCGCTCGCGGATCTCGATCAAGAGGTCTGAGAGGGTGATGCTGTCGAGAATGTCGTCGACGGCGGTCTGGCAACGCTGCAAGATGCTTCCCAGCACGTTCTGGACGTCGGAGTCGTCCCCGCCTTCCCAGAGTGACGAGGTGCCTTCCAAACGGCGTACGATGTCACCCAGCTTCAGTTGGGTGGCGGCGATGGAAAGGGAGTAGCCGCCCTCCTTGCCGCGTTGGCCGCGGATCCAGCCGGCGCCTTTGAGAGAGAGGGCGATCTGTTCCAAGAACTTGAAGGGAAGATTGCCACGCTCGGCGATCTCACGCAGTTGCAGAGGCGACTTGCTGTGGTTGGCTTGCTCGGCCAAGGCGACCAGGAAATGGATGGCGTAGAGGGTCTTGTGGGAAATCTTCATATTTGAAACATATATGCGTGATCTGTAAAGAAGGTTGAACTTTCGGACTCTTCGCGCAGTGCTTGTTTGACGTGGCCTTGCTGGCGGAGTACCTTTGACTCTTCCAGCGCTCGTGGCGCAATTGGATAGCGCGTCGCCCTCCGAAGGCGAAGGTTGTGGGTTCGACCCCCGCCGAGCGCATCGGGCTGGAGACCAATGAAGTTCGAAGCGAGAAGCCTCGGCATGTTCGAAATCCTGACCGTAAGGCAGGATGTGAACGAAGTATTTGACGCCGATCAAATGCTGCAAATCGTCCGTTCCATGCTGGAACGCGATTCTCTGCAAATTGTCATCGACGTGTCTGCTCTGGAGTACCTCTACAGCGATGCTATCAACGCTCTGGTCTCCATCAACCGTCGTGTCCTAGAGCGCGGTGGGCGTCTGAGCCTGTTGGCATCCCAGAGTAAGATCCGCGAGATTCTGCTGCGCTCGGGACTCGACAGCCTTTTTCGCATCTACAAGGCCGAAGGGGAACTTTCGGTGGAGTCGACAGAGTTCCTGCGCAAGTCTACCATGCTTGCCAAGGATGCTGGCAGCTCGACAGCCTACGCTCAGGCGGTCAAGGCCGTGGCGCCTCAGGAAGGCCCGACGACCAGGCGCTTGCGTCGCCGCAGCGGAGCTCGCAAGGAGCAGCCGCCCCGGCGTCCGGTGGGGCGCCAAGAGGGAAACTCGTCCGTCAGTTCGGCGGTCCAGGGTTCCAGCGGTTCCGTGGCCGGCAGTGCCTTCCCCAGCGACTTCGTCTGGGACGAGACGAGTTCAAGCTCAACAAGCGATGTCACACCTATGCCGGAAAAGCCTTTGGAGATTTATCGCGGCATCGAGGCTCCTGAGGAGCCGCCATCGGTTCTTCCTCCGGCTCCGCCCGCGCCCCAAGGCTTTTTCTTTCCTCCTCCACCGCAGGAGGATTAATGGAAGACCTAGGCACCCTTCTGCTTCGCATCCAGGAGGAATCGGGGATCCGGGCTGAAGCCTTGGAGACGCTCTTGAACCTCATTCGCCGTTTGTCTCTGCAGTACGGCATCGGCGGCGTGGGGGTGCACCTGGAGCCCATGGACGTGGCGACGGGATTCTTCGGCTCCTGCCGCGAGCGCTTCGGACCTCTGACTCTAGATGTGCTTTCTGACTGGGGAATCGCCACTCCCGATCACCTGGGAAAGGCCTTGGCGGCCCTCTCCGATGCTGGGTTGCTCGCGTGGGGCGAAGACGACGGTCCGGAATCTTATGATGATCTCCCCCCGCTTCCCGAGGGCTGGCCGTACCCGCTCGGGACGCCGCCGTTTCGGGAAACGGGCCGCTGGGAACCTGTGCCGTGATTGCGGGCCTTCGGCTCGGCTCGGTGCCCTACCTCAACGCCGAGCCGCTCCTCGACGGTCTCGAGGCCGAGATTCGCGTCGAGCCTTCGCGTCTCATGGGCGCCTTGCTGCGCGGCGAAGTGGATGTCGGGGTGCTTTCGGTGGGTGCCGCCCTAGTTCACAACCTGCGTGTGCTGCCCTCTTGCGGCGTCGCGAGCGACGGCCCGGTGGGCTCGGTCTTTCTGTTGCACGAAGTGCCTTTCAAAGAGGTGCGCCGGGTGCATCCCGATCCGGCTTCGGTGACGTCCAACTTGCTGGCCCGCATCCTGGTGGAGCGCGCCGGTTCGGGCGCTTGGGAAGAAACCGAGACTAAGGCCCAAGGCCGCGTATTGATCGGGGACGCCGCCCTTGCCCTGGAAAATTGGTCGGGGACAGATCTTGGCAAGGCTTGGAAGGACTGGAGCGGACTTCCCTTCGTCTTTGCCGCCTGGGTGATTGGTCCCGGCGTGCCAGAGCGCGACTGGACGAAGGTGGATGCGCAACTGCGCGAAGCCGCTGAGCGCGGTATGTCCTGCGAAGGACGGGAGCGCTGCGTGAAAGCCCAAGGCGTAGTCGGACAGAAACGCGCTTGGGAATATCTGGAAGGTTTGCGGCATCGCCTGGATGGGCGTTATCGCGAAGGCATGGCCCGCTATGCGCACGAGGCTGCCCAGCTTGGGGTTGGCTCCGGCGAGGTGCGCTGGGCGTGCTGATCACTGCCGAGCGGATCTGGCTCGGTCCGAAGACGATCCGGCGCGGTTGGGCCGCGCGCCTGGAGGGCGAGCGCTTCACCGCCGTGGGGCCGCTGCGCCAGTTGCGCGAGGGGAGGCCCCCGGGCGAAGAGGTGGTGGACTACGGTCAGAGCTGCCTGCTTCCGGGGCTAGTGAACGCTCACTGCCATCTGGAGCTTGGGCACCTGCGCGAGCGCGTCTCGCCGCAAGGGGGCTTTTCTGCCTGGGTGCGTCGCATGCGCCTGGAAGACGAGGCCATGCGGCAACGCGACGGCGCCGAGCTTCACGAGAAGCGCATCCGCCAGGCCATTGCGCTGGGAGCGCGCGAGCTGCTTTCGCACGGCACCACGGCCCTCTACGATATCTCAAACGGCGGTCTGCCCGCCGACATCCTGGGCGCGCTTCCGCTGCGCAGCTTCTGTGCTCTGGAGTGCCTGGGGCTTGATCCGGCGCGCGGGCCGGCCACCCTGGAGCGGGCCAAGGCCTATCTGGCTGCTCCGGAGGTTGTAGGCGTGCAGCGCTTGGTGGTGCCGCATTCGCTCTATTCCTGCTCGGCCTGGCTTCTCTCGGAGCTTTCCGGGAAGTTCTTCCACAAGGGCATTCCTTCCATTCATCTGGCCGAGTCGCAGGAGGAACGCGAGCTGCTAGATAACGGCATGGGCGCCCTGCGCGGCTTCGTGGACGGCATCTTTCCCGACCACGACCTGAGCCCCTCCGAGGGCCTGTGGGGGCGCCTTACGACCTTTTACCCGCCGCGGCCTGGCATGCTTGCGGTCCACGGCTACGTGTTGCAGCCGCGCGAGATCCAGGGGCTCGCCAAGGTGGGCGCGGTGCTGGTGATCTGCCCCCAGAGCCGCGAGTTCTTCGCCAATCCGCCTCCGCCCTTTGACGAGATTGGCCGCAAAAAGCTGCGGGTGGCGCTGGGCACCGACAGCCTCGCCTCGGGCCACGCCCTCTCGATGTGGCGCGAGATGTCCTTTCTCAAGGCGCTGCAGCCGCGCCTGGAGTCGGGACAGATTCTGTCATGGGCTACCGAGGGCGGCGCCCGCGCCCTGGGCTTGGAAGGCGGTCGCATCGCGGCCGGGAGGCTTGCCGACTGGATCGCCGCCGACACCGCCGACGTCCCCGACGAGGAGCTGGAAGACTACCTGGTGGAGCAGGAACCCGACGTGCGGGCCGTGGGCATCGGCGGAATCCAAGTCCTGTAGGGCCACGGCGGGGTATTTTTTGCCCATGCCGAATCGCAAGCCCATCCTGATCACCATCGGAGACCCCAACGGGGTCGGTCCGCGCCTGAGTGTCCGCACCGCAAACCGCGAGAAGGGCGTGGTGCTGGTGGGGGATCCCGCCGTGGTGCTCAAGGCCGCCCGCGCCGAAGGATTGTCAGAATCTGTCGTACAAATTCTGTCTAAGCCCGAAGACCATGCCGCCGCGGGCAAGGTCGCCGTTTGGGCCCCGCCCGGGCTCGTGCCGGGAGAGGTGGAGCCGGGAAGAGTGACGGCCTGGGCCGGCGCCCAGGCGCTTTCTTGCGTGGACGCCGCCACCGACCTCTGCCGCGAGGGGCGCGCCCGCGCCATGGTGACGGCTCCGCTTGCCAAGGAGTCGGTGGCCCTCACGCTTCCCGGCTTCGACGGCCACACCGGCCACATCGCCGCCCGCTGCGGCGTGCGCATCCACTGCCTCTCGCTCAACCTCGGCAAGATGTGGGTGGCCTTCGTCACCACCCACATCCCCCTTTCCGAGGTCTCGACCCACTGCACCCGGGAGGCTGTGGCCGAGACGGGGCGGCTCCTTCACGAGGCGCTGCGCAAGAGCGGCGTCGCCTCGCCCCGCATCGGGGTGGCCGGGCTCAATCCTCACGCCGGCGAGCACGGGCTCTTCGGACGCGAGGAGATCGAGGCGATCGACCCCGCCGTGACAGATCTTGTCGCCGAGGGCATCCGGGCGGTCGGGTCGCTCCCGGCCGACGTGGTCTTCCCGCAGCTGAAGGCCGGCATCTTCGACGGCGTGGTGAGCCTCTACCACGACCAGGGGCATCCGGTGATGAAGACCCTCGGATTCGACCTGAAGCGTGGCATTCTGCGCGGCGTGAACGTCACCCTGGGCCTTCCCATCGTGCGGACGAGCCCCGACCACGGCACCGGCTTCGACATCGCTTGGAGGATGCCTGGCGACGACTCGAGCCTGCGCGACGCCCTGCGCCTAGCTCGCCGCATGACCCGGTGAGCTCCGGCTTGCGACAAATCCTGTCAGAGCTGCTCGAAGGTTCGGGACTGGAGTGGGGCCTCGCGCCGCTCACGGATGCCGACGCCGCGGAACGGCGGCAGCGGCTTGAGCGCTGGACGGAGGCCGGTTTTCACGGCACCATGGAATGGATTCCGAAGAGCCTTGCCGTGCGGGCGGATCCTCGGGTCGAGTGGCCTTGGGCGCGCTCGGCCCTGGTGGTGCGGCGCGGCCACGGTCTCGATCCGGCGCCGGATGTGCGCGGAGAGCGGCCTGTGGTCGCCTGCTACGCGCGCGGCCGCGACTACCATCGCGTGCTGGAAGATTATTTGCGCGACTTGGCGGGCCGCCTCAAGGAGCGCGTGCCTGGCCTCTGCACCCTTGCCTGCGTGGATGTGATGCCGATCCCTGAGGTGGACCTCGCGGTGCGGGCGGGGCTTGGTTTTCGGGGGCGTCACACCCTCCTGATCTCGCGTACGGCGGGTTCGGCCGCCAACCTGGGCGTGCTGCTGCTTTCTGATGATTGCGAACCGGCCGCGACAATTCCTGACCTTTGCGGCAGTTGCACCGCCTGCCTCACGGCTTGCCCGACCGGGGCGCTCACCTCGGCGGGGCTGAATGCCAATCTTTGTCTTTCGCACTGGAACATCGAAGACCGCTCCACCACCGAAGGGCCGGCCGCCCGCGCGGTGCGGGGCGAGGTGCTGGGGTGCGATCTCTGTCAGCAGGCGTGTCCTTGGAATCGCCGCCATCTGCGCGAGGTGCCGCAGCCCGAGGGCTGGCCCGAGACCTGGGAAGGCTGGATCGCGGCCTTTGCGCCGGGTGCCGGTTCCGGCCCCTTGACCAAGAAGACCCCGCTGGAGCGGGTGGGGCGAGCCAAGCTTCGGCGGGTGCTCCTGCGCGCCCTGGAAAACGTGGATCCGGCGCGGGCCGCGGCGGTGCGGCAAACGGCGCTTTCCGACGAGACCCATCCGGCGCTTTTGAAGTGGCTTGGGGAGCGTTGAGAAAATAGCGGGCTTTGCGTCTCACTTTTAGGGAAAAATGAGACGCAAATGATCTTGTGTCTCACAAGTGAGATTCAAAGGACATGGCTGCCTTCGGCGACGTTGAGGAGTTCAGGGAAGGCATAGATACCTGCCCGTCGTCCTTTTCCTTCTTCCAAGGTGTGCAGGATGTTCGCGTCCCTCAATAAAGCGAGGATGCGGGCGGCACTGGGTTTAGGGATGTCTGCATGGGCAAGGAAAGTCGGCGCAGAGAAGACTGGGGTATGGAAGAGGAAATCCACCGCCCGGATGGCATGCTGGGAGTGCGTCAGGTCGGCGATTTGCATCTTGACCCGGTCGTAGAGATCCAGGATAGCGCGTGCTCGTTTCTCGTTTCCATCGGCCTGTTCGCACAGTCCGTGCAGGAAGAAAACGCACCAGTCGGTCCAAGCACCGTCGCGAGAGACAGCGCGCAGACGCTCCTGGTATTCCTCGCGGTTGTGCTCCAAGTAGCCGCTCATGTAGAAGTTGGGGCTGGAAAGCAGCTTGCGCTGGAACAGGAAGAGAGGAATCAGCATCCTTCCTAAGCGGCCATTGCCGTCTTTGAAAGGGTGCAAGGCTTCGAATTCCACATGAAGGAGGGCGAGTTGCACCAGGGCGTCCAACTGATCGAGGCTTCCGAAAAAGTCTTCCCAGGTATCCATTCCGGCCTGCAGATGCTCCGGGGCGACAGGTACGTAACTGGCGGTTTCTTGGAAGCAGCCGATGTGTCCGATCCAGTTTTGCTCAGTTCGATATCGTCCGGGCGTCTTGTCTTTGCCGCGGACGCCTTGCATGAGCATCTCGTGGGCTCCTCGCAAGATCTGCTGCGAAAAGGGGCGCCGTTCCATCTCGGCGACGCAGGCCTGCATGGCCCGGCGGTAGTTCATGACCTCCTCGGCATCCAAGCGTCTCGGTGGAGTGAGACTTGCCGAGGCGCTGCCCGCTTCGATTTCCAGCACTTCTCCGATGGTCACTTGCGTGCCTTCAATCTTTGAAGACAGAACGGCTTCCTGCGTGGTCAGCGGAGACAGCAGGATGTTGGCGTTGGGAATGGCTGACAGTAGACCGTCGTAGCGCGCCAAGCCGGCATTAGCCGGACCAAGTAATGGAATCAGGCGGGGCCAGTCCAAGGCTTGGGGAGGAAATTTGCCCAGATGGTAGTTCACCGTCATGTTTGGAGCTCTCCAATAATGGTGCGGACAATGGGCCGCAAACGCCTCTGTCGGTCGGTTTGAGTCTCATAAATAAGAAACAAACCATTTTGCGTCTCACTTTTGTCAAAAAATGAGACGCAAGCAGTCTTGTGTCTCACAAGTGAGATGCAAAGGCTACAGGCTAGAGGGGCGCCTGCCCTCGGGCCCCTCGACTCCGCTCGGGGACCGAGGGCACCGGGCTGCCTGCCGGGCCCCCGCCCGCCATATCGGGGATCGGGCGGGCCCATCCTTACGCCGGTGGCGGGTGTCCCGGGCTATCGCCGGTACTTGCGGTGAGCGTAAGCCGAACCGTCCCTGGCGCTCAGCTCTCCGTAGACCTCACCAGAAAGCTCCAGGGCCCAGGATCTTCGGGCATGTCGATATGGCAGTTTTCCAACCCCGGATTCAGCACTTCCACTGCTTCGCCGCGGTGGTTTTCCAGGTGCGCCGCTTGCAATGAGATGGTGCCGGCGGGGCGCAGGAGTTCCAGGAGCTCGCCAGAAACGATGCGGTTGCGCACCGAAAAGAGGGCGCGGCCCCCTTCCCAGCCGCGGATTTGCCCCACCACTTCGCTGGTGGGGCGGGCTTCGCGGCCGCGATCGAGCAGTTGTGCTGAAGAAGGGTCGCTCGGCACGAAGAAGCCGCTGGTCCAGCCGCGGGTGTCGGTGGCTCGGATGGCTCGCAGCGCCTCGTCGGGGAGCGGCTCGTGGCGCGAAAGCGCGTCCAGGGCCAGCCGATAGGCGCGCACCACTTGGGCGACATAGTAGGGCGAGCGGGTGCGGCCCTCGATCTTGAGGGAGGCGACGCCGGTGGCGGCCACGTCCGCCAGGATGGGCAGGGCGCAGAGGTCGCGGGCGTTGAAGAGGTAGGTGCCGTGCTCGTCTTCGCTGACGCGGATCTTTTCGCCTTTGGGAAGCTCTGGCGAGGTGGCCCACAGTTCGTAGGGGAAGCGGCAGGCGTTGTTGCAGTTGCCCTGGTTCGGGTCGCGGTGCTCCATGTAGTTGGAGATCATGCAGCGCCCGCTCTGGGCCATGCACACCGAGCCATGCACGAAGACTTCGAGTTCCAGGTCGGGGACGGCGGCGCGGATTTCTTCCACTTCGCGCAGTTTCAGCTCGCGGGCCAGGATCACGCGGCGCACCCCCAGGCCGTGCCAGAAGGCGCAAGTGGCGGCGTTCACGGCGTGGGCCTGCACCGAAAGGTGTACAGGCACACCGGGAAGCTCCCGCAGCGCCCAGGCGATCATGCCGGGGTCGGCCATGATGAAGGCGTCCGGCCGGAGCGGGGCGACTTCTTCCAGGGCACGACGAAAAGGCGCCAACTTGTTCCCGTGCGGGAAGACGTTGGCGGCCAGGTAGAACTTGCGTCCCAGGGCGTGAGCGGTTTCGATGCCTTCCTTCAGGACGGCGAGGTTCTTGAAACCGTTCTCGCGGGAGCGCAGCGAAAAGGCCGGATGCCCGGCATAGACGGCATCGGCCCCGTAGGCAAAGGCGATGGAGAGCCGCTCCAGGTCGCCCGCCGGGGCGAGCAGTTCCGGGACGCGGCTCAACGTCTCACTCGTAACGGCAGAGATAGGCGCTGGTCTCCAGAATCTTCAGCTGATACTTGGAGTTGCCGGGGATCTTGGCCACTTCGCTTAGGCCGTATTCCTTGAAACCGCCGGGAACGCCCGGGATCTGGAGCAGCCACTTGCCGGTGACGAGGATCATCTCCTCGGCCGAGGCGGTGCCGAACTCGTAGTCGCCCGCGGCCATCACGCCCACGGTCTGCTTGCCGGCGGCGTTGTCCACGCTCATCGACTTCACTTTCCCCTCGAAATACTCGTTCACCTTGATCATCGCAACTCTCCAGCAATTATGGGTGGGTGCCAAAGATACTCAGGCCATCGGCACCAGGAGGCCCGGCTTGGCGCGGTCCAGTGCCTTGGCGAAACGGTCGAGCACCAGGTCCTTCTCGGGGATGGCCCGCAGCAGGAGGCGCGCAGTCACTTCGGCCAGCACCCGGCAGTCGTAGAGGGCGCGGTGCAGTTCGCCTTCGTTGAGCTTGAAGGAGATCTCTCCTGATAGGATAAAGCGCTGGGCCAGCTCGCCGAGCTTATGGGAGCTGGCCTCGGGCATGAAGTTGCGCGAAAGCTTGAGCGAATCGAGCACCGAGAGCTTGGGGACCGGCAGCCCCTTGCGGGCCAGCGTTCGCGCTAGGAAAGGGGAGTCGAAGGAGTGGCCGTTGTGGGCCACCAGCACCGAGGAAAGGCCGCAGAAGCGCAGGAAATTGGGCAGCACTTCCTTGGCGGGAGGAGCATCTTCCACCATCTCGTTGGAGATGCCGTTCACCCGCGAGGCGGCCGGAGGAATCAAGCGGTCGGGCTTGATCAGGCTCTCGAAGGTGCCCTTTTCCACCACCTCGATGCCTTTTCCCTTGTTGACCAGCTGGAACTTGACCGCGCCGACCTCGATGATGTCGTCGTTTTGGGTCGATAGACCGGTGGTCTCAAGGTCGAAGGCGACCAGCGTGATGGGCATGTCGAACATGAGATTCCTCTGCGAAGTGAGGCGGCAAATCTAGTTCGGACTCATCAGGGCGCCAGGCCCAGTACCCGCCGAACCTCGGCGCGCGACTCTTCCAGATCCTTGCGGAATTGCGGTTCCTGGTAAAGCCGCTGGGCGATCAGGGCGGCAGCGATGCGTCCGGCCTCCAGGTCGGAAGGGTAGTGGACTCCGCCCAAGGCGCGCTGTCGGGCAAAGGCCCAGCCACGCCGGTAGATGGCGACGCGCTTTTCGGGAACCATGTCGGCCAGCACGATGGCGATCAGGTTGCCGCCCAGGGAGTGGCCGCTGGGGTAGGAGGCGTTCTTTGGACGCCCCAGCACCGGGTGCAGCGCGGTGTCCGCGGCAAAGGGGCGCGGGCGCGCGAAGGTCTGCTTGGCGATCTCGGAAGGTCCCTGTCCGGATGTCGTGACCTTAGCGAAGAAGCGGGTTGTGATCGGCAAGGATGCTGGTTTGAATTTGGCGGTATCCAGCACGTCGGCAAAGCGGAACACCGAGATGTCTTGATCAGCCTGGGCGGCGGCTACCTGGGTGGCGGTGCGGTTTTGCTGGAGCTGAAGAAGTTCGGCAAGCTCGGCCTTGTTGGCAGACTCGGCAGTGTCGGTAGGCGGGGCCAGGAACTTTACCAGGTCGACGGCGGTGTCTGGGAAATAGGCGTCGCTATGCGGTTTGGCCTGCACGGAAAGGAAAAGGCCAAGGGCCAGGGAGGCAAGGACGAATGGACGGAACATGAGGACCTCCAATGGGGCGTGAGAATCGTAGGATAGGTATTTCCGCGCAGAGTGTGATCTTCCTCACACTCCCGCTTGGATGGCAATGACGTGACTGCTATTCTTGGGAAAATCAAGGAGGTCCCCCTAATGCCGAAATTTGTCTTATATGCCCTGCTGCTTGCTGCTGTGGCTGCCCGAGCCGCAGATCTCGTGGACTATCAGATCCGCAAGGGCCAGACCTTGAGCCGCGTAGCGCTGGTGAAGCTCGGGGCCTGGAACGATTCGGTGGAAGCTCAGATCCGCGCCGACAATCCGGGACTCGACCCGGATCGCATCGAGCCCGGGCAGGTCATTCGCTTGCGCCTGCCTTCCGAAGATCCGCTCAAGCCCTCCGATCCGGTGCGTGCCGTGCGGGTGGCTTCCCGCAAGGCGGTGGTGACGATGGTACGCGGACGTGGCGAAATTTTGCGCGCCTCCGGAAGCCACGCGCCGCTGCGCGCCAACGCCTTCCTGGGCACGGGAGACGGCGTCCAGACCGAGGCGGGAAGCTACGCCGAGCTTGTCATCGACAATCAGAGTGTGCTGCGCCTCAACGAGAAGACCCGCATCACGCTCTTGGCCATCCAGGCGCCGCAGCCAGCCACGGCCAGCGAGCATCGCCCCTTCTACACCCGCGTCGCGCTGCTTTCGGGTAAGAGTTGGGCCAAGGTTCAGAAGTGGGCGGGCCGCATCGTGAATTACCAGATCCAGCTTCCCACCGCCATCGCCGGTGTTCATGGGACCGTTTTTGAGTCCGAGGCGGGAAGCGATTCTACGGGTTCGGTGTCGGTCCACGAAGGCGAAGTGGGGGTTGGATCGTTGCCGCCCGTGGCGGTGAAGAAAAGCCTTGCCCCGACACCGATTGATGGGCCCAAGGAGATCTCCAAGGGGCAATGGATTCACATCCTGAAGCAAGGGCAGCGCATCGATATTCCCAAGACGGGGGCTCCCGAGCCGCCCCACGAATTCAAGGTTCCTGCCAACGATCCTTGGGTGGATATGAACCGCGAACGCGATTCCCTTGGCGAGTGACATGGGCCGCAAACCGCTGATCTTTGTTGGTCTTGCCGTTCTCGCTCTGGGTGCCGTGACACTGCGGCCGCTGCGGCCGGTCAATCGCTTCTGGCAAGATCGCCTCGCCACCTTGCCAGCCACCGACAAGCCTTCGGGGCAAGTGGTGGTGGTGGCCATTTCGGATGCCGACATTTCCCGGTACGGCACCTGGCCCTGGGATCGCGCTCTCACCGCCAAGCTCTTTCGGACGGTGGCTTCGGGGCACCCTAAGGTGGTGGCCTTCGATGGCTATTTCCCGCACCGTTCCATCGCTCAGTCGGGGGATTCGGTGCTTGCCCGCACCTTTCACGAGATGGCGGCGCAGGGCGTGAAGCTGGTGCTTCCCTTCCAATTCTCGCAGGTGCGCAACGATCCGGCCCTCGATCAGGGCGCCTCGGAGGTGCCTGCGAGTTTGCGCGCCAGCACCTATCAGATGCTGGTCGATCAACCGGGCCTTGAGTCAGCGCCGTTTCTGCGCGGCGAGGAGATTTTATCTGGCGACACTCTCTACCAGCAAAGTGCCGTTCCCAGTGGCCACATTCATAGTGCTGCCGATCCCGAGGATGGCACCTATCGTCGCAACCTTTTGGTGGTGCGGCATGGCGAGGAATATATCCCCTCGGTGGTGGTGGCTCTGCTTGCGGCCTATCGGGACGCCAATTTGGCCGAAGTCTCGCTCTCGCCTCGGGACGTGCATGTGAAGGATCTCGCGATCCCTATGGACCGCTACGGCTTTGCGCCCCTTCGCTGGCTGGGTGGCCCTGGTTCCCTTCCCACCATTGCAGCCGCCGAACTGCTAGAAAACCCCGCCTCGGCGGCGCAACTGCAGGGAAAGATCGTACTGGTGGGCGTGACCTCGGCCGCGGCGCTCAACCGCGAGACGGGGGATTTTTTCCGCACTCCGGTTGCCGACCGCTTCCCGGGGGTGGAAATCTGGGGCGTGGCGCTGGAAAATGCCCTGCAAAAGCATGTGCCCGTGGCGCCGGCGTGGATGCGCCTCTTAGAACTGGTACTTGCCGTGGCCGGAGCAGGCCTTTGCTGGCGACAGGCGTCTCGCAAGGGTTGGGGAGCTGCCGTTCAAGTGACCGGCCTTGCCTCACTTGCCGTGGCGCTGGTCGTACTGCTTGTTCTGGATCGCCTGCTCTGTGCCCAAAGTGCCGCTGACCTTCCGCTCTTGGGGCTGCTTTGGGGCTGGGGCGGTGCCTTGGTCTTTCGTCCGTCTCGCTCTGCGCTTGCCGTGCCGACCGTCGCACCGGCTTCTGTGGCTGATGCTCTCCAGGATAACGCGCGGCGCATCGGCAAGTTCGAGATCGTGCGCGAGCTGGGGCGCGGTGCCATGGGCGTGGTCTACGACGGCTTTGATCGGGAACTGGATCGCCACGCCGCCATCAAGGTGATCGCTGCCGAGAAGCGTTTGGGTGAACGCCCCGAAGAGTCGCTAGAGCGCTTTCGGCGCGAGGCGCGCGCCATCGCCGCCCTCAATCATCCCTCTATCGTGACCATCTACGAGAGCGGGGAATGGCAGGGAAACCACTACATCGCCATGGAGTTCCTGCGCGGTCGCAGCTTGGACGTGCTCCTTTCTGTGCATCGCCCGGATTGGCCGGAAGTCCGCGATCTGGGAGGCCAGATTTTGGCGGGACTGGCCTATGCCCATGCTCAGGGGGTCGTACATCGCGACGTAAAGCCCGCCAATATCATGGTGGATGCTCGTACGGCAAAACTCACTGATTTCGGGTTGGCGCGCAAGGGGGATGCCTCCATGACCCTCACCCAAGAGGGCACCGTGTTGGGAACTCCTTACTACATGGCCCCCGAGCAGGTGGAGGGAAAACGCACCGATGCCCGCAGTGACCAGTTTTCGCTCGGGCTGGTGCTCTTCGAGATGCTTGCTGGCGAGCGTGCCTACGACGGTGAAGATATGCGTGGGATCATGCTGGCCATCCTGCTCCAGCCCCCTAAGGATCTGGCGCCGCGACTGCCGCCCGACGCCCCGACTCAGGTGCTGGACATCATTGATCGCATGCTGCACAAAGATCCTGCCGAGCGTTTCCCGGACTTGGATGCGGTGACTCGCGCTTGGCATGCGCTTCCCGTCTGACGCAAGAGGTATCAGCCGAACCGAACGAAGATACCGTCCCCCTCCCCCTTGCCGGGAGCTCTGCGGGGTTTGAAATTTGCCGCATGGATCCCATCGAAGCCATTGAAGAACTCGCCCGCCGGGTAGAGGGCCTCTTGACCACCGCTCGCGAGGCGGGCCAACGCGTGGAGGCGGCCCAGGCCGAAGCCACCCAATGGAAGGACAAGGTGAAGACCCTGGAAGCCAGGATCGTGGAGCTTGAGGCCCAGGCCAAGGCGCGCGAAGAGCGCATGCAGGCGGCGGCGGATCGCGTGAAGACGCTCCTGGACAAGCTCCCGGAAGCCATCTAACATGCCTGAACTCATACCCCAGGAACCCCGCAAGGTGCAGATTGGCGGAGAGATCTTCCATCTGCGCTCCGATGGCAGTGGCGACGAGATTGATGAAATCGCCGGTTATGTCGACTTCCACTTCCAGAAGGCTCAGAAAGCCACGGGAGCTGGAGACCGCTTCCGTGCCGCCGTGCTGGCTGCGCTCAATATCGCCGGAGACCTGTGGGACGTGAAGAAGGCCCGCGAACAGTTGGAGACCGAACGCCGCGAACTGCAGGCAAAGCTCGACGAACTTCTCGAAAAGACCAAGGAAGACTCGGAATGACTCAGATCCTCGAAGGCAAGCCCGTCGTCGCCGCCATCCACGAAGCTCTCAAGGTCCGCATCGCGGCCCTCAAGGCGCGCGGCGTGACGCCTTGCCTAGCCGTGACGCTGGTCGGTGACGATCCTTCCAGCCACATCTACGTGAATGCCAAGGACAACGACGCCAAGAAGCTCGGCATCGAGTCCCGCACCTACCGTTTTCCCGCCGACATGACCCAGGCCGACCTGGAAGCCCATGTTCGGAAGCTTTCCGATGACCCCTCCGTCCACGGCATCTTGGTGCAGTCCCCAATCCCCAAAGGCCTCGACGAAGCGCGGGTGGTGGAGTGCATCGATCCGCGCAAGGATGTCGACGGCTTCCACCCCATGAATGTCGGCCTCCTCTCGCTGGAACGCCCTGGTCACCGCTCCTGCACCCCCTGGGGGGTCATCCAGGTGCTGCGCCACTACGGCATTTCCGTGCGCGGCAAGCGCGCCGTGGTGATCGGCCGCTCCGACATCGTGGGAAAACCCATGGCAAGCCTGCTGCTCCACAAGAGCGAATTTGGCGACGCCACCGTTACCGTGGCCCATTCCCGCACGCCTGACCTCCCCGCTGTGGTGCGCGAAGCCGATCTCGTGATCGCCGCCATCGGCAAACCAGAATTCGTCAAAGGCTCCTGGATCAAGCCTGGGGCGGTAGTGGTGGACGTGGGCATCAATCGCGTCGAGGACGCCTCGCTCCCTAAGGGCTACCGCGTGGTGGGCGACGTTGAATTCGAGGCCGCAAAGCAAGTGGCCTCGGCTATCACGCCGGTTCCCGGCTGCGTGGGCCTGATGACTCGCGCCATGCTGATGTCCAATACCATTGATGCCGCCGAGTGGCTTTCGGCTTAAAGGGGACTTCTGATGCTCAAGCACATCGTTCTCTGGAAGCTTAAAGGTGAGGTCGACGGCCTTGAGAAGCCTGCGGTGGCGGAAAAGATCAAGGCCATGCTCGAAGCCCTGGACGGCAAGGTGCCGGGGCTTCTCTCCATTCATGTCGGAATCGACGTCTCGAAGAGCGCTCAAAGCGCCGATATCGTGCTTCTAAGCGAGTTTCCCGACCAAGCGGCCCTGGACAGCTATCAGGTCCACCCGCTGCACGAAGCCTGCAAGGCCTTCATCGGGAAGGCCGCCAGCGAACGGCGCGTGATCGACTTCGAAGTCTAAGCAAGCTTCGGCCTTCTATTCGTGCGCAAGGTTTGTTACCTTACCTTTTCTTTCATGCAAAGCCCAAGTGGTGAAATTGGTAGACGCGTCGGACTCAAAATCCGATGGGGGTTGACCCCGTGACGGTTCGATTCCGTCCTTGGGCATGTTTTCTTTGTCTCGTTTTTGGTCTGGCTGTCAGCGCAAATGCGGCAACCGATGGCGTTCGTTACTTGGATCACTGGAAGAGCCTCGGCATTCCCGCCGGAGATATTTCCCTTATCGACAAGTACGACATCGACAAGGACGTTGTCGAGCGGCTGGCTTCCGATGGCGTTGGTATTCGCGAATACCTCAAGAAGCCTTGGCAGGAAATGGGCCTCTCCGAAAGCGATTGGTTCGGCGTTTTGGAGATGGGCAGTGACATCTCCTCGCTAGAAGACAATTACATCCGCGAAGACAATACCGTTGACCGTCCCAACTTGGTGACGGCTTTTTTCTTGCCGGGTTACCATCAGATCAAAGAAGAGCGCTACCTCAGTGGTGGCGCTTTGGCCGTGGGCGCCGTGAGCTTTGCCGCCCTGACCTTCCTTGATCGCGATTCCCACACCAATGGCGGTATCAAATTTCAGTGGCCGGTGCTGTGGGGCGTGACCTCGTTGTTTTCCGCTTCCGACATCTGGTACCGCTACTATCGGGAACAATCGGTTTCCGGCTTTTCGTTCGAATGGCGCCCCGGAAAGGCGATCGGACTGGGCTGGAAACACTCCCTGTGAGGCAGAAGCATCATGTTGCGTGAAATGGCTCTTTCGAAGATCCACCGGGCCACGGTTACCCAGGCGGAACTCCACTACGAAGGCAGCATCACTCTGGACGAGAACCTAATGGACGCGGCGGGAATCCTGCCCTCCGAGCGGGTCCAGGTGCTGGATCTCCAGAACGGCGAGCGTTTCGAGACTTACACCATCGCCGGCCCACGCGGCTCCGGCGTGGTCTGCGTCAACGGTCCAGCGGCTCGTCTGTGCCAAGTGGGCGACATCGTGGTGGTGATCTGCTACGGCCTGCTCACGAACGAAGAAGCCAAGGAGCACCGCATCAAAGTGGTCCACGTCGACGCGCAGAATCTTCCTCTTCCCTCCTGAAGGGCCAGGAAGGTATCTTGGGGACATGAAACGCGGTCTCTGTCTTCTCGTTCTTGCCTGCGGGCTGGTGCGTGCGCAGTTGGCTCCCTTGGCGTCGTCCCCCTCCTACACGCCGTCTTTGGGATTGGGTAGTCCTGTCCCGGTGACCTCCAACAAGGCCTTCGAGATCCACAACAGCTACACGCTTTCTTACGCTTCCGGCGGCGGCGCCTCAATGTCCCAAGGCATGGTCCTTAGTCAGATGAGCTACAAGCTGGCCAATCCTTTGACGCTCAACCTCGATATTGGCATGGCGACTCCGCTCTACAGTTCCGGCATGACTGGGGCCAACGTGTCGGGAAACCAGTTTCTGCTGCCGCGGGTCGGTTTGGACTATCGTCCCACCGAAAATACTTTGATCTCGATTAACTATAGCCGCATGCCAGCGAGCTACTACTACGGCTATCCCTACGGGCCCTGGGGAGCTTCTGGTTGGCGCTGAGACCCCTCCTAATTCTGCCGTTTCTCTTTCTGCTTGCCTGTCAGCGCACGCCCAAGGCTCCGGCCCAAGCCCAGCAGCTTTCTGACACCACGCGCGTGCTGCCGACCACTCCGGCTGGCGTGGTGGAGGTGCTCAACGGCAGCGGCGTGAAGGGGGCGGCCAACATCATGGCGCGTCGTCTCCAGGACAAAGGCTTCGACGTGGTCAAGGTCGGCAATGCCGACGAGATGAACCACGCTTACACCATGATTGCAGTGCGACGACCGGGAACGGCCGTCGGCGAACGACTTGCGCAAACACTGGGCGTGAAACGCGTCCTTCTCTTTTACAATGAAGCCCTTTTGGTCGACGCTACCGTGTTCGTCGGCCAGGACTACCAGGAGATCTTGAAACCATGACCACTCAGAAATCGCTTCCCGAAAACGAACTCGTCGACGTCGCCGTCGGCGAATTGTTTGCCCGCAAGGCTCAGGAGGTCGCTGTCCTTGATCTGCGCGGCCTGTCCAGTCTCACCGATTGGATCGTGGTGGCCACCTGCCAGAGCGAGGTCCAGTTGGCCTCGGCCCTTACCGGTGTCCGGCGCGCCCTGCGCAGCCAGAGCACTCCCGCCTTGGGTGCCGAAGGCGCTTCCAAGGCTCGCTGGGGCGTCTTGGACTACGGCACCGTGATCGTTCACGTCTTCCTGCGCGAGGCTCGCGAGTTCTACCAGCTGGAGCGGCTCTGGAGCGATGCGCCCCGCCGCGATTGCAAGGCCGAGGACTTCCCGGCTCCCGTGTACGAGGCTACTGAAGGCTTCGAAGCCGACGAGGAGCAGTGGTGAACGAGGCGCTCCGCAAGGCATTCGCCCAGTCCATCGCCCAGGCCCTGTCCCGCGATCCCGAAGCGATCCTTGCGGGCATCGGCATTCCTGCCGACGTGCGCCACGGCCACCTGGCCTTTCCGTGCTTTTCGCTAGCGAAGGAACTGCGTCAGTCTCCTCCGGCCATTGCTCTAGATCTGGTGAATAAAATCGTCGCCCCCGAGGGCTGCGAAGTGCTGGCCACTGGGCCGTTCCTGAATCTGAAGGTGCTGCCAGTCGCGTTGGCCAAGACCACCGTGACGGCGGCTCTGGCCGACACCGACGTGGTCAGCCACTCCGGTGCCGACCGCATCGTGTTGGTGGACTACTCCTCGCCCAACATTGGCAAAGAGCTGGTCTACCACCACATCCGCTCCACCGTGATCGGGGCGAGCCTCTGCCGCATCTATGCCGCTGCCGGCTGGAAGGTGGTGGCCGTAAATCACCTGGGCGACTGGGGCACCCAGTTCGGCAAGCTCACCCTCATGTTCCTGCGCGAGCACGGCATGGACGAGGCCGCCGCCCGCGCTGCCCTGCCGACGGTGAACCTCGCCACCTTGAACCGCCTCTACGTGGGCTTCAAGCCGGCCGCCGAGAAAGAACCTGAGCTTGAGGACGCCGCCCGCGAGTGGTTCCGCCGCATCGAGTCGGGCCATCCCTTCGCGCGCGCCTGCTGGGAGCGCTTTGTTGCTGCCACCCGCGAGGAGCTGACGCGCCTCTACGAGGATCTCGACGCCCGCTTCGATCACTTCCTGGGCGAGTCCTTCTACGAAGACAAGCTGCCTGGACTGGTGACGCGCCTGGAGAAGGCCGGCATCCTGGAGGAAAGCGAAGGCGCCCAGGTGGTGAAGGTAGGGGACGATGTCCCCCCTTGCCTCATTCGCAAGCAGGACGGCTCGACCCTCTACGCCACTCGCGACCTCGCGGCCGCCACTTGGCGTCACGAAATTTTTCACTTCGACCGCTGCCTCTACGTGGTGGACGCCGGGCAGTCGTTGCACTTCCGCCAGGTCTTCCGCGTGCTCAAGAAGCTTGGTGACCCCTGTGCCGAAAAGTGCGTCCACGTCCCCTTCGGTCTGGTGCTTGGCCGCACCGAGGATGGCGGCTGGGCCAAGACCAGCACCCGCATGGGCGGCGGCACGCCGCTGCGGGCCGTGATCGATACCGCCATTGACAAAATCCGTCATATCGTAGCCGAGCGCAGCACTGACATTGAGGACCCGGCAGCGCTTTCCAAGGCGCTGGGCATTGGCGCTTTGGTCTTCAACGAGCTCAAGAGCCGGCGCACTAGCGATTCCAAGTTCGACCTCGACATGGTGCTGGCCTTCGATGGTGACACCGGCCCTTATGTGCAGTACGCCTACGTGCGTCTGTGCGGCATCTTGCGCAAGGCGGGGGAGGGCGCCGCCGCCGATCCTGCCAAGGCTCGTTGGGGGCTTCTGTGCGAGCCCGAAACGGTAAAGCTTCTGGTCACGCTCTCCAAGCTTTCCGAGCGGGTGGACCTCGCGGTGGAGCAGAACGAGCCCTCGGTGATTGCCCAGTACTGCCTGGAAGTTTCGGAAGACTTCCACCAGTTCTACCAGAAGCAGCGGGTGCTGGACCACGAAGCCTCTCCCGAGCGGCTTCTCTTGGTAGAGGCCACCCGTCTCGTGCTGAATCGCGCCATGCGCCTTGTTGGTCTGACGCCCGTCGAACGCATGTAGCCCTTTGTGGTTGCGCCTTCTCCGGTGCCACCGTATATTCGTTCCATGTCCACTCTCATGATGCAAGTCGTACAGCGCCTCGAAGCCTTGCCGGAAGATCGGCAGGCGATTGTGGCGCCGTTACTTCTAGAAGAGCTGAATGCTGACGCGAATTGGGACAGCGCCCTAGCAAACAGCCAAGACCTGCTTGTACTGATGGCTAGCGAGGCTCTTGCCGATCACGAGCAAGGACGCACGATTACAGGTGGCTTTGGAATCGAGTAGGAGATGGGTGGCCGCGTCAGCGCTGGGGTGTAGTGGGCTCGGGCTGGTGCCGCTTCGTGTTTGGTAACTGTTTTGCAGGCGCTCCGCCCTGCACCCGGCCAAGGGTGCTGCCGCGCACCCTTGGAACCCGCTCGCAGGGGTTCCACCCCCTGCACCCCCAATTGCGACTCGTAGTGCCGTTGTCGGGCACTTCGGTCAAAGGCCGATTGTAGAAGCGGCGTAAGCGTGCCCCACGCGAGCAGGCTCGCAATATGGGGCCCCAAGAATGGCAGCCAATGTCTGGCGCCAGCCCCCTTCCGCTTGCGCTACGCGCCCACCTTCTTCTTGATCTCCTCCAGAATCTCGATCTGCATTTCCTGGATGTTCATCATGCGTGACCACTGGTCCAAGAGCAGGTGGTCGACCTTCTCGTGCAGGGTGCGGATCTCGATCTCCGACTTCAGGTTCACCTGGTAGTCGTTCTCCGAGCGCATGCGGTCCTTGGTCTCCTGCCGGTTCTGGCTCATCATGATGATGGGCGCCTGGATGGCCGCCACGCAGGACAGAATCAGGTTCATCAAAATAAAGGGGTACGGATCGAAGGGCTTGGAAAGCAACAGCCCGGCGTTGAGGGCGATCCAGGCAAATAGGATCACGAAGAAGGTGATGATGAAGGTCCAACTGCCGCCAAACTGAGCGATGTGGTCCGAGATCCGCTCGCCGAGGCTTGAATGCTGCTGGGCCTGGGAATCGACATTGGCGGTGATGATCTCGTTCTGGCGGATGCTTTCCAGCACCGCCTTCTGCAGCTCCTGGACGTGCCCGCTTTCGGTGTCGATGATGGTGGCGACGTACTTCGCCCGGTAGGCGTTGAAGTCGTCCTGGCAGAGGCGGCTGCGGTCGTTCCAGTCGGGGTGCTCCGCCACGATCAGGTTCTCGATCTCGTGGTGAATGCCGTGCCCGGCAATGAGCTTGCCTTCGGGAAAGCTCTTCTTGCAGATGTCGCAGGTGCGAGTGGTCATTGGGTTCCTCCTTCGGATGCCGACAATTTATGACCAGGCAAGGTCTCCGCCTTGCGTTCTTCTGGCTGGAACCCGCATTTTAACGCTGTGATAACGTGATTCCTTTGCATGGGCGCCTGCCGCACGGCCCCTCGACTCCGCTCGGGGACCGGCGGCACCGGGCTGCCTGCCGGGCCCCCGCAACGCGGGTGTCCCGGGCTATCGCCGGCATCCCTGGCGCATTTACACCCTCGCCAAAAACCTCAGTCCCGCGAGGCTCGCGATGGCGAGTCCCAGAAGCAGCATCTCGATCCAGCCGCCGTTCCTGGCGTAGAACGATCCTCCCGTCGGGCCGGCCGTTACCCGCGCTTCCAGCACCGTGTCGCTCATCAGCCGCGACTGGGCCAAGATGTTGCCGCGGGCATCGGCAATGGCCGAGACGCCGGTGTTGGCCGCGCGCACCAGCGCCACGCCGCTTTCCACCGCCCGAAAGCGCTGGATGTTGAAGTGCTGCCACGGTCCGATCGATTGGCCGAACCAGCCGTCGTTGGTGAGGTTCACGAGCACTCGTGCGCCGACTCGGTTCACCTTGCGCAGAAGCTGCGGATAAATGACCTCGTAGCAGAGGCTTGGTGCCCATGGGACGCCAGCGGTGACGTGCGACATCATCTCGTGCCCGGCGCTAAAGCCCCCTTGTTCCAGGTCCACCTGACTGACCAGAGGCAGCCAATCGAAGGGCACTCGCTCGCCGAAGGGCACCAGGAAGATCTTGTCGTAGCGCATCCGCTTGCCCTGGCCCGGCGAGAGCAGAAAGGCTGAGTTGCGGATCCAGGCTCCCTTGGGTGATTTTTCGTCGCGGTCAAAGTCCAACGCCCCGATGACAAGATCTGTCCGTAAGCTGTCGGAAAGCATCCCCAGGCGCAGCGTTTGGAGCGGGCGCAGTGGCCAGTAGTCGGGCATGGCCGTTTCCGGGAAGGCGACGAGGTCCACCGGTATCTTCACGCGCCGGCCGGCGGCAAAGGTCTTTTCCATCACCCCGGCGAAGTAGGCTTCGTTCCATTTCTTGGTCTGTGGCACCGCTGGCTGCACCACCGCCACCTTGAAGTTCGGCCCGGCCGGGACATCCTGTGAGATCCGCCATCCCGCCACCGCCCAAAGCACCCAGAATCCCAGCACTCCCGTGGCGGTGAGGCGCGGCAGTCGCCGTTCCCAGGCGGCGGCGAGCAAAAGCCCCGAGGCGACGAGCAGAATTCCCATGCCAAAGACTCCAACCCAGGCGGCCCCCTGGATGAGCGCCACGTGGCCGCCCAGGTCGTAGCCCAAATGCTCCCACGGAAAGGCCAGCTCTCCGCGGGTGCGCAAAATCTCGATTCCCGCCCATGCGAACGGAAAGAGGAGGAGTCCGCGCTTGCGTCGCGCGCACAGCGAAAAAAGCCAAGCCCACACGGCTGACCAAGCCGACATATAGGCCACGAGCAACAAAACCGCCGGGATGATGAGCAGCACCGGGCCGACCTTGCCCACCGAAAGAATCCAGAAAAGGCTGCCGGCGTACTGCGGGATGCCTGAGACAAAGCCCCACAGCGCGGCGCGCTTAGGAGAAAGCCCCATGAGGGAATGGAAGGCAAAGGCCAAGACCAAGGGGAGCAAGGGCCCGAGAGGGAACGGCGGGATGGCCAGGGCCAGGAGCGCCCCGGTCAAAAGGGCCGAAAGCGCGAAAGGCATCAGGCTTCTCCTGGGTAGAAGAGCAATACGAATTCTCCGCGCGGTTCCTTGGGAAGCCGTGCCAAGAGTTCGGCGGCGGTGCCGCGCAGGAACTCTTCGTGGAGTTTCGTGAGCTCGCGGGCCAGCACCACTGGACTTTCCGGGTAGAGTTCGGCCAAGTCCTCACAGGCGGTGCGCACCTGGTAGGGACTCACGTAAAAGGCTGCGGTGCGGCGGGTGCCGCGGATGGCCTCGAACTGGCGGTGCCGTTCGCCCTTCTTGCGGCCCAAGAAGCCCTCAAAGGAAAAACGATCGGTCGGGAGTCCCGAAGCGATGATGGCGTTCAAAAAGGCCGCCGCGCCGGGGATGGGGACCACGTTGACGTCTTCGCGGCGGCAGGCCCGCACCAGGTAGAAGGCCTCGTCCGAGACGCCGGGGGTTCCGGCGTCGCAGACCACGGCAAAGCTGGCGCCGTCCTTGAGGCGCTGCAGCAGGTCTGGCGTGCGCCGTTCCTTGTTGTGGTCGTGGTAGGCGCTGACGTGCGCCTCGATGCCGTGGGCCCCGAAAAGCCGGGCGGTGTGGCGGGTGTCCTCGCACAGCACCTCGTCGACTCCGCGCAACACCGAAAGGGCGCGCAGGGTGATGTCTTCGAGATTGCCGATGGGGGTGGCGACGATGTACAGGGTTCCGGGTGCGATATCCACCCTTTGAAGGTAGCTAAGCGCTTCGCCGATGGGCATTCCCGGAAATAGAAAGCCCTCCCCGCAGGCAATGCGAAGAGGGCTGAAACAGATTTTGTCAGATAAGAATCAGAGCGACGGCAGGCGCAGCGTCTGGCTCTGCTCGCCAGCCTGGATGCGCACCAGGCGCAGTCCCTGGCCCTTGGAGAGCGACACGGCATGGGTGCCGGCTGTCAGGGTTCCGAGATCCTGGCGTTCCAGTACGCGACCGTTGAGGTCGAGTACCTGGATGTGCACATCTTCGGCACTCGACAACGTGAGTTCCAGCTTGCCGGCGCGAATGCCAGCCAAGGCGTTCGCAAGCGAGGCGTGCTTGGTGATGCCGACTGCGGCAGTGGTGTCGGAAATTTTCATGCGCGAAACGCCGTCGGTCATGACGACCCACAAGCCACCATTGCCGCCGGGCAGAAGGGCATCGCCCGGCGCTGCCGCACCCTGATGAAGCGTTCCGGAAACGGACGTGTAGGCAGGCAACGAATCGGAAAAGCCGGAAGTCACGGCCGCCGACGTGCGCATGCGGTACAGATGGGTCATGGCATTTGAATAAAGCCCCCAAGAGGAAGCCGCCGCATCCGGATCATTGGAGGACCCCAAGAACCATGCGGAGCTGTCGCTTTCCGCATAGGTGCGAACTCCGGTGTAATCTCCCGTGTAGTAGTCTTCCTGCCAGTAGGCGATGGTGCTGCTGTTGCCGTTTCCTGCAACCGCTGCATAATACGCAGAGTTTCGCGGATCTTCCTTGGATACCGTCCAGAGCCGGGTCGAAGCCAAGTCGAAATCGAGATGCCCAGGATTGATGTGGCTTCCAATAGAAAGGCCAGTCCACTTCATCCAGGCCAATCCCGTATAGACATAGATGTAACCTGTGTATCCGGTCTTGTAGCAAAGTGCCCAGAGCGTGCCATCGTCCCACGCGCGCAGCTTCTTGACGGCTGTGGAGTCGCGATATGTATTTGTCACGCCACTCATTGCAACCTGCGTCCAAGTTCCCAAATAGAGGCGGTAGAGCTTGTAGGCTCCAGCGGAGGAACGTCCCCAGAACCAGCTGTATTTTGCTGAATGAGCCATCTGGTAGATAGAATCAGGAACGGCATTTTGCGCTTTGAAAGCTGATCCGTAGGAATAGTACAAGCCGTTGCTTTGGCCGATCCAAAGCGTTCCCGAGGAATCGCGCGAGAAGGAAAGGATGGCTTTTCCGGGCGTGTAGATCTTCTGGAAGGCAGCCGTGTCCACCTTCAAGTAAATCGCAGAATCTGTCGCTACCCAGAGACTGTCAGACTTCGCTGCGGTTCCGACGACGATTCCGGAAAAGCGTGGGCCATAGTTTAGCGTATCCAGAGAGCTGTTCTTGTAGCGAAAGAAGCCACGGGCAGAAGTGTTTCCAAGCAAAAGTCCGGAATCAAGCAGCGCTCCGCAGCCAAGGCCGCCGGCTGAAACGAAAGGACTCGTGAGGTCCAAATAGCCGTGCGTCGCGACCAATTGATGCACGCTGTCACCGACAGCAATATATGGAAGCGAGGATTGAAGGTTGATGGCAAATGCATGCTTTCCCACGGCAATGGTATCGATTGGATTGGAGTAGGAACTCAGGAAAATGGCGGTGTCGCTTCCAAAATATCGAACCGCATCTGACACGAGAACAAGCATCCCACTGTCAGAACCGATCTGCACCGGGGTAAGCTCCCAGATGTTCCCGCGGATCGTGGTGCTTGCAGAGGTTAGGCTGTTCTCGGTAATCCGTTTCAGCCGGTTGCTGAGTGTATCATTCATGGTATAGCCGGCCCAGAGTTCATTTCCCCCTCTGACAGCCAAAGCATTCAAGAAGGTTCCATCTCCAGAAAGGTCATACGCATACGCCATGGGAGTCCAGAAAGTGGAGTTTGAGGAACTCGAGCTGAAAACCTTGCCATTGTGATTGCCGACATAGATCATTGATTTCGAGATCGCAATGGCGCTGATGGCATTCCAAGGATACAGCAACGACGAATCGTAAACTGTGACGGCCCCTAAGGTGTCAATATGGGCCAGCTTGTTCAACTTGCGATAGCCGATCCAATAGCCACCAGCGGAGTCCATGGCCGTGGCCGTCGTAATGCTAAAGGTATCAGGGACGTTCGATGCCGAGATCCACTCGCCTGGTAGCTTGGAGTTGGTCGGGTGCAGCCACAAGGTGTCTTTTCCCTTGATGCGCACCACGCCGTGATGCGTCCCAATCCACACGATAGGGTTCGTGCCAGGGCGGAAGACCTTGAGGTCGGTGACCTCGTTGGAATAGGGAGTGTACTGCCAAGTTGTGTCTGTTTTCGCGGCTTGGGAAAGCGCAGCGGCAAACGCCAAGGCGGCGAGGAGTTGTCGTCTCATGAATGTTCCTCAAAAGGGGGATCCCCCTACGAGATGTAGGAGAGTAAGCTCTTGCTTGCTTGTAAGTATAACGCAACCGTTGGCTATTGACTGTGATGGCCATCACACTCCGCGCCTTCTTTGAGAAAACAATAAAAAGGCCTTTCCCACTGTCTCTGGGAAAGGCCCCGAGGAGTGCCTTTGACCGAAGGTGGTCAGAAGGACGTCATGTGCAGGGTTTGGTGTTCCGTACCGGCCTGGATGCGCAAGAAGTGCATGCCCCGGCCTTCGGAGAGGGTGAAGGCGTGAGAACCGGCCGAAAGCCGCCCCAAGTCCTGGCGCTCCAGGAGTCTGCCTTCAAGATCGAACACCGTAAGGCGCACTTCGGTGGCTTGGGTGAGTGAGAGTAAGAGTTTTCCTTCGCTGACGCGAGCGAGGCTGAACTGGACTTTGGAGATGTCGGGGATGCCTATGGTATTGCTTGCATCGCCAAAGGCGATCTTGCCGGCGGGGACGGCTAGCGCATGGCCATCGGAGAAGTGAACCGTGATGTTCGAGGTACCGGGATTCCACCCGAAGTAGTGGCGTTTAAAGTCCTTCGTAAGCACTGCCGCAGTCGGAATGTCGGCATGCACCGTGGTGTCCCAGGAGCCGTAGTGCCGCAGGTCCGAGATCCACTGCCGGTACCAGGCTTTGGGAACCCAGCCTTCGCCGTTGCTTCCGTCCCAGGCGTCAAAATCTGTCTGAGCGGAGTCCGCATTCGCGATCGCCTGGTAGGCAAAGAGCACGTCTCTCCACATCGCAAAGGCGCCGCCACTTTTTTCCCGATGCATCTCAGAGAGAATCGCCGCAGCCCTGCGCGAACTGCGGGTCCAAAGGAAGGATGTCGATGGAGAAAAGGGCAGTACGTTGATGCCATGGATCGCTTCCGGTTCCGCTGAAAACCAGGTCGCATGGGCGCCGCCGTCTCCCCACACCATTCCCACCGCTTGATACGAGAAGCCTTGTGGGAACACTGCCGCATCGGCGTTCCACCAGTACTGCTCCACGGCGCGCATCTCCACCGATGCCATCCAGAGGCCGGCATTGCGCAGGGTGTCGTCTCCCGTCGCCATGCCCCAGAGAGCTACGGCGCTATTGAAGAACATCGACTCGGAACTGGATTCCTGGTTGTTTCCGGAGGTGAAGTTGGCATGTCCGCTGGCCCAGGAGTGGCCGTGGTAGGGATCAAAATGGCGCAGGAAGGGAAACATGGCGTCGTTTCTATAAGGGTTGTTGGCATCTCGCACCAGGAGCTTCACGATCGGTCCGTAGGCCTTGGCCCAGTCGTGGTCGTAGCGCGCCACCGTGGCGGCGGCCATCAGGAAATATCCCCAGTGGAAGTGGTGGTCGTTGAGTTCCCCGTCGCTGCCGTAGCCAGCAGGGTAGCCGATAAGGCTTCCCCAGGCTGAATCGTAGGCGAAGATTGTGCTAGTCTTTTCGGTGCCGTTCGAGGCCGCCGTGAACCAGTCGGTGAGCTTGGTCTTCAGAAGCCCCAAGAGACTGTCGCGAAGTGCTGTGCGGCCGAGCTGATCGGCGATGGGAACCAACGAGGCACAGCGCCAGAGACCCTTGCCTGTGAAGTATGTCTCGGTGCCCGCGGGGCTCAGGAGTTGCTGGCTTGCGGCCACAATCAGGTCCGATGCAAGCTTGGCGCTGTCCTCGGCGCTGATGGGAGGGAGTGAAGGAAGGATCGCGGGCAGTGCGTCCTCGGTGGTGAAGGAGGTTCCGTCTACCACTTCCATTGTTCCTTGGGGGGATGGATAGGTCCAGGTGGTGTTGACGTTCTTGGAATAGCTCCATTGGTGGCGGAACAGGGCCATTAGGCAGGAAGAGTCGTTTCCCTCGCGGACGGCGGTTTTGAGGCGATAGACGGTGCGCATGGTGCCAGCGGCACTGTCGTAGCTCCAAGAGACGCGCGAATCGATGGGGACAGAAAATGCCGACCGAGCAAAGCGCGCCAGCACGGCGACATCGGCGCTTGGAAGTCGGGACAGGCTCCAGTAGCTCTTGCCGTTGAGCGTGGATGAAAACGTGGTTCCCGAAAGCGCCCAGGAGGCACCTGAAGGTGCGAAGAGTCCATAGGGATGCCCATTTATGGTGATCCCGACGCTGTTGGTACCGCTACCAGCCCAGACGGTCGGTGCGGAGGCGCAGATCACGGTGGCCTTTCCTCCCGTGCTCTGCAAGTAGACAGAGGGAATGCCTGATCCAAAGGTGGCGTCCAAGGTGCGGGTGCCGTCGGCCAATCGAGCTGTCACGGTCCAATCTCCCCAGGATACGACTTGGGCCTTTGTTGCCGTGAGTCCGTCGAGCCCGGCTACGAGGTCGTTGGAATGGCCTGCATGGAATTCCGTCGTTCCGGCCGTGGCCGTCTGGCCACCGACGCCCCAGCCTGCCGCGCCCGCTTGCAGCGAAAGCGGCCAGGCAAAGAGAGGCTTTCCGAAAGGGGCCTTCGCGGCGCGCGGGAAGATGAGCGAGCTCCACCAGTCGTTGGTGGGGTAGGGCCCTTTTACGCCACTTGCGACCTGCGGGAAGACGGCGGTACCGCTCTCGTCGGTCGGGCCGTGCTGGCCGGTCGGAATCCTGTCAAGGACGCTTCCCGAGCCCATCTGGAGGACTCCTGAGGGAAGTGCACTAGCGATGACGGCGATCAGTAGGTTTATCATGAGTAGACGATAGGGGTGCCATTTCCGCCGAGTGGGGCATTTGTGTCGTGCGGGGGCTTGCCTTTTCAGTTTTTCACGAATACTGCCGGATGTTCCTCTAAGCCCGGTAAAACTCAGTCGAGCTCAGCGCGACCTACCTTTGCGTCTTCCATGGAACCCTCTCGCAAGCTTCGCAATCTCGGCATCATCGCCCACGTCGACGCCGGCAAGACGACCCTCTCGGAGGCCTTGCTCGTCAAGTGCGGCGCCATTGCGGTGGCCGGCACCGTGGACGACGGCCAAGCCACCATGGACTTCCTGCGCGAAGAGCAGCGTCGCGGCATCACCATCCGCTCGGCGGTGGCGAGCTTCGGCTGGAAGGGCCTGCGCATCAACCTGGTGGACACTCCGGGCCACGTGGACTTCGGTCTTGAGGTGGTGCGTTCGCTGCGCGTTCTGGACGGCGCTGTGGCTGTCTTTTGCGGTGTGCGCGGCGTAGAGCCGCGCAGCCTTGCCGTTTGGCGCGAGGCGGACAGCTTTCGTTTGCCCCGCGTGGCCTTTGCCAACAAACTGGATGTTCCCGGAGCAGACTTCGAGCGCTTGCTCACCCAGATGCGCGAGAGCTTTGTGCAGACGCCGGTGCCGGTGGTGTGGCCGGTGCTAAGCCGCGAAGGGCTGGAGGGATGGGTGGATCTGGTGGACTGGAAGGCGGTGCGCCTGCGCGGGACGGCAACCATCCCCCTTCCCGAGATTCCCCGCGCCTGGATCGAGGCTGCGACGCCCTGGCGCGAAAGCCTGTGGGATGCCGCCTCCCTTCATGAGGAGACGCTGACAGAAATTGTCCTCTCAGGAGAGACTCCCTCGCCTAAGCTCCTGCGCGAGGGGCTTCGCAACGGCTGCCGCGCCGGAAAGCTCGTGCCGGTCTGTGCCGGTAGCGCCCTGATGGGCGTGGGTGTCGAGACGTTGCTCGATGCTGTGGGCCACTATCTGCCGCCCCCCACGGTCCCCGTGGCCTGGAAAGATCACCCGGGCCTTGGACTCCTGGTGCGCTGCCACGATACTGAGTCCGGTTCCCACATGGCCTTGGTGCGCGTCTGGAGCGGGGGCTTTGGACCTGGCCGGACGGTCCTGCGCGGCGGCGGCGGGAAAGGCACCATCGCGGGCATCTGGTCGGTCTTCGCCGACGACCTGCGTCCCCAGGAGAACTTGGTGGCCGGCGAGATCGCCGCTGTGGAGCTGGTCGGCGATTGGTGCGCCGGCGATACCCTGCTTGCCGACGAGCCCGATGTCGTATTAGAGACGCGCGAAAGCCATCAACCGGTGCTCGAGATGCTCTTGGAGCCCTGCGATGCTGAAGATTCCGTGCGACTCGAAACGGCGCTTTCTCGCATGGTGCGCGAAGACGGCGCGCTGGCTGCTGATCGCGATCTCCAGACGGGCGCTTGGTGTCTCCAAGGGGTCGGGGAGTTGCAGTTGGATGTCGCCCTGGCACGGCTGCGCGAAGAGTATGCATGCGTCTTCCGTTCCCGTCCTCCGCGGGTGGTGCGGCGCGAACGGATCTCTCGCGGCTCAGGACGGCAACAAAATCGCCTGGAGATCGATGGCGTGGTGGTAGAAGCTTGGTGCGAAGTGATGCCGGCCGCTGCCGGAAACCAAGTGCGCAGCGTGCTTTCCGCCCCTGACGAGGTGCAGGACACGGTGGTGCGGGCCGCTGTGGACGAGGCCTGCCAGATCGGGGCCTGCAACGTTGGAAATCTCGAAGGCACCAGTTGGACGGTGGGCTTTGTGCTAGAGGCTCCCGAACCGCGACGGGCGCTGCATCTGGTCAAGCGCTGCCTCGATCACTTGTGCCGTGAGGCCCTTGCTGCAGCGGGCGTACATGTGGAGGAGCCGCTCTTCCGCGTGATCGTACATGCACCTCATGAAGCCGTCGGCAACATGCTCCATGAGCTGCAGAGCCGGGGGGCTAAAATCCTCAATATTGAGGCAAAAACGACCGGAAGTACGATTGTCGCAAATTCACTCTTGTCATCCTTGTTGGGGCTAACTATATTGCTTCGCTCTCTCTCCAAGGGCCAGGCAGAGACAACTCTTGAGCCCCTGGAATGGGTGGACGCGTCGGAGTCAAGGCAAACGCCAAGATCCGAGACCCCATCCAACAACGACATCTAAGTAGCAGAATCCACCGGACAAAGGTTTAAGACCATGGCCAAGGAAAAGTTCAATCGTAGCAAGCCGCACATGAACATCGGCACGATCGGTCATGTGGATCACGGCAAGACCACTTTGACGGCAGCGATCACGACGACGATGGCCAAGAAGTTCGGCGGCGTCGCCAAGGGTTACGACC